>OKFC01000002.1_pt1 | contig 548342 bp, 500 predicted proteins | sample 1611471 | NCBI WGS metagenome assembly OKFC01 (sample SAMN04436747, study PRJEB24849) | human gut metagenome | biome: human gut; feature: NICU; material: stool | host: Homo sapiens | place: USA: Saint Louis, MO | collected 2011-01-06 | reverse complement strand
CAGTATGTCGGAAGATCTCTAAAAGTGAATGGTCCGTTTTACCGGGATGCTTACACAATAATTTCAACAAAAAAACTCTTTAAAATTAACCTCCGCTAGCTGAACTCACTTTCAGTGAGAGTTAATTACTGAGCCTCATTAGGGCAAGCCGAATAGGCAGATAAAACCACTCCCCCAAAACTAAATACCCAATGTACCATTAATCAGGGTGCAGCACTGCCCGCCGATCCAGGGCTCGCCGTCAATAAAGCGCACGCTCACGCGGCCATCTCGCTTCAGTTGGGTGCCCTGGCGCACCAGGTAACCCTGTGCGGTCTGGCCGCCGTCGGGGAAGCGGCTGGCCTTCAATAAGCGCGCCAGGCAGGCGTTGGCGCTGCCGGTCACCGGATCTTCAATCAAGGCGCCACATTCCACCATAAACGCGCGCATTTCGTAATCGGCCGGTTCGGTTGCGGAGCAGGCGCCATAAACCACCACGCCATCCACATCACAGGCGGTTTGCAGCTGTTTAATCGTGGCCTGATCCGGCGTTACCGCCAGGCAGGACTGCGCGTCCGGCAGGCGCACCATCAGCCAGCGAATGCCCATCTCGGCAATCACCGGCGGGGTGCCTGCTGCAATCACTGCAGGCCGTAAAGCGGCCGTCAGCCGTTCGGTTTCCTCGGCCACCATTGGGCGGAACTCTACTTCGGGCGCGGCGAACGCCAATGTGCCTTCCGGCTGGATATTGACCGCCACCAGGCCGACGCCGCATTCCTGCATCACCGTTCCAGGGCGTTTAGGCGTCAACCCGGCTTTCAGCAAGGCGTGGGCGGTGCCCAGCGTTGGGTGGCCGGCGAAGGGCAGCTCTTTTTCGGTGGTGAAAATGCGCACCTTATAATCCGCCGCCGGGTGCGTCGGTTTAAGCACGAAGGTGGTTTCCGACAGGTTGGTCCAACGGGCCAATGCCAGCATCTGCGCGTCGTTCAGCCCTTCGGCTTCCAGCACCACCGCCACGGGATTGCCCTGCAGCGGCGTACGGGTAAACACGTCCACCTGTTGGTAGGCGCGGGGTGTCACATCATCACTTCTGAGCATTTGCCATCATCCGTTATCAACAAAACCTGATGATAACGATATTTGCAATAGCTTCAAAGGGTTGAGTTTTATTTTGAGATACCCGCCCGTCGCCACTTCATCCCCGGCTTGGCGAACATCACCAGGTTGCCCAACAGGATCAGGCACAGGCCTAGCACGGCGTTGAAATGCCACTGGTAGCCTTCGTAGATCGTTGAGATGGTCAGCGCCACCAGCGGGAACAGCAGGGTGCTGTAGGCCGCCGCGCCGGCGCCGATGCGGCCGAGCAGGCTGAAGTAGGCGGCGAAGGCGATCACCGATCCGAAGATCGCCAGATACAACAGGGATCCGATATAGCGGCTGCTGTACTCCATCTGGAACGATGCGCCCTGCGCCAGGGCGAGCAGCGCCATTAACAGCGCACCGTAGGTCATGGCGTAGGTGTTGGTGGAAAAGATATCCAGCCCGCGGCGCTGATGGCGCGCGCTGATCATGTTGCCCAGCGAGAAGCCGTAGGTGCCGAGTGCGCTCAGGCCGATGCCTTTGAGCAGCTCCGGCGCCATGCGGGTGGCGGCCAGATCTTGCCAGAACAGCGCCACGATGCCGGTTAACCCCAGCAGCGCTGCCGGCAGCAGGTTGGGGCTGGGGCGCTGGCGGAAGAACAGCAGGCTGTTGAGGGCGTTGAACAGCACCGCCATCGAGAAGATCACCGATTCCAGCCCGCTGCTGATATAAGCCGCCGCATGGTAGAAGCAGAAGAAGTTGAAACCGAACACGCAGCAGCCCTGCAGCACGCAGAACAGATGATCGCGCGGGGCGATGCGGCGCAGGCGGCGCGTTAGCAACAGCACGGCGAACATCACCGCGGCGGAAATGGCGAAACGGTAAGCGATCGACACGGGAATGGCCACCGGGCCTTCCTGTTGCAGGGTAATCGCTATCCAGGTGGTGCCCCAAATCAGCACCACGGCGAGGTACAACAGCGCATTCATTCTATTCACTCCGAAAAAACCGATGGCGCAGTATCCGCTTTGGCGCGCGGCGGCGCTTGCAGCGCTTTGCGCCCAGTTGCATATTCTTGCGCTTTTTTTGCTAAAAGCGCGGGGCGGCCGCTGGCATGCCGCGGCGCCACTCTTTACACTGTCAGCATGTCGAACAACGGGGCCGGCGATGTCCAACTATCAGGCGTTTGAAACACTGCGAGAGCACAAGGCGCGGCTGCACGGCAGCGTGCTGCTGGGCACCGGCGTGGAGCTGGCGGCCTGGTCTAACTGCAACGATCGCGTCACGCAGGAAAGCGCCGACCACCATACCCTGAGCCTGTACGTCGCCGACGGCTATGAGTGCTACCAGCAGGTACCGGGCGGCTGGCGCAACGGCGGCGGGCCGGATCGCTTCTGCATCATGCCGCGCCAGTACGCTTCCACCTGGGATGTGCGCAGCGATCTGTCGTTCGTGCATCTGTATTGTACCGACGGGCATCTGCGCCGGCTGGCGGAGCAAACCTGGGATCGCAGCCCGGCGGCGATCAACGTGGAGCCGCGCAGCTTCGGCGAAGATCCGCAGATCACGCTGCTGTATCGCCAGTTTTTGCTCAACTGCGACTGGCGGGACAGCGCCAACCTGCTGGCGCTCAGCAGCGCCTCGAACCTGCTGATGTCGCACCTGATCCAGCGCTACAGCCAGCTGCAGTGGAAGCTGCCGGCGGGGCGCGGCGGCCTGGCTCCCGCGGCAGCCAGGCGGGTGCGGGAATATATCGCAAGCCACCTGGATCGGCCTTTGTTGTTGGCCGATCTGGCGGCGCAGGCCGGGTTGAGCGAATACCATTTTGCCCGCATGTTCAAACATTCGACCGGCCTGGCGCCGCACCAGTTTGTGATGCGCGCGCGTCTGCAGCGGGCGGAACAGCTGTTGCGGCATAGCCAACAGCCGATCACCGAGATCGCGCTGGCGTGCGGCTTCAGCTCCGCCAGCCATTTCAGCAACCGCTTCAAGGCGGCCTATGGACTTGCTCCGCTGCAGGTGCGGCAGGGGCGCTAACCGAAAGGGAGTGCAGCATGGATCAACAGTTTGCCGGGCTGGGCGTGTTGTTCGTCGCCGGATTCGGGCCGATCACGCGTGAGAGCGACGAGAGCAAGGCGTTTTATGTCGAGGCGCTGGGGCTGCCGCTCAAGCCGATGCCGGGCAACGAAACCTATCTGCTGGCCGAGCAGGGCGCGCTGGACGGGGTGAAGCACTTCGCCCTGTGGCCGCTGGCGCAGGCGGCGCAGTCCTGCTTTGGCGACGATCGCTGGCCGGCGGATCTCGCGGTGCCGCAGGCATGGATCGAGTTCGACGTGGCCGACATGGCGGCCGCCACCCAGGGGCTGATCGATCGCGGTTATCGGCTGCTGGTCGCCAATCGTGAAGAGCCGTGGGGGCAAAGCGTTACCCGTTTGCTCAGCCCGGAAGGGTTGCTGGTTGGCGTCACCTATACGCCCTGGCTGCGTTAAACGCCACGCCGTTCGCCGCCGTTTCCCTGCGGCGGGCGGCCTTAAGAATAAATACGCATTAGCTTAAAGCGATCTGCGCTATAGACCCATCAAATCCCCGAGTGGTTTCCCTTCCTGAAAGCAGTAATTCCGTTCATTGCGTAAAAACCAATGGCCAGAACGCGCTATTGCCATGCCATTTTACGGCGATTTTTCGCCCGCTTTTTTCGCCGCCAGGTGCCTGATAGGAATAGAGATTATTCTTATATTTCCGCCAACCGTTAAGAAATAATAATGATTCTCGTTTTCAACCATGGAAAGGAGAAGGAACGATGAAAACAGTGAAACGAACGGGCATCGCGCTGGCGATAGCCCTGACTTTCCCCCTGGCATTGCCTGCCGCTTTGGCGGCGCAAACCACCCTGACAAACAGTAAGGCGGCGACGATGACGGAAAAACACGGGCAGTTTATTGCGGTCGGTAAAGTGGTGCAGGTGACCTTCGGCGATTTCGCCTTCAAGCTGGATTTTACCGATGACAAGACCATGACCTTCACAGGTATCGGCGAGGCGTCGCAGGGCATTACCGACACCGTGCAGTACACCGCGGTGGAGATCCGGCCAAAGGTCTATATGGTCTATTGGCATGAGCCGCAGTCCGGCGACAACGTGACGCATATCGAGGACTTTGAGCGCGGCGAGGTGTACACCAACATCGCCGCCAAGGACGGTAGCTTCACCCATCTGAAAGGGCAGCTGAAAATCGTAGGTCACTCAGGAAAATAAGGAGCAGTTATGAAAAAGGCATTGATCACCTGTGCGATCGTCGGCGGCTTGCTGGCGAGTTACCCGGCGCTGTCAACGGATCAGGCGGCGTCTGACAAATCGGCCGGCAAGGGCGGTTATCATCATGCCCAGCAGAAGCTGAAGGTGGTGGAAGATCTGTATGCGGGCTTTTTCAACCGTCATGACATCAGCGTGGCGCAAAAGCTGATTGTGGAGAACTACAAGCAGCATAACCCGTTCGTCGGCGACGGCATCAAGCCGTTCCTGGATTTCTTCAGCCAGACCTTTAAAGACAATCCGCAGTACAGCGCCAAAATATACCGCAGCGCGGTCAACGGCGATCTGGTCTACGTTCACGTCAAATACCAAAATAACCCGCAGGATCGCGGCACCGCCAGCGTGGATATTTATCGGGTGAACGATCAGGGGAAAATCACCGAGCATTGGGACGTCAATCAGGATGTGCCGGAAAAATCGGCCAACGACAATACCATGTTCTGATCCAAAAGGGCCGCTGCGGCGGCCCTCCACACGCCCGCAACACTTTATTTACTTACATAAATACCAAACGTTCATCGTGTCGAGTAGGCTACGGCCGCCTTTGGCAGTGGTGGTACGGTTGATGGGCGTCATTGTCCCGCCACTGCTTGAGGCGTTTCCCCACATTCCTCGTTATCCCGCGCGTTGATTTTCCACTTTTTTGAACTGATGCCGCAGCTGCAGCGCATTGCAAAGCACCAATACGGCCGTGACGGCGAACACCCAGCGGAACCCCATCATCGCCGAAATGCCCGATCCCAGCAGCGGGCCAACCACGTTGCCCAGGTACATAAAGGATTGGTTATAGCCGAAGATGCGCCCGGTCACCTGATCGGAGGAATACTTCAGCAGCAGCGCCTGCACCGCCGGCATCAGCGCGCCGTCGGCGAACCCCAGCAGGAAGCGCAGAATGCCCAGCTGCAGCGGCGTATTCACCCAGGCCATCACGGCGAACAGGCCGGTGGTGAACAGCAGCGCGGCGATCAGGATGCGCGCGGTGCCGATGCGATCGCCGAGCCGCCCGAGGCGTGGCGCCGAGATCAGCGCCGCAATGCCGGGCACGGCGGCAATCATGCCGCTGACAAAGGCGATATTGCTGACGTCGCCCGACAGTTCGCGGATGAACAGCGTCAGGATCGGGCTGATGGAGGAGTTAGCCAGCTGGATCATCAGGGTACAAACGAACAGCGTGACGATCAGCGTCGGATAAGGCAGCGAACGGAATACCGCCTTGCCGCTTAGCTGATCCGCTTTTTTCACCGTGATGCGCCGTTCTTTAATCAGGAACAGCGTCACCAGGAAGCTGACGAACATCAGCCCGGCGGTGACGAAAAACACCACCCGCAGCCCCAGATGGTCGGCCATCAACCCGCCCAGCAGCGGCCCGGCGATCACGCCGGAGATCTGCCCGGTAGAGAGCGTGCCCAGCGCCCAGCCGCTTTTATCGCGCGGCGCCTGCGAGGCGACCAGCGCCATGGCGTTGGGAATATAGCCGGACGTCAGCCCCATCAGGGCGCGCAGCGCGAACAGCTGCCAGACGTTGGTGGCCAGCCCCTGCAGGGCGATGACGATCGCCATGCCCAGCGAGGCGCGCAGCAGCATCAGCTTGCGGCCTTTGCGGTCGGCGAGGCTGCCCCACAGCGGCGACACCACCGCCGAGACCAAAAAGGTGCCGCTGAACACCAGCCCGGACCACAGGCTGAGGGACTGATGATCGCTGACGCCGAGCTGTTCGACGTACAGCGGCAGAAAAGGGAGGATTTGGCTCATCGCCAGCCCGGTGAAGAAACACCCGAGCCAGACCGAGATCAGATTGACTTTCCACGCTTCCATCGACTTGTCGTACCACTTTGAATTTGGAGAGATTTGTTAAGCAAGATAATAATAACACCGCGAACTGGCCGGCGCGGGGGAAATGCGTGAGAAAACGTAAAGCTCGTCGGCGGCGTTGTTACATTTCGCTATAAATTAATAGCTATATTATCATAGGTATTTATTTTAAGCTACTCACCAAGCCGCTCAACAATTCGGCGGCGCCACACTCTCTCTACCCATTTCGCCGTGTCGGCGGCAAGGAGACGCTTTCTATGAATACCGCACTGATCGCTCTGGATTACATCGTGGATATCTCCCACCCGGAAGGAAAAATTGCGCGCTCGGCGCAGCAGGTCATTGAGCGCGATGCTATCGCGCGGGCAAATAGCGCATTGTCTCTCGCGCAGCGCAAGGATTGGCTGCGCATATTGGTTAAAGTCGGTTTCGCGGCCGGCTATGTCGATCAACCCAAATACTCGCGGATGTTTGGGCAGGCGCATCAATTTGGCGCTATCGCACTGGGCCAGCCGGGCACGGATTTTCATCCTGATTTAGCGTCTGATTTGGGGGAGTTAACCATCGTAAAACCGCGCGTCAGCGCGTTTTATGGCACCAATCTGGATGCGACGCTGCGCGCCCGCCGCATTGAACGGTTGGTGATCTGTGGGGTCAGCAGCACCTGGGCGGTACAGGCGACGGCGCGCGACGCGCACGATCGCGATTATCAGGTGCTGATACTGGAAGAGGCTTGCGCGGCGGCCACGGCGGAAGAGCACCGGATCTCGATGGAAACGCTTGCCACTATTGCCGATATCGTCACGCTGGAACAGCTGAGCGCATTGTGAAGCTGCTGCGTGAAGAAATCGCCTGGCGTCAGCTGCGACGGGGAGCATGGGTGTTGGCGCCGTTGCTGGCCCTGAGCTTGGTGACAGGCAATGCCAACTGGCTGAAGGCTTCGGTGGTCACCATATCGCTGTTTGTCGTTTGTGAGCGCCTTGAACTGGCGCCGCTTGGCGTGGCGCTGCATGCGGCGGCATTGCTGCTGCTCTTTATGGCGCTGCTGTGCGCCATGCACACGTCGGTAATCTTCATTTTGGCGTGCGTGTTGGCAGCGGCGGCGGCGGTTGGGATCTCCGCGTTCGGCGGCAAGCTGCGATCCCTGGGGAATTTTATTTTTATTCCGGCTCTTTATCTGGCGTGTGAAACCGCTGAAGGTGGCACCGGCGCGCCATTAGCCCAATGCGGCTGGGCGCAGCTCCCTTTTCTGGGGGCAGCCGTCTTGCCGGTGCTGATGCTTGCACTGGCAGAGCATCGGCGGCTAGCGCGGCTGTCGACGAGTGACAGCCTGCATCATTATCTCCAGCTGCGCCGCAGCGATGAGCTTGGCGCTCGCGTGGCCTGCGGCGAGGCTTTGCTCGCCGTAAGTTGTGCCGTTGCACTGTCGGCGGCGATCGTTGAGTGGCAACACCTCGATTACGGGCAATGGGTGATCTGGTCGGCCGTCAGCGTGATCAGCGGCGATATGGCCGCTACGCGCAACAAACTCCGCCAGCGTGCGTCAGGCGCATTGCTGGGCGTGCCCGTCGGTATTTTGCTGGGTAGCCTCATGCCGCATGGCAATGTGGGTTATGAACTGCTGAGCGTGGTGACGATGCTCACTCTGGTGTCTTTTCATCGTTATACCTTGGGGTTTGGCGCCCGTTGCGCCTGCATCGCCTGCGCGTTGGTGATTGCAGGAAAAGCGCCGTCGATCGCCGCAGAAAGGGTGGTCAATGTGTTGCTGGGCGGTGGCATCGGTCTGCTGTTCGCTTTGGCGGTGCATGCGGTGTTGCCGCCCAACGCCGGCACCCGCCAATAGCGAGCTGGCATATTTCGTCCGCCAATTTCGGTTGACCGTTCCCGGTCTCGGTGTGAAAGTACGGACAAATCTATCGTTATCTATTGATGCCAATGAAAAAAGATCATCCTGAAGACGTGACGCTGCTGCGCACGCAATTAATGTCGCTGGTGCGCCGTTTGCGACGCGAGTCGCGCAGCGACGAAAAATCCTGGGCCCAGCTGATGCTGCTGGGAGCTATCGATCGTCACGGCGGCGAGGCGACGCCGTCGCTGCTGGCGGAGTCGGAGCGCATGCGTTCCTCTAACCTGGCGGCCGCCTTGCGCGAGCTGGAGGCCGATGGGCTGCTGGTGCGCACGCCGGATGCTGAAGACAAACGCCGGGTGCGGGTGCGCCTGACGCCCGCCGGGCTGGGGCTGCTGCAGCAAAGCCGCAGCCGGCGCGAGGCGTGGCTGCTGGCGGCGATGGAAAGCTGTTTAACGGAGCAAGAACAGGCGCAGCTGATCGAAGCGGGGGCGTTGATGGCGCGGCTGGCGGCGGCGCCGTCAACGGGCGCGGAATAATCGGCGGGGCGGCAGATGCGCCGCCCGTGCAGCGAGGTTACGGCATCGGCCAATCGGCCGGCATGGTGCTGACGACGTCCACGTAGCGATCCCAGGCCGATGACCAGAATTGGGTGAAGGCTTCCAGGGTGAGGTGGATGCCCATCAGGCCCATCACGAACCAGCAGGCGGTAAACAGGCCCAGGCTGCTGAACATGAACGCCATGCCGTTGCGGCTGGTTTTACGGCAAACGACGTTTAACTGGCTGGCGAAGAACATCATCACGGCGCTCAGCAACTCCCAGCGCATCATGACTAAACCGGTGGCAATGGTACTCATCGAACTCGATCCTATGTAACAAAAAGCCGCATCCGGCAGGGCGCCGACAGGGAAATGCGGGGGAATAACGGGAATAATGTGATTCAGATCACATTGTAGCATTGGGGCGAACGGCGGCTCAATGGGCAGCGCGGTGAAAAAATCGCCGACGGTAACATTCCAATATGCTGAAACAGTTATGCCATTTCATTAGCAACCTTTTCATGGGGCGGCGCGCTCGATAACGCTATGCTTGCCGGCTTTTCAGTTCCCTGATTTTACGGGGAAATGTGACGCAAAAGGTATCGGCACCGCATGGCCCTGTTAAAAGAAAAAATTCGCGACCACTCTGCGGAAGAGAGGCTGTTTATCCGCCGGGCAGGCGTAGCGCTGACGCTGGTGGTGGTCTGTTTCGGCGCGCTGATCGTTAACCTCTACCGGCTGCAAATCCGCCAGCACGGCTTTTACCAGACGCGTTCCAACCAGAACGACATCAAAATGCTGCCGCTCGCGCCCAGCCGCGGGTTAATCTTCGATCGCAATGGCACTCCGCTGGTGCGAAACGTGACACTGTATCGTGTCGAAATCACGCCCAGCAAAATCACCGACATGGCGGCGCTGCTGCAGGCGCTGACGCCGATCGTCGATCTGACGCCGGAGGACATCAGCGCGTTTCGCGACGATATGCACCACAACAGCCGCTACAAGCCGGTGACGCTAAAAACCGGGCTGAGTGACACTGAGGTGGCGCGCTTTGCCGTCAATCAATACCGTTTCGACGGGGTGACCATCGATACCTATCAGCAGCGTGAATATCCTTACGGCGCCCAGCTGGCGCACGTGCTGGGCTATGTGTCGAAGATCAACGACAGCGATCTCAAGCGCCTGGACAAGGCCGGCCTGAGCGAGAACTATGCCGCTGACCGCAACATCGGCAAACAGGGTATCGAGGCCTATTACGAATCCGAACTGCACGGCACCACCGGCTATCAGGAGGTGGAGGTGGATAACCATGGGCGGGTGATCCGCTTGCTGAAGGAACAGCCGCCGAAGGCCGGCAAAAACATTTACCTGACGCTGGATCTGCCGCTGCAGCAGTACATCGAATCGGTGCTGAAGGGGCAACGCGCCGCGGTGGTGGTGGAAGATCCGCGCGACGGCGGCATTCTGGCGATGGTCTCCAGCCCCAGTTACGATCCCAATCCCTTCGTCAAAGGCATCGGCTATCAGGCCTATAAGGCGCTGCTGGGCAACCCGGATCTGCCGCTCATCAACCGCGTTACCCAGGGGTTGTACCCGCCGGCTTCCACGGTGAAGCCCTACATGGCCGTTTCGGCGCTGTTCGCCGGGGTGATCACGCCCGCCACCACCTTTTTCGGCGCGCCGACCTGGACGTTGCCCGGCACCGAGCGGCGCTACCGCGACTGGCTGAAAACCGGCCACGGCATGCTCAACGTCACCAAAGCGATTGAAGAGTCCGCCGACACCTTCTTTTATCAGGTGGCGTATGAGATGGGCATCGATCGCATTCACCACTGGCTGAGCCAGTTCGGTTATGGCCAGTCCACCGGCATCGATCTGAACGAAGAGTACCGCGGCGTGCTGCCGAGCCGCGACTGGAAACTGAAGGTGCACAAAAAGGGCTGGTATCAGGGGGATACGGTCTCGGTGGGCATCGGCCAGGGGTATTGGGTGGCGACGCCGATCCAGATGGTGAAAGCCTTGAGCACGCTGCTCAACAACGGCCGGGTGAAAACGCCGCATCTGTTGTATTCGCTGCAGCAGGGCAACCGGGTGACGCGCTACCAGCCGCCGGCGCAAACGGTGCAGATCGGCGATCCCAACTCGCCTTACTGGGGCATCGTGCGCAACGGTATGTACGGCATGGCCAACTTGCCGAACGGCACCGGTTACAAGCTGTTCCACACCGCGCCGTATCAGATCGCCGCCAAATCCGGCACCTCGCAAGTGTTCAGCCTGAAGCAAAACCAGACTTACAACGCCAAAATGATCCCGGTGCGGCTGCGCGATCACATCTTTTATACGCTGTTTGCGCCCTACAAAAATCCCCGGGTGGCGATGGCGCTGATCCTGGAAAACGGCGGTGGCGACGGCGTGGTGGCGGGGCCGACCGCGCGCGCGATCCTCGACCACATTTTTGACCCGGCCAACGCGCCACAGCCCGGCGATACGCCGCAAAGTAAACCGCAGTTAAACGACAGCGCGGATGTGCAACGGTGATGCGGTTTGTTTTTACTTTCTTACAAACTGCAATCTCCTGACCATTTCCGGCAAGGTAGACTGAAATAACACCATAAACTGAATAAAAACGTAGGGTTAACACAACAGTGGCGCCATCGACCAAAAAGAGCGGTAAAACCTATTCCACAGTTCGTTTCGGCTGGATTTGCGCCGGCATGCTGGTCTGTTTTTTTCTGTTGGCGTTCAGGGTCGGCTACCTGCAACTGCTGGAACACCAGCAGTTGGCCAACCAGGCTGACCAGCGTTCGATCCGCACGCAGGTGGTGCCGACCAACCGTGCCATGATCACCGATCGCAACGATGAGGCGCTGGCGGTCAGCGTGTCGTCCAAAGACATCGTGCTGGATCCGAAGCATATTCTCGATACCCAGACCGATACCGGCAACGAACGCTGGCAGAGCATGGCCAACGTGCTGAAGATCCCGCTGGCGGACATCCAGCACCTGATCCAGAGCAACGCGCGCAAACGCTTCGTTTATCTGGCGCGCAAGGTGGAGGACGATAACGCCGCCTACATCAGCAAACTGCATCTGACCGGCGTCAGCACCGAGCAGGATTTCAGCCGCTTTTATCCGATGGGCCAGGACGCCGCCGGGCTGATCGGCATCGTCGGCCAGGACAATCAGGGGCTGGAGGGCATTGAGCTGGGTTTCAACCCGCTGTTGCAGGGCAAAAACGGCCTGCGGGTCTATCAGAAGGACGGCAGCGGCGCGGTGATCGGCGTGCTTAAAAGCGTGGATCCGGTGCCGCCGCCGAACGTGACGCTCAGCATTGATAAATTTATTCAGTACGTGCTCTATGCGCAGATCCGCGACGGCGTGGTGGCTAACCAGGCCGACTCCGGCTGTGCGGTGCTGATCAAGATCGACACCGGCGAGGTCCTCGGCATGGCCAGCTACCCGTCGTTCAACCCGAACAACTATGGCAGCACCCCGGCGAAGGATATTCGCAACGTGTGCAGCAGCGACAGCTTCGAACCGGGCTCGACGGTGAAACCGGTGGTGGTAATGGTGGGGCTGGAGCATAAGCTGATCCGGCCGGATACGGTGCTGGACACCACGCCGTATCGGGTGAACGGTCACCTGATCAAAGACGTCGGCCATTGGTCGAAACTGACCATCACCGGCGTGCTGCAAAAATCGAGCGACATCGCGGTATCGCACATTGCGCTGGCGCTGCCGGCCACGGTGCTGCCGGCGGTCTACCGCAGCTTTGGCCTGGGGCGACCGACCGAGCTCGGCATCGGCAACGAGAGCAGCGGCTACTTGCCGCAGCATCGCGAACGCTGGGCCGATATCGAACGCGCTACCTTCTCCTTCGGCTATGGGCTGCGCGTGACGCCGCTGCAGATGGCGCGCGAGTATGCCGCGATCGGTTCCTTCGGCATTTATCGGCCGCTGTCGATCACCAAGGTGACGCCGCCGGTGATGGGGCAACGTATTCTGCCGGCGGATACGGTTCGGGCCGTGGTGCATATGATGGAGAGCGACGCCTTGCCGGGCGGCAGCGGGGTGAGCGCCGCAGTGCCGGGCTACCGGCTGGCGATCAAAACCGGTACCGCCGAGAAAATGGGCCCGAGCGGCAAATACGACGGCGGCTACATCAACTACACCGCCGGCGTGGCGCCGGCCAGCGATCCGCAGGTGGCGCTGGTGGTGATGGTCAACAACCCGAAAGCCGGCAAGCACTTCGGCGGTTCGGTGGCCGGGCCGGTGTTCGGCAAGATCATGGCCCAGGTGCTGGAGCACATGAATATTCTGCCGGATGCCCAGCCGCTTAACGTGGTGTCGTCGGTCAAGGGGTAAGGGGGATTAGCGCAATTCCAGCAGGCGCTTCAGCGCCTGCAGATCGGCGTTCACCAGCCCGACGTCGCGGGCGAACAGCGCGTCGTCCATGTCCGGCTGGCGGAACAGGGTGAAGATCACCTCGGCACCTTGTCGGTTGGCGAGCGCGCGCAGCGGCACGTAGACTACGCCGCCGTCCGGCAGCGTCACCCAATGATCCAGCACGCCGAAGGCATTGGGCGCGCTAAATCGAATGCGGATCCGCCCCTGCGGGGTCTCCGCCATCCAATCTTCACCTTCCCGCCGTAAGCTATTGGCTAATCCTTTGGCCCACAACGGGAAGTTTTCCGGGCGGCTGAGAAAGGCGTACACCTCGTCACAGGGGCGGTTGATGGCGACATGCAGCGTTTGCGCGCTCAGCATCATGATTTCTCCGGTTGACGGCGATACTTCAGTGTAGATCCCGCCGCGCTCAGAAGTAGTAACCGATGTTTACGTTGGTGCGAAAATACCATTTATTGCTGCCGGAGGACTGGGTGCCGGTCCAGCCGGTGGCGTTTTCCACGCCGCCCCACGGATTGGCGTTCTGCGCCCAGGTCAGATCCACCCACAGCATCACCGGCATGGCGAACACCTGCACCCCGAGCGTATTCATTTTGGAGTCGGAGCCGCCGTGCCTGTCCTTCCAGAGCACGCTGTAGTCGTTGTAGAAGCGCAGCTTTTTCACCGGTCCCCAGGGCACCTCGACGTCGCGCGCCAGGTTGATGGCGGCAGTGGTGGCCTGCGACGGGATCAGATAGGCGGGCGTCAGGCCGTTGCCGCCCATCAGGATCACCGAATTGCTGGCGCCGGCCGGGCCTTTGGCGTCGTAACCGTAGCGGATCACCTGGCCGGACAGATGCCAGGCATCCCGATTCACCAGCGTATGCAGGCCCGCCGCCCAGAAGCTGCCGTTATCGCCGGTCGCCTGGTTGTAGAGCCGCGAGGCCGCCAGCGAACCGCCGAGCTCATTGTTCCAGCCGCCCTGATGGAAAGCGCGCGTCAGCCGCAGGTTTATCTGATCGCGTTTTTCGTTGCGCTGCAGGTGCTGTGGCGCGTAGTTGGTGTTTTTCAGATCGTCGTAGCTGGCGACGTCGGGGGCATAACGCACGCCGGTCGGCATCATGCGCGGGTAGTAGGCGGCGTCGAAGGCCCAATCGTCATGCTGGTATTGGTATTTGGCGCCCAGCCCGGTGTTGACGCCAAAGCCGAGGTAAAACGGAATGCCGTACGACCAGCCGAACTGCGGGTAGGGCATCAGGCCGAACGGTTTGAACGGCGCGCCGAGTTGCACGGCGGAGCGCTCAGACAGGTGGTAGCCGACATAGGCGCGGTCGATGGCGTATTTGCGCCGATCCTGAAACCAGAATCCGCTATCGAAAAACGCGTCGTTTATCTGGCCGGCGGCATCGATGCGAAAGGCGTCAAAGCGTAAATGCGGCGGATGCCGATAATTGCTGCTGTGCCAGTCTTCATAGCGATAATTGGCGCGCAGCGCGCCGCCGATATCAATATTCTTTTTATTATCCTCGTTTTGCCAATGAATATGCGGAAAGGCCGGGCGGTTTTTTTTTACCGGCGCCACGGTGGCAGCAGCATCGCTGGGCAATGCGACGGTAGTCGCGTAACTCACTGGTGAAACAAGAAAAAAACAAAGAGTGATCTTGCGCATACTTTGCCCATGGTGAATGTTTGGTTTTTATTAAGACGAGCGGGGTTTACCTGTGCATAAGGCGCTGTTGCTCGTTTGTTTTATATTTGAGATGTTTCATTGTGCGTTTCATATATTAAATTCATTTCCGGTTAATATATGAAACTTTGTTTCTTGTTTAATGGGAAAACTATAAATCCGGTATTGAACAAGTCAAGAAATAAAAATTAGCGTTGACGAGAAATTCCGATTATTGGGTCGCCCTGGTTTGCGGGGGCGACACAAAGCAGGCTGAAATAGTCGTGTCATAAATGCGCGTTAGACTCGCGACATTCTGGCATTACTGACTAAAAATCATGAACATAAAACTGACACTTGGCCGCCGGGTAAAACCTGCGGCAGCGCTGCCGCACGCGTTTGGCATCGGCAAGAGCATGGGCTTATTAGGCGGCGTAATTTGCGTTATTGCGCTATTTTCTCTGCTGCAATTGTTTTCCACCGTATTTATTTCCACTATTCTGCACGACGCCAAGGTTAACCTGGTGACGGGAGACGAGTTGCATCGCCAGCAGGCGACGATGGATCGCGCCAGACTGTCGCTGCTGACGGCCAGCGACACCCTGAACCGTGCGGGCATCTATTATCTGCAGGACAAAGTCACCGGCTCCGACGGCAGTTGGCATAGCCTGCTGGATGAATCGTTGGCGGCGTTGGAGGCTTCAAAGCAGGCCTTTGCCCGGTTCGAGCGCTTGAGCGCGGCCGCGCCCGAAGCGGCGGGCGCCCTGAAAGACAGTTATCGCCTGTTCTATGACGGCCTGAAGGAACAGGCGCAAGGGTTGCAAAGCAGCGCCAGCATCGATGCGTTTTTCGCCGTGCCGATCCAGGCGTTTCAGGCGGATTTCAACGAAAAGTACCTCGCTTATCAGGCGCTGAACGAACAGCATGGCAATGACGTCAACGTGCGGCAATTGGCGGTGCTGGAGCAGGCCAATACCTTTGCGCTTGGCGCATTGGCCGCGCTGGCGCTGATCGCCGTGGGGGTGTGGTTCGGCGTCGCCCGCTGGGTGATCGCACCGCTGCGGCGGGCAATTGTCCACCTCAACGTGCTGGCAGCCGGCGATCTTTCGCGGCCGCTGCCGCCTGAGCGGGCGTTGAACCGCGAGATGCGTCAGCTGCAAACCAGCATTGGCTACATGCAGGGCGGTCTGCAGCGCCTGGTCAGCGAGGTGCGCGATGCGGCGAGCGGGATCCTGAACGGCGTCGAGCGGCTGGCGGACGGCAATCGACAGTTGACGGCACAGTCGGCGAAGCAGGACGGGGAACTGCAGTTGGCGACCGAGCACGTGCAGCAGTTGGCGGCGCGGGTGGAAGAAAACGGCCAATACGCGCTGCAGGCCAGCCAACGAACCGAACAGGCCCGGCAGTGCGCCGGCGCCGGTGAGCAGATGATGGAAACCGTCAATGTTTCGATGCAAGGGATCGTCAACCAATCGGCCGAAATGCGCGGCATCGTCGCGCTGATCGACAGCGTGGCGTTTCAGACCCATATTCTGGCGCTGAATGCGGCAATCGAGGCGGCGCACGCCGGCGTTCATGGCCGCGGCTTTGCCATCGTGGCCAAAGAGGTGGGGCTGTTGGCGCAAAAGAGCAGCCATTCGACGCGCGATATTCAGCAGTTGATCAACCGTTCGTTGCAGCAAATCGATCAAGGTTCGCAGGCGGTGGATCTACTGACGGGCAACCTGCACCAGATTATCGATCTGGTGAACAAATGCAGTGCGCTGATGGGGGACATATCCTTGGCATCGCTCAATCAGGGGGAGAGCATTCAGGACGTGACGGCGCGCATCTCGGCGCTGAATCAGGTGGCGCGGCAAACCGGCACGGTGGTGAACGCGGTGACCGAGGCTTCGCAGCGGTTGCAGGGCGAGTCGGAACGGTTAGAAAAAGCGATGGCGCGTTTCAGGCTGCCGGCGCAATAAATACTTCCGATGCAGGCTAATGAATAATAAAGCTGCGCTTAACGTTATTTATTATTTTCGCGCCCTGAGAAAGTTCAGCGGTTAAATAAAAGTGCAGGCCGACGCTTATGGATTAAAAAAGCGCCGGCCTGCAGAGATTATTTTAACGGGAGGATTAACGGCTGGTCTGGTGGCCGATAATGCCGCCGAGCGCTGCGCCGCCAAGGGTGCCCAGCGTGCTGCCGTCGGTCAGCACCGCGCCGCCGACGGCTCCCACGCCCGCGCCGATCGCCGTGTTGCGATCGCGATTGGACATATGCCCACATGCGGTAACGGAAAGCGTTGCCATCACCACCACCAACACACCTGCGGCACGTTTAATATTCATAATGAGTTCCTGGTAAATTGACTGATTAATGGATTAAAAATAATCCGATTAACCTGCCGGTAGAAGTTGGGATGAATGTATTCCTCCGTAAGAAAATCGAACAGGTAAAAATTCTTAATTTTGCGGCGGTGAAAAGCGATTGCTCGCCGAATGTGCGGCCACCGACAAAACCGCTGGTCTATACTGGGAAGACGCCTCGCGGGGGCGGGGCACACACTCTGGAGGCCGCCATGTCCGATCTCGTTTCCGCGTCCGGCAAACCGCTGAAAATCCCCGGCCCGGGTCACCCGATCACCTTGACTCGTCATCCGACGCGGGTCGTGGTGCGTGCTGCCGGGAAAACCCTGGCCGACAGTCGCAATGCGCTCATCCTGCAGGAAGCCACCTATCCGCCGGTGTTTTACTTTCCGCGTGAGGACGTGAAGATGGCGCTGTTGCAGAAAAACGAGCACGTCAGCTACTGCCCGTATAAGGGCGACTGCAGTTATTTCACCTTCGCGATGAACGGCGCACAGGGGGCCAATACGGCCTGGAGCTATGAAATGCCCTACAACGCCGTGGTGGCGATCAAGGATTATCTGGCATTTTATCCCGACAAAGTGACAAAAATCAGTACTGAAGCCTGACCTGCCGCCGCCGCCGGGCGGGGGCAGGTTGACATTCCGCTTATCCCTACTCATTATGTGTATTACTGGAAACTGATACGCTTTCCTTATGTTTTAATCCGACATAAACGAAACTCTGAGCAGGTGCCAAGGTGTCTACCTCTACGCGATTTGCCGTTGCCATCCATATCCTGACCAACATCACGCTGTGTCGTGGCCAGACGGTGCGTTCCGAAGATATCGCGCGTAGCGTCAACACCAACCCGACGGTGGTGCGGCGGATCCTCGGCGCGCTGGCGGAGGCCGGGCTGACCTATTCGCAGATGGGGCAAGGCGGCGGGGCGCTGCTGGCGCGGCCGGCAGAAGCGATCTCGCTGCTGGACGTGTATCGCGCGGTGGAGGATCAACCCTATTTCATGCTGCACCGCGCCCGGCCTAACGATGCGTGTTATATCGGCCACGCGATTACCCCGGTGCTGGAGCAAGAGTTTGCGCGCGTTGGTCACGCGCTGGAGGCCAGCCTGGCGCAAACCAGCATCGCCGAAATGGCCGGGCAAGTCGAGCGGCAAGCCGGCTATCCTTTTGTCCCTTGTTCAGCGCAATATCAAGCGGATACGCAATAAAAACCCACGCCAATTCCGTCTTCCCGCAGAGCATTTTTTGCATTGCGTTAATGTAATTGTGTAAGTTACATTAGCTCGCATCAAGTGTGATGTGGCTCACGTTTTAGACTGCCTCCCCACGATAATCGATCGATTGGCCGGAAACCTTTTCTTCCGGCGCAGATTCGCTGTGCTTATAAACCAGGAGAGAACGATGTTAGAAATGCTTGAAAGCTTGGCCACCGTGGTGGTCCTGGTGCCGGTAATGGTGGCCGTCTTGCTCGGCGCGATTTACGGCTTGGGTGAAGTGTTCAACGTCTTTTCCGCTATCGGCCGCAAAAACGGCTGAATCAGCGCGCCAGGGGGCGATTGTTGCCCTCCGGCTCCCTCACATTTCTCTTCTCTCTGATTGCTTCCTGGTGAAAGTCCCCATCTAATCCCGAAAAAGCCGCGCGCTCAGCGTATCGATAAACACCCGCAGTTTCGGCGTCAGGTGTTTGCTGGAAGGCCACAGGACTTTAAAGCTGCCGCTGTGGCGGCAATGCTCGCGCAATATCTGCTGCAATCGTCCCTGCTCCAGCGCGCGCTTTACGGCAAAATCCGGTAAACAGGCGATGCCCTGGCCGCTTTCCGCCAGATAAATCAGGGTATCGACGGTGTTGCACACCACGCGGGTCACCAGTTGATCGGCAAGCAGCTTGTCCCATCCTTCGAGTGGCCAGGGCTCCACTTTGCCGGTAGAGGGGAATTTGTACAGCAGGCCGGCGTGCCCTTGCAGATCTGCCGGTTGATGTGGGATCCCGACGCGGTGCAGGTAATCTGGCGCGGCCACCAACTGCAGATGAAACGTGCCCAACCGGCGGCTCATCAGGCGTGAGTCCTCGGTTTCGCCGACCCGAATCACGGCGTCAAAACCTTCTTCTACGACATCGACCCGCCGGTCGGAAAAATCGGTTTCCAGCTCAATCTCCGGGTAACGCCGGACAAATTCCGCCAGCACCGGATTCAGCAGACCGCCCACCAGCGGCAAACTGACACGCAGCTTGCCGCGCGGCGCGCTGTGCGTATCGCTGATTTCCCGTTCCGCCGCCGCCAATTCCCCGAGAATGCGCTGGCAGCGGTGCAGAAACAGCCGGCCTTCTGCGGTCAGCGTCATGCTGCGCGTGCTGCGGTGGAACAGACGCACGCCCAGTCGGTTCTCCAGGCGGGCGATGCTTTTCCCCACCGCGGAAGCGGAAATGCCGAGCACGCGCCCGGCCTCTACGAAACTCAGCGTCTCTGCGGCCTGCACAAAGACGTTCACCCCAGACAGATTATCCATTGCTTGCCCCATTGCGGACTTGAGTGTCCGCTATGAAAGGAAATCTAGCCTGTTTTTTCGTTAATCGCCACGCTCTATGCTCGGTGGCGACAGCATGGGCTGACTACCTGGGGTAATAAAGATGAATGAATACGGATCCTCTGCCAACGCGATTGATGGCGCGATAGAGCAAGCCTTGCGTGAAAAACGATTGGTTGGCGCGGTCGTTTTGGTGGCGCAGGGCGGTGAGATCGTTTATCACCGCGCGGCGGGCATGGCAGATCGCGAAGCGGGCAAGCCGATGGCGCTCAATACGCTGTTTCGTCTGGCCTCGGTATCCAAACCGATCGTGTCCACGGCGGCGCTGGCATTGATGGCGCAAGGCGCCATGCGGTTAGACGATCCGATCACCCGTTGGCTGCCGAATTTTCGCCCGCGGCTGGCGGACGGCACCACTCCGTTGATGACGCTACGGCATCTCATGACCCACACCGCCGGACTAAGCTACCGTTTTTTCCAGCCGGAAGGGGGATTCTATGCCCAGTTGGGCGTCTCCGACGGCATGGATGAAGCGTCTGTCAGCCTGCAGGAGAACGTGCGGCGTATTGCCTGCGCCCCTTTGCTGGCTCCGCCCGGCGCGGCGTGGCGCTATTCCATCGCCACCGATGTCCTGGGCGCGGCGATCGAACAGGCGAGCGGCCTGCCGCTGGCGCAGGCAGTAAAAAAATGGGTGACCGGGCCGCTGGCGATGACGGATACCGATTTCCTGGCGGTGGATCCCGCACGTTTGGCGGCCGCTTACGCCGATCATCCCGGCGAGCCGCGCCGTTTGCGCCAACCGGATCGTTTACCGTTCATTGATGGCAGCGCCGGTTTTCATCTGTCGCCGGCGCGTGCGCTGGATCCGCAGGCGTACGCCTCCGGCGGCGCCGGCATGGTCGGCTCGGCGGAGGATTTCCTGCGCCTGCTGGAAACGTTGCGCCAGGGGGGCGGGCAGGTGCTGCCGGCCGAATGGGTGACGGCGCTGACCACCAACCAAATCGGCGATTTACCGATGCCGTTTTGGCCGGGGCGCGGTTTCGGCCTCGGCATTACCGTACTGAAAGACCCCATCGCCGCGCAAACGCCGGAGTCCGTGGGGACCTGGCGAATGGGCGGCACCTATGGCCACTCGTGGTTCGTCGATCCTGTCCGGCAGCTCAGCGTCGTCGCGTTTTCCAACACGGCGCTGGAGGGCATGTCCGGCGCCTTTGTCGGTGAGATTTGTCAGGCGGTCTATGCCGCGACGGGAGCGATACAATGCGCCTGATGCCACCGATTTTCTTTATCGCGCTGGGGTTGTTCGGCGTCTACTGCATCGAGTTTGGCGTGGTGGGTATTTTGCCGCAGATCATCGCGCGGTATGGCATCTCCACGGCGCAGGCCGGCTGGCTGGTCGGGATCTTCGCCCTGACCATCGCGCTGCTCGGGCCGCTGTTGGTGCTGCTGGCGTCGCGATTCAATCGCAAACGCATGTTGTTGATCGCGTTGACCGTGTTCGCGGCGGCCAGCGCGCTGTCCGCTCAGACGGACAGCTTCGCCATGCTCATGCTGCTGCGCATTGTGCCGGCGCTGTTTCATCCGATCTATTTTTCGCTGGCCATGGTGGCGGCCGCGGCGCTTTATCCCCCGCATCAGGCCACCAAAGCAACCGCCTATGCGTTCATCGGCACCAGCATGGGCATGGTGTTGGGGATACCGTTGACGCAATGGATCGCCGGGCAGTTCAGCTATGAAGCCTCGTTCCGGTTCTGTGCCTGGGTCAATCTCCTGGCCGCGGCGGGATTGCTGATGCGGTTGCCCGACGTCGCCGTTCAGCGCCTCAGTTATGGCAAACAGCTGACGATCCTGCGCAGCGGGACGCTGTGGCTGAATATCATTACCTGCGTGCTGATCTTTGCCGCCATGTTCGCCGTCTACGCTTATGCGGCCGAGTACCTCAGCAGTGAAGCCGGCATTGGCGCCGCCGCCATCGGCTTTCTTCTGGTGGTGTTCGGCGTGGGCGGTGTCGCGGGCAACCTGTTGGCCGGCAAGGGGTTGAGCCGCCATCGAGCGCTGACGGTGCTGCTGCACCCGCTAGCCTTGATTGCGGCTTATGCGCTGCTGTATCACTACGGCAGCGCGAATATCGGTTCGATGACGGCGCTTTGTCTGTATTGGGGAGCGGCGCACACCAGCGGTTTGATCGTGACGCAGATCTGGCTGACATCCGAAGCCCCCGAGGCGCCGGCGTTCGCCACCGGGCTGTATATCGCCTTTATCAATCTGGGCGTGGCGCTGGGCTCGCTGGCGGGCGGCTGGTTCATCACCGCGTGGGGGCTACAGGGCAGCCTGCTGTGCGGAGCCTTGTTCGCCGCGCTGGCGGTGATAACGATCGCCGCCAGGCTGCGGTTGCAGCGGCAGGCTACCGCTGCGTTGCGTCGATCATCGCCATCACCTGCCGGAACATCGCGCTTTCCGCATCGGCCAGTTCGTTGACCAGCGTAAAGTGATTGCAGTGGCGATCGGCCAGCAACTGAACGTCGAGGCCGCGCGCCAGGCAGGCGTCATAATAGACCTGCGTCTGGTTTTTGAAGCCTTGCGTTTCGCGTTGGCCGACGTCGAGCAGGATCTGCGGCGCATGGTCTTTCTCCGGCAGCAGAAACAGCGGGCTGAGGGTTTGCGCCTGTTCGGGCGTCAGATGCAGCCAGTCGTTGATGTAGATATCGCACAGAGGGCGCAGATCGTAGAGGCCACTCAGCGCCAGCGCGCCTTTGATCGCGTCGGGCGGCAGGCGATAGCGTTGTTGCCAGCCTTCGGCGATCAGCATGCCGCACAGGTGGCCGCCGGCCGAACTGCCGCTGACGAAAATGCGCGCCGGATCGATGCCGAAAGGCGCCCCGTGATGATAAAGCCAGGCGACGGCGCTGCGCACCTCGTGCACGATCTCCGCCAGCGTCGCTTCTGGCGCCAGTGTGTATTCCAGCGTGGCGACGGCCACGCCGCGCTGGGCAAACGCGGCGGCCATCGAACAGGCTTCCTCTTTGCGCTGCGAATGCCAGTAGCCGCCATGAATAAAGATCAGCAGCGGCGCGGGCTGCGTGCAAGCCGGGAACAGATCGAGGCGCTCGGCGGCGCTCATGCCGTAACGCAGATCGTAAATGCCGGGCGTCTGTGCCTTGGCGCGCTGGGCCAGCGCGGCGTATTCCGCCATGCAGGCGTCAAAATCCTCCACCGACGCGCGGGCGTTGTATTGCACGGCGCGCGCGTTCAGGTTTTCAAACGTCAGATCGATGTTCATGCCTTTCTCCTGATTGTTATGCGTTCTGCCTCCATCATTGTCCTGGCGGCGAAAAGATGTTTGATCTCCTGTGCGCGCAAATGCGTCTTCTCTGATGCTGTTATCTGCTGTATATTGCCGTTTTATGCTTTTTACTGCGGAAATGACCCCATGCACAAAGCGGCACGACAGCGCCATTTACTGGATTTGCTCAGCGAACGCGGGCAGGCGGCGGTGGCGGAATTGGCCAGCGCCATCGGTGTTTCGGTCGATACCGTGCGCCGCGACTTGGCCGATCTCGAGCGGCAGGGGTTGGCGCAGAAACATCACGGCGGGGCGATAGCGCTCGAACCGTCCGGAATGCCGCGCCAGGCGCGCGCTGCGCTGTTGCCGCAGGTCAAGCAGCGGCTTGGCCGCGCGGTGGCCGCGCAGATCCCGCCCGGCAGCACCCTGATGCTGGATGCGGGCAGTACGCTGTTGGCGGTGGCGCAGGCGTTGCGCGGCCCGGCGACGGTGATCACCGCTTCGCTGGATATCGCGCAGTGCCTGAGCGACAGGCCGGAGATCAATCTGATCTTGCTCGGCGGCCAGTGGGATGCGCGCCAGCGGCTGTTCGCCGGCAGCGCCACGCTGGCGTTGCTGGCGCGCTACCGCGCGGACATCGCTTTGCTGGGCGCCTGCGCGGTGCATCCTCAGCTGGGACTGAGCGCCGGCGAAGAGGCCGACGCAGAGGTCAAACGCGCCATGCTGGCCAACAGCGGCGAGCGCTGGCTGGTGGCCGACCATATGAAACTGGATCGCTGCGAGCCGCATCACGTTGCGGATCTGGCGCAGATCCAACGCCTGTTTACCGATCGCCCGTGGGACAACCTGGACGAACAATCATTGATTGAACTTTGTGTCGTCGCCGACGACCGCTAGAGGAGAACACTGATGAACGATACCGCTCGACCGTTGCAGGTGGCCCTGATTGGCTACGGCTTTGTCGGCAAGGCGTTTCACGCGCCGCTGATTAACGCGGTGCCGGGGTTGGAACTCAGCGTGGTGGCTTCGCGCGATGCCGCCAAGGTACATGCCGATCTGCCGCACGTGCGCGTGATCGCCGATCCGCTGGAGGCGATCCGCTTGCCGGAAGTGGACCTGGTGGTGATTGCTTCGCCGAACGCCACCCATGCGCCGCTGGCGCTGGCCGCGCTGGAGGCGGGCAAGCACGTGGTGGTGGATAAGCCGTTTACGCTGGATTTGGCGCAGGCGCGCGCGCTGATTGCCGCGGCGGAGAAGCACGGCCGCCTGCTGTCGGTGTTCCAGAACCGTCGCTGGGACAGCGATTTCCTGGGGGTGAAACAGGTGATCGAGCAGGGGCTGATCGGTAAGGTGACGCACTTTGAGTCCCATATCGACCGCTATCGCCCTGAAGTACGGGTGCGCTGGCGTGAACAAAACCTCCCAGGCAGCGGGCTGTGGTTCGATCTGGGGCCGCACATGGTCGATCAGGCGCTGCAGCTGTTCGGTTTGCCGCACAGCGTGCAGGCCAACATCGCCACGTTGCGCCCCAACGCGCAGATTAACGACTGGGCCCACGTGGTGCTCAACTATCCGACGCACCGCGTGATCCTGCACGGCAGCATGCTGGTGGCGGGCGGCGTCTCACGCTTTACCGTGCACGGCGAGAAAGGCAGCGTGGTCAAAGCGCGCGCCGACGGGCAGGAGAGCCAGCTGCTGGCCGGCGTGACGCCGGGCTCGGCGGGGTGGGGCAAAGACGACGACGCGATGAGCCTGTTTATCGGTACGGAGCCGATGCGCACGCTGCCGACGCCGGATGGCGATCAGCGCCAGTATTACTTCCAGGTGCGCGATGCGTTGCGCGGCGCAGGCGCCAACCCGGTTACCGCGGCGCAGGCGTTGGCAGTGATGGCGGTGCTGGAAGCGGCCACCCTGGCGGCGGAAACCGGTGTGACTCAGCCGTTGCCGCTCACCGAGGCGGAAATCGCCGCCTGGTAACGGCTCGCGTCAGATAAGGCGTCAGGCGCATGGATACAGTGCATGCCATGCGTCTTCCGCCATGCTAACCCCTGACATAGGCTTACCCGCAGTCTATGTCAGGAGTGTTCATCATGTTATCCCACCCTTCGCCGCAAGGCGTCCGCGGCATACTGGCCGCTTTTTCTCTGAGCATGCTGCTGTCATCGCTTGGCATCAGCATTGCCAACGTCGGGCTGCCGGCGCTCGCCACTGCGTTCCATGCCTCGTTCCAGGCGGTGCAGTGGGTGTTGCTCTGCTATTTGCTGGCCGTCACCACTTGCATTATCGGCATCGGCCGTTTGGGCGACAGCCTCAATCGTCGCCGCCTGCTGCTGGCGGGCATTGCGCTGTTTACCGCCGCTTCGCTGGCTTGCGCGCTGGCTCCGCAACTGTGGCTGTTGCTGGCGGCGCGCCTGGCGCAGGGGCTGGGGGGCGCAGTCATGATGTCGATCGCCATGGCGCTGGCGGGCGAGGTTCTGGGGAAGGAAAAAATCGGCCGCGCGATGGGGCTGCTCGGCACTATGTCGGCCGTGGGCACCGCACTGGGGCCGTCGTTAGGCGGCGCGCTGATCGCCGGTTTCGGCTGGCGGGCGATGTTCCTGATCAACCTGCCGCTGGGGCTGCTGGCGCTGTGGCTTGCCTGGCGATACTTGCCGAATGGGCCGCGCGCGGCAACGCGCGCGGAACCGTTCGATCGCGCCGGCACGTTGCTGCTGGGCGGCGCATTGCTCTGCTATTCGCTGGCGATGACCCTCGGGCGCGGCGACTTCGGCGCGCTTAACCTGGCGTTGATGTTGGGGGCGCTGTTGGCGGGGGCACTGTTTATCCGCGTGGAACGCCGCGCCGCATCGCCGCTGCTTGCGCCGTCGATGTTCCGCCATCCGGCCCTGACGGCGGGGCTGGCGGCCAGTGCGCTGGTGATGACGGTGATGACCGCCACGCTGGTGGTCGGGCCGTTCTATCTGTCGCGGGCGCTGGGCTTAAGCGCCGCGCAGGTCGGGCTGGTGATGTCGGCGGGACCGGCGGTGGCGATCCTGACCGGCATACCGGCCGGCTATCTGGTGGATCGCTTCGGATCGCAGCGCATCGCCCAGTTTGGGCTGATGGCGGTGGCCGCAGGCGCGGCGTTGCTGTCGCTGTTTAACCGTTGGGGCGTGCTCGGCTATATCGCCCCCATCGCGCTGTTGACCGCCGGCTATGCGCTGTTTCAGGTGGCCAACAACACCATGCTGATGAAGGATCTGTTTCCTGAACGGCGCGGGCTGATCGCCGGCATGGTGAACCTGTCGCGCAATCTGGGGGCGATCACCGGCGCGTCGGCGATGGGGGCGCTGTTTTATCTGGCTTCGCAGCAGGTTGCGGGCACTGCGGCCGCCGCGGCTTACGGCATGCGGGTGACCTACGGCGTGGCGGCGCTGTTGGCATTGGCGGCGTTGCTCATCGCCTTCGGCGGCCGCCGCCTGATGCTGCGTTACGGCGCGCGCTGAACCGCGTAGCGTTCTTGCACGAAACCGTTGTCCGATGAAGTGACGGCAAGCAGGCGCAGGCGCTGCTCCTGGCCATCGGCGCCGAATAAGGGGATACCGCCGCCCAGCAGCAGCGGCACGCGCGTAATCGTCAGTTCGTCGATCAAGCCGGCCTGCAGGAAGCGCTGCACGGTCTGGCCGCCGTCGATATACAGGTGACGGCAGCCTTGCTCGGCCAACTGCGCCACGATGGCCGCCGGTTCGCCATTCATCCAGCGAACGTGGCCCGTTGCGTGCGGCGCGGGCGGCTGCGTCGACAGCACCACCACCGGCAGTGCGCCATAGGGCCACTCGGGAAAGGCGCGGACTTTATCATAGGTATGGCGGCCCATCACCAGCGCGTCGATGTCGGCGACAAACGCTTCAAAACTCAACCCATTGAGCAGCGAAACCGCATATTCGGGCCGCAGCAGCCAGTCGATGTCGCCGTCCGGGCCGGCAATGAATCCGTCTACGCTGGTGGCGATGTAAACCGAGCATTTCATCAGGCGAGATCTCCCCGATAAACCACATGCACCTTGTTGCCGTCGGGATCGCGCAGGTAAGCGCCGAAATAACCTTTGCCGTAGTGCGCGCGCTCGCCGGGCTCGCCTTCACTGCTGCCGCCCGCCAGCAGACCGGCGGCGTAGGCGCGTTTAACCGCCAGCTCGTCGGCGGCGAGGAAGGCCAGCATGCTGCCGTTGCCGGCGCTGGCGGGCTGTCTGTCGAAGGGTTGGTAGGCGTAAAAACGCGGCAGCGTTTGGCCTGGCATCACCCAGCAGCGGGCGGCGGGGCCGCCGTCCGGCGTCACTTCCCGCCGTTGTAAGCCCAATGGCAACAGAATGGCGTCGTAGAACGCGGCGGCGGCATCCAGATCGCTGACGCCGACGGTAATATGGCTGAACATGGCGTGTTTCCTTCCCCAAGAGAGAATAATGAACGCCTAAAACAGTAGCAGCGATATCGCAGGATGGACAGACCGCCGTGGAGGATTCGGATTAGGGACGCGCGCAGGTGTAGCGCGCTTCACGGTTCGCGGGGCAGGCTGCCGTTCAATTGCTCTCGACGCGCGGATTGGCGTGGGTCGGCTGGCTGGGATAATCCACCTGATGCTTGTGCAGATAATCGCGGATCAGCTGACGCACCACCTGAGAAGGGGTGACGTCCTGCTGCAGGCACAGCTCTTCCAGAGCTTTCTTCTTGTCCGGGTCAATCAGCACCGTTAGCCGCGCCGTTTTCTTTTCCATCAGGATCCTCCAGAGAATGATGACTGAATGATAATACCATGTGGACGAAGCGGCCAGCCAGACCGCGTCGCCGCTCGTTCTTAGCGGAAATGCAGCCGTTCTATTTTGCGTGACAGGTAGCCGAGTTCGCAGTTGAACAGCTCGCCGCTGCCGGCGGCCAGCGTGCGCAGCGTGCTGAGCGGCAACGTCACCTGCGCCGGCGTGGCGTAAATGATCACGTTGCCGCTGGGGGCGACGCAAAATAATACGGTGCCGAATATCCGGTGCAGGCTGTGGTACAGCAGGCTGTTTTCATCGGGCAGATCGTGGTAATTGAGCACCAGCCAGCCCCCGTCGTTCAGCCGCGTGGCGCAGTTTTCCAGGAATGTCTGGGTGCCTTGCTGCGGATCCATGGCGAACGCCGAATAGAGATCGGAGAAAATCAGATCGTAACGCGTCTCGGCGGGCGGGCGAACAAAGTCCATGGCGTCGGCGGTACGCAGGCTGATGGTGTCGGTGGCCGGCAGCGTAAAATAGCGGCGCGCGACGGCGATCACCGCGGCGCGCAGTTCAACCACGTCCAGACGCATGGCCGGATCGAGCGCGTGCAGCGCACGCAGCAAGCTGCCGCCGCCTAACCCCAGGATCAGCGCCGAGGTCGGCGGCTGCCAGGCCACCGCCATCAGCATCGCCTTGATGTAGTTGTGGATCGGCTGCGCGGGGTTGCTGAGGCTCATCTTGCTTTGCTCGCAGATGCCGTCAAACCGCAGCGTGCGGTAGTCCTTGTGATCGGAAACGATGATTTCGCCCCAGGCGTCGGTTTCGCGAGCGATCACCTGGCCGCGCGGGGAGAAATCGAGGGTTCTGAGTAAGCTGTCAACCAGAGACATGGTATTCGCAGGTTTCCTTTGGCAAGCGGCCTATTTACGGGCGCACATGAAATCGGCGGTGCAAATGCGCCGGCCATCGATGCTGGCGCGGCCGGTGAAGCGGGCGATCGCGCCCCGCCGGCGTACAAAGGCGACCTCCATCAACACCTGGTCGCCGGGACGGGCGGCGCGATAAAACCGCGCCCGCTGAATGGAAGCGAAGTAGTAATGTTCCCCTTCATTCAACGCCCCGAGATAATAATGCGCCAGCAGCCCGGTGCTTTGCGCCAGCGCTTCCACCAACAGCACGCCGGGAAAACCGGCGAAGTGCGCATGGCCGTTCCAGAACGTCGGCTCATTGGCGGTGATGTTCTTGATGGCGCTCAGCCGGCCTTCGGCAATGCAGGTGCCGGCGGGCAACACGCGATCGACCAACAGGCAGGGATAACGATGAGGCAGAATCGCCTGAATATCGTTGAATTGCAGGGGGTGACCGTTTAATGGCATGGAAGTGCGTGATCCTGTCTGCGGCGAATCCGGTGCGGTGGCCGGCGTTCGGTCCATAATGAGTGTAATGATATTATAATAAAATTATCATCAGATGTGCCAGATGAAAGACATGACGGCGGTGACGGTTGGGGAACAGCGAAGGAGGGGAAGACACCCGATCCTGGCGATCGGGCGTGGCGGCGCGTTTAGTGCCTGGAGCGGGTCACCTTGTCCAAATAACCCATCACGAAGGCGGAGAGCACGAAGGTGAGGTGGATGATCACATACCACATCAGCTTGTTGTCCGGCACGTTCTTGGCGTCCATAAACACCCGCAGTAGGTGAATGGAAGAAATGGCGACGATGGCCGCGGCGACTTTGTTTTTCAGCGAGGTGGCGTCCATTTTGCCCAGCCAGCTCAGCTTTTCTTTTCCTTCGGTGATATCTAACTGCGAGACGAAATTTTCGTACCCGGAGAACATCACCATCACCAGCAGCCCGCCGACCAGCGCCATGTCGACCAGCGACAGCAGGGTCAGGATCAGGTCGGCTTCGGCGATAGAAAAAATGTTGGGCAGGACGTGCAGGATCTCCTGAAAAAATTTGATAGACAGGGCGACCAGTGCCAGTGAAAGGCCGAAATAAACCGGTGCGAGCAGCCAGCGGGAGGCGTACATCGTGTTTTCGAGCAAGCGTTCAATCATAAAATTTTATTAAATACGTGGCTAAAAGAGCGCTCAGTATAACGCAGGAGACCCGGACGAAATCAACCGCTTGCGCCGGTAAAGGGCGATATCAGGCCGCTACGCGCGCCGTTTTGCGCCCGCTGCGGATCCACAGCGCCACGGCCCCCGCCGCCGTCGCCAGCGCCACGACGCCCGGCCAGCCCGCGCTTGCCAGAATGCGGCTGCCGAGGGCGGCGCCGGTCGCCATGCCGATGAATACGCCGGTGAACAAGAGGGCGTTCAAGCGGCTGCGGGCCGCCGGATCAAGACCGTAGACGATGGTCTGGTGTGCGATCAGCGTCGCCTGGATGCCCAGATCGAATCCGACGGCGCTAAGCGCAATGAGCGCCAGCTGCGCCGGGAGCGGCAACAGCGGAAGCAAAAACATCAGGGCGAAGGCGGCCAGGACCAGTGCCGCGCCGATGCGGGTCACGGCATCAGGGCCGTGCCGATCGGCCAGGCTTCCCGCCAACGGCGCCGCCAGCGCACCCGCCGCCCCCGCCAGACCAAACGCGCCGGCCGCCGCGCTGCCGATCTGGTAGCGCTCCGCCAGCATCAACGCCAGCGTTGACCAGAAAGCGCTGAAGCCCAATGACAGAAAGCCTTGCGCCAGCGTTGCACGCCGCAGCTCGGGATACGCGGCCCACAGATGCCCCAGCGAGCGCAGCAGCGTGGGGTAACTCAGCGTGTTATGGGGGCGAAGACGCGGCAACATGCGCCAGATAGCCAGCGTGATCGGCAAAACGCCCAGCGCCGCCAGCGCGTAAACGCTGCGCCAGCCGGCGAACTCGGCGAGCGCGCCGCTGAACACGCGCGACAGCAGAATGCCGGCCAATAGCCCGGTCATCACCGCGCCGACGGTTTTGCCGCGGCTGGCCTCCGGCGCCAGCGTGGCGGCGGCGGGGATAATGTCCTGGGCAACGGTGGCGGTCAGGCCTATCGCCAGGCTGCTGAGCAACAACAGCGGGAATGAGGCGGCAAACGCGCAAAGCAGCAGCGTCAGCGTCAGCAGCGCGCCTTTGATCAGAATGATCCGCCGGCGATCGTATCGGTCGCCCAGCGGCGCCAACAGTAAAATGCCCAGCGCATAACCCAACTGGGTCAGCGTCGGCACCATGCCGGCATCGGCGACGCCAGCGTGGAAATCGGCGCCCATCATGCCGAGCATGGGCTGGCTGTAATAGATTGACGCGACGCTGAGGCCGGCGCCGGCGGCCAGCAGAAACACGACGTTGGCGGACGGGGCGCCGTGGGTGGCGGTGGTGCTCATGGCAAAGATCCCTGCAAAGTGAATGTGCGGCCATTTTTACCGCTTGCTTCATTCCGCTGTAGCCCCCTCGCAGGTAAAACTGTTATACACTTAACGTATGAATAAAATTAATTTACCCAACGGCGACCGCATAACTTTGCTGCATACGCTGGTGCGCATCGTCGAAAGCGGCAGCCTGTCGGCGGCGGCGCAGCAGCTGGACACCTCACAACCGACGATCAGTCGGCGTCTGCAGGCGTTGGAGCAGCTGCTGGGCGCCAAACTGATCCAGCGGACGACTCACGCCCTCAAACTGACCGACGACGGCGAGCGCTGTTACCGCCAGGCGCGGGGGCTGATCGAACAATGGCAAAGCCTGGAAGAAGGGCTGGGTGGCGCGCGCGACGAACCGGTCGGGGTGTTGCGCGTGCGGGCGCCGCACGCTTTCGGCCAGGATCAGCTGATCGGTCCGTTGGGCGAGTACTTGCGGCGCTACCCGCAAACTTACGTTGAGTGGACGCTGAACGATCATTCTCCAGACTTTATTCCCGAGGGGGTGGATTGCGCCATTCACGTCGGTGCGGTGACCGATCCGTCGGTCGTGGCGGTGTTGCTGGCGGAGGTGCCGCGCAGCACGGTGGCGTCACCGGCGCTGTTGGCTGAACGACCGGCGATCGTCGATCTCGACGATTTGGCCTCATTGCCGTGGCTGGCGGTAAACAGTTTTTATCGTAATGAGGTCGTCTTGACCCACGCGACCAGCGGTGAACAGCGGCGTTTCGACATCGCGCCGAGGTTGAGCACCGACAGCCTTTATGCGGCGCGCAAGGCGGCGCTGGAAGGGCTGGGCGTCGCGATCGTGTCGTCTTGGGTGGTGAAAGAAGAATTGGCGCAAGGTGCTCTGCAGACGCTGTTACCCCTGTGGCGAGCTGAGCCACTGCCTATTTACCTGTTGTATCCCTACGCCAGCTATTATCCCGCGCGTTTACGCAAATTCATGGAAATGATGAAAGAAACGATGCCGCGCATTCTCGGCGCGCAGCCGCCGACGGGGCGCTGACGGCCTTCAGTGTCTGGCTTTTTTACCGTCGCTGTGGCCGAGAGAACGATCGGGGAAGCTGTGATCGCGCAGCCGCTGCTTTAACTGCGCCGCATCGGGGAAGCCGCCGTCAATCTTGCGATCCCAAATCATCACGCCATCGACGCTGATTTGGTAGACCCCGCCGGTGCCCGGCATCAGGGTGACGGAGGCGAGATCGTCGCCGAAGGTGTTCAGCAGCTCTTGCGCCATCCAGCCGGCGCGCAGCAGCCAGTTGCATTGTGAACAGTAGTGAATCGTAACGGCGGGTGCGTTTTTCATCGTTGATCGACCGGTTAGTGGTGACGGCTTGCAATCAGCCTGCTGGCTCGCAAGCGATGGTGGCTGTGTATCGCCAAATAGTCAAGCGCCTGCTGCGGCCAGAGCGACAAGGGGAGCCGAGTGTGCATCACGGCCGCTTGCTTCCGGCAAACCATTCAACCCCGCGCAGCATGCCAGCCCAGTAAAACCGGGGTAAAAACCAGGCTTTCAGCCACCAGGCCATACGGCTGGGCTGGGTTGCGTCGAGCAGTGGAAACGTGGGCAGCAATTTACCGTCATAGCCAAACTCCGCCAGCACAACTTTGCCTTTCTCGACCGTTAATGGACAGGAACCATAACCATCATAATGGGCTGTGAGAGGCGTGCCATGAATACGTGCCGCGACGTTTTCCGCCACCACTACCACCTGCTTTCGCGCTGCCGCCAGGGTTTTGGCGTTTGGCGTTGAGCAACAGTCGCCTACCGCAAAAATATCCGGCCAATGCTTATGTTGCAGCGTCAATTTATCCACATCGCACCAGCCGGCGCCATCCGCGAGTCCGCTTTGCGAAATAAACGCCGGGGCTGATTGAGGCGGCACCACGTGAAGCATATCGAAGGGCAGGGTTAACTCGCGTTTTTCTTCTTCATTTGTCTCCACGGCAAATATCGCTTGCCGATTTTCGCCATCTATACGGATTAAATTATGATTGAAGTTGACCTGTGCACGGTATTTTTCCAAATAGCCGCTCAGCGGGGGGACAAATTGCGGAATGCCGAAAACCGCCGTGCCCGCAAGGCAGAAATTGACGTTAATATTATTCAGAACGCCTTGCCGCCGCCAATGATCGCATGAAAGATATAAGGCTTTTTGCGGCGCGCCGGCGCATTTTATGGGAAGCGTGGGTTGGGAAAATATCGCCTTGCCGCCTTGCATCTCCCGGACCAGTTGCCAGGTGTATTCTGCAAGATCAAAGCGATAATTAGAGGTGACGCCGTTAAATCCTAACGTCTCTTCAAGGCCTTCTATTTTATCCCAACGTAAAACAAGGCCGCAGGAAACAATAAGGAAATCATAGCTTACGCGTTTACCCTGACGGGTATCGATATATTTTTCATTGGGATCAACCCTGACAACGCTGTCCTGGAGCCATGAGACGCCAGAAGGAATAACATCGCGCATGGCGCGCTGCGTTTTATTGATATCAAAGAGCCCGCCGCCCACCAGGGTCCATGCCGGCTGGTAATAATGACAGTCATTGGGTTCAACGACAGTTATATCCGCATCTTTAACTCGCTTCCTTATGCTTGCGATGACGCCGATGCCAGATGAACCACCGCCAATAACAACAACTTTCTTCAGGGTGTTTATTTTTTCTGGTTTCATGCAGGTCTCCTTTCATAAGAAAGTAGGGGGTTGCGGCTCAGATTTAAAGATAATTTATAGAACTTATGGTTATATTAAAAATTTCATATTCGATTTGGCTATATGTAATAGCTAAATGTAATAAGTTATTTGACAATCAACGCAAGCTGATCGTTAATAAATGCCATAAATATCGAAAGGGAATTAATGCATTGGATTTTTTCCATTTTACTGTTTATACCCTGACGCTGTTGGTGATAACCGGGGGAATAGTCGGATTTCTCCTGGCTCTGACCGGGGGAGGCGGATCCATCGTCTGCGTGCCCTTGCTGCTGTATATGGTGAAAATCCCGGATACGCACTTGGTTATAGGCACCAGTGCCATGTCCGTTGCCATTAGCGCGCTGATCAATCTTTTTGTTCATGCCGCCAAAGGAAACGTCCGATGGCAGACCGGCGTTACCGTTTCGCTGGTGGCGGTGGTGGGAACGCTGGCGGGCTCTCAGGTGGGAAAAATGACGGACGGGCACCATTTAACCCTGCCTTTCTCTCTGCTGATGCTGGTTGTCGCCGGATTGACGCTGAAAAGAAATCATCGGGCAGGCAACGGATTACCGTCCTCCCATCCGACATTTCATCCCGCCATCGTGTGGCCCAGCGTGCTGGCGCTGGGCGCGGTGGCCGGTTTTTTGGGCATCGGCGGCGGATTTTTGGTGGTGCCGGCGCTGCTCTGGTTCTTCCGCTTTTCGCTGGTTGAAGCGGTGGCGACCTCACTGGTCGTGGTTTCCGCCATGGGATTATCGACAAGCGCAAGCTATGCCATGTCCGGCAAGGTGTCGCTGGTCATTACCTACTGGCTCATCGTCGGCGGCGTTCTGGGGGGCGTCGTGGGGGTGGCGCTCACCGAGCGCCTGAAAAAACGCGAGGACATTATCCGTGTGCTCTATGCCGGCATGTTGTTGGCGCTGGCCCTTTATATGCTTTTTAAAAGCCTATAAAACAAAAGGAAAAAATATGCACATCCGTACTTACCATCATCAGCTCTCCTTTTCGGGGGCGCCCGCAGCGAATGATTTCGCCGTCCTGCATCAACAAGGCTATCGGTTTATCGTCAACAATCGGCCAGATGAAGAGCCGGGCGAGTACCTTAACCATCAACAAGAAAAAGCGTTGGCTGAGCAATGGGGAATGGGCTACGTCTATCTGCCTTACACATTCGACACGCTGACCTGGGAGACCGTTTATACCTTCCATTACCTGTTGCGGCGGGGTGAGAAGACCCTGGCGCATTGCAGGAGCGGAGCGCGTTCTGCCTGCCTTTCCCTGCTGTATGCGCTGCGCGAAGGCCAGATAGACGAAGCGCAATTTCGCAGCCAGTGCGCAGAGTATGGCGCCGATGCCGATAAGGCGCTGGGCTGGTATGGCCGGCACCAGGCCGTTCAGCCTCACGCGCAAGTGCACGCGTTTTATGAGCCGGAAAGCGGCAGCCTGCAGTATGTCGTCGCCGATCCCGCAGCGCGTCGCTGCGCCATCATCGACCCGGTGCTGGATTTTGATCGCCGATCGGGCACGGTCTCGCATCAGCAGGCCCGCACCATTTTAAGCTTTATCCAGCAGCAAGGATGGGGAGTGGCCTGGGTGCTGGATACGCACCCGCATGCCGACCATTTTTCTGCCGCCACCTGGCTGGCGCAGAAAACCGGCGCCCTCACCGGCATAGGCGAAAAAATTACCGCTGTGCAGGGGCTGTGGCAAGACATCTATAATTTGAAGGAACTGCCTCCCGCCGAGACCCTGTGGGATGCGCTGTTTGCGGATGGGGACGTCTTTTTTATCGGCAACCTGCGTGCTGAAGTCTTGCTGTCTCCTGGCCACACCCTGGCGTCCGTCACTTATCACATCGCCGATGCGACGTTTATTCACGATACGTTTTTCATGCCGGACAGCGGCACCGCAAGGGCCGATTTCCCCGGCGGAAATGCGGAAGCCCTGTGGGATTCGTTGCAGCGGATCTTGAGCCTGCCAGCGGATACCCGCCTGTTTACCGGCCATGATTATCGCCCGGCGGGGCGTGAGGCCCGCTGGGAAAGCACCGTGCGAGAGCAGCGCGAGAACAACCCCTGGGTGGCCAACATGGATAAAGCCCAATTTATCGCGCAAAGAAAGCAGCGAGACGCCACGTTGCCGCATCCGGAATTGATGCTGATGGCGCTGCAGGTCAACATTCGCGGCGGCGTTCTGCCAGATTGCGAAGATGATGGGCGGCACTACCTCAAAATCCCTGTTAATCGCTTCAAGGGGTAAATCAAGCCGTGGAGGCGCGATCGTTCAGATTGCCAACCTCAAGGCGATCGCGCCGTCTGTTAATGGTTTTTTATGAAATAAGTAGACTGATTCATATTTAATTATTTGTTTTTACACAAAACAGGTGGCACTTGCCCTCACCGAATACAGTCACTACATTAACAACTGTACTTCCCACTCTGCTAAGGAAAACACCATGAAAGCTGCCGTAGTGACGAAAAACCATACCGTAGACATTCAGGATAAAGTGCTGCGCCCGCTGAAGCACGGCGAAGCGGCGTTGAAAATGGAGTGTTGCGGGGTGTGCCACACCGATTTGCACGTGAAAAATGGCGATTTCGGTGAGGTGCCGGGCATTACGTTGGGGCATGAGGGCATCGGCGTGGTCTCCGCCGTCGGTGAGGGCGTCACCTCGTTAAAAGTGGGTGACCGCGCCAGCGTCGCCTGGTTTTACCAGGGGTGCGGCCATTGCGAATACTGCGTCAGCGGCAACGAGACCCTGTGCCGCTCGGTGAAAAACGCCGGCTATAGCGTTGACGGCGGCATGGCGGAAGAGTGCATCGTGGTGGCGGACTACGCGGTGAAAGTGCCGGATGGGCTCGATTCTTTCGCCGCCAGCAGCATCACCTGCGCCGGCGTCACCACCTACAAGGCGGTGAAGATTTCCGATATCAAACCGGGGCAGTGGATCGCCATCTACGGCCTGGGCGGGCTGGGTAACCTGGCGCTGCAGTATGCCAAGAACGTGTTTAACGCCAAAGTGATCGCCATCGATGTCAACGACGGTCAGCTGGAGTTCGCCAAACAGATCGGCGCCGATCTGACCATCAACTCCAAAACGCAAAACGCGGAGGAGATCATTCAGCAGCAAACCGGCGGCGCTCACGCGGCGGTGGTGACGGCGGTGGCGAAAGCCGCCTTCAACTCGGCGGTGAATGCGGTGCGCGCCGGCGGTAAAGTGGTGGCCGTGGGGCTGCCGCCTGAGAGCATGGATCTGAGCATTCCGCGCCTGGTGCTGGACGGCATTCAGGTGGTGGGTTCGCTGGTGGGCACGCGCGAAGACCTGAAGGAGGCGTTCCAGTTCGCCGCCGAAGGCAAGGTGACGCCGAAAGTGACCAAGCGGCCGCTGGGGGACATCAACGCCATCTTCGACGAGATGAAGGCGGGCACCATTCGCGGTCGCATGGTGATCGATCTCGGCATGGCGAAGTAGGCCACGCGAAAAAAGAAGGCCACCTGCGGGTGGCCTTCTTGTCATTACGCCGGATTCAGAACAGGCCCAGCGGCTTGGCGTCGTAGCTGACCAGCAGGTTTTTCACCTGTTGATAGTGCGACAGCGCCGCTTTGTGGGTTTCGCGTCCGATGCCGGAGTTCTTGTAGCCGCCGAACGCGGCGTGCGCCGGGTACAGGTGGTAGCAGTTGGTCCACACGCGCCCGGCCTTGATCGCGCGGCCCATGCGGTAAGCGCGGTTGATGTCGCGGGTCCACAGCCCGGCGCCCAGCCCAAACTCGGTGTCGTTGGCCAGCGCCAGGGCTTCGGCCTCATCCTTGAAGGTGGTGACGCCAATCACCGGCCCGAAGATCTCCTCGCGGAAGAAACGCATGCTGTTGTTGCCGGTAATCAGCGTCGGCTGCAGGTAGAAACCGTTTTGCACTTCGCCGCCGCGCTGGGCGGGCTCGCCGCCCGCAACGATTTTGCCTCCCTCGTTTTTAGCGATCTCGATATAGGACAGGATCTTGTCGTACTGCTGTTTTGACGCCTGGGCGCCGATCATGGTCTCGGTGTCGAAGGGATCGCCCTGGCGGATGGTAGCGATACGCGCCAGCACTTTCTCCATAAACTGCGGGTAGATGGATTCCTGGATCAGCGCGCGTGAAGGGCAGGTGCACACCTCTCCCTGGTTGAAGAAGCCCAGCACCAGCCCCTCAACCGCTTTGTCGATAAACTCCGGTTCCGCCTGCATGATGTCTTCAAAATAAATGTTCGGCGATTTACCGCCCAGCTCGACGGTGCTGGGGATGATGTTCTCCGCCGCACAGGCGAGGATGTGGCGGCCGACCGGCGTGGAGCCGGTGAAGGCGATTTTTTCGATGCGTTTGCTGCGCGCCAGCGCTTCGCCGGCCTCGGCGCCGAAGCCTTGTACCACGTTGAGCACGCCCGGCGGCAGCAGATCGCCGATCTCTTCCATCAGCACGCTGATGCCGAGCGGCGTTTGTTCCGCCGGTTTCAGCACCACACAGTTACCGCCCGCCAGCGCCGGCGCCAGTTTCCAGGCGGCCATCAGCAGCGGGAAGTTCCACGGAATGATCTGGCCGACCACGCCCAGCGGTTCATAGATATGGTAGGCCACGGTGTTCTGGTCGATCTCCGCCGCGGTGCCTTCCTGCGCGCGCAGGCAACCGGCAAAGTAACGGAAATGGTCGACCGCCAACGGCAGATCGGCATTCAGGGTTTCGCGGATCGGTTTGCCGTTGTCCCAGGTTTCGGTCAGCGCCAGCATCTCCAGCCGCGATTCGATGCGATCGGCGATCGCCAGCAGCACGTTGGAACGCTCCTGCACGCTGGTTTTACCCCAGGCGTCCGCCGCCGCATGCGCCGCGTCAAGCGCCAGCTCGATGTCTTTGGCGTCGGAACGCGGGAATTCGGCGATCGGCTGGCCGGTCACCGGCGAGGTGTTGGTGAAGTAGTTGCCGGATACCGGTTCGACGAATTTGCCGCCAATGTAGTTGCCATAGCGTTTGCGGAACGAAACCAGCGAGCCAGGCAAACCGGGGTGGACATATTTCATGTTAAGCACCTCTCTGCAGATGAAAAGCGGCGCTATTGGGCTGCGCCTGTGAATGCGGCCTGTCGCCGCAGCACAGAGAAGCACGGCGCGTGCCAGATTAGCGAAAGAGGTAGCATCCGTAAAAAAAGAACGAGTTATTAAAACCTTAAGCATTGAGAGGGCTGAGAACTTCGGGCGGTGCCGACGTCGCCGATGATTTTTTGTGTCCCGTGTCGCAACGCCTGATACACATTTATGATACACATTTGCAACACTCGCGAACGGGGGATAAACGCATGTTGTCTGACGACCGCTTGCCCGCAGAGGGCACCAGCTTGCTGACCCAGCCGTTGGCGGAATCCTGGCAACGCAGCCAGGGTTATGGCTTGACGCGCACCGATCAACATATCCCGTTTATCAAAGCCGGATTGCTCGAAGAGCTGCGCAGCCGCAACGATTGGGTGCCGCAGCGGGTACAGCCGCTGATCGAGCAGCTGGGCGCGCAAATTACGCGCCAGCCCGCCATTGTGGTGATCGCCGACGCCGCCGGGCTGGTGCTGGAAACCCGCGGCAATACCGACTTTCTGCATAAGGCGTCGCGCTTTGCGCTGGCGCCGGGCAACCAGTGGGGAGAAGCGGATCGGGGCACCAACGCCATCGGCACCGCGCTGGCGCTGGGCGCGTTCTGCGAAGTGCGCGGCGACCAGCATTTTCTCAACCAAAATGCCGGATTGAACTGCACCGCCGCACCGATCTATCGGCCGGATGGCCGCATTGCCGGCATACTGGATCTCTCCGCACCCGCGCAGCGCCCGTACCGCGATGCACAGCGCCTGATCATGCAGGCGGTGCGGCATATCGAACACCGCTGGGTCAGAAGCGCGATCGCCGACCGCCACTGGACGCTGCGTCTGCACGCCGATGCGCGCTGCCTGGGCAGCGCGCAAGAGCTGCTGCTGGTGTTTCACGACGAAGTGCTGATCGCCGCCAATCGACTGGCGATGATGGAGCTCCAGCTCTCGTCGGCCTCATTCGGCTCCGTTGAGTTCACCCAGCTGTTTCCCGACCTGTTGCGACAGCCTTCCGGGGCACCGCGCCAGACGCTGGCCGGCAATCAACAGCACTATTATTCGTTGCTTGAGGCGCCGCAGCGCCGCGTCAGCGCTCTGCGTTCTGCGCCGCCGGCGGAACGGCACGACGAGCAGCATCAGAAAGCGCTGCGCATTCTCAACGCCGGCCTTTCGCTGTGCGTGACCGGCGAAACCGGCTGCGGTAAAGAGCATTTCAGCCGCCGCCTGTTTCAAGAGAGCCGCTGGCGCAACGGCAACTTCGTGGCGATCAACTGCGCGGCGCTGCCTGAGCCGCTGATCGAATCCGAACTGTTTGGCTATGCGCCGGGAGCGTTTACCGGCGCCAATCCGAAAGGCTACATCGGCAAGATCCGCGAGGCGGACGGCGGCGTGCTGTTTCTCGATGAAATCGGCGACATGCCGGCGGGTCTGCAAACGCGCCTGCTGCGGGTATTACAGGAAAAAACGGTCACCCCGCTCGGCAGCCGCAGCGCTTATCCGGTCGAATTCGCGCTGGTCTGCGCCACGCATCACGATCTGCATCGGCAGGTAGAGGCGGGGGCGTTTCGCGAGGATTTGCTGTACCGCATACAGGAATACAGCCTGCGCATTCCGCCGCTCAGAGAGCGGGCGCAGCTGGAAGCCTTCATTTTGCAGCTGTGGCGAGAGCTGGGCGGCGAGCGGCGCGACATTCGTCTGTTGCCGGAGGCGCTGGCGATGCTGGCGCGCTATCCGTGGCCCGGCAACGTGCGGCAACTGTTGAGCACGCTCAAGGTGCTGCTGGCGCTGGCGGACGATCATGCGGTGCTTACCCTGGACGATCTTCCTCAGTCCATCGCGGTGCTGACGCCACGGCAAGAGAACGCCGATACCGATCTGGGGGCGCTGCAGGCGGCGATCGACAGGGCGGGCGGCAATCTCAGCCGGGCGGCGAAGGCGCTCGGCGTTTCACGCAGCACGCTGTACCGCAAGCTGGGGAGGCAGAAAACGGCGGCGGAATAAGGCGGCGCGATTGAGCGGCGATAAGGCCCCGCTGCGCGGGGCCTGTTGCTCTCTCAATCCCCCAGCCCCGGCGGGTTAATCTCGGAATGGGCAATCTTCTCGTCGCTCTCCGCCCAGCGATCCAGCACCTGCAGATAGCTGCCGTTGGCGATGGCGCTGTTGAGCGAAGCCTGCACCGCGTCCACCAGGCCGTTGCCTTTCTTCAGCGTGACGGCGATGTTGGCGGTCTTCGGCCAGCCGCCGGGCACGATGCCCACCAGCCGGGTTTTGCCGGTCAGCCGCGCCTGATAAGCGCCGGAAACGTTGGGCCCGAAGGTGGCGTCGGCGCGGCCGGACTGAATAGCCAGCGTGGAGGCGGCCTTGTCGGTGACATACACCGGCTGCAGCGGCGCGAGCCCCTTGGCGCGGTTCTCTTTGTCCCAGGCCAGCAGCACCGCTTCCTGATTGGTGCCGGAGTCGACGATGATCTTTTTACCGGCGATATCCGGCGCGGTTTTGATCTGGGTGATTTTACTGTCGGATTTGACGTAGAAACCCAGCGTATCCTGCCGATAGGTGGCGAAATCGAATTTGGTCTTGCGTTCGTTGGTCACGGTGATGTTGTAAACCGCGGCGTCATATTTGCCGGAGGCCACCCCCAGCGGCCAGTCCTCCCACGAGGTGGGCACCAGCTTGAGTTTCAACCCCAAACCGTCGGCCACCAGGCGCGCAATGTCCGCCTCGCTGCCAATCACCGTTTTATTGTCGCGGGCGTACAGGCCGAACGGCGGGCCGCTGCCCAGCAGAGAAATGGCGACCGTCAGCGTGCCGGGTTCCACGAACCGGAAGCCGGCGGGGATTTTGGCCACGGCTTCGGCGCTCTTCACCGTGTGGATCGGCGTTTCGTTGGCGACGAGATCCACGCCTGGTGCGGCGGCGGCGGAAAAACTCAGCAGCGCCGCAATCACTATCATCTTTTTGCTATATATCATTATGTTAATTACCTTCATTATTATGGGTGTCACACGGTCGTTGCACTATCTCTAAAGGCGGCAGATCTGTGAACGAACAAAATCAACTAACCAATCTTGGAAAAATCATGAGGCGCCTCTGGCGGCGCTGAATCGATCGAGGATGCACCATGTCGTCGCGTTTCGCTACGTTGGGCCGCATACCGCGCCGCGTGTGGGTATTGGGTGGCGTGAGCCTGCTGATGGACGTTTCCTCGGAGATGATCCATAGCCTGTTGCCGCTGTTTATGGCGACGACGCTCGGTGCCAGCGTGATCGTCATCGGGTTGATCGAAGGGCTGGCGGAGGCGACGGCGTTGATCGTCAAGGTGTTCTCCGGCGTGCTCAGCGATTACCTCGGCAAACGCAAGGGGCTGGCGCTGCTGGGCTACGGGCTGGGCGCCATCAGCAAACCCTTTTTCGCCATCGCGTCGTCGTCCGGCATGGTGATGAGCGCGCGCCTGCTGGATCGCGTGGGCAAAGGCATCCGCGGGGCGCCGCGCGATGCCCTGGTGGCCGACGTGACGCCGCCGGAGATCCGCGGCGCGGCTTTCGGGCTGCGCCAGTCGCTGGATACCGTCGGCGCCTTTTTAGGGCCGCTGCTGGCCGTCGGCCTGATGCTGCTGTGGCACAACGATTTTCGGGCCATCTTCTGGGTGGCGGCGATCCCGGCGGCGCTGGCGATTGCGCTGCTGTTTTTCGGCCTGAAAGAGCCGGCCGCCGCGATAACCCACAAGCGCACCAACCCGATTACCCGCGCCAACCTGCGGCTGTTGGGGCGCAGCTATTGGTGGGTGGTGAGCATCGGCGCGATCTTTACGCTGGCGCGCTTCAGTGAAGCGTTCCTGGTGTTGAAGGCGCAGCAGGGCGGCACGCCGCTGGCGCTGATCCCGCTGGTGATGGTCGCCATGAATCTGGTCTACGCCTGCTCGGCCTATCCGTTCGGAAAACTGTCCGACCGCATGAGCCATGAAGGATTGCTGAAAGCCGGGCTGCTGGTGCTGATCGCCGCCGACCTGGTATTGGCGCTGAGCGATCATTGGGCGGGCGTGCTGTTTGGCGTGGCGCTGTGGGGCGTGCACATGGGCATGACGCAGGGACTGTTGGCGGCGATGGTGGCGCACACTGCGCCGGCGCACCTGCGCGGCACCGCGTTCGGCATGTTCAATCTGATCGGTGGCGTGGCATTGCTGCTGGCCAGTCTCGGGGCCGGAACCCTGTGGGAACTGTTCGGTTCCGCCTCCACCTTTTACGCCGGGGCGATCATCTGCGTGGTGACGCTGGTCGGCATGAAGCTGGCGCCGTTCGGCGAACGGCGGCCGTGAAAGCGGCGGCGCTCAACGCCGCCGCGCGGTTTACGCCGGATGGGCGTCATTCTCGTTGCCGCCAATCGCCAGGTAATCCGTGTAGATTTGCGGCGCGCCGGAGAACGACGCCAGTGTTTTCCACTCGTCGTACATGCGTTCGGTGTCCTGATGCTCGGCCACGAACCTGAGCGCTTGCTCGGTTGAAACATCGAGCTCCGGATGGAACGCGTTGAGCGACGCCAGACTTTCAATGATCAGCATCACCGCGTATTGGTCCAGCCGGTTGCCGCTCTGGCCCTTCAGCAGGTGAAACTTCCAGCCCGGGTAGTCTTCCACGCGGTGGATGTTGTCGGTAATGAACCGTTCAAACCGCTGGGGCGAGACGCCCGCTTTAAGCGCCAGGTTATGAATGCCGATGACACGCTGAATGCTTTCCTTCCCCGGTTCGCTGCGGTAATTGGGGCCGGGCGGCAATGAACTGCGGCTATTCTCGGCCACCAGACGGTAACAGGTGTAAAGGGTCGGCAGTTCGGCGAAGGTCGCGAAGGTTTTCCACTCCTCAATCAGCGCGGCGGCCTCCGGACGCTGCCGCCAAAAGGCGTGCGCCTCGTCGGTCAGCTCGCCGTTGCCGTCGATATAGCGCGCGTAGGTGGCGGCGTCTTTAGCCTGATAAACCATCAGGTACTGATTTTCACGCTCGCCGCGCAGGCCGCGCAGCAGCGTCCATCGCCAGCCGGGATAGGCCGGGATGGTGACGCCTTTACGGCGAACGAACGCTTCGAAACGATCCGAGGCGACGCCCCGTTTCAGGTTGATTCCCACGTAGTGCAGGGAGAAAACCGGCGTGGTTGATGCATGCATTAAACGATCCTCGCAAGTTAAGTTAGTGAGATGTGTTCGTCACGGCTTTGGCGCTGATGCTAACCAGCAACAGGCACAGCAGCGTGCAGCCGAACGCCAGGGCCAGGCTGGTGTAATTGGCGATAAAACCGATCAGCGCCGGGCCGGTTAATAAGCCGAGATAGCCGACCAGCGTCACGGCCGGAAACGCCTGGCCAGGCGGCACCTGTTTTTGATTGCCGACGGCGTTGAACAGAATGGGAACAATGTTGGCGATGCCCAGGCCGGCGAGCATCAACCCGCCAAAGGCGGCCGATGCCAGAGGGACGGTGACGGTCAACAGCACGCCTGCCGCAGCGCACAGGCTGCCGAGCAGCAGAGTGCGGAAGCGCCCGACGGCGCCGATCAGCCTGTCGCCATACAGCCGCCCGCAGGCCACGGCGACGGCGTACAGCGTGAACCCGATCCCCGCCTGCGATTTGGCCACGCCGCGCTCGGCATGCAGGAATAATGCCGACCAGTCGAGCATCGCCCCCTCGGTCAGGAACACGAAGAAACAGAGCAGGGCGATAAACAGGATCTTGCCGTGGGCCAGCGCCCACCGCGCGCCGCCCCGTCGCCGCTCGCCGATGCCGCCGTGCGCCAGTAAATCGCCGGCGACGATCAGCAGCAGGATCGCGATGAGGAGGGCGATCAGGCCGATGGCCTGGGCCGGGGCGAGGCCCGCCAGCAGCAACAGACTGACGCCGCCGGCACCGGCAATGCCGCCAAGGCTGTAGAAGCCATGAAAACCGGACATTTTCGCCTGGCCGCTCTCCCGCTCGACGATTATCGCCTGTGAGTTCATCGCCACATCCATGATGCCGTTGACGGCCCCAAACACCCCCAATGCCGCCCCCATCAACAGCGGCTCATCGAGTAACGCCAACAGCGGCAAGTCGATGCACAGCAAGGTGCCTGCGCCCAGCAACACGGCACGGCACCCCAGTTTGGCGATCAGATAACCGGCGAAGGGCATGATCGCCATGGAGCCGGCGGCGAGGCAAAACAGCAGCAAACCGAGCGCGCCGTCATCGATGCCCAATCGCGCTTTCACGAAAGGGATCAACGGCGCCCAGGCAGCCATGCCCAACCCGGCGAGGAAGAAGATCGCTCGGGTGGCGATTTGCCGGCGATGATTCTCTGCGGCCTCGCCGGTTAGCCAAGGCAGCATCATGACGATCGGCTCTGTGCGACGGACAGATAATCGGTATAAATCTGCGGTGAACCGGAAAATGACGCCAGTTGCTTCCACTCTTCATACATTTGCTTGGTGTCGCGATGCGCTTTGGCGAAGGTTGCCGCTTCGGCGGTGGCGATATCGGGCTCCGGATAGAACACGTCCAGCGCCGCCAGGCTGACGATTTCCATCATCACCGCGTACTGGTCGAGCCGATTGCCGCGCTCTCCCTTCAGCAAGTGAAACTTCCAGCCCGGATAATCCTCAATGCGATGGTGATTTTCGGCGATAAAGCGTTCGAATTGCGCCGGGGTCACGCCTTCGCGCAGCGCCAGATTGTGGATGCCGATAATGCGCGCCTCAGGCGGTTCGCCCGGCCGTTCCCGGTAGCGCGGGCCGGGCGGCACGTCGCTTTTTCTGTTCTCAGCCAGCAGGCGATAATCGCTGAACAGCGTCGGTAGCAGGCTGTAGGTGCCCAGTTTTCGCCACTCGGCGAGGATTTCCTGCGCGGCGGCATGCCGCCGCCAGAATTCGTGCGCGTGCGCCGTTCTCTGCCCGGTGGCGGTGACGTAACGATCGCGCTGCTCGGCGCTGTCAATCTCGTACAGCATCAGGTATTGCCCGACGCGTTCGCCGCGCAGGCCGCGCAGCAACGTCCAGCGCCAGCCGGGATAACAGGGGATATGTACGCCTTGTTCGCGCACGAAGGTTTCAAACTGTTGTGGCGTGACGCCGGCTTCGGTATCGATGCCGATGTAATAGAAGCTGAATACCGGTTTGGGATCGGAGACTGTCGTCGTCATCTTTCACTCCTGATTGGCGAATGCGGCGGAAAATTGGGTATTGATAATGGCTTCGACCAGCGTGACGCCGATGGGCGTGAGCGTCACGCACGGGCCATCGACGGTGACCAGCGCTTTATCTACCAGGATTTTCAACGTGCGGCGGATGACCGGGTTAGCAAACAGGCTGTTGCCGTCAAAGCGCCGTTTAAACACCCGATCGTCCACCGGCAGCAAGGTGGAGAGCGCCATTTTGAAGGCGTTCACTTCACGCTGGATCGGGGAGAAACCGCGGCTTTCCTCGATGGGCAGGCGGTCTTGGTTGAGCGCTTCCTTGTACTTCTTGTAACCGGTGATGTTGATGGCTTCGGATCGCGTCGATTTGGAGCTGCCGCCCAAACCGATCGCCACTTCCGGATACTGTTTGTCGAGATCGGTGATGAGCGCTTTCCACTTTTCCGGCTGTTGATCATTGCGGTGAAAATACATGGTGGGGTGTTCGGTATAGCCGCCATTCAGGTAGTTCTCGACCAGCTCGCGCATTTGGTACTGTTTGCCCAGCCCAGGGAAGCGCAGGTTGTTGATGCTGAGCAGCCCCTTTTTCTGCCACAGGCTTTCGCGCTCGCCCGAGACGCCGGTGCGATTTTTAATAAACTCATCCATGTGCAGCTTGGTGCAGACGACGTGCGACAGATTCAGCTCGAGGGTTTTTTCCATGTCGTATTTCACGTCGTCCACGCTTTGGCCCAGCATGCCGTAAATGAGATCCACGCTGACCCAATCAATGCCGAGCGCGCGCGCGTGATGAATGGTCTCCACGCACTCTTCGGCCGAGTGCATGCGCCCGCAGGCGGTGATGATGTCGTCATTGAAGGATTGGGTGCCGAAACTGATTTTGCTGAAGCCGAGCTCTTTCAGCAGCGCCAGATAGGCTTTGTTCAGGGTGCCGGGCTCCCCTTCGAAGCGCAGGGTGGCGTTGGTGAAGTTAAAGTGGCTGAAGTAGAAGGCCATCATGCGGCGCAGTTCCGGCTCCGGCAGCAAGGACGGCGTGCCGCCAAAGACGTTGAATTCGCCGATCTCAACTTCGGCCAGGCTGGGCACGCGCGCCAGCCACATTTGCGCCTCCTTGATGTTGAAATCGACCAAATCGCGAAATACCGCCTGAGAGGCGGGCGCCTTGGGATTGAGGATCACCGTGGGGTACTGACAAAAATGGCAGCGATAGCGGCAGGTCGGGATATAGGCCCAGAGGTGGATTTTGCCCGCCTGGCGAATGTCGGCCTCCATATCGGCAAAAAACGCGGCCAGCGGGTAGTCGACGAGATCGCCGGGGAACACGTGACAGCCGAACGGATCCTTATGGACGTACTCCAGAAAGGCCCGGTTTTCCGGTTGCGCCAGGAACGCGTTCACCCGCGGCGTGGGATAGCTTTCATCGATATCCAGCAATGAGTGCAAGGCTTCGTCGTTCATCAGAATACCCCTCCGTTGCCGAAATAGTTGTGGGCTTCGCCGGACTCGCGGTCTTCACAGAAGTAATAAACAAAGCGGGTGAAATCCTCGTCTTTGATCGTATCGAAGCAGGCCGGCAATGCGGGCGGGAAGCCGATATCGTCACCGACGGCGCGCCGCATGGCGGCAAACAGCGCATCGCGAAATTCGAGGTAGAGCCGATAGGCGGGGGTTTTGTAGGCATGGATCGGTTTGAAATCGATGATGCGCATCTCGTGTTTCAGCTCGTGAATGCGGCGGTAGAGGCTGTCGGCCAGCGAACCGGAGAAGAAATCGCGCACTTCGCTGTTTTCCAACAGCAGATACGGATTGAGCAGCACCGGCAGTAAGATATTCTTTGGCGTGTAGTCCTTGACCGAGTAGTCCCAGGCCAGTTTCGCCTCCGCCGGCGTGGCGTCCGCCAGCGCGGTTTTCTGCCGCTCAACGTCCGGCCGGACGTCCTTCATGATAATGATGCCGTCCTTACCGTAGGCGATGCCGTTGATCACCTCATCGAGAATGGTGTCCACCCGGCGGCTGTTGATCTCAACGTAAGCATGGCGAGCGTAAACCGGCTTGCCGCCGTAGGCGATGACCTTAATGCCGAAGTCCCAGTCGTCGGACAGGTGTTCGACAAAGCGGCCATGGTTGAGCTGGTAGAAGATTTCGATGCCGCCTACCGCGTCATACAGGCTGCGCTCCACCCCGAACCCTTTGCCGTCGGGGAAGCCGCCGAACAGGGAGAACGAAAATTCGCGCAGACGCAGCGTTTTTTGGATCTCGCGGAACAGGTTGGGGCGGTGCTCAAACTCTGCGGGAGGGTAGTAATAGTTGCAGGTGCCCAGGTCGCCTTGTTGCTCGATCATGGTATTCACCAGCTCGTAAAGCCAAAATGCATCCACGGTGCAATCGGCATCGGCGGAAACGATATAGTGCTTGCGTTTATTTCCCAGCCGGCTGTCGCGGGCTTTAGAACGCAGCGACGCATAGTCCATGCCGCGTTTTCTGGCCGAGGAGACACCCTGCACCGTTTCGGCGATAACATGAATGGCCATAGCCGGATGCCTTTCACTAAACGCGTTTATTTTAGCGACGGAATCATCGGTGGAGTTGTTATCAACGACAATCAGTTCGTAAGTGTCGTGGGTGATTAATTCATTCTTGGTGTGCTGATTGAACAGCGAAAGTAAAACCGCCTCAATACGGTCGCTTTCATTATAAACTGGCAGTACGACAGACACAAAAACAGTATCACGCATAGATCCTCCAAGGGCTAATGAAAGTCCACAGTTAGAAATGGCTTGTCTGAAAATGAAATGTCACGTTATTCGATGATTAGCTGATATTTAAGAACTCCATGACGTTGTTGGATAAAATTCGCTTGCCCAGCGCGTAATTCTTTTCCGCCACGCGCTTCATCTGCTCCTTGTTATTAATGAACCGGTAGACTTCCTGGATGAATTCGTCGTTCGGCGGCCCATCCTGTAACTCGGAGATCGGCATGACGGGCGCTTCAAACCCATGCCGGCCGTAGACTTCGTGATAATATTCGTAGCGAGTAGTGATATAGCAACGGCGGCAACTGATCGCTTCACCGATAGGATTGCCATAGCTATCATAATCATACGAGGTGAGAAAAGAGACCAGGTCGCAAGAGTGATAGAGGTCCTCTATGCAAAACGCGTCGTTTTCCGAGCGCATATCGACATGGGGAAGCATGCCGACAAATTTGACATAGGGGAGAACATTCAGTTCCTGCGCCAATTTGGCGAGTTGCAGATAACATGACGGATTTTCATATTCATTGCCGGCGATCGCCAAATAGGCGCGTCGAGTGTTGTGGTTGCGGATAAATAAATCATTAAGCCGGCTGATCAGCATAATATCGCGGTCCAATCTTTTCTGAGGGATGATGCGGGTGGTTCTGGCAATGAGAAGATCATTATCGCGAATATTCATCTGCTTTCTGACATTCGTTCTTTCGTGACTGTCCGAGAAGTCATAGGTATTTTTCTTTACCTCGACATGGACATCATGATTGCACCAGGCCTCCAGCTTTTGCTTCAGATCGTGATTGAGCGTGACATAGGTAATGTATTTTGAAGGGATAGGTTTGATGGCGTGAGAATAAGGCGGTGGGCCGTATTTGAGCACCTTTTTTTCGCTGTTCCACATCAGGTCATGATCGCGCCAGATGACGAAACGCGTCAGTCGATAACGTCGGCCATAATCTTCGATCGCCAGATACAGCGCTTTGGTATAGATGATGTTTTCCGGCAGCGTGCCGTTTTCCACCACCACATGGCTGACTGCGAGCGCTTCCCATTGGGCGACGAGGCGATCCGCCAGCTGCCGCGCCGTCAACGCGATGGTATGCAACAAAGCGGCTTTTTCTTGCTCGTCAATGGGCGTTTTCTGGCCGATCAACGCCGCGTGTGCGTAGTCGAGAAAGGCGGGGTGGTAATCTGGAATCGACGTGATGTCGTCCAGGCGGACCAGCGTAAAGACATCGCGGTAGATGTCATGCTCATGCTGATAGGGTTTATTAAAGTTTCCCTTATCAATCTTGATGTCGTATCCCAGATCAAGATAAGAGCGAAATCCACAGGCTTGCAGTCGTTTGGCAATCTTCATTGCTTCCACCGTGATCCCCGAGACCGAGACGGCATCGAACGAAATGAACATTGCATTCTTCTCTTGCCTTTCGTGCATCGCAGTACCTCCTGCTATTATTTGTAGTGCATTGATTTAAATTAACTATTTCTTAACAAGTCTCCGGTAACGTTCCCAATTGAGTGGAAAAAGAATCGTTTTGACGCTCTGGAATACACTCAAATCTGACAGAACGGAAGCTTAACCGTTCAAAAATGTAAAGATACGTTTATGCTTTGTGAGGGCTCTCACAAATATTCCGGTGCGGGAGGCGTGAAACAAGCAGAGGAAAAGAGGGGGGATCACCCCCCCGAATGTGGGGCATGCGATGCCGATTTAACGATTCGCCATGCCGCCTTCGGCAGGCTGAAGTATCGCCTGCAGCAGCGTCGGCACCTGCTGGGACTCCACCGCCCGGCTGAACAGAAAACCCTGGCCGATATGGAAACCGGCTTCGCACAGCGTTTGGCGCTGCTGCTCGGTTTCCACGCCTTCGGCGATGATATCGATCGACAGTTTTTGACCGAGAATGCCGATGCTTTCCACGATCGCCAGGATCGCCGGTTCGGTGTTCATGCGTTGAATAAAGTCGCAGTCCAGCTTAATGCAGTCCAGCGGGTAATCCATGATATGGCTGAATGAGGAGTGGCCGGTGCCAAAGTCGTCCAGCGCGATGCGGATACCCATCTCTTTGAGCATTTGCAGCGCGCGCAGTACGTATTTCGAACCGTGCTTGTTGAACGCGTGTTCGGTCACTTCCAGTTCGATCAGGTGATGGGGAATGTGGAACTTCAGCAGGCGTTGCAGGAAGGTTTCGGCGTAGTTGTCGCGTAAAAACTCGATCGGCGACACATTCAGCGAAATAGGCCGTACCGCCACGCCGGCCGCGCGCCAGCGGGCGATATCGGCGAAGACTTTCAGCTGCATGGCTTCGCTGATCTTGGTTGCCAATTCGTAGTCGTTGAACGCCTCGCTTACCGTCGCCGGCAGCTGTACGCCATTTTGCGGGCAGTGCCAGCGCAGCAGCGCTTCAAAGCCGACGATGCTGCCGTCGATCAGGCAGACTTTCGGTTGGTAGCTGGGGCGGATGCAGTTGTCGCGTACGATCTGGCGCGCGTAGTTGAGCTGGCTGGCGCGGGCGCGGGCTTTGTCCATCATCTTGCGATCGAACATGTAGACGCCGCCGCGGCCGCCGTCTTTCAGTTCATACAACGCGGTATCGGCGCATTTCATCAGCTCCGAAGCGTCGCGAGCGTCTTTGGGATAGATGGCGCCGCCGATGCTCATGCCGCAATGCAGCGTCTTGCCGCCGTGGGTGATCGGCGTCTCCAACTGCAGCAGAAACTTGTTGGCGATGCGGAAAATATCCTGCTCGTTTTCGACATCGCTGATCACCACGGCGAACTCGTCGCCGCCGAGGCGGGAGACGAACGAATGCGCATTCATGCAGGCGCTGAGCCTTTTACCCAAGATCCGCAGCAGATGGTCGCCCGCCGCGTGGCCCAGCGTGTCGTTCACCAGCTTGAAGTGGTCAAGATCCAGCAGCATCAGCCCAAGCGACTTTTTGCCGTGCAGGGCGCGCTTCATCTCTTGCTTCAGTTTTTTCTTGAATAAGCGCCGGTTGGGCAGGCCGGTCAATTCGTCATATTCGCTGGCGAGCAACAGACGTTGTTCCATCACGCGTTGCGACGTCACGTCGCGCGAGACGCACAAGATCTCGGCCACGGCGCCGTGTTCATCGCTGACCGGTGTGAGAATGTTGTCCCAGTGCTGTTTTTTACCCTGCGGCGTCACGCTCAATCCGGTGAAGCGCGCATTTTTTCCGGCTCTGACGTTGCGCAGCGCCTTGCTGCCGCGGCGGCGAACTTCGGGGGACAGCAGCCCCAGCCAGGGCATGCCAAACTCTTTTTGCGCCGGATCAAGACCGAGCGCCAGGCTGCCGGAGCGATTCATGTGGCGCAGCGTGCCGTCGTGATTGATCACTTTGATGCAGTCGACGCTGGCGTCCAGCATGTCTTGCTGGATAGAGAGCGCCTGAACGTTTTGCTGGCGTTGCAGCATTTGCGGATGGATGTCGGTGGCGGTGAGGTACCAGCTGGGCTCCTGCGCCATGCCGTCCTGACGGGCGTTAAACGCCAGCATAAACCACCGGTAGGCGCCGCTGCGCTCGCGCAGACGAGCTTCGCCGGCGAACGAGGAGAGGGCAACGATCGCCTGGCGCCATTGCGCGGCCAGGCGATCGCGATCGTCGGTGTGCAGGGCATCGAGCCAGTCTGCGGCGCCGTGCTCACCGGCGATGGCGCCGGTATAGTCGCGCCACTGCTTATTGAAGTAACCGCCAAGGCGGTTGCCGAAGCAAATCAGACCCGGCAAGTCGTCTACGATTTCGCTATAGAGATCAATCGGATTTTTGTTATTGCTCTGCTTGGGCAACAGGGTCATGCGGTATTTCCTCGGAAAATTACCCATATTCGTGCTCTATAGCAGAGCCTCTTTCAATATAGTCTTGCCAATGAAATTAGGAATAGCCAGCGGACGCGGCTAAAAACCGGCCTGATAGCATGAAATAGATTACGCAAGAACGCATTAGGAATACTCCTGTTATTTATAAGCCCCTCTTATATTGCATCGAAAAATAAGTGCTCCGACCACGGTGGACTATTGCCATAAAAATTAATCAATCTGATGTTTCTATTTGATGAAATATTCAGGTGTTTTCATGCTCTTCCATCGTCTGCACTGTCGCCGCTATGCGTATTCACTGATAAAAATCTCACTTATGGCGGCAATAGCCGTCATTTCATGCACTCTTCAGCGGTTATCGCAGCACCGTCGCTCGGCGCTTAGAGAAAAGTCATGATACAAATCAAGAAATGTTTTGTTTCATCTGTTGACACTTTGCTTACGTATAAGATAGCCTCGCGAATGAAAATCATTAGCAAAACTGGATGATAAAGCAAAATGTACCCACAGCCTGATCCTTACGCCCGGTCCCGATGGTCGGGTCATTCCGGCGCAACGGCGCCGGCAAACGTACATTCGCCTCCTCTCCAGACGCCTGCGCCATAGGCGCCCGGCGCGATGGCATCCCTTTGTCTGTCCGCGCCCATTTGCATCTCTCAGCATGTCTGTTCGTGCGGCCCGCGCCGGGTCCGCATGTGTTATCCGTCGTTTCACGATCATAGGAGGTTTCAGCGCGGTTAAAACGTAAGTTTTCTTCTGGGTATAAATAAACATGGAGCGTAAAATGATACTTAATAAAAGATTGAAGTTAGCGTATTGCGTTTTTCTGGGTTGTTATGGCTTATCCATTCATTCTTCTCTTGCCGCTTATCAGGATCCCGGTCGATTGGGCGCGCCTGACAGTTGGAAAACCGCGGAGTTTAATCGCCAATGGGGGCTTGAGGCTATTTCCGCCGAATTCGCCTATGCCAGAGGCTATACCGGAAAAGGTATAACCATCGGCGTTATCGATAACGCTATTCTTTCCCATTCTGAATTCTCCGGTAAACTGACGCGCCTGGATAACGGCAGTTATAATTTCTCGTATGATAAACAAGATAATATGTCTTTCGGCGATCACGGCACGCACGTAGCCGGTATCGCTGCGGCTAAAAGAGATGGCGCAGGCATGCACGGCGTCGCTTTCGACGCGGATATTATCGGCACCAAATTGAATGATTACGGTAATCGCAACGGCCGTGAAGAGCTGATTCAGAGCGCGGCTCGCGTCATCAATAACAGCTGGGGGATCGCGCCGGATATCCGGCGAGACGCCAAAGGCGATATCATCTGGTTGCCGAACGGCAGGCCGGACTACGTGGCATTCGTAAAAAGCGAAGTGATCGCCGAGATGATGCGCAGCAAATCCAGCGTGGAATGGGGCAGCGAACAACCGGTGCCCACCGGCGGGCACAGCGCCATGTCGACGCTGCTGCGGGCGGCCAGGCACGGCAAGCTGATCGTCTTCTCGGCGGGCAATTACAACAATTACAATATTCCGGAAGCGCAAAAGTCACTGCCTTACGCTTTCCCGGACGTACTGAATAATTACCTGATTGTGACCAACCTGAGTGACGGAAATCAGTTAAGCGTTTCCTCGACCAGCTGCGGGCAAACGGCCAGCTATTGTGTTTCCGCGCCGGGTTCTGATATTTACAGCACCGTCGGCCGGCTGGAGTCCAATACCGGCGGCGCCGTGAATCGCGAAGCTTATAATAAGGGCGAGCTGTCGCTTAATCCTGGTTACGGCAACAAATCCGGCACCTCAATGGCGGCGCCGCATGTGACCGGCGTCGCCGCCGTATTGATGCAGCGCTTCCCATATATGAGCGCCGATCAAATATCTGCAGTCATTAAAACCACCGCCACCGATTTAGGCGTTGCCGGCATTGATAATTTATTCGGCTGGGGGCGCGTCAATTTACGCGATGCGATCAACGGCCCGAAAATGTTTATTACCAAAGAGGATATCCCGCAGGAATATTATGTGCCGGGTTCCTACAGTGAGAAACAGTTTGTGGTGAATATCCCCGGCCTGGGAAATATCGTCGAACCCGGCACGCCGGTTGAGCGGCGCTGCACGTCGAGCGAATGCGATTTCGATTCGTGGAGTAACGACATCAGCGGGCACGGCGGCTTGACCAAAACGGGCGCCGGTACGCTGGCGCTGTTGGGTAATAACACCTATCGCGGTGATACCTGGGTGAAACAGGGCGTGTTGGCGATCGACGGTTCGGTGGCATCCAACGTCTATATCGAAAATAGCGGCACATTGTCCGGCGAGGGCACCGTAGGCGCCTTCAGAGCGGCTCGGAGCGGCAGCGTCGCGCCGGGCAACGGCATCGGCACGCTGCATGTGTTGCACGATGCCATTTTTGATCGCGGTTCGCAGTATAACGTGGAAGTGGCGGACAATGGCCGCAGCGATAAGATCGCCGCGCGGCGCGCTTTCCTCAACGGCGGCAGTGTGAATGTCAGCCTGGAACGCAGCCAAAACCTGCTGTCGCAGAATGAGGCGCAGAGTCTGCTGGGCAACAAGTACACCATCCTGACCACGACGGACGGCGTTACCGGTAGATTCGAAAACGCCAACCCATCGTATCCGTTTGTTAAAGTCGCGCTGGATTATCAGGGCAATGACGTCGGCCTTGGCATCACGCGCACCGACGCCAGCTTTGACAGCCTGGCCAGCACTGAGAACGAGAAAGCGGTAGCTCGTGCGGTGGAGACGCTCAACGCGACGGAACCGGTCACGGAAACGGCCAAACGCAGCGTGGCGATCCCGGCGGCCGAAGAGGCCAACCTGCTGCAAAGCGATGGGGGCGAGGCGCAAGCCGTGAACGAAGAGGCGAGCATCGTGGCGGGCCATCCGGTCTATGAAAGCTTCCTCGGCTTCACCTCGGCCAGAGAATTGCAACAGGCGACCCGTCAACTGTCCGGCCAGATCCACGCGGATATGGCTTCCGCCCAGATCAACGAAAGCCGTTACCTGCGCGATACCGCCACCGAGCGCTTGCGCCAGGCGGAAGGCCGCCGCACCGCTACCGACATTAAAGCGGATGACAACGGCGCCTGGGCGAAACTGCTGGGTAGCTGGGGGCATGCTTCCGGCAACGACAACGCCACCGGTTACCAGACCTCCACCTATGGCGTGCTGTTAGGTCTGGACAGCGAACTGTTTGACGACGGCCGGCTTGGCATGATGACCGGGTATACCCGCACGTCGCTGGATGGCGGTTATCAGTCAGATGCTCACAGCGACAACTACCATCTGGGGCTGTACGGCGACAAACGCTTCGGCGCGTTGGCGCTGCGAGCGGGCGGCACCTATACCTGGCATCGCATCGACACGTCGCGCTCGGTAAACTACGGCGCGCAGGCGGATCGCGAAAAGGCCCGCTATAACGCGCGCACCGGTCAGCTGTTTATCGAAAGCGGTTACGATTGGAGCAACGACGTGGTCAATCTTGAGCCGTTCGCCAACCTGGCGTACACCCACTATCGCAACGAGGGGATCAACGAGCAAGGCGGGGCGGCGGCGCTGCGCGGCGATAAGCAAAGTCAGTCCGCCACCGCTTCGACGCTGGGCCTGCGCGCCGATACGCAATGGCAGACCGACAGCGTGGCGATCGCGCTGCGCGGCGAGCTGGGTTGGCAACATCAGTACGGCAAGCTGGAGCGTAAAACACAGCTGATGTTCAAACGCAGCGATGCGGCGTTCGACGTGAACAGCGTCCCCGTTTCCCGTGACGGGGCGGTTCTGAAGGCGGGCGTCGATGTTTGGGTTAACAAAAACGCCGTGTTGTCCCTCGGTTACGGCGGGCAATTGTCGTCCAACCATCAGGACAACAGCGTCAATGCCGGTCTGACCTGGCGCTTCTGATAGCCGTTGATCCGTTTCACGCTACTCAGCCCCCATCGCAACGATGGGGGTTTTTTATGGGGCGCGCGGAAGCGACAGGCCGGGCGGCGGTGTCTTCACAGGATAAAGGCGCGTTAGAACAGGATGTTTCTAATGAAAAGAGGAAAAGGCATGAAAATGAAACGGATGGTTAATATTCTGCTGTTCAGGCAATAAACCCAAAAAAAAGGGGACGTCATGCAACGTCTCCCTCTAAATGCCCATTGAGCGCGGTTCGCCGCTTTATTTAACCGGCGTTCCGGCGATTATTTATCCAGCGCGTAGGCGATGACGTAATCACCGCGATCCGGCGACTGACGTGCGCCGCCGGCGGAAATGACGACATACTGCTTACCGGTGGTCGGCGAGACGTAACTCATCGGCGTGCCGCCGCTGCCGACCGGCAAGCGCGCTTTCCACAGCTCTTGCCCGGTGGATGAATCAAAGGCGCGCAGATAATAATCCTGCGTACCGGCGATAAACACCAGGCCGCCTTGAGTCGCCAGCGTGCCGCCCAGCGTCGGCATGCCGACCGGCATCTGCGCGCGCATTTTGATGCCGAACGGCCCGGTATCCTGCACCGTTCCTACCGGAACCTGCCACACCACTTTGCGCGTCTGCAAATCGATGGCGGAGAGGGTGCCGAACGGCGGTTTTTGGCAAGGAATGCCCAGCGGCGACATGAAGCGATTCTTATTCACGGCATACGGCGTGCCTTTGAGCGGGACCGCGCCCATGCCGGTATTCACGGCTTCACCGCCGTTGCCGGCCGGCGCGCCTGCGTCGGCTTTCTGCGGGATCATCTGCACCCACAGGCCCAGACGCATATCGTTGGCGAAAATATAACGGTTGTTCGGGTCGGTAGAGAGACCGCCCCAGTTCATGCCGCCCAGCGAGCCGGGGAAGCTGAGGGAAACGTCGGTGTCCGGCGCGGTGAACAGGCCGTCATAACGCATCGATTTAAAGCTGATGCGGCACATCAATTGATCGAATGGCGTAGCGCCCCACATGTCGGACTCGCTGAGCTTCTGCGCGCCAATCTGCGGCATGCCGACGGAGAACGGCTGCGTGGCGGAATATTGCTCGCCCGGAATGGTGCGGGTCTTCACCGGCAGTTCCTTCACTTCGGTCAGCGGTTTGCCGGTATGGCGATCCAGCACGAAGATCTGCCCGCTTTTGGTGCCGATAACCAGCGCAGGGCGGGTGGTGCCGTCCTGCATCGGGAAATCGAGCAGGCTGGGCTGCATCGGCAGATCGAAGTCCCACAGATCGTTATGCACGGTCTGATAGACCCATTTCTCTTTGCCGGTGGTCGCGTCGAGCGCCAGCACCGAGGCGCCGTATCGGTGATCCAGCGCGTTGCGGTTGGCGCCCCACAGATCGACGGAGGAGCTGCCCATCGGCAGGAAGACCGTGTTCATCGCCGGATCGTACGACATCGGCGCCCAAGAGTTCGGGGTGCTGCGCACGAAGTGTTGATCCGGTTTCAGGGCAGCGTTCGGCTGCGGATTGCCCGGGTCAAACGCCCAGCGCATTTCGCCGGTGATCACGTTGAAGCCGCGCAGCACGCCGCCGGGCATATCGGTTTGCACGTTATCGGCAACGCGCCCGCCGACCACCACGGTGGTGCCGGCCAGCGTCGGCGCCGACGTCAGTTGATATTTAGGATCGGCGGCGTCGCCCAGACCGGCCTTCAGGTCCACCACGCCCTGGTTGCCGAAGTGTTGGCAGAATTCGCCGTTGTCGGCGTTAATCGCCATCAGGCGCGCGTCGATGGTGTTCATCAATATGCGCCGTTGGCAGCTGTCGCCGGCCGCCAGCGCGACGGGCGCGGCGGGGGTTGAACCCGGCACGCTCGGCGCGGGCAACGGCTTGTTGATATCGAAGTAGGCCAGGCCGCGACAGCGGTTCCATACCTGCGACTTGGCGTTGACTTCTCGCCGCCAAATTTCTTTGCCGCTGTCGGCGTCGACGGCGATCACATTGTTATGCGGGGTGCACAGGAAAATGCGGTTGCCGATCTGCAGCGGCGTTTGCTGATCTTCCGCGCCGTTGCCATCGGGACTGATAGGGATGTCACCCGTATGGAACGTCCAGGCGACTTTCAGCTCCCGCACGTTATCGCGGGTGATCTGATCCAGCGCGACGAAACGGCTGCCGCCCGGCGTATTGCCGTAGTTATCCCAATCCTTCTGCTGTTGCGCTTTATCAACCGGGATCAGCGGCAGCGGCTGGCCGCTGAAGGCAACGGTGGGATGCGGCTGGAACATTTGGACAAAGGCGCCGATCATGCCGACCGCCAGCAAGGCGGAGAGCAGGTAAGCCGGCTTGGCCAACGGCGCTTTGCCTTCGCGCTTGCGCAGCGCCGGCCAGGTGAGGAAGGCCAGCAGCATCAGACCGGTCGGCACCATCAGACGGGAAATCAACGGCCAAAAATCAAAACCGGCGTCCAACGGCGCCCAAATGAGGGTGCCGATGAACACCGCCAGGAACAGCCAAACCGCTGAGGACTTGCGGCGGAAAAACTGAATGGCCGACAGCAGGATGACGAGGCCGGCAATCAGGAAGTAGGCGCTGCCGCCCAGCGAGAGCAGTTTACCGCCGGCGACAGTGAAGAACAGGCCGGTGGCGGCCAGGATGATGCCCAACAGGCAACACCACAGCGTAAGTTTTATGCCCGAACGTGCATTGGCATCTGACATTGAATAATCTCCGATAACATACTGATTCTTAAAGGTGAAAAGGTCGTTATTGGCGACTATTGTAACATTGATGGAGGTGCGCTTGTTAAGGATATGTAACTGTTTTTATGAGGGAAAAGCCGACGTTATCGGCACAACCTCGGTTTGGCTTAGAGGAATATCCGTTTCTGCCAGTGTACGAGCTGCGCGGCAGTCAGAGAGGCAACCTGCGCCACCCGGTGGCGATTTTCCAGGGCGATTTCCCGGGCGCGCTGCAACGGCTCGGCGCTGAGGCGCTGCACGCTTTGCCGCAGCGCCTGTTGCGCCAGCTCCAGTTCGCCGGCGCCGAGGTGCGCCAGTTCATGGCGCATCTGCAGCAAGAATTCGTCGGTTAACTGCCGCAGCTGCTCAACGGCGAACGTCGGGGATTGCAGCGCAAACAGCAGGCCTTCGGCATCGGCGCTGCGATGAAAGGCGCATTGCACCACGTAACCCACGTTACGCTCGACGCGCAACTGCTGGAAGTAACGCGGCGCGTAAAGCCGGGCCAGCACGCGCAGCGCCCAGCGGCCTTCGGCTTCATCGTTTTGCAGCGGGTAAAACTGCAGCAAGGCGTGTTCGGCGCCGCTTTCCGTCAGCGTGACAGGAGGAGGTAAACGCGGCGGCGTTTGCGGCTCAGCCGTTATGGCGTAGGGGAAGTCATACAGCAAATGTGACAGCCGCCGTTTTAACTCGCCATCGCCGCCGATCAGGGTGGCATGCCAGTGTGGCGCCGTTGCCGTAGAGACGTTCAACGCCGCCGGCAATTGGGCTAACAGACGGCGAATGGCGATATCGTTTTGTTGTTTTAACTGCGCGTGGCGCAGGTTTCTCGCCGCTTCGTTGATGATGGCCGGCGACTGCGCCGTCAGGGCCCGGTTCACGACGTTCAGGCCGTGGCAGATCAGCCCGTGGCTGCCCGCCAGCTGCAGCAGCCACACACCCTGGTGGCGTTCGACGCTTAAATGTCCCTCCCGATGCGCTAACTCGGCCGCTCCGGGGCGCAATGCCGCCTGCAAACCACAGGCCTGTTCTTCGCTGAGTGCGCCATGCGACGATGGGCGCAGCAACAGCACCGGCTGCGCCTCGCCGGAACGTAGATGCTGCAGCGGCGCCTGGCCGGCCGGCAAGGGCGGTATCGGCAGCGCCGCCGAAGCGGAGAAAAAGCGGAAAGGTTCCGCTGTAGGCGCCAGCACGGCGCCGACGAAGGGGCCAAGGGTCAACGGCAGCCCTTGAATTTCACGCGCTTCACCGTCTCCCTCAGGCAGCACGGTCAGACGGCGATGCGGCGCGCTAATCAGCGCCGAAATATGCCGTGGCCAATCGTCGTTCGGCTCCACCGGCGGCAGCCCAAATGCTCTGGCGCGCAACTGATCGAGCGGCGCCAGACGGTGGAAATCGCGGTTTGCCAGTTGCCCGAAATGCGCAAGCTGGCCCGGTGTCAGCGAGTTCAGCGCCTGCAACCAGGCCAGCAAGGCGCTTTCGATGTGGGCGGCTTCAGACGCCGAGCCGTGATTGACGGTAAAAATAAAACTCAGCAGTGCGCTGTTTTCAGCGCAGCGGGCGTAATCCAGCCTAACGGCGTCGGCCCACGCGTGAGCGCGCAGCCGTGCCAGCAGCCCGCCAGGGGCTTCGTCCAGCAATAAACGCTCCAGCCGCCGCAGCCAGCCGCGTGAACGGGAGTGCGGCAGGGCAAACACCAACCGCAGCTGCGGCGCGCCGGGGAGAGACAGCGTGTAATCTTGCCCGGCGGCCAGCGGCGGCAATGCCTCGGGCGGCGCGACGCTGCCCGGCGGCAAGGCGCCGCCGTAGCGCTGCGCCAGCGCATGCAACTGCTCGAGCGATTGCGGGCCTTGCAGCCACAGCGTCATGTTCGGCGCTCGGTAATAGTGGTGGTGAAACTGCCGCAGCGCTCGTTGCAACGCGGGAATATCGCTGCCGAAAGCGGCGCGGCTGCCGATATGAAAGCGGTGCAGCGCGTCAATGCCGCTGAACATCTGCCGCTGCGCCGCTTCGCAGCGGGTTTCACCGTCGGCGCGCAGCAGGCGATATTCGGCGTCGATGACCTCGATCTCCTGGGCGATTGCCTCAGCCGCCAGCTGTGGGACGGCGAGCATATCGCTCAGCCGCGCCAACCCATCCGCCAGATGGGCGGCGCCCACCTCAAAGAAAAACGCGGTTTGCGTGGCCTGGGTGGTGGCGTTTAAACGGCCACCGGCCGCCTGCGTCCAGCCCATCAGCCCATCTTGCGCGCTGAAGTTCGCGCTGCCGCGAAACAGCATATGCTCCAGCAGATGCGCCAGGCCGGGCCAGGCGGCAGGCGCCTGAAAGCTGCCCGCTTCGATGCGCACCAGCGCGGCGGCGGCGTCGGCGGCAGGGTCGCTTATCGCTTTGACGGCCAAACCGTTATCGAGCTGCCACGAAGCGGCGGCGGGTGCCATCGTCAACCCTTGAAGATCAGACGGGAGTTGGTCTGATTGCGAAATCGCAGCTGATCGATACCGATCTGCGAACGGTTCGCCGCTTCCCGCGCCGCCAGGATGGTGCCGTGATGCGGCGATTTGCCGCACACCGGGTCGGCGTTGTCGGCGTTGCCGGTCAGCATGAACGCCTGGCAGCGGCAGCCGCCGTAGTCTTGCTCTTTCTCCGAACAGGAACGGCAGGGCTCCGGCATCCAGTCATAGCCGCGATAGCGGTTAAAGCCGAAGGAGTGGTACCAGATATGCTGCAGATCGTGCTCCAGCACCGACGGAAACTTAATCGGTAACTGACGGGCGCTGTGGCAGGGTAACGCCATGCCTTCCGGCGTCACGCTCATGAAGATGGCGCCCCAACCGCCCATGCAGCCTTTAGGCCTCTCCTCGTAGTAATCCGGCGTGACGAACAGCAGGTTGGCCAGTTTGCCGTCGGCGGCCATGCGCTCGCGATAGCGTTTCACCACCGCTTCTGCCTCGGCGATCTGTTCGCGGGTCGGCAGCAGCCCTTCGCGGTTCAGGTGCGCCCAGCCGTAGAACTGGCAGGTCGCCAGCTCGACGTCGTCGGCATCCAGCTGGATCGCCAGTTCGATGATGCGGTCGATCTGGCCGATATTATGGCGATGCAACACGAAGTTGAGCACCATCGGGTAGCCGAGCGCCTTGACTGCCCTGGCCATCGCCAGCTTCTGCTGAAACGCCCTGGCGGAGCCCGCCAGCGCGGCGTTCAACGTTTCGTCGCTGGCCTGAAAACTGATCTGAATATGATCCAGCCCGGCGTCGGCGAAGGTTTGCAGTTTCTTCTCGGTCAGGCCGATGCCGGAGGTGATCAGGTTGGTGTAAAACCCGAGATCGCGCGCGGCGGCGATCAGTTCGGGCAGGTCTTTACGCACCAGCGGCTCGCCGCCGGAGAAGCCGAGCTGCACGCTGCCCATCGCCCGCGCCTGGCGAAACACCTCGATCCACTGCGCGGTGGTCAGCTCTTTTTCCTGCGCGGCGAAATCGAGCGGGTTGGAGCAGTACGGACACTGCAGCGGGCAGCGGTAGGTCAGCTCCGCCAGCAGCCAGAGCGGCGGATTCACCGCCGGCGCACGTGGTTCAGTCACGGAAGGTCACCCATTTTTGTTCGTAGGCGCGCTGGAAAAATTCCAGCACGTCGTCCGCCAACCCTTCGGCGCCGGGGAAGCGGGCGTTCAACTGGGCGATGATGCCGTTCAGCGTAGTGTGGCCGTCGACCAGTTGCAAAATGGCGGCGGCGCTGTCGTTCAGCTTGGCCATGCCTTCCGGGTAGAGGATCACATGGCTGTTTTGCACCTGCTCCCATTGCAGGCGGTAACCGCGGCGGAAGACGGGAGTGTGTTCAGGGTTCAGCGTCATTACACCAGCCTCTGGTTGTGCCATACCCGCGCGGCGGTCACGCTGTGGTAAGGCGGGCGGTTCAGGGTGTAGGCCATGCTCATGGCGTCCAGCATGCTCCACAGAATGTCCAGCTTGAACTGCAGGATCTCCAGCATGCGCTGCTGCTTTTCAACGGTATCGCAATAGTCCAGCGCCAGCGCCAGGCCGTGTTCCACGTCGCGGTTGGCCTGGCCGAGGCGGCTGCGGAAATAGTCGTAGCCGGCGGCGTCGATCCACGGGTAGTGTTGCGGCCAGCTGTCGAGACGCGACTGGTGGATCTGCGGCGCGAACAGTTCGGTCAGCGAGCTGCAGGCTGCTTCCTGCCAACAGGCGCGGCGCGCGAAGTTGACGTAGGCGTCCACCGCGAAGCGCACGCCGGGCAGCACCAACTGCTCGGATAGCAGGGCGTCGCGCTGCAGCCCAACGGCCTCGCCGAGGCGCAGCCAGGCCTCGATGCCGCCTTCGCTGCCGCCGTAGCCGTCGTGATCCAGAATGCGCTGCACCCATTTACGGCGGGTTTCTGGCTGCGGGCAGTTGGCCATGATCGCCGCATCCTTGATCGGAATGCTGGTCTGATAGTAGAAACGGTTGGCCACCCAGCCCTGAATCTGCTCACGGGTCGCTTCGCCGTTGTGCATCGCGATGTGATACGGGTGATGGATATGATAATAAGCGCCTTTGGCGCGCAGCGCCGCTTCAAATGCCTGCGGAGTCAGGGGGAGTGGTTGCGTCATGGCGATTCCCTACAGTTCGATATTCATGCCGTCCCAGCTCACTTCGATGCCGGCGGCGCTCAGGCTCTGCCGTTCCGCGGAGTCTTCATTGAGGATCGGGTTGGTATTGTTGATGTGGATCAGGATCTTGCGTTTGGCGGGCAAGGTGCTGAGCAGGGCAGCCAGCCCGTGATCTTCCGCCAGCGCCAGGTGCCCCATGTCTTTGCCGGTATTGCGCCCCACGCCGGCGTTGGCCAGCTCGTTGTCGCGCCAGAGCGTGCCGTCGATCAGCAGGCAATCCGCCCGGCGCAGCCAGGGCATCAAAGCCTCGTCCGGCTCACCCAGGCCCGGCGCGTACAGCAGACCGACCCCGCGCGCGGTATCTTCGATAAACAGCGCCACGTTGTGGCCCGGCAGCGGGCGATCGCGGTACGGCGAATAGGGTGGCGCGTTGCTGAGCAGCGGAATGGCGGTGAAGCGCACGTTTGGGCAGACCGCCGTGTGGAACGGTTCGCCGGGCGTCACCGGGTGATGGATCAACCCGCCGTTCCAGTGAGAGAGCATGGGAAACACCGGGAAACCGGTGCTGAGATCGTCGTGCACTTCGGGGGTGCACCAGACCTGATGCGGGCAGCCCTCACGCAAATTGAGCAAGCCCGCGCTGTGATCGATCTGGCTGTCGGTCAGCACGATCGCGCCGATGCCGGTGCCGCGCAGCACGTCGGGATTGTTCAATTCGGGTGAGGCCAGCAGCTGATGGCAAATGTCCGGGGAAACGTTGCACAGCACCCAGTTTTTACCGTCGTCGCTGACGGCGATGGAAGACTGCGTGCGGCGCGTGGCATTGATGCTGTGGCTGCGAACGCCCCGGCAGTTGTCGCAGTTGCAATTCCACTGGGGAAAGCCGCCGCCCGCTGCCGAGCCGAGAACTTTTATCTGCATGTCTGAACCAGAAAAAGAAGGAAAGAAATGCCCGCGCGAAAGGCGGGCAGACAGGCGATTAACGGTTGGAAATGTACAGCGTCACTTCCAGCCCCAGACGCAGGTCAACAAACTCAGGTTTGGTCCAGGTAGTCATAGCGGTGCTCCTTTGCATGCATCGTGATAGTTCGAAGCCAATGAGAAAAATTCGCATTCGGCTGGCTCAATGTTGACGAAATGTGACGGAGATCGCAACCTTTAAAGCGTAACCGGGTTATTCACCCCAGGTGGCGGAGAGCACGTTCAGCCAGTTGCGCCAGGTCAGCTTCTCCAGCAGCCGGTCGTCAAACCCCGCCTGCTTGAGTGCTTGCGTCAGGCGCGGCAGGCCTGCGGCGTCCTCCAACGGTTGCGGTACGTTGACCCCGTCAAAATCAGAGCCAAATCCCACGCGATCTTCACCAAGTTTAGCGATCAAATACTCAACGTGTTTAACAATTTCTGTTAAGCCTGTCGTTGCACTGTCACGTTTTCCATCAGCCCGCAGGAAGGCGGTGCCGAAATTGACGCCGACCATACCGTCGCTCTGGGCGATAGTGTCCAGCTGCGCGTCGGTCAGGTTGCGCGGCTGCGGGCAGAGGGCGTGGGCATTGGAGTGGGTGGCGACCAGCGGTGCGGTGCTCAACGCGGCGGTTTGCCAGAAGGTTTTCTCGTTCATGTGCGAGACGTCAATCATGATGCGGCGCTGGTTGCAGGCGCGGATCAGCGCTTCACCGGCCGGCGTCAGGCCGGGGCCGGTATCGGGTGATCCGGGGAACGGCCCGCTGACGCCGGTACCGAAGGCGTTCGGCAGATTCCAGAACGGCCCGATGCTGCGCACACCCAGCCGATAGAAGGCCGCCAGCTGCGTCAGCGCCGCGTCGATCATGCCGGCGCCTTCGATATGCAGCACCGCGGCGATTTGCCCGTCGAGGCGGCACTGTTCTATCTCGGTAGCCGTGCGGCAGAGGCGCAACTGCCCCTGAGAGGCGCGTTCCAACTGGTGCAGGATGGCTATCTGCCGTTCGGCTATCGCCAGCGGATCGAACGCGGCCTGCGCTTCCTCCAGCGTTTGATTACGCATTTGGGCGATATAGCTGACCGGAGGAATAAACACCGCGAACAGCCCGCCGCAGAATCCGCCGCGCCGCATGCGTGGAAAGTCGAGGTGGCCCGGCGTGACGTGCGAATAAAAGGCGGTGACCGGATCGTCATCGTGCTGCAGCCACAGGTTGAGCAGCAGGTCGTTATGGCCGTCGAACACCGGCCAAAGAGGGGGAAGCGTCATGGGCATTTCACTGAGTCAGGCATCGTGAATGCTATGTTCTCCCATCGCGCGAGGGGGAACAACCCTCAGGCTATGGGGGTTTTGCCGTCGGCTGGAGCACTCGACATCAGCAGGGCAAAATTTAGTGACATCGTCACTATTCGCAAAGCGGTTCCTGCACGCGTTGGCGGCAGACCGTCAGCAGTAGCTGCCGCAGCCAGCGGTGATCCGCCTCGGCGTCCAGGCGCGGATGCCACATCTGCGAGACGGTGATGGGCGGCGTTCTTACCGGCAGCTCGAAGACGCGCAGCGGGCCATCGGCAGGTTGAGCCTGCAGGAAAGAGGCGGGTAGCAACGCCAACAGGTTCGAGGCTTGCGTCACCGCCAGCGCGGCGGGAAAGCTCGGCACCACGGCGGCGATATGCCGTGCCAGCCCCAGCTCCGCCAGCGCGGCGTCTACCGGCCCGAGGATGCGCCCGCTGCGCGAGGCCACCACGTGGCCGCAGGCGGCGTAGTCGGCGGCGCCGATCTCGCGCTGCTGCGCCAGCGGATGTGCAGTTCTCATCACGCCGACGAAGCGATCGCGGAACAGCGCCTGCAGGCGGATTTCCGGGCCCATGTCACCCAGCACGCCGATCTCCAGATCGACCAGCCCTTCACGCAGGGGGCGGTCGCTTTTCTCCGGCTTGGGCGCAAAGCGCAGCCGCGCCCGCGGCGCCTGTTCGGCAGCGGCGGCGATCAGCGCCGGGCCGAAGGCCTCGACGAAGCCGTCGTTGGCGCGCAGCGTGAAGGTACGATCCAGCGCGGCGGGATCCAATGCTCCCTGCGCCGGGCGCAACACAGCGCGCGCTTCGAACGTCGCGTGCCGCGCCCGCTCGCACAGCGTTTCGGCATAGGGCGTCAGCACCATATGACGGCCGGCGCGCACCAACAGCGGATCGCCGGTGGCCGCGCGCAGTCGGCTGAGGGTACGGCTCATCGCCGAGGGGCTTAAACCGAGACGGCGGGCCGCGCCGACGACGCTGCCCGCCGTCAGCAGCGCGTCGAGCGCGATCAGCAGGTTGAAATCCGGGTCGGTCATGCGTTTATCCTGTGGCGCTGGAAATAAGGGAAGGCGTTTGCTGCAGTATATCAGCGTAAGCGCTGCGCCACTTGTTCTCTGATGGGCAATAAAAAAGCCGATAACAAACGTTATCGGCTTTACAGGCAGGGGGACGACGTTACGCCGGCAGCTGCTGCGCGGTTTTCTCGACCAGCGCCAGCAACAGCTTGATGTCTTCCAGCGTCACGATCGGGTTCAGCAGCGTCATTTTCAGGCAGGTCACGCCATCGAACTCGGTCACGCCGACGTTGGCGCGGCCCGATTCCAGCAAGGCGTCACCGATGCGCTGGTTGAACAGGGCGACCGCTGCGTCGCCTTTCGCCGCCAGCTGCGCCGGACGGTAACGGAACAGCACGCTGGCCAGCTGCGGCTGCATCACCAGTTCCAGCGATTCCTGGTCGGCGATGTAACGCGCCACCTGTTGCGCCAGCGTGACGCCGTGATCGATGATCTCGGCGTATTGCTTCTGCCCCAGCGCTTCCAGCCCCATCCACAGCTTCAACGCATCGAAGCGGCGGGTGGTCTGCAGCGATTTGGAGACCAGGTTCGGCACGCCTTGCGCTTCGTCGAATTCGGAGTTCAGGTAGGCCGCCTGATAGCGCATCAGCTCGTAGTGGCGCTCGTCTTTCAGCAGGAAGGCGCCGCAGCTGATGGTCTGGAAGAACTGCTTGTGGAAGTCCAGGGTGATGGAGTCCACCAACTCCAGGCCGTCCAGGTAGTCGCGGTACTGCTCGGAGAGCAGCAGCGCGCCGCCCCAGGCCGCATCCACGTGCACCCAAATTTTCTGCTCCGCCGCCAGCCGCGCGATATCGCGCAGCGGGTCGATCGCGCCGGCGTCGGTTGTGCCGGCGGTGGCGACGATCGCCATCACCTGCTCGCCGTTGGCCTTGGCCTGCGCCAGTTTTTCCGCCAGATCGGTCACGTCCATGCGGGCGAAGCGATCGGTTTTCACCAGGGTGACGGACTGGTAGCCGAGGCCCATCAGCGCCATGTTCTTCTGCACCGAGAAGTGGGCGTTTTCAGAACAGAACACTTTCAGCTTGCGCAGATCGCCCACCAGACCGTCCTGCTGCACGGAGTGGCCCTGACGCGCGAAGAACGCATCGCGCGCCAGCATCAGCCCCATCAGGTTGCTCTGGGTGCCGCCGCTGGTGAACACCCCGGCGTCGCCGGGCTGGTAACCGACCTGGGCGCGCAGCCACTCGATCAATTTCATTTCGATCAGCGTGGCCGACGGGCTCTGATCCCAGGAGTCCATGCTTTGGTTGGTGGCGTTGATCAGCACTTCGGCGGCCTGGCTAATCACCAGGCTCGGGCAGTGCAGGTGCGCCACGCACTGCGGGTGGTGCACCGACAGGCTGTCTTTCAAAAAGTACTCGATGGCGCGCTCGATCGCCGCCTGGTTACCCAGGCCTTGCGGGGTGAAGTCGAGCTGGATGCGCTCGCGCAGTTCGGCAACGCTTTTGCCCTGATACATCTCGGGCTGTTGCAGCCACTGCACGACGGCTTCACTGCTCTGCGCGATCGCCTGGCGGTAAGCCTCGGCGCTGTGCGCCGAGGAAGCCAGAATCGGGTTTAACTTGGACATCGCGGTCATTCGCTCCACTCAGACTGGCTTGACGCCGGCGGCCAACAGCGCCTGCTCAAATTTATCCAGGAAAATACCCAGCTCATCGTTGGTGATCAGCAGCGAAGGCAGCAGACGCAGCACGCAGCCGTTGCGCCCACCGCGCTCCAGGATCAGACCGGATTCGAAGCATTTCTTCTGCAGCAGCGCGGACAGCTCGCCATCGGCCGGGTAGCAGCCCATGTGATCCTGCGCTTCGTTCGGCTTGACGATCTCGATGCCGATCATCAGGCCCAGACCGCGGACGTGGCCGATCACCGGATAACGTTTCTGCAGCTCGGCCAGCTTGCCTTTCAGCCACTCGCCCTGAGCGGCCACTTTGTCGGCGACCTTATGCTCTTTCAGGTACTGCAGGGTGGTCAGGCCGGTGGCCATCGCCAGCTGGTTGCCGCGGAAGGTGCCGGTGTGGTGGCCCGGTTCCCAGGCGTCGAACTCTTTTTTGATGCCCAGCACCGCGAGCGGCAAGCCGCCGCCGACCGCTTTCGACATCACGATGATGTCCGGCTCGATGCCCGCGTGTTCGAAGGCGAACAGCTTGCCCGTACGGGCGAAACCGGCCTGAACTTCGTCGATAATGAGCAGAATGCCGTGTTCCTGGGTCACTTTGCGGATGCGCTGCAGCCATTCGGCCGGCGCCGGGTTAACCCCGCCTTCGCCCTGAACGGCTTCCAGGATCACCGCAGCCGGTTTACGCACGCCGCTTTCCACGTCGTTGATCAGGTTGTCGAAGTAGTAGGTCAGCGCCTTGACGCCGGCTTCACCGCCGATGCCCAGCGGGCAGCGGTATTCATGCGGATAAGGCATGAACTGCACTTCCGGCATCATGCCGTTGATCGCCGCCTTCGGCGACAGGTTGCCGGTGACCGACAGCGCGCCGTGGGTCATGCCATGATAACCGCCGGAGAAGCTGATCACGCCGGAACGGCCGGTGTGCTTTTTCGCCAGCTTCAGCGCGGCTTCCACCGCATCGGCACCGGACGGGCCGCAGAACTGCAGGCAATACTCTTTGCCTTCGCCAGGCAACAGAGAGAGCAGGTAATCGGAGAAACGATCTTTCAACGGGGTCGTGAGATCGAGAGTATGTAACGGCAAGCCGCTGGTAATGACATTTTGGATGCTTTGCAGGACGTCGGGGTGATTATGTCCAAGAGCCAACGTTCCCGCCCCGGCCAGGCAATCAAGATATTGATTATTCTCAACATCAGTGATCCAAACGCCCTGGGCTTTCGCAATTGCCAACGGCAATTTGCGCGGATAACTCCTAACATTCGACTCAAATTCGGCTTGACGCGCCAAATAGGTTTCATTGTTTCCGTTTAATGAGTTTGCAACTAAAGTATCAATACGGACTTTATCCGTCATCATATCTCTCCTACAACCGAAGGTCTCAAGACGCAACGATTGAATTAATGAATTAGAAAAGTAACTGCCTTGTGAAAAGCGCGACCAATATATGGCTTTTTCGCCTGGGACTCAATAGCCGATTTTGTTTTGAATTGTTTAGTTTTTTCTTAGGCTCATCAATATGTTGTTGATTTGTTGACCGTTGGTTTTGCCGGCAGAAAACAACATTTCTTTAACATTGCGTAAAAATCCTTTTCTGCTTTCCTTTGGCTGCTTCTTTAATGCATTTATTATTAAGGTGAATTTCCGATTAATAACATAAATAGAAAATAGCGGCTTATTTTCATCTATTCACCACCTTAAGTCCTATAGCAGTTATATACACAAAATTTGTGATGAATATAAGCGGTCGAGCGTTAAAAGCGCAGTATCCAGAGTGGTGATTTCTTGCAGATTTTACGTAGCGCGATCAAAACAGCGGGATTTTTGTGCGGTGCCGGCATGTCTGCCGGCGCCGCGGTCATTAACGTTGCCGTAACCAGGCATGATAGCGCCGCAGAGTGCGGCGGGTGCGCCACCGATCGATGAGCAGCGACCACAGCGGGGAGTAACGCACGTTGCGCGTCCGATTGCGGCTCAGAGCGTGCATGCGGCGCTTGATCAGCGCCATGCGGGCGAGCAGCGTCAGCGTTTTGTCGCGCCATTTTACCGGCGCGGGCAGCGCATGAGGGGCTTCGCCGGTTTGCCAACGGCGCGGCAGATCGGGAATTTCCGCCATGGCGGTGGCGATGCCGACCACCGCGACGCCGCTGTTCAGCACCCGTTGCGCCACCGTCGGGCGGGTGATGCCGCCGGTGGTCATCACCGGCATGCGGGCTACTGCGGCGAGATCGCGGGCAAAGGTCAGGAAATAGGCTTCACGCGCCAGGGTACTGTCGTCTGCCGTTTCGCCCTGCATCGCCGGGCTTTCATAGCTCCCGCCCGATAACTCCACCAGATCGACCGGCAGTTCGTTGAGCATCAGCAACACCTGCCGGGCTTCGTCCGGCGAAAAGCCGCCGCGCTGAAAATCGGCGGAATTGAGCTTTACCGCCACGCAAAAACCTGGCGAGACCCGCTTGCGCACCGCGCGCACCACCTCCAGCAGCAGGCGGGCGCGATTTGCCAGCTCGCCCCCCCAACGATCGCTGCGCTGGTTGGCCAACGGCGACAAAAACTGAGAGATCAGGTAGCCATGCGCCGCGTGGATCTGCACGCCGGTAAACCCGGCCCGTTCGGCGGCGTGCGCGCTGGCGGCAAAGCGGGCGATCACCTCGGCAATCTGCGCTTCGCTCATGGCTTTCGGCTGCGCGAACGCTTTACTGTACTTACCCATGGCCATCGGAATGGCGGAGGGCGCCCAGGCGTTGCCACCCATGTCGGCCATTACCTGGCGGCCCGGGTGGCTGAGCTGCATCCAAACCTGCGCGCCTTCCTGGCGCGCGGCCTTGGCCCAGGTTTCGAACGAGGCGAGCGGCGTATCCTGTTCCAGCACCACGCCGCCGGGTCCGGTCATGGCGCGGCCGTCGATCATCACGTTGCCGGTGATGATAAGACCGGCGCCGCCGATACCCCAGTGGCGATACAAGCGCCATAGCGCGGGGCCGGGCAGTTGGCCTTCATCGGCCAAATTTTCTTCCAACGCGGCTTTGGCCAAACGGTTGGTCAGGCGGCTGCCGTTGGGCAGTGTCAGTGGGGTAAACATCGGGTTTGCGCTCCTGTCGCAGGGGGAATGGCGCTATACTAGGTTTAAAGTTAACTTTAAGGTCAATAGGGCATGAAGATCGGAGAATTGGCGGAACGGGCCGGCGTGGCCGCCTCGGCGATACGCTACTACGAGCAGCAGGGTCTGCTGCCCAAAGCGGTGCGCGGCGTCAACGGTTATCGGGTGTATAGCGAAAGCGCGCTGGAACGGCTGCATCTGATCCAAATTGGCCAGAATCTGGGCTTTTCGCTGCAGGCGATCCAACGCGTGCTGGCGCTGCAGGGCAGCGCTTATGAGGATGGGTTGATACAGGGCGTCGAGACCCGTCTGGCGGAAATCGAGCGGATGTTGGTCACGCTGAATGAGCAGCGAGAAGCATTGCTGGCGACCCGACTTACCTTGCTGGAATCCGGCGTGGCGGGGTTATGCCAGGTCAAAAATGAAAAGTTGGCCGGTGCGTGGCCGGCCTGCACAGATTAGCGGCGTTTAAAGGCGGAGCGCCCGGCATATACCGCCGCGGTGCCCAATTGGTCCTCAATGCGCATCAGCTGATTGTATTTTTCGATGCGCTCACCGCGGCACGGCGCGCCGGTTTTCACATGGCCGGCTCGCATCGCAACCGTCATATCGGCGATAAAGCTGTCGACGGTTTCGCCGCTGCGGTGCGAGATAAAGGCGCCCCAGCCGTTTGCCTGGCAAAGCTGCACGGCGGCGAAGGTTTCGCTCAGCGTGCCGATCTGGTTCAGCTTGATCAGCGCGGCATTAGCCAACCGTTCATCAATCCCGCGCTGGATGTATTTCACGTTGGTGACGAACAGATCGTCGCCGACCAGCTCCACCTGGTCGCCCAGGGCGTCGCTCAGAATACGCCAGCCGGCCCAATCGTCCTCGGCCAAGCCATCTTCAATCAGCACAATGGGGAAATCCTGTACCAGCCGCTGGTAATAGGCCGTCATCTGGGTTGCGTCCAACTCGAGGTTCTCGCTGCGCAGGCGGTATTTGCCGTCGGCGTAGAATTCACTCGAGGCCGGATCCATGCAGATAGCGATATCTTCTCCCGGTCGGTAGCCGGCTTTCTCTATCGCCTGCACGATCAGCTCCAGCGGCTGGCGGTTTGAGGCGACCGCCGGCGCGAAACCGCCTTCGTCGCCGACGCCGACCGACAGGCCTTGTTCCAACAGGATTTGGCGCAGCGCCTGATAGACTTCACTGCCCCAGCGCACGGCCTCGCGCAGCGACGGCGCGCCCAGAGGGGCTATCATAAACTCCTGAAAGTCCGCCCCTTGCCAACGGGCGTGCACGCCGCCGTTGATGATATTCATGCAGGGCACCGGCAGCAGGTTGGCGCCGATGCCGCCCAGATAACGATACAGCGGCAACTGCGACAATTGCGCCGCGAGGCGGGCGGCGGCCAGAGAAACGCCGAGCAGGGCGTTGGCCCCCAATCGGCTCTTGTTCTCGCTGCCGTCCAGCGCGATCAGCCGGCGGTCAATCTCCTGTTGTTGGCGCACATCCACCCCGCGCAGCGCCTCATTGATCGCCGTTTTGACGCTGTGCACCGCCTCCAGTACGCCTTTGCCGCCGAAACGGTGCGGATCGCCGTCGCGGTGCTCCACCGCCTCGCGCGACCCGGTGCTGGCGCCGGAGGGGACCGAAGCCCGGGCCACGACGCCCGCCGCGCTCATTTCGACTTCGACGGTCGGGTTGCCGCGCGAATCCAGGATTTCTCTGGCGGTTACGTTTTCAATCTCATAGCTCATGGGTAGTCACCTCATTCTAGGGAGTTGGCACATGCTTTATCAGCACGTCGATGGACAAATGGTTAATGAACTCGAAGCCGAAGGAGGAAAAGACGCCGAACGGACGGTTCTGATGGCCTAACAGCAACAGATCGACGCCTTCGCGGGCAATCAGGGCTTCGACGTCTTTGAAGCGATGGATACTGACAATTGCGCGCACCTCCAGGGGGATTGAGCAGTCCTCCACCAGACGGCTGAGCATGGCCTTGGCGGCGATCACCTCACTGGACTGGCGATCTTTGGTCAGCGAATCGCTGAGGTAGTCCAGCTCGGCATAGTCGGCGCTGATGTGCGCCACGGTAATGCGCGTATTCATCTGCTGATTGAGGCGTTCGGCATGATGCAACAGCAGCCGGCCGTCGCGTTCATCCTGCACCAGCAGTAAAGCATGTTGGTAGAGCGGCATAACTTATCTCCCTGCGTTAGCGATCTGGCGGGTTAACCACGGTAAAACCTCTTTTTTCCGGCTCGTCATGCCGGGCAGAGACACCTGACGAATGTCGAGCACCCGGTTCGGCGAGAAATATAGGGTGGAGCGACGGCAGGTGATATCGGTGACCAATAGCGCGGCCATCTCCAGCCCGGCTTCCTGCTTCGCATGTTCAAGCGCCTGTTGCAGTGCGGGCAACAGCGGATCGATGTCGCTCATGGTCCGCACTTCTATCTGCGACAGCAGCAGCGAGACGCTATGGATGCGGTAATTCTTGGCGTCGCGGTGCAGCAACTGCGCGGCGGATTGCCCCGAGAGATCGGTTTTGGCGGCGAGCAGCCCGGCGGTGAAGGCGTCATAGTCGACATGAGCAATTGCGCGCAACCGCGAGACCGCCAGCCGATCCTGTTCGGTGGCGGTCGGCGCGCTCAGCGCGACGGTATCGCTCAAAATGGCGCCCAGCAGCAGCGTGGCCTGGGCGGAAGAAAGCGGCATCGGCCTTTCCGCCGCCAGGATCTGCAGGATCACGGTGGCGCAACAGCCGACGGCGCGAACCCAGACATCGGGCGGGTTGCGAGTGACTAACGTGCCCAGCCGGTGATGGTCGATAACGCCGACCACATCGCTGTCGGGCAATGAGGCCGGCCCTTGTTCGACGTCGGTAAAATCGACCAGCCAGACTTTACGGTCACGGAGATCGCCTTTCAGCAGCGGAGGCGCTTGTACGCCGGCGGCGGCCAGTATGTAGCGGGTTTCCGGCGTCAGTTCGCCAAGGCGGAAAGCGACGGCCGGTTTGCCGAGGTGATTGAGCCAGTCCGCGACCACCAGCGCGCTGCAGATGCTGTCGCTGTCGGGATTTTTATGGCCGAAAACGTACAGCGGCATTTCCCGCGCGACGGCATCGGGCTGGAGTGGAAAAGGGGTAAAGCGTGAGATTTCATTCATAGCGACTCCTGACATACCTGCCTAAAAAATAAAGCGAAGTTGTATATCAGGCGTCATCATCCGGTTCGAGCGAACGCGGCGGTTAGGAAAGGTGGAACACCATCACCTTGTGAACGACTGTAGCGCAGCGCGGTGACAAACGCAACGCCTGGCAAAGCTGGCGAGAATGCGCAATCGGATTGATACTGAGTGAGTCTATGATGGACAAGGATATTTGCCGCTAATCGACGGAAACGCTGAACGGACTCACGCGGCTATGCCGGGTCCGTCGGTGACACAATGGGAGACAACATGCTCGAACCCTGCTTCCCCGAAAACGAAGCCGAACGCCTGTCGGTATTGCATTCGCTGAACGTGCTGGATTCAAACTCGGTGGAAAAACTGGATCGCATCACGCGGTTGGCGGCGAAATACTTCGGCGTGACCATCGCGCTGGTGTCGCTGATCGACCGGGATCGCCAATGGTTTTTATCGCGTTACGGTCTGGATGCCCGGGAAACGCCGCGCAATATCTCGTTTTGCGGCCATGCTATCTTGCAACGCGAAGCGCTGGTGGTGCCCGATACCGCCAAAGACCCGCGCTTTTTCGATAATCCGCTGGTGATTGACGGGCCGCGGATCGGTTTTTACGTCGGGCAGCCACTGCTGTCGCTCGACGGGTTGCCGCTCGGTACCCTGTGCATTATCGACAGCCAGCCGCAGCCGTTTTCCCCGGAACAACTGGCTGACCTGCACGATTTCGCTGCCGTGGTGGAGGAGTATTTGCAGAGCATTGAACGCCACGTCTATACCGAAAACCTGAAGTCCAATCTGCAACGCTCGGAAGCCCTGTTCGAACAGACCTTCGCCCAGGCGGCGGTAGGGATGGCGCTGGTGTCGCTGCAGGGGTATTGGCTGCGGGTCAATCCGCGCATCTGCGAAATGTTGCGCTATTCCGAGCGCGAGCTGATGGATCGCACCTTTCAGGACATTACCTATCCGCTCGATCTCAACACCGATCTGGAAAAACTGCAGCAGCTGCTGAGAAACGAGATCAGCACTTACTCGCTGGAGAAACGTTATTTCCGCGCCGACGGCTCGATCGTTTGGGTGCAGCTGACGGTGGCGTTAAACCGGCTGCCTAACGGCAAACCGGATCATTTCATCTCGGTTATCGTCGATATCAGCGAGCGCAAGGCGGCGGAGGCCGATCTGTTCGCTCTGCAACACGAGCTGGAACAACGCGTCGAAATCCGCACGCGAGAGCTGAATGTGGTCGTCAAGAAACTCAACGAAGAGATTGAAACCCGGGTGCTCGCCGAATGTCAGCTCAGTGCGGAGAAGGAGCGTTTGCGCGCCATTACCGACAACATGCCGGCCTTAATCAGCCAGATCGACGGCAATGAACGCTACCTGTTCGCCAACAGCGCCTACAAAACTTGGTTCGGGCTGGAGGAGGCCAGTCTCAGAGAAATGACGGTGCGCGATTTCATGGGGGAAAGCGTTTATCGGATAGCAAAACCGATGATCGAACGGGCCCTCGCGGGCGAAATGGTGAGTTTCGAGAATGAGCTCCAGACCCAGAAGGGGTTGCTGATGATCCACACCACGCTGGTGCCGTGTGAAGCGCAGGGGTTTTACATTCTGTCGATGGACATTACCGAGTTGAAGCGGCTGCAGCAGCGGCTGGAATATGACGCAACCCACGACATGCTGACCGGATTGACCAATCGCCGCGCGTTTCTGCGCCGGTTGTCGGGCACGCTGCAGGCCTGTTGCCATCAGCGGCAGATGGCGCTGTTGTTTATCGATCTCGACGGGTTCAAAACCCTTAACGACAGCTATGGTCATGACTTCGGCGACGCGATTCTGAAGACATTCGCCACATTGCTCAGCGCCTGCGCCGGCGAGCACCACAGCGTCTCGCGCCTGGCCGGTGACGAGTTCACGGTGATCCTGTGGCCGTTGACGGATCCGCGGCGCGAAGTCAGCGAATTTTGCGAAAATGTGTTGGCGCAACTGGCCAAAATTACGCAGATCGGGCCGCAGAAGGTACGGCTTTCCGCCAGCATCGGCGCGGCCATTTCCCCACGCGGCGATGTGACGGAGGAGATGCTGCTGACCCGCGCCGACGGCGCAATGTATCAGGCGAAATCGGCCGGAAAGGGGACTTATGCCATCTGCGAGCTGTGAGCGTGCAACGGTGGCGGTCTCAGGGTAAGCTGTTTTTTCTTTTCCTGTGAGCAGAACTCCGGATTTATTGCATGGCGTCAAATCATCAACATACCGACTGGCTCGAACTGCGGCGCGATGACGAAACCGGTATTGAGAGCGTCAACGCCCACTTTCAGGGGCATGCCTACGATCCTCACGATCATGATGAAATGCTGGTGGGCGTCACGCAGCAGGGCTTGCAGCGTTTCAATTGCCACCGCTCGCTGCATACCAGCCGACCGGGGCGCGCCATGCTGATCGAGCCGGGCGCGGTGCACGATGGCCATGCGCCGCAGGCCGAAGGGTTTACCTATGCGATGCTTTATCTGCCGCAGCGCTGGGTCTCCGACGCGATGCAGCGCCGCGGATTAGGGGACGCCTCAGTGCTGGAAGGCGCCTTTCACAGCACGTTGACCGACGATCCGATGCTGGCGACCGCGATACAACAGGCTTTTTTTGCGTTGCATCAGAGGGAAGGCCGGCTGGCGCGCGATCAAAGCCTGGACCAACTGCTGACGCTTTTGGCGCGGCATATACGCGTCAGGCCAACGTCCCAAAGCGATGACGCTTTGATTGAGATGAATCGTTTACGGGACTACTTGCACGAGCACATGGCGGATAATCCCAGTCTGGAGGAACTTGCGCTTCAGTGCGGCCTGGATCGTTTCCGTCTGACTCGCCAATTCACCCGCGCTTTCGGCCAGTCGCCGCATGCTTACCTGATCCGGCTGAGGCTGCGTGCCGCGCGACTGTTACTGGCGCAGGGGGAAGAGCCGGCGCAGGTCGCCATGCAGGTAGGCTTTGCCGACCAGAGTCATTTGGGCCGCTGGTTCCGGCGCGCCTACCGTTTATCGCCGGCGGCCTATCAACGCCAGTGCACAAACGTTCTATACCGCTGACTCGCTCATCGCCGATGATGTGCTTTTAACAGCACAACGGAGTAAAGCGAAACATGTTTGATACCAAGATAGCGTTTATCGTGCGTGACGATCTGCAAACCTGGCAGCGGCTGAACGTGGTGGCCTTTCTGGCGACGGGCATCGCCGCTGCGGCCCCGGAGATCATCGGCGAATGTTACGTGGATGCGCAAGGCAGACGCTACGGCGGCATTTCCGGGCAGCCGATGCTGATTTTCGCCGCGGATCTGCCGGGCCTGCAAAATGCGCATCGTAAAGGGCTGGAACGGGAATTGACGCTGATCCCCTATGTGCACGCCATGTTCTCGACCGGGCACGATGAAGCCAACCGGCAGGTTTTTCTCGCTGAAAACGCGGACAACCTGGACTTGGTCGGCCTGGCGCTGCGCGGGCCGAAGAAAGCGGTGGATAAGGCGATAAAAGGGCTGACGCTCCACGCCTGAGAATACCGTTAGCGCGGTGCGCTTCCAATACGGCGCTTAGGCCTGGAACGTCTGCAGCCAGGCGGCGAATTTTCTCACGATCTCATCGTCCCGATCGCGCAGCAGCAGGGAGTAAACGCCGGTTCGGATAGTCAACGCCGGGAAAGGCGACACCAGCCGACCGGACGACAGATGTTTGGCGCAGAACAGGTAAGGTACGCTATCACCTATGCGACCTTGCTGTTGCTAATCGGGTATATCGCCCACAGCTGGGAGCTGCTCGGCAACTGGGCCTGGGCGCCCAGCCTGGTCAGCGAGGCGTTGAGCGGCTTCTCTCTGGATCCGCTCAGCGCCGGATTGATCGTCGCGGCGGTGATCCACCTGGCTGGCATGGTGGCTACATTGATTGTCGGCACCGTTTCTGACTATTTCAATCGCGCGTCGGTGCTGATGTTTATGGGCGCCGCCGGCGCATTGGGTTCGCTGTTGATGGGGTGGTCGGCGAACTGGGGGCCGGGCTGGACGCTGCTGCTCGTCAGCATCGGCAGTTTCTTCATCCTCGGCGACTCCGGCGTGCTGTCGGCTGCGATGGCGGACAACGTGCCGCCGCAACAGCTGGGCAGCGTGATGGGCTGGCGATCGTTGCTGGGGTTCGGCATCGGTTCGTTCGCCCCGTTATCCTTTGGCGTGGTGATGGATACCACCCACAGTTGGGGCGCGTCTTACGCCGTGCTGGCCTGCGGCGGCGGGGTAGCCTGTCTGGCGGCATGGCTGCTTTGGCGACAACATTTGAAATGAGGCACGGGCATCATTAATGAATGAGAAAACATCAGGTTACCGCTCAGCGAGATTTATTGATAATGGAATGTGAAAAGATGGATATCACCGCGATTGCCACTCAGTTTGGGTTGGAGGCCACACAGCCGCCGCTCAGTCTTTATCCCTATGCGCCGGTTTATAAGATAGGGGAACATGTGCTGAAGCGCACCCGTCCGACGACGGATGAAGCCCATGCGCTGGCGGCGTATCTCGCCGAGTTGCGTTATCAGGGCGTAGATATCGTAGTGCCGACGGTGTGTCCGCAAGAGATGGAGGGAAGCATGTGGGTGGTTTATCCCTATATCTCGGGAGAGAAATATGCAGGCCGCGATGAACAGATCGTGGCGGCCGGCAGGCTGCTTGGTCGAATACACGCGCTGTCTCCGACAAACCATAACGCCGGGCTGACGACCTATGACGAGTACGCGCTGACTGAAGAAGACATCTTGGCGGATCTGGATGTGATCGCCGACCATGCGGCTGGGCAGGGGATTACTCTCGATATCACGGCGTTCAAAGCACGCATGCTGCAGATTGCCGAACGGCAGATGGCGCTGAAAGAACAGGCTCTTCCTTGTGTGGCGACGCCCTATGACTTTAAAGCCGATAACTTGGTGTATGTCGCGCCGGATAGGCCGGTGCTGATCGATCCCGATAACGCGCTGTTTTTACCGCGGGTATTTGACCTGGCGTTGGCGCTGCTGCTGTTCCACAATACCCTGGCTTCAGCCCCCGGCCGCGTCTTCAGCGTGTGGGAATGGCGACTGTTCTTGGCGGGTTACGGCGAGTCTGTCACGCTGACGGCCGATGAACTGCAGGGCTGGCATCAGGCAGTGGAACATCTGTTTCTCGACGAAGTGCTGTGGCTGATGGCGGACTTTGCCGATGGCTGGCGCGATCCCCGGCAGACGGCGCTGTTCGTCTCGCTGTTCAAGCTGCTGGATAATCTTTCCGGCTACGGATTAACACCGTAATGCGCTCAACGTTGCAGCGGTTTTTTGCGCCGTCGGCGAGGCTCTTATATATTTATTAGCATGCCTGAGGCAGGTTAGGCATGAAACGGCGGTCGATCGGGCCGCTGCAAGTACGACAGTTAATCCGTTCGCCAAGAGGCTGCGAGCCTGTGCTTTCGGTAGGGACAGCCGCCAATCGTTTCTACGGCGACCGAAGGCGGAGCAGCTACTCACCGGTCACGAGGACACTTACCATGCATAAGAGAACACTGGCGTCACTGCATTACGAAAACATGCCTTACGATGGGGTACACTTTCACATTTTGAAACGGGAGACGCCTGGCCATACGGCGTTGCTGAAGCTGGATGCGGGCAGCCGGCAACCGGCGCGTTTTCATCCGGGCTGGGTGAAACTGATGGTGCTGAGCGGTGAACTGAAGGTTGACGATCAGACGTTGCAACCCCATGAGATGTTGATCATTCCTGCCAATACCGCTTATACGGTACAGGCCATAACGGAGGTGATTTGTCTGGCGATTTCCGAGCTGGACGGCGCCGAGTTGGCCCGTTGATGAGATAACAACGTTGGATGGAGGAGAGCCTAGGCGCTCTCCCTATCCCTTCAGCAGTAAGCTGTCCCCCAGGCCGAGCTACTTGCTGATTGATGCGTACACCTCCTGATTATGCCACCGCGCTTTCCCTCTCCATCACTTTCGGCCGCGTCGCCCCCGCAACGAGCCGCCATCGCGCAGCGCATGCGCAACGTCATCGCCTCCGTTTTACGCAGAACGATGAAATTTTGGTGTAAATAGTGAGTTTCTTCGCATAAGGCCCCTGGTGTGGCTTGCGAGAACGTCACTATATGGAGGATCATGCGCTCCCTCTATCAAATAAAAGACATTCGCGTTATCAAAAGGGACAAACGATCATGGGATTCGAAGTCGACAACGCCGAAACGAAACGCATTGACCTCAGCAGCCACGAAAATTCCTCGTTCGAGGTGACGGGGCTGGTGAAACACTATCCGGCGGGCTTCGTCATTCCTTACCACTCGCATAAACGCTGTCATTTGCTCTATTCGCAACAGGGCGTTATGGCGGTCGAGGCGAGCAGCGGTCGCTGGATCGTGCCGCCCACCACCGCGGTTTGGTTGCGGCCGGGGGTAGAACATCAGATCGTCATGCAGAGCAACATCTGCGTTTACGGGATTTTGGTCGATGAAATCACCGCCGCGCGTTTGCCGCTGCGCGACGGCGTATTACAGGTTTCACCGCTGTTGCGAGAACTGATCGCCCAGTTGGCGACGCTGGCGCCTGAAGGGGCGGAGACCAAACGCAATGCGCTGCTCAGAGCGTTGTTCCTGGAGGAGCTGAGCCTGCAGCCGCAGCTGGCGCTGCATCTGCCTTGGCCGGTAGAGGCGAGAATGGCCGAAATTTGCCGGCAGTTGGTCATCACGCCGGCCGACGAACGCGGTATTGAGGCCTGGGCCGATTCACTGTCGATCAGCGTAAAGACCTTTCAACGCCATTTCAGCCAACAAACTGGCATCACCTTCGGCCAGTGGAAACAACGCCTGCGGCTGCTGTCGTCCATTCCGCTGCTGCTGGCCGGCAACTCGATCATCCACGCCGCCTTCGAAAGCGGTTACGAGAGTCACAGCGCCTATTCGGTGGCGTTCAAAAAACTGTTTGGCGTTTCGCCTTCGCGCTTTACGCTATAGCCTTATGGCATAGCGCGCTTCTCCTATAGATTGAAGCAACCTAATGACGTATAAAGCAAAGCAGTCAACTTCAGAGGCCGCGTCCCGTGATAAAAATTGTCGTGTATCTGATTCTCGCCGTGACGATCGCCATTATTGCGGCAAGAGTCATCTTTCGTTTGCCGGATATTTCGCAGCGTCTGCCGCAGGCGGCGTTGCCGGCGGATCCTACCGCGCTATTGCCGGCGCGAGCCGCCGAACTGATGGCGGCGCATCCCGGCCTGAGCGGCGTGGTGCCGCTGGTCAGCGGCCACGATGCATTCGCCAGCCGCCTGGCGCTGGCGCGAATGGCGGAAAGGTCGATCGACGCCCAGTATTACATCTGGCATAACGATACCTCCGGGCAGATCCTGCTGAAAACCCTGTATGACGCCGCCCAGCGCGGCGTGCGCGTGCGGCTGCTTTTGGACGATAACGGCGTCGCGATGGACGAGACCCTGGCGGCGCTGAACGCCCAGGAAAACGTCGAGATCCGTCTGTTCAACCCATCAACCGTGCGCACGCCGAAGTTGGCCGGCTACGCCTTTGACTTTATGCGCATGAACCGGCGCATGCATAACAAGTCTTATATCGTCGATGGCGCTGTGGCGATCATCGGTGGCCGCAACATCGGCGACGAGTATTTCCAGGTCGGCGACGAAAACTATTTCCTCGATCTCGACGTGTTGAGCGTCGGTAACGTGGTGGCGGAAACCGCCGAGGTCTTCGATCGCTACTGGAACAGCGCTTCGGTGTTTGGCGTTGAGCAAATTATCCGAGGCAAAGGCAATCTTTCTGCTTTCCTGACGCAGGCCACCGCGACCGAAAGCAGTGACCGGGCCCGCAAACTGGCGGTGCAGCTGGAAACCAGTGCGGTGCGCTTTCGCGATGGCGCCGTGCAGCCGGAATTCACCCAGGTCGAGCTGGTGGCCGACGATCCGGCGAAGGGATTGGGCAAAGCGTCGCGCGATCGTTTGATGGTGACGCAGCTCAGCAAGATCATCGGCGGCGTCAACCAGCAGTTGGAGCTGGTCTCCGCCTATTTCGTGCCGGGCCGGGAAGGGGCGAGCTTTTTTGAATCGCTTGCCAAACAGGGGAAATCCATCCGTGTGCTGACCAACGCGATGAACACCACCGACGTGCTGGTGGTCCATGCCGGCTACGCCAAATACCGACGTGAGCTGCTGCAGGCGGGCGTCGAGCTGTTCGAGCTGAAATTGCGCGCCGGCCAACCGACGGGGCGCAAGGAACTCAAACCGCTGGGGCTGTCCGGCGCGGCGCTGCACGCGAAAACCTTCGCCATCGACGATAAGCGGGTGTTTATCGGTTCGTTCAATTTCGATCCGCGCTCGGCGCACCTGAACTGCGAAATGGGCTTTTTGATCGACAGCCCGACGCTGGCGGCCGACACCCGCCAACTGTTTGATGGCCCGCTCGAGTATGCCGCCTACCGGCCGACATTGACGCCCAAGGGTAAAATGGTGTGGAACGAAGCCTTCGAAGACGGCCACACCGAGGTGCACCAGCAAGAACCCGGCGCCGGCTGGGTAAAACGCATCGTTCTCACCGTGGCCGGCTGGCTGCCGATCGAGTGGATGTTGTAAGGGCGTGGCGGTAGGGAAAAGGAGGGTACGCCGGTTTTGACCGGCGAACCTCGCGAGGCTCAGTAGGCAAGCCTGTCGCGGTGCTTGCGGATAAACGCCCTTAGCCGCATCGGCTCCCTCTCCGCAATCTGCGGGAAATTATCGAAAACCTCGTCGTACCTCGGAATGTTGCTGGCCGCTACGCGGTGAAATTAACTAATTTTTATAAATTTGTTTGTTTTTCATTTCGATGAAAATCGTTTTTATCTTAAGTAAAATTGTAGGCATCAATAATGGCAGCTAATATCTAAATGACATTTTCGTTGAGATCATTCTCAATGGGTTAGTTAAGTCTGCAATTAATTTTGTGGGTTAAATTTAATTTGGAGCGGGGCTTAAATGAAATTAAATATTTTTCTGCCAATCGCTATTTTTGGCTCTTTTACAAGTGTAGCTATCGCTGACAGTTTTAACCTGGAAAACCCAGATGGTTTGCACTATCAGCTAAAGTATGGACAGACGGTTGTCAAAGAGGGCAAAGACACAAGATTCTATGATGCACGAAATCCTGTCTCTCCACAGGAAACTATTTTAATCTCCGTCGAAGATGAAAATGGTACTCGCATTGCTGAAAAGTCAGTGCCATCATCCCTCCATGGAAATAGTCAAGGATGTAACTATTCAATGATTGTTACATCACATCATGGCTGGAGAATCACTGGGAATTGCATTAAAACAGAAGGCAACTATAGACCTGATGCACCACATATCTATACGGTAGAAAATAATTCAAAGAAAAAAGTTTATCCGGCTTTTTCAGTGGATAAGACCAATAACTTTTCTTCAGATTCTGTCTTAGGATATCTAAACCCCCATGAAAAACGATTATTCTCAGTAAGTACCGATTACTGGAAGGCAACATCGATAAAAGAACATTCAATGATTCAAGTTGGCTTTTATAATCCTTTCACAACAAAATACATTCCGTGCAGTGATAAAACTGAAGAGATTGATAAGGATAGAGTCTTCACACTCAATGAAGATTTGACCTGTTCTGTAAAATAATAGTTTTCATATCAGTTCTCGAGGCCAGCTTTGAGCTGGCCTCATCCAGAAAAGGCGCAGCGAACGCAACCGCTGCGCCCGGCGTTACCGGCTGATCGTCTGCTGCAGCGCCTGAACGGAAGAGTCGATGCCGGCATCGACCGACATGGTCAAGTCTTCCATTTCCAGCGACACCCAGTCGTTGTAACCCATCATGCGCACCACCGAGAAGAACTCCTTCCACCACTGCAGATCCCGGCCGCAGCCGACGGCGACATAGTTCCAGGCCCGGCCAGCTACCTCGTCGATCGGTTTGGTCTCCAGCAGCCCGTTGATCTCGACGACGCCGCGCTCCAGGCGCACGTCCTTGCCGTGTACATGGTGAATCGCGGGACCGAGGGCGCGAGCCACCGCGATGGGATCCGCCCCCATCCAGATCAAGTGGCTGGGATCGAGGTTCAGGCCCACCATCGGGCCAACGGCCTCGCGCAGCCGGAACAGCGTTTCCGGGTTCCACACCAGCATGGCGCTGAAGTTTTCCAGCGCAAAGCGCTCGACGCCGCACGCTTTGGCTCGGGCGACCAGCGCCTGCCAATAGGGGATCGCCACCTCATTCCATTGATAGTCCAGACAGTTTTTCACCGTAGGCGGCCAGCTGACGGTATAGGTGATCCAGTTGGGGATGGTGTCATGCGGGCTGGCCGGCGGCAGGCCGCTCATCATCACGATCTTCTTCACCCCCAGCAGGCCGGCCAGCTCCAGCGTATTGTCGGTTTGGCGCAGATGACGCTGCCCCAGCTCGCCCGGATCGAGCGGATTGCCGGAGACATTGAGCGCGGCGATCTCCATGCCGCGGCTGGCCAGCGCTTGCTGCAGCTGCCGGCGTTTGGCGGGGTTGGCCAGCAGTTCCTCGGTATCCAGATGGGGCGCCGGGGACCAACCGCCGGTGGTCATCTCCACACCGCACACCCCCAGCTCCAGCAGCCCATCCAGCATCGGCTCGAAGGGTAAATGGCCCAGGCTGTCGGTACAGAACGAAAGTTTCATGGTGCTTTCCTTATTGGTAATTAACCCAGGTGGCGCCGTTGTCGGCGGAACGAACACAGTTCTCAATCCAGCGCACGCCTTCCAATCCGGCATCGATATCCGGATAGATTAGCGCGGCCAGCGTCTGCCGATCGCCGCGCTGACTGGCGCTGATGGCGATGGCGAACTTGAGGTAAATATTGGCCCAGGATTCGGCCAGCCCTTCGGTATGCAGCGCGCCGAGCCGCTCTTCTGCCAGGGCGCTGTCGTCCAGATAGGGCATGCCGTGGTGCAGCGTCTGGCTGGGCCGCCCCTGGATCTCATAGCGTAATTCGCCGGGTGTGGAATCACTCCATTGGAGGCTGGCGCGTGAGCCCACCACGCGGATGCTTTGGCTGTCCATTGCGCCCGCGTTGATGGCGGAGGCCCACATGCGCCCGACGGCGCCGTTTTCGTAGTGCATCAGCACCATGGCATTGTCTTCCAGCGGGGCGCGGGAAGGGATAAAGCTCTGACGATCGCACAGCAGGGAGGCAATTTTCATGTTGGGCATGACCAGCTGTGAGATGTAGAAGGTGTGGGTAGAGATGTCGCCCAGCACAAAGGAGGGGCCGGCGATTTTCGGATCGACGCGCCACTTTTGCGCCTCGAACGTGTCCGCGCTTTCATTGGCGTTGAAGCCATGGGTGTACTGCAATTCGACCATGCGTATTTCGCCGATGTCGCCGTTCGCGATCATGGCGCGCATCTGCATCAGCAGCGGATGCCCGGAGAAGCCGTAGGTCACCCCGACGATCAGGCCTTTCTCCGCCGCCAGCGCCTTGATTTCTCTTGCCTCCGCCGTGGTAAAGAACAGCGGCTTTTCGCAGATGACATGCAGGCCGGCATTCAGCGCGGCGCGCGTAATTTCATAGTGGGTGCCGTTAGGGGTGGCGATGGTCACCACCTCAACGCCATCTTCGCGGTTGGCCTCTTGTTTCAGCAGCTGTTGATAGTCGTCATAGCAGCGTTCGGCGGGCACACCGAGATTGACGCCAAACTCACGTCCGCGCGCCGCGTCGATATCAAAAGCGCCGGCAACCAGCCGATAGGCGGTATTGTCGCGCAGTGCGCCGGAACGATGCTTGTAGCCCACCTGGCTGAGGCGGCCGCCGCCGATCATCGCCCAACGCAGCGGGCGAGGGATGCTTCTTTCACCATTTAACATGCTGACTCCTGATATTGTGGTATTGCACTCGGGTGCAAAATGGGTTGAAAAGAGAGTGGCAACGGTTTATTTCTGGTTCATCTGTGCAAATTGCGGGTAGTTTTCTCGCGTCACGGTGGCATAAGGCACCCAGTTGTAAGACTCGGTTTTGGCGCGATCCAACCTCGCTCGGGTCACTTGCACCGCGCCGATCGCCTGGGCTTTGGCATCCTGGAAAATGGTCACTGCCAGGTCGCCATTTTTGATAAATTGCAGGCCGTCGGGCGTGCCGTCGATACCGGCAACCAGTACGCCGTTCTTTTTGGCCTGCTTCAGCGCCATGATCGCGCCGATGGCCATCTCATCGTTGTTGGCGGCGATCGCATCGATCGGTACGCCGTTCAGCAACCAGCCGGAGACCACGTCGACCGCTTCATTGCGCTGCCATTTGGCGGTCTGTTTCTCTACCACGTTCAGGTCTTTGTGTTTGGCGATCACCGCCTCCACCGCGCGGGTGCGTTCGCGGGTTTCTTCGTTGGAGAGGGCGCCCATCAGGATCGCCACGTTGCCGCGGTAATTCATTTTTTTCGCCAGGGCCTCCATCTGCAGGCGGCCGCTGAGCGCCGAATCGGAGCCGACGTAGGCCGTCGCGCCGCTCAGCGGCACTTCGGGTTTGCGGTTGACGAAGATAAGGGGGATAGCGGCGCGTTTGGCGGCCGCTATCATCGGCTGGACGCCTTGCGTATCAACCGGGTTGAGGATAATGGCGTCCACGCCCTGATTAATCAGATCGTCTACCTGCTGCACCTGCAGGGCGACATCGCCTTTGGCATCGACGAACTGGCCTTGCAGCTGTTGCGCAGCCAGTTCTCGCGCCATTTGGCTGCGCAGGATGGAGACAAAGTTGAGATCGAAATTGGCCAGCGCCACGCCGACCTGATAGCTCTTGGCCTGAGCGGTCACGACAAACAGCGAGCAGGCTAACATCAACAGCAGTCTGGTTTTTTTCATTACGGTATCCTGTTGAGAAGAGAGGTGTTATGTAAAAACAGCGTTTCTGCAACCGGGTGCAAATCAGAAGAAAAAACGGCGATGAGTCCCTGAATGCCACCGTGAATGTCGGCCATGGATAAAATTTGGTCAACAGGGGAAAGGTGAAAACAGCGCGGACGATCACAAACTCTTTACACCTTGCACCCGGTTGCATAACGAATTGCAATCGGGTGCAAAAACGATACATAATTGCAGCAGATATGCCGGCAGGCGCTTAGGGGATCTGAGCGAGCAGGATATAGTTTAACTTCACCGAAGCAGGGATCGACGCAACCATGAAAAAACACCACAAAGCCACCGCCAGCGACGTCGCCGAAAAGGCAGGCGTCTCTAAATGGACGGTATCGCGCGCCTTTACGCCCGGTGCGTCGATCTCGGACAGCGCGCGTGATAGCGTGTTGGCGGCGGCGGCCGAGCTGGGCTATCGGCCAAACCTGCTGGCGCGCAGCCTGTCGCAAAAACGCACGCACATCATTGGCGTGGCCATCGACGAGATGAAGAACCCGCATTCGATGATGATGCTCGATATGGTCACCAAACAGCTGCAAACTCGCGGTTATATGGCGCTGCTGCTGAACATCACCGCGGGGGAAAACTACCGGGCGGTGATGGCGATGGCCGATCAGCTGCAGGTCGACGGCATTTTGTTTCTGGCGACGGTGTTAACCAAGGAGTGGGCAGCGATCGCGCAAGATCTGCATCAGATACCGCTGGTGCAGGTATGCCGCAATACGGAAAGCGAACACATTGATGTGGTCAATATCGACGGCTACCGAGCCGGCGAAGAGATCGCCGCGCTGCTGATAGAGCAAGGCCACCGGCGCTTTGGTTACATGAAGGGGCCGGACACGCAAAGCAGCCATTTGCTGCGCATGGAAGGCTACCGCGACAAACTGATGGCCGCCGGCTTTCAGTTGGATCGGGTGCTCACCGCCGGCCACTACGATCGCCAACGCGGTTTCCAGCTGATGAGCGAATACCTGCAGGCAACGCCGGAAAACGAACGGGTTGAGGCGCTGTTCTGCGAGAACGACGTGTTGGCGCTGGGGGCGCTCGAAGCGCTCAGACAAACGGCGCCGTCGTCTGCAATGGCTGTGGTAGGTTTCGATGATATCGACGAGGCCGGTTCAGCCAACTGGGCGCTGACCAGCTACAGCCAACGCATCGACCGGCTGGTCGAAGAGGCCTTGAATCGCCTGATCGACAATCGCGCCACGGCAGACGGCGCCTGGCGGCACGGGGAATTGCGGGTTCGGCGGTCGCATTTGGCTGGGAAACAGGCGTAAGGCTTCCTCTTTATGTGACGATGTCACTATTGAGGCTTGATGAGAGAAGGAATCCTGGGAATAGTCAGGTTTCACGAGTGTCATTCTGGTGTAAGATAGACTGCCGAAGTTTGCCAGATTTCACGTAGCGCGATCAAAAAGGAGGGCATTTTGACCCATTTTGCAGAGTGGCTTAGCCACATCCAGGCGCTTGAGGTTGAACTGCACCAGCCAACAACGCGCTGCGATCCGAAGCGTGTCGCGGCATTGCTGCATCAAGACTTTGAAGAGATTGGCCGCTCAGGCCTACGTTATGACAAGCGCCAGACCGTTGCGGCGCTGGAGATGGAAACGGATTATCCGCAGATTTTCGCCGAAGGTTTTAAGCTGGCGCAAATTAGTGATGGCGCCGTGTTGCTAACGTATAAAAGTTTTCAGCACGATGCGCAGGGCCGCGCCGTGCGTTGCACAGAACGTTCGTCGATTTGGCTTCTGACAGCCAAGGCGGGTTGGCAGATGCGGTTTCATCAAGGCACGCCGACTGATGATTGAGCCTGGTTTAAAATCCGCTCGAATAGAATGACAACAAGCCTGGCAGAAGACAGATGTCAGAGGGATAAAGCTGAAGGTGAGGAGAGAAGATGCTCAGGGATGGCTCCGGTGCGTATCCAGTAATTAAATTTAACATAATATACATTATGCGCACCAAGATGCAGGTATGTGGATTATGCCGTCCAGGCCTGATTCATGGGGTTTCACCTGTGGCCAACCAGGCCAGCGCCAACTGCTCGTGCCGTTGAATCAATTCATTTTTCAACCGGCCATAAGCCGCTGGATTTTGCCGGCAGCCTTCTGCTGCTTGGTATTTGATTGCCCTGTATTGCTGAGAACATCATAATGCTTGCGCAGATAATCTCTGAACGCCAAATGTCAGATCGCCTGTTCACTTCCAGCAATAAATGCATGCACTTGATGCGTGCGTTTGCTGTTTCCCTTGATGTCGTAACGCCTGCCGGCAATGCCGTTCTCGCCACGCGGCGTATATCCCATGTCATTCAAGCTATCCAACGCCGGCAGACTTTCAACCTCCAGCAATATATCAATCGTTGGGATCGTGATGATGCGCGCTGACATTTTCCACTCCAATAATGATGACCGGGCATGGTTTCCAATGGCGCATACCTGCCGATATTAGTCAAAAACCCCCTGCTTTTTTGATCGCGCTACGTGAAATCTGATAAAACGTGGCGGCTACGATACTGCAGATTTCTCCCAAACGCGTCATTTAAGCGGGCAGTATTTGCACGCCAAATGCGCATTGGCGCGCGTTTCATTGCTTTCGGCGCCCACCACGGCGTTGGCTATAGCTATACTGAATGGAAACATTCTTCCTCGCTCCAGGAGCCTCTCCATGTTTGATCATGTGAAATTTGGCGTCAGCGACTTTGCCCTAAGCAAAGCGTTTTTCCTCAATGCGCTGGCGCCGCTGGGTGTAAAAATCGTCGCTGAAGGCGAGCCCGGCTATGGCGTCGAACTTTGTCCCGATCGGGGTAATGTGTCATTGTGCCTGTTTCAAACCGACGAAAAGCCGGCGCATCTGCACCTGGCATTTGTCGCAAGCAGCCGTGAGCAGGTCGATGCGTTCTACCACGCCGCGCTAAACGCCGGCGGCAAAGACAATGGCGCGCCCGGTTTACGGCCCCATTACCATGCCCACTACTATGCGGCATTTGTGATCGCCCCGGATGGCCACAATATCGAGGCAGTTTGCCACAATCCGATGGACTAGTGTTTTTTTTAGTTAAAACAGCATGTTAATTGCGAGGTAACGCACTGGATTTAACATAACGTAATTGTGACATCGTCACTTAAAGTTACCCCGTCACGTCAATCCACTCCGCTCCCGTGATGCCGGCCAGCCGCTGCGGCGCAATTCTCACGCCTGAATTATCGCTGCCGCCTGCCGGAAGCACTTCACTGTAGCTGCACAGGCTGCGATCGCAGTAAACTCTCACCGTTGCCGGTGCGGCAAAGGGGCAAACGCCGCCGGGCGGATAGCCGGTCAGCGCCTCCACCTCCTCCGTCGGCAGCATACGTGCCTTTACGCCAAAGAATTGCTTGTACTTCTTGTTGTCGATTCTGGCGGTTCCCGCCATTACCAGCAGCACCACATCGTCGTTAACGCGAAACGAAAGCGTCTTGGCGATCTGCCCGCTCTCCACGCCAAAGGCTTCTGCCGCCAGCGCCACCGTTGCGGTGTTCTTTGCCAGCACCGTCACCGTCGTCTCCGGTGCGTGCTCGGCCAGAAAACGCTGAACGCGTTCTATGCTCATGCCCTGCCTCCTGATATTGCTAAGCCATTGATAATGCCGAAGTGATGGTTTCGGTTTTAACATCGCATGCTAAAAATGAGAATCAAAATTGTTCAAATCGGTGAATCTGAACAAAGCTTTAAGGGGCCAACGCCTTTTTTATCTATCATTTTTCATGGAGATAACCGTATGACCACGCAAACGACAGCAAGGCCTTCAGCGGCCGCGGTGGCCGTCTATGAATGGCTCAATCCGATACCCTACGGATTTTTTACTGCGGCGCTCATTTTCGACATCATCTATGCCTGCACGGCGAATATTCAATGGGTCAATGGCGCCAGTTGGCTGATCGCCATCGGCCTGATTTTTGCCATTATTCCCCGGCTGATTAACCTGGTGCAGGTGTGGTTCGGCAGCGGCCGGTTACAGGGCTCATCGGTCAAGCTCCATTTCTGGCTGAATCTGTTGGCCATCGTTCTCGCCATTATCAACGCTTTCGTGCATAGCCGGGATGCGTATGCCGTGGTGCCGCAAGGTCTGGTGCTGTCTGCGATCGTGGTCGCGCTGCTGAGCTTCGCCAACATTCTGCTGGCCGTGAGCGCCCGCGCAAAATAAGGAGGTTTTCATGAAGCTATCATCCATCGCGATTGCGCTTTCGGCCGTGCTGGCGCTGGCCGGCTGCGATAACAGCGCCGTCATTTCTCCGGAACAACAAATGGGGCCGGATCCGGCGTTGCCGGCGGCGCAAGACTTCCTGATGCCGCCGATGCAGGTGCCAAAGGGCGTGGGCTGGCAGCAAAACCAGATGCCGAAAGTCGCCGAAGGCTTGAAAATTGACAAGGTGGCAGACGGTTTGCTGCACCCGCGTCAGTTGCTTACCCTGCCCAACGGCGATGTTTTGGTGGTGGAGGCCAACGGGCCGGGCACCGAAGCGGTCAGCACCCCCAAGCAGCTGATCGCCGGGCTGGTTAAGGGCAAGTCAGGTAAAGGGGGAAAAGGCGGTAACCGCATCACCCTGCTGCGCCCAACCGCCGACGGCAGTTGGGAAAAGCATGTCTTCCTCGAGGGGCTCGATTCTCCGTTCGGCGTTCAGCTGATTGGCAACACCCTGTATGTGGCCAACACCGGCAATATCATGCAGTACGCCTATCAGCCGGGCGAAACGCGCATCAGCGATCCGGGTAAAGAGCTGGCCGATCTGCCGGACACCATCAATCATCATTGGACCAAGGCCCTGCTGGCCAGCCCGGACGGTAAAAAGCTGTATGTCGGTGTTGGATCCAACAGCAACATCACCGAAAATGGCCTGGCCGTAGAGTACCGGCGCGCCGCCGTGTTGGAAGTGGACACCGCCTCCGGTGCCAGCCGCATCTTCGCCAGCGGCCTGCGCAATCCGACCGGGCTGCAGTGGGAGCCGCACAGCGGCAAGCTGTGGGCCATCGTCAACGAGCGTGACGAGATCGGCGCCGATCTGGTGCCGGACTACCTGACCTCGGTGCAGGACGGCGGCTTCTACGGTTGGCCTTACAGCTATTTCGGCCAGCACGTCGATCGTCGGGTACAGCCGGCGCGGCCGGATCTGGTGGCGAAAGCTATCAAGCCGGACTACGCCCTCAGCTCGCACGTCGCGCCGCTGGGGCTGCTGTTCTACACCGCGAGCGCTCTGCCGGCCGACTATCGCGGCGGCGCCTTTGTCAGCGAGCACGGCAGCTGGGATCGCTCGCCGCTGAACGGCTACCGGGTCAGCTACGTGGCGTTTGAACAAGGCAAGCCGGTCGGTAAACTCAAAGCGGTGGTCACTGGCTTTGTCTCCGACGACGAGAAGGAACTCTATGGCGCACCGGTTGGATTAGCGGTCGATAAAGCTGGCGCCCTGCTGATTGCGGATGATGTGGGCAACACCGTTTGGCGCGTCAGCGCTAAATAACGTTAACGTGCAGGTTCCGAAGAACCTGCACGTGACATTGTCACTCAATGTTTTGCGCTAACCAGACCGTTCTTCCCCCGCAGGCGGGATCTTCCACCACATGATCGACCACGCGGAAGCCGTTCTCTTGCAGCAAGCGCGTATACTCCTCCGGCGCCAGGCTGGCGTGAAACAGCGGCTGGCCTTCGAAATTGCCGATCGCCACGCCGTCTGCAGGGCCGCTGGTGAACATCAGTGCGGCATTCGGCTTGGCGTGCCGTCTGAACAGTAGAAACATGCGGCGCTGATCGTCGCGCGCCAAATGGAAGAAGCTGTCCCAGGCCAGCAGGCCGTCGAATCTTGTCGCCAGATTCAGCTGGCGCATATCCATCTGCCGCCACTCCTGCTGTGGAAAACGCTGCCGGCAGCGCGCGATCATCGCCTGCACACCGTCGATGCCGGTGACTCGATACCCTTGTTCAATAAAGTAGGCGGCGATCGGCGCGCCATTGCCGCAGCCAAGATCGAGCAGCCGTGCATTGGCCGGGGTAAGCTGTAAAAAGCGGTCGAGCCACGGCCGCTCAAACAGCGTGATGGGTCTGAGGCGTTCCCAGGCGGCGGCATGTTCGTCATAAAGCGGAATAATCGTGCTCGCCAGTTTTTCCGTCATTAATATTGCCCCCGTTATGTTATTGGCGCAGTAAAAATAGCCTTTGGCCAAAATTAACGCGCTTATCCGATAATATATTCATCAACAGGCCGTTGACCAGAAATAAAAGGTTTTAACATTTCGACATAAACCAGTACAATTCCCTACCCTGTGTTAACCCTTTTTTAGGTTGATTGTGTCGTTAATTCAGCCCCATGCATCGCGAAATCGGGCCGCCGCCTGGTTAGGGATGTTTGCCATTCTGATGTTGTTCATTGCGCCGGTGATCTCGCGATCCCTGGAGCATGTACGCGCCGGAAGTGCTGGAACGACCGTCATGGCGGATTGCGGCATGGATATGCCGATACATCACGAGATGCACTCGCCGCCGCCTGAACCTGAAAAAGCCGCGCAGCCGCTGATGCAGCACGGCGGCGGCCACCACAACATGGCGATGATGATGGACGACAGCGCCTGCGGCTACTGCGTGCTGTTGTTGCATGCGCCGCTGCTGGACGTGAGCCACGCCCCGCTGTTCTGGTCCCTGCCGCTGGCTTCGCGCCCGCCGCCGATCCACTATCTCGTCCCCCTGTTTGCCCACGTCGTTCACACCGAATTACAGCCGCGCGCGCCGCCCGTCTCTTTCCTCTGATTTAACAATAAGCCCATTGCCGTTCTCTGTATTGCCGTTGATCGCTTCAACCCGGCGGAATTAATTCGCCCAATGGTTAATCATCGAGACGACATTATTAGCCCGGTTATTTCCACGTTCAGGGAATTAACCCCCGTATTTACCGATGGTGATTTTCGCCAGGCCTCCCCACGCCTGAATAATCCCTCGGTCAAGAACGGAAAAAGTTAGCTTAAGGAAAGATGATGTTTAAACCCGTTTATAAAAAGAACGCCGCCACCCGCGCCATTACCACCGCCATGCCGCTGTTCCTGCTGGCCGGCCACGCGGCGCAGGCGCATCAGCACCCTACCGACGCGCAGGTTAATGATGGCGACGTGATCACCGTCACCGCACCACTCTACTCTCCGCTGACCATCGTGACGTCACCGAAAACTCCGCGCCAGCCGGTGCCCGCCAGTGACGGTTCGGACTATCTGAAAACCATTCCCGGCTTTTCTCAGATCCGCAACGGCGGCACCAACGGCGATCCGGTGTTCCGCGGCATGTTCGGTTCGCGGTTGAAGATCCTCACCGACGGTTCGGAAATGCTGGGCGCCTGCCCATCGAGAATGGACGCGCCCACCTCTTACATCTCGCCGGAAAGTTTCGATCTGCTGACCATCACCAAAGGGCCGCAGACGGTGCTGTGGGGGCCGGGATCGTCGGCGGGCACCGTGCGTTTCGAACGTGAACGCCCGCGCTTCGACAAGCCGGGCGTCAAAGGCAACGCCAGCGTGCTGACCGGCTCCAACGGCCGCTGGGACGAGAATATCGACGCCAGCCTCGGCGCCGAGCAAGGTTACTTGCGGGTGATGGCCAACAAATCCCGCGCCAACGATTATCAGGACGGCACCCATACGCGCGTGCCGTCGCGCTGGGACAAATGGAACGGCGATCTGGCGCTCGGCTGGACGCCGGATGCCGATACGCTGCTGGAAGTAACCATGGGCCGCGGCAACGGCGAAGCGCGCTATGCCGGCCGCAGCATGGACGGTTCGCAGTTCAAGCGCGAAAGCCTGGGCATGCGGGTGGAAAAATCCAACATCGGCGAGGTGCTGGATAAGCTGGAAGCGCAGGTCTACTACAACTACGCCAACCACGTGATGGACAACGTCACCCTGCGCTCGCCGGGCGGCGGCGGCATGGGTGGGCACGGCGGCCATGGCGGCATGAGCATGGGCGGCCATGGCGGGCATATGATGTCCTCCGGCATGACGATGCAGCTCGATCGCCGTACCGTCGGCGGCCGCGTGATGGGCACCTGGCAATGGCAGGACGTGAAGCTGGAAAGCGGCCTGGACACCCAAACCAACACCCACCGCAGCATGAGCCGCGGCAGCTGGGAAAAAGACGCCCAGTTCAACAGCTACGGCGCCTTCGGCGAGCTGACGTGGTCCACCAGCGAGCAGGATAAGCTGATCGGCGGCGCGCGTCTCGATCGCACCCTGGTGGAAAACTTCCGCAGCGGCGGCGATGCGGAGCGTTCCGACACCCTGCCGAGCGGCTTTATGCGCCTTGAGCACACGCTGGCCGAGCTGCCGCTGATGCTGTATGCCGGCGTCGGTTATACCGAGCGCTTCCCGGATTACTGGGAGCTGTTCTCGCCGAAGCTCGGCCCGAACGGCAGCAAGGATCCGTTCGCCAGCGTCAAGAGCGAGAAAACCACGCAGCTTGATATCGGCGCGCAGTATAACGGCAAGCGCTTCAACGGTTGGGTCTCCGCTTACCTGGGCCGCGTCGATGATTTCATCCTGTTCAAATACGATCCGCACAACGCGCGCCTCAGCCAGGCCGACAACGTCAACGCCAACATCATGGGCGGCGAAATGGGCATGGGCTACCAGCTGAGCGAACACTGGAAAACCGATGCCAGCCTGGCCTACTCCTGGGGTAAAAACACCCGCGACGGCCGCCCGCTGCCGCAGATCCCGCCGCTGGAAGCGCGCCTGGGGCTGACCTACGAGTACGGCGACTGGAGCGGCACCGGCCTGTGGCGTTTGGTCAGCAGCCAACACCGCGTGGCGATCAACGAAGGCAACGTGGTGGGCAAAGACTTTGCCGAAAGCGCCGGCTTCGGCGTGCTCTCCGCCAACGCCGCCTACAAGGTGAATAAAAACGTCAAGCTGAGCGCCGGTCTGGATAACATCCTGAACAAGACCTACAGCGAGCACCTCAACCTGGCGGGCAACAGCGCCTTCGGCTATTCGGCCAACAGCGCGGTGAATGAACCGGGCCGCACCCTGTGGGCCAAGGTTAACGTCACCTTCTAAGCTATTCACCGGGCGATGGATAACCGTCGCCCGCTCAGGCGATATGCGATCCGGTTCTTAGGATATGAGTTTTAAGTTTTTCCCATTCGGTTAGGCGGCGATTACTATCATCCTCAGGTTAATCATTGCCCCGGAGGGAATATGCAAAAGCTCACTCGTTTTCTGGCCCTGCTCGGCGAGCTGATGATCGAAAAAGCCGAAGACGCCGCGCCGCAGGCTACTCAGCCAGACGATCGCGACGACGCGTTGCCACCGCGCCTCGAGCGTGGCGTTCCGTTGGCCGACCGTTTCCTGTTCATGTAATTTCCCGCGCTGTTTTTTGTCCCGCACGTTCCGGTATTTCATTACCGGACGCCTGCGTCTATCTTCTTTCGATGGTTCCAGCAGATTCATTACGCCTGAAACCCCTGTGGAGGAGATAGCAACGCAATGAAGATCAGAACGATAACCCCGCAAGACGCTGAAGCGCTGACGCAGTTATTGAATGAGGTGATCAGCGCTGGCGGCACGACCGCGATAGAAACGCCCCTCAGCTCAGCCGAGTTCAGCGAATGGTTCATCAGCGGCGACAATGCGCTGAGTTGCCAGGTCGCGGAGGTGGATGGGCTGTTGGTGGGCTTTCAGTCGCTGAGCGTTGACGATGCACTGCCGCCCGATACCGCAGATATTGCCACCTTTTCCCGCCTGTCGCCGAAGGTGCGTGGCGTTGGCAGCGCGCTGTTTCCCGTCACGTTAGCGGCAGCGAAGTCGCACGGTTTCAAGCACATCAACGCCACCATCCGGGCGGATAACGTCGGCGGCCTCGCCTATTATCAAAAAATGGGCTTTCGCGATTACGATCGTCTGCTGCAGGTGCCGCTCAGCGATGGCACGCCGGTCGACAGAATCAAAAAGCGCTTTTCCGTTTAATCAGCTGCCCCTGAAAGCGCATCTCGCGCCGGGGCAAGACGGTTTCGGCGTTCACATCAAGTAACCGGATGCGCACTCCCTGGCGCATCCGGGGAGTCTCGTTAATTCAGGGCGGCGAGAAATGCCCGGTAGCCCTGCGCGCTGCTGTCCAGCTCGTGCTGCTGAACCTGCTCTGCCGCCCCGTCCGAAGCGGCTTCCTTGCCGTAAAAGGCAAAGAACGAAGCATAGTCGGCCCGCACGTAATCGGCGGTCACTTCAAACGGCCGGAAGATCTCCTCCAGCGAGTAGCGATAACGCCCGTCGCGCGCGTAATCTTCTGCGCGCACGCCCGCGGTGACCGCCAGCGCCAGTTTCTTGTTCTGCATCTTATAGCCGCTGCGGGAACCGTAGGCCCAGCCGTAGGTGAGCACGTCGTCCAGCCATTTTTTCAGCAGCGGCGGGCTGCTGAACCAGTAAATCGGGAACTGCAGCACGATGTTGTCATGCGCTTCAATCAACTGCTGTTCTTTGGCGACGTCGATCTGCCAGTCCGGATAGGCCTGATGCAGTTCGTGCACGGTATACAGCGCCGGATAGCGGCGCAGTTCCTCCAGCCAACGTTTGTTGACCACCGAGTTCGCCATATCGGGATGGGTCACGACCACCAACGTTTTCATACTGATCTCTCCAGTCAGGTGTTTCGACGCATCTTAGGGTATGCTGACAGAATGTAAAATACGCACACTCACGACACATACTTACCCTGGAGAAGGTGTAAATGACCGCCGAATCCCACTGCAGCCCTACGGGCATCAGCCTTGAAGACACCGGCTATGGCTATACGCTGTCGGTGATCAACGGTAAATACAAAATGATTATTCTCTACTGGCTGGCGTTGTATAAGCCGGTATTGCGGTTCAACGAACTGCAGCGCTGCATCGGCACCATTTCGTATAAAACGCTCAGTTCGACGCTGAAAGAGCTGGAAAAAGATCGCCTGGTGGTGAGAAAGGAGTATCCGCAGATCCCGCCCAAGGTGGAGTACAGCCTGTCCGAGCGTGGACGTTCGCTGATCCCAGTGATCGACATGATGTGTAACTGGGGGGAGCAGCACCGGCCGGAACAGCCGGTGCCATAAGGGGTTAATTGTCCGCCGCCGCTGAGGTTGCCGGTGCGGGTTCATCGTGCTCGACCAACGCGTCTGCCGGCCGGCACTGGCGCAGCGTGCGTACGCTGAAAGCCACCAGCACGCCGAGCACTGCGGCGAATGCGCCAAACGACAGCACGCTCATCAACGGGGTAAATACCCGGCCCAGTACGCCGAGCCCCAGCGCGCCGATCGAATCGCCGGTTACGTCCTGCGCGGTGCCGAGGCTGTTCACCCGCCCCAGCAGATGGTCCGGCGTGTTGCTCTGGATCAGCATGAACTGCAGAAGTGAGGCGATGGCGTTGGCGTAGCCGTAGCACACCAGCGCCAGCAGCGCCGGCGCCAGGTGGCTGAACAGCCCCAGCGAAGCGATAGCGGTAAACGCGACGATGGCGGCGATCAGGATCAGTACGCCAGGGCGAGAGAAACGCCCCACCCAACCGCTGGTCAGCGCGCCCAGCATCGCACCGAGCGGCACCGCGGAGTACATCAGGCCGATAGAGGACGCCCCGACGTGGTAAGCGTCCTGCGCCAGCGCCGGGAACAGCACCCTGACGGCGCCGACGATGCTCATCAGCATCCCCAGCAGCACCACCGAGCCGACCACTTTATTGCGCCAGACAAACTGGAAGCCGCTGGCGAGCGCGCGCAGCGGATGTTCCGGCTCCTGCTGCTGCGGCAACAGCGTCGGCAAGCGCACCAGCGGCACAAGGGTGCCCAGCGTCCCTGCCGCCGCGACGGCAAACGCCAGCCCCACGCCGCCGAACACGATGATAATCCCGCCCAGCGCCGGCGCCAGGATCGCGCCGATGCGCACCGTCACCATGCTCAAGGCCCCCGCCGCCGCCAGGTTTTCGCGCCCGACCAGCAGCGGGATCACCGCCATCAGCGCCGTCATGCCCAGCGCGCCGAAGAAGCCGTCCCAGGCCGCCAACAGGTAGAGCGCCCACAGCGACGGGGCCGGGGCGAAGGCGTTCAGACTCAGGGCGACAAAGCCCAGCCCGCAGGTGCCGCGCGCAAACAGGATCAGCTTGCGGCGATCGTAGCGATCGGCGAGCACGCCGCCCAGCATCAGGCCGATAAACATGCCCACGCCGTCCAGCGCCACCGCCACGCCCACCTGCAACGTGGAGCCGGTCATCGCCTGGATCTGAATCGGCACCCCCACCGCCAGCATGCCGAGGGAAAACACCGACAGCATGCGGGCGCAGAAAATCGCGCGGAAATGCGCATTGCTTCTCAGCAAACTGAAATCAAGAAAAAAAGAAGGTCTGGCCATAGTGTCCTGCATATCATGTTTTAGTGCGGGCCGTGGCGCACGCCCCGGCCCGGTTGCGTTATACCAACCCGTATTGCCGCGTCAGGAGCGAATGCAACAGCGGCCCGAGCGTCTCCAGCGAGGCCGGCGACAGAATGTCCGCGTGCTCGCAGCTTTGGTGATGACAGATCAGCCCATCCAGATACGGCGCCCACACGGCGTTGATATCCATCTCCGGCGGCAGCGTCCGGTCGGCGACGAACAGCGTCGCCGTGCCGTGGAAACGCCGGCTGCGCGCCTGAGACAGAAGGCGCACCGCGTCGCGGTAGTTGGCGACGATGCTGTCGAACATCGCCGCCTTCTCCGCCATCAGCGCCGGATCGCCATGATCTTCCGCCATAAACTCGGCCTGTTCCTGCGCCACCTCCTTCTGCGCCTCCTCCTCGCTGGGGCCGGTCCAGTCCTGGCCTTCCGGCGGATAGGTATCCAGCATCCCAAGGAACGCCACCTCTTCGCCCTGCTGCTGCAAACGCGCGGCCATCGAGTGCGCCAGCGTGCCGCCGAGCGAATAGCCCAGCAGGTAATAAGGCCCCTGCGGCTGCAGGCGGCGCAGAGTGGCGAGATGACGATCGACCATCTGCTCAATGTCCTCGCAGGTGGCGATGGCGCCATCCGGCCTTGGCGACTGCAGGCCGATGATCGGGTAACTCCCCGGCAGATAACGGCTCAGCCCCGAGTACTGCCAGGCGAAACCGGAAGCCGGGTGCAGACAGAACAGCGCCGGGCCTTGGCCGGCCCGCAGCTGCAGGCACTCGCCGACGCCGCGGCTTTCGGCCGAGTTAGCGGCCTGCACGTCATCGAGCAGATGCGCCATCTTCTCCAGACAGCGGGCGAACATGATCTGCCCGACGCTCAGCGGCCGGGTGACGCGCCGACGCAGCTCCGCCGCCAGGCGCATCGCCAGCAGCGAGTGGCCGCCCAACGCGAAGAAGTCGTCATCGGCGTACACGTTTTCACGGCCCAGCAGTTCGCCGAACAGCGCCGCCAGCAGGCGCTCGCTGTCGCTGTGCGGCACGCGGCCGCTCTGCGGGTTCAGCTGCGGCCGTGGCAACGCCTTGCGATCCAGCTTGCCGCTGGCGCTGAGCGGGAAGCTGTCGGTCATGACATAGCTGACCGGCATCATATGCGCCGGCAAACGCGCCTCCAGCGCCTGATGCAGTATGGCGGTATCCAGCGTCACGCCCGGTTGGGCGATCAGCCAGGCGACCAACTGGCGCATATCGGCGCCGCCCAGCCCCGTCGCGCCCTCGCTTAATTCGATGGCGTGCACCGCCGCTTGCGCTACCCCCGGCTGCGCCAGCAGCGCCTGTTCGATTTCGCCCAGCTCGATGCGCTGGCCGCGGATCTTCAGCTGATCGTCGCTGCGGCCCAAATACTCGACGCTGCCGTCCTCCAGCCAGCGAGCGATATCGCCGGTGCGATACATGCGAGCGCCGTTGCCGGCGGGATCGGCGACAAACCGCTGCGCCGTCAAACCCGGCCGATGCAGATAGCCGTCGGCCAGCTGAATGCCGCGCAGGTAGAGATCGCCGGCGCAGCCGACGGGCACCGGCCGCAGCATGGCGTCGAGAATGCTCAGTTGGGTGTTCCAGACCGGTTTGCCGATCGGCACGCCGGCGCCGCTCACCGCCGCCAATGCCTCGCCGGACGCCGGTTGATAGGTAACATCGACCGCCGCCTCCGTCGGGCCATACAGGTTATGCAGCGGCGCGGCAACCAATGCCTGATAGCGGGATGCCAGTTCACACGACAGCGCCTCGCCGCTGCAGAACACGCGTTTCAGGCTGGCGGCGGCGCGCTGCGGCGCCCGTTCGTTCAGCGCCTCAACCCAGATAGCCAACATCGACGGAACGAAATGCAGCGTGGTCACGCCATAGTCGTCGATCAAGGTCGTCAGCGCCTGCGGATCGCGGTGCGCCTCCGGCGGCGCCATCACCAGGCGCGCGCCGACCATCAGCGGCCAGAAGAACTCCCAAACGGAAACGTCGAAGCTGCACGGCGTTTTCTGCAGGACAACGTCCTGCGCATCAAGCGCATACTCATGCTGCATCCAGAACAGACGGTTGACGATCGCCCGGTGATTCACCACCACCCCTTTCGGCCGCCCGGTCGAACCGGAGGTATACAGCACGTAGGCGGGATAATCGCCGTTCCCCGCCGGTGGGCGCGGCGCAGGCACACGCCCGCTGTCATCCAGCGCATCGAACCGCAGCGTCGGCGCCAGCGCGGCGAAGCGGGCATCCAAGGTGCTCTCGGTGATAATCAGCCGCGGCTTGGCGTCCTCCACCATGTAGGCCAGCCGCTCGTCCGGGTAGCCGGTGTCCAGCGGCAGCCAGGCGGCGCCGGTCTGCACAATCGCCGTCAGCGCCAGGCTGAGGCGCACGGAACGCGGCAACGCCACCGCGACGATATCCCCCGGCTGAATGCCGGCCGCCGTCAGCCGCTCGGCCAGCAGCGCGGCCTGGCGCTGCATGTCACGGTAGCTGAGGCTGTGCCCGGCATCCTGCAGCGCGATGCGTTCCGGCGTGCGCCGCGCTTGATCGGCGATCGCCTGATGCAAGGTGGTGTCCGCCACCGCCTGCCCGGTGCGGTTGACCGCCGCGATCAGCGCCTGCTCCTGCGGCGTTTGCAACTGCCAGCGCGGCAGCGGCAAATCCGGCTGGGCGATCCACTGTTGCAACAGCGCCATCAGCCGCGCGGCGAAGCGCTCAGGCTGCGGCACCGAGGCGCGGTACTCCATCAGCAGGCGCAGACGCTCGCCCGGCAGCACCAGCAGCGTCAGCGGATAGTGGGTATAGCCTTTGTTGCGGATGGCGTCGCAGCGCAGCGACCCTGCGCCGCCCAGCAGAGCGTCGTTGTCCGGGTAGTTCTCGACCACCAACAGCGTATCGAACAGCGTGCCCGCCCCGGCCAGGTGCTGAATTTCACCCAACCCCAAATCGTCGTGCTCCAGCAGTTCAATCTGCCGGTGCTGCAGCTCGGTCAGCTGTTCCGTCAGCGAACGATCGTGCTGCAGACGCACCCGCACCGGCAGCGTGTTGCTGAACAGGCCAACGTGTTCCTCGACCCCTTCTATCTGGCCAAAGCGGCCGGAAACCGGCGAGCCGAACACCACGTCCTGCTGGCCGCAACAGCTGGCCAACTGCAATGCCCAAATGCCCTGCATCAGGGTATTGAGCGTCAACCCGCGTTCGCGGCACAGGGTCAGCAAGCGCCTTTCCTCGGCCGGCGGCAGCGTCATCTCCAGCTCGTGCACGCGATCGTCCTGCGCCTCACCGAACAGCAACGTCGGCCGCACGTCCTGCAGCGTCTGGCGCCAGAGGCGGCGCGAGGCGTCGGCATCCCGCGCGGTCAGGCGGCGCACGATATCGGCATAGTTCGAACGCAGCGGCGGCAACGCCTGCTCGCCTTCACGCAGGGCCAGCATCAGATCGTTGAGCACCACCGGCGTCGACCAGCCGTCGACGATCAGGTGATGCGCGTTAAGGAACAGCGTGTAGCGTTCGCTATCCCCGTGTTTGACCAACAATGCATGCAGCATCGCGCCCGGCTGGTTGAACAGATCGCGCTGCAGTTCCTGCTGCTCCAGCCGGTGCAGTGCCTGCACCTCCTGTTCTTCGGCCAGCGGCGGCAGCGCGTGGCTGTCCAGCGGCCAATGGCTTTCCTGCGGGATCAGCTGCAGCGGCTCGCCCTCGCGGTTGAATCGGGCGGCCAGCTGCGGATGGCGGCGGATCACTGCATTCAGCGCCTGCTGAAGTTGATGCGCGTCCAGTTCGCCGCAGAGGCTCAGGCGCGTCAGCGAGTTGTAGCTGCCGCCCTGCTGCGCCGTCTGCGCATGGAACAGCAGACCGTGTTGCAGCGGCAACAGCGGCAGCGCCGCGGCTAACGGCCCGCACTCCCGCTCCCAGGCGCGCACCGCTTCATCATCGACGCCCGGCTGGGCGATTTCGGCCGCCACCAACGTCGCCGCCGCGCGTTCGGGATGCCGTTCGGCAAACTCGCACAGTGAACGCACGGCGTGCTCGATGCCGCTGTGCAGCTGCGCAATGTCGCTCTCGCTGAACATTGCCTCCAGCCAGCTCCAGTTAATCGCCAGGCAGGCACCGTCGCGCCGCTCCTCGACAAAGATATTCACTTCCAGCCCGTAAGACAGCGCCTGCTGCGCATCCTGCGCCACGGCGAAGGCGTCGCGGAAGCGAGTCTGGCTGCGCTGCGGCGTCCAGTGCGCCTCATCCTGGCTGAAACGCCCAAGGTAGTTGAATAAAATCTCCGGGGCGTTGCGCTGCGCCAGCGCCGCCAGATCGTCACGCTGCGGATGCAGATAACGCAGCTGGCCATAGCCGACGCCGCGATCGGCCACCGCGCGCGTCGCCCGTTTCACCGCGCGCACCGCCTCATTATGCTCGGCGTCATGCAGTTCGATGCGCAGCGGGTACTCCGCCGTCAGCCAGCCGACGGTGCGGGCCAGATCGAGGCCGTCATCCAGTTCGGCGCGGCCGTGCGACTCCAGAGAGAAACGCAGCGAAGCGGCCTGGAACTGACGACGGCAGGCCTGAGCCAGCGCGCACAGCATGATCTCTTCAACCTGGGCGCGATAGTTCTGCGGCAATGTGCCGAGCAGCGCGGCGGTCAGCCGGCTGTCGAGCAGCGTGCGCCGTTCGCTCACCGAGGCGATGCGATCGGTCTGCGGTTCCAGCGCGCGCCGCCCCAAACGTGGCACGCCGTCCGCCAGCATCTGCCGCCAGAACGGCAGCTCGGCTTCGCGGCGTTCGACGTCGGCCCTTAAACGCGCGGACCATTCATAGAGCGAGGTTTCCTCCGGCGGCAGCGTGATCGGCTGCCCCTGCATGGCGCTGTCGGCCACTTGCCGCAGCTCGTCGAGCAGAATGCGCCAGGAAACGCCGTCAACCACCAGGTGGTGGATCGCCAGCACCAGCCCCAGGCTCTGCCCGTCACGCTGCAACAGGATCGCCTGCATCATGGCGCCGGCCGCCGGATCGAGCTGCTCGAGTGCGGCATCAAACGCCTGTTCCGCCGCTAGCTCCAGTTCGCCGGATACGTTATGAACCTGCATCAGCTCACCGGCGGCGGCGGTTTCAACCACCAACTGCCCCTCGCGGATCCGCGCGCCCAGCGCCGGGTGCGCCGTACGCAGCTGTTCCAATGCATAACGCAGCTGTTCCGGTTGCAGCTCGGCAGGCACGCGCAGAAAAACGCCGTGCGCGAAGCGACGATGCATATCGCCCGTCTCGGCAAACCAATGCAGGATCGGCAGCCCGTCGATCGGGCCTTGTTGCACGCTGCGCGCAGCCTGAGAGTCTACGGCCAGCGGCTGCATCGCTTGCGCCATGCGCGCGGGGGTGTGCAGCGCGAAGATCTCGCGCGGCCGCAGCAGATACCCTTTGCGCCGCAGGGCGGTGCCCAGCCCCATCGCCGAGATGCTGTCGCCGCCGAGCGCGAAGAAATCGTCGTCGGCGCCGATGCGATCCATCCCCAGCAGCTGCGCCATGGCGCCGCAAATCAGCCTTTCCTGCTCGGTGGCCGGCTCGCGAATGCTTTGCGCCAGCGTCTCCTGCGGTTTGGGCAGCGCCTGGCGGTCAATCTTGCCATTCACGTTAAGCGGCAGCTCCGGCATCACCACCAGGATCGCCGGCACCATATAATCCGGCAGACGTTGCGCCAACTGCCCCAGCAGCTCGCTTTGCAGCGAGGGTGAGGCACGGCGCGCGTCATCCTGCACCGAGCAGTAACCGATCAGGCGATAGGTGGCGCCGATCGGCTCGGCGATCGCTACCGCCCGCCCCACGTCCGGCAAGGCGGCCAGCGCGCTTTCCACCTCACCCAGCTCGACGCGGAAACCGCGCACCTTGATTTGGTGATCGGTCCGGCCAATGAACACCAACTGGCCCTCAGCGCTCCAGCGCATCAGATCGCCGCTGCGGTACATCACCTCACCTTCGGCGAACGGGTTGGCGACAAAGCGCGCCGCCGTCAGATCCGGGCGCCGCAGGTAACCGCGCGCGATGCCTTTGCCGGAAATGTACAGCTCGCCCGCCGCGCCGATCGGCACCGGCTGCAGGCGGCCGTCGAGCAGCCAGACGGCGGTATTGGCGAGGGGGCGACCGATCACCGGCTGTTCGGCGGCCGTGACCGGCGCGCCGAGGGTATCGACGGTGTATTCGGACGGGCCGTAATAGTTGTGGATCTCCACCTCCGGATGCTGCTGCATCAGGTTCCACAGCGTCGGCGTCGCCGCCTCGCCGCCGATCATCACGAACGCCGGCAGCGGGAACTGCCCTTTCAGCAGGCCGCAGTCCACCAGTTGCGAGAAGAACGACGGCGTGATGTCCAGCAGATCGATCGGCGTCTGCTGGGTCTGTTCCAGCAGCGCCCAGGGGTCGCGGCGCAGCTCCTCATCGAAGATAACCAGTTCGCTGCCCATCATCATGCAGAACAGTGGTTCCCAGGAGGAGTCGAAAGAGAACGAAGCGGTATGGCCGGCGCGCAGGCGGCGCCCATGGCGAGCCTGGAATTTTTCGATCGCCGGGCCAAACAGCGAGGCCTGATGCGACAGGAACAGGTTCAGCAGCCCGCGGTGCGTGGACATCACGCCCTTGGGTTTGCCGGTCGAACCGGAGGTGTAAATCATATAGGCCAGATGCGCCTCGTTCAGCGGCGCACGCCGTTCATCGTCCGTTATCGGCGCGGCCTCGGCGGCCGCGCAGCGCGCCAGGCATGCTGCGTCGTCCAGGCACAATACCTGCGGCAGATCCGGCATATTGACCTGCGTCGCGCGGTGGGTCAGCAGCATCGCCGGCCGCGCGTCGTCGCACATCAGCGCCAGGCGTTCACGCGGGTAATCCAGATCGAGCGGCATATAGGCCGCGCCGCTGGCCAACACGCCGAACAGCGCGACCAGCGTGTCCACCGAGCGCGGAATGCCGATGGCGACCACGTCTTCCGCGCCGATGCCGCTTTCGATCAGCACTCGCCCCAGCTGCATCACCCGTTCGGAGAGCTGACGGTAGCTGAGGCGCACATCGCCGCAGGCCACCGCCAGCGCCTCGGGCTGCCGCTCAACCTGGCGCTGGAAAGCGTCCATGATTGACACCATGCCCGCCGGCGGTGTCAGATGCGCGCCGCGCCCCCAGGCCGCGAGCTGCTTTAACTCCCCTTCGCCGATCAACGCCAGTTGACCGTTCGGCTGGTGCGGCTGCCGCGCCAACTGCTGCAGCCAATGGCCGATGCGCTCCGCGTGGTGATGCAAGGTGCGCGGCGAGTATTTGGCCGGGTTGGCCACCAACGACAGCGTCAGCACGCCGTTGCGAAAGCCGATCTCAAACTCGAGATCGTCGACCGGCCCCATCGCCAGCGTATGGGTAACGGCCGCTTGACCGTCGAAGGACAAGGCGCTGTGGTAAACCTTGACGTTGACCACCGGGCCGTACAGCTCCTGATGGCCGCCGACCAGGCCGAGATCGCGTTTGATCTGCTCCGCTTCATAGCGTTGATGGCGGCGCGCCTGTTTGATTTGCGCCACGGTCGCCTGACAGACGTCCGCCAGCGACATCTCCGGCGTCACATTCAGCAGCAGCGGCAGCACGTTAACCACCGGGCCGACCGCCGCCAGCGCCTGGGAGCCCATACGGCGCATGAAAGGAAAACCGAGTGAAAAACGGGTTTCGCCGCTCATGCGCGCCAGATACATCGCCAGCGCCGCTGTGACGATATCGGCCGGTTGCAGCGACTGCAGCGCGCCATCGCGCAGCGCTTCGTCAAACAGCGATTCCGGCAGCACCAGCGCCTGTTTGAGCGGCCGGGCGCCCGGTTCAACCTCCCGACTCTCCGTCGATAGCGACAGCGGCGACGGCAAATCGCGCAGATGCTGTTGCCAGAACTCGGCCGCCCGCCGGCGCGCCGGCGACGTTTGCCATTGCTGAAACTCTTCCACCACCTTGCCGAACGGGGTAAACGGCGATGCCGCCGGCGACAGCCCGTGACGCAGCGCGCGATAGATATCGGCGATCCGGCGGGTGATGGCCTCGAAGCTGAAGCCGTCCAGGGTCAGATGATGAAAGCGCTGGTACCAGAACCAGCGATCGGCGCTGACGCGGATCACCGCATGGCGATAGAGCGGCCGTTCGCCGTCCGCCGGCAGATCCTGCGCCAGATCGTCGTTCATCAGCGCCAGCGCCGCCTGCTCGGCGTCCGGCCGCGCGCCGAAATCGAACCACTCCGGCGCCTGCACGCGTGCGGGATCGGCTATCAGCGGTAAACGCTGCACCGGCTGGCCGTCCTGCGCCTCAAAGAATCGCGCCTGAACCGTATCCGCTTCGGCCAGCCCCTGACGGATCGCGCGCTCCAGCGCCGAACGATCGATAGCGCCGTGCAGTTCGGTGTAGTGCGCCACGGCGAAGCTGTTGCGGCGCAGCGCGATTTGGTCGGCGATCCAGATCCCCGGTTGCGCCGCAACCAGCGGATAATCCCGATACTCGACCTGAGTATCCGGTAAAGAAAGCGTTTCTGACATGGTGTCTGTCCTTTCCCTCAAACGGAATATATCGATTGACTGCCAGGCGCTTAACGCGCCGCATCCGCCGCTTTCAGCGCCGCCGGCCGCATGTCCTGCCAGTGTGTTTCGATGTAGTCGATGCATTCACCGCGCGACGCCGGCCCCATCAGCACGCGCCACCCCTGCGGCGTATCGGCAAACTGCGGCCACAGTGAATACTGCTGCTGCGCGTTGACCAAAACGGAGAAACGGAGGCTTTCGTCATCGAACGGGTTTTGTTGTTCCTGAGTCATTTGCATTACCTGTCTGTCAAAATGTGGGATTACTTCATTGCGGAAAGCAGCCGGCGCACGCCGTCCACCAGGCCGCCGCGCCAGCAGAGCGCGTCATGTCCGCCGGAATACACGCGGTAGTCGGCGCGGTGCCCGGCCGCCGTCAGCGCCTGGTGCATCTGGCGATTGACGAATTCGATGTCCGCCTCCCGATCGCCGGCCTGTTGGATCACGGTGAGCTTGGGTGTCGCCGCGCTGCGCTGCCGAACCTGGCGTATCAGCCAGCCTTCCTCCAGTTCGTGGCGTTTTTCAAATTGGGTAACGAATTGCACCGTAGGCCACCAGAAGGAGCCGGACTGGCTCAGCACGTGGCCGAAGCGCTCTGGCCAGTGCAAACCGGCATATAACGCCGCCAGCCCGCCGTAGCTCTGGCCGGCGACGACGGTGCGCGCCCCGGCCTCGCTGAACGGTTCGCGCCGCTGCGCCTGCGGCAGCAGTTCGTCGATCACCGCCTGCCAAAACGCAGCGTTGCAAGGCAGCTCGTTTTCCCGGTGTTCGCCATCGATCGCATCGATCAGCAACCAGCACGCGGGCGGCAACCGCCCTTTTGCGGTTTCGTTCTCGATCACCGGCAACAGCGCGTGCCTTTCGATCCAGTTTTGGCCATCGAGCAGCAGCACCAGCGGGCGGTTCGCTTTCACCGCCGCCTCGCCGCTGGCATACAGCCAAACGCGCCGCTGGTTACCCAGCCGTGCGCTGTGCCACTGAAAAAACTGTAGCCGCGCCTCATCCAGCGGCCGATCGGCGGCCTGCCAGGCGCGTTGATCGTCGGCATCCGGCCCTTGCGCCAGGGATACGGGCCGCGGGCGATGAGACGGCCCCAGAGAGAGGCGATTCAGCGGATCGGCGATCGCCAACGGGAACAGCGATACCCACCAGGCACGCTGCTGGCGGTCGCGTAACGCTTCGTCGTCGCTGAAGACGGGGGGGAGGTCTCGCTCGGTAATGGGGATCAGGCTGTAGCTGCCGCGCCAGCGGCGATCGATAACGGCCGAGCCGTACCAAACGTCGGTGCCGGGGAGCCTGGTCAGGCTGCTGGGGGACGTGCTGTGGTGATCGGTAATGCCGTTGATATCGGCGTAAACGCGGCATATCGGCGAGTGCCGTTCATCGCCGGCGGGGTCGCGCCATAGCCAGGTCATTTTGACGTGCTGTTCATCGTGCGCTTCGACGATGGGCGTGCCGTGAGCGGCAACCTTCTGCCACCACGCGGATTGCCCTACCGCCTCTTCACGCAGCCATTGCGCCGCCAATCCCTCAAGGTCGTTTCCTGGCCTCTTTTCCGGCAAAAACTCCATAGCGCCCCTTACATAACATGAGTGATTTTTACAAAACCTGACAATCGTATTGATACTCATTATCATTTTCAATACTATTTGTCGGATTTTTACCGTCGTGCGCACACGGCGTTTCCGTATCGACGGGTAAAGACCGCTCGCCGATATTTCGGGGTTTATCAGGGTGGCATAACACACAACGCAGGTATGCAGGAGAGATAATGAATATTAAAAACAAATGGATAGACAATTCGAATGCGGAGGCGACGGCCGCCAAGCGGTTGTTGCTGGGCTCGGCGCTGGCCATACTGCCCTTCGCGCCACACGCGTCCGCCGCGGCGGACGAGACGATTTTGGTGACCGCCGACGCGCAAAACAGCGTGACCGCGCCGGTCAAAGGGATCGTCGCCAAAGAGAGCGCCGCCGGCACCAAGACCGCCGCCGCTCTGCGCAAAACGCCGCAGTCCATCTCGGTGGTCACGCGCGAGCAAATGAATGACCAGGAACCGGCGTCGGTCGCCGACGCGCTCAACTACACCAGCGGAGTGATCACCACCTACCGCGGTAACTCTAACCGCAATGACGAAGTGATCAGCCGCGGCTTCCGCTATGCGCCCAAGCTGCTCGACGGCCTGCACTTTGGCCTCTCGAGCCAAAACGGCGGCGCCGGGCAGATCGATCCCTGGCTGCTGGAGCGCGTGGAGATGGTGCACGGCCCGGCCGGCGTGCTGTACGGCCAGGTCAGCCCCGGCGGCGTGGTAGTGATGACCAGCAAGCGCCCTACCGCCCAGAGCATTCACGAAGTCAAATTCAGCACCGGCAACCGCCATCTGGCGGAAACGGCGTTCGATTTCGGCGGCAAACTCAACGACGACAACACCCTGTTCTATCGCCTGAACGGTATCGCCAGAACCGAACATGAGTTTGTCAAAGACAGCAAGCAGCAACGGGTGGCCATCGCGCCGGCCTTCACCTGGCTTCCGAACGAAGACACCAGCTTTACGCTGCTGACCAGCTACCAGAACGATCCGAAAGCCGGGTCGCGCAACTTCCTGCCGCGCGCCGGCACGCTGTTCCCAACCAGCGCGGGCTATGTGCCCTATGACTTCAACATCAGCGAACCCAGCTTCAACAGATCGCGGCGCGAGCAGGCGTCGATCGGCTACAGCCTCGAGCATAACTTCAGCGATGCGCTGTCGTTTACCCAGAACCTGCGCTTCACCCACCGCGATGAAGACTATAAGTATCTGGTTTATAACGTAAACTCGAAGGTCAACGACCACACCGTCACCCGCATGGCGCAGCATGAAACGCAGATGACCAACGAGTTTGGCGTGGATAACCAGCTGAAGGGGCTGTTCGACACCGGCGAGGTGAAGCACACGGTGCTGGGCGGGTTGGATTACCGCTACAGCCATATCGATTCGAAGATGTATCGCGATCGCGGCAACGACTACCCGATCGACTGGGCTAACCCGGTTCGCCCCAGCATCGATGGCAGCACGCTGGCGCTGGCTTCCAGCGACTTGAAGACGCTGAATCAGGTCGGGGTGTATCTGCAGGACCAGCTGGAGTGGAATAACTGGAACCTGCTGCTGTCCGGCCGTCAGGACTGGTCGCAGGTCAACACCCGCGATCGCACCAGCGGCGGCAAGGAACAGACCTACAACGACGCCCAGTTCACCGGCCGCGCGGGCCTGCTTTACGCCTTCGACAACGGCATTTCGCCGTATGTCAGCTACAGCACCTCGTTCGATCCTAACCTGTACCCGAGCGCGCCGGGCGCCGATCCGCTCAAGCCGACCACCGGCAAACAAACCGAGGTGGGCGTGAAGTACCAGATCCCGGGCGGCAACACCCTGCTGACCCTTTCCTGGTTCGACATTACCCAGCGCAATGTGGCGTCCTATAACCGCCTCACCTCCGCCTATGAGCAGATCGGGGAGGTGAAATCCAAAGGGATTGAGGCGGAAGTGCACGCTCAGCCAACGCCGGAGATCAAGCTGACCGCCGCCTATACCTACACCGACGTGGTGACCAAAGACTCCAACTCGGCGGACGAAATCGGCCACAGCCCGGCGGGCATCCCGCGCCACGCCGCTTCCGCCTGGGGCAGCTACAGCTTCCTGAGCGGCGCGCTGAACGGCCTGACCGTCGGCAGCGGCGTGCGTTACATCGGCGATGCGCCGGCCGACGCCATCGGCCAGTACGACGTGCCGCACTACACGCTGTACGACGCCATGGTGAAATATGACCTTGGCCAGGCCTCGTCGGCGCTGCGCGGTGCGGCTCTCCAGCTCAACGTGCAGAACCTGACGGACAAGAAATACGTTTCGTCGTGCAGCGGCGAGTACGCCTGCTTCTACGGCAGCGGCCGCAGCATCATCGCTTCGGTCAACTACCGCTGGTAACCAAAATGGGCGGCCAGCGCCGCCCCTTTCTTCCGCCTTTCCCGCCGCCTTTACTCCCGCTTCAATTCCCGCAAGTGCTTGTACACCGTGGCGCGCCCCATCGACAGCACGTTGGCGATGTAGTCCGCGGCGCTTTTGGCCTTGAACGCCCCCTGATGATAGAGATCGCTGACCAGCCGCCGTTTCTGTTCGCGGCTTAGCGCGCCGAGCGCGGCGTTTTCGCGCCGCAGCCAGTCGTGCAGGAAGGTGTTGATCTTCTCCTGCCAGTCATCTTTGAACAGCTGTTGCGGCTGTGGCTGCAGCCGCGTGACCGACAGGAACATGTCCAGCGCGTTGCGGGCGTCCTCGAACATCGCGGTGCTCAGGTTGATGCACAGCAGATAGCTGGGCTTGCCCTGCTCGTCGCGCGCGGCGATGCTCACCGAACGCATCTTTTTGCCGTCCCAGTTCAGCTTTTCATAGGGGCCGGTCACGCCGGCGCCGCCATCGAGCTCGAAGTCTTCCAGCCCGGCGTCATCGCCCGGTTTGCGCTTCGACAGGTTGTTCGCCAGATAGGCAATCTTGTTGGTGGCCAGATCGTGGATCACCACTTCCGCATTCGGGAAAAACAGCGCGGCGATGCCGTCGGCGACCGATCGCAAAAGTTCGAGTTGAGAAGAAGAGTTCGGCACGCTGGGGTGTCTCCGTATAGCCCGGTTTGGTTTGCTGTTCAGCCGCTTAGCATACCGCAGTTGCCGCCGCTTGCCGAGCGGATGGCGTTTGCGCCCCCTGCTCCGACGGCGGCGCTGCAAGCGCCCTTAGTGTTCACGCCCGGGTTCAAAATTCGCCATTGTCGGTCGCGGGAGAAATAACGCCCGCCCCTTCAAAGTGGAAAAGGAAATAGGTTAACCACGCCGTTCATCTACCGTTTTTTTATTTAAAAACCGCCCCTTTGCCAATGACATTAATAACCGCACCATCGTTATTGAATTATTGCTTAAGGCCGTTGGCAAGTTGATTAGCAAACTCCCTTATGCAAGAAAAATCTCATACAAATCATCATGTTTTGCATAAAGCAAAGCGTCGATTCAGATTATTCCTAATTATTTATTTCAGACATCAGGAATAAATTTAACCTGCAGTACTGCAATAAGGATGCAGCTTAATTTGAGTTGTATAAGCAATTTAATTTAAAGGACTTTTATTATGAATTATGAATCCAAGGCGGACTGTTCCGCCAACAGCTACATTATTGAAATTTCAAGTTTTAAACTGCCGGCCTCACTCAGCCCTGAAGCGTTTGCCGTATTGGACAAGCGCGTTGAAGAGGAATTTATCTCGAACCAAAACGGGTTTATTTCGCGTGACTCGGGCATCAGCGTAGACAATGAGCCTCGCTGGGTGAACATTGTAAAATGGGAGACGCTGTTGGATGCGGATGAAAACATCTACCAATTTACGCAAGCTTCCGCGCCGGCGTCCGTCAAAGAATATCTGGCGAGTATCGGCGCTGAACCGGTGGAATTACAACGCTATCAGCATACCGGCGCCTAATGCGTATCGGATGACCACGCCACCGCGGCGCGGTCTTCTTTAAACGAAACGCTGATTCGCCAAACCAGAACGGGTGGCCGGCCGCTCGCGGTCACCCGTCCGTTTCAGGTGAACACGCTTTTCAGCCCACTCTCTGCCGCAATACAGTAAAACAACCCCGAATCATGCTTCTCGCTGCCCAGGCAAAACGCGGCGGCAGACGGCGTTTTAACAGGATTTTAACGCTGCCGAGGGGAAACGCCATTGTCAACATAGCAGTTAAATAAAATGAAACTTTTTGATCACATTCAAGCTTCTGAAAAATAGATAAAAAGGGTTTTTATGCGCTTTACATGCATAAATTATGCATGTGCTCGCTCACTGCCGACAAAAAGTAATTAACTATTCATTTACCGCCCTGCAGGCGGCGAAAAACCGCCCGCTGGCCCGATGAGCGGGGGGCTAACAACCGGCATAATTAGTGGTAAATTTAGCGTCGCAAAGTGTTATGCGCTTGCTAATCCACGGTTAAACGAAATAAATACCTCTAATATATAAAGGTTGGTTATGGAAAAGCTATCCTACGCTTCAGACAGCAGCACCACCGCTTGGGCTACATATCTGCAACAAATCGATCGCGTCGCCCCTTACCTCGGCGAGCTGTCACGCTGGGTTGATACGCTGCGTCACCCTAAGCGCGCTTTGATTGTCGATATCCCGCTGCAGATGGACGATGGCACCATCCGTCACTTCGAAGGTTTCCGCGTACAGCACAACCTGTCGCGTGGGCCGGGCAAAGGCGGTATCCGCTTCCACCCTGACGTCGATCTGAACGAAGTGATGGCCCTGTCCGCCTGGATGACCATCAAGTGTGCCGCGGTCAACCTGCCGTACGGCGGCGCCAAAGGCGGTATCCGCGTCGACCCGTTCAAACTGTCTGAAGGCGAACTGGAGCGACTGACCCGCCGCTACACCAGCGAAATCGGCTTCATCATCGGGCCACAGAAAGACATCCCTGCGCCGGACGTCGGCACCAACGCCAAAGTGATGGCCTGGATGATGGACACCTACTCCATGAACCACGGCACCACCATCACCGGCGTGGTCACCGGCAAGCCAATCCACCTCGGCGGCTCCCTGGGCCGTGAGAAAGCGACCGGCCGCGGCGTGTTCGTCACCGGCAGTGAAGTGGCCAAGCGTCTGGGCGTGCAGATCGAAGGCGCCAAAGTGGCGGTGCAAGGCTTCGGTAACGTGGGCAGCGAAGCGGCTCGCCTGTTCGTTGGCGTCGGCGCGCGCGTCGTCACCATCCAGGACCACTCCGCCACCCTGTTCAACGCCGACGGCATCGACCTGGCCGCGCTGACCGAATACCAGGCCAAGCACAAGCAGATCGCCGGCTTCCCTGGTGCCAGCGAGATCGAAAGCGAAGCGTTCTGGTCGGTTGACATGGACATCCTGATCCCGGCGGCGCTGGAAGGCCAAATCACCCGCCAGCGCGCCGAAATCCTCAGCGCCAAACTGGTGCTGGAAGGCGCTAACGGCCCGACCTTCCCTGAGGCGGACGACATTCTGCGCTCCCGTAACATCACCGTGGTTCCGGACGTTATCTGTAACGCCGGCGGCGTAACGGTCAGTTACTTCGAGTGGGTGCAAGACATGGCGAGCTACTTCTGGAGCGAGTCCGAGATCAACGAGCGTATGGACAAGATCATGACCGACGCCATGGTCCACGTCTGGAACAAGGCCGCAGAGAAAGAGTGCAGCCTGCGCACCGCCGCTTATATCGTGGCCTGTGAGCGCATCCTGACCGCACGTAAAGAGCGCGGCATCTACCCAGGTTGATGCCCGTATCCCGGCCTGCCCCGGCAGGCCGGGTTTTCCTCAGCGCAAACAGCGCTTCAACACCTTACCGGTGCTGGTCATCGGCAAACGCTCGACGAACTCGACGATGCGCGGATACTTGTACGCCGCCAGCCGTTCCCGGCTCCAGGCGATCAGCGTTTCTTCCTCGATCGGCTCCTCCGTCTCTTTCAACACCACCACCGCTTTGATCTCTTCGCCCAGCGACGGATGTTCGACGCCGATCACCGCCACCAACGACACCGCCGGGTGGCGAATCAGCGCCTCTTCAATCTCGCGCGGGTAGACGTTGAACCCGCCGCGAATGATCATGTCCTTGGCCCGATCGACGATGAAATAGAAGCCGTCGGCGTCGCGGCGCGCCAGATCGCCGGTGCGGAACCAGCCGTTTTCCAGCACCTCCGCCGTCGCCTCGGGGCGATTCAGATAGCCTTTCATGATGTTGTAGCCGCGTACCGCGATCTCCCCTACCTGATCGACAGCGTCGATCGGCTGCCCGGTGGCGTCGAGCAGGCGCACCTCCACGCCCCAGATCGGCTGGCCGATGGAGCCGGGCTTGGTCACGCGGTGAGGATGGTTAAAGGTGGCGACCGGGCTGGTCTCAGACAGCCCGTATCCTTCGAGAATGTTGACGCCGAAGCGGCGCGAAAAATCCTCCTGGATCTGCACCGGCAGGCTGGCGCCGCCGGACACCGCCATACGCAGCGTGCTGCGCAAGCGTTCGATGTCCGTGTGTTCATCCAGCGCATTCAACAGCGCCCAATACATGGTCGGCACTCCGGCGAAAAAGGTAATGCCGTGCCGCTGCATCAGCGCAATGGCCTGCGCCGCGTCGAAGCGTTCGACCAGCACCAGGGTGGCGGCGGCGGCGAACCCGGCGTTCATCTGCACCGTCGAGCCGAAAGTATGAAACAGCGGCAAGGTGACCAGGTGACGATCGGGGGTCGTCTCTGAGCCCTCGAACAACCGCACCGATCCCAAGGCGTTAAGCACCAGGTTGGCGTGGGTCAACTCCGCCCCTTTGGCGCGGCCGGTGGTGCCGCTGGTATACAGCACCACCGCGGTGTCGCTTTCGAGCGTCGCGGCCGAAGCGAATTCGGTAGCCTGTGCGGCTATCGCCTGGCTGAAACGCTCCCCCTCGAGTGGCAGGCTATCGCCGATGATAAACACCTCGCGGCACTGTTCCGCCTTCGCCGCCGCCCGCAGCGCTTCCTCCCCCAGCGGCAGGCCGCTGCTGCCTTCGAAACAAAACAGCGCCACCGCCGCAGAGTCCGCCAGGTAATAGTCGAACTCCGCGCTCTTAAGCAGAATATTGAGCGGCACCACCACCGCGCCGCTTTTGAGAATGCCGTAATAGATAGCCGGAAACTCCGGCCGGTTCGGGCAGGCCAGCGCCACCCGTTCACCGCGCCGCACGCCGCGCGCGACCAACAGATTCGCCACCCGGTTGGCCATGTCGTTCAGCGCCCGATAGCTGAGCGGTACATCGTCCTGTATCACCGCCGGCCGTTCCGGCCAGGTGCGCGCACTCTCTTCAAGCAAGGTAGCCAGATTCAGCATCGGGGATCCTCCCTGGGTTGAGCGGCGAGAAAAGCGCCGCAGTATCACGAGTATAGATAGGCGCTTTGCGGTTCGCATTCCCAGGGGCGCTGGGCTATACCTTAGGCAATCCCTATCCCGCAGGAGTTGTGATCATGAGCAAGAAAAAGATCCTGATGCTGGTCGGCGACTACGCCGAAGATTACGAAACCATGGTGCCGTTTCAGGCATTGCAGATGATCGGCCATTGGGTGGACGCCGTGTGCCCCGGCAAAGCCGTCGGCGACTACATCATGACCGCGATCCACGATTTTGACGGCGCGCAAACCTACAGCGAGAAACCCGGCCACCGTTTCCCCCTGAACGCCGACTTCGCCACCGCCAAAGAAGAGCACTACGATGCGCTCTTGATCCCCGGCGGCCGGGCGCCGGAATACCTGCGCCTGAATCCCGACGTGATCGCGCTGGTGCAGGCGTTTGACGCCGCGAAAAAACCGATCGCCGCCGTTTGCCACGGCCCGCAGCTGCTGGCGGCGGCCGGGGTGTTGCAAGGCCGCACCTGCAGCGCCTACCCGGCCTGTGCGCCGGAGGTGCGGCTGGGCGGCGGCCATTATGCGGAGATCGGCATCGATCAGGCGCACGTCGACGGCAATCTGGTCACCGCCCCGGCCTGGCCGGCGCATCCGCAGTGGCTGGCGAAGTTCGTCGAGGTGCTGCAGAAATAGCCGTTCAGGGGATCGCACCAGATAGCGACAACGCGGCATCCCCTTTGTAATAGACTAAAAATCGCTTGACCTTCCCAACGTTGGAAGTCGGATAACGCGGGATGAACTGCTTCCACGCAGTGAATTCCACTGTCGACTTCGGTAGGAAAGGTCAAATGATGAAAGCCAAAACCATAATCCTGATCGCAGCGGCGATAAACGGCGCTTTCGCCGTTGCCGGCTGCAAAGAAAACCCGTCTTCGGCGACACCTGCGCCGCCTCCCCGTGTTCCTGTGGCTGATGTTTTAGTCCGCCCGATAACGCCCTTTGCCGAATTCACCGGTTCGCTGGCCGCGGTCAAGCACGTTGAGTTGCGGCCTCGGGTCGCCGGTTATGTGCTGGCGGTAAATGTGCCGGAAGGTCGCCTGATAGAAAAAGGCCACCCGCTCTTTCTCATCGATCCGCGGCCATTTCAAGCCGCGCTGAACGAGGCGACGGCGCGTTTGCAAGAAGCGGAAGCCGCCTCAACGCTAGCCCAGGCCGACTATGTGCGCGCTAAGACGTTGTTCAATAAAAACGTTATCGCCCGCGATCGGTTTGATTCGGCCACCGCCATGATGAAAGCGAGCAATGCGCAGGTCAACGCAGCGAAAGCGGCGCGGGAGGCGGCAAAGTTGGATCTGGAGTTCACCCGCGTCACCGCGCCGATTGCCGGACGCGTAGGCCAGACGCTCGTCACCGAAGGCAACTATGTCACCGGCGGCGTCACGCCGCTCACCACGCTGGTCTCGGTCGATCCACTCCACGTCTATTTCGATGTGGATGAACGCACCTATTTGCAATCGTTGACCGCGTGGCGCAATAAAACGGCGCCACCTGACATTCGGGTATCGGTGGCGTTGCTCGCAGACAAAACCTATGCCCGGCGCGGGCGCGTCGATTTCCAGTCCAATACCGCCGACCGCACGACGGGAACGGTACGCCTGCGCGCGGTGATCGATAACCCGGATGGGCGACTGTCACCAGGGTTGTTCGCCAGAGTCAAGCTGGAAACCGGCGCGCCGCAGGCCAAGATCCTGATCGCCGACCAATCGATTGGCACCGATCAAAACCGGCGCTATGTCCTGGTCGTCGATGAGAACGACAAAACCGAATACCGCCCCGTTGAACTTGGCCCGGTCGTTGAAGGACTGCGCGTGATAGAGCACGGCCTGCGGCCGGGAGAACGCATCGTCGTGAAAGGGCTGGTGCGCCCCGGCATGTCAATCACGCCGCAGCCCGCCGAGATTGACGGCGCGCCTATTGAGCAATTGAACGCTGCGGGAGACGCGACATGACTTTCCCTCGTTTCTTCATTCAACGCCCGATCTTCGCCATCGTGCTCTCGATCTTGACGCTGATCGCCGGCACCGTGGCGTTATTCCAGTTGCCGCTCAGCGAATACCCTGCGGTTACGCCGCCTACCGTACAAGTGACGGCGTCTTATCCCGGCGCCAACCCGAAAGTGATCGCGGAAACGGTGGCCGCACCGCTTGAGCAAGCCATCACCGGCGTCGAAGGCATGCTTTACATGTCTTCACAGGCGGCGACCGACGGCCGAATGACGTTGACCGTCACCTTTGCCCAGGGAACGAATGCCGACATGGCGCAGATCCAGGTGCAAAATCGGGTCGCGCGCGCGCTACCCCGCTTGCCTGCAGAGGTACAGCACCAGGGCGTGGTGACGCAGAAAACCTCGCCGGACATCCTGATGGTGGTGCATCTCCTGTCGCCTGACCAACGCTACGATCCGCTTTATATCTCGAATTACGCTTATCTGCAGGTTCGTGATGAACTGTCCCGCATTCCGGGCGTCAGCGATGTCCAGGTCTGGGGAGCCGGCGAATACAGCATGCGGCTCTGGCTGGATCCGGATCTGATCGCTGCGCGCGGGCTAACCGCCGGCGATGTGATCGCTGCGGTGCGCGAGCAAAACGTTCAGGTGGCGGCCGGTTCCGTCGGTCAGGCGCCCGATTCCAATGCCGCATTTCAGGTTACGGTCAATACCCTCGGCCGTCTGGCCGATGAGAAACAGTTTGGCGATATCATCATCCGCACCGGCAGCGACGGCCGGGTGACCCGCTTGCGCGACGTCGCCCGTATAGAAATGGGCGCCGATGCGTATGCGCTGCGCAGCCTGCTCGACGGCGAGTCGGCCGTCGCGCTGCAAATCATTCAGAGCCCGGGCGCCAACGCGCTGGACGTCGCTCAGGCGGTCAGAACGACCGTCAAGCGCCTGGAGGGCAACTTTCCTGCCGGACTCAGTTCACGGATCGCCTACGATCCCACGGTTTTCGTGCGGGCATCGCTCGAGTCGGTTGTGACGACCCTGCTGGAGGCGATCCTGCTGGTGGTGATCGTGGTAGTGGTGTTCCTGCGCAGCTGGCGAGCCTCGCTGATTCCGCTGCTCGCGGTGCCGGTTTCGCTGGTCGGCACGTTCGCCATCATGTACTTGATGGGCTTCTCTCTCAATACGCTGTCCCTGTTCGGTTTGGTATTGTCTATCGGCATCGTCGTCGATGACGCGATCGTGGTGGTGGAAAACGTCGAACGACACATCGAAAACGGCAAAACGCCGCAGCAAGCCGCGCGACTCGCCATGGATGAAGTCACCGGGCCGATCGTCGCCATCACCTCGGTGCTGGCCGCGGTTTTCGTTCCAACAGCGTTCCTGAGCGGCTTACAGGGCGAGTTTTACCGGCAGTTCGCACTGACCATCGCCATTTCAACCCTGCTGTCGGCGCTCAATTCGCTTACGCTCAGCCCGGCGCTGGCGGGCATGTTGCTGCGGCCTCATCCGGCGAAACCTCGCGCTCCCGGCCGCATTGGGCGCGTCTTGCAAGCCGCTGTCCGGCCTTTCCAACGCGCGCCGGATGCGTATGCCAATGCCGTGCGTAAAACGGTGCGCGTCCGCGGGATGGCGCTGGCTATTTACGGCGGGCTGCTCGTTCTGACGTTTTTCAGCTTCCAGGCCGTTCCGCCGGGCTTCGTGCCCATGCAGGATAAGTACTATCTGGTGGGCATCGCCCAACTGCCCAATTCGGCCTCGCTGGATCGCACCGATGCGGTCGTTAAACAGATGTCGAAGATCGCGCTGGCGGAACCCGGGGTGGAAAGCGTCGTGGCCTTTCCGGGGCTGTCGATTAACGGCTTCGTCAATGTGCCGAACGCCGCCGTGATGTTCGTCATGCTCGATCCGTTTAAAGCTCGCGCCACGCCCGATCTGGCCGCCTCCGCCATAGCCGGTCGGCTGCAGGCGAAATTCGCCGACATTCCCGATGGTTTCCTCGGCGTATTTCCGCCACCGCCCGTTCCCGGTCTCGGCGCTACCGGCGGATTCAAGATGCAGGTGGAGGATCGCAGCGGCGCGGGGCTCGAATCCCTGGTTGAGCACACGCGGATCCTGATGATGAAAGCCACCGAATCGGGCCAGGTCGCCGGTCTGATGACCAGTCTGGATATCAACGCGCCGCAGCTCGATGTGGTTATCGACCGCACTCAGGCGCAAAGTCAGGGCGTCAGCCTGGCGGATGTGTTCGAGTCGCTGCAAATCTACCTCGGATCGCTTTACATCAACGATTTCAACCGATTCGGCCGCACCTACAAAGTAACCGCTCAGGCCGATGCCGCCCATCGCATGCAGGCCGAAGCTATCGGCCGGCTGCAGGTGCGCAACGCGGCCGGCGACATGCTGCCGCTGTCTTCCTTTGTCACCGTTACGCCCGGCTCCGGCCCGGATCGCATCATTCGTTACAACGGCTATCCATCGGCTGATATCTCGGGCGGTGCGGCGATGGGCGTCAGTTCCGGTCAGGCGGCTGCATTGATGGAGCGCCTGGCGAAAGAGACGCTGCCGGAAGGCATGACCGTCGAATGGACCGATCTCACCTATCAGCAAAAGCTCGCGGGCGACGCGGCGCTGTTCATTTTTCCGCTGTGCGTGCTGCTCGCCTATCTCATTCTGGCCACGCAATACAACAGCTGGCTACTGCCTTTGGCCGTGCTGCTGATCGTGCCGATGTGTCTGTTGAGCGCCATGATTGGCGTCTGGCTGCTGGGCGGCGACAACAACGTTTTCGTGCAAATAGGCCTCATTGTGCTGGTCGGCCTGGCCGCCAAAAACGCCATTCTGATCGTCGAGTTCGCCCGCAGCCTGGAGGATGAAGGCGCCAACGCGCTCGAGGCGGTGATTAAGGCCTGCCGGCTGCGATTAAGACCGATAGTGATGACTTCAATCGCGTTTATCGCTGGCGTCATTCCGTTGATCTTCGCCAGCGGCGCGGGGGCGGAAATGCGCCATGCCATGGGGGTGGCTGTCTTCGCCGGCATGCTGGGCGTGACCTTGTTCGGCCTGTTCCTGACGCCGATCTTTTATGTCGTGATTCGCGGTCTGGCGACCCGATTCGAGCAATATCGTGCCAAAGCCAAAGCCAGCCGTAAGGAGCGAGTCTGATGAAAAATCTTCGTAAAACCTTGTTATGGCCGCTGAGCGCGCTCGCCTTGCTAACCGGATGTGCGGCGGTGGGCCCCGATTACTCGCCGCCCGTCGCCCGTCACCCAGCCGGCTTCGGCCAACCACCGGCGGGGCTGAGTGCCGGAAATGTCGAACTAGCCTGGTGGCGCCTCTTTGACGATCCTGCTCTCACGGATTTGGTTCAGCGCGCGTTGGCGGCGAACCATGATGTCGGCATCGCCGTCGCCCGAGTAGACGAAGCCAGAGCCCTGTTGCGTGAACAACGGCAGGATTTTCTGCCGCGCGCCAGTGCCGCGCTGAGTTATGAGACGCGTCGACTGGGTGAAGCGGAGAAGCTGGCCGCCCAGCCACGCCATACGCAAACCTATCGCGGCGCGACCGGTTCGTTCATGACGGCAAAAATCGGCGATGAACCTTGACCTTCCCCCGATGGGAAGCTCTAGCCTTGCTGATACCAGCCACTCCTTTAAGGGCACATAACATGAATTCATCCAATGCCAACTTCCCCCAGCCTTCGTCCGCGCGTCTGAGTCTGCCGGTTGAAGGCATGACCTGCGCCTCCTGCGTCGGTCGCGTCGAGCGAGCCTTGACGGCGGTTCCCGGCGTGCAGGCGGCAACGGTCAATCTCGCCACCGAACGCGCCGACATCACGTTTACCGGCCAGGCGAATCCGCAGGCGGCGGCCCGCGCCATCGAAGGCGCCGGCTATACCGTGCGAGAAGAAACCACTGAGCTGGCGATCGAAAATATGACCTGCGCCTCCTGTGTCGGGCGGGTGGAGAAAGCGTTGAGCCAGGTCGCCGGCGTTACCGAAGCCAATGTCAATCTGGCGACCGAACGCGCGCGGGTGCGCTACCTGGCCGGCACCGTATCCCTGGAAGACCTCGCCGCCGCCGTCACCCGCGCCGGTTATACGCCTCGCCGCCTGACGGCGGATAGCCCCAGCGCGGACGACCAGGCCGCCGAACGGCGCGAAAATGAGTCACGCGCGTTGCGGCGCGCCCTGTTCGGCGCCGCCCTGTTCACCCTGCCGGTATTCCTGTTGGAAATGGGGTCGCACCTCATTCCCGCCATACATGAGTGGGTCATGGAGGGGTTGGGCGTGCAGACAAGCTGGTATATCCAGTTTGTCCTCACCACCTTGGTCTTATTTGGCCCCGGCCTGCGCTTCTTCCGCAAAGGCGTTCCTGCGCTGCTGCGCGGCGCCCCCGACATGAACTCGCTGGTTGCGGTCGGCACGGCGGCGGCCTACGGTTATTCGCTGGTCGCCACCTTCGCCCCCGGGGTGTTGCCGCAGGGCACCGCCAACGTCTATTTCGAAGCCGCCGCCGTGATCGTCACGCTGATCCTGCTCGGACGCGTACTGGAGGCGCGCGCCAAGGGGCGCACCTCACAGGCCATCAAACGGCTCGTCGGCCTTCAACCCAAGGTCGCACGCGTTGAACGGCATGGCGAAACGGTTGAAATCCCTCTCGAACAGGTGGTTGCCGGTGATGTGGTCTTCGTCCGGCCGGGGGAGAAAATCGCGGTGGATGGCGAAGTTCTGGAAGGCGCGTCTTATGTCGATGAAAGCATGATCACCGGTGAACCGGTGCCGGTCGAGAAAACCGTGGGGGCCGATGTGGTCGGCGGAACCATCAACAAAACCGGCGCGTTCAGTTTCCGGGCGACAAAAGTCGGCGCGAATACTGTCCTGGCGCAAATCATTCGATTGGTGGAGGAAGCGCAGGGTTCCAAACTGCCGATTCAGGCGTTGGTCGATAAGGTGACGATGTGGTTTGTTCCGGCCGTCATGGCGGCGGCGGTACTGACCTTTCTGGTTTGGCTGTTCTTCGGGCCGTCGCCCGCGCTGACCTTCGCGCTGGTGAATGCGGTCGCCGTGTTGATTATTGCCTGCCCTTGCGCCATGGGTCTGGCGACGCCAACCTCTATCATGGTCGGCACCGGGCGCGCCGCCGAGCTGGGCGTGCTGTTTCGCAAGGGCGAAGCGTTGCAGGCCCTGCGCGATGTGGGCGTTATCGCCCTCGACAAAACCGGCACGCTGACCAAAGGCCGTCCCGAGTTGACCGATCTGGTGCCCGCTGACGGTTTCGAATACCACGAAGTACTGGCCTTGGTCGCTGCGGTCGAGACACGGTCCGAACACCCCATCGCCGAAGCTATCGTCGCGGCGGCAAGAGAGCAGAATCTTACGCTCGCCGCTGTCGACAGTTTCGACGCCACACCCGGTTTCGGCGTAACGGCGCGCATCGGCCAACGCCGGATCTCCGTTGGCGCAGATCGCTTCATGACCAGGCTCGGGCTTGATGTGACACGCTTTCAGCCCGTCGCCGAGCGCCTCGGCGCCCAGGGGAAAAGCCCGCTTTATGCCGCCATTGATGGCCGTTTGGCTGCGGTGATCGCGGTTGCCGATCCGATTAAGGAAACAACGCCGGAAGCTATCGCTGCGCTGCATGCGCTTGGGCTCAAAGTTGCGATGATCACCGGCGACAATGCCGCGACGGCGGCGGCGATCGCCCGGCAATTGGGGATTGACGAAGTCGCGGCCGAAGTGCTTCCCGAAGGCAAGGTGGCGGCGTTGAAATCCTTCCGCAACAGAGGCGCGAAAATCGCCTTCGTCGGCGACGGCATCAACGATGCGCCGGCACTGGCGGAGGCGGACGTTGGGCTGGCTATCGGTACAGGCACCGATGTGGCGATAGAAGCGGCCGATGTGGTGCTGATGTCGGGCGACCTGCGCGGCGTAGCCAACGCCATTGCGCTCAGTCAGGCGACGATCCGCAACATCAAGCAGAATCTGTTTTGGGCCTTCGCCTATAACGCCGTCCTGATCCCAGTGGCAGCCGGCGCGCTTTATCCCCTGAACGGCACGCTGCTTTCGCCTATTTTCGCCGCGGCCGCGATGGCGCTTTCCAGCGTTTTCGTCCTTGGCAATGCGCTGCGGCTCAAACGTTTCCAGGCGCCGATGGCCGTCGAGAGCCGCGCTGAAGCGGCGGCAACCGCGCCACCCGGCGGAATATCGGCATCATCGTAACAGGAGGACAGGATGAACATCGGACAAGCAGCCCGGTTATCCGGCGTTTCGGCGAAGATGATTCGCTATTACGAGCAAATAGGCCTGATCCCGAGAGCGGCTCGCTCCGATGCGGGATACCGCCACTACGGCATGTCGGACGTGCATGGCCTGCGTTTTATCCGGCGCTCACGCGACCTGGGTTTTTCCGTTGAGCAGATATCTGCGTTGCTGATGCTGTGGCACGACCGCGAACGCGCCAGCGCCGATGTTAAAGCCGTAGCGCTATCCCACATCGCCGTGCTGAAAGCCAAGATTGCGCAACTGCAGACGATGGCGCAAACGCTGGAACGCCTTGCCGGCCATTGCCACGGCAATACGCGCCCCGACTGCCCTATTCTGGCGGGTTTAGCGCAACCGGTGGCGCTCATCGCGCCGCGCCAAACGCCGCATTTCGGGGTGATGCGCGAGCCGAAACCACGACGACCGCGTGAATCGTCATAAAAAGAGTTTGACCCTGTCACGCTGGCAAGCTTTACCGTTATCAAACACCGTAATCGACGAGGAGAGTAAAAATGATTCGTTTTCATATTCCAGCCATGACCTGTGGCGGCTGCGCCAGTTCCGTCACCCGGGCGTTGCTTAACGTTGACCCGCAGGCGCGCATTCAAACCGATCCGGCCAGGCGGGAAGTGCTCATCGACAGTGCGTTGCACAGCGCTGCCTTCGGCGCCGCGCTGGACGAAGCCGGTTTTCCTCCGGCCGAGCCGGATTAAGCGGCGCGTCAGGCCTGGCGCAGCTGTTCGATAAGAAAGTGGATATCGTACAGCCAGCGTTTGGCGCGCGCGGAACGCACCAGCATCGACACGCACAGCGGCCGGGGGTGTTCTTTGCAGGCGGAGGGGGAAAACCAGCGGCCGGTGTTGACCGGCGGTTGGAAATACAGCTCGTGGTTATAGTTGCCGCTGTCGACGCCGAAGGTATCGAAGTAGCGGCGCATCAGCGTATTGGAATCGCTGAACGACAGGTTGAGCGCGGTGTTGATCTCGGTTTCCGGGGTGATGACCACGCCCTTCTTCAGCCGCCCTGATGCATTGAAGGCGGCGATAAGCGCGATGACCTGTTGCTGAATGTCTTCTGCCATGACGACCTCGAGCCGGTATGAATAAAAGAGGAATGCGGTTCTCTGTCTGACTCGGCCTGCCCCGGCGAGTTCTGGCCGCCGGCCGGGTTTTCCGTTTCTTTACACTTTCCCTAAAAAAACCGCGCGCAGCCACATTCCCGGCGCGCGCGGTTGACGGTTAGCGGCTGAGCGTCGTCTTGTCGGCGATGACGCCGTCCCCCTGCCGCTCGGCGGCAACGCCGCCGCCCAACACTTTATACAGGGTGGCCTGATTGTCATACGCGGTCTGCTGCGCGGCGATCAGCGCCTGCTGCGCCGTGTACAGCGTGCGCTGCGCGTCCAGCAGCGTCAGGTAGCTGTCAACGCCCTGGCGGTAACGCAGCTCGGCCAGACGATAATATTGCTGCGCCGCCGCCACATAGCCGGTCTGCGCCGCCAGCTGTTCCCGCAGCGTGGCTTTGCGCGCCAGCGCGTCGGCGGTTTCCTGAAATGCCGTCTGCACCGCTTTCTCATAGGTGGCGACATACAGATCTCTCTGCGCTTTGCTGTAGTTCAGTTGCGACGTGTTATAGCCGCCGCTGAAAATCGGCAGGCTGATGCTCGGGGCGAATGACCAAACGCCCACGCCATGGCTGAACAGCGACGAGAGTTCACCGCTGCCCACCCCGCCGCTGGCGGTCAGGCTGATCGACGGGAAGAACGCCGCCCGCGCCGAGCCGATATTGGCGTTGGCGGATTTCAGGTTATGCTCCGCCTGCAGCACGTCCGGCCGCGTCAGCAGCACCTGCGAAGACACCCCGGCCGGCAGGTCGCGCATGATCCCGCCCAGCGCCTCGATGCCGCTCGGCAGCAGGCTTTCCGGCACGCTTTGCCCCACCGCCAAATCCAGCGCGTTTTTCGCCTGCGCGGCGCTGGTAGCGTAGCTGGCGGCGTCAGATCGCGCCTGCTGATAGACGGTTTCCGCCGACGCCACGTCAACCAGCGACGCAATCCCGTGCTGTTGATTGTTGCGCGTGACGTCCAGCGACCGTTTGGCGCTCGCCATCGTCTGCTGCGCCACCGCCAGATTGCTGCGCTCGGCCGCCACCGCCACCCAGTCGGTGACGATATCGGCGATCAGCGTCAGGCGGGTGCTTTTCGCCGCCTCCGAGTTCGCCAGATAGGTTTCGAACGCCGCGCGCGACAGGCTGGCGTTTTTGCCGAACAGATCCAACTCGAATGCGCTGACGCCGGCCGCGGCTTCGTAGCTTTGGCTCAGCGCGGTGGCGTTACCGCTGCCGGTCAGCGCTCGCCCGCGGCTGCCGTCGGCGGTGGCATTGATTGTCGGGAACAGCGCCGAGCGCTGCTCGCCGTACAGGGCGCGCGCCGACGCGATATTGGCGATCGCCTCGCGCAGATCGCGGCTGCCGTTCAGCCCCAGCGCCACCACCTGGCGCAGCCTGGCGTCCTGGACATAGTCGCGCCAGGCGACGTCCGGATAGCTCAGCGCCCGGTTGCCGCCGGCCTCGCCCTGCGGCAGGTTGGCGGGCACCGGCGCCGCCGGGCGCTGGTAGTGCGGATCCAGCGACAGACAGCCGGTCAGCAGCAGCGGTAAAGTTAACATCATGACTCGTTGCAACACGTTATTCTCCTGCCTGTGACGGCGGGTTGGCGGGCCGACGGGTAAACATGCGGCGCACCAACACATAAAACAGCGGGACGAAAAAGATCGCCAATGCGGTGGCGGTGATGGTGCCGCCGATGATGCCGGTACCGATGGCGATGCGGCTGTTGGCGCCGGCGCCGCTGGAAACCGCCAGCGGCAGCACCCCGGCGGTAAACGCCAGCGAGGTCATCAGGATCGGCCGCAGGCGCATGCGCGCCGCGTGGACCGCCGCGCCAATCAGCGTTTCGCCCCGCTGGTGCATCTCCTCGGCGAACTCGACGATCAAAATGGCGTTCTTCGCCGACAGGCCGATGATGGTGAGCAGCGCCACTTGGAAGTAGATGTCGTTTTCCAGCCCGCGCAGGGTGATCGCCAGCAGCGATCCCACCACGCCCATCGGCACCACCAACATCACCGCGAACGGAATCGACCAGCTCTCATACAGCGCCGCCAGGCACAGGAACACCACGATCAGCGAAATGGCGTACAGCGACGACGCCTGGCCGCTGGTCAGCCGCTCCTGATAGGACAGCCCGCTCCAGGAGTAGCTGCTGCCGGCGGAGAATGTTGCCGCCAGTTTCTCCATCTCGCTCATCGCCGTACCGGAGCTGACGCCGGTGGCGCCCTGCCCGGTGATCTCGAACGACGACAGCCCGTTATAGCGCGACAGGTTTTCCGGCCCGTAGATCCAGTGCGAAGACGCGAAGGCGGAGAACGGCGTCATGCTGCTGTCGCCCGCCGCGTTGGTGCCGCGCACAAACCATTTGTCGAGATCTTCCGGCTTGGCGCGATACGCTACGTCGCCCTGCATATAGACTTTTTTCACCCGGTTGCGATCGATAAAGTCGTTGACGTAGGTGCTGCCGAACGCGCTGCTGAGCGTGCTGTTGACGTCCGCGGCGCTCAGGCCGAGCGCCTGCAGTTTGCCGCTGTCGATCTCCACCTGCAGCTGCGGCGTGTCCGGCAAGGTGTTGGCGCGCACCGCCAGCAGCGCCGGGTTGTTGCCGGCGGCGGCGACGATCTGATCGCGCATCGCCTGCAGCTCGGCGCGGGTGGTCGCCCCTTTGGCCTGCAGCTCGAAGGTGAAGCCGTCGGACTGACCGAAGCCGTCGATCGCCGGTGGGCTCATGGAGAACACCTGGGCGTCGCGCAGCGAGGCGAAGTGCGCCATGGCGCGTTTGGCGATGGCGTCGGCGGTGTTTTCGCTGCCGACGCGTTGGCTCCAGTCTTTGAGGCTGACGAACGCCATGCCGGCGTTTTGCCCGCTGCCGCTGAAGCCGAAACCGTTGATGGTGAAAATGGTGCTGACGTTGGCCTTTTCCTGCTCAAGGAAATAGGCGGTCACCGCCTCGCTCACCGCCGAGGTGCGCGCGTTGGTGGCGCCGGCCGGCAAGGTGTACTGCACCATCACCGTGCCCTGATCCTCGTTGGGCAGAAAGCCGGTCGGCAAACGCAGGTACATCACGGCCGCGGCGATCAACAGCAGGCCGTACAGCAGCAGATAGCGCGTCGGCCGGTGGATCACCCCGCCGACCTTGTCGGCGTACTTCTCCTGCAGCCGGTCATAGCCGCGGTTGAATTTGCCCAGCCAGCCCTTGTTGGTCTGCGCGTCGTGCGCCGGTTTCAGCAGCGTGGCGCACAATGCCGGCGCCAGCGTCAACGCCAGCACCACCGACAGCACCATTGAGGAGACGACGGTGATCGAAAACTGGCGGTAGATCACCCCGGTGGAGCCGCCGAAGAACGCCATCGGCAGAAATACCGCCGACAGCACCAGCGCGATGCCGACCAGTGCGCCGGTGATCTCGCGCATCGATTTCTCCGTCGCCTCGCGCGGCGGCAGCTTATCTTCACGCATCACGCGTTCGACGTTTTCCACCACCACGATGGCATCGTCCACCAACAGCCCGATCGCCAATACCATGCCGAACAGCGTCAGGGTATTGATCGAGTAGCCGAACGCCGCCAGCACGCCGAAGGTGCCCAGCAACACCACCGGCACGGTGATGGTCGGGATCAGCGTGGTGCGCAGGTTTTGCAGGAACACGAACATCACCACCACTACCAGGACCACCGCTTCGAACAGCGTTTTCACCACCTCCTCGATCGAGATGTTGATGAAGTCGGTGCTGTCTTTCGGGTAGGCCACCTTGTAGCCCTGCGGCATCGCGCTTTGGTATTCCGCCACTTTGGCCTTCACCAGTTTGGCGGTATTGAGCGCGTTGGCGCCCGCCGCCAGCTTGACCGCGATCCCCGCCGCCGGGTGGCCGTTGAGGTGCGCGCTGGCGGAGTAGTCTTCGTTGCCCAGTTCAACCCGCGCCACGTCGCCCAGCCGCACCAGCGCCCCGCTGCTGTCGCTTTTCAGGATGATATTGCGGAACTGTTCCGGCGTTTGCAGCCGCGACTGCGCCTTTACCGTGGCGGTCAGCTGCTGATCGGCGGCGGCCGGCAGATCGCCGATCTTGCCGGCGGACACCTGGGTGTTTTGCGCTTCGATCGCCGTCTGCACGTCGGAAGGCATCAGCGCATAGCTCGCCAGCTTGGTCGGATCCAGCCAGATACGCATCGCATATTCCGAGCCGAACACCTGCACGTCCCCCACGCCCTCAATGCGCGACAGCGGATCCTGCAGGTTGCTGACCAGATAGTCGGAGATATCGGCCATTGTCGCCTTGTCGCTTTCGTCATACAGCCCGACGATCAGCAGGAAGCTGCTCTGGGATTTCTTGACCGTCACGCCCTGCGCAGTGACCGCGCTCGGCAAACGGCTTTCCGCCTGCTGCACCTTGTTTTGCACCTGCACCTGAGCGATATCCGGATCGGTGCCCTGATCAAAGGTGACGTTGATACTGACCGAGCCGCTGGAGCTGCTGGTCGAAGAGAAATACAGCAGGCCGTCCAGCCCGGTGAGCTGCTGCTCTATCACCTGGGTGACGCTGTTTTCCAGCGTTTCCGCGTCCGCGCCCGGGTAGGTGGCGGAGATGGAAATCTGCGGCGGTGACACGTCCGGGTACTGCGAAACGGGCAACGAATTGATCGACATCAGGCCGCACAGCATGATGATGATGGCGATCACCCAGGCGAACACCGGCCGCCGGATAAAGAACTGCGCCATATCACTGCTCCCCGCGTTGGTTTTTGTCGACCGAGACTTCAACCGGCTTCACTGCGGCGCCGATCGTCACCTTGCTGGTGCCTTCGACGATCAGGCGATCGCCTTCGTTCAGCCCGCTGCCGATCAGCCAGTTGCTGCCCACCACCCGTTCGGCGCTGACGGTGCGCTGCGCCACTTTATTTTGCTCGTCGACCACCAACGCGGTGGCTTCCCCTTTGGCATTGCGGGTGATGCCCTGCTGCGGCGCCAGAATGGCTTTGGGATCGACGCCGTTATCCACCGTGGCGTGGATATACATGCCGGGCAACAGCTCATGTTCGGGGTTGGGGAACACCGCGCGCAGCGTGACCGAACCGGTGGCCTCATCCACCGCCACCTCGGTCAGCTCCAGCTTGCCGGGGTGGGCATAAGACGTGCCGTCCTCCAGCTTGATGGCGACCGGCGTGACCGCGCCGCGCTGTAACGCCGCCTGCTGGCGTCGCAACTTAAGCAGTTGGGCGCTGGACTGGGTAAGGTCGACATAGATAGGATCCAGCGCGCGGATGGTGGTCAACGCATCGCTTTGGCCGGCGGTGACCAGCGCGCCCGGCGTCACCGACGAAATACCGATGCGCCCGGCGATCGGCGCACGCACCTGGGTATAGCCGAGATTGATGCGCGCCGTCTCCAGCGCCGCCTGGTACTGCGCCACCGACGCCACGGCCTGCAGATACGCGGCTTTGGCGTCGTCTGCGTCCTGTTTGGAAACGCCGTTTTCTTTGACCAGCGCCGCATAGCGCTGCGATTTGAGCCGGGTGGATTGCACCGTAGCCTGGGCGTTTTTCAACTGGGCGGCGGCCTGATCGTAGCTGGCCTGATAGCTGGCGGGATCAATTTGATACAATACCTGCCCGGCTTTCACCTCGGCCCCTTCGGTAAACAGCCGCTGCTTGATGATGCCATCGACCTGCGGTCGCACGTCGGAGGTCATAGTGGCGTTGACCCGGCCGGTCAGCTCGCTGCTCAGGGTCACCGACTGGCCGCGCAGCGTGACCACGCCGACCTCCTGCTCACCGCCTGCGCCCGCCAGCGCACCGGCGTTTTGCCCATCGCAGCCGGCCAGCAACAGCGACAGCCCCAGCGCTAAAAGCGTTTTCCTCTGCATTGCAATACGATCCTATTGAGAATGACTATTCTCAATATATCGAATGCCGCAATGCGCTTCTGAAAGGGTTGCGTAAGGATTCGGTAAAAGTCCGCCGGGCTGAGCCGGCCGGTATCGCGATTATTTGTGCCGCAGCGGCACGTCTTTCAAGAGCCAGGTCAGCGCAAAAGCCAGCGCCATCACCCCGGCGGCAATTTGATACACCGAATGGATCGCCCCGCCGAAAGCCTGCAGGTAATCCTGCTGCAGCGCCGCCGGCAGATGGTGCACCGCTTCTGCGCCGAGCGAGCGCGGCAGCTGCGCGCCTTCCGGCAACAGCGCCGCCAAACGGGTGTGCAACACCTGCGTGAAAATCGCCCCGAACACAGCCACGCCTATCGAACCGCCGATAGAGCGGAACAGCGTGGCGCTGGACGTCGCGACCCCGATATGTCGGGGCTCCACGCTGTTTTGCGCCGCCAAAATCATCACTTGCATCACCATGCCCAGCCCCAATCCCAGCAGGCAAAGATACAGATACAGTTGCTGCACCGGCGTGTTATTGGTCAGAGTGCCGAGCAGCGTCATGGCCCCCAGCGCGCACAGGGTACCGACGATCGGGAACAGGCGATATTTACCGCGTTTGCTGATAATCCGCCCGCTGATGATCGAGCTGGCCATAATGCCGCCCATCAACGGCAGCAGCTGCATTCCGGCCTGCGATGGCGTCGAGCCTTTCACCACCTGCAGATACAGCGGCAGGAAAGTCACGGAGCCGAACAGCGACATGCCGACGATAAAGCCGATCAGGCCGCACAGCACGAAGGTGCGGTTGCGAAACAGCCCGAGGGGAATGATCGGTTCAGCGGCCAGCCGTTCCTCATAGATAAAGCCGCCCAGCGACACCAGGCCAAAGGCCAGAATGCACCACAGCTGGCCGTCCGACCAGGCCATTACCGTGCCCCCCTGGCTGGTGAACAGGATGATGCAGGTGAGCGCCATCGCCAGGTAACCGGCGCCCAGGACGTCGATTTCATGCCGCACTCGATTAACCTGCGACTGAAACACTGCGCCAATCACCAGCAGGGCGAACAGGCCCAGCGGCAGATTGATGTAGAAAATCCAGCGCCAGGAAAAATGCTGCACCAACAGGCCGCCGATCAGCGGCCCCACCACCGTGGCCAGGCCGAATACCCCGCCGAACAGCCCCTGATAACGGCCGCGTTCCGCCGGCGGGATCACGTCGCCGACCACCGCCAGGGTGACCACCAACAGCCCGCCGCCGCCCAACCCTTGCAGCGCGCGCATCATAATCAGCTGCGTCATATTTTGCGCCAGCCCACACAGTACCGACCCAAGCAAAAACAGCAAAATAGCGATTTGCAGCACAATCTTGCGGCCGAAAAGATCGCCGAATTTGCCGTACAGCGGCACCACGATAGTGGAAGACAGCAGATAGGCCGTCACCACCCAGGACAGTTTCTCAAGCCCACCAAACTCGCCGACGATGGTCGGCAGCGCGGTGGAGACAATGGTTTGATCCAGCGCCGCCAGCAGCATCACCAGCAGCAACGCGGAAAACAGCAACGGGAGCGAAGGCGCCTTGGCTGGCGCCCCGCCGTGATCGGGCCGGATTGTCGGGTTTTCTATCTCCATCGGAGTCAGTTCACTTGTAATTAATTAATCGCATAATTAATATATGAGTCATCCTTTTCTCCGGTCAATGGATCTCACCGCGATGACAGCACGAAACGTTCAAACTCCCGCCAAGCCTCGCCGCCCCGGCCGGCCGAGCGGCGGTGCCAAAGGGGCTGACAAACGCGAGCTTTTGCTTGATACCGCACTGAACCTGTTTGCCCGCCAGGGGATCGTAGACACCTCGTTGAACGCCATTGCGCGCGAGGCAAACGTCACCCCGGCCATGCTGCACTACTACTTTCATAACCGCGATCAGCTGCTGGACGTGCTGATCGAGGAGCGCTTTCTGCCGGTGCGCAAGATGGCCGGCGAAGTATTCGACGCCAACGCGGACGATCCCGTCACCGCCTTCACCCTGCTGGCGCAACGTTTTATCGACATCGCGTTGGAACACCCCTGGTTCGCCCCGCTGTGGCTGCGGGAGGTCATGAGTGAAAGCGGCGTGCTGAAACAGCGCATGGATGAACGCTTCGGTAATGAACGCCATCAGATCGCGCTGCAAGCCATCGCGCGCTGGCAGGCGCAGGGTAAACTTAATCCCGATCTCGAGCCTGACCTGCTGTTCTTCACCCTGTTCGGCATCACGCTGCTGCCGCTGGCCACCGCGCCCAAATGGCGGCGCGAACGGGATAAAGGCCAGCTAAACGCCGAAGATATCGCCCGCCACGCCGTCACCCTGCTGCGCTACGGCATCGGCCCGGCGCATTAACTCACTGGCTCTGGGGATTTAACCAGCCGAAACACCGTTTTGGTGTGCCAATAGTAATCGATCGCCGCCGCGATATTCGGCATCCAACCGTCCGGCTCATAGGGTACGAAGCCGGAAAAACCCAGCCTGCGGGCAGAAACCTGGAACCCCGCGCCGGAGAAAATGCGCGCATAGTCGTCCAGCGAGCGATCCTGCACCACGGTATGCGTCTGTTCAGCGACCCTTGCGCGCCATTGCGGCCACAGCGGGTTGTCGGTGTGGCAACCGGTCACCGCATAGTAAACGCCGCCCGGCTTCAGCGCCCGCAGCATATCGGCGGCATGCTGCGCGATATCTTCGATCAGGTAGATGACTTCATGGCTGAAGGCGATATCGAAATGGTCATCCCAGCCCGTCAGCCGCGTGTCGGTTTGATAACCGATCGGCAGGTTTCCTTTCAGGCGGTTGGCGTGTTCGACGGACTGGCGGGCGATATCGACGCCGAGCCCTTCACGAAATGGCCGGATTTGGTGCAACAGACGCAGAAAACCGCCCTGATTGCAGCCGAAGTCCAGCACCCTGACGCCGGACAGTTCGTGTTCCGGCACCAGAGTTAGCAGATGCCGCCAGATAGGCGCATGGCCTTCGGCCATGGCCTGCTCTGCGTGCGGATCGCGATACCAGGTGGGAATGCTCAAGGATGAGTCGTTCATGATGGCCTCCTTATGTTTCCACTCAGCCAACCACAGCCTATGGCGACAAACAACCGTGCGCGCATTTTTTGAACATTCACTGCTCTGGTTTGCCATGCACCGGCAGCTGGCTGGTCACGCAGTGAATGCCGCCGCCGCCGGCCGCGATGGCGTCGATCTCCAACTGCACCACCTTGCGCTGCGGATAGAGCGCCGTCAGCAGCTCAAACGCCGCTTTATCCGCCTGCGGATCGCCAAACTCAGGGGCGATCACCGCGCCGTTGATCACGAAATAGTTGATGTAGCCCGCCGCAAAATCGGGATTGTGGCGGCTGAAACGACTGTCGCGCGGCGCCAGCGGCGGCGAAAGCGTATGCACCTGCAGCTTGCGGCCGTCGGCGTCGGTCGCTGCCTTGAGGATCGCCAGATGCGCCTGGGTAACCGCATGATCATAAGAGGCCGGATCGGTGTCCAGGTTGGCCACCACCACGCCCGGCCGCACGAAACGGGCATAAAAATCGACGTGGGCATCGGTGATGTCCCGGCCTTTAATGCCCGGCAGCCAGATAATTTTGCGTAGGCCGAGCATCGCCTTCAGCTCCTGCTCCACCCGATCGCGGTTCCAGCCTGGATTACGGTTTGCATTCACCCAACTGCTCTCGGTCATGATGCCGGTGCCGCGCCCATCCACCTCAATGCCGCCGCCTTCCCCCACCAGCGCGCTGCGGCGCGGCTGAGCGACACCGTATTTTTTGGCGGCGAACGCCGCCAGACGCGCATCCTTGGCATGCTGCTGCTTATCGCCCCAGCCGTTGAAGTTGAAATCCACCGCGCCCAGCGCACCGGCGTCGTTGATGACGAAATTGGCGCCAATGTCACGCATCCAGATGTCATCCAGCTCGGTGACGACATAGCTGACGTTCTGACTGCCGCAGGTGGCCTCCGCCAGCTGCCGTTCGTGCGCGCGGCAAAATACCGTCAGCGGCTGAAACTCGGCGATGGCGCGGGCGATGCGCCCCTGCGCGGCCTGCACGTCCGCCGTGAACCCGCCCCAGATGGCCTTCTGGGCGCCGAAGGCGAGAAACGCCCGCAGCTGAGGTTCCCCTTCGTCGGGCATCCGCCAGGCCGGATTAAGCGCAGCTTCTGCGTGACCGCGTAATGGAAAGCCCAACGATGCCGTCAAGCCGACGCCGGCCACCGCCGAAAGCTGCTTGATGAAGGTGCGACGCGATGACATAAACGACCTCTTTTAATTAATTTAAATTCAAATGGTTAACCGAATTTTTTACTCTCCGGTACTTGAATCCCATGCTAGTCTTCCCCTGCCACCGCGACAAACGATATATTTAGTGGATATCTGATTAGACAGGCTTATCGATAATGTTAAAACACTGGCCCCCTTTGAGCGCACTGCGCGGTTTCGAAGCGGCGGCGCGCCTGGGCAGTTTTCATCAGGCCGCCGAAGAATTGCACCTGACCCAGTCGGCCATCAGCCAACAGATCCGCAGCCTCGAGGCGTTTTTGGAACAGCCGCTGTTCTTCCGCACCGGCCGCAGCGTAACGCTGACCGACGCCGGCCACGATCTGTTCAGCACCGCGCAGGTGATGCTGCAACAGTTGGCCGTCGGCATTCGCCGTTTGGATCAGTACCGCAAACCCAATCAGCTGATCGTCAACACCACCCCGGCCTTTGCCCGCCACTGGCTCGCGCCGCGGCTGGGCGAGTTCAATCAGCGGCATCCGCAGATCGATCTGTGGCTGTTCACCAGCTTTGAACCGCCGGATATGGCGACGGACAGCATCGATCTGGCGATCCGCGACGATCTCAGCGCGCAGGCGGACTGCACCTTTAACGTTCTCTGTACCGACCGGCTCTATCCCGCCTGCCACCCCAGCCTATTGGCGCTGGCGCCGGAGCAGCGCGTGACCTTGCACGGCGAACGCGAGATGGACTGGAGCCACTGGGCGGTGGCGGGCGGCGCGCACGTCGGCCAACGCGACAGCGGGCTGAACTTCTCCGATCCAGGTCTGCTGCTGGACGCCGCCTGCAACGGCCTCGGCATCGCGTTGGTCAGCCAACTGCTGGCGCAACACGCGCGCGACGTCGGGCTGCTGCAGCCGTTAACCGAGCAACGCGTGCGCGGCGCCAACTGGGCGTGGCTGCTGCACCGCGACAGCGAACACAATCCGCTCGCCCGTCACTTCTGCCAATGGCTGCAGTCGGCGCTGCCCGCCGGCGCATAACGCGTCACGTCACGATTTGCTACTCTGGTCAGGCGGGCCCGCCTGACCGCTGCTACCTTCAATAAAGCGCCGTAACAGCCCGAAGAAAACGCGCTAACCTGCTGTTTCAAAATAATTAGTTGAATTCACCTGATAACTGAACATCGCTAAAAGGATCTTCTATGTCTGCCGGTTTATTGAAAACGATAGCGCTGAGCGTGACCCTTGTTTGCTCCCTTCCCGCCGCCTGTGCCGCCGATCTGACCGCCGGCGCGGTCGCCGCTCCGGATCAGTATGGCGCAAAAGTCGCCGCGCACATTCTGCAGGCCGGCGGCAACGCGGTCGATGCGGCGGTCGCCACCGCCTTTACCCTGGCGGTGACCTACCCTGAAGCCGGCAATATCGGCGGCGGCGGCTTTATGACGCTGTACGTCGACGGCAAGCCCTATTTTCTCGACTACCGCGAAGTGGCGCCCAAGGCCGCCGGCAAAACTATGTATCTGAACGAGAAAGGTGAAGTGATCGAAAATCTCAGCCTGGTGGGCAGCCGCGCCGCCGGCGTGCCGGGCACCGTGCTGGGATTGTGGGAAGCCCATAAACGCTTCGGCAAACTGCCCTGGGCCGAGCTGCTGACGCCGGCGATCGGTTACGCCCGGCAAGGTTTCACCGTAGCGGATCAGCAGTATCAGTACCGTGAAGACGCCAACAAGCTGTTCGCCGGTAAAACCAACTTCGGCGACTATTTCGGCGCCATGAAGCCCGGCACGGTGTTCAAACAGCCGGAGCTGGCCGCCACCCTTGAGCGCATCGCCAAATCGGGCGCCGACGATTTTTATCACGGCGAAACCGCCCGCCTGCTGGTGGCGCAAATGCAGCGCGACAACGGGCTGATCGGCGCGGCGGATCTGGCCGACTACCGGGTGAAATGGCGCGAACCGATGCGCATCAGCTGGCGCGGCAACACCGTGTATACCGCCCCGCTGCCCAGCTCCGGCGGCATCGCGCTGGCGCAGCTGCTGGGGATAAAAGAAGATCGCGCTGCCGACTTCAAGGGCGTGCCGCTGAACTCGGCGCGCTATATCCACCTGTTGGCGGAGATCGAAAAACGCGTGTTCGCCGATCGCGCCGACTACCTCGGCGACCCGGATTTCACTAAGGTGCCGGAAGCACAGCTGATCGCCCCCGACTACCTGCAAAAACGCGCCGCCGAAATCAACCCGACGGCGATCTCGCCGACCGAACAGGTGCGGCCAGGGCTGGAAGCCCACCAAACCACCCACTTCTCGATCGTTGATGCCGCCGGCAATGCGGTCAGCAACACCTATACGCTCAACTGGGACTTCGGCAGCGGCGTGGTGGTCAAAGGCGCCGGCTTCCTGCTCAACGACGAGATGGACGATTTCAGCGCCAAACCCGGCGTCGCCAATGCCTTCGGCGTGGTGGGTAGCGACGCCAACGCCATCGAGCCGGGCAAGCGCATGCTCTCCTCGATGAGCCCGACCATCATCACCCGCGACGGCAACGTCACCCTGGTGATCGGCACCCCGGGCGGTTCGCGCATCTTCACCTCGATCTTCCAAGTGATCAACAACCTCTACGATTACCACCTGCCGCTGGCGCAGGCGGTGGCCGCCCAGCGCGTACACCATCAGCTGTTGCCGAAAGACACCGTCTACTATGACAGCTTTGCGCCGCTGACCGGCAAACCGGCGGACGAGCTGAAGGCCATGGGCTACACCCTCGAAGACCAGGGCTGGAACATGGGGGATATTCAGGTCATCCGCATCGATGGCCGCACGCCGGAAACCGCGTCCGATCCGCGCGGCCGCGGCGTGGGCCTGGTAGTGAAGAAGTAACGCCCCGGCGGCCCGCCTCAGGTTAGACGGGCCGCTACTTCCCCGCATTGACTGCCGCTGCGCCCTTTCTTACTCATCTATACTGAAGCGACAGGCTCGCGTTTGACGACGGCGGCGTCTGCCTTCCTTCTTAGACGATAACGACAATATTAATTTTAAATCAATCACCTGCATTTATCGTAAGCGGTGTCGGAGGCAATCAATAATGGCGAAAAGACGAGCAGTACCCGGTGTCCATCCCTACGATGGGCCCGCCGGCGGTTGGGGCGCGCTGAAAGCGACGGCCATCGCCGTGCGCACACAGATGGATACCCTGGAAGCGCCGGTGACGCTGATGCGTACCAACCAGCCCGACGGGTTTGACTGCCCGGGATGTGCGTGGCCGGATAAAGAGCATCGCTCCACCTTTCAGTTTTGCGAAAACGGCGCCAAAGCCGTGACCTGGGAAGCGACCAGCAAGCGCGTGACCCCTGAATTCCTGGCGCAAAATACCGTGACCTCACTGCTGCAAAAAACCGATTATCAGTTGGAGGACTACGGCCGTCTGACCACGCCCCTGTTTTATGACGCCGGGACGGACACCCTGCGCCCGCTGGCCTGGGACGAGGCGTTCCAACGCATCGCCGCCGTCTTGCAGACGCTGCCGCCGGAACAGGTGGAATTTTATACCTCCGGCCGGGCGTCCAATGAAGCGGCCTACCTGTTCCAGCTGTTTGCGCGTGAATTTGGCAGCAATAACTTTCCCGACTGCTCCAACATGTGCCATGAGCCGACCAGCGTTGGCCTGCCGCAGTCGATCGGCATCGGCAAAGGCACTGTCTCGCTGGACGACTTTGACAGAGCGGAGCTGGTTATTTCCATCGGGCACAACCCGGGCACCAACCACCCGCGCATGATGGGCACGCTGCATGAGCTGGCGCGCAAAAAAGTGCCGATCATTGTGTTTAACCCGCTGCGCGAGCGGGCGCTCGAACGTTTCACCGATCCGCAAAACGTCATCGAAATGGCGACCTACAGTTCGACCCCGATCGCTTCAACCTACTATCAGGTCAAAGCCGGCGGCGATGCCGCGGCGCTCAAAGGCATCGCCAAAGCGTTGCTGCAGTTGGATGATGAGCATGGCAATGCGCTGGATCACGCCTTTATTGCCGAGCACACTGAAGGGTTTACGGCTTTCAACGCCGATCTGCGGGCCACCCGTTGGGAAGCCATTGAGGCGGAAAGCGGTCTGACGCGTCAGGATCTGGAACAGGTCGCCGCCGCTTACGCGAAATCCAACGCCACCATCGTGACCTACGGCATGGGCATTACGCAGCACAATAAAGGGACGGCCAACGTGCGCCTGATCGCTGACCTGCTGCTGCTGCGCGGCAACATTGGCAAACCGGGCGCCGGCATTTGCCCGCTGCGCGGCCACTCTAACGTGCAGGGCAACCGCACCGTCGGCATCACCGAAAAACCCTCGGCCGAATTTTTGGCGAAGCTGGAAACGGTGTTTGGCTTCACGCCGCCCAAAGCCCACGGTCACGATGCCGTGAAATGCATGCAGGCGATGATCGACGGCGCTTCGAAGGCGTTGATTTGCCTGGGCGGCAACTTCGCCGTGGCGCTGCCGGACCCCGAGCAGAGCTTCCCGGCGATGAAAGCACTGGAGTTAAGCGTGCATATCGGCACCAAACTCAATCGCAGCCATCTGTTGGTGGCGAAAGAAACCCTCATTCTGCCCTGCCTGGGCCGTACCGAGCTGGACCTGCAGGCCGGCGGACGGCAATCGGTGACGGTGGAGGATTCGATGTCGATGGTGCATGCCTCGTCCGGCAAATTAAAACCGGCGTCGGAACTCCTGCGTTCGGAACCCGCCATTGTGGCCGGCATGGCCAAAACGGTGATGCCCGCCAGCAAGGTGCCCTGGGATGAGTTGGTCGAGGATTACGACGTGATCCGCGATCTGATCGAAAAAACCATCCCCGGCTTCGACAATTACAACGCACGCATTCGTCAACCCGGCGGTTTCCGCATGCCGTTGCCGCCGACAGAACGCCAGTGGCCGACGGCGACGGGCAAAGCGATGTTTTCGGTGTTCAGCGGGTTGCACGAAGACCAGATTGCGGCGGAACAAAATACGCTGCGGCTGATCACCCTGCGCAGCCACGATCAGTACAACACCACCATCTATGCCCTGGATGACCGCTATCGCGGGGTTTTCGGCAGGCGCGATGTGCTGTTTATGAATGACAGCGATCTGCAACGTTTGGGGCTGGAGCATGGCGACGTGGTCGACCTGGAAACGGCGCTGCCCGGCAGCACCCAGCGCCTGGAAGGCATCACGGTGATCGCCTACAACATCTCGGCCGGATCGGTCGGCGCCTACTACCCGGAAGCCAACGTGCTGGTGCCGTTGCATTACATCGATGAGGAGAGCGGTACGCCTTCGTACAAATCGGTGCCGATCCGCGTGAAGTTGAGATCCAAAGAGGTGCGCGCGGTCGATATCGCCTGACGGGCACACTACAGCCCCCAAACCGGCGTCTGGTTGGGGGCCATTTTTATCAGAGTAAGAACAGCGGCCTATTTGCCGTTGGCCAATTCACCGTACACCACCTGGCCGCGGAAACCGCGCCGCACCTGCTGGAACAGCTCGCGGAACGCCGGGTAATCCTGCGCCTGGCACAGCGCTTCCTTGCCGCGAATGGCGTTCACCTGCAGGCGGTGATTGACGGTCACCTGCTGCCCGTCGCGCCGCCATGCCACGCGATAGTCGCCCGCCGCATTGCGGAATTGCCTGTCTTGCGGAATGGCGATAATCGGCACGTTGGCCGGCAGCTGCAGACGGTAGGTTTCGTCGTAGCGCTGCGCGCTGCAGTAGAACGGCGTTTCGTTGCCCGGCGCCGCCGTGGTGGTATACAGCGTGCGGAACGATTTGCCGCCGGGCGGGTTGGGCAACGTCATGCCGCCCACCACGCCGAAATCGACGTAGTCGTCCGCCTTGAAGCGGAAGCGATAACCGAACTGCTTTTTGAGATCCAGCGGATCGCTGTTCATCGCCACCTCGCCGTTGCCGTCGATGCCGGATGCGGACATGATCGTCGCTTCGGCCTGCGCCCGGTTCTGGCGGTTGATCTGCGAGAAGTAGCCCCGCAGGTCAATCTCTTCCACTTCGCTCAGCCGGCGCTCGGTTTCCCCCTGCAGATTGCCCGCCTTGTCGAACACGAAATCGACGCTCAACGCGCTCTTGACCGGCTGCTCGTCGCTGCCCGGGGTGCGCGCCAGTTTGGCGTCACGCGTGAGCAGCACCGGCGCCCCCAGGTCGCCCTCCGGCAGTTGGCCGAACCGCGCCCAAGGGTTAGTGGAGTCCAGGTACAAATTGAACTCGGGCACGTAGGTGATGGCGTGATTAAAGCGGCCGAGCAGCGGCACGTTAGGCAGTATCGGGCCTTCGTCCATGCCGATCAGCACCGGCGAGCTTTCGATGCCCTTGGCGGCGAGCAGCGCCTCCAGGATCACCACGTGATCCTTACAGTCGCCGTAATGGTTATCGAGAATGCTCTGCGCCGAATTCGGCTCCAGCCCGCCGTTGCCCAGATACACCGCCACATAGCGAATGTTTTGCGCCACCCAGCGATAGAGCGCCTCCGCCTGCTCGCGCCGATCGCTGATGCCGGCGGTAATGTTGTCCGCCAGCGCCTGAATGCCCGGCGTCACCTTCGCCGCCGCGCCGGCCTTCAGCTGGTAGGCCTTGGCCAACTGCGGCCACTCGCGGTAGGTGCTGGCCATGATGGTCGGGCTGAAGGTCCAGCTGTCCGCCGCCCAGTTTTGCGCCTTCATCGGCGCGCTGCGCGAATAATGCCAGCGCCAGTGCGCCTGCCCGTCGCGGATCTGCGGCTGGTCCCCGCCTTCCACGCCGCGCGTGAAGATATGCATCGGCAGCTTGGCCGGCGCCTGCAGGGTCACTTCGGCGTCGTCGAACTGATCGAAAACGCTGAACGTCTCCCACAGGCCGAAATAGTCAGGGAAATACGGGGTGTTTTGCGTGCGGCGCAGCTCATACACCACGCGCGATCCCGGCGCCAGGTTGGAGAACACGATGACGCGCACTTTGCGGTCGGCATACAGCGGCGCCGTGGCGCTGGAGTAGCTCTCCTGGGTGTAGATGCGGTCGGGCGCCACGTCGTGGCGCTGGCCGTCGGCGGTCAGCGTATAGGCGGCGACCACCTCCAGCGTTTCCATTTTTTCGCTGTAGCTCAGGCGGATCTGGCTGAATTTCTCGATCGCCGCCTTGGTCTTCAGCAGCACCTCGTAGCTTTCCGTCTTCACGTTGGTGGCGTTGGCGTTAACGCGATAATCCGCGCGATAGCGCACGAAGCTGAAATCGTTGTTGGCCGTGTCGTTCTGGCCCTGAACCGCCGCGGCGGGCGGTGCAGCGGCCAACACGGTGGCCGGGTGCGTCGCCGTCAAACCGGCGAGTAACAGTATGGAAGGAATAGCGATTTTCATCTTCGGTCCTTGAAGGGCGTTAAGCAGCGACACCGGGCCATACGTCCGTCCCGGCGTCAAAACAGGCGGGCACACTAATATAATTGAGAATCATTTTCAATAAACGAACCATCAACGCCCGGGTTAGCCCTGCTCGATCAACATGACGGCGGTGGTCTCCGGCTCCAGCGCTTCGAAAATATGCTCGCGATCGGCGGAGTAACTGATGTAATCCCCGGCGCTCAGCTCCAGCGGCTGATCCGCCGGCCCGAGGCGCGCGCGCCCGCTGCTGATGATCACATGCTCGACGGTGCCCGGCGGATGCGGCCGCGAGCATTTCGTTTCACCGGGTTGCACCCGCAGCCGGTAAATGTCGCGCTGCGCGCCCGGTGGACAAGTGGCCAACAGCGTGGCGGCGTAGTTGCCCTGCTCCGACAGCGCCGGCGTTCCCTCATGGGCGCGGATCACTTGCACCGGCCTGCTCGGCTGTGAAATCAGCCGGCTGACCGGCACATCCAGCGCCATCGCCAGCGCCCACAGCGTTTCCAGACTGGGGTTGCCGCTGCCGGCTTCGAGCTGCGACAGCGTGGACTTGGCGATACCCGCGCGCTTCGCCAGTTCGGTAACGGACAGATTCAATCGCTCCCGCTCACGGCGGATTGCCGCCGACAAGAGGCCAATCGGCGTGATGTTCTGCATTAGGCTCTCGCTCATTGTTCGTTATACAATTCAATTGTTCGACTTGACGAACAGCGTCAACCATGTTCATCATAATGTTCGATTGTTCATTTTAATGATTAAGCGACTTCACCACAAGCACGGTCAGGCCGCGAGGGAAACGACATGAAAACGAAAACGCGCGGCGCAGTGCAAATGATCCTCGCCATGACGATCTCCGGCACCGTCGGTTGGCCGGTACTCGTTTTAGCGCAGCCGCCCGCCACGGTGGTGTTTTGGCGCTGCGCGTTCGGCGCGCTGGCGATGCTGGCCACCTGCGCCGCGCTTGGGCAACTGAAATCAGGCGCCATCAACCGGCGGCAGCTGGCTTTCGCCGTCCTGGGAGGCCTCGCGCTGGTGCTCAACTGGACGCTATTGTTTGCCGCCTATGCGCATGCCTCGATCGCTGTCGCCACCGTGACCTACCATGTTCAACCGTTTATGTTGGTGGCGCTGGGAGCGCTGCTGTTCGGCGAAGAACTGACGGCTAATCGGCTGGGCTGGCTTCTGCTGGCGTTCGCGGGGATGGTGTTGATCGTCACCGGCCGGCAAAGCGGTGGCGGCGATGGCGACTATCTGTTCGGCGTGGCGCTGGCGCTGGGGGCGGCCCTGATGTACGCCCTGGCGGCGGCGATCGTCAAACAGCTGGCCGCGCTGCCGCCGCAGCTGATCGTGTTGATTCAGTTGACCGTCGGCGCGCTGGCGCTGGCCCCGTTCGCCGGTCTGGCCCACCTTCCCGCAGATTCGTTCGACTGGCTGCTGCTGGCGACCCTCGGTCTGGTGCATACCGGGTTGATGTCCACGTTGCTCTATGGCGCGATCCAGAAAATCCCCACCGCTCTGGTCGGCGCACTGTCGTTTATCTACCCGGCAGTGGCGATCGTGGTGGACTGGGCGGCGTTCGGGCACCGTCTCAGCCTGTTGCAGCTGCTGGGCACGCTGGCCATTCTCGGCGCGGCGGCGGGCATGAACTTCGGCTGGCGATGGCCGCCCGCCGCGCACCGGGCCGGTAAAATCGGTTAATCCCGCCTGACGGGCAAGCTATGCACAATAAGGCATTCGCCTTGTGTCCGGCGCGGTGCTATTTATTTAAACCGTGTAGGGTAGAAGGAGTGTTCTATGTGGCATCACCGCCTGCAACGGCGCATCCGTTTCAGCTACTGGAACGAACTGTGCGTCACAAAAAAATAAGGGAAGGCGCAAGCCTTCCCTTTTGTCATTCACCGCTCGGGTCAAAAACGGTCGGTTTTCACCACCTCGTCGAACGGCAGCTTGCCGATGCGCGGGTAAGGTTGCCCCGCCGCCTTGCCGATAGCGACCATCAGCGCGATCTGATAATGCGCCGGCTTATTGATAATCTCGCCCACCGCGTCGAAATCAAAACCGTCCATCGGGCAAGAGTCGTAGCCCTGCGCCTTGGCCGCCAGCATCAGCGTCTGGGCGAAGATGCCGCTGCTGCGCATCACCTCGTCGCGCTGCACCTGCGGCTTACCGCGATAATACTGATCGACGGCCGGGATCATGAACTGCTGCACCGGCTCCGCGGCCTCGGCCCAGACGGTTTTTACCTGTGACTCCCAGCTCGACAGATCGCCGCACAGCACGACCAGCATCGACGCGTCGGTCACCTGCGCCTGCCCCCACGCCGCCTCGCGAATTTTCTCGCGCTGCGCGCGATCTTCGATCAGCAGCGGGCGCCAGTGCTGCAGGTTAAACGCGCTGGGAGCGCCCTGCAGCGCGATAGTCAGCAACGCTTTTTTCTCTTCGAGCGTCATCACGTGCTGCGCATCGAACTGCTTGGTGGCGCGGCGCTGGCGGATTGCGTCTAACGTATTCATTTTACTGCCTCTGTCCATGTGAAAAGCTCTATTGTCGCCAACGCGGCGTGGCTGTCCAGCCCCCGGCGGCTATTTCTGCTCGGTTTCGGCGCGCAAGCGGCCGACCTGCGCCGCCAGGTCCGGCCACGGCGCCTGACCGGCGTAATGCTGCCGCAGGTAGTTGAGCAGGATGGCGATCTGCGCGTCATTCAGGTTATGGCGAAAGCCTGGCATATAGCCCAGCTCGGCGTTCGCCGGCCGCTGTATGCCGTCCAGCACCACGCGAATGGCGTTGTCCGGCGCCTCGGCGAACAGGTTGGTATTCAGCGCCAGAGACGGGCGCACCCCCGCCATCTGCGCGCCTTTTTCCTGCGCATGGCACGCCATGCAGGCGCCGGAAAACAGCCGCGCCCCTTGCGAACTCAGGGGCTCGACCTGGCGCTCCGCCTGAGCGTTCAAAGTTGCCGCCGCGGCCTGCGCCGCCGCTTCCGGATGATAGCTGCGCAGATAGACGGCGATCGCCTGCAGATCGGCCTGCGACAAGCGCGACAGCCCTTCTTCGATCACCGGCGCCATCGGCCCGGCGGCGACGCCGTGGTTGGCCGAGTAGCCGGTGCGCATGAAATCGACCAGATCCTGCTGTGACCAGGCGAGCGGCGCGGGCGAGCGGCCGGTCAACGCCGGCGCCGTCCAGCCTTCCGCCACGCCGCCGGCCAGGTGCTCGCCGCCGGTTTTCTCGCCGAACAGCACGTTGCGCGGCGAGTGGCAGGCGCTGCAGTGCCCCAACCCTTCGACCAGGTACGCGCCGCGGTTCCAGTCGGCGCTTTGGGCTGGCTGTTCCGGCAACGCGCCCGGCGTCAGGAACAGCAGGTTCCAGGCGAAGATGCCCTGGCGAATGTTGAACGGAAAGTGCAGATCGGTGGCCGGCGGCCGGTACTTGACCGGCGGCTGCGACATCAGATAGGCATACAGCGCCTGCAGATCGTCGTCGCGGGTGCGGGTAAAGGCGGTATAGGGAAACGCCGGATAGAGATAGCGGCCCTGGCGATCGACGCCGTGGCGCATGGCGCGTTCGAACGCCGCGTAGCTCCAGCTGCCGATGCCGGTTTCCACGTCCGGCGTGATGTTGGTGGTGTAAATGGTGCCGAAGGGGATCTCCATCGCCAGCCCGCCGGCGTTGCGCTCGCCGCCCGCACGGGTGTGGCACACCGCGCAGTCGCCGAGATCGGCCAACGTTTTGCCGCGCGCGATCTGCGCCTCGCTGAAACTGTGGGTCGCATCGGCGGCGAGCGGCGCAATCTCCGGCTGCCAACTGGCGACCACGCCGGCGACCACCACGGCGATCACCGTGACGCCGCCCCACCCGACGATTTTTTTCATCTTACTCATCTTTGCTGTCCTTGGTCGTTACGGGGGGTTAATGGCCGGCCTGAGCGCGCAGCGCGGCGAGCACCCGCGCCGGTGTGAACGGCACCTCGCGCAGGCGCACGCCGAGGGCGTCAAACAGCGCGTTGCCGATCGCCGCCGCACTCGGCACCGAGGCGGACTCTCCTGCGCCCATCGGCGCTTCGTCCGGGCGGTCGATCAGCTGGATATCGACCTGCGGCAATTCGTCAAAGCGCAGGATCGGATAGCCGCCCCAGTCCAATGACGTCACGCCCGACGCGTTGAAGGTCACAAACTCTTTCAGCACCCGGCTGGCGGACTGGATAATGTTGCCGTGCACCTGATGGCGCACCCCGGCCGGATTGATCATCCGGCCGCAATCATGCGCCACGAAGATTTTATCGAGCGTGATCTGCCCGGAAAGGCGATTGACGCTGAGATCGCACACCCAGGCCGCCCAGGCGGCGCCGAAGCCGGGAAATTTGCTGTGGAAATAGCGCGCATAGGCGAAGCCGCGGCCGCTCACCACTTCGGCGCCGGCGGCGCGCGACCGGTGCGCCGGGCCGTCTTGCCAGTTCGCCTGGCGCTTCAGGGCCTCAATCAAGGCCACTGCGCGCGGATCGTTCAGGTAACGCAGGCGAAACGCGATCGGATCCTCGCCGGCACGCCAGGCCAGCTCGTCGATCCAGGACTCATGGGCGAACACGTTGGGCAGCGCCGAAACGCCGCGCATCCACGAGGCCCGCACGATCGGCGCGGCGTCCTGGCAAATCACCCGCATGTGCGGATACTCGTATTGCGGAATGGCGGTGCGATCGCCCATCTGTTGCACGTCAGCCCGGTTGGCCACCTTGCCGGTCAACACCAGCGGCAAGGTCACCGCATTGTTGGAGGGATAGCTGGTTTTCAACTCGTAGGCCGCCACTCGGTTTTGCGCGTCGAGGCCGCCGCGTACCCGGATCAACTGACCGGTGCCCTTCGGCTCCCAGCCGGATTCCTGTTCGCGCATCAGTTGCACCCGCACCGGGCGGCCGGTCGCCCGCGCCAACAGCGCCGCGTCCGCCGAGACGTCGTCGGCGCAGTTGCGGCCATAGCAGCCGGAGGCCTCCATACGGGTGATATGCACCTGCTCAGGCGGCAATTCCAGCAGCGTGGCGATATCTTTGCGCAGATCGTGCGGGTTTTGCGTGCCGGACCACACCTGCGCCCGCCCGTCTTTAACCTCCGCCACTGCGCAGGAAGGGCCGATCGAGGCGTGCTGATGGTAAGGCCAGACATAGTCCGCCCGCACTTCGGTATGCAGCAATGCCAGCGCGTCGTCCGTGCCCGCATCGTCGCGCAGCACGCGGTCGGTTTTCGGGTTGGCTTCCAGTGCGGCGGGCAGCGCCTCAGGCGACAGGTCCGGCAGGCCGGCCCAGGGTTTCCATTCGGTTTTCAGCCGGCGCATGGCGGCGATCGCCTGCTCTTCGCGCTCGGCCACAATGCCGATGAAATCGTTGATCACCACCAGTTTCACGATGCCCGGCAGATGCGCGATCGAACTTTCATCCACCGACAACAGGCCGCCGCCCAGCGGCGCGCTGCTGTCGGCGCCTGCGTAAGGCGGGCGCACCACCCGGCCATGCAGCATGCCGGGCAAACGCAGATCGTGCACGTAGGTCAGCGCGCCGCTCACTTTGGCCGGAATATCGACCCGGGCGACGGCGCGGCCGACATAGCGGTTCTGCTGTTCACCGTTCAGCGGCACGTTTTTATCCAGCGCCACGTGCAGATTCTGCCCGCTCGCCAGCTGCGCATAGCTCAAGGCGCGCCCCGGATTCTTGGTCACAAACACCTGCCCCGCCGCCGCCGTCAGCTGGTCGGCCGGCAGTTCGAAGGCTTTGGCCGCCAGCGCCGTCAGCATATGCCGCACCTGCGCCGCCGCCTGCCGCAGCGGCACCGACGTGACCTGGATGGTGGCGCTGGCGATGGTCGGCCCCTGATCCGGCGTGCGTTGCGTATCGCCAAGGATCATCGTGACGTGCTCAAACGGCACGCAAATTTCGTCGGCGACGATCTGCGCCAGCGCGGTGCGAATGCCGGTGCCGAGATCGACATGGCCATTGAAGGCCGTCACCCGGCCGTCGGCGGTGAGGCTGATAAAACTGTCTACCCTGTCCAGCGGCAGATCGGCAGGCGTTGGGGCGGGCTCGGCGGCGAAGGCGTTAAACGGCGCGGGCAGCAGGCTGCTGACCATCACCACACCGCCGGCCTGCAACAGCTGGCGGCGGGTCAGTTCGAGGCGGCTCATGCTTGCCTCCGTGCAGCCAGCAGCGCGCGGGCGCGTTCGGCGGCGCGCAAGATCTCAAGATGGGTGCCGCAGCGGCACAGGTTGTAGGCCAGCTCTTTCTTGATCGCCTGTTCGTCCGCCTCGGGTTCACGTTCGAACAGCGCGACCAGCGTCATGATCATGCCGTTGACGCAGTAGCCGCATTGCGCCGCCTGCTCATCGATAAATCCTTGCTGCACCGGGTGCGGCGTTTCCGGCGTGCCCAGGCCTTCCAGCGTGGTGACGGACTTGCTTCCTACCGCGGCCAACGGCATTGAGCAGGAGCGAGCGGCGACGCCGTCGATAAGAACGGTGCAGGCGCCGCACTCCCCCAGGCCGCAGCCGTATTTGGGGCCATTCAAGTGCAGATCGTTGCGTAACACGTACAACAGCGGGGTCTCGGGCGAGATATCGCCGAGTGGAACCACCCGGCCATTAACATTGATTTCCATGGTGAAACTATCCCTTAAACAAACGGATTTAATCCGTAACATCACTGCGGCGAATAATTGCGCAGCGTGCTAATAATTATCATCAAAAGACTTGATAATGTTAAGGGAATGTAGCCGCCATGGCTTTAACGAAAAGTGGGTATTTTCTATAAATTTCCGATAGATAAGCCCGGTTTTATGATTGCGTCCCGTGATTATTGGCGTTCGTCAACGCGGCCTCGGCACCGTCGACCAACAGCCGCACGCTGGCTTCGAACAGCGCGTCTGCGCCCTTATCCTGCAAAGTTTCCCAGCCTTCGCACAGCAGCGGGTAACGCTGGCGATCGGCGTCATTCAGCGTATCGTCCGGCTGCATTTGCTGCTCTTCCAGCACCCAGCCTACGACGAAGCGCCCGACGGCGAACAGCAAATTCACCGCGCGTTCAGGCGTCAAGCCCGCCCGGCACAGCAGCGCCACCTTGGCCTCGATAATGGCGAATTGCGGCTCCTGCGGCCGGGTGCCGGCATGCAGACGCGCGCCGTCGCGGTAAGCCAGCAGAGCCCGACGGAAATTGCTCGCATTGGTGACGACCCAATCCTGCCAGGCCATATCGGCAGGCAGTTCTTCACGGTGATCCAACATGATGGTTTCCGCCATCGCCTTCAGCAGCTCGGCCTTGTTCTTGAAATGCCAATAGAGCGTGGGAGATTGCACGCCGAGATGTTGCGCCAGGCGACGGGTGCTCAGAGCATCGATGCCGATTTCATTCAGCAGCGCCAGCGCTCCGCGCAGGACGGTTTCACGCGTTAAACGTATCGCAGTATTTTTTTCGCTCATCTCTCTATCACTGATAGGGTAACTATGGAATACTCAATACTCTATCACTGTTAGAGTCACAATCTTGAAAAAACCTATGCTGGTTATTTTGTTGACGGTGTTGCTGGATGCGGTGGGCATCGGTCTGATCATGCCGATCCTGCCGGCGCTGTTGCGCTCGCTGGGCGGTCTTGACGCCGGCAGCCTGCATTACGGTGCCCTGCTGGCGGCCTATGCGTTGATGCAATTCCTGTTTTCACCGATCCTCGGCGCGTTGAGCGATCGCTTCGGCCGGCGGCCGGTGCTGTTAATTTCACTCGCCGGCGCCGCGGCCGACTACCTGCTGATGGCGTTCGCGCCGACGCTGGCCTGGCTCTATCTGGGCCGGTTGCTGGCGGGCATCACCGGCGCCAACATGGCGGTCGCCACCGCTTACGTTACCGATATTACTCCTGCCGGCCAGCGCGCGCGGCGTTTCGGCCTGGTGGGCGCGGTGTTCGGCGTCGGCTTTATCGTCGGCCCGCTGCTCGGCGGTTCGCTGGGCGAGTGGCATCTGCATGCGCCCTTCCTGGCGGCGGCGGCGATGAATGCCCTCAACCTGGCGATGGCGTTTTTCCTGCTGCCGGAATCGCGTAAACCCCGCACCCGCGCCGCCGAGAAAATCCGCCTCAATCCCTTTTCGTCATTGCGACGGCTGCACGGCAAACCGGGCCTGCTGCCGCTGGCCGGCATTTACCTGATCATGGCGTTGGTTTCACAGGCGCCGGCCACGCTGTGGATTTTATACGGCCAGGATCGTTTCGGCTGGAGCATGATGGTGGCGGGCCTGTCGCTGGCCGGTTACGGCGCCTGCCACGCGCTGTCGCAGGCCTTCGCCATCGGCCCGCTGGTCGCGCGGCTCGGCGAACGCAAGGCGCTGCTGATCGGCCTGACCGCCGACGCGCTGGGCCTGGTGCTGTTATCGATCGCCACGCGCGGCTGGGCGCCCTTTGCGCTGCTGCCGTTCTTCGCCGCGGGCGGTATGGCGCTGCCCGCGCTGCAGGCGTTAATGGCGCAAAAGGTGGACGACGATCATCAGGGCGAGCTGCAAGGGACGCTGGCCAGCATGGGCAGCCTGATCGGCGTCGCGGGGCCGCTGATGGCGACGGCGCTGTATGCCGCCACGCGCGATGTCTGGCCCGGCCTGGTCTGGGCGTTGGCCGCCGCCCTGTATCTGCTGGTGCCGCCGTTGCTGGCGCGTTCGCGCGAGCGTGACGCGGCATAGCGTAGAGAGCCCCTTCTCCCGCTTAAGCTCATTTATGGCTAAGCAAGGCATTATTCAGCATAAGCGGGCGCTTTACACGCCACTGCGCCGCTCATTATCATCGCCCTTATCCCGCCGCAGGAAAATTTAAATGCCGTTTCATGGCGTTACGCCCAGCGCGTATCGCTATTGTTCACTTCGCCTATCGGAAAATCAGGATGAGAAAACTCACAACGCCGCTGATCGCCGCCCTGCTGCTCGGCCTGCTTAGCCTGCCGGCCGGCGCGCAGGAGAAACCGCAACAAATCACCATCGGTTACCAGAAAGCCAACATTTTTGCGCTGCTGAAATACCGCGGCACGCTGGAGAAAACCCTGGAGCCGCAGGGCGTCAAGGTTCGCTGGATAGAATTCCCCGCCGGCCCGCAGATGTTGGAGGGGTTGAACGTCGGCAGCATCGATCTGGCAGCGACCGGCGACGCGCCGCCGGCCTTCGCGCAAGCCGCCAAGGCCGATCTGGTTTATTTGGCGCATTCGCCGCCCAGCCCGAAAACCGAAGCCATCGTGGTGCCGCAGGATTCGCCGATCCGCTCCGTGGCCGATCTGAAAGGCAAACGCGTGGCGTTGAACAAAGGGTCTGACGTCAATTACCTGCTGGTGAGCGCGCTGGAACAGGCCGGCTTGAGCTACAAGGACATCACGCCGGTCTATCTGCCGCCGAGCGATGCCCGCGCCGCCTTCCAGCGTGGCAGCGTCGACGCCTGGGTGATTTGGGATCCCTACTACGCCGAGGTGGAAACCCGCGCCAACGCCCGCCTGCTGAAAGACGCGGAGGGCCTGGTGCCGCACTATACCTTCTATCTCGCCAGCCGCCGCTTTGCCGAAACCTACCCGGACAGCGCCAAACAGGTGATTCAACAGCTCGGCGCGCTGAGCGACTGGGCCAACGAGCATCCACAGGAAGCGGCGGCGATCCTCGCTCAGAGCACCGGTCTGGATCAGGCCATTTGGGCCAGAGCCATCGCCCGCATGCCGTTCGGCAGCCAGCGCATGTCGCCGGAGGTGTTCAGACAGCAACAGCAGTTGGCGGATAAATTCACCGCCATCGGGCTGCTGCCGGTTAAGGTGGATGTCAACGCCGCCCGCTGGTCCGAAGATAAGCCCGAGGCGCCATAGCCTTTGCCGCGCTTTGGCTTTAGAAAGCAGAAACCGGCATTTTGCCGCCGGCATCAGCTGGCCTATGCTAACCCTGTGTGATGAAACGCGTTTTCATGGCATGTCTTCCGGAACGTTTTGCTTTAATTTGTTCGTCGTGAACCCTGGGCCGCCCCTGACTGGTGCGGCTTTTCTTTTTGTTCAGCAGTGCCGGCGGCGGCGAATTTTGCTATGGTAACCCGCAGATAAATGTCCCGTTTTCAGCCGCCGGATCGACCCATGTTTACCCATAAAGCAATCGCCGAGCTCAACGCCCTGGAGCTGATGGTTTATAACTACGTCAGCAAACACAAAAATCAAGTGATGTACATGACCATCCGCGAGCTGGCCGAGGCCGCCGGCGTATCCACCACTACCGTGCTGCGATTTTGCAAAAAAATGGGTTGCGACGGTTATTCAGAATTTCGCATCCGTTTCAAACTGTATCTGGAGCAAAGCGATGCGCCGCCGGTCGATTCCGGCATCGGCGAAATTCTCAGTTTTTTTAAAAGCGTCAGCAACGACGAATTTAATCAGTTACTCGATGAAGCGGCGCATCATATCGCCGCCGCCGAGCGGATTATTTTCGTCGGCATCAGCACCTCTGGCGCCTTGGGGAAATATGGTGCGCGTTTCTTTTCCAATGTCGGGAAATTCAGCACCCATATCGACGATCCTTATTATCCCGTCAACAGCGAGATGTATAAAAACGCGGTGGCGATCATGCTGTCGGTTTCCGGCGAAACCGAAGAGATCCTGCGGCTGGCCAGCCAATTCAGTCTGCACCACTGCAAGATCATCAGCATCACCAACAACGAAACCTCTTCGCTGGCGCGGCTGGCGGACTTTAATCTCTCCTACCACGTGCCGCAGCATTTGATCGGCGGCCATCACAATATCACCACGCAGATCCCCGTGCTTTACATTATTGAAACCATCGGCAAACGGCTTGGGCATATTAATTCGGCAAAATAAAACAGGCTGTTTTTTTATTGTGACAAATCACTTTGTACGGCGATTTGTTATATCGTGACATTTCTTTTGGTCTTGTTACTCTATTGGCAATGCGAACGTTATTATCCTTCATTAAATAAGATGAGACATTGACGATGAAACAGTTGCCGAAAGATTTTCTGTGGGGAGGCGCGGTCGCCGCGCACCAGGTTGAAGGCGGTTGGGATCGGGGCGGCAAAGGCCCAAGCATCGCCGACGTGCTGTCCGGCGGTTCGCACGGCGTCGATCGCGTGATGACCGACGGCGTGCTCGACGGCTACCGTTACCCCAACCATGAAGCGGTGGACTTCTACGGCCGCTACAAACAGGACGTGGCGCTGTTCGCCGAGATGGGGTTCAAATGCTTCCGCACCTCGATCGCCTGGACGCGCATCTTCCCGAACGGCGACGAAGCAACGCCAAACGAGGCCGGCCTGCAGTTTTACGACGATCTGTTCGACGAGTTGCTGAAATACGGCATCCAGCCGGTGATCACCCTGTCGCACTTCGAAATGCCTTACCATTTGGTGAAAACCTACGGCGGCTGGAAAAACCGCCGGGTGGTGGAATTTTTCGTGCGCTTTAGCGAAGTGGTGATGCGCCGCTACCGCGAGAAGGTGAAGTACTGGATGACCTTCAACGAGATCAACAACCAGAGCAACTACCGCTACCCGCTGTTCGGCTACTGCTGTTCCGGCGTGGACTACACCCAGGAAGACAACCCGGAGCAGGCGCTGTACCAGGTATTGCACCACCAGTTCGTCGCCAGCGCGCAGGTGGTCAAACTCGGCCATCAGATCAACCCGGAGTTCAAGATCGGCTGCATGCTGGCCTGCGTGCCGTTCTACCCTTATTCCTGCAAGCCGGACGACGTGATGTACGCCGTGGAGGCGATGCACCAGCGCTATCTGTACACCGACGTGCAGATGCGCGGCTACTACCCAAGCTATCTGCTGCGCGACTGGGAACGCAAAGGGCTGAAGATCGAGATGCAGCCGCAGGACGCACAGATCCTGCGAGAGGGCTGCACCGACTACATCGGCTTCAGCTATTACATGAGCAACGCGCTGCAGGCCAACGCGGTGGAAGGCAGCGACGGCATGTTCGGCTTCCCGGGCAACGTGCCGAACCCGCACGTCAAGGCTTCCGACTGGGGCTGGCAGATCGATCCGGTCGGACTGCGCTACTCGCTGAACGTATTGTATGAACGTTATCAGAAACCGCTGTTTATCGTGGAGAACGGCTTCGGCGCCTTCGACAAGGTGGAAGCGGACGGCCAGATCAACGATGACTATCGCATCGACTATCTGCGCGCCCATATCGAAGAGATGAAAAAAGCGGTGATTGAAGACGGCGTAGACCTGATCGGCTATACGCCGTGGGGCTGCATTGACTGCGTATCGTTCACCACCGGCGAGTACAGCAAGCGCTACGGCTTTATCTACGTCGATAAACACGACGACGGCACCGGCACGCTCGAACGTTCGCGCAAGAAAAGCTTCGACTGGTATCGTCGGGTGATCGCCAGCAACGGCGAACAGCTGTAACCGCCGCAGCTCAGGGGCGGTGACGCCCCTTCTCGCCCATGCCGCCCGGCATGGGCATTTTCGCTTATATCGCCGGGAATGGCGCCCCGACATAATTTTCCGCCAGCATCGTCATGGCGCTGCGCGATTTCACCGTGTACTGCAGCTCTGAGAGTTGCAGCCGGTGTTCGAAAGGCGTGTCTTCCCGCCGGGTATGCAGCATGTGGGTCATCCACCAGGAAAAATGCTCGGCGCGCCAGACCCGCTGTAAGGCGGTGTCGCTGTAATCGTCCAGCCGTTGCCAGTCGCCTCGCCGGTAAAATGTCTCCAGCGCCTGGGACAACAGGCAAACATCGGCCATGGCCAGGTTCAACCCTTTGGCGCCGGTCGGCGGCACGATATGCGCCGCGTCGCCCGCCAACAGCAGGCGCCGGTAGCGCATCGGTTCGGTAACGAAGCTGCGCATGCCCACCACGTTTTTCTGAAATATGCGGCCCTTTTTCAGCGTCCAGCCTTCATGGTTTTCCAGCCGCTGATCCAACTCGCGCCAGATACGATCGTCCGACCATTGATCGACCTGTTCCGCCGGATCGCACTGAAAATACATGCGCTGCACGCCGGGCGAACGGGTGCTGATCAACGCAAAACCGCGCGGATGGCAGGCATAGATCAGCTCTTCGCTGGACGGCGGCGCTTCGACCAGAATGCCGAACCAGCCGAACGGATAGGTGCGGGTGTAATCCTGCCGCAGCCCGCCGGGCATCGCCGCGCGGCTGATGCCGTGGAATCCGTCGCAGCCGATGACAAAGTCGCAGCGGAGACGGCGCGGCTGGTCGCCATGACGGTAGTGAACCTCGGGCTGCGCGCTGTCCAGCGCCCTCAATTCAACCTGCTCCACCTCGAAAAACAGATGGCCCTGCGCCGCCAGACGCGCGGCGATCAGGTCTTTCAAGACTTCATGCTGGGCATAAACGGTGACGGCGCGCTCGGTCAATCCGGCCAGATCGATGCGGTGCTGCCGGCCGCCGAACGCCAAGCGGATCCCCTGATGCCGCGCCCCTTCCCGCCGCATCCGCTCCCCCAATCCGGTCTGCTCGAGCAGATCGACGGTCCCCTGTTCGAGCACCCCGGCGCGAATGGTCGATTCCACCGCCTCCCGGCTGCGCGTTTCCAACACCACCGATTCCACACCTTGCAGGTGCAGCAGATGGGACAACATCAAGCCGGCCGGACCGGCGCCGATGATCACAACCTGTGTGCGCATAGCATGACTCCCTCATAGCATTTTGTTGAGCGGCGCCGGTAGCGCCGGGTAGCCGCCGGAAAGGTGTTTGGCGAGCAGCGCCAGCGCCGCGATCAGCGCCGGGATGGCCAACAGCGCGAAAATGGTGCTGAACGACAGCTGCATCTGCATCAGCACGCCACCGCTCATCGCCCCCAGAATGCCGCCAAAACGCCCGAGCCCGAGCATCCAGGCCACGCCGGTCGCCCGGCTCTGGGTGGGATAGAACCCGGCCGCCAGGGCAGGCATGGATGACTGGGCGCCGTTCATGCAGGTGCCGGCGATGAACACCGTGAGCGCCATCAGCAGCGGAGAGGTATAGACATAGCCGATGATGCCGACGAACAAACCGGTCAGCAAATAGCCGACGGCCACCACCTTGTGCGGGTTCATGCGATCCATCAACCAACCGATAATCAATACGCCAAGCCCCCCGCCGAGCGGAAACAGCGCGGTGATCAGCGACGCCTGCGTAACGGAGGCGCCGGTTTCACGGATCAGCAGCGGCAGCCAACTGGTCAGCAGATAGAAGATCATTAATCCCATGAAGTAAGTCAGACACAGCATCAACGTGCCCAGCAGATAGCGACGCGAAAAGATCATGCCCAGCGGCGACGCTGCCTTTACCTGCCCCTCTTCCTGCAACATGAAGCGCGGCGGCGGCGTCATGCGGATCGGCGCAATGCGTTTCAGCACCCTGGCGATGCGCTCTGCGGCATAGCCGCGCGCGACCATGAAGCGCACGGATTCAGGCAAGGCGGCGATCAGGACCAGCGCCAGCAGCAACGGCATGACGCCGCCCAGCACCATCACGCTCTGCCAGCCGAAATGCGGTATCAGCCAGGCGGAAGAAAAACCGCCCAGTGACGAACCGAGAGGGAAACCGCAAAACATCAGATTCACCATCAGCGCCCGGCAGCGCTGAGGGGCATATTCCGACATCAGCGTGGCGGCGTTCGGCATGGCCGCCCCCAGTCCCAGCCCGGTCAAAAAACGCAGCAGCGTCAGCGTCGAAAGCGAGCCGGCGAAGGCGGTCAGCAGGCTGAAGCCGCCGAACAGCAGCAGCGAAATCACCAGCACTTTCTTGCGGCCGATGCGATCCGCCAACGGGCCGGCGGCCAACGCGCCTACCGCCAGACCGACCAGCGCGGCGCTCATTACCGGCCCCAGCGCGGTTTTGTCTATTCCCCACTCCTGCACCAGCGACGTGGCGATGAAGCCGATAATGGCGGTATCGAAACCGTCCAGCGCGACCGCCAAAAAACACAAAGCCAGTATCAACCACTGGTAGCGAGAAAATGGCTGGTTATCGATAAACCCTCGAATTTCTACGTTGTTATCATGCGGCATGCCTTGCTCCTCAGAGAGTGCGGCAAACCTCACCGCACGGAACAGCCGGCTGCGAGCCGGCGAGAGGGTTAATTTGTGCGATTATCGGAATATAGTTCGTTAATCGACAATCAAATCAAACCACCCCACGGCGAATGCTTCAATATTGTTAAAAAAATAAGCGTGCGATAAACGAACATCAGAAAACGGTAAATAAAATAATTTTATTTACTATTAATTGGATATGGAGATTTAAGCCGTGACTACGGCGTGGGGAGTTGTGATTTTGTTAACATTTTAAAAACATCATGAGCGCCCGGTCCGACGTTGCCCCTGGGCCGGAGGGAACCGGCGCTTGTCAAACCGCGCTCGCCGCCTAAAAACAGGAAGCGAGCGCAAGCCTCGGCGCTATTGGCTCACGGCGCCGTTTGCGCGGCGGCGAGGTATTTCGCCATTTCCGCCGTCGGCACCATGCCGCCGCCGGTTGCCCATACCAGATGCGTCGCCTGGGCCAGGTGCTCGGCGCTTATACCCTGCTCGCTGAGCTCCCCCGCATGAGCGGCAACGCGCCACGGCCCAGCCATGCCCGCCAGGGCGGAGGGTTCCAGCTGGATATGCTCGTGCCTGTCCAACAGCCCGAGCAGCGCGAACATCTCTTCGTCGCTCAGGGTGTAAAACGCGCTCAGCAGGCGCTCCATCGCCCGGCCGACAAAACCGGAGGCGCGCCCCACCGCCAACCCGTCCGCCGCCGTGCGGTTGTCGATGCCGAGATCTTGCACCGCAATGCCGTCATGCAACCCGCTGTAGACGCCGAGCAGCATGCAAGGGGAATGGGTCGGTTCGGCAAAAATGCAGTGAACATGATCGCCGAACGCCAGCTTGAGGCCAAAGGCGACGCCGCCCGGCCCGCCGCCGACGCCGCACGGCAGATAAACGAACAGCGGATGCTGCGCGTCCACCACGATGCCCTGTTCGGCAAACTGCCGCTTCAGGCGGCCGCCGGCCACCGCGTAGCCGAGGAACAGGGTTTGCGAGTTTTCATCATCGATAAAGAAGCAACTCGGATCGTTCGCCGCCTGTTTGCGCCCTTGTTCGACCGCCACGCCGTAATCGTCAGCGTATTCCACCACCGTCACGCCATTGTCGCGCAGCTTCTGTTTTTTCCACTCTCGCGCATCCGCCGACATGTGCACGCTGACATCAAATCCCAGGCGGGCGCTGATGATACCGATGGATAATCCCAGATTGCCGGTTGATCCGACGGCGATGCGGTACTGGCGGAAGAACTGACGGAACTCGTCGGAAAACAGCCGGGCGTAGTCGTCGCCGGTGTGCAGCAGCCCCGCCTCCAGTGCCAGCTTTTCCGCGTGCGTCAGCACCTCATAGATGCCGCCGCGCGCCTTGATTGAGCCGGAAATCGGCAGATGGCTGTCCTTTTTCAACAGCAGGCGCCCGCCCAACGTCTGCCCATAGCGCCGATCCAACGCGAGCTGCATGGCCGGGATCGCCACCAGTTCGGATTCGATGATCCCCTTTGTCGGTTGGGTTTCCGGGAAGGCCGCGGCAAGATAAGGCGCGAAACGCGCCAGGCGCTGCTCCGCGTCGGCGACGTCGGCGGCGGTCAACCCGACGTGGGGCAACCCTGCGGCCAGCGTTGTCGCGCGCGGATTGAACCAGGTGATCGGCTCTAGCGCGACCATGCGTTGCAACAGCGGATGCTGGGCGACCCACGATAGGATCTGTGATTTCTGCATAAGTGTCCCTGACTGATTTGGCGTTGCCGTCACCTTGCCGCGAACGCCGGCGGCTGACAAATGATAAATTCTGAGCTTGAGGTGCACTAGATTGATGCAAGCGCGACGTTAGCCGGCCGTCACGCCAAACAGCATGCCCACGCCGGAAGAAACCGCCATCGCCAGTGCGCTCCAGATAAGGATGCGCGCCACGCCCGGCAAGATCGGCGCCCCGCCGGTTTTCGCGGCGATGCCGCCGAGAACGCCGAGGGAAATCAGCGCCGACGCCACCAGCGCCGGCCGCGTCCAGGCGACCGGCACCCACAGCGCCACCAGCAGCGGCAACAGCGCGCCGAGGGAGAAACTCAGGGCCGACGCCAACGCAGCCTGCAGCGGCCGGGCGCGGGTGGCGGAGGAAATGCCCAGTTCGTCGCGCGCGTGCGCCTCCAGCGCATCATGCGCCATCAGCTTTTCCGCCACCTGCCGGGCCAGCGCCGGATCCAGACCGCGGTGCACGTAGATTGACGTCAGTTCGCGAAACTCCCCCGGGTAGTCTTCAAGCAGCTCCGCCTGCTCTTCCGCCAGCGCGGCCTTTTCGGTATCCGCCTGCGACGAGACCGACACATACTCGCCGGTGGCCATCGACATCGCGCCGGCCACCCACCCGGCGACGCCGGCGATCATCAGCGCGGAATGCGAGGCGCTGGCCGCCGCCACGCCCAGCAGCAGGCTGGCCGTTGAAACGATGCCGTCGTTGGCACCGAGCACCGCCGCCCGCAGCCAGCCGATGCGTTCAATACTGTGCCGCTCTCGATGCATCCTTTCTCTCCTTCGTTCTCTTACCGCTAGCCCCGCGCCGCCGCTTCCAACCCGGCGATGTCGATTTTGCCCATCAGCAGCATCGCTTCCGTGACCCGCCGCACGCGGGCGGCGTCGGGATCGTTCATCAACTCCGTCAGGCGCTGCGGCACAATTTGCCAGCACAGCCCCCAGCGATCGCGCAGCCAGCCGCACTGCTCCGCCTCGCCGCCCTCGCTCAAGGCATCCCATAGCCGGTCGACTTCCGCCTGATCGTCACATTCCACCATCACGGAGAAACTGTGATTGAACGGATCCAGCGGCCCGGCTTCGATCGCCGCGTAGCGCTGGTCCCCCAGCGTGAAAGAAGCCAGTTTCACGCTGCCGGCCGGGCCGCTCGGCGTATCCGCCGGCAGGTCGGAAAACCAGTTCACGGACGAACCGGGGATCAGCGCGACATAGCAATTCAGCGCCGCTTCCATGTCTTTTTCAAACCACAGATGTTGCGTAATTCTGGCCATCTGCGCCTCCTTTACGCATCGAGGATCGGCGCGAAACCGCCGAAGATCATGCGTTTGCCGTCGAACGGCATCTCGCCCAGCGCTTTCATGCGCGGATCGTTCATCATTTTCTCATTGGCGGCGTCGCGCACCGCTTTGGAGGGGTACTCTATCCAACTGAACACCACCACTTCGTCTTCCTGGGCCTTCACCGCGCCGCGAAAGTCGGTGAGCTTGCCGTCGGGCACGTCATCGCCCCAACACTCCACGATGCGCGTGGCGCCAAACTCTTTGAACAGCGGCGCCGCTGCGGCCGCCAACCGGTGATAAGCCTCCTTGTTGGCGGCCGGTACCGCCACCACAAACCCGTCTACGTATTTCATTCTGGCATCCTCTTGTCTGATTAAGGACAGTCGGTTCAGCGCGGGCGACGTTGCCTGCGCCCCCTACCAGTTTAGACGGCGGGCGCGCAACCCGGATCGGAAGTTCAGCGCTCAGGATCGTTCGGTGGGTCAGAGTCCGGTGTGGCGACCCGGTTACGGCCGGCGTTTTTCGCTTTGTATACCGCCAGATCCGCCAGCTTCAGCAGGTCGGCCAGGCTTTGGCCGGAACCGCCCGGGCAGGTCACCATGCCGATGCTGACGGTGATCTGCAGCGGATGGCCGGCCGGCATGGTGATCGATTCCGCCTCAATGCGTTGCCGCAGCCGTTCGGCCAGCTGCAACCCTTGCTGTGGCTGGCCGAGCGTCGAGACGATAGCGAACTCTTCGCCGCCCATGCGGCCGAACAGATCATCGACGCGCAAATCGTCGGCGATCGCGCGGGTAAAGGCCATCAGCGCCTGATCGCCGCCGGCGTGGCCGAAACGATCATTGATCGATTTGAAGTAATCAATATCAAGCATCATGACGCATACCAACTCGCCCTTTTGGTCAATCATCCGCTCGCCGCGCTGCATAAACGCATTGCGCGTCAGCACGTGGGTCAGCGCATCGTGGTTCGCCACATGCTCCAGCGTGCGCAGCAGCGCGCTGCGCGCATAGTTCATGCTGGCCACGGCGATGGGCCCCAGCGCCAGCAGTGCGATGCCCAAACGCATCGATACCGCGTTTTGCAACACCTTCATGTCGAGCGTCGTGCTAAGCAACCCGAAATCGATCGCCAGATGGCACCACAGCACATAAATCAGCACCGCAATCATGGTGCAGAACAGTGAGAAGGACATCGCCAGCCACAGCAGCACCGGCATGGGAAAGATCACCGCCCCGGGGCCGCCGATCAGCACGCTGCACACCGCCGCCAGCAACAGCAGCGCCAACACCGTGAGTTTTCGCCCCGCCCGCGGCCATTGGCTGCGCTGGGTGAACATGGCGCCGGCCGCCGCAAGGCGACGTCGCCAATCGCCGGGAAACGCCAGAATAAACGGCATCAGCGTGACGTAATTGGTGAACTCGGACGAGAACCACAGCGCCAGCGAGGTCAGATAGGGTCTGCCGAACAGCCACTGCGAAGTTACGGCGCCCACCGCGCCGGTCGCGGCGGCTGCGGCCAGGCAGATGCCGAACAGGTACATGCTGGAGGCGCCACGCTGCAACATGCGCGCCGGCGGCGACAGCCGCATGAACAACAGATACCCCACCACGACGCCGGTCAGATTGGCGACGTTCAGCAGCAGCGTCTTTTGCAGCGAACTGCCGGTCAACAGATCCGCCGCCAGATAGCCCAGCACCGCCATGCCCCAGCCGGCCCGCGTAGCCCACTGTGGCCGACGCACCAAAACGGCCAGCAGTACGGCGTTCACCGGCCAGAATATCGCCAGAAAGCTGCCGGGGCGACTCACGATGCCCAGCAGACACAGGGTGAACACCAACAAAAAAATGATGAGCGCGGGCCAGATTTTCCGGGTATCGGACAACGAGGTGGTTTGCATCTTGGATCCAGAGACTTCCGCTAGCATAAAGTGACAGTCTATTCGCGTCACAACCGTCGACGACGGGGCGAAGATAAGCGGCCGACCCGCCTATTATTGCCAGTTTTGCCTGCCCGGACACCTGTTTATTCATTAAGTGAAAATATATTTGTGTATCAATATATTGACAGGAATCACCCTTCCAGCGAACAAACTGCCGCGCCCCTCCCGTCACTGCGATCGTTATTGCCATTCATCCGACTTTTTACCGGCAAAATCGCCGCCTTTTCACCTAATGGCAAAATTAAATCGTGCAATGAAGGGATACCGGCATTCCCCTCTATTCAAAACCTATAAATGATAATTATAACGATAATCGTTACTATTTATTATTTTTTCATGGAATTATATGCACCAGTCAGTTCTTCGCCACCCCACTAAAAGAAATAAAAATCACGTTCTTCGCACACTGCCCCTGATTGCCGGTTTGTTCCCCGCGCTGGCGATCGCCGCCGCGCCGCTCGCCGAGGTGCCGCAATCGGTCAGCGTCGTCACCTCTCAGGTCATTGACGACTTCCAGGTCAAAAGCGTCAATGAGGCGATGAAGTTCGTCAGCGGCGTCACCCAGGGCAACACGCTCGGCGGCACGGAGGATGGCTTCGTCAAACGCGGGTTCGGGGTTAACTCCGACGGCTCGGTCTTCATCGACGGCGTGCGCAGCAACCAAGGGCTGAGCATGGACGCCACCACCGATCGCGTCGAGGTCCTGAAAGGTTCCGCTTCGCTGCTGTATGGCATCCTCAGCCCCGGCGGCGTCATCAATCTGATCGGTAAAAAACCGCAGTATGACTGGAACACCCGCATCAGCGGCGCCACCAACAGTTTTGGCGGTGGCAGCGGCAGCGTCGATGTGACCGGCCCGCTGGGCGGCGGCTTCGCCTTTCGCCTGATCGCCGAACGCCAGCACGCAGATTACTGGCGCAATTTCGGCAGCGACGAACACACGCTGATCGCCCCTTCGCTCAGTTGGTTCGGCGACCAGGCTTCCTTTAACATCGCCTACAGCGAATACAAGTACGACATTCCTTACGATCGCGGCACCGCATTTATCGACGGCAAGCCGGTCGATGTGCCCTATGACCGCCGTTTGGATGACTACGCGAACCATGCCTGGGGCAAGAACAAACGTCTGAACGCCCATTATGAGTACGCGCTCGATCCGATCTGGACCACCCGCTTCAACTACGCCTGGCTGCAACGCCGTTACGACAGTAACGAAGTGCGCGCCACCGCGGTCGACACCACGACCGGCATCGTCTCGCGCCGCGCCGACGCCAACCGCGGTTTCAATCATCAAACCCACTATTACTCCTGGGATCTGACCGGTTCGCCGCAGCTGTTCGGCATGCAGCACGATCTGCTGCTGGGCGTGGACTACGAGAAAAATCAGACCTACAAGGCCTATTCCTACCGCGGCAAGGTCTCGAAGACCTTCAACATGTACGATCCGGTGTATGGCGAAACGCCGGTCACCGACAGCACCACTTACAGCGACGCGTCAAGCAACCTGCGCGCCACGCTGTTCAGCCGCTCCCTGTACGCCAAGGACAGCATTCATCTCACCGATCAATGGATCGCGGTGCTGGGCGCGCGCTATCAGTCGTATTACCAGAACAACAGCAACGGTTTCCAGAAACCGAAAAATACGCTCAATGACAAAGACGACCAGTTTTTGCCGCAGGCGGGGTTGGTGTATAAGCTGACGCCGAGCCTGTCGCTGTACGGCAACTACAGCCGTTCGTTCACGCCGTCCACCGCCATCGACGACAATGGCGACGTCGCCACGCCGGAAACCGGCACCACCTATGAGGTGGGCGGAAAATGGCAGATCACCCCGGCGTTTGACGCCACGCTGGCGCTCTATCGCATTGATGAAAGCAACATGTCGATCTTTATCAACGGCGTGACCCGCAGCATCCCCAAAGCGCGCTCCACCGGCGTCGAACTGGAGTTGAACGGGGAAGTGGCGCGCAACTGGGATCTCACCGCCAACTACAGCTACGACAAGACCGAAATTGTCGAAGACAACCTCAACCCGGACAACGTCGGCAATCGGCTGGTCAACGCCCCAACCCACATGGGCGGCCTGTACCTCAGCCGCCGCATGACATTGCCGGTGGTGCCCGGCGAGGTGCGCGTTGGCGGTGGCGCGCGCTACGTCGGTCGCCGCGCCGGCGATCCGGAGAACAGTTTCACCATGCCGGCCTATACCGTGGCGGATGCCTTTGTCGCCTGGGACAGCAAGCTGCTTGGGAAACATACCCAGCTGAAACTGAATGTGAAAAACCTGTTCAACCGCGAGTACTATGCCTCCAGCGCCGGTAATTTACGCGTGATTGAGGGGGAACCGCGCAGCCTCAGCCTGCAGGCGACGGTCGATTTCTAACCTGCCGATTGTCGGGCGCCGTTTGGCGCCCGTTTTCATTTCATCCCGCGTCAAAATGCCTTGCGATACATCACAAAACCGGGGCGCTCCGCCACCTTGTCGTACAGCCGCATGGCGATCTGGTTGGTTTCGTGGGTATTCCAATAGACGCGCGGCAATCCCAACTGCTGCGCGCGCTCGTAAACCGCCGCGATCAGCGCCCTCGCCACCCCTTTGCCGCGCACCGCCTCTGCGGTGAACAGATCCTGCAGATAGCAGTTGGGCTGCAGCTGAATGGTGCTGCGGTGCAGAAGATAGTGCGTTAATCCAACGACCTGCCCCTGATGCTCGGCGACCAGCGCGTACATCGGTTCGTAGGCGTCGAAAAAACGCCGCCAGGTGGTCTGTGTCACCTCATCCGGCAGCGCCGTTGCCCCCTCCCGGCCGTAAAAGGCGTTATACCCTTGCCACAGTGCCAGCCAGGCGGCGTAATCCCGTTGTTCCAGCGATCTGACCACGATGCTTTCGCTCATGATGTCCTCTTCGATGATGCCCAAATGCCCCGCCTCCAGCATAGAACAACGAGCGTCAACGCGCAGGCGGCGGCATCACACCGGCGAGAAAATCCAGCAACGCGCGGTTGAACAGCGCGGGCCGCTGCAGCGGCGCGAAATGGCTGACGCCCGGCAGCGTCGTCAAACGGGCGCCAGGAATGCTGCGGCTCAGGTAGGCGGCATGTTCGGCGCGGATAAATTCATCGTGTTCGCTGTGAACGATCGTCACCGGCACGCGAATGGCCGCCAATTCCTGTGCGCGGTAGTCCGGCTGGCTGCTCATCATCAGGCTTACGGCGGAGACGAAGGGAGCGAAATCCTCCGGCGTCGGTGACAAGGCGGCATAGTCCTGCGCATGGCGCGCAAAGCAACGCTCGACGAGCGGACTGGACGGCGGCGGTTTAACCCCGCTGGCATCCATATTGCAGCCGAAGAAAAAGACGCCGTCCACCCGCTCGGGCGCCCGATGTGCGGCGATGAGCGCGACGCAAGCGCCGTCGCTCCAGCCCGCCAGCGCGGCGTGGGGGATTTGCAGCGCCGCCATCACCGCCAACAGATCATCGGCCATCCGATCGTAACGATACGGCCGGGCGTCGCGCGTGCTGCGCCCGTGCCCGCGGCTATCGATGAGCAACACCCCGTACCCGGCGGCCAGCAGCGCCGGCAGTTGATACCCCCAGTTGCCGCTGTGGCCCAGGCCGCCGTGCAACAGGATCAGCGTCGGATCAGCGCCATAGGCCGCATACCAGATGTGCGCGCCGTCGTGTTCGACAAAGCCCTGCCTGGAACCGGGCGGCAACGGCGGCGCGCCCTGCGCGGCAAAGCGGGTCAAATCGTCGTCGGTTTGCATCTTTCTCCCCTCATTCGCCGAGGTTGAGCATCAATACGGCATCCAGGGAGTATAGTTCGCAGCGGCAAGCGGTGCCGTTCGCTTTCCCGGCATATACTTAAAGGAGGAATCGCAATGGAGGACGGTGAGATGAAGAAGATAATTCTCGTGTTTTTGACGTTGATGCTGAGCGGTTGTATCGGCGGAGGCGGCGGCCCATCGAATGCGCCTTCGGCATCGCCAAATGAACCTTACACCTGCACCAAATCCAGCGCCAACAGCGACTGCTCGCAATCGGTGGAACCATCGATGTACTAGCCGCGCTCGGCGGGCCGTCGCTTAACGGCCCGCCGCCTCAAACCGGCACTAGGAGGAGTGCTCCTCTTCATTGGCCTGATATCGCGTCGCTTGCTGCTTCATAAATACCACTTCTTGCGGGCTGGACAGGCTCACTTCCTGCGCGCGCAGCAGCTTGAGGATATTGAACAGCAGTTCGCTCTTGGTGGCGCCGACCATGCGCGGGCTCGGCACATAGCCGGTCACGCTCAGGATAATGCCGTCCGGCCCCAGTTGGCTGAAGCGCACGTAAGGCGCCGGCGTGTCCAGAATGGTTTCGTACTCGTTATAGGCGCTGAGCAAGATATTGCGTACCTGCTCCGGATCGATCGAGGTCGGGAACGTCAACGCGATGGTCACCACGCCTTGCGCGTTGCCCATGGTGGCGTTGCGCACGTTCTGCGAGATCAGCTGCGAGTTCGGTACGATCATGGTGGAACGGTCGCTGAGCTGGATTTCGGTAGCGCGCACGTTGATGCGCCGCACGTCGCCTTCCACGCCGCCGATGCCGATCATATCCCCGACCTTCACCGGGCGTTCGGTCAGCAGGATCAGGCCGGAAATAAAGTTCTTCACAATCTCCTGCAAACCGAAACCGATACCGACCGACAGGGCGCTGACGATCCACGCCAGGTTGCTCCACTGGATGCCCAGCGCCGCCAGGGTGATCAGAATCACCAGCACATAGCCGATATTGCTGAACAGCGTCACCAGCGAGGCGCGAATGCCGACGTCCGAAATGGTCTTCGGCAGCAGCTCAGAGCCCAGCCAGCGCCGCACCGCGCGCAGGATGTAGATGCCGATCGCCAGGCAGATCACGGCGTTGAGCAGGTTGCCGGGCACGATGTTGAAACGCTGCAAGCCTTCGCCGGTCAGGATCGAGACGATTTTCTCCATCAGCGAGCCCGGCGTGGTGCTGCCGAACGAGCCGTTGAACAACGCGACGATCATCAACAGCAACAGTGAACATTTGGCCAGCGCGGTGGTGATGATCGCCACCTGCTCCAGATGGCGATCCTTGAAGCTGAGCGTTTTCTTCAGCATCTTGCCGCTGACGGTCTGCGGCGAAAACAGCGCGGCGCACAGGTCGGTGGCGAACAGCACCATGAAGTAGAACGCCATCAGCACCAGCACCACCCAGATCAGCTGGTAGGTCAGGAAGCGGGCGAAGGCGATGTAGCCGATAAGCAGGGAAAGCAGGATCACCACCGAACACACCAGGGTGACGATGTGCACCAGCCCGCCGACCAGCGTGCGTTTTTCCAGGTGCGCGCCCTGCTGCTCCAGACGGCGACGAATGCGCTGGCCGCGCAGCGGCGCCGCCAGCAGCACCATGCCGATCAGCCCCGCCACCAGGCCGTTGCCGAAGATGGTGGTGGCCAATGAGGCGCTGACGACGTTGTTGATCAGCTCCACGGTGCCGAACGCCAGCGCCAGGCCGGCCAGCAGCGGCGAGAAGTAACGCAGCCCGGCGGCCACTTCATTGTCCAGCGCAGCCAAACGCCAGGACGGGCGATTCAGCGACAGCGCCGCACGCCCCAGCCCGGCGATCAGCGCGCAGAAAATCCCCAGACGGTTAAAGCCTTCGGCGAAGTCTTCCAGCATCACCGGCAGCGGCTGCACGCGGATAAAGACGTAATACAGCAGGTTCAGCGCAATCGAGGTGGTGATCACCGTCACCGCCACGGTGATGATGGCCATAAAGCTGCGGCGCAGGCGCCCGTCCGGCAGGAAGCGAATGCTGACCCAGGCGAGGAAACGCTCGGACAAATAGCGCCCCCAGGACCAGACGATCACCGCCAGCGCCAGCAACGCCAGCGTGCCGTACCGCCATTCGTCCTGCCAACTGGCGTCCCAGGCCGCTTTCATCTCGGCGTTAAACTGGTCCAGCCGCTGCACGTCATCCGCTGACGGCTGCACGACCGGCGTCCAGAATTTGACGCCCAAAATGCTGCCGGTGTTCAGCGCCAGCTGGGTTTTGAACGCCACCCGGCGCAGATCGCTGATCTGCTGGCCCAGATCGAAGGCGCTGGTCTTGATGGCCTGCGCGCGTTTTACCGCATCGTCCAACTGCTTCTTGCTGCTGTTCAGCGCATTGCGCTGCTGGGCGACGGCCGGGGTTTCCGGCAGCGCGCCGGCCGCCGGGGCCGGCCCCAGCACGTCCAGCTGCGCCTGCAGTTTTTCCTGCACCGGCTGCAGATCGGCGGACAATTTATCCATGCTGGCGACCAGATCGTCCGTCGCCAACCGCAGCTTGCTGAGCTGGGTGTCGGTCGTCGCTTTGGAAACCAGCTGCTTCATGCTGTCCAACTGCTTTTGCGCGGCTTTCAGCTGCGTAGCGGGATCGGGCGCGCTTTCGGCGGCGGGATCATCCTGGGTGGCGGCGACGGCGGCGAACGGCGTCAGTTGCATACCCAACAGCAATAATAACAACAGCAGGAACGGGCGAGGCTTTAACATAAATTCAGTGCTCAGCATCATTATCTGATAGACAGACGAACAGGCGGCGGATGAACCGTCGCTTAACCATAAACGCTAATTATAATAGCTGCTTAATGTCGGCCGAAATACAGTAATTATTCCCATTGTGTGCCACGCGCCCGCGCTCGCCTTAGCTTGCTGATAATTCAGGCGCTTTTACACTGGCGATACGGCATGAAGCGCTCTATAATCCAGCCACCGATTAACCTGCAACCAATAAAAGGAGACTTACTATGCTGACGTGTGAATTGGTTTTTCACTCACACTTCTTTGGTAATCGTCGCCGCTCAAGCATTACCGGTATCGCGCTGCGATAACCCAGCTTGAGCGAAGCTTACTAAATCCAGGATCTTCCCTCCGGCTTACCGGGTTGTCGTCAGCAATGTTTGACGATAGGCATTGTCATGCCTGTAACTCTTGAGTAAGCAATGAGCACATTACTGTCTGCACAATCTGTCGGTTACGACAACGCGTTCGGCGTCCTGCTGAGCGAGATTTCCTTCAGCCTGAAAAAAGGCGACCGCATCGGTTTGATCGGCGATAACGGCTGCGGCAAAAGCACCCTGCTGCAAATTCTCAGCGGCGACCTGCCTGCGCACACCGGAACGGTGACATTGTCACATCAATGTCTGATGGCGCGCATCGAGCAGCACCTGCCGCCGGAACTGCACGCCTGCTCCCTGCTGGATGCGGTTCTGGCGCGGCTGCCTGCGGGCCAACACCTCAGCGAACGCTGGCGCTGCGAAGCGCTACTGGCCGAGCTGGGGTTTGAACCGGCGAGCTGGATGCTGACCGCCGGCACCCTCAGCGGCGGCCAGCATACGCGGCTGCTGTTGGCGCGCGCGCTGATCCGCCAACCCGATCTGCTGCTGCTCGACGAACCCAGCAACCACCTGGACCTGCCCACGCTGCTGTGGCTGGAACAGTTCTTGCGTAACTGGACCGGCAGCTTCGTGCTGGTGTCGCACGATCGCTACCTGCTCGACCAAGTAACCAACTGCACCTGGATCCTGCGCGACAAAACGCTGCAGTTCTTCCGTTTGCCCTGCTCTGCGGCGCGCACCGCGCTGGCGGAACAGGACGCCGCAGACGAACAGCGGCGACAGGCCGAGCAAAAGGAAATCGACCGGGTGGAAAAAAGCGCTAAACGGCTGGCGGTCTGGGGCAAGGTCTACGACAACGAAGATCTGGCGCGCAAGGCCAAGCAAATGGAAAAGCGCGTCGATCGGTTGAAGGAAGAACAGACCACCCTGACCGCCGGCAGCCCGTGGCGGCTGCGGCTGCAGGGAGAAGCGCTGGACGCCGATCGCCTGCTGGCGCTGCCGCACTGGGCGGTGCGCCCGGCGCCGGATGCGCCGGTGCTGTTCAGCCTGGAACATCTGCGCGTGAAAAGCGGCGATCGCATCGCCATCGTCGGGCGCAACGGCTGCGGCAAATCGTCGCTGCTGCGCCTGCTGTGGCGCGAGTATCAGCAACAAACGCAGCGCCCGGCGCTGTTCCATCCGCGCGTGCGCATCGGCTATTACGATCAGAGCCTGCAACAGCTGCGCGATGAAGACACGTTGAGCGAAGCGCTGGCGCAGTTTGCGCCGCTGACCGAGGAACAGCGGAAAATGGCGCTGATCGGCGCCGGGTTCCCTTACCTGCGCCACCATCAGCAGATCCGTTCGCTGAGCGGCGGCGAGCGTTCACGGTTGCTGTTTGTCGGCCTGACGCTGGCCAACCATTCGTTGCTGCTGCTGGACGAGCCCACCAACCATCTGGATATGGCGGGCAAAGAGGAGCTGGCGGAAACGCTGCGCCAATTCCCCGGCGCCGTCATGCTGGTCACCCACGATCGGATGCTGATCGAACAGAGCTGCAACCGCTTTTGGCTGATCGACCAGCAAAAACTGGAGGAGTGGCACGATCTGGCGCCGGTGTACCAGCGCCTGGCGGGTGAAACGCCGGCGCTGCCGACGGCGCACGAGGCCAACGCAGACGCCCCGACGCCAAACCCGCAGTTGGAAGGCGAAGAGGCGTTGCTGACCGCCCTGTTTGCCCTCGAAAGCAAACTGGAGGCCGACCTGGCGCGTAAACCGAAGCATCAAAAACCGGAGCTTCAGGCGCGTTGGCGCCGCGAGATTGCCGACATCACCGCCCGGTTGCATCTGGGCTAATCCCACAGGCCGCCCGGCGGCCTGTTTTTTCCTCTTTGCAAAAACCGCGTGCCGCCGCCGGCTTGAGGCGCGACACGCGGCGCTTTTGTTATCCGCAGCGCTGAGCGACACATTACTTTCATCATTCTCTGGCAGGCTACTGCCATTCTTTTTTTCGTTATCAGGCACTCCATGACATCACTCTCTCCACGGGACATCGAGGCGCGCTACCGCTTCGCGCGTGAGATCGCCCGCGCCGCCGCCGATCTCGCCTTCAGCTTTTACCAACGCCGGCAAAGTCTGGCCGTCGAGTTTAAACAGGGCCTGCAGGACGTGGTCAGCGAGGCCGACCGCCGCGTCGAGGCGCTGATCCGCCGCATGATTAACCGGCGCTTTCCCCTGGATGGGTTTCTCGGCGAAGAGAGCGGCGGCAGCGGCGATAACGCCGCCTGCCTTTGGGTCGTCGATCCGATCGACGGCACCGCCTGCTTCCTGAACGGGCTGCATACCTGGTGTATCGCGATAAGCGTGGTGATCGACGGTGAGCCGACGATCGGCGTGGTTTACGATCCCAACCACCGCGAGATGTTTCGCGCCTGCCGCGGCCAAGGCGCTTTCCTCAATGGGGAACCGATCGGCGTGCATGCCGGGCACAGCGTCGCGGATGGCGTGATGGGCGTCGGGATATCACCGCGCGCCTCGGCGGCGGAATTCAGCGGTTTTCTCTGTCGCCTGCTGCAGGCGGGCGGCATGTTTGTGCGCAGCGGATCCGGCGCGTTGATGACCGCACAGGTGGCCGCCGGCCGGCTGCTGGGCTATTACGAACCGCATATGAACGCCTGGGACAGCCTGCCTGGGCTGGTGCTGACGCGCGAAGCCGGCGGCGTGGCGAATGACTTTATGCACCACCACGGGCTGCGACGCGGCAACCCGCTGCTGCTGGCCAACGCGGCGCTCTATCCGCAATTGGCCGAGCTGATTCAAACGCCGGGCTTGATCGGCTCGACGTGCCCTGTCGCGCGTGAGATGGCCGGATAAAGCGCGCGCAGCCGCCGCTCGACCCGATCGACCGCATCGTGCGCGGCGGCGATGGTTACCGCCGGCGACACCCGGCAGTGGAAGTTGACGATGATGCCGCCGTCGGTCCTGCGCGCCCGGATGTTGTGCACGTCTTGCACCTTATCCCCCTGCTCCAGCGCCGACTGCAAAATCAGCCGGATATCGGCCAGCTCGGCGGCGGAAACATCCTCGCTGGCCAGCCAGTGCGGCGTCTGCGGCTCCAGATGGGTCTCTATCTCGGTGTCCTCGCCGATCGCCTGACGCAGGATCCCTTCTATCTCCGTGGCGATATCATGCGCCTGCGCCACGCTGGCGTTGGCCGGCACCGCCAGATCCATGCCGATCGCCATGTGCGTCGGCAACTGCTGCAAGGTGACGTTCTGCACCTGCGCGCCGTGATTGGCGGCGATCGCCCGAATGCGCGTCGCCATGTCTTCGTCGCTGCGGGTCTGCGGCACCGCGATGACGGTAAACTCCGCCTTGGCATACTGCTCCCGCAGTCGTTCGACGATTTCTCGCTTGAGCGCATCGATGCGCTCCAGCGGCAAGGTGCGGCACACCGCCACCGTGATCTCGACAAACAGTACGGCGCCGGCGTTGCGAATACGCACGCTGTCGCAGGCCAGCACCGCCGGGAAGCTGTCCAGCGTGGCGCGAATCGCCTCGGTGGCTCCGGCCGGCGCGGCATCCATCAGCGAATCGAAGGAACGTTTACCCAGTTTGATTGCCGCGACAAAGATAAAACCGGCGACGATCAGCGCGGCGATGGCGTCCGCACGGCCAAAGCCCAGCAGCACAAACACCATGCCCAGCAGCACCACGCCGGACGAAAGCATGTCGGAGAAGAAATGCAGCGCATCCGCTTCCAGCGCCGCGCTGTCGGTCGCCCTGGCGACGCGGTTGAGCGCCCGCACGCGGAAAAAATCGACGCAGATGGAAATCAGCAGCACCGCGATCACCACCGGCGCCGCGACGATCTCATGCGGCTGCCCAAGCAGGCTGCTGCCCGCCTCGTAGACGATCCAACCGGCGGCACCGAGCAACAGCAACACCTCGAACAGTGCCGCCAGGTTTTCCACCTTGCCGTGGCCGAAGTGGTGATCGTCATCGGCGGGTTTATCGCTGATGCGCACCGCCAGCCAGGTGATGCTGGTGGCGATAAAATCGGTGAAAGAGTGGATCCCTTCGGATATCAGGCCAATACTGCCGGTGAAAATGCCGGCGACGAATTTGCCCGTAGCCAGCAACCCGCTGGCGATCATCGAGTTTCTGGCTACGGCCTGCTTTTCATTTTGCATGATGCTGCTCACATTCGGACGGTGATTTATTTTTTTACTTTAGAGGATAATTGCCAGACAAAGGCGATCAGCAGCATACTGCCAGAGAAAGTCAGCATGAGGCTAGTAAGAAAATTGGATTTTCCGGTGGAATAAAAATAAATCTCATTAACGCCCACCGAGATCATTAAAATGGCGTAGAGCAATCCCAGAATAAGAATCGTCATTATTATCAACTCCCGTTTTAGGCTGCGCGTTCAGCGCGCCGCTAAATCCTCCCCATAATAAATAGCGATCGCGGGGAGGATGCATCTAGGCGGATCTTTAGCGTTCATCAATCATCCCATTTGGTGCTCATATAGGCCGCCAACAGGCCCAGCGAGCTGATCATTGCCAGGAATCCCATAAAAATAGTCATGTTTCCCATTATTTTGTCCTCAGGTTAAATGTTATCGATAAAAGCCCCTTGCGTTAAATATCGGGGTTGGTCGGCGTCCATGGTTTTTAACGTCCTCCTCAGGCTTGTCACATTTCCGCCCTTTACGGGCGGAGCGGTTTAAATACCCAAAACGTGCTGGGCGATTTTGAAATAAATAATCAGGCCGGTGCCATCGATAAAGGTGGCGATAAACGGCGCCGACACCACGGCAGGATCAATGCCGAGACGTTTCAGCAGCATCGGGATGATCGACGAAACAATGGCGCTCCACACGGTGATCGCCACCAGCGACAGGCTGACCACCAGCGTCACCTCCATGCCGACGCCCATGATCCAGGCGCGCACCCAGGCCGCCAGACCAATGGTGACGGCGATCAGCAGCGAGGTCGTGACCTCCTTGCGGATCACCGCGCCCAGGTTGCGCAGGCTGACCTCTCCCAGCGCCATGGCGCGCACCAGCGTCGAGGTGATCTGGGTGCCGCTGTTGCCGCCGGTGCCGATCAGCAACGGGATAAAGAACGCCAGCGCAATCGCCGCTTCGAGTTGATCTTCAAACGCTTTCAGCACGTTGCCGGTGTAGGCTTCAGCGACGAACAACATCAGCAGCCACACCGATCGTTTGCGCCACAGCGCCCACGGGCTGGTCTCCAGATAAGGCTTGTCCAGCGGCAGGCTCGCACCCTGACGCTGCGCGTCTTCGGTGTTTTCATCCTCGACCAGCCGGGCGATCTCACGCTCGCCCAGTACGCCGACCAGCGTGTTATTGGCCACCACCGGCACCACGTCCAGCCCCCCTTTGCCCAGCAGATGCGCCACGTCGTTGCGGTCATCGTCGGGCGAAACCTGGAAATAGCTGTAATCCATCATTACGCCGACGGCTTTATCCTGTTCTTCGCACTGCAACAGTTTTTTCACCGACAGTGTGCCGCGCAGATGATAATCGTCCGCGGTAATAAATACCCGGCTGGGAATTTCGTCCGTTTTGAGCTGCGAAAGTAAATATTCCCGGGCATGATTGACCGTCATCGTTGCGGGAACGGTAATAAAATCGGCGTTCATATAACCGGCGACCGAAGTCTCGTCGAGAGTTTCAGTCGCGTTCAGCGCCGGAGAAGAAGAGTGTTGATGTGACTTGATCATTTTGTCAGTCCCTATTTCTGTTGTGAACTTCAACAGCGAATCGCATAGGGGCGTAACCACAGAGGGAGTGCAGACTGCCTATCTCCGCGTCCAGGTTTTAGCACTATACAACGTATCCGAGTTGTTGCTCGGAAGTTACTTTGGGCTGAACCTTAATCCGATAAAGCCTGTCTTAACCTTGGGCATCTCTCGATGTCGTCAGATCAGTAACCTGTGTTTGTATAGGAGCCTCGCCAAACGAGATACTGCATATAAACTACCGGCGCAGTATAGGCGTTGTTTTATCCGGCGGGAAGAAAAGATTGCCCGTCGTTTATGGAGTATTTAGGATAATGTTAATTAAACGGCCATTTATAAAAACGGCTGATATAAATCAGCCGTTTTTTATTTTTCAGTGTTCGAGAATGTAGACGTTTTTATCGTATAAGGCGCCCTGACGAGTAAAGTCGATCCCCTTCACGTAAGGTTTGATGAGCGTGGCGTTGGCTTCGTAGTACACCGGCGCGACCGGCGTATCGACGGCCAGCACCGCCACGGCCTGCTGGAAATACTGCTGCACCTGCTGCGGTGTCGGCGCCGCCGTCGCCTGATGCAGAATGCGATCGTACTCCGGATTGCGGTATTTGGGGCTGTTCTCGCTGCTGTCGGAACGGAACACGTTCAGGAAAGTAGACGGATCGTTGTAATCCGCCAGCCAGCGGGTAAAGGCCACGCCGTACTGCCCGCGGTTGATATTGTCCAGCGTGACTTTGCGCTCCTGGCTTTGCAAGGTGGCCTCTGCGCCGAGGTGCTTTTTCCACATGGCGGCGGCGGCGATGACGATCTTCTTGATGGTGGCGTCATTGCTGTACAGCACGGTAAAGCGCAGCGGATGCTCGGCGTTGAAACCGGCCTGCGCCAGCAGTTGCTTCGCCTGGGCGTGGCGTTGTTCCGGCGTCAAACCGGCCGCGGCGCCGGGCTGCAGGCTATAGCCGCCCGCCCCGGTTGGGGTAAAGGTCCAGGCCGGCTGCTGGCCGTATCCCAACACTTTGCCGGCGATAATCTCTTTGTCCAGCGCCAGGTTCAGCGCCTGGCGCACCCGCACGTCGTTAAACGGCGCCTGGCGGTTGTTGAAGGCGAAATAGCTGGTGGAGAGCAGCGGATAGGTCACCAGCTGTTGCTCGCCGAGCGTTTTTTTCAGCTGCTGATACAGCTCCGGCGGCGTGGTATACCCCAGCTCAACCTCACCGGCGCGAAAACGCGCCACTTCAGGGAAGCCCTGGATCGGCAAGAAGGTGACCTTGTTGAGCACGGTATTGGCGTTATCCCAATACTGCGGGTTACGTTCCACCACCACCTTTTCGTTCACCACCCACTGGCTGAGGCGGAACGCCCCGTTGCCGACAAAGTGCGCCGGCTGCGTCCAGTTTTTGCCGTACTGCTCCACCACCTTGCGGTTAACCGGCAAAACCGGGAAATGCACCAGTTGCTTGAGCAGATAGGAATTGGGCTCCGACAGCGTCACCTGCAGAGTGTGCGCATCCAGCGCCTTGACGCCCAGCTCGCTCGGCGGTTTGCTGCCGGCGTTGATCGCCGCCGCATTCAGCACGTAGGCCGAAGCCAGATAGCTGCCGTACGGCGAGGCGGTTTTCGGATCGGTGAGGCGCCGCCAGCTGTAAACGAAATCGTCGGCGGTCACCGGATCGCCGTTCGACCATTTGGCCTGCGGCCGCAGGTGGAAAGTCCAGACGTTGCCCTGATGCTCCCATTTCTGCGCCAGCGCCGGGATGGCTGCGCCGTCTTTTCCGACGCGCAGCAGACCTTCGAACAGATCGTTGAAGATATAGAACTCCACATTGCTCTCGGCCAGGTTCGGATCCAGCGTCGCCGGTTCATACCCGTTGGCCCGCACCAGCTCTTGCACCGCCGCCAGTTTAACGCCTGCCGGCACCTCGGCGGCATGGGTAGCCGTAGAGTTAAAAGCCAGGAGGATTAAACCAGCCAGTTTCTTGCCATTAAATGAATATTTCACGTCGATATCCCTGATTAGTGTTTTATCGCGTTTAATATGCAATGAGGCAGTGGAATAAATTAAATCATTAATCGCTATGAGTCATAACCAAAAGCGGTGTTGAATTTCTTTCATTATCAAAGAAGTACTGGCGACAGAACGATGAAAAACACGAGGATAAACGCGGAGACCGGCATTGCCGCCGGGAACGCCGTGAACCGGCGGTGACATAAATTCAGGCAATCAATACAGATTATTCCAGCCGAAGCTTAACTTATCCTTAGGGCAATTCATTTTGTGAGCGATCGTCAAAAATAATTTAATACGAATCGTTTTCACTATCATTATTGATGTTCTTGGCTAAAATCGGCCTGCTTGCGCTTGCCAGGCGATATTCGTTTTCTTCATTCGAACGCTAAAAAGGATAACTGCATGAAGCTGCGTATTTCATCTCTCGGCCCCGTCGCCCTGCTCGCCTCCTCGATGATGCTGGCCTTTGGCGCTCAGGCGGCCTCCGCCGACCAGGGCATCGTTATTTACAACGCCCAGCATGAAAATCTGGTGAAATCCTGGGTCGACGGGTTTACCAAAGACACCGGCATCAAAGTCACGCTGCGCAACGGCGGCGACAGCGAGCTGGGCAATCAGCTGGTGCAGGAAGGCAGCGCCTCGCCTGCCGACGTGTTCCTGACGGAAAACTCCCCGGCGATGGTGTTGGTGGATAACGCCAAGCTGTTCGCCCCGCTGGACGCCGCCACGCTGGCCCAGGTGGAACCACAATATCGCCCAAGCCACGGCCGCTGGATCGGCATCGCCGCCCGTTCTACCGTGTTTGTTTATAACCCGGCCAAACTGAGCGACGCGCAGCTGCCGAAGTCACTGCTGGATCTGGCCAAGCCGGAATGGAAAGGCCGTTGGGCCGCTTCGCCATCGGGCGCCGATTTCCAGGCGATCGTCAGCGCGCTGCTGGAGCTGAAAGGCGAGAAAGCCACGCTGGCGTGGCTGAAAGCGATGAAAACCAACTTCACCGCCTATAAGGGCAACAGCACGGTAATGAAAGCGGTCAATGCCGGCCAGGTCGACAGCGGTGTGATCTATCACTACTACCCGTTCGTGGATGGCGCGAAAACCGGCGAAAACAGCAACAACATCAAGCTGTATTACTTCAAACATCAGGATCCTGGCGCGTTCGTCAGCATCTCCGGCGGCGGCGTGCTGGCTTCCAGCAAGCATCAGCAGCAGGCGCAGGCGTTCATCAAGTGGATCACCGGCAAACAGGGCCAGGAAATCCTGCGTACCAACAACGCCTTCGAATACGCCGTCGGCGTCGGCGCGGCCTCCAACCCGAAACTGGTGCCGCTGAAAGATCTGGACGCACCGAAAGTAGACGCTGCACAGCTGAACAGTAAAAAAGTTGTCGAACTGATGACCGAAGCCGGCCTGCTGTAAGGCCCGCCGGCAAACCGAGAGTTTTTGATCGTTATGTCAAACCTGAGTACCCACGCCGCGCAGACCGCGCGGCGTTATTCTGTTGTCCCCCGTCACCCGCGGCCAGGGGCGATCGTGGTGGTCAGCGCCGTGTTGCTGTCGCTGCTGGCGCTGTTGCCGCTGGGATTCGTTATCGGCGTGGCGTTTGAAACCGGCTGGCAAACGGTCAAAGCACTGGTTTTCCGCCCACGCGTGGCGGAGCTGCTGTTGAATACCCTGTTGTTGGTGGTGTTGACGCTGCCGATCTGCGCCGTGCTGGGCGTGGCCCTGGCCTGGTTGACCGAACGCACCACGCTGCCGGGCCGCCGTCTCTGGGCGGTATTGGCGACCGCGCCGCTGGCGGTGCCGGCCTTCGTGCAAAGCTATGCCTGGATCAGCCTGGTGCCGTCGATGCACGGCCTGGGCGCCGGCGTTTTCATCTCGGTGCTCGCTTATTTCCCGTTTATCTACCTGCCGGCCGCCGCCGTGCTGCGCCGCCTGGATCCCGGTATCGAGGACGTCGCCACCTCACTCGGCTCGCGGCCGCCGGCGGTGTTTTTCCGCGTGGTATTGCCTCAATTGAAACTGGCGGTCTGGGGCGGCTCGCTGCTGATCGCGCTGCACCTGCTGGCGGAGTATGGCCTGTACGCCATGATCCGTTTCGATACCTTCACCACCGCGATCTTCGATCAGTTCCAGTCGACCTTCAACGGCCCGGCGGCCAACATGCTGGCCGGCGTGTTGGTGCTGTGCTGCCTGGGGCTGCTGTTGCTTGAGGCGATAAGCCGCGGCCGCGCGCGCTACGCCCGCGTCGGTTCCGGCAGCGCCCGCAGCCAAACGCCGCGCCGCCTTTCGCCGCCGCTCGCCGCGCTGGCGCTGCTGCTGCCGATCGCGCTGACCGCGCTGGCGTTGGGCGTGCCTTTCATTACCCTGGCCCGCTGGCTGTGGCTGGGCGGCCTCGACGTATGGCGCAACGCCGATCTGTGGCCCGCGCTGTGGCAAACGCTGTCGCTGTCCGCCGCCGGCGCGCTGCTGATCACACTGTGCGCCATTCCGATGGCCTGGCTGTCGGTACGCTATCCGGCCCGGCTGTATCGGGTGCTGGAAGGCTGCAACTACGTGACCAGCTCGCTGCCCGGCATCGTGGTGGCGCTGGCGCTGGTGACCATCACCATTCACAGCTTCCGGCCGATTTACCAGACCGAAATCACCCTGCTGCTGGCGTATCTGCTGATGTTTATGCCGCGGGCGCTGATCAATCTGCGCGCCGGTATCGCACAGGCGCCGGTGGAATTGGAAAACGTGGCGCGCAGCCTGGGCAAATCGCCGGCGCAGGCGTTGTGGAGCACCACGCTGCGGCTGGCGGCGCCGGGCGCCGCTGCGGGCGCGGCGCTGGTATTCCTGGCGATCGCCAATGAACTGACCGCCACGCTGCTGCTGGCGCCGAACGGCACCCGCACGCTGGCCACCGGCTTCTGGGCGCTGACCAGCGAGATCGACTACGTCGCCGCAGCGCCTTATGCGCTGATTATGGTGGCGCTGTCATTGCCGCTCACCTGGCTTCTTTATTCTCAATCTAAACGCACGGCGGGACTATGAGCACGCTCGAACTGCACGGTATCGGAAAATCTTACAACGCCATCAGAGTGCTGGAACACATTGACCTGCAGGTTGCCGCCGGCAGCCGCACGGCGATCGTCGGCCCTTCCGGCTCCGGCAAAACCACCCTGCTGCGCATCATCGCCGGTTTTGAAATCCCCGACGGCGGACAAATTCTGCTGCAGGGGCAAGCGATGGGCAACGGCGGCGGCTGGGTGCCGGCGCACCTGCGCGGCATCGGCTTCGTTCCGCAGGATGGCGCGCTGTTCCCGCACTTTACCGTCGCCGGCAACATCGGTTTTGGCCTCAAAGGCAGCAAGCGCGAGAAACAGCGTCGCATCGAGGCGCTGATGGAGATGGTGGCGCTGGATCGTCGCCTGGCCGCCCTGTGGCCGCACGAACTGTCCGGCGGACAGCAACAGCGGGTCGCATTAGCGCGTGCCTTGTCGCAGCAACCGCGGCTGATGTTGCTGGATGAACCGTTCTCGGCGCTGGATACCGGCCTGCGCGCCGCCACCCGCAAAGCGGTGGCCGAACTGTTGACGGAGGCCAAAGTCGCGTCGATCCTGGTCACCCACGATCAGAGCGAGGCGCTGTCGTTCGCCGATCAGGTGGCGGTGATGCGCAATGGCCGGCTGGCGCAGGTGGGCGCGCCGCAGGATCTTTATCTGCGCCCGGTCGATGAACCGACCGCCAGCTTCCTTGGCGAAACGCTGGTGTTGAACGCCGAACTGGCGCACGGCTGGGCCGACTGCGCACTGGGGCGCATCGCCGTCGACGATCGCCAACGCAGCGGCCCGGCGCGCATCATGCTGCGCCCGGAGCAGATTCAAATCGGCTTGTCCGATCCGGCACAGCGCGGCCAGGCGGTGATCACCGGCATCGATTTCGCCGGCTTCGTCTCTACGCTCAACCTGCGGATGGTCGCCGGCGGCGCGCAAATCGAGATCAAAACCGTCAGCCGCGAAGGCCTGCAGCCCGGTGCTCAGGTCACTCTCAACGTGATGGGCCAGGCGCATATTTTCGCCGGCTGACTCACTTAAGGCCGGGCTGCTCCCCGGCCTTCTCAGCGGCAAATCTTGTCGCGGCGCGGCTTTTTCGGCGCCAGCAGATAATCCACCACGCTTTCGTCAACGCAGCTGTCGATGCCGTTCAGCGCCAGCGTATGCCCGTCGCGTTCGCGGGTGATCAGCGGGCTTTTAAAGGCGGCGGCCATCACTTGCGCGTTGCGGTACGGGGTGGTCGGATCGTAGCGCTGGGCGACGAACAGCAGCGGCGGCAGCGCGGCGGACGCAGCCGGGGTGTGCGGCCGATCTTTGCCGCGGTACGGCCACAGATCGCACATTTCCAGCGGGTATTCGTGCAGCGGCAGATAGTGGGCATACAAAGCGGCGGTATTGATCTCCTGCCGCTGCCGGCGCAACTGCTGCGGATCGGCCGTCGGGTTGGCGACGTCGGCGCAGGTGATGACGTTCAGGGCGTCATCGGCATCCGGCGAATAGCTTTCGTCGATCAGATCGGAAACCTGCTGCCCGGCGATGCCGGCATCGAGCTGGCGCAGCACGGTGGCCAGCTCATGCCAGCGCTCCGGCCACAGCAGCAGCGAACGCGTGACCGTCAACACGTCGGCGGCGGAGATTTCATAGCCTGCCGCAGTGACGAACGGCTGCTCGTGCAGCTTGCGCAGCAAGGCGTGATAGCGCTGCAGCGCCTGATTGGCGCCGCCGCCCAGCTGACAGCTGTCGGTTTTACCGCAGTAGGCGGCGAAGCGCAGGAAGCTTTGCTGGAAACCCCGTTCCTGGTTCAGCCGCTGGGTGAAATCGTCCTCAGCCAGATCCACCACCCCGTCGAGCACCAGCGCGCGCGTTTTCTTCGGAAAACGCTCGGCATACAGCGCCGCCACCTTGGTGCCGTAAGAGTACGCCACCGCCGTCAGCCCTGGCTCGCCCAGCGCGTGGCGGATCGCATTCAGATCGTTGACCGCTTCGTCGGTGCCGATATGTTGCAGCACGTCCGCGCCGGTCTGTTTGATGCAGGCGGCAATCAGGGCGCGCGTCTGGTTCTCCGCGCCGGCCACGTCGTTGTCGTCCGGTTCAGGGAGTTCGTCACCTTCGGCCAGCTGGCAGGAGATTTTCGGCGTCGATTGGCCGACGCCGCGCGGATCGTAACCGATGATGTCGTAGGATTTACGCAGTCTGGCGACGTGGGCGTCGTTGCCTAAATAGGGGTTGATGCCCGGCAGGCCCGGCCCGCCGCTGATCGTCACCACGCTGCCCTTTTTCGGCCCGGTGGCGGGCAGCAGGGTCAGCGCCAGGCGCACGGTCTGTTCGCCCGCCTGCACGGTATGAGCGGGCGGCGTGGCGTACGCCAGCGGCACCTCGAGATAGCCACAGCGCAGCCCCGGCGGCGGCGCCTCATCGAACCAACGCTGAAAGCCGCTGTTGAGACAAGATTGCCAACGAATGCCGTTTCCGGCCGCCGCCCCGTGGAGCGCAGGCTTAGCCTGAGCGGGCAACGCGGCGGCAGTCGCGGCGAGCAGCGCCAGAATACGCAGTACTGACATGGGGAGTCCTTTCAACTCAACGAATCGGTCAAAGGGTAACGGTACCCGGTTAAACCGCTAGCCAATAGAACACAAAAAGCCGCGCGGGTGAAGCCGTCACCGCGCGCCCGGCAAGACTTTTCTCTGCTCGGATTGCTCTTATAACGCACAGAATGCTGCAAAAAACGTCGTTTGCCTGCTAGGCTTAGGGTTCATTATCCCACAAGGAACAGGAGAGCAGCATGTTTGGAAAAGCGGAAGACAAAGCCAATGAAGCCGCAGGCGCGGTAGAAGAAGCGTTCGGCAAAGCCGTTGATTCGCCGGAGCATCAGGTGCGCGGCGCGGCGCGCAAATACGCCTCCCAGGCCAGCTATGCCGCCCGAGACGCCGCGGACAGCGTAAGAACGCAGGTGGAAGCCAACCCGCTGGCCGGCGTGGCCGTTGCGGCGGCGGTCGGCATCGTTTTCGGCTTCCTGCTGGGACGCAAATAAGCGGCGAACACGCCGCTCGACAACAGGCCCGTTACGGGCCTTTTTTTCGCCTGTGTGCAAACTTTCATCTATCACAGCCATCGCTTAAAAAAACCAACGCCTTCAACTACGATTAGTTTGTGACCAGAGCGAGGCTCTGCGATCCGACGGATAACCCTATGAGGATTATCACCATTATCCATGCTGTTTAAGCCGCTCTCCTTCACGCGGCTAAGAAAGGTTGATTATGGCTCGCACCACCCCTATCGAACGTTACCGCAATATCGGCATCTCCGCGCATATCGATGCCGGCAAGACCACCACCACCGAGCGGATTCTGTTTTACACCGGGGTCAGCCACAAGCTGGGTGAAGTGCATGACGGCGCGGCGACCATGGACTGGATGGCGCAGGAACAGGAGCGCGGCATCACCATCACCTCGGCGGCCACCACCTGCTTCTGGAACGGCATGCAGCATAACTATCCGCAGCACCGCATCAATATCATCGATACCCCCGGGCACGTCGATTTCACCATTGAAGTGGAACGCTCGATGCGCGTGCTGGACGGCGCCGTGATGGTCTATGACTCGGTGGGCGGCGTGCAGCCGCAGTCGGAAACCGTCTGGCGCCAGGCCAACAAGTACAAGGTGCCGCGGCTGGCGTTCGTCAACAAGATGGACCGCATCGGCGCGGATTTTTTCCGCGTGCGTAAAATGATGATCGAGCGCCTGAAAGCCAACCCGGTGCCGATCGTTATCCCCATCGGCGCCGAAGACCGCTTCAGCGGCGTGGTGGATCTGGTGCGGATGAAGGCCATTCTGTGGGACGAGGCCTCGCAGGGCATGAACTTCAGCTTCGAAGAGATCCCGGCAGAGCTGCGCGATTCGGCGCAGGAGTGGCGTGAAAACATGATTGAGGCCGCCGCCGAAGCCTCGGAAGAACTGATGGAGAAATACCTCAACCAGGTGCCCCTGAGCGAAGCGGAGATCGTCCACGGGCTGCGGGTGCGCACCGTCGCCGGTGAAATCCAGCCGATGCTGTGCGGCTCGGCGTTCCGCAACAAAGGGGTGCAGCGCATGCTGGACGCGGTGATCGAGCTGATGCCCTCGCCGCTCGATGTGCCGCCGATGGAAGGCCACGGCGAACACGATGAAATCATCACCCGCAAAGCCGATGACAACGAAAAGTTCTCGGCGCTGGCGTTCAAGCTGATGACCGATCCGTTCGTCGGCCAGCTGACCTTCGTGCGCGTCTACTCCGGGGTACTGGCCAAAGGCAGCAGCGTTTACAACCCGATCAAAGGCAAAAAGGAGCGCATCGGCCGGATCGTGCAAATGCACGCCAACGATCGTAAGGACATCGACGAGCTGCACGCCGGCGACATCGCCGCCTGCGTTGGCCTGAAGGATGTCACCACCGGCGATACGCTGTGCGATCCCGGCGCCATCATCACGCTGGAGCGCATGACCTTCCCCGAGCCGGTGATCGCCCAGGCGATCGAGCCGAAAACCAAGGGCGACCAGGAGAAAATGGGCATCGCGCTGCAGCGCCTCTCTTCGGAAGATCCGTCGTTCCGGGTGCGCACCGATGAAGAATCCGGCCAGACCATTATCTACGGCATGGGTGAGCTGCACCTGGAGATTATCGTCGATCGCATGCGCCGCGAATTCGGGGTGGAGACCACCACCGGCAAGCCGCAGGTGTCGTACCGCGAAACCATCCGCAAACGGGTGGCCGACGTGGAAGGCAAGTTCGTGCGCCAGTCCGGCGGTAAAGGGCAATACGGCCACGTGGTGCTGACCGTCGAGCCGAACGAACCCGGCAAAGGCTTCGAGTTCTTCGATGAAATCAAGGGCGGCGTCATTCCCGGCGAGTTTATCCCGGCGGTGAAAAAAGGCGTGCTCGAGGCGCTGAACAACGGCGTGCTGGCCGGTTACCAGGTGGTGGACGTCAAGGTGCACCTGACCTTCGGTTCTTACCATGACGTCGACTCGTCGGAACAGGCGTTTCGCATGGCGGCGATCTTCGGCTTCAAGGAAGCCTGCCGTCTGGCGGATCCGGTGATCCTGGAGCCCATCATGTCGGTGGAGGTGGAAACGCCGGAGGATTACGCCGGCAACGTGATGGGCGATCTCTCCTCACGCCGCGGTCTGGTGCAGGGCATGGAAGAGATCCCGGGTGGCGGCGGCAAGGAAATCCGCGCCAAGGTGCCGCTGTCCGAGATGTTCGGCTACTCGACCACCCTGCGTTCGATGTCGCAGGGCCGCGCCACCTACACCATGGAATTCAGCCACTACGCCGAAGCGCCGCGCAACGTGGCCGAAGAGATCATTCACCACAGCAAGCGTTAACCCCCGCGCCCGCCGCTGCGGCGGGCGTCACCCCTGCTTTTCCTCCAGCGCCACCACCACCGGCTGCGGCTTGATGCGCATGGCGTACACCACGCCGGCGATCAAACAGACGATGCCCGCCAGCGTCAGCAACGGCGGCCAGGCCTGGCGCAGCAGAAAGGTATACGCCAACCCCGCCAGAATTTCGAACACGATGAGCGGCCCCACCAACACCGTCGGCAGCCGCTGGCTGGCTTCGTTCCAGCACAGCGCCCCCAGCCAGGAGCAGAACACGCCGATAACCAGCATCAGCGGAATAAACACCTCGGGGCGCGGGCCGAACGGCAAGGCGAACGCCGGCTCGCTCAGCGCCAGCTGACCGCAGACAGCCAGATAGCCCAGCAGCGCCAGCGGCAGCGTCGCCAGCCCCTGCGCCGTGGCCCAGGTGGCCGGCCGCTGCGTCGGATTCTCCCGCAGCCAGCGTGAATTGCGCAGCGGGAACCAGGTCCAGCACGCCACCGCCAACACGGCCAGCCCAAGACCGCTGAGATAGCGCCAGCCGTCGATCGATACCGCATTGCCGCGCAGCTCGGCGACGTTCACGCACGCCAATCCACAGACGATCAACAGCAGCGCCGGCGCCAGTTTGCCCCAGGCCAGGCGCCCGTCGTGCCGGCCGTAAAACAGATTGGCGCAAATGGCGATCACTACCGGCAAGGTGCCGATGATCATGGTCGAGACCGGTGCGCCGGTGCGCTGAATGGCGCTGGCCAAACACAGGTAGTACAGCAGATTGCCGATGGCCGTCAGCTTGAGCGCTTCCAGCCAATCCTGACGCCGCAGCTTGCGCAGACGACGACGATCAAACCAGGCCAGCGGCAAGGTAATCAGCCCAAAGGCCAGATAGCGCCCGGTGGACTGCAGCGCGGCGGGATAGTCCGGTACCAGCAGCGGGCCGACGAAAATCAGTCCCCACATCAGCCCGGCGGCCAGGGCAAACACAACGCCAATGAACATAACGACTCCGACAAACGGCCGGCGCGGCCAACCCGCCCGGCAAGACAGCGGCAGAGTAGCGAAAACGCGGGGAGGAATTATTGTAGCAGGTTGCTGTTTTAGCCCAATTTCACCTGTTTCTGGAAACGCACCGGCGTGACGCCGTAACGGTTAGCGAACGCGCGCGTCAGATGTGCCTGATCGGTCAGCCCCGCCGCCGCCGCCACCTGTGCGGCGGGCATGCCGCGCTCCAGCATGCGTTTGGCCTGCGACAGCCGGATCGCCATCAGCATCTGCTGCGGCGAGACGTGATATTCGGCCTTGAACTTGCGCAGGAAATGGTACGGGCTGAGCGACACCAGCTCGGCCAGTTGGTGGAGGGTTACGGCCTCGGCATAATTATCGTGCAGGTAGCTTTTCACCACCTCGAAACGGTGCGCCGCCTCGGCTTTCTCTCGCTGCCCGGTACGGATATGCGGGTGCAGCAACTCGACGGCCTCCAGCAGCAGGCCGTCGAGCGTAAGCGGATCCTCGGTTTGCCACAGCATGGCGAGAATGGCGGACAGGCGCTGCGCCGCCCGCGGATCGTGACGCACCGCCTCGGTAAACCACTGGCTCCGATCGCCGGACAGCTGCTCCAGCGCCTCGGGCGCCAGATAGAGCATGCGGTAACACCAACCGCCCGGCGTTTCGGCTTCGCCGGTGTGCAGCTCGTCCGGGTTCATCAATACCAGCGCGCCCGGCGCCGCCAAATGCTGCGCCCCGCGATAGCGAAAACGCTCGGCTCCGGTATCTACGGTGCCGATGGCGAAGGCGTCATGAGTATGCGGCTCGAAGGCATAGCGCTCAATGTGCGCCTGATAGAGTTCGACGCCGGGCAGATGCGACAAATGCCGGAACTGCGCGCAATCCTTCTCGAACGGAAACTGTTGTGGAACCCCTTGCACCCGACCTCCTCATCCGTGCTGACAATCTACTCAGCATAGCCAAAACATCGCCGATTGAGTAGCCGCCCTGGTCCTTTCGTGCCCCTCGCCTGGACGATCGGCGCCATTCGGCGTAGGGTTAAAGGTCCCTGTCCCATTCAGGCGCGCCGCATCGCAAAACTCAGCGGCCCCTGACCACTCCGTAAACAAGAGGCAACAATGTATCCGGATACTCAACTGTATATCGATGGACAATGGCGCAACGCGCTGGCCGGGAAAACCCTGCCTGTCACCAACCCCGCCAGCGACGAGGTCATCGGTCAGGTGGCGCACGCCGCCACAGAGGATCTCGATCTGGCGCTGGCCGCCACCGAGCGCGGATTTAACCTCTGGCGCAACACCGCCGCACACCAGCGCGCCAACCTGATGCGCAAAGCCGCTGCGCTGCTGCGCGAACGCGCCGACGCCATCGCCGCCATCATGACGCAGGAACAGGGCAAACCGGTGGCGCAGGCCAAGATTGAAATTCTCAACGCCGCCGACGTTATCGACTGGTTCGCCGGCGAAGCCACCCGCACCTACGGGCAGATCATTCCGTCCCGCGCCCGCGACGTGCAGCAGCAAACCCTGAAACTGCCGGTCGGCCCGGTGGCCGCCTTCACGCCGTGGAACTTCCCGATTAACCAGATCGTGCGCAAGCTGTCCGCCGCGCTGGCGGCGGGTTGTTCCATCATCGTCAAAGGTCCGGAAGAAACCCCGGCCTCACCGGCAGAGCTGATCAAAGCCTTCGCCGACGCCGGTATCCCAGCCGGGGTGATCGCACTGGTGTACGGCACCCCGGCGGAAATCTCGGAATACCTGATCCCACACCCGACCATTCGCAAGATCTCCTTCACTGGCTCCACCCGCGTGGGCAAACATCTGGCGGCGCTGGCCGGCCAGCATATGAAAAAGGCCACCATGGAGCTGGGCGGCCACGCGCCGGTGCTGATCTTTGACGACGCCGATCTCGACGCGGCAGCCAAAGAGCTGGCGCAGTCGAAGTTCCGCAACGCCGGCCAGGTCTGTATCGCCCCGACCCGCTTCCTGATCCAGCAAGGCGTTTACGAGGCCTTCGTGGAGAAATTCACCGCCGCGGTGCGTGAGCTCAAGCTCGGCAACGGGCTGGAAGACGGCGTGACGATGGGCCCGATGGTGCTGGGCCGCAGCGTCGACAATATCGAGGCGCTGGTGCAGGACGCTATCGCCCACGGAGCGAAGGCCAGCACCGGCGGCAAACGCGTGGCGGGCAAAGGCAACTTCTTCGAGCCGACGGTGCTGCGCGACGTGCCGCTGAGCGCGCGCGCCATGTCGGAAGAGCCGTTTGGCCCGGTCGCCCTGCTGCGCCCGTTCGCCACCTACGACGAGGCGATCGCCGAAGCCAACCGCCTGCCGTACGGGCTGGCCGCCTACGCCTACAGCCGCAACATCGCCACCGTCAATGCGCTGGGGCGCGACGTGGAGAGCGGCATGCTGAGCATCAACCACATCGGTTTCGGCCTGCCGGAAACGCCGTTTGGCGGCGTGAAGGACTCCGGCCACGGCACCGAAGGCGGCAGCGAAGCGATCGAATCCTACCTGGAAACGCGCTTTGTCACCGTCGCCGGCCGTTAATCGCACGTCGGATGAATAGCCAGAAGCCCCGCAATGCGGGTAATCCTGGTTAGTTAGCGTTTTTCTGAACGTATTTGTGCAGTTTTCGGTCGATAAAGGTGAGATGCGCCATGAGGCTCATACGCCTCGACCGAGCCAGGGGCCGAAGGCGCGGCCCCTGGCAACCCGCGCCTTTGCCCTATCAGACGGTTGGCTTTGCCAACTTCCCTCTCTCCGCCATACCGCATTGAGGCCGGTTGCGACAGGCGTCCCTGCCTGTCTCACCTGAAACCGCCGTCCATGGCGGTTTCTCCTAATGCGCTATGCCTGCGTTCGGCGTCTTCAAGGGCGCCCAACACCCTGCTTATCTCACTATTTTCATTGCCTTTCATAACACAACATCAAACGAATGGGATAAGAATGGTTCATCGCGTCTTAGCGTGAACTTTTTACTCGCGAGCCAGCTCGAACAGGCGCCGCGCCGCCGGGGTCAGCCCCAGCATGTGTATGCAGGCATGCACCATGCCCGGCAACCGTTCGCAGCGTACCGCCACGCCCGCCTCGCGCAGCCGCTGCGCATACTCCTCGGCCTCATCGCGCAGCGGATCATATTCGCAGCTCAGAATGGTGGCCGGCGGTAACCCGCGCAGCGTGGCGGCGTGCAGCGGTTCGCCGTAGGGTTCGCGCCGCTGAGCCAGATACTGCTGCCAACAAAATACCATCGAGTCGCGCGTCAGAAAGTGCCCCTCGGCAAACTCGCGATAGCTCCTCGTCGCCATTTCGCGGCTGAGCGCCGGATACAGCAGCAGCTGACGCTCGATATGCGGGCCGCCGCGATCCCGCGCCAGCAGCGCGACCGCCGCCGCCAGATTGCCCCCGGCGCTGTCGCCCCCCACCGCCAGGCGCTGCGCGTCGATCCCCAACTGCGGCGCCTGTTGCACCACCCAGCAGAGCGCCTGATAGACATCTTCCAGCGGCTGCGGAAACGGATACTCTGGCGCCAGACGATAGTCGACCGACAGGATCACCCGGCCGGTTGCGTTAGCCAGCGCCTGGCAGGGCTGGTCATACAGCGACAGCGAACCGAGGCACCAGCCGCCGCCGTGGGCGAACAGCATCGCCGGTTGTGCGGCAGCGCGCCTTTCCCCCGCCGGTAGATAAGCGCGCAGCGCAATCCGGTGCCCATCGGCGGCGACCACCGTATAGTCCCTGACGCCGCCGCTCGGTGCCGCTTCGCCCTGCAGCAAGCGCAAACCGGTTTCCGTGGCCGTGCGCATTTCCGCCAGCGACGCGGGTGGCAGTGCGTCGACCGATGCCGTCAAAAAGGCGGCGATGCGTTCATCAAGCGGCATGTTGTTCTCCCGCCAGGAACGGCGTAATCAGTGCGATAAACGCCTCATGACACTCCTCAGTGATGAAATGGCCGCAGCCGGCGACCGTTTCGCCCCGCAGATCGCGCGCATTGCCCTGCAGCGTCGTCAGCGGCGCGTCGCCGGTGGCGTGTTCCGCCCCCACGGTCAGCACCGGCATCGTCAATGGCGTGGTGGCGCGCACTCGGTTCTGGCGAACGGTCTCCGGGATCGCCCGGTAATAGTCGAATCCGGCGCGCAAGCCGCCCGGCGCCGAATAGGCGGCGATATAGACCTCAGCCGCCACCCGATCGCGCCGATAAGACCAGCGGTTGAAGATATAGCCAAGATACTCCCGTTCGCGCCCCTGGGTCAGGGTCTCCGGCAAATCAGCCAACTGGTTGAACATGAAATGCCACAGGAAGATGTTCTCCTCCGGCGCGACGAAAATCGGCGGCGGCGGCGCCAGACCGGGGATCACCGCCTCCGTCAGCACCAGGCGCTCCACCGCCTGCGGGAAATCGCTCGCCATGGCGTAACCGACCCACATGCCGATGTCGTGGCCGACCAGTTGGTAACGTTCGTGGCCCAGTTGCGCCATCATCGCGTGCAACGCCGCACCGATGCTGCCGGTGTCGTAGCCGCCAGCGGGCTTGTCAGAGCCGCCGATGCCCGGCGGATCGACGGCGATCGCCTGAAAACCGGCCGCCGCCAAGGCGCGCATCACATGGCGCCAGGTGTACCAGGTTTGCGGCCAGCCGGGGATCAGCAACACCGGCCGCCCTTCACCGGCTATCACGCAGTGGATACGTTGGCCATTGACCTGGGTATAGACGTGTTCCGCCCCGAGATCCTGCAACAGGATCTCGTTCTCTTGTTGTTTCATGGGGTTAACTCCCTGTGGGATCAGGCTCAGCGAATGCCGAGCAACGCATTGATCTGCTGTGGGTTGACCGGCGCACCGGCGAAGTCATCGAACACTTTGTCGGTGACATGGATGATGCGATCGCGAATGAAGGCCGCGCCTTCGCGCGCGCCGTCCTGCGGATTTTTCAGGCAGCATTCCCACTCCAGCGTCGCCCAGCCCGAATAGCCGTACTGCGTCAAACGGGAAAAAATGCCGTTGAAATCGACCTGGCCGTCGCCCAGCGAGCGGAAGCGGCCGGCGCGATCGATCCATGACTGATAACCGCCGTAAATGCCCTGGCGGCCGGTCGGGTTGAACTCGGCGTCCTTAACGTGGAACATGCCGATAACCTCTTTATAAATATCGATAAACTCCAGATAGTTGAGCTGCTGCAGCATCATATGGCTCGGATCGAACAGCACCCGGCAGCGCGGATGGTTGCCGACGCGCTGCAGAAACATCTCGTAGGTCACGCCGTCATGCAGATCTTCACTCGGGTGAATTTCGTAGCACAGGTTGATGCCCTGCTCGTCGCAGGCGTTGAGCACCGGCAGCCAGCGTTTGGCCAGCTCGTTGAACGCGGTGTCAATCAATCCTTCAGGGCGCTGCGGGAACGGGAACAGATAGGGCCAGGCCAGCGAACCGGAAAAGGTGCCCAGCTCGCTGAGCCCGAGCCGCGCCGAGGCTTTTACCGCCAGCAGCATTTGCTGCCGCGCCCACTCGCCGCGCGCGTTGGCATCGCCGTGCAGCGCCGGCGGCGCGAAGCTGTCGCACAGCGCATCGTAAGCCGGGTGCACCGCCATCAGTTGGCCGAAAATATGGCTGGTCAGTTCGCTGACCACCAACCCATGCTCCGCCAACATACCGGTCAGATCGTCGCAGTAGGTTTGGCTTTGCGCAGCGGTGGCCACGTCGAATAAACGCCGATCCCAGGCCGGGATCTGCAACGCGCTAAAACCGGTCTGCGCCGCCCACTCGGCAATGGCGGGCAGGCTGTTGAACGGCGCTGTCTCATCGCTGAACTGCGCGAGATGCAGGCTTGGACCTTTGAGGGTTTTCATCGTAAACTCCTATTGGTTGTCGATTGACAAACAATAGGAGCAAAGCGCGGCGACCGCAAGCGAAATTTATAAAGGCATTGGTATTCCCGCCGATTTAAGCGATCCTATGTCGCTGAATGGCAGGTAAATTGGAGCAGCGAATGGCAGGCAGACCGCGCGAGTTCGATCGCGAACAGGCGCTTTTGAAGGCGCGAAACTTATTCTGGCGGCAGGGTTACGAAGGCACCTCGATGTCGGATCTGGTGGCGGAATTGGGTATTGCTTCCGCGCGCATCTACAAAGCGTTCGGCTCCAAAGAGCAGCTGTTCCGCGAGGCGATCGCCAGTTACGAAACCAAGGAAGGCGGCTTTGCCGATCGCGCCTTCGCGCAGGAAAGCGGCATTCGCCCGGCGCTCAAACGCCTGCTGGAAGATGCCGTGCGGCTCTATAGCCGGCCCGATCTGCCGCAGGGCTGCATGGTGGTCTCCGCCGCCGCCAGCGTCAGCGCGGAAAACGACGGGCTCAAAGTCTGGCTGGCAGAGCACCGGCTGCAGCGCACGCAGCAGATCGTCGAACGGCTGCGGCAGGCGGTGCAAACCGGCGAATTGCCGGCCGACACCGACGCCGACAGCCTGGGAGACTATTTCGCCGTATTCCTTCATGGCCTGTCGATTCAGGCGCGTGACGGCGTCACAGAAACGCGGTTATTGGCGGCGGTAAACGTGGCGCTCAGGGCCCTGGGCAACCGCGCCTAATCGATTCTTGAATGCGGTTCAAACTCCGGCGCGTTTTACCTATGGCTGTGGAGGAACCGCGTTTGTGACAAAATCTGCGACGTGAGGATTGGTATTTTCCGGCTTGTGAATCAAAGCAACCTGATACGGGATCTGTTCTCCACTAAGCCGACAAAAAGAAACGTTTGCCCAGCCGCTTTTTTGCATGAATTCAGGGACCAGACTGACTCCTAATCCCGAAGCAACAAGGCCGACTATCGTTTCCATCTGCACGGCTTGCTGAACAACCTCAGGAGCAAATCCTGCCTTTTCGCAGGCATCAATGATAGCGCGATAGAGACCTGGCCCTTCCTGCTCGGGAAACAATACCCACGGCTCCCTGGCCAGGGCAGAAAGCGAAAGAACGTCGCTTGTTCCGGCAGGATGTTTACTCGGCATAACGGCAATCAGCGGGCAGCTAAAAAATGGATGGCAAGACAGTTTCGGTATGGCGTATTCAGGAACAGGTAAAACCGCAATGCCAATATCAAGCGTGTCTTCCAAAAGGCTCACAACCTGTCGCGCGGTGGTCATTTCTTTCAGTTCAAGGACGACCTCCGGACAGGAAAAGTGAAAACGGGCGACTATTTCGGGAAGCAGATGTCTGACGGCGGAAGCGACAAAACCGATGCGCAAAGCCCCCGTCATTCCCTGGCCGGCGCGTCGTGTCAGCAACATCGACCGTTCCATCTGCATCAGCGTCGCAGCCGCTTCTTTCTGTAACACTTTGCCTGCCGGCGTCAGCGCCGTTATACGATTAGTTCGTTCAAAAAGCCGGGTGCCCAACGTCTCTTCCATATGACGGATCGCAGCGGTAAGGGGCGGCTGAGCCATATGCAGGCGCTCTGCCGCTTTCCTGATATTCATGGTCTCCGCAACAGCAAGAAACTGGCGAAGCTGACGCAGGGTGAGCATATCGCGATACCTTAAACGTATTAAGAAAGCCTCACGATAGTATTAGACACACAAGCAAGGCCGCCAGAAGATGCTTTCTGTATATATTCGCGGAGCAGAAATAACAATGAGCATACTCAGATCGTTGTCACTGACTTACCGAAGCCTAAATATGTTGCTGGCCCTCCTTGTGATGTCGGCATCACCCACACTGGCTGCATCGAAAGAAAATGAAATCTCCGCGCCGATAAAGCGAACAGACAGGTACATTGTGCTTGCGGACGGAGAGCAACTCCATGTCAGGGAAGTCCGCCTGAAATCTGAAGGCAAGATACCGCAACCGCCTGTGCTGCTGATTCATGGCGCGCGGGTTCCCGGCCTCGCCTCCTTTGACTTGCCTGTCAAAGGCGGCTCTCTGGCGGCAGATCTGGCATTTGCAGGCTTTCGAGTGTACATCCTCGATCTGCGGGGGTATGGGCTATCCAGCCGCCCGGCCGCGATGAATAGCCCCCCAGACCAATCGGCGCCTTTAATCCGCACTGCGGATGCCGTGGCCGATATCGCTCACGCCGTGCAGGCTATTCAGGCGTGGAGCGGCGCCCCTCGCGTTAACCTCCTGGGATGGGCGACGGGAGGACACTGGGCGGGCGCTTATGCGGCCCAATACCCACAGAATGTGGAACGACTGGTGCTTTATAACACGCTTTATGGCGGAACCACCCACCACCCGCTGCTGGGCCAGGGATCGCCGCTGGACGATCCTCAAAACCCGGGACATTTCAACGCAGCCAAATTTGGCGGCTGGAACCTGAGCACGCGGGACAGTCTGTTTGTTGCCTGGGATAACAGCATTCCCGTGGCGGATAAAACACAGTGGCGTGAAGAGACAGTTAAACGCGCTTACGGTGATGCCGCACTGGCATCGGACAACACCTCGCAGCGCAGAACGCCACACAGCTTCCGCGCACCGACCGGTGCAATGGCTGACAGCTTTGAACTGGCGATGGGCAGAAAACAGTGGTCGGCAACCGCCTTAACCACCGTTCCCGTATTGGTTGTTCGCTCGGAGCGGGATTTCTGGAGCCGGCCCGAGGATGTTGACGCCATCATGAAAGATGCCCCTTCAGCCGAAAAGCTGGTCATTCCTGAAGCAACACATTTTGTCCATCTCGATAGAGATAACGCCGGCAGACAACGCTTTCTCCAGGGCGTTGTCAGATTTCTGGCGCAGCCTCAGCCCAACGACGGCGCTTGATCTTCCGGCAAATCGACAATCACCAGCGTGCCTTCGCTGCCCGGCAACACGCGGTGCGGCACGCCGGCCGCGGCCTGATACAGCTGACCGGCCCGCACCACCACTTCTTCCCCCGCCACCTGCAGCCGCAGGTGGCCGCTGATCACCAGCAACCCTTCGCTGTAATCATGCACTTCATCCGCAATGCTGCGCGCATCCATGCGCAGCACTTTGATATTGGCCGCACCGACGCGGCCTAGCACGGCAGAGCGCCAGGCTTCGGGCAGTTCGGCCGCCTGCTGGTTTAAATCGAACAGCATCGGAATCCCCCAGGGGCATGAAAAAGCGCACTCTAGCCTGATTCTGCGCCGCAGGGAAAGACGCTTTGGTTGCAGGTTATGACCGTTGGTTCTGAGGCGAGACGCGCCGGATGAACGCTTAAGGCAGCAGCGCCGCGGCCTCCCGATCGGCGATAATCAACAGGTCCGGATGCAGCATCAAAATGCTGGCGGGCACCCCGCTCTCCACCGGCCCGCTGACAATGCGCCGCAAAATGTCCGCTTTGTGCGAACCGTTGACGAGCAGCACCAGCTTTTTGGCGGCCATCACGCTTGCCGGCCCCAGGGTGATGTAATGATCGGGCAACCATTCAGTGCGGCCGCCCACCTCTTTGAGCAAAATGTCCGCCATATCCGGCCTGGCGGAAACCGGCACCCGACAGGTGCGGTCTTCGAAGGCGGTGGTGCCCGGCAGATTGCCGCAGAAATGCCCGTCGGCTCCGACGCCCATCACAATCGCATCCAGCCCGCCATCCTCGGCGATACGCCGATCGTGCTGAAGGTAGTTGTCCGAATTCAAGACATGCAGTTGCCGCTCGGGGATCGCCGCCGGGCCAAAGAACATACGGTGCAGATTCTCCATGGTGACGCCATAGCCCGATCGGCCGGCGTAAGGAATTTCATCGAAATTATAGTAATGCGCGTTGGCGAATTCCGCGTGGCCCTTGACGCGCGGAGCCAACAACTCATACATCCGTTTAGGCGTCGAGCCGGCGGTGATAGCCAGATTGACGCGCTGCGGGCGCAGCATGTAACTCAACAACAGGCTGGCGGCCAACTCACTCATTTCCTGGTAGTCATTAGCGACGACAAGTTTCATTCCCTTCTCCTTTTTGCAAAAAAAAACCTAACCGCCCATCCGGCCATGTTCGATGCCGGGAGAGAAGTTAGGTTTTGCCTGATCGCGTCAGTAACAATCCGTTTCTTGTCAGGTTATGGCGGCCAGCAATGAAATGCAATCTGCACGGTGTGATAGGCGCCGCAGTTGTGACATTTCTTTTCTTGCCGGCTATCAAGCCGCGCAAATCGCCGCGCCAGGCTGGGCGGTTCGAAGGTTCCGCGCCGCCATGGCCAAACGGCGCTTAATCCCCTCGGCTTTCCGCCGCCTCACGGCGCAGCCACTGCCGCAGATTTTCGCCTTCCTGCGACAGCTCGCTATCCAGTCGAGCGCACAGGTAATAATCGCGGCCGTCGTCGATCGGCAGATCGAACATTTTGATCAACTCACCGCTCTCAAGGTACTGGGCGATTAACGGTTCACGCATCAACGCGCACCCTAACCCCGCCTGCACCGCCGCCAACGTCAACAATCCATCCTCGAACATCGGGCCGATACTGCGCAGCGGGCGCTTGACGCCGGCCTGCTGAAACCATTGCATCCAGGTATTGCGCTCCTCGTCGTGCAGCAGCGGCAGCGTCGCCAGCTGATCCGGCGTATCGAGCAGACCGTGCAGTTTACTGAATGCCCGGCTGCACACCGGCACCATTTTTCCGGACATCAGCTTCTCGCTGCGATAGCCGGTCCACTGCCCGACCCCGAAGCGGATCGACAGATCGGCGGCGTCGCTCAGGTAATTGCGGTGGTTGGCGTAAACCACATTGATGTCGATATCCGGGTTTTCACGCAGAAAACCGCGCAGCCGCGGAATGAACCAGCCCATGCCGAACAGCGGGATCAGGCTGATGGTCACCTGCCGCGACGCGGATTGTTCACGCACGTGTTCGGTCGCCTGGCGCAGCACGTTGAACGCCGAGCGAATCGAGCGGTAATACTCCCGCCCCTCGCTGCGCAGCACCAGGTTGCGCCCCTGCCGTTCGGTCAACGGCATCTGCAAAAATGCCTCTAGCGTTTTGAGTTGATGACTGACCGCCGAAGGCGAAATCATCAGCTCGTTAGCCGCCGCGCTGATGCCACCCAGGCGCGCGATGGCCTCGAACGCCCGCACGGCGCGCAGCGGCGGATCGTTCGGCAGCATCGGCAATGGCTCATCGTACTGTTCTGTTTTTTTCATATATTGACTGTTTTTGGGAAATCGACACTGAAGGAATGGATTCAATATACATAAAAATCAACATATTAAAATCACTCGTTTTTTGTATAAGAAAGTATTTTTCCGTATTTTACAATTTTTTTAAATTCTCTACTGTGAGCCTCTGACTCATTATCTCCGGACTCTCTCTATGGATACGCTGGTACAGCAAACCGTCAACGGTTTGATGCTCGGCAGCATTTATGCGCTGATCGCGCTCGGCTACACCATGGTGTACGGCATCCTGCGCATCATCAACTTCGCGCACGGCGACGTGCTGATGGTCGGGGCGCTGAGCGCGCTGTCGGCGATAAACGTGTTGCAACACCACTTTCCCGCGTTATCGCCCTACGCCACGCTGCTGCTGGCAGCCCTGTGCGCCATGGCGGTCTGCGCCATCACCTCGATGGCGATCGAGCGTCTGGCCTATCGCCGGTTGCGTAATGCACCGCGCCTGGCCCCGCTGATCAGCGGCATCGGCGTCTCGCTGCTGTTGCAAACCCTGGCGATGCTGATCTGGTCACGCAATCCCCTGATGTTTCCGCAGCTGTTGCCGATGACGCCCATCGCCCTGACCGCAGGCAGCGCCGAACATGCGCCGGCGGTGATCACCGGCACGGCGATCGTCACGCTGGCGGTGGCCGTAGCGGTGATGGCCGGTCTCTGGCTGCTGGTCGAACACAGCCGTTTCGGCCGCGCCATGCGCGCCACGGCGGAAAACCCGCAGGTCGCCGGCCTGATGGGCATCAGTCCTGACCGCATCATCGTTCTGACCTTCGCGCTCGGCGGCGCGCTGGCGGCGGTCGCCGGCATCATGATGGCCAGCAACTACGGCAATGCCGGTTTCTCGATGGGCTTTCTGCCCGGCATCAAGGCGTTTACCGCCGCCGTGCTCGGCGGCATCGGCAACCTGCGCGGCGCGATGCTCGGCGGATTGCTGCTGGGCCTGTTCGAATCGCTGGGCACCGGCTATCTCGGCGAGCTGACCGGCGGCGTATTCGGCAGCAACTACCAGGACGTGTTCGCGTTTCTGGTGCTGATCGCCGTGCTGGTTTTCCGCCCCTCCGGGCTGTTGGGCGAACGCATCGCCACGCGCGCATAAGGACATCACCATGACCGTTTTGACTCCCCCCGCTCCTCTGGCCACGCCGCGTCGCGCCGGGCTGGGGCTGACGTTGTTCATTCTCGCCCTGCTGCTGGCGCCCTGGGTGGCGGGCGCCGCCGGCGGCAACTATTGGGTGCGCGTTGTCGACTTCGCCTTGCTGTACCTTATGCTGGCGCTCGGGCTGAACATCGTGGTGGGCATGACCGGATTGCTGGACATGGGCTTTATCGCTTTTTACGCCGTTGGCGCCTATCTGGCCGCGCTGCTGTCGTCACCGCATCTGACGCAGCAATTCCCGCTGCTGCTGCAGTGGTTCCCTGACGGGCTGCACCTGTCGATGCTGTGGCTGATCCCGCTGGCGGCGCTGCTGGCGGCGGCGTGCGGCATCCTGCTCGGCGCGCCGACGCTGCGGCTGCGCGGCGATTATCTGGCGATCGTCACGCTGGGCTTCGGCGAGATCGTGCGCATTCTGATGCGCAACCTGGATCGCCCGGTCAACCTCACCAACGGCCCCAAAGGCATTTCCGGCGTCGATCCGGTCAGCCTGTTAGGCCTGAAGTTTTCCGGCATGCATGAGTGGTTCGGCGTGCGTTTTTCCGGCCTGTACCTGTATTACTACCTGTTCGCCGCGCTGCTTCTGGCGATCCTGTTTATCAGCCTGCGGCTGCAGAATTCGCGCATTGGCCGCGCATGGACGGCAATCCGCGAAGACGAGGACGCCGCGCGGGCGATGGGCATCAACACCCGCAACTTCAAGCTGCTGGCCTTCGCCATCGGCGCCACCTTCGGCGGCGTGGCCGGCGCGCTGTTCGCCGCGTTTCAGGGCTTCGTGTCGCCGGAATCCTTCACCCTGCAGGAATCGATCGCCGTACTGGCGATGGTGGTGCTCGGCGGCATGGGGCACATCCCCGGCGTGATCCTGGGCGCGCTGCTGCTGGCCGCCCTGCCGGAGCTGCTGCGCAGCAGCATGGGGCCGCTGCAGCAGGCGCTGTTCGGCCAGGTGCTGATCGACCCGGAAATCATCCGCCAACTGTTCTACGGCCTGGCGCTGATCCTGGTGATGCTGTATCGCCCGGCGGGCCTATGGCCGGCTCGCCATGCCGGGAGGAACGCCCCATGACGCCGCTGCTCGCTTTAAATCACGTCAGCAAACGTTTCGGCGGCCTGACGGCGGTGGATGACGTCAGCATGAGCATCCGCCAGGGGGAAATCTACGGCCTGATCGGGCCGAACGGCGCCGGCAAAACCACCTGCTTCAACCTGATCACCGGCCTGTATCGCGCCGACGAGGGCGAGTTCAGCCTGTTGGGCCAGCGCTATAAACCGCAGGCCATCGACAAAGTGGCGCAGGCCGGCATCGCCCGCACCTTCCAGAACCTGCGGTTGTTCAACGAAATGAGCGTGCTGGAAAACGTGATGGTCGGCTGCCACGTGCGCACCCGCAACGGCCTGTGGGCGGCGATCGCTCGCCACGGGCGCGCGAAAGAGGAGGAACAGGCGGTGCGCGATAAATCTCATGCGCTGCTGGAGTACGTCGGCATCAGCCAATTCGCCCATTACCGCGCCGGCGATCTCGCCTATGGCCACCAACGCCGTCTGGAGATTGCCCGCGCGCTGGCGACCGAGCCCCGGTTGCTGGCGCTGGACGAACCGGCGGCCGGCATGAACGCCGGTGAAAAAGTAGCGCTGCGCGAACTGCTGCTGCGCATCCGCGACAGCGGCAAAACGCTGCTGCTGATCGAACACGACGTCAAACTGGTGATGGGCCTGTGCGATCGGCTGACGGTGCTGGATTACGGCAAAGCGATCGCCGAAGGCGAGCCGGCGCAGGTGCGGCGCGAACCGGCGGTCATTCAGGCCTATCTGGGAGGCGGCGCGCATGTCTGAAGCCCTGCTGAGCGTTAAACGACTCAAAGTGTCTTATGGCGGCATTCATGCGGTCAAAGGCATCGATTTCACGGTGAACGCCGGCGAACAGGTGACGCTGATCGGCGCCAATGGCGCGGGCAAAACCTCCAGCCTGCGAGCGCTGACCGGCCTGCAGCCGTTCGAAGGCGACATCCTGTTCGACGGTTGCTCGATTCGCGGCGTGCCGCCGCACCGGTTGCTGCAACGGGGGCTGGTGATGGTGCCGGAGGGACGCGGCATTTTCACCCGTTTGACGGTGCGGGAGAACCTGCAGCTCGGCGCCTATGCGCGGCGCGACAAATCGGCGGTGCGGCAAGATTTCGAACGGGTGTGCGCCACCTTCCCGCGGCTGAGCGAGCGCCTGCACCAACCGGCCGGGCTGCTTTCGGGCGGTGAACAGCAGATGGTGGCGATGGGCCGCGCGCTGCTCAGCCGCCCGCGGTTGCTGATATTGGACGAACCCTCGATGGGGCTGGCGCCGATTGTGGTGGAAGCCATTTTCACGGTCATCAAGCAGTTAGCTCGTGACGGCGTCACGCTACTATTGGTCGAGCAGAACGCCCGCCTGGCGCTGGAGTCCACCGATCGCGCCTACGTGTTGGACAGCGGCAGCCTGAGCCACAGCGGCCGTTCCGCCGACATGCTGGACGATAAAAAAATCAAACAGATCTATTTGGGTGAATAACCGTTGTTTCTTTTAACCGCACCAGGAGTATGACATGCAACAGAACATTCGCATCAAACCGTTGGCGCTGGCTGCCATGACAATGATTCTTAGCCTCCCGGCGCTGGCGGCCGACACCGTGCTGATCGGCCTGGCCGGGCCGCTGACCGGCCCTTCCGCGCGCATCGGCAAAGATCTCGAAAACGGCGCGCGCCTCGCGATCGCCGACGCCAACGCGCAAAAGCCGACGCTGAACGGCAAACCGGTCACCTTCAAATTGCTGTCCGAGGACGATCAGTCCGATCCGCGCACCGCCGTGGCCGTGGCGCAGCGTTTGGTCGACGAAGGCGTCGCCGGCGTGGTCGGCCACTGGAACACCGGCACCAGCATCCCGGCGGCACGCATCTATCACGACGCCGGCATCGCCCAGGTGGCGCCGGTCGCCACCGGTCACGGCTATACGCAACAAGGTTTTGACACCAGCTTTCGCGTGATGGGCCACGACGACGACGGCGGCAACTACGCCGGGCAATATGCGGTGAAAACGCTGAAAGCCAAGCGCATCGCAGTGATCGACGATCGCACCGCTTTCGGCCAGGGGCTGGCGGACGAATTCATCAAATCGCTGCAGGCCCAGGGCGTGCAGCCGGTCGCCCGTGAATACGTCGATGACAAGACCGTCGATTTCAGCGCCGTGCTGACCACCGTGCGCAGCAAAAACGCCGATCTGATCTTCTTCGGCGGCGTAGATTCCCAGGCGGCGCCGCTGGCGCGCAAACTGAAACAGCTGGGCATGAACGCGCAACTGATGGGCGCCGGCGGCTTTGTCAGCCAAACCTTCCTGACGCTGGCGCAGCAGGAAGGTGAAGGCGTCGTTGCGTTGGAGCCGGGGCTACCGCTGGAACAGATGCCGGGCGGCAAGGCGTTTGAGCAAGCCTACCGCGATCGTTATCACACCCACATCGAACTGCATGCGCCCTTCGCCTACGACGCCACCCGGGTGCTGATCGCCGCCATTGAGCAAGCCGATTCGGCCAATCCGGCCGATTATCTGCCGAAACTGCGCGCCATACATTACCAGGGCGTGACCGGCGCCATCGCCTTCGATGCGCAGGGCAACCTGCAACAGCCGAGCTTCACCCTGTATCGGGTGGTTGACGGCAAATGGCAGCCGCAAACCGTGTTGGGCGGCGCCAAACCACAATAAATCAAGAGGAGCAAGGCGATGAGCTGTGCAAACAACGAGTTGGGCATTTTGGCCCGCAGAAAAATCGAGGCGGAGATCATCAAACCGATCTACCAGATTCTGGTGCGTGAAATCGGCAAGGCGCGCGCCCAGGCGGTGATCGGCGAGGCCATCGAGAATGCCGCCATCGCGGCGGGCAAACAGTTCGCCGCTCAGGAAGCGAACGGCGCGGATCTGCGCAGCTTCGCCGCCTTGCAGTACCTGTGGGAAAAAGACGATGCGCTGCGCGTCGAGGTGATCAATCAGGACGAACAGCACTTCGACTATAACGTCACCCGCTGCCGCTACGCCGAGATGTATCACGAGATGGGGCTGGGGGAGATCGGCCACCTGCTCTCCTGCGCTCGCGACAGCCAGTTTATCGTCGGCTATGCGCCTGACGTTGACCTGGAGCGTACCCAGACCATCATGTCCGGCGCCCCCTGCTGCGATTTCCGTTACACCGCCAAAACGCCGGGAGAAAAGCAATGACGTATCGGGTCAACGGCGAGCGCCTGTGGCAAAGCCTGCAGACGATGGCGCAGTTCGGCGCCATCGCTGACAACGGCGTCACCCGCCTGGCGCTGAGTGAAGAGGATCGTCAGGCGCGCGACCAGCTGCGCCGGTGGGCGCTGGAGGCCGGTTGCAGCGTGCGCGTCGATCGGATGGGCAACATGTTCCTGCGCCGTGAAGGCACGCGGCCCGAGCTGGCGCCGGTCGTCACCGGCTCGCACGGCGACTCGCAGCCCCGCGGCGGCCGTTTCGACGGCATCTACGGCGTGCTGGCCGGATTGGAAGTTATTCGCAGCCTTAACGATCGGCAGATCGCCACCGAACGCGCGATTGAAGTGATCAACTGGACCAACGAAGAAGGCGCGCGCTTCGCGCCGGCGATGATCGCCTCCGGCGTGTTCGCCGGGGTATTCGACCTGGAATACGGCCTGACGCGCCGCGACGAGCACGGCGTCAGCCTCGGCGAGGCGCTGGAGCGCATCGGCTACGCCGGCGAGTATCCGGTGGGCGGCACGCCGATCCATGCCGCCTTCGAGTTGCACATCGAACAGGGGCCGATTTTGGAAGCGGAGCATCTCGACATCGGCGTGGTGACCGCCGCACAAGGGCAGCGCTGGTATGAACTGGAGGTCGTCGGCTTCAGCGCCCATGCCGGCACCACGCCGATGGACCGCCGCCGCGACGCCCTGCTGGGCTTTGCGTCGCTGGTCACGGCGGTCAATCGCATCGGCTGGGATTTCGCGCCCGACGCGCGCGCCACGGTGGGCATGGCGCAAATTACCCCCAATTCACGCAACGTGGTGCCGGGACGCGTCTTTTTCAGCGTCGAATTCCGCCATCCAGAGGAGTCAATTCTGGAGCAGATGGAGCAGCGCCTGCTGGCGGCGGTGAACGCCGTCAACGACGGCAGCCTGACCGCGCGCGCCGAGCGCATCTTCCAGTATCCCCCGGTCGCTTTCGATCGGGGCTGCATCGACAGCGTACGTCATGCCGCGCAAGCGTTGGGCTATCGCCATCGCGACATGATTTCCGGCGCCGGCCACGATGCCTGTTACCTTAACCGCGTCGCTCCGACCGCCATGATTTTCATTCCCTGCGTGGACGGCATCAGCCACAACGAGCGGGAAGATATCACCCCCGCCTGGGCCGCCGCCGGCGCCGACGTGTTGCTCAATGCCCTGCTGGCGCACGCCGGCGCCTGATCCTCACCCCGGTTTCTTGCCGGGGCCAAAAAATATTCAACAAAACGGTTGAATATTAGCCCGCCTGTTCTATATTCAACCATATGGTTGAATTATCTTCCTCACAGCTGGACGCCATTTTTCATGCGCTGGCCGACCCGACCCGCCGCTCGATGTTACGCGCGCTGGCCGGCGGTGAGCGCAGCATCGGCGAACTGGCCGCGCCGCTGCAGATGTCGTTCGCCGGCGCCTCCAAGCACGTGAAAGCACTGGAACATGCGGGCCTGGTGCAACGCACCGTGCAAGGAAGAAACCATATCTGCCGGCTCGAACCCGAGCCTATGGCGCAGGCCATGCACTGGCTGCAAACCTATGAACATTTCTGGACTGAACGGCTGGATGCGCTCGAACAGGCGCTGCTGCAGCCCGAACAGTTTCCTCCCAAGGAGTGAACCATGAATGATTACGGTATGATTATCGAACCCGGCACGCTGCGCATCCAGCGGCTGCTGCCCGGCCCCATCGAGCGGGTGTGGGCTTACCTGACCGAATCCGACAAGCGCGCCACCTGGCTGGCGGCCGGCGCCATGAAGTTAGAAAACGGCGCGCCGCTGGAGCTGGAGTTTCGCAACTCCGATCTGGCGGGCGAGCACGAGCCACCGCCGGCCAAGTACAAACAGCACGGCGGCTGCGTCAGCAACCGCGGCCACATCACCTGCCTGTTCCCGCCGCGCCTGCTGAGCTTTACCTGGGCCGAACAGGATCAGGGCCGCCCTTCCGAGGTGACCTTCGAGCTGACGGAACAGGGAAACGCGGTGCTGCTGACGGTCACCCACCGGCGCCTGGCCAACCGCGACGAGATGCTCAGCGTCGCCGGCGGCTGGCACACCCATCTGGATATCCTGCTGGATCGTCTGCACGATCGGGCGCCGCAGCCGTTCTGGAGCACCCATGCCCGGCTGGAAGAAGAGTACCGCGCCCGCCTGTAATTACGACTCGTCCCTGCGCCTGAACGCCAGATAACCGGCGATCAGCGTAAAACTGCCGACCAGCAACACCAGCAGGATAAAACCGTGGTGATTGCTGGCCAGCGGTATCCCTCCGACGTTCATGCCGAAGAAACCGGCGACGATGTTGATCGGCAACGCCAGCACGGTGATCACCGTCAGGGTGTAGAGCGTACGGTTATTCTGCTCCATCAGCTTGGCGCCCAGTTCTTCCTGCAGCAGCCGGATGCGTTCGGTCAGGCTGGCGAGATCGTTCAACACCACGGTGAACTCTTCGGTAAACTGCCGCAGATCCTGCACCACCTCGCGGCTCAGCCAGGCCGGCGGCCGGTTCAACAGGCGAAACAGCGCGGCCGGTTCCGGCGCCAACAGGCGCTGAAAGCGCAATAACATGCGGCGCATGCGCCCCAGCTCGGCGCGGTTGCGTTTGACGCGGCGGGTCAGCAGGCGATCCTCGATGGTATCGACATACTGGTTAGCCTGCCGCACCACCTGCTCCAGCACGTCCTCCTGCTCTTCCAGCAGGTGCGCCAGCAGCTCGGTAGATGATGCCAGCTCCAGCGCCGTCAGGCGGCCAAGCAGCCGTTCAATCAATCGCACCGGTTTGTGACGCACGGTGACCACCAGCCCACGGCGGCAATAGAGCCACAGCGTCGCCGTTTCCGGGTTGCTGTCCTCAGGGTGGAAGATCACGTCGTTGAGCACGGCGAACAGATCGTCGCCCTGGCGCTCGATGCGCGTAGTGTGGGAACCGTGGCGAATTTCGTGAAAGAAAAAATCGGAAATGGCGAAATGGTTTTTCAGCCACTTCTCCGCCGCCGCGTGGTTGAGATTGAGGTGCAGCCAGATAAAACCGTCGCCGGGCGACAATGTTTGGTAAGCCTGGCAAACCTGCTGCGAGTTCAGGCGCGCCGGCGGCTCACCGGAACGAAACGCATGGCCGTAGATCAGCCCGGTCACTTCATCATCAAAATCCAGCTTGTGCATCTTTTCCGCTGCCGTTTGCACCATAACGCCTTATCCTGCCTATGGCCGTTAGCCCAGATCGTCCACGCTGTTATAACAATCTTTATTTATCGGCGTTAATGATTTTCGCCGTTCCCGATGATTAATATTTTCGTCATAAAAAAGCCACATTCATTCAGAATACTTTTCAGGCGACAGCTACCGCATTCAATCCTCTCAGGAAGGTCATTATGAGCGATAACAGCGCCGTTCAAACGGGTGTGCCGGCCGCATCCAGCCTGCCCAAGCTGCACCAAAAGAACAGTCGACTCACTGTTCTTTTTTTTGTGTTTTTATTAATTCTGGGGATCGCGTTCGCCGGGGTGAACTTATTTAACGACGTCAGCGACGCCGGCGCCGTCTATACCAGTTACATTCCGTTTTTATTATTGGGGCTGGCGCTGCTGATCGCGCTGGGCTTTGAATTCGTCAACGGCTTCCACGACACCGCCAATGCGGTCGCGACGGTGATTTACACCCACTCGCTGTCGCCGATGGTCGCCGTGGTGTGGTCCGGTTTCTTCAACTTTCTCGGCGTGTTGCTCTCCAGCGGCGTGGTGGCCTTCGGCATCATTTCGCTGCTGCCGGTCGAGCTGATTCTGCAGGCCGGCACCGGCAACGGCTTCGCCATGGTGTACGCCCTGCTGTTCTCCGCCATCATCTGGAACCTCGGCACCTGGTGGCTCGGGCTGCCTGCATCGTCGTCGCATACGCTGATCGGCTCGATTATCGGCGTTGGCGTGGCCAATGCCCTGATCCACGGCCGCACCGGCACCAGCGGTGTGGACTGGGGCCAGGCGATCAAGGTGGGCTATGCGCTGCTGCTGTCGCCGGTGATCGGCTTCGTGTTCGCCGGCCTGCTGCTGCTGGCGCTGAAGCTGTTCGTCAACAACCGCCAGCTGTACAGCGCGCCTAAAGACAATAGCCCGCCGCCGCTGTGGATCCGCGGATTGCTGATCCTCACCTGCACCGGCGTTTCCTTTGCCCACGGCTCCAACGACGGCCAGAAAGGCATGGGCCTTATCATGCTGATCCTGGTGGGCACCATGCCGATCGCCTACGCCCTGAACCGTTCGATGCCACCGGAGCAGATCCCCCGGGTGGCGGCGCTGGCGGAGGTGACCAAAAACGAGCTGCTGCGCCAGTTCCCGGCCGGCGACCAAACGCCGCCGCGCGAGGTGCTGACCGGCTATGTGCGCACCAGCGATCTGACGCCGGAGGTGGTGCCGGCGCTGGCGCAACTGACCGGCGCGATCGGCGATCAAATTCGCCAGTACGGCTCGGTCGACAAGATCCCGGCGCAGGCGGTGTCGAACACACGCAACGACATGTACCTGGCGTCCGAGACCATCAAGCACCTGAATGCAGAGCATCAGTTGCAGATCAATCCCGACACGCAGCGCAACCTCGACGCGCTGAAGGGCGAACTCGACAACGCCACCCGCTTCATTCCCTTCTGGGTGAAAGTGGTGGTGGCGATTGCACTGGGGCTCGGCACCATGGTCGGCTGGCGCCGCATCGTGGTGACGGTGGGCGAAAAGATCGGCAAATCGCACCTGACCTACGCCCAGGGCGCCAGCGCCGAACTGGTGGCGATGACCACCATCGGCGCGGCCGACGCCTTCGGCTTGCCGGTTTCGACCACTCACGTACTTTCATCCGGCATCGCCGGCACCATGGCAGCCAACCGCTCCGGCCTGCAGATGGCCACCCTGCGCAATCTGCTTATGGCCTGGGTGCTGACGCTGCCGGCCTCAGTGCTGCTGTCGGCGGTGCTGTACTGGATCTTCAACCATTTCTAACACCGGGCTGATACGGAGAAAATCTGATGACCATGCATGAATTCAACCGCGAAGACGGATTCAACCAGCGCCTGCTGCAAGAATTTTACGACAGCTACGACGAAGAGCTGGAAATGGAGCTGGACGACCTGCGCTTCGACGCGGCAGAAGTCGACAGCGACGCGAAGAAAGCCTGGCGCAAGCAATACTTCCGCGAACTGCTGCGCCTGCAGGGCGAACTGGTAAAGCTGCAGGACTGGGTGATGCGTACCGGCCATCGGCTGGTGATCCTCTTCGAAGGCCGCGACGCCGCCGGCAAGGGCGGCGTGATCAAACGCATTACCCAGCGCCTCAACCCGCGCACCTGCCGCGTGGCGGCGCTGCCGGCGCCGAACGATCGCGAACGCACCCAGTGGTATTTTCAGCGCTATATCGCGCATCTGCCCGCCGCCGGCGAAATGGTGCTGTTCGACCGCAGCTGGTATAACCGCGCCGGCGTGGAGCGCGTGATGGGCTTTTGCAACGACGAAGAGTACGAGGAGTTTTTCCGCAGCGTGCCGGAATTCGAAAAAATGCTGACGCGCAGCGGCATCCAAATCGTCAAATACTGGTTTTCGATCACCGATGAGGAGCAGGAGCTGCGTTTCCTCAGCCGCATTCACGATCCGCTCAAGCAGTGGAAGCTCAGCCCGATGGATCTGGAAAGCCGCCGCCGCTGGGAGGACTACACCGAGGCCAAAGAAATCATGTTAGCGCGCACTAACATTGCCGAGGCGCCCTGGTGGGTGGTTCAGGGCGTCGACAAGAAAAAGGCCCGCTTGAACTGCATCACTCACCTGCTGCAGCAGGTGCCTTATGAGGAAGCCGAAGGTAACGTCATCACGCTGCCGCCGCGCAAACGCAGCCCGGAGTACCACCGTAACCCGGTGCCGGACAACATGGTGGTGCCGGAAATCTACTGACCGTAGCGCAGAGAGGCGGTTGCCGCAGCTCTGCGCAAATACAACGCTTTGATTTCTCTCACGCTAAGGGGCCAGACTCCATGTTAAAGTGGTTGCTTTCCATTTTGACAGGAGTCCTCCATGCGCCAACGCATCATTGTCTGCCCGCTGATTGAAAACGATAACGCCTTCCTGCTGTGCAAAATGGCGGCGCACAAGGGCGTGTTTCCCGGCCAGTGGGCGCTGTCCGGCGGCGGCGTCGAGCCGGGTGAACAAATAGAACAGGCGCTGCGGCGCGAAGTGCGCGAAGAGTTGGGCGCCGCGCTGATCCTCGACAACATCACGCCCTGGACTTTCCGCGATGACGTGCGCATCAAAACTTACGCCGACGGCAGCCGGGAGCAAATCTACATGATTTACCTGATTTTCGACTGCCATGCCGCCAACCGCGACGTGACGATCAACGACGAGTTCGATGACTACGCCTGGGTGCCGCGCGAGCGCCTCGCGGACTACGATTTGAACGAGGCCACCCGCTTCACCCTGCGGCAAAAGGGATTGTTGTAACAGTTTGAGCGATTATCGCCCTATTTCCTTCACATTTGCCCGGCAGACTCTTTTGATATTTTTTAATCACTTAGGGTCACTATTGCCGCCGTTATGCTTTTATCTCACGCTTTTCTCCGTCTGCCTGTCCGGCGCTTCGGCGCCGCCCTGCTGTTCAGCCTGCTGTTCGTTTTGGCGCCCGTGCATGCCGCCACGCCGCCGCTGGTGCTGAATGCCAAATCGGTGCTGGTCGTCAATCAACGCACCGGAAAGACCCTTTATCAGAAGCAGCCGAACCGCGTGCTGCCGATCGCCTCGCTCACCAAACTGATGACCGCCATGGTCGCCCTGGACAGCAAACGCCCGATGGGCAGCAAGCTCAAAGTCACCGCCGCCGATCGCGATCTGCTGAAAAAAACCCATTCGCGCCTGACCATCGGCTCGGTGCTCAGCCGCCGCGACATGCTGCACATCGCCCTGATGTCTTCGGAGAACCGCGCAGCCGCCGCGCTGAGCCGCAGTTATCCCGGCGGGCGCAAGGCCTTCGTGGCGAAAATGAATCAGAAAGCGCGCGCCATCGGCATGAAACGCGCCCGCTTCTACGATCCGACCGGGCTGACGCCGCGCAATGTGGCGACCGCCAACGATCTGCTGAAGATGGTCAATCACGCCTATCGCTATCAGTCGATTCGCCGCTTCAGCACCGACAAGCAGCAGATCGTACGCCCTGGCCGCGGCCAGTTGGTTTACCGCAGCTCCAACGGCCTGATCAACAACCCCGCCTGGAAGATCCAGCTGCAGAAAACCGGCTTTACCGACGAGGCCGGTCACTGCCTGGTGATGCGCACCACCATCAAAGGGCAGCCGGTGGTGATGATCCTGCTCGGCGCGCAGCCGCGCTACGGCCACTACCGTGACGCCATTCGTCTGAAGGCCTGGCTCGAGGGGTAACATCGCGGCGCTTTACCGTTCTGCGCATATCCAAATCCGTTTTGGATCAATGGAATATCCTATCGCCAATCAGTATTAAGCCGTGCGCTGCCCGCATGGTATTTGTCAGGCATATCTGATGAGGAAAGGAGCGGGAAAAATGGCTTATGCCTTGAGCATATTGGAAAAAAGTCCGATCGCCGACGGGGAAAGCGCCGCGCAGGCGCTGGCGCGCACGCTGCAGCTGGCGCAACGGGCGGAACGCTGGGGGTATCGGCGTTTCTGGCTGGCCGAGCACCACAATACGCCGCAGCTCGCCTGCCCGTCGCCGGAAGTGCTGATCGGCTATCTGCTCGGCCAAACGTCGCACATTCGCATCGGCTCCGGCGGCGTGATGCTGCAGCACTACAGCGCCTACAAGGTGGCCGAAAACTTCAACCTGCTGGCGGCGCTGGCGCCAGGGCGCGTCGATCTCGGGGTGGGCAAAGCGCCCGGCGGGCTGCCGCTCGCCACCCAGGCGCTGCAGGCCGCCCATGACCGGCAAAACAAACCGGCCTTCCCGCAGCAGCTGTCGCAGCTGACCGCTTACCTGAACGACGACGCCGAACCGGGCCTGAGCGCCACGCCGCTGCCGCCGCAGGGCGCGCAGCGTTTTCTGCTCGGCGCCAGTAAAGAGAGCGCGACGCTGGCGGCCGAGTCCGGCTGGGCCTTCGTGTTCGCCGCGCATTTGAATGGCAATCCGCAGGATATCCGCGACGCGCTGGAGCACTACGCCGCACACAGCGGCGGCCGCAAGGCGCTGCTGGCAGTGGCGGCGATCGTGGCCCCCAGCGAGGAACAGGCCGCGGCATTGGCGGCGGAGATTCAGCAATACCGCGTGCACGTCGCCGGTGAGCAGAGCGTGACCGTCGGCAGCCTGGCGCAGGCCGAGAGTTTCGTGCAGCAGGCCGGCGCCACCGACTACCGCATCGAGCCGCGGGAAAGCCATATTCTGCTCGGCACCGCGCAGCAGGTGCATCAACAACTGGCGCAGCTACAGCAACAGTACGGCGTGGACGAGTTCATCATCGACACGCCGATCGCCGAACCGGCCGCCCGGTTAGCCTCGCTGCAGTTACTGGCGGAAGAGAGTTTGACGCCGGCTTAGTTGATCGCCGCCGTCGCCCGCATGGCTTCGGACAGATCCTGCGCCAGCGGCGCCAACTGCGACGGCGTGACGTTCGCCAGGCTGACGCGGAGCGCCGGACCACACTTCAGGCGGAAAGGTTCACCGCCCTGCACCAGCCACCCCCGCTGCGCCATCAGCTGCGCGGCGGCGGTTTCCGAGCGCACCGGCACCCACAGATGCAGCCCTTCACCTACCGCCAGCGCCGTGTGATTCAACGCATTGAGCCGCTGGACCAGCTCATCCCGTCTGGCCTGATACGCCTGTTGCGCCCGCTGCAATTGCCCTTCCTGCAAGGCTTGTTCCCACAGTCTGGCGGCGATCTGCTGCAAGATATGGCTGACCCAGCGTTCGCTGATGTACTGATCGGCGCGCATCGCCTGCAGCAAAGTCGGGTTGCCGCAGGCCAGCGCGATGCGCAGATCCGGGCTGAGAAACTTGCTCAGCGACAGCACGTACAGGCCGCGATCGCCGTCGAACGGCAGATGCAGCGGCTGCTGCGACAGCGGCCCCCAGAAATCGTCGACGATCGCCAGACACTGCGGATGGCCGCGTAGAAAACCTCGCCACTGCTGCGCACGTTGCGCTGAAAGCGAAGCGCCGGTCGGATTATGGGCACGCGGCGTCAGGATCACCGCGTCGGCCGCGCCGCTCTCCGGCAGCCGACAGCCCTGTTCATCCACCGCCAGCGGCAGCGGCCGCAGGCGCAGGTGACGCAGCAGCGTCAATAGCGGCGGCCAGCAGGGATCTTCCACCCACACCGCCGCCCCAGGCTGCGCATGGCAGCGCAGCGCCTTTTCCATCGCGTCCAACGCGCCGGAAAACACCGCCGGTTCCCCCAGCGTGACGCCCTGGCGGCTGAGCCACTCGCGTCCCAGACCGGTCAATACCGGCAGGTCGCCGCTGATGTCATAGCCGTTTTGCTGCGGGAACACCTCCGCCGCGCCAAGCCTCAGCGCCGGCAGCAAAGCGGCATCCAGGTTGCCGCTGGCCAGATCGCACATCCCCGCCGGCACCTGGCGCGGCGCATAGGCCGCACTCACCGCCGCCAGCGGCGGCTCCAGCACCACCGTTCCCGCCCGCCCGCGCGTCGCCACCAGGCCGGCATCGCGCAATCGGGCATAAGCGCTGGCGACGGTATTCGGATTGACCTCCAGCTCCGCCGCCAGTTGGCGTACCGGCGGCAACAGCTCGCCCGGCCGCAGCGCGCCGTCTTTGATGCGTGCGGCGATCTGCTCGGCAATCTGGACAGCGCCGCCGCCTTTTGCATACAATAAACTCATACATAAATCCTTTTGTACTAATTCAAATAAGATTAGCAGCTTCCGCGGCCAAAAGTAAGGGGTTCCATGGATAAACATTACGTGCTCGACATTCAGTATGCAGGAAAAGCCTTTGCCCGCCTGCAGCTGTTCACCCCGTGGGCAGCCGATCAGCTGGAGCAGGCCTGCGCGCTGTTCCCGGCCGCACAGGGTTATCAGGTGCAGCTCAGCCAGGTCAGCGAACGCCGCATCGTCTACCAGAGCGGCGCGCAGGGCATCACGGTGCTGGGCGAGTCGCTGGCGCTGACGCCGTTCACCCACGCTCACGAGGTTAAACAATGAAAAAAGCCGTCGCCATTCGACATGTCAATTTTGAAAACCTGGGTATTCTCGGTTCCCTGCTCTCGCTGCGCGGCTATCAGATCGACTATTACGATGCCGGTCGCGATGATATTCGTGCTATCAATAATGAAGAAACCGATCTGTTGGTGGTGCTCGGCGGGCCGATCAGCGCCGCCCGGCACTTTTCCGGTGAGCAGCGCTATGATTTTCTCGACCATGAATTGGCGCTGGTCAAACAACGCCTGGCGCAGCGGCGGCCGACCCTCGGGGTGTGTCTCGGCGCGCAGGTGATCGCCCAGGCGCTGGGCGCTGAGGTTATTTCGCTCGGCGTTAAAGAGATCGGCTTCGCTCCGCTGACCACGCTCGCGGCCCAAGACGACTCGGTGCTGGCGCCGCTGGCCGATACGCCGGTGCTGCATTGGCACGGCGATATGTTCATGATCCCGGACGGCGCCCGCTGCCTGGCCGGCACGGCGATTTGTCCGCATCAGGCTTTCGACTATCAGGGGTTCGCGCTCGGTCTGCAGTTCCATCTGGAGGCGGATCACCGCGATATCGAACGCTGGTTGATTGGCCATGCCTGCGAGCTGGAGCTGGCCGGCATCGCGCCCCAGAGCCTGCGCGAACAGGCGGCGCGCCACGGCGCACAGCTGGAACAGCGCGCGCGGCAGGTGTTCGCCCGCTGGCTGGATAATAACGAACCAAGGATGTAACTCATGCAACAGGCTTCACCCTTGCGATCACCGTCCATCGACGTGATCAGCATTCAATCTCAGGTGGTTTACGGCAGCGTCGGCAACGGTATCGCCTACCGCGCCCTGCTGAAAAAGGGGCTGGAAGCGCTGCAGGTGCCCAGCGTGCTGTTCGGCTGCCCGCCCTATTACGGCAAGCCGCATGGCGGCGTCATCTCCGGCGAGTGGTTCGGCGGCTTTCTCGACGATCTGATCGCCCGCGGCGTGATGAAACGCACCCGGGCGGTGATCGTCGGTTACCTGGGCGACGTGATGCAGTGCCATATTCTGGCCAACTGGCTGCAGCGGGTGCGCGCCCTCAATCCGCAGATAAGGATCTATATCGATCCGGTGATAGGCGATTACGGCGAAGGGATCTACGTGGATGAGCGCATCGTCAATTGCTATCGTTCACCGTTCCTGCGGCTGGCCAACGGCCTGACGCCGAACGGTTTCGAACTGGAGCAGCTGTGCGGCCGCTCTCTGAGCAGCCGGGAGCAGACGCAACGCGCCGCGCAGGCGCTGTTGAACGACACCACCGAATGGGTGCTGGTCACCAGCGCGCCGGGCGTGGCACAGCACGAAGACGAAGTGGGTTTAATGTTGGTCACCCGGCAAGAAGCGCAGTGCTTTACCCATCCGAAGGTCAAATCGGCGGTCAAAGGCACCGGCGATCTGTTCACCGCACTGCTGGTGAGCCATCTGCTGCGCGGCGCCGCGCTCGACGCGGCCGTGGTTGCCGCCGGCGGCGAAGTGTGCGACGTGCTGGCCGAAGCGGCGCATTTCGGTTGGGAAGAGATCGGCAGCCTGCGGGCGTTAAAACCGTAAGACCTGTGGAGAGTCAGGGGCAGCATGCCCGCCCCTGATAAATATCAGCGTTTTTTCTTTTTGTTGAAATCCAGCTCGAAGGCGAACACCGCGCTCTGAATTTTGCGCTCCATCGCCAGCCCCAGCTTGAGGAAACGGCACGACAGGCGCGAGAAGTGCACCACCTGGTCGTTATCGTCGGTTTCCTGATCGTCGTTGACCACCACCAGCTCCATATTGACCTTGAAGCTGCCGTAGCTGCCCAGATCCAGCTCCGCTTTTTTGAACTGCAGGCCAGGATGGAAGAAATCCGGCAGCGGGCCGTCGAAACGCAAACCGACGCCGCCGGCGGAGAGATCGTGGATCCGCAGCTCATAAGGCGTGCCGTCCGGGTACTCGCCGGTGCAGAAGAATTGGCGCCAGTGAGGCGTGGTGATGCGGAACTGGCGGCGGCGCTGGATATAGACCAACTCCTGCGGCAGCCGGGTCGAGCAGGCCTGGACGCCCTGATGTTCGGTCAGCTCCGCCTGGCCGACGGAAAACTCGATTTTGGCGTCGTGGCTTTCAATCACGATGGTGCAGGCGCCGTCGATGGCGTTTTCCGCTTCCTCACCGCTAAACACGATATTGTCCGGCCCGACGCTCAATAACAGACTTTGAAACCGGTGCTGCTGATTTTCTACGCGCAGCGGCGTGCGTTGTTTGCAAATTTCACGCAGAATCGCCAGAACTTCAAAACGCTCCCGTTTGATAAACAGTCCGTTATCGCTGTGCTCCACACGTCTCTCCTGACTTTTTTTCTAATGACGTCTTATGTATTCCTTATGGTTATCATCTCTGGGAATATTCCTAAAGTCAAATTTGCCAGCGTTGCCAGGCCTGCGGCAGCAGGCGCGCGAAACGTTTCGCCCATGCCTGTTGCCCGCGTTCGTCGGCGATCAGATCCTGGCGAATTTCGATGCCGACGTAAGGCAACCCGCGCCGTTCCGCGTGCACCGGCAACGTGTAGTCGGTGGCGTCGGTCATTGCATAGGGCTCGTTGATCCCCACCTGCAAATCCCCCTCTTCGCGCAGCAGCTCGGCCAGCAGCCGGGCAAATTCCGGGTAGCGATTAAACAGCAACCCCACCTGCCAGGGGCGCGATTCCCCTTTGAACACCGGTGTGAAACTGTGCATGGCGATCACCGCCGTCGGCAGTTCGCGCAGCTGACGTTGCCCCAGATGCTCGTCGATGGCGTGGTGATACGGCAAAAATACCTCGCGCTCACGCGCCAGCGCGTGTTCGGCGTCGATGCCGATATTGCCGGGTATCGGCGTCAGTTCAGACAAATGCGGGATCGAGCTGGCGATGCCGGGCGCCCGGTTGCAGTCGATCACCAACCGTGAGTAACGCTGATGAATCAGCGTGGCGTCCAGTTGGCGGCTCAGATGGCGCGATACGCCCAGCGCACCGATATCCCAGCCGATGTGGCGCTCGATCTCCCCCGGCGGTAAGCCGAGATCGCCAAGAGATTGCGGTATCGCCTTACCGGCGTGATCGCATAGCAGCAAAAATGGCGCTTTGCCGCGCGGGGTTTCAACGGCGGCGGCGGGCGGTTCATCGGCGGACAATAACGGCGGGATAAACGAATGAGGCATGAAAGGCTCCGGCGGTGGAAAGCAAAACGTTTATCGTAGCGCTATCCCGTCGCCGGCCCCAAGGTCGTGCTTAGATCAAAAAGGCATGAGTCAGACTGTAGTCATGCCGTCTCGGCCGGCTGCGGCTGGTGCACCGCGATGTAACGCTGATACCGCGACGGCTTGAGCCGCGTGGTATCCACCAACACCAGCCCGTCGATACAGTTGTTGAACGCCGGATCGGTGCCGAAATCGATAAACTGTACCCCGCCCGGTTCGCACAGTTCGGTGTACTGCTTGTACAGCGTTGGGATCGAGCAGCCGATATTGCTGAGCAGGCTCTTCAGCCGCACCAGATCTTCCTGATAGTTGTCCCCGGCAAACTGCGCCAGCACCTGCGGCAGCGACGCCGGATAAGGCCGCCGCGACTGCGCGAACGCGTGATCCGGCGAGAAATAGAGCCGATAGAAGGCGATCAGCAAATCACGTGCTGCCAGCGGCATGCCGCCGGAGATCGACACCGGGCCGAACAGATAGCGGTACTGCGGGTATTTCGACAGATAGGCGCCGATGCCCAGCCACAAATAGTCCAGCCCGCGCTTGCCCCAATAGGCCGGCTGAATGAAGCTGCGCCCCAGCTCGATGCCCTGCGCCAGGATCGGTTCCATATCGCGGTCATAATGGAACAGGCTGTTGCTGTAGATGCTTTCCAGCCCTTTGCGCGCAATTTGTTCGGCGGTAGGGATAAAGCGATAGGCGCCGACGATCTCCAGCTCCTCCTCATCCCACAGCACCAGGTGGTAGTAATCGTCGTCGTAGCTGTCCAGATCGCGGCGGCGGCCGGATCCTTCCCCCACCGCGCGGAAGGCGATCTCGCGCAGGCGCCCCAGCTCGCGCAGAATTGGCGTACGCGCTTCGTCATGACGACGATAGAGATAGATGGTTTTACCGTCCGGCGTTACCCCCAACCGTTCGCAGTTCGCCAGCGCCTTTTTCAGCTCCAGACGATCTTCCGGCAGCGCGATCGGCGATTCGCTGGCGAACAGCCCCGGCTTGCCCTGGCCCAGACGATAGACGTGGCGGCGAAAACGCTCCGCCAGATCCTTGGCGCTGGTGTGGCCGTCGTGCCAGTTGGCGAACGGCACGCGGCCGCCGACGCGGATCTTGATGCGCCCGCCCCGCTGCTGGAACATTTCGCGCACCAGCAGCAAGGTCGACAGCGGCCGGTAGACCAGAGAGGTAAAGTAGAACAGGTTGCTGTTGCGTGCGCTGATGTGGATCGGCACGATCGGCGCGCGCGCTTTGGCGGCCAGGCGCAGAAAACCGGTATGCCAGTGGCCGTCGCGGATGCCTTTCGGGCTCATGCGCGACACTTCGCCTGCCGGGAACAGGATCAGCGCCCCCTGGTTGTCCAGCTGCTGCTGCATGCCTTCAATCTGTTTGCGGCTGGTTTTATAAGCGACGTTATCCACCGGCACGAACAGGCTGCGCAGCGGTTCAATGTAGGTCAGCAGCTGGTTGGCCACCACTTTCACGTCCGGACGCACCGCGGCAACGGCGCGCAGCAATACCAATCCGTCGAGCGAGCCGATCGGGTGATTGGCCACGAGCACCACCGGCCCCTGGCTCGGGATATTTTCCAGATCGCCGTCCACCAGCTCGCAGCTGAGGTTAAAGTAGTCCACCACCTGCTCGATCAGATCGAGCCCTTTCAGATGGGGATAATCGGCGGCGAACTGTTTGAATTCTTTTTCGAAGAGAAGGGTTCTTAGCAGGCTGCGCTGCCAGGCGGGGGTATTGCGGTGTGGAAATGCATCTTGCAACAGAGAATCCAGGCTGAACATCGCGTTATCTCCTGACGTAGTCGCTGCAAACTTAAGCCAGAGCCGTGACTCTGACATGTCAGTTACATGACAATAAAGTGAATCCATCGACTATCAGGTATAGCAAAGTAATGGCGAATTGGGAGCGAAAGACGCATTTTCGCCCCCACTTGCCTTCACATCGGCGCCAGCAACGCTTCGATGCGGCGGTTTACCGCGTCGCGCAGGCGCAGCAGCGCCCCGGCCTGGTGCGGATAACGCTTGAAGGTGATGCGCATGCCCAGCTCACTTTCTATAAGCGCTTCCACCGTCGCCCGATCGGTCAAACTCTCCAGCAGCTGCAGCGCGCGCATGTCTTGCAGCCCCTGGTGCAGCACCCGCAGGCGCAGCGACTCCACCGGCTGCAGATCCTCACCGGGGTAGACCACGAACGGATCGCCGGAGGGAAACGCATGGCCGCTGTCGGTCACCGCGTACGGATTGATGCGTTCACGCGAATGGGCGCTGTTATAGAAGTTGAATCCCCAGTGCAGAAAGCCGGCGATGCGGTACAGATACAGCTGCACGCCCAATATGCGGTTGCGCGCCGAAGGCTGAGCGAAGAAGCGATTGGCGACCTCAGTCTTCTGCACACAGCAGTAATAGGCCCACAGGCCGGGGACCTGGTGTTCGATAAAAGGTTCGAGGTGGTCGGTCGCAACGACCGGGGTTTCCACCAGGCCTTGCTGATAAAACGCGAAATCCGACAGCGCATCGAAGGTGCGGAAGCCATCCAGCAGCGGGCGCAGCGCGGCGCTGGCGCGCCGGTAGGCCGCCAGGTTGTCCAACGTCGGCTCATCGGAAACATGGAACCATACCTGCCGTTCCAGCCCCCGTTCGCGGAACCAAGCGGTCAACGCCGGCAGCAGCGCCTGTAGGAAACGCTGATACGCTTCGCTCTGCGCATCGGTGTGCCAGCCGAACTGCGTTCGCGTCTCGCCCTGCTCCTCCACCACGATCTTCGGCGCATGCGCCGCGCCCCATTGGGTAAACAGCGGCGCGATTTCGAAGTGCTCGATGCCCTCTTCCTGCGCCAACGCCACCCACTGCGCCAGACGGCTGAAATCGAAGCCATACCCGTGCGCCGAATGTGTCACCCTCACCAACTGTACCGTGGTGCGTTCGCCGCCAACGGCGGTATCCAGCGGCGGCGTGAACAGCGGCGGCGTGAACAGCGGCGTCAGCAGCATATTGACGCCGGCCTGCACCGCGCAGCGCACAAAGTTGCGCACCGCGCGCCAGTACGCCGGGCTGAACACCGCCAAACGGTAGTAATCCGCCAGGCAATCGGTGTGCAGCCATTCGGTGTGCAACAGCGTTTGCGGCGGCAACGCCGCGGGCACCAGATGCAGCGTCAGTGTGGCCTCGGCCAGCGCCTCGCCGCTCTGGGCATCCAGCAGCCGCAGGGTCAACGGAAAGTCTCCGGCCAGTTGCGCGTCGGCCGGCGGCGTCAGGGTCAACCACAGGCTGCCATAATAGCGGCAGGCGGCAAAAAAACGCCGTTGCGGCAGCGGCATCAGCGGATCGGGAAATAAGCCCGGCTCGGTCGTCAGGTAATTCTCATCGGTCTCGCGATAACAGGGAAAACCGCTCGGCACCGATTGCACCTGGCGCACGCTGATATACTCCGCCAGCGGCCCGTCGAGTTGATAACACAGCTCATGGCGAGTCTCGTTGCCCGGGGTTTGCAAACAGTACACCGCCTGCCAGGACAGCACCTCGTTATTTAACCCGCTCAGCCGATTTTCCACGGCAATGGGCGGCATATTTTGGCGATGAAATACTTTTTCCAGGCAATGCGTAAATACCAGAGACAGGCGCATGATATTTCGCCCTCTTTATTTTGGATGAATAAATGTTGTGAGATTCAGGCTAGCGTCTTTTATCGCCACAAACAATAGCCGGCAATAAAAAACGTTCAAGCGCCCTCCTCGGACAGCCCCAGCAAGATTTTTTTGTTTATTTGCATCACAAAAATGAAAGAAGCTGAAGCTTGCACAATAAAAATATTTTTAATCCCCATTATGGTGCAAGGGTTATCAGTTATTCCTATGCCTGCGAAGGCCGCTAAATGCCGCGCCACCGGGGAAAAAACCCGCTAAAAGGTTAATGAAATGTAAACAGAAACCCATTTCACTTGGCCGCAAAAGCCTTTCGATTTTAACAACAATGAAACATTGTCGCCCCATTTTTGGGCGTTTGGGGGTGTATTGACACATTGAAAGTTAAGGGATAGAAAGAATTTACGTTGCGAAAAACGCTATTCGTCGCTCACCGAGGGGAAAGCAATGTCACCGATAAAAAATACCGGCCGCCTACTGGCGCATTCTATTCTTGCCAGCGCATTATTATTACCCACACTGCTCCATGCCGCAGATAAAATAACTTTACGCTATGCCGTTTGGGACAGAAACCAATTACCTGCCGAACAGGAGATTGCCAAGCGCTTTGAACAGGCCAATCCGGATATAAAAATAGAAATAGAATTAACTCCCTCGGCGCAATATTTCGTTAAATTAGATTCCGCCGCCGCCGGCGGCGTAGCGCCAGATATATTCTGGATCAATATGCCTTATTTTGTGCAGTACGCCAAAAACGGCATTATGGAACCGTTGGCGCCCTATATTAAGGACAGCAGCCTTAAACTGGACGACGTGGTCGCCAGCTCGGTGAAAGCCTATCAGTACGACGGCCAACAGATGGCCATCCCGCGCGACGTCGATTCCATCGCCGTGTGGTACAACAAAAAACTGTTCGATCAGGCCGGCGTCAGCTATCCCACCAGCGACTGGAGCTGGGACGATCTGAAGAGCAAAGCCGCCGCGCTGAAAAACGGGCTGAAAGGCGCCGCCTTCCCGCTGGTGATGGACCTCAGCATCGACGGCCAGGACAGCTACATGAACCTGCTGTTCCAAAACGGCAATCACATCGTGCCCAAGGATGGCCAGCCTACCGACATCGCCAACGACAAGTCCATCTGGGTCTATCAGCAACTGCAGGGCATGATGAAAGACGGCCTGATGCCGAGCGCCCAGCAGATGAGCGAAGTCAAAACCGAGAACATCTTCCAGTCCAACCGCGCCGCGATGGTCTATGCCGGTTCCTGGCTGGCGGCGCCGTTCGCCAATAACCCGCTGATCAACGACCACATCGGCGTGGTGATGATGCCCAAAATTGAACGCCAGTCCGGCGTGGCCCACAGTTTGGCCTTCGCCATGTCGGCGAAAAGCGCCCACAAGCAGGCCGCCTGGAAATACATCGCCTTCATGAGCAGCGAGGCCTCACAGGCGGAGCTGGCCAAGGTGGTGATCCCGGCCAACAAGACGGCGGCCAAAGTCTGGGCGCAGCAGATTCAGAAAGTCGACGTCTCGCCTTACATCCAGACCCTGGAAGTGACCCAGGCTTACCCCACCGCCGGCACCAATACGCCGAAGTGGCAAAACATGTGGATCGCCAGCCTGAAGAAGATCTTTATGGGCGCGGACGCCAAACAGGAAATGGACAAATCGGTCAAGAAGATCGCGCGCGTCATGGAGCAGTAATCGCCCCGCCGCGGCGCGCTGCCCCGAGCGCGCGCCGCGGTGGACCCACGCTGAACGTCATAGGTGAGGAATGGCAACATGTCGCTGGCAGAAACGGCTACGGTCACCCTGAAACCATCCCGGCGCACCGCCCGCCCCGCGCTCAATCGGCTCGAACGCGCCGAACGCTTCTGGGGCTGGGTGATGATCCTGCCGCTGCTGTTGGGGGTGACGGTGTTTTACCTGATCCCCTTTTTGCAGAACATTTTCTACAGCTTTACCGATCTGAACCAATTCATGCGCTGGAGCAGCATCAGCGTCGATAACTATCTCAACCTGTTTGAAGACGACGACTTCTACACTGCCGCCGCCAACACCCTGTTCTACGTGGTGGTCTGCGTGCCGATCAGCCTGAGCCTGTCGCTGCTGCTGGCGATTGGCCTCAACCAGAACATCCGCGGCAAAGGCCTGCTGCGCACTCTGCTGTTCCTGCCGGCGGTCACCATGCCCGCGGCGGTGGCCATGGTGTGGCAATGGCTGTTCAACAAGGATTTCGGCCTGATCAATCAGGCGTTGGGCCTGCTGCACATTGCGCCGGTCGCCTGGCTGTCCGATCCGGACGTGGTGCGCATCAGCGTGTCCATCATCATCATCTGGTCGTCGCTGGCGCTGAAGATCATCATTTTGCTGGCCGGGCTGCAGAGCATTCCGCGCCAGCTGTACGAAGCGGCGGATATCGACGGCATCCCCACCCTGCGGCGCTTCTTCTGCATCACGCTGCCGATGATGGTGCCGACGCTGTTCTTCGTGTCGGTGATGAGCTTTATCGAGATCCTGCAAGTCTTTGACGTGGTGTTCCTGATGTTCGACCGCGCACTGGTGGAGAACGACGTGATGACCGTCACCAACCTGTTCTACAAGTACGCGTTTTACCTGCAGGAAAAAGGTTACGCCTCCGCCATCACCGTGGTGCTGTTCGCCGTCACGCTGGTGATCACCCTGATTCAAATGGCGATCGGCAAGCGCCTGAAATTCAGCTGAGGAGCTGCACATGAACGCAAGCAAGAAAACGCTGGTGTACCTGTTTATGGGGCTGGCGGCGCTGGCCTCGGTGGTGCCTTTTATCTGGATGCTGGTGACCTCGCTGAAAACCCAGGCCGAGAGCATTCAGATCCCGCTGACGCTGCTGCCGGCGCATCCCAGCCTGCAGGCCTACGGCCGGGTGATGCACGAAATCCCGTTCGCCGGTTTTTATCTCAACTCGCTGCTGGCGACCTTCTTCACCGTCAGCCTGCAGATGGCTATCGCCACCCTGGCCGCCTATGGCTTCTCGCGCCTGCATTTTCGCGGCCGCGACGCGGTGTTTCTGGTGTGCGTGTCGATCCTGATGGTGCCCGGCCAGGCGTTTCTGATCCCGCAATTCCTGATGGTGCAGAAGCTGGGGCTGGTCAACAGCATCACCGGGTTGGTGCTGCCGGGCATTTTCAGCGTTTACGCCACCTTCCTGCTGCGCCAGTTCTTCCTGGCGGTGCCGAAGGAGATGGAGGAAGCGGCGCTGATCGACGGTTACAGCTACTTCGCCATCTTCTGGCGCATCATGCTGCCGCTGATCCGGCCAGGCATTATCGCCTGCGTCATCATCAACGGCCTGTGGAGCTGGAACAACCTGATGTGGCCGCTGATCGTCAATACCACCACCGAGAAGCTGACGCTGCCGGTAGGGCTGGCCTCGCTCTCCAGCCGCGCCGGGGTGGAATACCCGCTGCTGATGGCCGGGGCGCTGATGGCGGTGATCCCGATGCTGATGCTGTTCATTATTTTCCAACGCTATTTCATCCAGGGCATCGCCAGCGCCGGGGTGAAAGGCTAACGCGCAGACAAGGTAAACGACATGGCCGGAATTCAGTTAAACAGCGTTAAAAAAGTGTACCCCAACGGTTTCCACGCGCTGCACGGCGTCGATCTGGACATTGAGGATGGGGAATTTATGGTGTTCGTCGGCCCGTCCGGCTGCGCCAAATCCACCCTGCTGCGGATGATCGCCGGGCTGGAGAGCGTCAGCGAGGGGCAGATCCTGATCCACGATCGCTGCGTCAACGACAGCATGCCGAAGGATCGCGGCGTCGCCATGGTGTTCCAGAACTATGCGTTGTACCCGCACATGACGGTGTACAAGAACATGGCGTTCGGCCTGATCGGCAAAGAAAGCAAGGCCGAGATCGACCGCCGGGTGCGCGACGCGGCGGAAAAACTGGAGATCACCAACCTGTTGCAGCGCAAGCCGGGCCAGCTCTCTGGCGGCCAGTGTCAGCGGGTGGCGGTCGGCCGCGCCATCGTGCGTAAACCCAAGGTGTTTCTGTTTGACGAGCCGCTGTCCAACCTCGACGCCAAGCTGCGGGTGTCGATGCGCGTGCAACTGATCGAACTGCACAATCAGCTGAAGCAGGAAGGCGCCGCCGCCACCATGGTGTACGTCACCCACGATCAGGTCGAGGCGATGACCATGGGCGATCGCATTTGCGTGATGAACCGCGGCGCCATCATGCAGGTGGATAAACCGATCAACCTGTACCACCACCCCGCCAACCGTTTCGTCGCCGAGTTTATCGGCAGCCCGTCGATGAATTTGCACGATCTGGCGATCGTGCGCGACGGCCAAACGGTGCGGCTGCGTATCGGCCTGCAGCACCAGCTCGATCTGCCGCCTGCGCTGCAACGGCAATTGGCGGACTACCCGCATGCGCGGGTGTGTCTCGGCATCCGGCCGGAGTCCTTGCGGCTGTGCGCGCCCGGCAGCGCCAACTGTTTCCCGGCGCAGATCGTCACTATCGAGCGCATGGGCAACGAAGAGCTGCTGCACTGCGAACTGGCCGATCTGCGCTTCGTGCTGCGCATGGCGTCGCTGCCGGATTGGGAGCCGCGCCTCGGCGAAAACATTCATCTGGCATTCGATCTGACGCGCGCGCATTTGTTCGACGAGCTCAGCGGTCAAAACCTCAAATAACAACAGCGGAGTATCCAGCAATGTCGTCAACACAACCCAACAGCTTTGCCCATCGCCCGGTGCGGGTGCTGGTGGTCGGCGCCGGGGCGCGCGGCGAAATCTACTCGCGCTATGCGCTGGCGCATCCCGATTTGATGCAGGTGGTGGCGGTAGCGGAACCACGTGACGCCTACCGCGAGCCGTTCGTGGCGCAGCATGCCATCGCGCCGGAAAACGTCTTCACCGACTGGCGCCTGGCCGCCGACGCCGGCAAGCTGGCCGACGCGGTGCTGATCTGCACCCAGGATCAGATGCATCTGGAGCCGGCGCTGGCCTTCGCCCGCCAGGGCTACGCCATGCTGCTGGAAAAACCGCTGTCGCCGGACGCCGACGAGTGCCGCGCCATCGTCGCCGAGGTGACGCGCCAAAAGCTGATCTTCTCGGTCGGCCACGTGCTGCGTTACACCCGCTATACCCAAAAGCTCAAGCAGCTGCTGCGCGACGGCGCGATCGGCGATATCGTCAGCCTGCAACATTTGGAACCGGTCGGCTACTGGCATCAGGCGCACTCCTTCGTGCGCGGCAACTGGCGCAACGATCGGCAGGCCGCCTTTATGCTGCTGCAGAAATCCTGCCACGATATCGACTGGATCCGCTACGTGATGGAGCAACCCTGTGAGCAGGTCAGCTCCTTCGGCAACCTGCGCCATTTCCGCCGGGAAAACCAACCGGCCGGCGCGGCGGACAACTGCCTGGATTGCGCGGTAGAGGCGTCCTGCCCCTATTCCGCCAAGCGCATCTATCTGGGCGACGACCACAAGGCCACACCCGGTTTTCTGCGGGTGCTGACGCCGGAACCCGACCAGACGACGCTGCGGGCGGCGCTGCGCGACGGGCCTTACGGCCGCTGCGTCTACCGCTGCGACAATAATGTGGTCGACCATCAGGTGGTCAACATGCAGTTCGCCGGCGGCCGCACCGCGTCGTTCACCATGACGGCCTTTACCCGCCACGAAGATCGCCATACCCGCATCTTCGGTAGCCGTGGCTGCCTGGAGGGCGACGGCCGCCATATTCGCATCACCTCGTTCCTCGACGACGGCGAAACGCATTACGACACCGACGCCGGCCAGGATTTGCACGCCATGGCCGGCCACGGCGGCGGCGACTACTACCTGATGCAGCACTTTATCGCGGCCATTCGCGCCAACGATCCGAGCCAGGTGCTGGCCGGCCCGGCGGAAGCGCTGGAGAGCCACCTGATGGTGTTCGCCGCCGAACGCGCCCGCCGCGAGGCGGCGGTGGTCACCCTGAGCGGAGCCTAAAGCATGGCGATGAGAGAGATGCGTTACGGCTTCGACATCGGCGGCACCAAAATTGAAATGGCCGCTTACGATCGCCGGCTCAATCAGGTGCTGCTCCAGCGGGTGCGCACCCCAACCGGCGATTACGGCGAGTTCGTGGCCTGCATCGCCGGGCTGGCCGAGCAGGCGGATCGCGAACTGCACACGCGCGGCAGCATCGGCATCGGTTTACCGGGGATCACCGATCCCGTCAGCCGCCGCCAGTTAGCGGTCAACGTGCCCTGCCTGACCGGGCATTGCCTGGCCGATGACCTGACGCAGGCGTTGGCGCGACCTATCGCCATCGAGAACGACTGCCGCTGCTTCGCGCTGTCGGAAGCCAGCACGCCGCAAACCGCGCACCTGCCGCTGGTGTTCGGCGCCATCATCGGCACCGGTGCCGGCGGCGGCCTGGTGGTGAATCGGCAACTGCACAAGGGGCGCAGCGGCGTGGCGGGCGAATGGGGCCATATGCCGATATCTGCCCAGCTGGCGCAACGTTACGATCTGCCGCTGTTCAGCTGCAACTGCGGGCTGACCGGCTGCTTTGAACGCTACGTCTCCGGCAGCGGGCTGCTGGCGCTGAGCCGCCATTTCTCCCATCCGGCCGCTGACGTGCCGGCGCTGGTCGCCTGCTATCGTGCCGGTGATGCGCTCGCACAACGGCTGATGACCATGTACGTCGACATCCTGGCCAGCGCGCTGGCCGGCTTACAGCTGCTGTTGGACGTCGATGCTTTCGTGCTGGGCGGCGGGCTGTCCAACGTCGGCGAGCTGTACCGGCTGTTGCCGCCGGCGATGCGGCGCTGGCTGCTGCCTGGCATGGAGCCGGCGGCGGTGTTCCCGCCGGTGCACGGTGACAGCAGCGGCGTGCGCGGCGCAGCGCTTTTAAGCGCGCCGGCATAAAAAAAAACAGTGAAAGCCCGGCGGTTGTCGAGCGATCGCTGCGGCTTTCGGCATCGATGGGCTGAATGAATAAGCGCAGGGAATTGGCGACTGAAAAATAACGAATTTGCCGTTTTCACTTTGCGTTAACACCGCTTTCGGTTGCCGCTCAATCGAAAGCAAAATCAAATATAACCAACTGATAGATATAGATATTTTAAAATTAATCGATTGCATTTCAGTGTTTCGTTTGCTGTAATTCGCCACGAACAACTGAAAGCGCTCCGGTCGGTATCGCTGCGGCTTATTAAGCCGCGGTCGGGCACGGCTACAGGTAAATCAGGAGTCTGCATTAATGATCAATACCGCAAAACGCCGGGAATTAATTATCGACCAGCTGTGCCGCGAGGGCACGGTGCGCGTGGAGCAGCTTAGCCAGCAGTTTTCGGTGTCCAGCGTCACCATCCGCAGCGATCTGCGCCAGCTGGAACAACACGGCTGTGCGGTGCGCGCCTACGGCGGCGCCATGTTGAACAAACAGTTCGCCTTCGACCGCCCGCTGCAGGACAAGGGCCGCATCAACCGCGACGTAAAACACGCCATCGCCTGCGCGGCGGCGGCGCTGATTGAAGACGGCGACGCCGTCATCCTCGACTCCGGCTCCACCACCAGCCAAATGGCGCCGCAGCTGGCGGGGAAAAAGGATCTGGTGGTGATGACCAACGCGCTCAACATCGCTTTCGAACTGGCCAACAACGAGCAGATCGACCTGATGGTGGTCGGCGGCAGCGTGCGCCGCAAAGCCTGGTCGCTGTACGGCCCCGCCGCCGAACAACAGCTGCGCCAGTATCGGTTCGACAAGCTTTTTCTCGGCGTCGACGGCTTCGATCTCGCAAGCGGCATCACCACGCCGGATCCGGGCGAAGCGCAGCTCAACCGGGTGATGTGTGAAGTGGCGCGCGAAGTGATCGCCATCGCCGACGCCAGCAAGTTCGGCCGCACCAGCTTTTGCATGATCCGCGACATCGGCCAGATCCACCGCCTGGTCACCGACAGCCGCATTCCTGAACACTATCTGCAGGCGCTGCACCATTTAGGGATCGACGTGATTATCGCCGACCGTTAACCGAGGCTTTTTAAGGAGCTGTCATCATGAACGCGTATTTCTCTTACGAGACGAATTGGCTGAAGCAGCGCAACGCCTGGCATACCGCCGCAGAAATTTGGCAGCAGCCGGATTTGTGGGCGACGCTGCATCGCCAACTGCAGGATCAACAGGCGCAGTGGCAGCCGTTCCTGGCGCCGCTGCTGGCCAATCCGCGCCTGCAAATCGTGCTGTGCGGCGCCGGCAGTTCGGCATTTGCCGGCCGCGCCCTGGCCCCCTGGCTGCGCGAACGCACCGGCCGCGACGTGGTGGCTTACGGCACTACCGATATTGTCGCCAACCCGCTGCAGTATCTCGACCCTGACCGGCCGACGCTGCTGGTTTCCTTCGCCCGTTCGGGCAACAGCCCGGAAAGCGTGGCGACAGTGGAGCTGGCCGATCAATTGCTGCCGGAAAGCTATCATCTGATGCTGGTGTGCAACCCGGACAGCCGGCTGGCGCAGTACGCGCATCAGCGTGGCAACGTCTGCTCGCTGGTAATGCCGCAGGGCGCCAACGATCAGAGCTTCGCCATGACCTCCAGCTTCAGCTGCATGATGCTGAGCGCCGCGCTGCTGCTCGGCCCAACGTCGCTTGAGGCCGCCCAGGTGCCGTTGAACGCCATGGTGCAGCGCTGCCGCACACTGCGCGAAACGCTGCAGCCGCAGGTGAAGGCGCTGGCCGCCAGCGGTTTCCGCCGCTATATCACCCTCGGCGGCAGCTGCTTTACCGGCCTCGCCGAAGAGGCTTCGCTCAAGATGCTGGAGCTGACCGCCGGCCGCATCGTTACGCGCTACGACTCGCCGCTTGGCCTGCGCCATGGCCCGAAATTTATGGTCGACGGCCAGACATTGGTGGTGCTGATGTTCTCCCACCACGACTACGCCCGTCAGTATGACCGCGACCTGTGGAACGAACTGCAGCGCGACGGACTGGCAATGCAGCTGGTCGGATTGACCGGCGAACGCCAACCTCTCGCCGATGCCCTGCTGCATATGCACGATGCCGCTGACGATATCTGGCTGCTGTTCCCGTATCTGCTGTTCAGCCAAATGCTGGCCTTCGAGAGTTCGCTGGCGCTGGGGCTGACCCCGGACAACCCTTGCCCGACCGGCGAGGTTAACCGGGTGGTGAAAGGCGTGACGATTTACCGTTTTCCTTCCCCCGAGCTGTAAGGAGATCCCATGTATCTGATAGCCAACCGAGACATGCTGCTCAAGGCGCAGCGCCAGGGTTACGCCGTGCCGGCGTTTAACGTTCACAATCTGGAAACCGTGCAGGTGGTGGCGGAGACCGCCGCCGAGTTGCGCTCGCCGGTGATCATGGCCGGCACGCCCGGCACCTTCAGCTATGCCGGCACCGACTACCTGATCGGTATCTGTCAGGCGGCCGCGCACCGCTACGATCTGCCGCTGGCGCTGCATCTGGATCATCATGAAGCGCTGGACGACATCGAGCACAAGGTGAAAAGCGGCATCCGCTCGGTAATGATCGACGGTTCCCATTTGCCGTTCGAGCAGAATATCGCCAAGGTGGCCGCCGCAGTGGCCCTGTGCCATCGCTACGGCGCCAGCGTGGAGGCCGAACTGGGCCGCCTGGGCGGGCAAGAGGACGATCTGATCGTCGATACGGCGGACAGCTTCTATACCGACCCGGTGGCGGCACGCGAGTTTGTCGCCGCCACCGGCATCGATTCGCTGGCGGTGGCGATCGGTTCCGCCCACGGCCTGTACCACGGCGAACCCAAGCTGGATTTTGAGCGCCTGGCGCTGATCCGCGAACAGGTGGACGTCCCCCTGGTGCTGCACGGCGCCTCCGGCATTCCGGAAGCGATGGTCAAGCGCGCGATCTCGCTCGGCGTTTGCAAGGTCAACGTCGCCACCGAATTGAAAATCGCCTTCGCCGATGCGGTAAAAAGCTACTTTTCACAGCACCCGGATGCCAACGATCCGCGTAAATACATCGTCCCCGGCAAGCTGGCGATGAAAGAAGTGGTGGCGGAAAAGATCCGCATCTGCGGCAGCAGCGGCATGCTGTAATCCCGCTCTCGCCCCCGTTGCTGCCGCCGCGCAACGGGGACGAAAACGGCCCGCCCTTGTCCGACTTTCCTGAGAGAACGATCACAGCCTGTTATCCCGCCTGCGCCTGAAATCATTAACCGGTCTTCACTATGATCCAAGTCATGGTTTTACTCATCCTACCTCCTTATTATCAAATTCATTGAATGCGGGCAGTAGGATTTTTGCCCATTCGTTTTTATTTCTCCAGGCGAAATAGCTTATTTGATGAAAACAAGCGCGCTTGTTTTTTAATTGGCAGTGTTTTTACTCTGAAAGGAACAGCATATGAACCATTACTTAGCCGTATTAAGCGCATTGGTCATTCTGCCCTTCGCTCTGCAAGCAAAACCGCTTTCCGGCAGCCAGGTCGCCTCCGGCGTCGTGCGCTTCACCGGCGCCATTACCACGCCGGCCTGCACCGTCAAACATCAGGATGAAAAGCTTATCTCCAGCTGCTTCGGTAAAGTGACGGAATATCAGAACGGGTATATATCCTCTTCGTTAAAAGAGATGCCAAAAGAATTAGTTTCTGCCGTCAGCAGTGAGTTGGTGAATAACGATCCCCATTTAAAGCGCGTGACTATCAGCTATAAGTAAGCACAAAGCGTTACTGCCTGCTGAAATAATAAACAAGACACAACTTGTCTTGATGACTTATAAATTTATTTTATAAATTTATCGCACAATAACTCCCCGCCTTACCGTAAGCCGGCTATTTGGGCAACCCTGCGGTTGCCCATCAGCATGTCCGAAATCCGCCATCGCTCCCTCCCAGTTCATGCGATAATCGCCACACTAAATTGAGGAGTGAGCCAGATGCAGACTTTTTTGATTGATCGTACCGCCACGCCGGTGGGAGAACTGGTGCTGATTGCCGATGAACAGGGGCGCCTGCGGGCGATCGACTGGACCGATCACGAAGCGCGCCTGATGAAGCTGCTGAACACCCACTACCGCGCCGAGCGGTTCACCCTGCGCGAACAGCGCGATCCCAGCGGGCTAACCGACGCCATGCAGCGCTATTTCGCCGGGGAACTGAGCATTATCGATCGGTTGCCGGTGATGACCGCCGGCACCGAGTTCCAGCGCACCGTCTGGCAACAGCTGCGCCAAATCCCCTGTGGCGAGATCCTGACCTACGGCCAGCTGGCGCAACGCATCGGTCGTCCGACCGCCTCGCGCGCCGTCGGCATGGCCAACGGTTCAAATCCGATCAGCATCGTGGTGCCCTGCCATCGAGTGATCGGTTCGCAGGGCGCGCTGACCGGCTATGCCGGCGGCGTACAGCGCAAGCAGTGGCTGCTGCAGCATGAAGGCTACCTGCCGAAAAGTTTGCTGTAGCCGCTGCGATCGGCTTATCCAGCGCCATTGTTTGGCGCTGCTTAATAAAGCACAGTGCCCAACGCCGCGCTCGTGCCCGCAGGGCACTATTAATAACTTGTGTGAATAAAACGTATAAGTCACAAATAATACTCATAACTTCAGTCCGATACAGAACAATCGGCGGCATGTGTGCGCAAAATTCGCACACAACACCCCTATTCATGCTAATGCCACCCTTATCAGCTGCAGCAAAAGATGTTAAAATTGACTCATATCAATTATTGAATGAGCGTAATCTATGATCCCGGAAAAACGCGTGATTCGTCGTATCCAGTCTGGTGGTTGTGCGATCCATTGCCAGGACTGCAGCATCAGCCAGCTGTGCATTCCTTTCACCCTCAATGCTCACGAGCTGGACCAGCTCGACAACATTATCGAGAGGAAGAAGCCCATCCAGAAAGGCCAGACCTTGTTCAAGGCCGGCGACGAGCTGAAATCGCTGTACGCGATCCGTTCCGGGACCATCAAAAGCTACACCATCACCGAGCAAGGTGATGAGCAGATCACCGGCTTCCACCTGGCGGGCGACCTGGTAGGCTTCGACGCCATCGGCGGCCTGAAGCACCCAAGCTTCGCTCAGGCGCTGGAAACCTCGATGGTGTGCGAGATCCCGTTCGAGACCCTCGACGATCTGTCCGGCAAAATGCCGAACCTGCGTCAGCAAATCATGCGGTTGATGAGCGGCGAGATCAAAGGCGACCAGGACATGATCCTGCTGCTGTCGAAGAAAAACGCCGAAGAGCGCCTGGCGGCGTTCGTTTACAACCTGTCGCGCCGCTTTGCGGAGCGCGGCTTCTCACCGCGTGAGTTCCGGTTGACCATGACCCGCGGCGACATCGGCAACTACCTTGGGCTGACGGTAGAAACCATCAGCCGCCTGCTGGGCCGCTTCCAGAAAAGCGAAATCCTCAGCGTGAAAGGCAAATACATCACCATCGAAAACGCCGACGCGCTGTCGGTGCTGGCCGGTACGCCGCGCATCAACGTGACCGTCAACGCCTGATCCCCCCGCCGGATCAACATTTCACCGAAATTGTTGATCCGGCACGCTTCCGTTGTTGTTCTGTTTTTCAATGTTGGGTTACTCTGTAAATTAACAGACTGTTGATTTCAGCTGTAAGGAGGCCCTATGGCGAAGTATCAGAATCTTCTGGTGGCTATTGACCCCAATCAGGACGATCAGCCGGCATTGCGCCGCGCCGTGTACCTGGTAAAACGGAACGGCGGGCGCATCAAGGCCTTCCTGCCCATCTATGACTTCTCTTACGAAATGACGACCCTGCTCTCCCCGGATGAAAGAACGGCGATGCGGCAAGGTGTGATCAGCCAACGCGCCGCCTGGATCAACGAGCAGTGCCGCTTCTATCTCAACGACGGCGTGCCGATCGAAATCAAAGTGGTTTGGCATAACCGCCCCTTCGAAGCCATCATTCAGGAAGTGCTTTCCGGTCAACATGACCTGCTGCTGAAAATGGCGCACCAACACGACCGGTTGGAGTCGGTGATCTTTACCCCCACCGACTGGCACCTGCTGCGCAAATGCCCTTGCCCGGTGTGGATGGTGAAAGACCAACCCTGGCCGGAAGGCGGCAAGGCGCTGGTGGCGGTCAATCTGGCCAGCGAAGAACCCTATCACGACCCGCTCAATATCAAACTGGTGCAAGAAACCGTCGAACTGGCGCAAAACGTCAATCAGACCGAGGTTCACCTGGTCGGCGCCTATCCCGTTACCCCGATCAACATCGCCATCGAATTGCCCGACTTCGACCCGAGCGTCTACAACGACGCCATTCGCGGCCAGCATCTGATCGCCATGAAGGCGCTGCGGCAGAAATTCTGCATTAAGGAAGAGTTCACCCACGTGGAAAAAGGCCTGCCGGAAGAGGTGATCCCCGATCTGGCCGAACATCTGCAGGCCGGCGTGGTGGTGCTGGGCACCCTGGGCCGTACCGGTATTTCAGCCGCCTTTATCGGCAATACCGCGGAACATGTGATCGATCATCTGAAATGCGACCTGCTGGTGATTAAACCGGAAAACTTCAACTGCCCGATCGAAGCGGATGAAGACGACGAACACGACGACGAAGATTAGGCTTCGCGCATAAAGAAACGGGCCGCTGAAAAGCGGCCCGTTTTTCTTTGGTTGCCCAATTCTACTTCTGCAGCGCCCGCAAAATCGCTTCCACACTGTCTTTGGCGTCGCCAAACAGCATTTGGGTGTTCTCCTTGAAGAACAGCGGGTTCTGCACGCCGGCGTAGCCGGTGTTCATCGAGCGTTTGAACGCGATCACGTTCTGCGCTTTCCACACTTCCAATACCGGCATGCCGGCGATCGGGCTGCGCGGATCCTCCAGCGCCGCCGGGTTCACCGTGTCGTTGGCGCCAATTACCAGCACGGTATCGGTATCCGGGAAATCGTCGTTGATTTCATCCATCTCCAGCACCACGTCGTACGGCACCTTCGCTTCCGCCAGCAGCACGTTCATGTGGCCCGGCAAGCGCCCCGCGACCGGGTGAATGCCGAAACGCACCTTCACGCCGCGCGCCCGCAGTTTTTCGGTGATTTCCGCCACCGGATACTGCGCCTGCGCCACCGCCATGCCGTAGCCCGGGGTGATGATCACCGAGGAGGAGTTCTTCAGCTGCTCGGCCACCTCTTCCGCCGTGGTTTCGCGGTATTCGCCCATCTCTTCGGCATCGCCGGTGGATGAACCGTCACTGCCGAAACCGCCGGCGATCACGCTGATAAACGAACGGTTCATTGCCTTACACATAATGTAAGACAGAATCGCACCCGAAGAGCCCACCAGCGCGCCGGTGACGATCAGCAGATCGTTACTCAGCATGAAGCCCGCCGCGGCCGCCGCCCACCCCGAGTAAGAGTTGAGCATCGACACCACCACCGGCATGTCGGCGCCGCCGATCGAGGCGACCAGATGCCAGCCGAACGCCAGCGCGATCGCCGTCATCAGCAGCAGCGCTATCACCTGCCAGCCCACGCTGTCGGTGCGCACGAACGCCACCAGCAACAGGAACGAGATCACCAACGCCGCCAGGTTCAGCTTGTGGCGATTCGGCAGCATCAGCGGTTTGGAAGAAATGATGCCGCGCAGCTTGCCGAAAGCGACGATCGACCCGGTGAAGGTCACGGCGCCGATAAAGATGCCGAGGAACACTTCGGTCAGATGGATATTCGCCATCACCGGCTCCATCGGCGCGCCGTGATCCAGGTAGCTGTTGAAGCCGACCAGCACCGCCGCCAGGCCAACGAAACTGTGCAGCACCGCCACCAGCTCCGGCATTTCGGTCATCTCGACCTTCTTGGCCAGATAGACGCCGATCGAGCCGCCGATGATCATGGCGATGATGATCCAGCCGACGTTGCCGGAATCGGGCCCCAAGATGGTGGCGATCAGCGCGATCGCCATGCCGGCGACGCCGAACAGGTTGCCCTGCTTCGACGTTTCATGACGCGACAGGCCCGCCAGGCTGAAAATAAACAAAATAGCGGCAACAATGTATGCAGCTGTAACCAATCCTCCAGACATTTGTTACCCCTTAGTTCTTGCGGAACATCTTCAGCATGCGCTGAGTGACGGTGAACCCACCGAAAATATTGATGCTGGCGATCAGCACGGCGATAAAGGAGAGGAAACTCACCCAGCCGCCGTGGCCAATTTGCAGCAGCGCACCGACCACGATAATCCCTGAGATCGCGTTGGTAACCGACATCAGCGGGGTATGCAGCGCGTGGCTGACGTTCCAGACCACGTAGTAACCGACCACGCAGGCCAGCGCGAACACGGTAAAGTGCGACAGGAACTCTTTCGGCGCCGCGTCCGCCAGCCAGCCGAACAGCAGGATCGCCAGGGCCATCAGGCCATACTTCAGCCACGGCGAGGTCGGTTTGGCTTCGGGTTTGGCGGCCGGTGCGGCGGCGGGCGCCGCTTTCGGTTGGGCCGAGACCTGGATCGGCGGCGCCGGCCAGGTGATTTCACCGCTGCGTACCACGGTAACGCCGCGGATCACCGTATCGTCGAAATCGATGTCAATCTCACCGTTTTTCTCTTTCGACAGCAGCTTCAGCAGGTTGACCAGGTTGGTGCCGTACAGCTGCGAAGATTGGGTCGGCAAGCGGCTCGGCAGATCGGTATAGCCGATGATTTTCACGCCGTTGTCGGTCACGGTAATGGTGTCGGCCACGGTCAGTTCGCAGTTGCCGCCGGTTTGCGCCGCCAAATCGACGATCACGCTGCCCGGCTTCATCGACGCCACCATCTCTTTGGTGATCAGCTTCGGCGCCGGTTTACCCGGGATCAGCGCGGTGGTGACGATGATGTCAACCTCCGCCGCCTGCGCGGCGAACAGCGCCATCTCGGCCTTGATAAAGGCTTCGGACATCACTTTGGCGTAGCCGTCGCCGCTGCCCGCTTCCTCTTCAAAATCCAGCTCGAGGAACTCCGCCCCCATGCTCTGCACCTGCTCTTTCACTTCCGGGCGGGTGTCGAAGGCGCGCACGATGGCGCCGAGGCTGCCCGCGGCGCCGATCGCCGCCAGGCCGGCCACGCCGGCGCCGATGATCATCACCTTGGCCGGCGGCACTTTGCCGGCGGCGGTGATCTGGCCGGTGAAGAAACGGCCGAACTCATGCGCCGCTTCGACGATCGCGCGGTAGCCGGCGATGTTGGCCATCGAGCTCAGCGCGTCCATCGACTGGGCGCGCGAGATGCGCGGCACCGAGTCCATCGCCAGCGCGGTGACGTTGCGCGCCGCCAGCTTGGCCATCAATTCGGGGTTTTGCGCCGGCCAGATAAAGCTGACCAGCGTGCTGCCTTCGCGCATCAAGGCGATCTCGTCGTCTTGCGGCGCGTTGACTTTCAGGATCAGATCCGACTGCCACACTTCGCTTTCGTCCACCAGCGCCGCGCCGGCGGCTTCGTAAGCGACGTCTTCAAAACTGGCCAGTTTGCCCGCCCCGCGTTCAATCGCGACGGTAAAGCCCAGCTTCAGCAGTTGTTCCACCGTTTTCGGCGTGGCTGCGACCCGGGCTTCATTGGCCAACCGCTCTCTTGGTACACCAATACGCATAATGTTCCCTTCTCACCTGTCTTGGATGATGTTTATTATTTTCCTGCCCATAGCACGGCGCCGTCGGCGAGCGTTGCGTTAACTTGCCCGCACTGATTTCAGGCGCCAACTATAACCTACTGAAAATAAGGTCGATGATCCATAATTGCTTACGCATTCATCCCTGTTTTTACATAAAAACGCCGCGTGCGATATGACAAATCGCAATTTACAGTGAAAAAATCCATACAGAACAGCACATTCTGCGTGACAAGAGGTTTACGCCAGGCGTAACGATTTATGGCCGCGCGCGGCGTAAAAGCATAAAAGTTATCATTTTGTGAATAATTAACATTAATGACACCAAAGCCGTTATTATGGAAACTTATGACGGCGGTGCCATCCGTGCGCCCCGCGTCGCCATCGGCGATTTGTCGCACGGGATAACATAAAATGCTGAGACAGTTTTCAGAATTACATGTAATAATCGACGGCTGAATTACACTTAAACAGTTCAGTACGTTATAAACGTTAATGCGCTAGGCGAAAGGATTTTTTATGAAGCTGAAGACCACGATCATCGCGTCAGCCTTGTTATCACTCACCGCGCTGTCTGCTCATGCGGCGCAAGAGTTAACTCCTGAGAAAGCAGCGGCGCTGAAGCCGTTTGATCGCATCACGATTACCGGCCGCTTCAATGCCATCAATGAAGCCGTCGACGCCGTATCCCGCCGTGCAGACAAACTGGGTGCCGATTCCTTCTATATCCAGGACAGCAACAACAGCAACAACGGCGGCAACTGGCGCGTCACCGCAGACCTTTATCATAAAGATGCGCCAGAAGTGAGCAAAACACCAAAATACCGCGTATTTAACGGCGTGAACGAACTGCCTAAAGAGGAAGCCTACCTGCTGGAGCCTTACGATACCGTGAGCGTCAGCGGCTTCTACCGCAGCCAGCCGGACATCAACGACGCCATCTCCAAAGAAGCGAAGAAAAAAGGCGCCGCTTCGTTCTTCATCGTGCGCCAGGTTGACGCCAACTCCGGCGGCAACCAGTTCGTCACCGCCTACATCTATAAGGCCGATGCGCCGAAACGCCGCGTGCAGAGCCCGGACGCCATTCCAGCCGATTCTGACGCCGGCCGCGCCGCCCTGGCCGCCGGCGGCGCCGCAGCCGCGAAAGTCGAAATTCCTGGCGTCGCGTCTTCCGGTTCGCCAAGCCGCGAAGTGGGCCGTTTCTTCGAAACCCAGTCCTCTACCGGCCAACGCTATACCGTCACGCTGCCTAACGGCACCAAGATCCAGGAAGTGAACAACGTGACCGCCGCGCAGATGGTGCCGTTCGATTCCGTCACCTTCACCGGCCACTTCAACAGCATGACCGATGTCTCCACCGAAGTGGCGAAACGCGCGGCCGAGAAAGGCGCCAAGTACTACCACGTCACCCGCCAGTGGCAGAACAAGAGCGGCGGCAACCTGACCGTCAGCGCCGATCTGTTCAAATAAAACCCGTTTTTAGGTTTACCATCGGGCAGCCCTTGAGCTGCCCGTTTTTATTGCCGCTTTTTCCATCGCGTGTTGAATAGTTTTTTGTAAATTCCGCATATTCAATCATTGCATCTCTAATCATCCCTCCGTAGAATTTGCGCCAATTTTTAGGGCTATTGTCTATTCGCGCAGTGGTTGTTAATACATTGTTGCCGCCAAGCAGTTCCCTTCCAGTTGTTTATTCTGCGTTCAGGATCCGTCATTGGAAAAAAAACTCGGTCTTACCGCGCTAACCGCTTTGGTGCTCAGCTCGATGCTGGGCGCCGGCGTGTTCAGTCTGCCGCAAAACATGGCGCAGGTCGCCAGCCCCGCCGCGCTGTTGCTGGGTTGGGGGATCACCGGCGTCGGCATTCTGTTTTTGGCATTCGCCATGCTGTTGCTTACGCGTTTGCGTCCGGATCTGGACGGCGGCATCTTCACCTACGCCAAAGAAGGATTCGGCGAACTGGTGGGCTTCTGCTCCGCCTGGGGTTACTGGCTGTGTGCCGTGATCGCCAACGTCTCGTATCTGGTGATCGTGTTCGCGGCGCTGAGCATTTTTACCGATCGCGGTGGCAACGTTATCCTCGGTGACGGCAATACCTGGCAGGCGCTGATCGCCGAATCCGCCCTGCTGTGGATCGTGCACGCGCTGGTGCTGCGCGGCGTGCAAACCGCCGCCAGCATCAATCTGGCGGCCACCCTCGCCAAGCTGTTGCCGCTGGGGATGTTCGCCGTTCTGGCGGCGATCGCCTTTAAAATGGACGTGTTCACACTGGATTTCAACGGCATCGCCCTCGGCAAACCGGTGTGGGAACAGGTCAAGGACACCATGCTGATCACCCTATGGGTGTTTATCGGCGTGGAGGGCGCGGTGGTGGTTTCCGCCCGCGCCCGCAATAAGAAAGACGTGGGCCGCGCCACTATGCTGGCGGTGCTGTCGGCGCTGGCGGTGTATCTGATGGTCACGCTGCTGTCGCTGGGCGTGGTGCCGCGCAGCGAACTGGCAGAGATGCGCAATCCGTCGATGGCGGTGCTGATGGTAGAACTGATCGGCCCGTGGGGAGACGTGCTCATTGCCGCCGGCCTGATCGTTTCCGTGTGCGGCGCCTACCTGAGCTGGACCATCATGGCGGCGGAAGTGCCGCTGCTGGCCGCGCAGCACGGCGCGTTTCCGCGCGTGTTCGGCAAGCAGAACCGCCATCACGCCCCGTCCTCTTCGCTGTGGCTGACCAACATCGCGGTGCAACTGGCGCTGGTGCTGATTTGGCTGACCGGCAGCAACTACAACTCGCTGTTGACCATCGCGTCAGAGATGATCCTGGTGCCTTACTTCCTGGTCGGCGCGTTTCTGTTCAAGGTGGCTTACCGCCGCCGCGACAAACGCCTGATCTTCGCCGCCACCGGCGCCTGCGTCTATGGCCTGTGGCTGCTGTATGCTTCCGGGCTGATGCACCTGCTGATGTCGGTGCTGCTGTATGCGCCGGGCCTGTTGGTGTTCATGTACGCCCGCCGCGGCCATCAGGATATCAATCTGCTGAATCGCCTGGAAAAAGGCAGCATCTTACTGCTGCTGGTGGCCACGCTGCCTGCCGGCTGGTTTATGCTGCACTAAAGTGCCCCGTCAATGCGGCTGCCCGTCAGCCGCATTTTGCTTCCTCTTTTTCCCCTGCTACCGCGTTTCCCCCCTTTGTCCAGTCAGCCATGCGCCACGCTTGCGATCTCAAATGCAATTAATTATCATTATCATTTATTGGTCAATGGTAAGACGCGAGTGCCCCTGGCGAGAGGCGTCAGGCGGCGGATGAAGACAGGCTGAAAATGGAAGGCATTTCATGGCTGAGAAACTGCTGCACGCATTACCTTTGTTTACCGCCTGGGAGGCGCTGATCGCTGAGGGCAACACGGCATTCAATCAGCGGCGCGATCGCCTGGCGATGGCGCGCTATCAACAGGCGCTGGAGGGGGCTCAGGCGATCATCGCCGAGAAGCCCTGGCTGAATGCGGAATATACCGCCAGATTTGAAGCGCTGAATATTTTCGAGTCTGCCCTTGCCGCGCTGATCGTCACGTTCAACAACATTACCCATCTGCGCCTGCGGCAGAAGCCTCTTCGCGGCGTCGAGCTGCATGTTCATCAGGCCCGAGTCGCTATCGAGCAACTGTTGGACGATACGTCGCTGTGCGAACAGATGCAGCAGATCGCCGAACGGCACCTGCTGCGTTTCAGGATTGAAACTCTGCACTTGCTGCGCGAACACCGGCTGCCGGAAACCAGCGTCTGTGCGCCGGCGGCCAACGCTTCCGCTACCTTGCATTAAAAGTGACACACCAATCTGAGGGTCATCTGTAATGAATGAATTGAATGACGAGATGAAGAAGATGCTGGCTAAACAGCTGCCTGTGCAGGCGACCAGCAGCCCGAACGGCGTTCCCGATATCGGCCCCAAGCGCTCTTTGCGCCTCTATGATGACCGTACGCTGATTTACAACGAAAATACCGGTGGCCAAACGCTGAAAAACATCAAGGCCGGCTCGAAAATGGCCGTGGTGATCATCGATCGCGAGGCGCTGGACGGTTACCGCTTCGTTGGCACGCCCGAACTGTTTCTGGCGGGCAAGCCGTTTGACGATGCGTTGACGTTTGCGGAAAAAAATGGGATGAAGCCGCCGAAGTACGCGGTGTTAATTCATATAGACAGTATTTATACCCTGCGCTCCGGCCCGAATGCCGGGACCCAGCTCTAGACACCGGCCGTCATGCGGCGTGAGACATCACGTTCATGGTTAGGCCATCGCGGTAAGTCAATTGCCTAACCATGAACGGGCGGCCTGGTCGGTACACCCGGTCAGCTTTTAGGGGGAATGGTGATGGTCATGCGCTCACCCACCAGGGCGATCGCAATGCCTTCCTCGCACTCTTTTTGAATGGCCGCCAGCTGTTGTGCTTCCAGCGCATAGGGCAACTGAATATCAAACACCGTCAGGCCCTGCTGCTGCGCCAGGTCAATCAGGCGCACGATATTGGTTTCATCGCTGACCTGTGTCGACACCACTTGCAGCGCCAGCTCTTTCAACTGCTCTTTGCGCGTTTGTGACGTGGTCACGCGCGATTTCAACACCATGCCGAAGATCGGCATCACACCATAAATAGCATCAACAAAGCGCCAGTGCTTCCTGCACGATGCGGACAGAAAATCCATATAGTCGAAACAGATTTTCTCACTGCGCGCGATGGATGCAAGGTGATTGCTGTTCATCCCCTCATTCCTCTCATGGCCAGTGTTAACCCGTGGTCTTTCAAGCCGCCGCCGGGCGGTAACCTGAAACGCATTGGGGATCTTACATCCAGAAATGGATAATCATGCGAAGCTTTAACGACTTTCCGCCGTATGATGGCATAATTCCCCTATTGTTTGCCAGTCTGTCCAGGAGCTTTAATCAATGGAACACCCCAACTCTGCCCCGGTGCTGATTACCGGCGGCGCGCGGCGCATCGGGCTGGCGCTCGCCAGAGCGTTTCTCCAGCGCGGCGTTCCGGTCATCATCGCCTATCGCAGCGAATATCCGGCGATGACCGAGTTGAAAGCCTTGGGCGCCAGTTGCATTCAAGGCGATTTTTCCACGCACGAAGGTATCTACCGTTTCGCCGACCAGGTGCGGCAGGTGGCGCCCAAATTGCGCGCGGTGATCCACAACGCCAGCGCCTGGCAGGCCGAGTCGGCGGAAGTGCCGCCGGAGCAAGTGATGGCGGCGATGCTGCAAATTCACGTCTATACGCCCTATTTGCTCAACCAACTGCTCGAATCTTGCCTGACCGGCCAGGGCCAGGCGGGCGCTGACATTATCCATCTGACCGACTACGTGGTGGAAAAAGGCAGCGACAAACATATTGCCTACGCCGCCAGCAAGGCCGCGCTGGACAATATGACCCGATCGTTCGCCCGCAAGCTGGCGCCGGAGGTGAAGGTCAACGCCATCGCGCCGGCGCTGATCATCTTCAATCCGGGCGACGATGAAGCCTACCGCCAACAAGCGCTGGCGAAATCGCTGATGAAGGTCGCGCCGGGCGAGAGCGAAGTGGTCAATCTGGTGAACTACCTGCTGGAGAGCCGTTACGTGACCGGCCGCACCCACGGCGTCGACGGCGGGCGGCCGCTGCGCTGAGGCAAAGATCCGCATGGCGCATCGCTGTAGGCCGCGCTATGCTGAAATCCGCTTTTCTTATTAAAACACGGGCATATGCATAAAATTGTTTTTGTGGAAGACGATCCTGAAGTCGGCAAGCTGATCGCCGCCTATCTGGGCAAACACGACATCGAGGTGCTGATCGAACCGCGCGGCGACAGCGCGCAGGCGCGCATTGAGCGCGAGCAACCCGATTTGGTGCTGCTGGACATCATGCTGCCCGGCAAAGACGGCATGACGCTGTGCCGCGATCTGCGCCCTACCTTCCCCGGCCCGATCGTGCTGCTCACCTCGCTCGACAGCGACATGAACCATATTCTGTCGCTGGAGATGGGCGCCAACGACTATATCCTGAAAACCACGCCGCCGGCAGTGTTGCTGGCCCGCCTGCGTTTGCACCTGCGCCAACACAGCCAGCAGCCGAAAGAAGAGTCGGTTCAGCCGCTCACCCAGCACAACGCGCTGCATTTCGGGCTGTTGTGCATCGATCCGGTCAACCGGCAGGTCACGCTGGGCGAAGAAACGATCACCCTGTCCACCTCGGATTTCGATTTGTTGTGGGAATTGGCGACCCACGCCGGGCAGATCATGGATCGCGAGGCGTTGCTGCAAAACCTGCGCGGCGTAAGCTATGACGGCATGGATCGCAGCATCGACGTGGCGATCTCTCGCCTGCGCCGCAAGCTGTACGACAACGCGCTGGAACCGTTCCGCATCAAGACCGTGCGCAATAAAGGCTATCTGTTCGCCCCTAACGCCTGGGCATCGGTGCAACAATGAGAAAACTTTTCGTCCAGTTCTTCCTGTTGCTGTTCGTCTGTTTTCTGGTGATGGCGATGCTGGTTGGCCTGGTGTACAAGGTGACCGCCGAGCGCGCCGGCCGCCAGTCGATGGACGATCTGATGAAAAGTTCGCTGTACCTGATGCGCAGCGAGCTGCGCGAAATCCCGTTGAAGGACTGGAACAAGACCATCGCCACGCTGGATCTCAATCTGTCGTTCAAACTGCATATCGAACCGCTCGGCAAACAGGAGCTGAGCGAGGATCTGAAAAAACGGCTGCGGCTGGGGGAAATCATCGCCCTCGACGATCAGTACACCTTTATGCAGCGCATTCCGCGCAGCCACTACGTGTTAGTGGTCGGCCCCATTCCTTATCTGTTCTACCTGCACCAGATGCGCCTGCTGGATCTGGTATTGCTGGTATTTATCGGCATGTCGCTGGCGCTGCCGGTGTTTCTGTGGATGAGGCCGCACTGGCAAGACCTGCTCAAATTGGAAAACGCCGCCCAGCGGCTCGGCGCCGGGCATCTGGATGAGCGCACCCACTTCGATCCCACCTCCAGCCTGAGCCGGCTCGGCGTGGCGTTCAACCAGATGGCCGACAGCGTCAACACCCTGATTGCCAGCAAGAAACAGCTGATAGACGGCATCGCGCACGAGCTGCGAACGCCGCTGGTGCGCCTGCGTTACCGGCTCGAAATGAGCGATAATCTGTCCGAAAGCGAGCAGCAGGCGCTGAACCGCGATATCGGCCAGCTGGAGTCGCTGATCGACGAGCTGCTGACCTATGCCCGTTTGGACCGCCCGCAGGTTGCGTTAAACATTGAACCCATCGATCTGCCAAAATGGCTTGAGGACAAGGTCGATGATATCCGTCTTATTCATCAGGAACGTGACATCCAGCTCGATATCCCACACGTCGGCGACTTCGGCGGCGTCGATCTGCGCCTGATGGAGCGCGTTCTCGACAACCTGGTCAACAACGCGCTGCGCTATTCCGAACAGCGTCTGCGCGTCGGCCTGTGGTTTGACGGCGACCTCGCCTGCTTGCAGGTCGAGGATGACGGGCCGGGTATTCCGCCGGAAGAGCGTGAACGGGTGTTTGAACCTTTCGTCCGTCTCGACCCCAGCCGCGATCGCGCTACCGGCGGCTGCGGGTTGGGACTGGCCATCGTCCATTCCATCGCCGTCGCCTACCAGGGGCAGGTGTTCGTCGAAGGCAGTTCGCTCGGCGGCGCCAGTTTCCGTTTCTGCTGGCCGGTAAAGCCGACATTCAGTTTAAAAGCCGATCTGGCATAATGCCGCCAGACCTTCTCATTGGAGCCGAATAATAATGACATCTGCACATTCCAACACGTCTGCTTACGATCACCTGCGCGCCCTGTTCAGCCGGTTGTCGCGTTTCGGCCACCTGTCCGCCATCGCCGGTTGGGACATGCAAACCATGATGCCACCAGGCGGCAGCAAGGCGCGCTCCGAAGCGCTGGCCGAGCTGAGCGTGCTGCAGCACCAGATTTTAACGGCACAAAGCACCGGCGCGCTGTTGGATCGCGCGCAGCAAGAGACGCTGGACGAACTCGACCGCGCCAACCTGCGCGAGATGCGCCGCCAATATGAAGACGCCGTGCTGCTGCCGGCGTCGCTGGTCGAGGCCAAGTCGCTCGCGGGTGCGCGCTGCGAACACGCCTGGCGCGCCCAGCGCCCGGCCAACGATTGGGACGGCTTCGCCGACAACCTGCGCGAGGTGGTCAAGCTCAGCCGGGAAGAGGCGCAGATCCGCGCGCAGGCGGCCGGCACAAGCCGTTACGATGCTCTGCTCAACCTGTATGAGCCGGGCATGCGCAGCAGCGATCTCGACCGCATCTTCGGCGATCTGAAAACCTGGCTGCCGGATCTGCTGCAGCGCGTGGTGGCCAAACAAGCTAATGAGCCCTGCCAGGCGCCACAAGGCCCGTTCAATGTGGACACCCAGCGTCAGCTGAGCCTGAGCGTGATGAAACTGCTCGGTTTCAACTTCGACAATGGCCGTGTCGACGTCAGCGCCCACCCGTTCTGCGGCGGCGTGCCGGAAGATGTACGCATCACTACGCGTTACAACGAGAAAGAGTTTCTGACCGCGCTGCTCGGCATCGTGCACGAGACCGGCCACGCCCGCTACGAGCAAAACCTGCCGCGCGATCTGCTTGGCCAGCCGGTCGCCCTGGCCCGTTCTACCGCTATCCACGAATCGCAGAGCCTGCTGTTCGAAATGCAGCTGGCGCGCGGCAATGAATTCCTGAAAATCTTGCGTCCGTTGGTCACCGCGCAGTTTGGCGAACAGCCGGCGCTGGAAGAGGCCAACTTCATTCGCCTCAACCAGCGCGTTAAACCGGGCCTGATCCGCGTCGACGCCGACGAAGTGAGCTATCCTGCTCACGTCATCCTGCGCTACGAAATTGAAAAAGCGCTGATCGAAGGCGATATCGAAGTGGAAGACATTCCGGCGCTGTGGAATGAGAAGATGAGTGCTTACCTCGGCCTCGACACCATCGGCAACTACCGCAACGGCTGCATGCAGGATATTCACTGGACCGACGGTGCCTTCGGCTACTTCCCGACTTACACCCTCGGCGCGATGTACGCCGCGCAGCTGTTCCACAGCGTGCGTCAGGCCCTGCCTTCGCTGAACGAAGATATCGCCGCCGGCAACCTGCAGCCGCTGTTCCACTGGCTACAGCACAACATCTGGCGCCACGGCAGCCGTTTCCCGACCGAGACGCTGATCGCCAACGCAACCGGCGAAGCGCTCAACCCAGGCTATTTCCGTCAGCATCTGGAAAACCGCTACCTGTAATCTCCCCTGGCGCGGCCCTGCCGCGCCCTTTTCCCGCCTGCAAGACCGGATAATGCTTCATAACGCACGTTCTGTGCCGACATCGCCTTGGCTACAGAGTGGCGGGTGGCTACTCACCATTAGTATGTTGTAACTAAAATAGCAAAAAACGCCGACATTCCGGCCTCTCATCCCAGTGCATGACGGGCGATCATCGCCGCCAGCTGCGGCCTCAACGAGGCCGGCAGGTCATGCCCCATGCCTGGCATAATATGCAATTTAGCGTTGACGACCGCGCGGGCGATCGCCACCCCACCCGCCTTGCGTACCAGCCGATCGCGATCGCCGTGAATGACCAGCGTCGGCGCGGCTATGCGCCGGCTGTAGCGACGCAGATCGCCGCTGCCGAGCAACGCGGAAAGTTGCCGCTGCACGCCTTCGGGATCCACGCCCCGCTTCAACAACCGATTCACCAATGCATCCAGCTCCGCCTCCTCCGGCGGATAAAACCGGGTACCGAGCGCGCGCAGGAAGGCCTTCATTCCCTCGTGGCGCTGCTGCAGCGTCAAATCGGCCGCCGGCCGGCGCACCAACAGCCACAGCAGCGAAGGCGCCGGCGGTGGCAACAGCGGCTGATTGGTGCTGGAGAACAAGATGCATAACGAGGCGACGCGCTGCGGGTATTCGGCGGCCAGCACCTGGGCGATCATCCCCCCCATCGAAGCGCCCAGTACGTGAGCCTGCGGGATGCGTAAATGATCGAGCAGATGCGCCGCGTCCGTCGCCATGTCCGCCAGGGTATAAGGCACCGGCGTTTGCCAACCGAGCTGGGCGCGCAGCATCAGCAGCCACAACGGCTGCGTGCGTTGCGCCTGCGTTTTGCCGGAAAGGCCGACGTCGCGGTTGTCATAACGGATCACCCGAAACCCCTGAGCCACCAGGGCGCGGCAGAAGTCGTCAGGCCACAGCAACAGCTGCGCGCCGATGCCCATGATGAGCAGCAGCGGCGGATGCGCCTCATCGCCCCAGTCCTCATAGGCCAGCGGCACCTCGCCCAGTTCGGTTACGCCACAACGAATCACTATCTCGTTCATTTTCAATCCCTTTTATCGCGCCTGGCGGTCATTATAGCAGCAATCCCCTCGCCGCCGTCGCCCTGTACATTAGGTTACATGCCGAAACCAATCACTCACGGAAAGCCGGGCGCCGTTTGCCTACTATCATTTCAACGGCCCCGCAGTGGGGTTGATACCCAAAAGTCATGTTGAGGATTCTACGATGAAAAAAGTATTAGCTCTGGTTGTTGCCGCTGCAATGGGTCTGTCTTCCGTGGCTTTCGCTGCCGAGGCTGCCACCACCGCACCTGCGGCTACCGCAACCACCGCCACCGCTGCGCCGGCTAAAGCTCAGGTGAAACACCACGGCAAGAAAGCGCCGGTACAGAAAGCGCAGGCGGCCAAGAAGCATCACAAAAAAGCCGTGAAGAAAGCCCCGGCGCAAAAAGCCCAGGCGGCTAAAAAGCACCACAAGAAAACCAGCCACAAAAAAGCGTAATGACGTGAGGGTCCCCTCACCGCTTCAGGCTTGACGTGTACGACACCCGGTTCGCCGGGTGTTTTTTCATCGGGGGGTTCTCATTGATGCTGCGCCGCTACCTGTTCGAGATCGTTCTGACCGCCCTGATCCTTTGCGGACTGATCGCCGTCTTTTTTTACCTGTAGCCTGCCGCGTTGCCGGCGGGAAATTATTGAAAAATCAATTATTGCCCATCCACATGGCTGCTAAATCAGTCTATAGTTAGCATTCAGTGTGTTTATGGATGATCCGTATTTGTCAGGCAAGAGATCTATGCGCATATCCGTTTTACTGTTGCTGTGCTCACTCCCGCTCATCGCTACTCAGGCGGCACGCGCCGACGGCCCGTCCAAGGCCGAGCAAACGCGTCTGTTTTTCGGCAAAGATGAACGAATCAAGGTCACGGATACCGCCGCCCAGCCGTGGCAAGCCATCGGCCAGGTCGAAACCGCCAGCGGCAATCTGTGTACCGCCACGCTGATCTCCCCGCATCTGGCGCTGACCGCCGGCCACTGCGTGCTGGCGCCGCCCGGGCAACTGGATAAAGCCATCGCTCTGCGCTTTGTGGCAGGCGATAAATCCTGGCAGTATCAAACCGGCAATATCGAGACCCTGGTCGACAGCAAGCTGGGCAAAAAGCTGAAGCCGGACGGCGATGGCTGGATCGTCCCGCCCGCTGCGGCCGCTTATGATTTTGCGCTGATCCGGCTGAAAGACAAAAAGCCGCTGCCGATCGCACCGTTGCCGCTGTGGCAAGGCGACAGCAAGGCGCTGACCCAGGCCCTGAAACAGGCCAAACGGCTGATCACTCAGGCGGGTTACCCGGAGGATCATCTGGATGACCTCTACAGCCACCAAAACTGCAAGGTCACCGGCTGGGCCCAGCAAGGCGTACTGTCGCACCAGTGTGATACCCTGCCCGGCGACAGCGGCTCACCGCTGCTGTTGAAAACCGCCGACGGCTGGCAGCTGATCGCCATCCAAAGCTCGGCGCCGGCGGCGAAAGATCGCTATCGCGCCGATAACCGCGCCCTGGCGGTGCCCGGCATCCGCGACGCGCTGGACGCCCTGGCGGCGGGCAACTAACCCTCTCACAACGGCGCATTATGCGCCGTTGTGCTTTTTCAGCCCCCTTGCATATAGCGCCGCGGCGTGGTGCCGGTGAACTGGCGGAAAAAAGCGATAAACGCGCTGTCGCTGGAAAATCCCAACCGCTGTGCCACCGCGCTGACCGACGGCAACGACGCCAGCAGTTCGATCGCGCGCATCAGCCGCCACTGCTGGCACCACTGCTGATAGCTCAGGCCGGTTTCCCGCTGAAACAGCCGCGTCAGCGTTTTGGCGTGCAGATGCAAACGCTGCGCCAACGCCGCCAACGCCGGCAACTCGTCGCTCTCCGGCAGCGTCGCCAGCCAGGCGGCAAGACGCTTATCCTGCGGCAGCCGCAACTGGGTATTCTCGCGCTGCGCCTCGCCCAACTCATTGATCAGCACCGCCAGCAAATCGCGCGCCTGGGGCTGCGCCAACGCATAGTCCAGCGGCCAGTGCGCGATGCGCTCAACGATCGCCGCCAACAGCGGGTTTACCGCCAGCACCGCTGCCTGTGGCGGCATGGCGGCCGTCAGCGCCGGATCGAAATACAGCGAGCGATACGCGACGCGGCCACGCAACTGCACCCGATGCGCAATGCCGCCCGGTATCCAGACGCTGCGCGTCGGCGGCAGAATCAGCCACTGCTGCGCCAACGTGACCGTCATGCATCCCTGCGGCGCATACAGCAGCTGCGAACGCTGATGCCAATGCAGCCCGGAGTCGTGCTCCACCAGTTCCGCCGCGATGCCGAGAGCTGGTGCCGGCAGCCGATCCGGGTCGAACGGGTGATGCTGTTGAATCAGCGCCATCAGATTGTCCTATACCTGTTGTTTTTTGTCCGGATGATTGTAATCGAACAAAATGCGACTCCCTATACTGACGCCTTAACATTTAGGGAGACCCATGCATCATGCAACGCTTATCTTTACCGCTGCTCGTCACCGCCATCATGACGCCGCAGATCCTGGAAACGCTGTACAGCCCGGCGCTCACCGCCATCCGCAGCGACTTCGGCATCAGCGCCGCGCAGGCCGGGCAGACGTTATCCATCTATTTCTTCGCCTTCGCCCTCGGCGTCGCCTTTTGGGGAGCCTTCTGCGATCGGTTCGGCCGCCGTCCGGCAATGCTGGCCGGCCTGGCACTCTATCTGGTCGGCGCCGGCCTCGCCCTGCTGAGCGGCAGTTTCACGCTGTTGCTGGCCGCCCGTGCGCTGATCGCCTTCGGCGCCGCGGTCGGCTCAATCGTCACGCAAACCATGCTGCGTGATGTCTATCAAGGCCCGGCGCTGGGGCGCATGTTCGCGCTGGTCGGCGTCGCGCTCTCCATCAGCCCGCTGCTGGGAATGTTTGCCGGCGGCGCGCTGGTCGCCTGGGGCGGCAGCGCGGCGATTTTCACCGCGCAGGCAGCCTGGGCGCTGGTGCTGCTGCTGTGGAGTTACGGCACATTGCCGGAAACGCGGCCGCGGCAAACCGCAACGGCCGCCGCGCCAGGCATTGCCCTGGCGACGATGTTGCGCGATCGGCACATCTGGTGTTCGGCGCTGCTGGTCGCCAGCTTCAATATTATGGTGTTCAGCTACTTCAGCCTGGCGCCGTTCATGTTCGAAAGGCTGGGGTTGAACAGCCAACAGTTTGGCTACTCGGGTGTGATGCTGGCGCTCGGCAGCCTGGCGGGGGCGCTGTTGAACCGTCACCTGCTGGCGCGCGGCGTCAGCGCCAAACGTCAGATCCTGCTGGGCGGTTTGCTGGCGGTGGCCAGCGGTGTGGCATTGTTCGGGTGGCAACACAGCCTGTGGATGCTGCTTCCCTGTGCGCTGGTGATGCTGGCGTTCGGGTTGGCTATCCCGAATGTGCTGAGCCAGGCGCTGAGCCGCTACCGGCAGCAACTCGGCACCGCCGGCGCGTTATTCGGGCTGCTGTACTATCTGTTGATCGGCCTGGGGCTGACGATTGCGGCGCGCGGGCAGGATTTGGCCGCCACGCTGCTGCTGTTCGGCCTGTTGAGCCTGTGGTGCGCCGGCCGCTTGCCGGCCGGTGCGCCCGAGCTTAACCCGAAAGCTGCTCGATAGTTTGCAAAATGCGCTTGTCGGAGATCGGGTAAGGCGTGCCCAACTGCTGCGCGAACAGGCTGACGCGCAGCTCTTCGATCATCCAGCGCACCGCCTTCACCTCGTCCTCCTGCTGTCGCTTCGGCGGCAGCTTGTTCAACCACTGCTGCCACGCCTGCTGTACCTGCTCCACCCGCAGCATCTGCGCGCGATCCCGGTGCGGATCGATAGCCAGTTTTTCCAACCGCCGCTCGATCGCCTGCAGGTAGCGCAGCGTGTCCGGCAGGCGTTTCCATCCGTTGCCGGTGACAAAACCGCGGTAGACCAGGCCGCTGAGCTGGGTCTTGATATCCGACAGCGCCAGCGCCAACGACATGTCCACCCGCCCCTTCAGCCGTTTGTTGATGTTGAAGACCGCCGTCAGGATCTGCTCAACCTGTTTGGCCACCTCGACCACCGTGTCGTTCAACTCGGCGCGGATCTGCTCCTGCAGGCGCGCAAAGCCTTCCTCTTGCCAGACCGGGCCGCCGTGTTCGGCGATCAGCTTGTCGATGCCGCACGAAATGCAGTCGTCGATCAGCTCCAGCACCTTGCCGTACGGGTTGAAATAGAGCCCCAGTTTGGCCTTGTTCGGCAGCTTTTCATGCAGATATTTGATCGGCGAAGGAATATTCAGCAACAGCAGGCGGCGTGTGCCCTGCCACATCGCCTGTTGCTGCTCGATTTCGCTGTCGAACAGGCGGATCGCCACGCTGTCCTTTTCATCTACCAGCGCCGGGTAAGCCTTCATCGAATAGCCGCCGCGCTTCTGCTCGTAAAAGGCAGGCAGTTGACCAAAGCTCCAGACATGCAGATTGCTCTGCTCCAGCCCATCGTCGGCCACCGCCGACAGCGTCTCCTGCACCTTCTCTTTCAGCTGCAGGCGCAACGCGGCCAGGTCTTTGCCTTCGCGCAGCGTCTGGTTTTTCTCGCCCACCACGCGGAAAGTCATCTTCAGGTGATCGGGCACCTGATCCCACTGCCAATCATCACGTGACACGGTCACGCCAGTCATGCGCCGCAGTTCACGCTCCAGCGCGTCCAGCAGCGGCAACTCCAGCGCCGTTACGCGGCCGAGGAACGCTTCGGCGTAGTTCGGCGCCGGCACAAAGTTGCGACGCACCGGTTTCGGCAGCGACTTGATCAGCGCGATCACCAGCTCACGGCGAATACCGGGGATCTGCCACTCGAAGCCCTGCTCCTCCACCTGATTGAGGATCGGCAGCGGGATGTGCACCGTCACGCCGTCGGCGTCGGTGCCCGGTTCAAACTGGTAGCTCAGCCGCAGCTTGAGATTGCCCTGATGCCAGAAGTTCGGGTAGTCCAGCGCGCTGATCTTGTTGGCGCCGTCTTTGATCAGCATCTCTTTTTCGAAGTTCAGCAGATCCGGCTGCTGCTTGGCGGCATTCTTCCACCAGCTGTCGAAATGACGGCCGGAAACCACGTCGTTGGGGATGCGGCGATCGTAGAAGCCGAACAGCGTTTCGTCGTCCACTAGAATGTCGCGGCGGCGCGATTTATGCTCCAGCTCTTCCACTTCGGCGCGCAGCTTCTGGTTGTCGCGGAAGAAGGCGTGGCGCGTCTGCCAGTCCCCCTCCACCAGCGCATGGCGAATAAACAGCTCACGGCACAACAATGGATCGATGGCGCCGTAATTGACCTGGCGCGCCGCGACGATCGGCAAACCGAACAGCGTGACCTTTTCGCTGGCCATCACCGCCCCTTGCGACTTCGACCAGTGCGGCTCGCTGTAGCTGTGTTTCACCAGATGCTGAGCCAGCGGCTCGATCCATTCCGGTTCGATGCGCGCGGCGATGCGCCCCCACAGGCGGCTGGTTTCCACCAGTTCGGCCACCATGGTCCACTTCGGCGGCTTCTTGAACAGGCCGGAGCCGGGGAAGATTGAGAAGCGGGCATTGCGCGCGCCGGTGTATTCCTGCTTGTCCGCATCCTTCTGGCCAATGTGCGACAGCAAGCCGGTCAGCAGCGCGGTGTGCACGCTGCGGTAGTCGGAAGGCGTGCTGTTGATCGGCAGCCCCAGCTCTTTCACCACCTGGCGCAGCTGGGTATAGATATCCTGCCACTCGCGCACCCGCAGGTAGTTGAGGAAATCGTTGCGGCACAGCCGGCGGAACTGGCTGGAAGAGTTCGCCTTTTGCTGCTCCTGCAGATAATCCCACAGGTTGACGAACGCCAGGAAATCGGAGTCTTTGTCGGCGAAGCGGCGGTGTTTTTCGTCCGAGGCCTGCTGCTTGTCCATCGGGCGCTCACGCGGATCCTGAATCGACAGCGCGGCGGTGATGATCATCACCTCGCGCACGCTGCCGCTCTTCTGCGCTTCCAGCACCATGCGCGCCAGACGCGGGTCAATCGGCAACTGCGCCAGCTGACGGCCCTGCGGCGTCAGCTGATAGTGGCCGTTGTCGGCGGTGGCGATCGCCCCCAGTTCTTCCAGCAGGCGCACGCCATCCTGAATGTTGCGTTTATCCGGCGCTTCGACGAACGGAAACGCGGCGATGTCGCCCAGCCCCAGCGAGGTCATCTGCAGAATGACCGACGCCAGGTTGGTGCGCAGGATCTCCGGATCGGTAAACGCCGGCCGCGACAGGAAGTCCTGTTCGGAATACAAGCGAATGCACACCCCTTCCGATACGCGGCCACAACGCCCTTTACGCTGGTTGGCGGAAGCCTGCGACACCGGCTCGATCGGCAGGCGCTGCACCTTGGTGCGGAAGCTGTAGCGGCTGATGCGCGCGGTGCCCGGATCGATGACATACTTGATGCCCGGCACCGTCAGCGAGGTTTCCGCCACGTTGGTGGCCAGCACGATGCGCCGGCCGTGGTGCGACTGGAATACCCGGTTCTGCTCGCTGTTCGACAGGCGCGCATACAGCGGCAGCACCTCGGTATGCGGCAGATTGAGGCGGTTCAGGGCGTCGGCGGTATCGCGGATCTCGCGCTCGCCGCTCATGAAGATCAGAATGTCGCCCGGCCCTTCGCGCCCAAGCTCGTCCACCGCATCGAAAATCGCCTGCAGCTGGTCGCGATCGGTATCGTCGCCGTCGTCGACCACCGGGCGGTAGCGTACCTCCACCGGGTAGGTGCGGCCGGAAACCTCGATGATCGGCGCATTGTTGAAATGGCGCGAGAAGCGCTGCGGATCGATGGTCGCCGAGGTGATGATCACCTTCAGATCCGGGCGCTTCGGCAACAGTTCGCGCAGGTAGCCGAGAATAAAGTCGATATTGAGGCTGCGCTCGTGCGCTTCATCGATGATCAGCGTGTCGTACTGCATCAGCAGGCGGTCCTGCTGAATTTCCGCCAGCAAGATACCGTCGGTCATCAGCTTGACCAGGGTATTTTCCCCCACCTGATCGTTGAAGCGCACCTTGTAGCCGACGCTGCCGCCGAGCGGGGTTTCCAGCTCGTCGGCGATGCGGTTGGCAACGGTGCGCGCCGCCAGGCGGCGCGGCTGGGTATGGCCGATCAGCCCTTTCACCCCGCGTCCCAGTTCCAGACAGATCTTCGGCAGCTGGGTGGTTTTCCCCGAGCCGGTTTCCCCGGCGACGATCACCACCTGGTGATCGCGAATGGCGTTTAAAATGTCCTGCTTTTTTTGGCTGACCGGCAGGCTTTCCGGATAGGTAATGCGCGGGCAAGACGCGGCGCGCGCCTGCACTTTTTGCCGCGCCGCCGCGATGTCGCTTTCTACTTCGGCGGCAACCGCCAGCTGGGCATCGGGATTTTTGATTTTTCGTGCGCCCTGCAGGCGACGACGCAGGCGTTGTTGATCGCGGAGCATCAGCTCGCCCAGTTGGGCCGGCAGTGCCTCGAGCGGAGATTTCACGTTCGGTGTTCCTTGTTTCTTCGCCGCCAAGACCAGGCTTAGCAACGGTTTAATGTTTTTTTAGCGATTTTTTTGCTTTAGCCGCACAGCCTATCACAAACGGCTTTTTCGCCCTACTTCCGCGAGCAAAACCTCGGCATGTCATTCAATAAAATCGAACGAAGATCTCGAAATATTGCGCTATCACTGTTGGAGGAATGTGAATAGCATGTACTTCATGCAAGGGACGCTGAGTCCTGATGTCACTGTCACAACGTAAGGAATTATCGATGAGCAACGTATTGGTTCTGAAATCAAGCATCCTGGCGACCTACTCTCAGTCTAACCAACTGGCCGATTTCTTCGTAGAGCAATGGAGCAACGCCCACAGCGGCGACACCATCACCGTACGCGATCTGGCCGCACAGCCAATCCCGGTGCTGGACGGCGAACTGGTTGGCGCGCTGCGTCCTTCCGATGCGCCGTTGACCCCGCGTCAACAAGAAGCGCTGGCGCTGTCGGACGAGCTGATCGCCGAGCTGCAGGCCAATGACGTCATCGTGATTGCCGCACCGATGTACAACTTCAACATCCCGACCCAGCTGAAAAACTATTTCGATCTGGTTGCCCGCGCCGGCGTGACCTTCCGCTACACCGAAAACGGTCCGGAAGGCCTGGTGAAAAACAAACGCGCCGTGATCCTGACCAGCCGCGGCGGCATCCATAAAGGCACCCCAACCGACCTGGTAGAACCTTACCTGCGTCTGTTCCTGGGCTTCATCGGCATTACCGACGTGGAGTTCGTCTTCGCGGAAGGCATCGCCTACGGCCCGGAAGTGGCCACCAAAGCCCAGGAAGACGCCAAAGCGGCCCTGTCTCAGGTGGTTGCTGCCTAAGACCCTGCGCAGGGGCGCCGTGCCCCTGCCGGACAAAAGGCAAGTCCTGTCAAACCTGCACTACCCTCATAATAATCATCTATCCGTATCATTTAGCGCGCCAGACGGCGCGCTTTTTTTTTTATTTCTTCAACCATTGTCCGTTGATGCCGCGCACATACTCGCCGCTCTGCGCACGCGTCACCAGCTTCTGCCCCGCCATGCGCGCCACTTCGTCGACGGCGATATGGTTGCCGTCCGCCACTTCCTGATACTTCTCGGCGCGGCCGGCGTTGATGCGCTTCACCAGCGCCAGCGTTTCCGCATCCTGTTTCACCGGCGCAATATAGCCGCTCAGGGTTTCGCCCACCCGCCCTTGCTGCTTCGCCTCATCCAGCGTCAGCGCCATCGCCACGCTGCTGAACAGCCAGGCGGCGCCGGCCAGCCACACATAACGTTTTTTCATGTCGGCTCCTAGAACAGACCGCTTTGGGTTTTCAGCAGGTTTTCGACGTCCTTATCCACCTTGATATGAATCTCATGCTCGATCTTGACGTTCATATTGATGGTGATCGGATCCTTCGGCGTCGCCACCTCGATGCGCGGTACGCAGCCGCTCAGCAGCGAAACGCACAGCACCGCTGCCAGCGCCGACACACTCATGATTTTCATTGTTGCTCCCCAGGTTGTGAGAGGGCCTGCTCCAGCCACTCCTGTAAATTGTCGCCGAAGCGCAAACTGCGCCACAGCTGAAACACGTTTTCCTGATGGCGATAGTTCAGGATCACCTCGCGCTTGGCGCTTTTCTGCGGGTTGATGCCGTCGATGCGCGCGCTCAGCGTCAGCTCGCCCAGGTTGTCGAGATCGACCCGGGCGTGCGAACGGTTGATTTCCATGTAGCGCAGCCAGTCGATCGCCGCGCCGGTCGCCAGGTTATTGCTGCCGATGGCGTCGGCCATGTCTTTGTCCAGCCGCAGCGTCAACGTGCCGGCGTTGGCGATCCAGCCGTTTTGCACCAGCCACTTCGGATGGTTCAGGAACAGCGGCAACTCGCCGTCGACGCGGCCGGACATGGCGAACTGCTTCGGTTTCAGGGCGGTAAACAGCGCGCTGAGATCGACCTTGTCCAGCTTCAGCACCGCGGCGTCATGCTGCGGCAACCGCAGCGCCGACAGGCTGATATGCCCGTTGAGCATGTCCACGCCGACGTTGCTCAACGTCAGCGGCTGCCCTTCGCTATAAGGATAGGTGCCCTGCAAATCGGCAGAAATGTTCTGCATCTCGAACAGGTTGGTGAAAGACTTGATGCGCAGCGATACCGGCTGTTTAGCTCCCAATTGCCAGTGATGCTGCTTGAACCGGTACGACAGGATGAAATCCAGGCCGCTCATCTCCCCGTCCTTCAGCCACATGCCGCCGTTTTTCACCACCCAGTGGCCACCGGCCTCGAACCCTTGTTCGCGGGCGGCGGAAAACGCCGACTGCGCGTAAAACTCGCCGTCGCGCAGCGTGAGATTGAGATCCGGCGCCAGCAGCGGTTGGAACACCTTCAGCGACTGTTTCGGCCACCAGCCTTCGCCGCGCAGACGTTCGCCGTCCCAACGGCCACGCAGCGCGATCGGCCCGATCTGTTGCGCCTGCAGCTTGCCCTGCATCTGGAAACTGTCCGGCGAACGGCCGTTCACCTGCAGCGCCAGCACCGGCGCCGGCAGATAGCCGCCATCGCTGAAGCTGACCTTGTCCGCCGCCAGCTGCAGCTCACCGTTGAACTGCGGGCTTTGTTCATCACGCCGCCAGCGCAGCGGCTGGTTGAGGCTCAAGCGCGGCGCGGCGACCGTCACCAGGCCGTACTTCAACTTATCGAAGCCAGTGGAGAGTTTATCGAGCACCAACTCGCTGTCGCGCCAGCTGCCGCTGCCGGCCACGTCCCAGGCGGCCTGCAGCGGCGGCAAGCGGCCATTGCCCCAGTAGCGCCATTGCCAGTGGCCCTTGTCCGGCCAAAAATCCTGCGCCTGGCCGTCCAGATGCAGCTTGAAGCGGCCCCAGTAACTGTCGCTGGCGCTCAAAATCGCCTGCAGGCGGCCGGTAATACCGGCGGCGGTCACCTTCACGCCCGCCAGCGGCAAACGCGCCTCTTCCAGCGTCATTTCCGGCGTCACCTTGCCCCACAGGCGCAGCAACGAACCCGGCTGCAGAACCAGCGTCGGGTTGAGAATGCTGCCGCCGAGCACGCCCGGGATCGACGCGGTAGCGGAGAAGTCGGCCAGATTGGCCTGGCCGGTCAGTTGGAACCGCAGATCGCTGTCGGTCAGCCCCACCTTGCCCGGCCCAAGCGTCAGCACCGCATTACCCTTGCCGTTGTGGCCGGCGGTGATCACGTTCAGCCGCGCGCTGATCTCCGTTTCATCCAGCCCTTTGCTCCAATCGTGCAGCGCGATGCTGAGCCCGCCGTTCAACGGCTGCTCGCTGTACGGCCAACGCCACTCGCCCTGCTTGATGCTGACCCGCTGCGGCGAGACTTCCCACGGCAACACCGCCAGCGGGCGATCGTCGCCTTTCTCGCTCACCGTCAATACGCCCTGCTGCTGTTGCCAGCGCATGTCCAGCAATACCGGTTTTTCCAGATAGGCGGTCTGCATTTCCCCCTGCAACGCGCCCTGCGTCGGCAGGCTGGCCAGATCCAACGGGATGGTTATCTTGCCGGCGAGGTGCAGCGGTTGTGCGCTGTTGGGCGGAACCACGGTCAGGCTCTGCAACGTCAGCTGTTGTTTTTCATCCAGCTGCGCCTCGGCGCTGATATTCGGCCCCCGATAATGCAGGCGTTGCCCGTCGGGGCCGGAGGAGAGCTGCAGCTTGCCGGCATAGCGCTGCCAGGGAATGAGCGTCAGGTCATTAATGGTGAGATCCAGCGGCGGCAGCTGTTGCTGCAGCTGATCGAGCGCCAGCGGCGCACTGTTGGCGTCGCCGCTCGGCAGTTTTGACAAACAGGCGCTATCGATGCTGGCCTTATCGCTCGACAGCTGCCAGCGGCCCTGGCGGTAAGCCAGCCGCGTCGGCCCGACGTTGGCCAACAGGCAATCTTGCGCAGTGAAACGCGCCCCCGCCAACGCCAGGCCGCCCTGGCGCCAGTGCAATTTGCCCTGCAATTCCAGGCGGCTCCCCGCCGGCAACCAATGCGATAACACCCCCGGCAGCCAGCGCGGCAAGGTTTGCCACAACGCCAGCACCAGGATTGCGCAGCCCGCCACCGTCCCTATGAATACTTTCAATCGCCTGGTCATTAAATGATTGCTTCGTTCCTGAGTTAGGCATTGGTTAAGTCTATGCCTGAATTGACAATAATGATGGCACGAATTTGACATAGGGTGAAGCCGAGCGGGCTCGCAGAAGCGATTTGCACCTTTTTGGCGCAAACGTGTGCGGGGTTGTAGATTTTCGTTACATATACATCACATAAACAGGACGGTTTTCAGACTTTTGTTATTGTTGTTACCGTTGATGATTAATAGTCTTGCAACCATTCTAATAAAAGTTTAGCTGCTAGCTAACTGTGTACTAGAGAAGCCATTCCCCACACCCCCGTGGGGATTTTTTTGCCGCCTGTCGCCACCGTCGTCTTCCCTCCATCGTATCCAGCCCCACCGCAGCCTTGCAGCAGCGATTTCGGCCATGTCGGAACGGGCTAACCAATTGTCGAATTTACTAAAATCTGTTAAATTGATCACAAAATCACGGTGGAGAAACCACGATGAAATTGGCGATATACAGTACCAAACAGTATGACCGTAAATACCTCGAACTGGTGAATCAGCAGTTTGGCTATGAGCTGGAATTCTTCGACTTTTTACTCAGTAAAAAAACCGCCAAAACGGCCGCCGGTTGCAAGGCGGTGTGCATCTTCGTCAACGACGACGGCAGCCGTGAAGTGCTCGAAGAACTGGCGGCGCTGGGCGTCGAAATTCTCGCCCTGCGCTGCGCCGGTTTCAATAACGTCGATCTGGACGCCGCCAAAGAACTGGGCATCAAGGTGGTGCGCGTGCCGGCCTACTCGCCGGAGGCCGTGGCAGAACACGCGGTCGGCATGATGATGTGCCTGAACCGCCGTATTCACCGCGCTTATCAGCGTACCCGCGACGCCAACTTCTCGCTGGAAGGGCTGATCGGTTTTAACATGCACAATCGCACCGCCGGCGTGATCGGCACCGGTAAAATCGGCGTGGCGACGATGCGCATTCTGAAAGGCTTCGGCATGAAACTGCTGGCCTACGATCCGTTCCCCAGCGAACAGGCGCTGGAACTGGGCGCGGAGTATGTCGATCTGAAGACGCTGTACGCGCAATCCGACGTGATCACCCTGCACTGCCCGCTGACGCCGGAGAACCACCACCTGCTGAATGCCGACGCCTTCGCGATGATGAAAAACGGCGTCATGGTGATCAACACCAGCCGCGGCGCGCTGATCGATTCCACCGCCGCCATCGATGCGCTGAAGCAGCAAAAAATCGGCGCCCTCGGGATGGACGTCTACGAGAACGAACGCGATCTGTTCTTTGAGGACAAGTCTAACGATGTGATTCAGGACGACGTGTTCCGCCGCCTGTCGGCCTGCCACAACGTGCTGTTTACCGGCCATCAGGCTTTCCTGACCGAAGAGGCGCTGACCAGCATTTCGCAAACCACGCTGCAGAACATCAGCCAGTTGGATCGCGGCGAAACCTGCCCGAACCAGTTGAACGCCTGAGCGTAACCTCGGGGCGCCCTTGCGGCGCCCTGTTTATTTGAGAGAACGCGATGAGAAAAACCACGGTAGCCGCCCTTGCGGCGCTGGCCTTAGCGGGGTGCAGCATGAAACCACACACGGCCGTCACGCCAGGCGATCTGTTGCATCACAACTTCGTGTTGCAAAGCGTGGATGGCGAAACGGCAAAATCACCGGCGGGCGGCGGCCTGCTCAATCTGGAGTTCGGCGAGAACCTGCATGTCTCCGGCACGATGTGCAACCGCTTTTTCGGCCAGGGGCAATTACGCGACGGCGTGCTGACGGTGAAATCGCTGGCCACCACGCGCAAGCTGTGCCCTGATGAGCAGCGCAACCGCTGGGATCGGGCGATTGGCACCGTGCTGGAAAACGGCGCCGAAGTGACGCTAAACGCACAGCAGCTGACGCTCACCGGCAGCGGCCACACGCTTATTTATACCCTGCGCGATTGGGTGTATTGATCCTGCAGGCCAGGAGCCGTGGGCTTACCCGGCGCAGCTGCCCAGGGCCAGCGTACGTTCTTCGCACTGCTTGCCGTTCGGCATCTGGCACATGCGCAGCGCTTCACCGTTCAAGTTGTGCGCGATGGTGGTGACGCCGCCGACCGCCGCGCAACCGGCGCTGGTCTGCAACGTATTGATTCTGGCACTGTTGCCCTGCTGTACTGGCTCTTCGTTATTGCTGCTGCAGGCGGCTAAAAGCAGCACGGCGCTGGCAAGCAGCCATTTTGATGTCGTCATTATCCCACTCCTGAACCCGGAACTGCGCTGTGTAAAATCGCCATTGCCGATAACGCGCGTCACTTGGCGGACACGTTTCGCTATCTTTGATGCAAACTTGTTTAATCTAGCTCGATATATAAATAATGAAAATATATTCCGGCCATTATTTGTGGTTTTTTTGCATCGGCCGGACATTTATTTTGTTTGCAGAATATTTCCGCCCCCATTGCGGGAGGTTAAACGTGACAGCGGCCCCCACCGCCCGCCCCGGCCGCAGAGAGAAAGTGATAACGTCACCGTTGCCGGCGACGGGGTTTCTTCGCATGATATCGGTATTAATTAACCCCGCGTGCTTTCGGCGTGACGGCGCATTTTTTGCTACCGGAGAGGATGATATTTGCGTCTATGCTGGCGGCGCTAAGTAATTAGCATTCCACTATTTTCAGTGAATGATGACTGAATTCTTCAACCGGCGCGACTTGCTGTCACGCCGGCTTTTTTACATCAAAATAACATTCAGTGCACCGAGGCTTTCGACAGTAAATTAATCACCAGCACGCCGGCAATAATTAATCCCATGCCGACGATCGCCGGCCAATCCAATTTTTGCTGATAAACGAACACCGCGGCGACCGACACCAGCACAATCCCCATGCCCGACCAAATCGCATACACGATGCCCAGCGGCATGCTCTTGACCACCATCGACAGCCCCCAAAACGCCACGCCGTAACCCAGCACCACCAGCAGCGACGGCCACAGGCGGGTAAAGCCCTCAGAGGCTTTCAACATGGTGGTGGCGATCACTTCCGCGACTATCGCCATCGTCAAATACATAAATCCGCTCATGGTTTTCTTCTGTCAATTTGCCGATGCGCAATTATGACGCGCCGGAAATAAATTGTCTTTAAACGGTGAAAACAATTTATTGCCGCCGGCCCCTAATCGGCGAGGAAATATGCCTTTGACGATTTATCACCCGCCACACAAACGCGATAAAGCCGCGTTCGCCCCCTCTGTTAGACTTTTTTCCATTACTGCGAAAGTGCGCTTTCGCGGCTTTGTGAGCAATGAAAAGGTAACGCCGATGATAACTACAGATGGTAATAATGCAGTCGCTTCCGTGGCCTATCGCACCAACGAAGTGATTGCCATCTACCCTATCACGCCAAGCTCCACCATGGCGGAGCAGGCGGACGCCTGGTCCGGCGATGGCCGGCAAAACATCTGGGGCGATATTCCGCGGGTGGTGGAAATGCAGTCGGAAGGCGGCGCGATCGCCACCGTGCACGGCGCCTTGCAAACCGGCGCGCTGTCGACCTCGTTCACTTCATCGCAGGGTCTGCTGCTGATGATCCCCACGCTGTACAAACTGGCCGGCGAGCTGACGCCGTTCGTGCTGCACGTCGCCGCGCGCACCGTGGCCACGCACGCGCTGTCCATCTTCGGCGACCATTCAGACGTGATGGCGGTGCGCCAAACCGGCTGCGCCATGCTGTGTGCCGGCAACGTGCAGGAGGCGCAGGACTTCGCGCTGATCTCGCAGACCGCCACCCTCAACGCGCGCGTGCCGTTTATCCATTTCTTCGATGGTTTCCGCACCTCGCACGAGATCAACAAGATTGTGCCTCTCAGCGACGATACGCTGCGGCAGATGCTGCCGCAGGCGGCGATCGACGCTCACCGCCGCCGGGCGCTGTCGCCGGATCATCCGGTGGTGCGCGGCACTTCCGCCAACCCGGACACCTATTTCCAGTCGCGCGAAGCCACCAACCCGTGGTATGACGCCACCGGCCAACACGTGATCGACGCCATGGAAGCCTTCGCCGCCCTCACCGGCCGCCGCTATCGGCCGTTCGACTATTACGGCCACCCGCAGGCCGAACGCGTGGTGGTGGTGATGGGTTCCGCCGCCGGCACCTGCGAAGAAGTGATCGACACCCTGCTGACCCGCGGCGAAAAAGTCGGCGTGCTGAAGGTGCGGCTGTTCCGGCCGTTCTCCGCCCAGCATCTGCTCGGCGCGCTGCCGGACAGCGTGCGCAGCGTCGCGGTGCTCGATCGCACCAAAGAGCCGGGCGCGCTGGCCGAGCCGCTGTATCTGGACGTGATGACCGCGCTGGCGGAAGCCTACAGCCGGGGGGAGCGCGCCACGCTGCCGCGGGTGATCGGCGGCCGCTACGGCCTGTCGTCGAAAGAGTTCGGCCCGGACTGCGCGCTGGCGGTGTTCCGCGAGCTGGCCCTGCCGCAGCCGCGACCGCGCTTTACCGTCGGCATCTTCGATGACGTCACCGGCCTTTCGCTGCCGCTGAGCGACGAAATCCTGCCGCAGCGCGCCTCGCTGGAGGCGCTGTTCTACGGTTTGGGCAGCGACGGCTCGGTCTCTGCCACCAAGAACAACATCAAAATCATCGGCAACGCCACGCCGCTGTATGCCCAGGGCTATTTCGTCTACGACTCCAAAAAGGCCGGGGGTCTGACGGTGTCGCACCTGCGCGTCAGCGAGCAGCCGATCAATTCGGCCTACCTGGTCAGCCACGCGGACTTCGTCGGCTGCCACCAGCTGCAGTTTATCGATAAGTACCAGATGGTCGAACGCCTGAAGCCCGGCGGCACCTTCCTGCTCAATACCCCTTACGGCGCCGATGAGGTCTGGTCGCGCCTGCCGCAGGAGGTTCAGGCGCTGTTGCACCAACGCCAGGCGCGTTTCTATATCATCAACGCCGCCAAGCTGGCGCGTGAATGCCGGCTCGGCGCGCGCATCAACACCGTAATGCAGATGGCGTTCTTCCACCTGACGCAGATCCTGCCGAGCGACGTGGCGCTGCAACAGCTGCAGGACGCCATCGCCCGCAGCTACAGCAGCAAGGGCCAGGAGATCGTCGAGCGCAACTGGCAGGCGCTGGGCGCCACCCGCGCCGCGCTGACCGAGATCCCGCTGCAGCCGGTCGACGCCAGCAGCCCGATGCGCCCGCCGGTGGTGTCGGACGCCGCGCCGGACTTCGTCAAAACCGTTACCGCCGCGATGCTGGCCGGGCTGGGCGATGCGCTGCCGGTTTCCGCCTTCCCGCCGGACGGCACCTGGCCGGTGGGCACCACCCAGTGGGAAAAGCGCAACATCGCCGAAGCGATCCCGATCTGGCAGCCCGACCTGTGCACCCAGTGCAACCACTGCGTCGCCGCTTGCCCGCACTCCGCCATTCGCGCCAAGGTGGTGCAGCCGGCGGAGATGGAACACGCCCCCGCCTCTCTGCAGTCGCTGGATGTGAAAGCGCGCGATATGCGCGGGCAGAAATACGTGCTGCAGGTAGCGCCGGAAGATTGCACCGGCTGTAACCTGTGCGTCGAGGTCTGCCCGGCGAAAGATCGCCAGAACCCGGAGATCAAGGCCATCAATATGGCGTCGCGCCTCGATAATCTGACGGCGGAGAAAGACAACTACGACTTCTTCCTGCAGCTGCCGGAAATCGATCCGGCGCAGCTGGAACGCATCGACATTCGCACCTCGCAGCTGATCACGCCGCTGTTCGAGTACTCTGGGGCCTGTTCCGGCTGCGGCGAAACGCCGTACATCAAGCTGTTGACCCAGCTCTATGGTGACCGTTTGCTGATAGCCAACGCCACCGGCTGTTCGTCGATCTATGGCGGCAACCTGCCGACCACGCCGTACACTACCAACGCCGAAGGGCGCGGGCCGGCGTGGGCCAACTCGCTGTTCGAAGACAACGCCGAATTCGGCCTGGGCTTCCGCCTGACGGTCGATCAACATCGCGCGCGAGTGCTGCGTCTGCTGAACGCACTGGCGCCGCAGCTGCCGGAGCAATTGGTCAACGCCCTGCAGATGGAAGACGTGGCGCCGGAGCCGCGCCGCAAGCAAATCGCCGAACTGCGCACGCTGTTGGCGAGTTTCGAAGGCGAAGATGCGCGCCAGCTGGCGGCGGACGCCGACTACCTGGTGGATAAATCGATCTGGCTGATCGGCGGTGACGGCTGGGCCTACGACATCGGCTTCGGCGGTTTGGATCACGTGCTCAGCCTGACGGAGAACGTCAACGTGCTGGTGCTCGACACCCAGTGCTACTCCAACACCGGCGGCCAGCAGTCGAAAGCCACGCCGCTGGGCGCGGTGACCAAGTTCGGCGAGCACGGCAAGCGCAAGGCGCGCAAGGATCTGGGCGTCAGCATGATGATGTACGGCCATGTCTACGTCGCGCAGATCTCGCTGGGAGCGCAGCTTAACCAGACGGTGAAAGCGATTCAGGAGGCCGAGGCCTATCCGGGGCCGTCGCTGATCATCGCCTACAGCCCGTGCGAAGAGCACGGCTACGATCTGGCGCTCAGCCACGATCAGATGAAACAGCTGACCGCCACCGGCTTCTGGCCGCTGTACCGCTTCGATCCGCGCCGCAGCGCCGAGGGCAAGGCCGCATTGGCGCTGGATTCGCGCCCGCCGAACAGCAGCCTGGCTGAAACACTGCTGAACGAGCAGCGTTTCCGTCGCCTGAACGCGCAGCAGCCGGAGGTGGCCAGCGCGCTGTATCAGGCCGCCGAGAAAGAGCTGAAGGAGAAATACGATTTCCTCAGCCTGCTGGCCGGCAAAGCGGAAAAGTCCGCCGCTGAGTAACCTCCCTCAGGGCGCGAGCGATTCGCGCCCTGTTCTTTTACCGCCGACGTAAATCGCAGCAACAAAACCTGCTGGCATTCCGGCGCGCAATCCGTACCATACAGGCCTCGCGTCGGGTGCGTGGCGGCTGGATGATGAATAATGATCAAAATCGGCCGGTTGAATGGTAAACTCGCGGTCTATAACGCCATGCCCCTAGTGCCCCCCATTGAGAATGAGCACGATTTAAATGTCAGAAAAGCAATCCGTTAGCCAAAAAGAGCAGTACAACCTGAACAAATTGCAAAAGCGCCTGCGCCGCAACGTGGGCGAAGCGATCGCCGATTTCAATATGATTGAAGAAGGCGACCGCATCATGGTCTGTCTGTCCGGCGGCAAAGACAGCTACACCATGCTGGAGATCCTGCGCAATCTGCAGCAAAGCGCGCCGGTCAACTTCTCGCTGGTGGCGGTGAACCTCGATCAGAAACAGCCCGGCTTCCCGGAGCACATTCTGCCCGCCTATCTGGAAAGCCTGGGGGTGGAGTACAAGATCGTCGAAGAAAACACCTACAGCATCGTTAAAGACAAGATCCCGGAAGGGAAAACCACGTGTTCGCTGTGTTCGCGCCTGCGCCGCGGCATTCTGTACCGCACCGCCACCGAACTGGGCGCCACCAAGATCGCTCTGGGCCACCACCGCGACGACATTCTGCAGACGCTGTTCCTCAACATGTTCTACGGCGGCAAGATGAAAGGCATGCCGCCCAAGCTGATGAGCGACGACGGCAAACACGTGGTCATCCGCCCGCTGGCCTATTGCCGCGAGAAAGACATCGAGCGTTTCTCGATCGCCAAAGCGTTCCCGATCATTCCATGCAATCTGTGTGGCTCGCAGCCTAATCTGCAGCGCCAGGTGATCGGCGACATGCTGCGCGACTGGGACAAGCGTTACCCAGGCCGGTTGGAAACCATGTTCAGCGCCATGCAGAACGTGGTGCCTTCGCACCTGAGCGATATCAACCTGTTCGATTTCAAAGGCATTCACCACGGCAGCGCGGTGGTGGACGGCGGCGATTTGGCCTTCGATCGCGAAGACATCCCGATGCAGCCGGTCGGCTGGCAGCCGGAAGACTCGGACGACGCGGCGCCTGCGCCAGAGCGTTTGAACGTGCTGGAAATCAAATAAGCCCCCTCGCCGCTTGCCATCCTGCGAGCGGCGACATTTCTCTTTCCCGACGATCTCGATCCTGTTCACAGTTTGCGCAAAATTTGCTGGGCAGTGCCGTTTTTACCCTATACTGTTTATTTATACAGTTATATGGAGATCGCGCAATGAACATCACCCCCTGCCTGTCCCACGTCTCGCTGGGCTCCAACGATTTCGAGGCCGCCGCCGCCTTTTACGATCGTGCGCTGGCCGCTTTGGGTTGCCGACGCGTGCTGGAGCATCCCGGCGCCATTGGCTACGGCCGCGACTACCCGGAGTTTTGGCTGCAGGTGCCGATCGACGGCCGGCCGGCCTCGCCCGGCAATGGCACGCACGTCGGTTTTTTCGCTACCAGTAAGCAACAGGTGGATGAATTCCATCGCCAGGCGCTGCTGGCCGGCGCCGTCGATGAAGGCGCGCCCGGTTCGCGGCCGCATTACGGCGAGGCTTACTACGGCTGCTTTGTCCGTGATTTGGATGGGCACAAGATTGAAGCCAGCTTCTGGGATGAAAGCGCGGCCTGAAGAAGAAGGAAATCGAATAAAAAAATGCCGGTGATTAAACCGGCATTGTACGAATCAAATGTGCTATGCAGTAATTCAAAAATAAGAAAGTAAGACAATTATGGAGCGCAACGCCCATCGCTTGACGTTGCATTCACCTGCGAGAGAGATCATGCCCCATTTCCCCCGGCTAAATGTTGATTTTGCTCAATGTTAACCGGGTTTTCGTCATTTTTGCCTACAGCCAGCGGCTGCGCTTCAACCACCAGGCGACGCCAAGCACCAATCCGACCAGCATCAGGCAAAATGCCGCGAAACCGAAAGGATTACCGCCGCCCGGAATACCGCCAAGGTTGACCCCGAACAACCCGGTCAGAAAAGTGGTGGGCAGAAATACCATCGCCAACAGCGACATGGTGTAAGTGCGGCGGTTCATCGCGTCGGCCATCACCGTGGTGATTTCGTCGGACAAGATGGCGGTGCGCGCGATGCTGCCGTCCAGATCGTCCAATCCCCGTCCCAGGCGATCGGCGATATCCTGCATGCGGCGGCGATCGTCATCGCTCATCCACGGCAGGCGGTCGCTGGCCAGCCGCGCGAAGACGTCGCGCTGCGGCGCCATGTAACGGCGCAGCACGATCAGCTGTTTACGGATCAGCGCCAGCTGGCCACGCTCCGGCACCTGCTGCTCCAGCAAGGCGTCCTCCAGATCGATAATCTTGTCGTGCAGATCCTCGATAAATTCGCTGGTGTGATCGGTCAACGCATCGGAAATTTCCACCAGCCAGCTGCCGCTGTTGGTCGGCCCGGCGCCGCTTTGCAGATCGTTCACCACCTGATCGATGGAATACACCTTGCGGTGCCGGGTGGAGATAATCAGCTTGTCGGTGATATATACGCGGATGGTGACCAGCTGATCCGGCCGGGAATTAGCGTTAAAGTTGATGCTGCGCAGGGTGATCATGGTGCCTTCGCCCTGGCGGCTGACGCGCGGCCGTGAGCTTTCGCCGGAGAGCGCTTCACGCACCGAGTCCGGCAGCAGCGGCGTGGTACTCAGCCATTCAGCGCTGGCCGGGTGCGCGTAATCAAGATGCAGCCAGCACGGCGCCTCGCAGGTGATCTTGTCATCCCGCTCGATCGGCATGACGCCCCCCTTGCCGTCGAGCTGGTAGGCGTAAACCGCATCGGCGACCTGCAGCTCGCTCCCCTCAATCACATCCATTCATTTATCCCCTCAGTCTTGCTTATGTTGCTGAGTCTAGCGTTAACGCCTTGGAGATCAAAGGCCAAGCTGTAACGCCAGTTTTCTCGTTGTCCCATAAACGTGATCTATACTTCTGCCGCAAGGAACGAACGGAGAACCGCAGGAGATCGTCATGCTAAAAACTTTTCTGGACATCGTCGTACCCACCGTAGGCGCCTTTGGCGCGATGTTTTTCGCCCTCGTCAAAATGCCCTTCCGCATTCGGCGGGAAAACCACGATAAGCTGCTAAACCTGCTCGAATCCGTCGAGAAGCCCCAAAGCGCCCCCATACGCCTGTTGCGATTTCGCGACTATCTCGGCAACAGCAGCGCCGGCCTTACTGCGCTGCAACTGCTGCTGGCATTGCCGGACAGCGTAGCGGCGCTGGAACGCTATCGTTTCACCGGTGGCCGCCAGCAAATCTTGCGCGCCACGTCCGCGGGCTTCGTTTTGCGGCCAAGCGCCAATAACGCTTTCAAACGTTTCCTGCTTTCGTGTCGCTATTTTTTGCTGTATTTGCTGTTCGTCACGCTGCTGGTACTACTCCCCGCGTTGACCCAATGGGGACTGCAACAGTTAGGGGTATTGATTACGCCCCATTCACTCAGCTATCTGCCTAATGCGCGCATCACCGACGGCTGGCAGCTGCTGTTCCCCGGCTTATTATTTATTATCATTATGTTCAGCCTGGCATACCTGACCTTCAGACAGCTGGCACGCGCGGGTAACCTCAGCTCGGAACGCGCCTTTTATCGCTACTACCAACGAGCGCGTGAGGAACAACGATGCCGGGAAGTCCTGAGACAAATGCGCACGGTGCTGCGCCGAACCTGACGAGGCTCCGCCGTCTGCGCGGCATCGCCATGGCCACCCTGCTGCTGTTCGGCCAATCGGTTCGTGCAGAGCCGGTGTTGGAGCGCCTCGCCACGCCCTATCGCGCGCCGACGGCGGCCGGTTCCCTGCCTTATTTTGTCGCTCACGCCCGCTCCCCCCAGCCGCGTAGCGCACTGGTGGTGATGCACGGCCATCCACGCGACGCCGCCAGGACGTTGCAAGCGGCGATCGACGCCGCGCAGGGAGCAGGAGACAGCAGCTTGCTGGTCGCCCCGCTGTTTCAGGTACCGGTGAAACTCGCCGTCCACTGCCATTCCGCCGGTCTGCCACGGCCGCAAGACGGTGACGCTCTCTGGCGCTGCGGCTCGTGGATCGCAGGCGGTTTGGATAATGGCGGGAAAACCGGCTCGTTCAACGCCATGGATAACCTGCTGGCCGATCTGAAACGGCGTTGGCCTTCGCTGCAGTCGATCACCGTGGCTGGTTTTTCCGCCGGCGCCCAATTCGTGCAGCATTATGTCGGCTTTGCTCATCCGCCGAGCGGAGTGCGTATGCGCTATGTCGTCGCCGATCCGGGCAGCTGGCTCTATTTTGACAACCTGCGCCCTCTTCCCACAAGCTGGGGAAGCTGCGGCAGTGAAACAACCTGCCGCTTCCGCTGGCAAACGCTGGACGCCGGCCGCTGCCCGCAGGCCAATCGTTGGAAATACGGTCTGGAAGCGCTTCCCGCTCACCTGCAGCGCACTGCAGACGCAGCCCGCCGGCGCTATGCGGCGGCCGATATCACCTATCTGGCCGCCGCCGATGATACCGGCACCGCGCCGGGCGCCTACTATCGGATACTCGACAAATCCTGCGCCGCCCAGCTGCAAGGTCCCTATCGGCTGCAGCGCGCCCTGGCCTATGCCGACTATGACCGACGTTATCTGGCGCCGGATAAGCCGCATCGGTTAACGATCGTACCCGGCTGTGGGCACAACGTCGCCTGCGTCTTTCCGGCTCCGGCGGCCAGGCACACGCTGTTTCCCATTAATGCAGACTAATAATAACGGCAATGAAATAAACCCTTGCCGATAAATCAGACAATATCACCGATAAAGAGCTGGTAATGCCGTTATTATTATGACTTAACATATTGCTATCAATTTTAATTCAAAATGATAATAATAAATCAACACAAAGCTGTTTCAGCGCAAATTTTAGGGGCATATACTTTTCTCACTACGAGGAGGTAGTTATGTTACGCGACCATTTAAAAATAAACGCCAGCGATACGCTGGAAAAAATCAGCAATATTCATTTGCAAAACCAGGGCCAGGAAGAGATCAGTGAGTTCGTGGTGAAAAACGCCGCCGGCCTGCAGATTGGCAAGGTCTCCGTCCACGATCGTTTCAGTACCCGTCGCTCTTATCCCACCAGCTACCGCATTACTCAGACCGATATGAGCGGCCGCGTAGTGGTGGACGCCATGCGGGACTGTCTGTAAGCGTAACCGCGCTCTGAAATAGACAATATTAATGTAATGATGGCAACCCTGTTTATTATTAAACGGGGTTTATCGCGTGGGAAAATTAATTAGCCTCATGGTTTCGCCGCCGAGAAAAAAATACCGCCCCCGCATTGCGCGGGGGCGATAAATAAGCCCACTCAGTGTTTGATAATATACATCGTTTGGCTATAGGCCACGTCTTCCGGATTGGTGATCGGGTAGCCTTTTACCCACGGTTTGATCAGGCGGCCATTGGTGTATTGATATATCGGCGCGATCGGCGCCTGATCGGCAATGATCTGTTCCATCTTGTTGTAATCGGCGGTCACCGCCGCCGGGTTGGTTTCCCGCCCCGCCTGCGCCAGCAGCTTGTCGTAGTCCGCATTCTTGAACTTGGCGATATTGCCGCTGTGGGTGGAGGTCAGCAGCGACAGGAAGGTCGACGCCTCGTTATAGTCACCCACCCAGGAGGCGCGGATCACATCGAAATTGCCGGTATTGCGGCTGTCGATGTAAGTTTTCCACTCTTGGTTTTGCAACTTGACGTCAATCCCCAGCTTTTTCTTCCACATCGAGGCCACGGCGATGGCGATCTTCTGGTGGCTTTCCGAGGTGTTATACAGCAGCGTCAGCTTCAGCGGGTTGTTCGGGCCGTAACCGGCCGCCTGCAGCAACGCTTTGGCCTGCGCGTCCAGCTCCGCCTGCGATTGCTGTTGCAGCAAGCTCGCTTCCGGTTTGAACCCGGCGGTGACGTCCGGCGTAAAGTGGTAGGCCGGTTTTTCGCCGGTGCCCAACACTTTTTCCGCGATAATCTTGCGATCGATGGCGTAGGACAAGGCCTGACGCACCCGCACGTCGTTGGTTGGCGCACGCTGGGTGTTGAACGCGTAATAATAGGTGCCGAGCTGATCCGGGGTGTACACCTGACCCGGGATGTCTTTCAGCAGCTTCTGATACATATTTTTCGGGAAGGATTCGGTGATGTCGATGTCACCCGCCAGGTAACGCTTGGTGGCATTGGATTCCTGGTTGATCGGCACGAAGGTCACTTTGGTCAGCACGGTGCGCGCATGATCCCAGTAATGGTCGTTAGGCGTCAGCACCAGCTTCTCGTTCACCACCCGCTCCTGCAGTTTGAACGCGCCGTTGCCCACCAGATTGCCGACCTTGGTCCAGTCGTTGCCGTATTTTTCCACCACCGCCTTGTTCACCGGGAACAGGCTGAAGTTGGCCGTCAGGCTGACGAAGTACGGCACCGGCTTGTCCAACTGCACCTTGAGCGTGTAGTCATCCGGCGCCGATACGCCCAAGCGATCGGCAGGCAGTTTGCCGCTGATGATCTGCTCGGCGTTCTGGATCCCCGCCAGCTGCGCGAACCAGGCGAACGGCGACAGATTTTTCGGTTCTACCAGCCGCTGCCAGCTGTAGACGAAGTCTTTTGCCGTGACAGGGTCACCGTTTGACCAACGCGCGTCTTTACGCAGATGGAAAATATAAGTCTGGTTGTCGCTGGTCTGCCAGCGGGTGGCGACGCCGGGGATCACTTTGCCGTTGGCGTCCTGATTGACCAGCCCTTCGAACAGATCGCGCGCCAGCTGCGCCTCCGGCAAGCCCACCGCTTTGATCGGATCGAGCGAGGCCGGTTCGTCTTTAATGTGGCGCACGATTTCCTGTTTGTCCGCCAGCGCGGTGCCCGGGGGAACCTGCGCCGCCATGGCGCTGCTCATACAGGCGCCGATCGCCGCCGCGCAGAGCGCCAAACGAAAACCCCGTTGCATTTTTTTTCCCGTCATTATGATTTGTCCCCCGTTAACCATCTGAATTTTTTATCATATAGCACAAGATCCATCCGGCCTAGAGCCCGCAGGCGAGAAGTTGCAAAAAGTGCGATTCAGGCGATAAAAAACCCGTGCGGCGCAGGGCGGCACGGGTGGGATTGCGGCAGCGACCGTCAGTCGTACAGGTGGATGCTGTTGATGCGATAGCTGAACTCTTCACCCTCTTCTTCATCGAACACGGTGAAAAAGCCTTTCTCAGCCAGCGGACGAGCCGAGATATCGGTTTTTTGCAGCTGACGCGCATCCGCGTCGTCGTAGCCGTAGTCGAGATAGAAGGCATCTTTCTGGTAATCGATATGCAGGGTGAACGGATAGTTCGATTCGTCCCCGCGCCCGTCGTCATTTTTCACCACGCCGAACCATTCCCCCTGACGGATCTGGTTTTCAGCGTCTACGCCGCACAGCAGCGTGATGGTGTCATTTTCATTTTCGCTATAGCTGGCGATGATTCTGGCTACTGGCATGTTAAATCCTCTTGCGGGTGATTGGCTTAGCTCTGCCGTTAGTATAACAACAGCCTCAGGCCAGGTGCGGTTTAATTGGCGTTTTCGCCGCTACCGCATCACAGATCGCGCAAACGCCGCACAATTGCGATGGGAAAGAAGTCTCAAAGCGTAATACACTGAATAAAATGACAATGACTCTCGGCCTTTAACTCAGGGACAACACCATGACCGAACATCGACCGCGCAGTGAACGTGGCCAGTTGGCCATCGCAGGAGAGAACTACGGCAGCTCGCTGCTGGGCGCGCCGCTGCTCTATTTCCCGGCGGCGGTCAGCGGCCCGCAGACCGGGCTGATCATCGCCGGCACCCACGGCGATGAGAGCGCCGCCATCGTAACCCTGTCCTGCGCGCTGCGCAGCATCGCCCCCGAACAGTTGCGCCACCACGTGGTGCTGGCGGTCAACCCCGACGGCTGCCAGCTGGGGCTGCGCGCCAATGCCAACGGCGTCGATCTGAACCGCAACTTCCCGGCCGCCAACTGGCGCTCCGGCGACACCGTCTATCGCTGGAACAGCGCGGCGCCGGTGCGCGACGTCAGGCTCTCCACCGGCGGGCGCCCCGGCTCCGAACCGGAAACCCAGGCGCTATGTCATCTGATCCATCGCCTGAAGCCGCATTGGGTGGTGTCGTTCCATGAGCCGCTGGCCTGCATCGAAGATCCCGCCAGCTCGCGGCTCGGCGTTTGGCTGTCGCACAAGTTCGAGCTGCCGCTGGTGACCAGCGTCGGTTATGAAACGCCCGGCTCGTTCGGCAGCTGGTGCGCGGATCTGTCGCTGCCCTGCATCACCGCCGAATTTCCGCCGATCTCCGCCGATGCCGCCAGTGAGCGTTACATCGACGCCATGACCGAACTGCTGACCTACCCGAATTAATCCCTACGGGGCGAGCTCGACGATCGCCCCGCATTCGAACGCCAGACCCGGTTCGACGTCCCGCGCCAGCCAGGTCGGGCCGTCCAGATCGACGAAGCGCGCCGCCGGTGCCAGCGGCAAGGCGGCGGATATCGCCCGCGACGTGCACAACATGCAGCCGAGCATGATGGCGAACCCTTGTTCGCGCGCGGCCTGCGCCAGCGCCAACGCCTCGGTCAAGCCGCCGGTTTTGTCCAGTTTGATGTTGACCATCTGGTAGCGTTGCGCCAGCCGCGGCAGATCGGCCCGGGTGTGGCAGCTCTCATCGGCGCAGATCGGCAGCGGATGGATAAAGTGCTCCAGTGCGGCGTCGTCACCGGCCGGCAGCGGCTGCTCCAGCATCGCCACGCCAAGATCGGCCAGCAGCTGGCAGCGCGCCGCCAGCCCTTCCGCCTGCCAGGATTCATTGGCGTCGACGATCAGCGTCGCCTGCGGCACCGCGGCGCGGATCGCCACCAGCCGCTCACTGATATAGTGATCGTCGAGTTTGATCTTCAGCAGCGTGGCGCCCTGCCGCTCCAGCTCACGCGCGGCGAAGGCCATCGCTTCCGGCGTGCCGATGCTGACGGTCTGGGCCATGCGGATCTGCGCCGGCGCCGTCACGCCGCTGCGCTGCCACAGGCTCTGCCCGTGCAGACGACACTCCAGATCCCACAGCGCCGAGTCCAGCGCGTTGCGGGCCGCGCCCGCCGGCATCTGCGTCAGCAGCTGCTCGCGGGTGATGCCCTGCGCGATCGCCGGCGCCATCTCAGCCAGCTGCGCCATCACCGATTCCTCGCTCTCGCCATAGCGCGGATACGGCGTGCATTCGCCGACGCCGCGCACGCCCTGCTGTTCGATTTCGACCACCACCACCCGGGCTTCGGTGCGGCTGCCGCGCGCGATCACGAAGGCGGTGTGCAGCGGCCAGGCTTCCGGGTAAAAACGCATGTCTCTCATAACGGCTCCTGAGCGAAAACTGCGCATCCAGGCAGGCTGATGCGCCGGTGATGTTTTATAGAACAGCCTAATATATACAACTATTTAGCAAACTTTGATATCCAATCCGCCCCGCTTGTCATAAACTGGCGTCAGGGTGTGAACCTGATGTTAACAGCCGTCGCCGGCGCGCCGTTTCATCAGGTTCATACCCTTTGTATAAACACCTGTAAAAGGAATCTAGCAATGACTCAGACAGTACATTTTCAAGGCAATCCGGTCAGCGTAGCGGGCAAACTGCCACAGCAGGGCGAACAGGCCAAGGCCTTCTCGCTGGTTGCCAAAGACCTGTCAGACGTAGCGCTGAGCAGCTTCGCGGGTAAACGCAAAGTCCTGAACATCTTCCCAAGCATCGATACCGGCGTCTGCGCGACGTCGGTGCGTAAATTCAACCAGTTGGCCAGCGGCCTGGATAACACCGTGGTACTGTGCATCTCCGCCGATCTGCCGTTCGCGCAGTCGCGTTTCTGCGGCGCGGAAGGCCTGAGCAACGTGGTTACCCTGTCTACCCTGCGCGGCGCCGAGTTCAAGCAGGCGTACGGCGTTGAAATCGCCGAAGGTCCATTGGCAGGCCTGACCGCGCGTGCGGTCGTGGTGCTGGATGGCCAGGACAACGTGCTGTACAGCGAGCTGGTGAACGAAATCACCACCGAGCCGGATTACGACGCGGCGCTGGCAGCGCTGAAATAACAAAGCCGGCGTTCGCCGGCTTTGGAAACACGCTAAAGGCGCCGCAATGCGCCTTTCTTATTCTTCGCCCTCGGCGCCGCCTTTACGGCTGCTCAGGCCATACTCGCGCAGCTTGTTGGCGATGGCGGTATGGGAAACGCCCAGGCGCTTCGCCAGCTTGCGGGTGCTGGGATAGGTGCGATACAGGCGCGTCAGCACCGAGCGCTCGAAACGCTTGCTGATGTCGTCCAGCGAGCCGTCCAGCACCTCGTCGCCCAACGACATTTCCACCTCGAACTCCGGCAACACGATATCCTGCGGCCGCAGTTCGTAGCCTTCGGTTTGCGTCAGCGCGCGGTAGATGGCGTTTTTCAGCTGGCGCACGTTGCCCGGCCAGCCGTATTTGCTGAGAAAGCCGCCCAGATCGTTCGCCAGCTTGGGCCGCGCCACGCCCTGCTCATCGGCGAAGCGCGCCACGAACAGTTCGGTCAGCGGCATGATGTCCTGCGGACGTTCGCGCAGCGGCGGGATGGTGATGGTCAGCACGTTGAGGCGATAATAGAGGTCTTCGCGGAATTCGCCGCGCTGCACCAGCTCGGTGAGGTTTTTCTGGGTGGCGCAGATCACGCGCACGTCGACGTGCACCTCATGCTCCTCGCCGACGCGGCGGAAGGTGCCGTCGTTGAGGAAACGCAGCAGTTTGGTCTGCATGCGCGGCGACATTTCGCCGATCTCGTCCAGCAGCACCGAACCGCCGTTGGCCTGCTCGAAGAAGCCTTTCTTGCCTTCCAGCGCGTTGGGATAAGCGCCCGGCGCATGGCCGAACAGCTCGCTCTCCACCACGTCATCCGGCAGCGCGGCGCAGTTCAGCGCCAGGAACGGCTGCTTGCCGCGCGGGCTGCGCAGGTGGCAGGCGCGGGCCAGAATATCCTTGCCGGTGCCGGTATCGCCCACGATCAGCAGCGGCGCATCGAGCATCGCCAGCTTGCGCGCCTGCTCCAGCACGTGACGCATCTTGGCGCTCACCGCGACGATGTGGTCGAATTCGGTATCGTCGTTCACCGACAGATTTTGCAGTTGGCGGCCCATGCGCGCGGTGGACTTCAACATCACCACCGCGCCAACCGCGGCCGGCTGTTGCTGTTCGTCCTCCAGATAGATAGGCGTAATGTCCATCAGGAAGTCCTGGCTGCGGATCACCACCCGTTCTGAGTGCGGCGCCGTATGCTCGCTCTCCAGCCAGCGGCTGAAGTTATAGCCGCCGATCAGCGCCCCGGCGGTCTGGTTGCGGATCTTGTCTTCGCTCAGGCTGAACAGCGCCAGCGCCGCCGGGTTGGCCAGCTCGACCTTGCCCTTCATATCGATAGAGAACACCGGCTCCGGCATCGACTCCAGCAGCGCACGCAGCGCGCGATGCTCGCGTTCGGAAGGCATAAAGCTGACGGTGCGCACGTCGGTTACGCCGGCGATGCGGCGGATCTCCGCCATCAACGCGCGGAAAGTATCGAAATCCAGCTGGGAGAAATTGAGGTAAATGCGGCCGATGGGATCGATCTCGATGCCACGTAAGTCAATGCTGCGCGATACCAAAAGATCGAGTAATTCTCGAGTGAGACCGAGGCGGTCTTCGCAAAATACTTCCAAACGCATCAGTGTTGGCCTTATCTCTGCAGGTGCGGGGATCGTTAGCGATGATGATACTCCCTCGCACCGGGCGGTAGAAGCGATCTGTCAGCAAAAGTTGACAGAACTCTGATTTATTGCCGTGGTTGCTGATTTTAAACGCAAGTGAATAACAGCATCGGCGTCATTTTAGCCTGCAAACAGAGAGTTATCACAATCATAATTAATTTTTCAGAGATTTATCACGCAATCACAGGGGGATCGACTGTCGTCAAGTCTCGATTACGTCCGGCGTCGGCACCGCTCAGAAAACGGCGCTCCTGAGAGCGCCGTCGTGGGGTTATTTGGCCTTGCCGTCGCCCTTTTTCAGCGTATCTTTCAACTGGCCGATCAGCTGGCTGCGGAAATCGCCAAGCTTCGGTTTTTCCCCTTCCAGCCACGGCAGCGGGCGGCACAGTTCCATCGCCTTGATGCCCAGCCGCGCGGTCAACAGCCCGGCGCCAATGCCCTGCGCCGCGCGCGCCGACAGCCGCGCCGCCAGATCCTGCGACATCCAGTCCATGCCCACTTCGCGCACCAGCTCGGAAGCGCCGGCGAAGGCGATATTGAGCAGCACCAGCCGGAACAAACGAATGCGGCTGAAGTAGCCCAGTTCGATGCCGTACAGCGCGGCGATGCGGTTAATCAAACGGATGTTGCGCCAGGCGATAAACGCCATATCCACCAGCGCCAACGGGCTGACGGCAATCATCAGCGTCGATTCTGCGGCGGAGCGGCTGATTTCGCGCCGCGCCTGATTGTCGAGCACCGGCTGCACCAGTTTGGCGTACAGCTCCACCACTTCACGATCGTTTTGCGTTTCATGCAGCGAGGCCTGCCAGCGCTGCAGCGCCGGATGCCCCTGATCCAGCCCGGCCTGGTGCGCCAGCTTCTCGCAGAATTCGCGCCCTTGCCCCAGCCCGTGGCTGTGCAACAGCTCGCGCGCCACGTCGCGCTCTTCCGCGCGCTGGCGTAGCCGATACAAACGCCGCCACTCAGTGACCACCGAACCGACGCCGGCAAACACGATCAGGCCGCCGGCCACGCCGCCGCCCATGGCGATCCAGTCCTGCTGCACCCAGGCGGTATGCACCCACTGCACGCCCTGCGCCACCACGCTGACGCCGAACAGCGCCAGCCCGGCGGTCACCATTTTGCGCCACAGGCTGCGTTTAGGTTTCAGCGCGGCGTTAATGATGCCTTCGGCGCGCCCTTCCTCCTCTTCCTGCTGCAGCTCCGGCGCCGCCGGAAAGAAGCTTTCCGCCTGCTCGGCGTCGAAAGCGACGCCGGCGCGCAACGCCGGTTCCTGCGGCGGCTGCAGCGGCTCGTCAAAGTCGATACGCGGTTTGATCGGCTCGCTCATCGCAATTTGTCTCCCAGTAAAAATTCCATCACCGCATCCAGACGGATATGCGGCAACGGGCTGTCCACGCTCATGGCGCGCGGGCGAAACTCATCGAAGTGGAACCCCTGGCTCTGCCAGAACGCCGGCCCCGGCAGGCGGGCGGGCACTTCGCCAGGGAACACCGTCAGCGGCGCGCCGTCGCTGAGGCGGTTGCCCTTCAGCGCCGGGATACGCTGCCCCTGATGATCGACGATGCCGCTCTCGGTCGCCTGCACCGAGGCCAGGCCGACGCAATCCATGCTGATGCCTTCGAACGCCGCATTCTGCCACGCCTCTTGCACCAGCTGTTGCAGCAAGGACACCAGATTGGCGTGCTGATCGGCGGTGATATGGTCCGCTTTGGTGGCGGCGAACATCAGTTTGTCGATGGTCGGCGAGAACAAGCGGCGAAACAGCGTGCGCTTGCCGTAATGGAAGCTCTGCATCAGTTGGGTCAACGCCAGACGCATGTCGTTGAACGCCTGCGGGCCGCTGTTGAGCGGCTGCAGGCAGTCGACCAGCACGATTTGCCGATCGAAACGGACGAAATGCTCTTTGTAGAAGTTCTTGACGATCGACTGGCAGTAGTAATTGAAGCGAGCGCGCAACATGCCGATGTTGGTATGCTTGTCGGCCTGCGCCAGCTTCGACTCGCCGCTCGCGGCCACGTCAGGCCACGGGAAAAACTGCAGCGCCGGCGCGCCGGCCATGTCGCCCGGCAGCACGAAACGCCCCGGCTGAATGAAGTGCAGCCCTTCACTTTTGCAGCGCAGCAGATAATCGGTGTAGGCCTGGGCGATCGCCGCCAGGCGGTTTTCGTCGGCCGGCGCCAGCGGATCGCAGATTTTGCACAGCTCAAGCCAGGGCTTGGCCCATTCGGCGCGTTCGCCCTGCAGCAGCCCGGTCATCTGGCGCGACCAGGCCAGGTAATCCTGTTCGAGCATCGGCAGATCCAGCAACCATTCGCCGGGATAATCGACGATCTCCAGATACAGCGTGGAGGTGTCTTTAAAGTGGCGCAGCAGCGAGTCGTTGGAGCGGTAGCGCAACGCCAGACGAATTTCGCTGACGCCGCGCGTCGGCGTCGGCCAGGCCGGCGGCGTGCCGTACAGCTGCGCCAGCCCTTCGTCATAGGTGAAACGCTGGATGCCGAGATCGCGCTGCGGGATGCGTTTAACGCCCAGCAGGCGTTCTTCGCGCACCGGTGAAAACAACGGCATGCGCGCGCCGCTGTGCACATGCAGCAGTTGGTTAACGAAAGCGGTGATAAAGGCGGTTTTGCCGCTGCGGCTCAGGCCGGTCACCGCCAGGCGCAGATGGCGATCCATTCCGCGGTTGACCAGCGAGGTTAACTCATTTTGCAGTCGTTTCATTGCTCTCCTTGACGTAACGCCCGAAAGCCTTGTTCAGGCCTTTACGGAACAGCGGTTCCAGCACCAGCGCCAGCACGAAGCGCACCGGTTTGCGGCCGACGGTCTTCAACAGCCAGCCGGCAGCGCCCGCCGGGCCATAGTTCAATAACGCTATGATGATGACTTTAGCCAATGTCTTCAACATTGCCGCCGCTCCTCGTTTAAATCCACCCGTTCTGGCGGTGTTCGCGACATCGATTTTATTCATGACAATGCCCTCCGGCACAAGACGATTAAGGTTATTCACGGGATAACGGCGGCGAAGATGCCCGGCCTGCACAGGCCGGGTCTCGCAAGAAAGGTTACAGCTTGCGGAAACGGCTCTGTACGCCGAAGGTGTCGGACGTCACGTAACGCTCGACCTGACGCAGCTGCTGCTCGCCGCTGCCCAGCTCATATTCCAGTTGATCGAGCAGCTGGCGCGGCGTCTTCTGATGCTCGCCTTCGAAGCGGCTGGCCGGCGCCTCGTCCAACACGAACACCAGCGCGATATAGGCCACCAGCGTGAAGAAAAACAGCCCAAAGAACAGCGACAGCACCACCATCACGCGGATCAGGCGCACCGGCACGTCGAAATAGTGGGCCAGACCGGCGCAGACGCCTTTTACCATGCCTTCTTCGGGTACGCGATAAAGCTTTTTACTGCCCAGCGTCATGCTCATCAGGACTGTCTCCAGTTCGGGTGTTCCGCATCGAGGATCTCTTCCAGCGCCTGAATGCGTTCACGCATGCGTTTGGCGTCTTCCGCCAGCTGCGCCAGGCGCTGCATTTCTTGCTGACTCAGCTGGATGCCGGTCTGTTGCCGATTGCTGTAATGCAGCCAAAGCCAAATCGGCGCGACAAACAGCACGAAAATTGTCAGCGGAATGGCAAGTAATAAAGCACTCATTGTTATTCCTTCTTATCGGATCCTGGATAGGCGGCCACCTCCAGCGTGTGGCCGCGGTTCGCCTTACTCGGAGCGGTTCATCTTGGCTTTCAGCGCCGCCAGCTGCTCACTGATGGCGTCGTCGGCTTTCAGCTCGGCAAACTCTTGGTCCAGCGACTTCTTTTTACCGATGCTGATGCTTTCCGCTTCGGCTTCCATGTGGTCGATGCGGCGTTCGAACTGTTCGAAACGCGCCATCGCCTCGTCCAGCTTACCGCTGTCGAGCTGGCGACGTACTTCACGGGAAGAAGACGCGGCCTGATGACGCAGCGCCAGCGCCTGCTGCCGCGCACGGGTTTCGGTCAGCTTGTTTTCCAGCTCGCCGATTTCGCTCTTCATGCGCGCCAGCGTTTCTTCTACGGTCGCCACTTCCTGCGTCAGCGTGGCGATCAGGTCGGCAACCTTTTGTTTTTCGATCAGCGCCGCGCGGGCCAAGTCTTCTTTATCTTTGCGCAGCGCCAGTTCGGCTTTTTCCTGCCAGTCGCTTACCTGGCTTTCGCCCTGCTCGATGCGACGCAGCAACTGCTTTTTCTCCGCCAGCGCGCGCGCCGACGTAGAACGGACTTCAACCAGCGTGTCTTCCATCTCTTGGATCATCAACCGCACCAGCTTCTGCGGATCTTCCGCCTTGTCCAGCAGGGTGTTGATGTTGGCGTTCACGATGTCGGCAAAACGAGAAAAAATACCCATAATTCACTTCCTCTTGGTTCTGATGGCGTCTGAAGCGCCGCGTTAAGTCGTACAGCTTGCCCAAAGAGATAATCAAAACCCGTGCCAACTTTTATACCATTGAAAAACAACAACTCTTTATTTTTGACTCTCTGCGCGCTTGCTGTAGAGTGATTATTTTCACCAAACATTGGCGAATTTCATCATGAACGAACAGCCAGAAAATTTGTTGGGCGAAGCAAACGCCTTTGTCGAAGTATTGGAGCAAGTCTCCCAGGTGGCAAAGCTGAACAAACCGGTGCTGGTGATCGGCGAACGCGGCACCGGCAAAGAGCTGATCGCCCATCGTCTGCACTACCTCTCCAACCGTTGGCAAGGGCCGTTCATCTCGCTCAACTGTGCGGCGCTGAATGAAAACCTGCTGGACTCCGAGCTGTTCGGCCACGAGGCCGGCGCCTTTACCGGCGCGCAGAAACGTCATCTGGGCCGCTTCGAGCGCGCCGACGGCGGCACGCTGTTCCTCGATGAGCTGGCGACCGCGCCGATGCTGGTGCAGGAGAAATTGCTGCGGGTGATCGAATACGGTCAGCTGGAACGCGTGGGCGGCAGCCAGCCGCTGCGGGTGGATGTGCGGTTGGTGTGCGCCACCAACGACGATCTGCCGGCGCTGGCGGCGGCGGGCAAGTTTCGCGCCGATCTGCTGGATCGGCTGGCGTTCGACGTGGTGCAGCTGCCGCCGCTGCGCCAACGCCGGCCCGATATCATGTTGCTGGCCGAGCACTTCGCCATTCAAATGTGCCGCGAGCTGGGGCTGCCGCTGTTTCCCGGCTTTACCAAACGCGCCAGGCAGACGTTGCTCGAGTATGGCTGGCCAGGCAACGTGCGTGAACTGAAAAACGTGGTGGAACGTTCGGTCTATCGTCACGGCGACAGCGACAACCCGCTGGATGAGATCGTCATCAACCCGTTTGCACCACGCGAGGCCACGCCGCTTGCGCCCGCCCCTGAAGGCGTCGGCGTGTTGCCGTCGCTGCCGCTCGAGCTGAAAAACTGGCAGTTGGAGCAAGAGAAGGCGCTGATCGAGGCGGCGCTGCAGCAAGGCCGGTTCAATCAGCGCAAGGCGGCGCAGCTGCTGGGGCTCACCTACCATCAGCTACGCGGTATGCTGAAAAAGCATGCGCTGCTGCAAAACGGCGAAACGGACGAGGAATAGCGGGCAAAAAAAAAGCCAGCACCCGAGCTGGCTTAAAAAACACTGGAAGCAATGTGAGCAATGTCGTGCCTTCCACATCAGAGCCGCAAACTGTGGCCTTCCGTGAACTGCCAGGCGATGATAATAGTTATCAGTATCGTCTGTAAAGCACTTTGTTGAGAATTTTTCTCATTACCACACGAAGATTGCGCAATTACCACTCAGGGAACGGGTCCGCCATCTCCAGCCAATAGTCCACGCCGGCGGCCATTTCGTCGTCGTTCAGCAGGCAGTCGTCCAGCAGACGCACGATCGCCGCCTGTTGCAAGTGCTGGCCGATAAACACCAGCTCCTGGCGCATGTCGCCGAACGGCTCCACCCATTTCTCCTGAATATGCGCCCGCGTTTGCGGATCCTGCGGCCAATTATCTTGCGGGATCGCGCGCCAAAAGGTGCCCGCCAGGCCGTAATGGGCGATGCCGCCGGCCTGGCTCCACTGCCCGGCCTGCCGCGGCCGCGTCGCCAGCCAGAAGAAGCCTTTCGAGCGCAGCAGCTTGCCGCCGCCCCAATCGCCGTTGATCACGCGGTAGAACTTGTCCGGCGCAAACGGCCGCCGCGCCTGATAGACAAAGCTGCTGATGCCGTAGCTTTCCGTTTCCGGCACGTGTTCGCCGCGCAGCTCTTTCAGCCAGCCGGGCGCCTGCTGCGCCTTTTCAAAGCTGAAGCTGCCGGTATTCAGCACCGCCTCCAGCGGCAGTTTGCCCGGCGCGATCGGCACAATGCGGGCGTCAGGATTCAGGCTGGCCAGCAGCGCCATCACTTCGCCCTGCTGCGTTGGCGTCAACAGATCGGTCTTGCTGACCAGGATCACGTCGCAAAATTCAATTTGCTCAATCAACAGGTCCGCCACGCTGCGCAGATCGTCCTCACCCAGGCTTTGGCCGGCCTTCTGCAGGCTTTGCGCCTGCTGGTATTGCTGAATGAAATTCACCCCGTCGACCACCGTCACCAGCGTATCCAGCCGGGCGAATTGGGACAGGCTTTCGCCCGTTTCATCCTCAAAGGTAAAGGTTTCCGCCACCGGCAGCGGCTCCGAGATGCCGCTCGATTCGATCAACAGGTAATCGAAACGCCCCTCCTGCGCCAGTTCGCGCACCGACACCAGCAGGTCTTCGCGCAGCGTGCAGCAGATGCAGCCGTTGCTCATCTCCACCAGCTTCTCTTCCTGGCGATCGAGATGCACTTCATTCTCCACCAGCGCGGCGTCAATGTTCACTTCGCTCATGTCGTTGACAATCACCGCCACGCGCATGCCCTGCCGGTTGTTCAGGATATGGTTCAGCACCGTGGTCTTGCCGGCGCCGAGAAAGCCGGAAAGCACGGTCACGGGAAGTTGTTTCATGGAAACCTCATTAAAATTCATTGCGTAATGCCTGATAACCTCGCACCAGTTCGACGTTGGTGGCGGCCACTTCTTCCGAAAACTGCAGCGCGCCGCGATCGACCTGGCGATAGCGCGACAGATCGCTGTCGGTGCCCACGCGTTCGGTCGAGGGGATATAGCGGTTTTCCGGCAGCGTTACGCCGTCCACGACCGCGTTGTAGCGCACCACGCAGCCGGACTGAACGTGGCAGTTGAACAGTACGCTGTTGAAACCGATAAACACCCGATCGCCGATGCGGCACGGGCCGTGCACGATGGCGCGGTGGGCGATCGAGCTGTAACGGCCAATAGTCACCGCCGCCCCGCTTTTGGAGTGGATCACCACGCCGTCCTGAATATTGGAGTGCGAGCCGATGACGATCGGCTCCATGTCGCCGGCGGCGTTCAACTCGTCGGCGCGGATCACCGCATACGGGCCGACGTAAACGAAATCTTCGACGATCACCCGGCCGCATAGAATGGCGGTGGGATCGATGTAGGCCAGCGGCGAGACCTGCGGCAGATGGCCACTGGGATTTTTACGCAGCATGGTGTTCTCCCCGCCAGCTCAGCTCCGCCACCGCATTGTGGGCATGCAGGCTCTCCTGATGTTCAACGCGCAGCGAGAAAGCGCGGTAGTCGCACTGGCTGCGCAGCATGCGATACAGACGGCGCGCCGCGTCCTCGCAAAACATCAGGTTCTGACCGTTGGCCAGCGCGAAGGCCTGCTCGTCGCGGCGTTTCACCAGCGTTTGTACCGGCGTGCCCAGCGCGTGTTCGATACGGTCAATCAGCTTCACCGGTTCGAACGCCCCTTCATTCTCGGGCGTCACGGTGATCCAGGCCCAGCTGCGCTGGCTGTGGGGGGTGGCCGGCATCCCTTGCTCCAACAGCCACTCGCTCACCTGCCGCTGGTTGACCCGCTCCGCCTCCTGTTCAAAATCAAACTGGAACTGTTGCTGCGCCAGCTGGCGGCTGAGCGCCGCCGAACTCGGGCAGGTGGAGGAGTAAGGCACGCCGACGGTCAGCGCCAGCGTCAGCGTGTCTGCCAGAGTGGCCTCGATGCGCAGCGGATAGGCTTTCCAGCCGCGCTGCGGCGACAGCAGCGCCGGGCGTGACAGCAACAGCTCGCCGCTGAGCGTCAGGCTGGCGCGATCGCTGTGTTCCGGCTGCGAAGCCAAAAAGGCCTGCAACGTTCGGCCGATGCGCTGTGGCGTCAGCTCTCCCTGCGTCAACTCGTCCAGCGCCAGATACAGCCGCGACATGTGAATGCCGCGTTCCCCCGCCGCTTCGGCGCGCAGGTTGATACCGGCGTCGACCTTCGCCATCAATGGCTTGCCGGCCAGCTCCAGCGGCAGCGCGATCCCTTGCATCCCGACCCAATCGAGCCCGACATCACTCATTTCGCCGCGCCATGCCTGAGCGTCCGGCAGCGAACGGCGTGGTGGAAGTGCAACTTCGTTCATACATCCCCTTGCGTTATGGTGACTTTGCCGGGGAACGGTAACATGATTTTGTTATATTATAACATAACATGAAAAACTTTTTTCTTGCCGCTGAACGGGCTGATTAATCAAGTCGCAGAAAACTCAGCGATTTTGCTCAATGGATTGGGCTGCCGGTCAGAGTGCGATACACTAACGCTATTGCTGATTAACCCATGAGCCTCTATGCGTGGTTTACCCTTTTGGATACTGTCGTTATGCCTGACGGGCTCTGCCCTGGCCGCGACAACACCGCCCGCGCCCACCGCGGCGCCGCTGCCGGACATTCGCCAAAGCGGCTTTGTTTATTGCGTCAGCGGCATACTGAATACCTTCAACCCGCAAATGGCCAGCAGCGGCCTGACGGTGGATACCCTGGCCGCCCAGCTGTACGATCGCCTGCTGGACGTCGATCCCTACACCTATCGCCTGATCCCCGAGCTGGCGCAAAGCTGGGAAGTGCTGGATAACGGCGCCACCTACCGCTTCCATTTGCGCAAGGACGTGCCGTTCCAGACCACCGCCTGGTTCACGCCCACCCGCAAGATGAACGCCGACGACGTGGTGTTCAGCTTTGCGCGCGTATTCGATCAGAAACACCCGTATCACGACGTGAACGGCGGCGAATACCCCTATTTCGACAGCCTGCAGTTCGGTGATTCGGTGCAGAGCGTGAGAAAGCTCGACGACTACACGGTGGAGATTCGCCTGCAGTCGCCGGACGCCTCGTTCCTGTGGCACCTGGCCACCCACTACGCGCCGGTGTTGTCCGCCGAATACGCCGACACGCTGACGCGCGAAGGCCATCAGGAGCTGATCGATCGCGAGCCGGTCGGCAGCGGCCCGTTCCTGCTCAACGAATACCGCTCGGGGCAATATATTCGCCTGGCGCGCAACGCCACCTACTGGAAAGGCCTGCCGCGCATGCCGCAGGTGGTGATCGACCTGGGCGCCGGCGGCACCGGCCGCCTCTCCAAGCTGCTGACCGGCGAATGCGACGTGCTGGCCTATCCGGCGGCCAGCCAGCTGTCTATCCTGCGCGACGATCCACGCCTGCGCCTGACGCTGCGTCCGGGGATGAACATCGCCTATCTGGCGTTCAACACCCGTAAACCGCCGCTCGACAACCTCAACGTGCGCCAGGCGATCTCGCTGGCGATCAACAACCAGCGGTTGATGCAGTCGATCTATTACGGCACGGCGGAAACCGCCGCCTCGATCCTGCCGCGCGCCTCCTGGGCCTATGACAACGACGCGCACGTCACCGAGTACGATCCGGCCAAATCTCGCGAGATGCTGCGGCAGGCCGGCGTCAGCCAGCTGAACCTGAAGCTGTGGGTGCCGACCGCCTCGCAGTCTTACAACCCGAGCCCGCTGAAAACCGCCGAACTGATCCAGGCCGATCTCGGCCAGGTGGGCATCAACGTCACCATCGTGCCGGTGGAGGGCCGCTTCCAGGAAGCGCGCCTGATGGAGATGAACCACGATCTGACCCTGACCGGCTGGGCCACCGACAGCAACGATCCGGACAGCTTCTTCCGGCCGCTGCTGAGCTGCGCGGCAATCCGTTCGCAAACCAACTATGCTCACTGGTGTGATCCGGGCTTTGACGAAGTGCTGCAGAACGCGCTGCTGTCGCAGCAGCTGTCTCAGCGCATCGACAACTACCGCAAGGCGCAGAAAATCCTCGAGCAGCAACTGCCGGTGCTGCCGCTGGCGTCTTCCTTGCGCCTGCAGGCCTATCGTTACGACATCAAGGGATTGGTGCTGAGCCCGTTCGGCAACGCCTCGTTCGCCGGGGTGTACCGTGAATCCGCGCCGGAGGTGAAAAAGTGATTATCTTTACCCTGCGCCGCATTCTGCTGCTGCTGATCACGCTGTTCTTCCTGACGCTGGTCAGCTTCAGCCTGAGCTATTTCACGCCGCGCGCGCCGCTGAACGGCGCCGCCCTGCTGGACGCCTATCAGTTCTACTTCGTCAGCCTGCTGCACTGGGACTTCGGCGTCTCCAGCATCAACGGCCAGGCGATCAGCGAACAGTTGCGCGAAGTGTTCCCGGCCACCATGGAACTGTGCCTGCTGGCCTTCGCCCTGGCGCTGTTTATCGGCATTCCGCTGGGCATCATCGCCGGCGTGCTGCGCGGCAAGTGGCAGGACACCGCCATCAGCACCTTCGCACTGCTGGGCTTTTCGATGCCGGTGTTCTGGCTGGCGCTGCTGCTGATGCTGTTCTTCTCGCTGCATCTCGGCTGGCTGCCGGTTTCCGGCCGTTTCGATCTGCTGTATCAGGTGAAACCCATCACCGGTTTTGCGCTGATCGACGCCTGGCTGTCGGACTCGCCGTATCGCGCCGAGATGATCGGCAGCGCCCTGCGCCACATGATCCTGCCGATCGCCGCGCTGGCGGTGGCGCCCACCACCGAAGTGGTGCGGCTGATGCGCATCAGCACCGACGACGTGCTGAGCCAAAACTACATCAAGGCCGCCGCCACCCGCGGCCTGTCGCGCTTTACCATCATTCGTCGCCACGTGTTGCACAACGCGCTGCCGCCGATCGTGCCCAAACTGGGGCTGCAGTTCTCCACCATGCTCACGCTGGCGATGATCACCGAAGTGGTGTTCAGCTGGCCGGGCCTCGGCCGCTGGCTGATCAACGCCATTCGCCAACAGGACTATGCGGCGATCTCCGCCGGCGTGATGGTGGTCGGCACGCTGGTGATCACCATTAACGTTCTGGCCGACATTCTGGGTGCGGCAACCAACCCGCTGAAACATAAGGAATGGTATGCCCTTCGATAACGTATACCGCGAGAAAAAGATGCCGAGCCCGCTGCGCTACACCTGGCGGATTTTCTACGGCGACGCGCTGGCGATGATCGGTTTTTACGGCGTGATCGCCCTGCTGCTGCTGTCGCTGTTCGGCAGCCTGCTGGCGCCCTACGCGCTGGATCAGCAGTTCCTCGGCTATCAACTGCTGCCGCCGTCCTGGTCGCGCTACGGCAACGTGTCGTTCTTCCTCGGCACCGACGATCTCGGGCGCGACATCCTCAGCCGCCTGTTGACCGGCACCGCCGCCACCTTCGGTTCCGCGCTGGCGGTGACGCTGGCCGCGGCGTTCTGCGGCGTGATCCTCGGCGTGTTCGCCGGCGTAACCCACGGGCTGCGCTCGGCGGTGCTCAACCATATCCTCGATACCCTGCTGTCGATTCCGTCGCTGTTGCTGGCGATCGTGGTGGTGGCGTTTATCGGCCCCAAACTCGAGCACGCCATGCTGGCGGTGTGGCTGGCTCTGCTGCCGCGCATGGTGCGCACCATCTACAGCGCGGTGCACGACGAACTGGAGAAAGAGTACGTGGTGGCGGCCCGGCTTGACGGCGCCTCCACGCTGCAGATCCTGTGGTACGCGGTCATGCCGAACATCGCGGCGGTGCTGGTGACCGAGTTCACCCGCGCGCTGTCGATGGCTATTTTGGATATCGCCGCGCTCGGCTTCCTCGATCTCGGCGCGCAGTTGCCTTCGCCGGAATGGGGAGCGATGCTCGGCGATTCGCTTGAGCTGGTGTACGTCGCGCCCTGGACGGTGATGCTGCCCGGCGCGGCCATCCTCGTCAGCGTGCTGCTGGTTAACCTGTTAGGCGACGGTATGCGCCGCGCAATCAATGCCGGGGTGGAATAATGCCGTTACTCGATATCCGCAATTTGACGATTGAATTTATGACCGCCGAAGGGCCGGTCAAGGCGGTCGATCGCGTCAGCATGACGCTGACCGAGGGCGAAGTGCGCGGGCTGGTGGGCGAATCGGGCTCCGGCAAGAGCCTGATCGCCAAGGCCATCTGCGGCGTAACCAAAGACAACTGGCGCGTCACCGCCGATCGTTTCCGCTTCGACGACATCGATCTGCTGCAGCTGAGCCCGCGCGAGCGGCGCAGGCTGGTGGGCCACAACGTCTCAATGATCTTCCAGGAACCGCAGTCCTGTCTCGACCCTTCCGAGAGCATCGGCCGCCAGCTGGCGCAGGCCATCCCGGGCTGGACCTACAAGGGCCACTGGTGGCAGCGCTTCAACTGGCGCAAACGCCGCGCCATCGAGTTGCTGCACCGCGTCGGCATCAAGGATCACGACGACATCATGGGCAGCTTCCCCTACGAGTTGACGGAAGGCGAGTGCCAGAAAGTGATGATCGCCATCGCGCTGGCCAACCAACCGCGCCTGCTGATCGCCGATGAGCCGACCAACGCCATGGAACCGACCACGCAGGCGCAGATTTTCCGCCTGTTGGCGCGTCTCAACCAGAACAACAACACCACCATTCTGCTGATCAGTCACGACCTGCAGATGATGAGCAAGTGGGCCGACCGGGTGAACGTCTTGTACTGCGGGCAAACGGTGGAAAGCGCCCAGTGCGAAGAACTGCTGGCGGCGCCGCACCACCCTTACACCCAGGCGCTGATCCGCGCCATGCCGGACTTCGGCCGCTCGCTGCCGCACAAAAGCCGGTTGAATACGCTGCCGGGCGCCATTCCTTCGCTGGAACACCTGCCGATCGGCTGCCGCCTGGGGCCGCGCTGCCCTTACGCGCAGAAGAAGTGCATCGAAACGCCGCGCCTGCGCCCGGTCAAAAACCACTTCTTCGCCTGCCACTTCCCGCTGAACATGGAGGAGCAATAACATGGAAACGCTGTTGGAAGTGCGCAACCTGAGCAAAACCTACCGCTATCGCACCGGGCTGTTCCGCCGCCAGCACGTCGAGGCGGTGAAATCGGTCAGCTTTACCCTGCGCGAAGGCCAGACGCTGGCGGTGATCGGCGAGAACGGCTCCGGCAAATCCACGCTGGCGAAGATGCTCTCCGGCATGGTAGAACCGACCGCCGGCGAACTGTTGATCGACGATCATCCGCTGGAATTCGGCGATTATCGTTACCGCAGCCAGCGCATTCGCATGATTTTTCAGGATCCGAGCACCTCGCTCAACCCGCGCCAGCGCATCGGCCAGCTGCTGGACGCGCCGCTGCGGCTGAACACCGATCTTGAGCCCGCCGAACGCGAGCAGCGTATCAACCAAACGCTGCGCCAGGTCGGCATGCTGCCGGATCACGCCTACTACTATCCGCACATGCTGGCTTCCGGGCAAAAACAGCGCGTCGCGCTGGCCCGCGCGCTGATCCTGCAACCGAAGGTGATCGTCGCCGATGAGGCGCTGGCCTCGCTGGACATGTCGATGCGCTCGCAAATCATCAACCTGATGCTGGAGCTGCAGGAAAAACACGGTATTTCCTATATCTACGTCACCCAGCACCTCGGCATGATGAAGCATATCAGCGACCAGGTGCTGGTGATGCACGAAGGGGAAATCGTCGAACGCGGCAGCACCGCGGAGGTGTTGGCGGCGCCGCTGCACGAATTGACCAAGCGCCTTATCGCCAGCCACTTCGGCGAGGCGCTGACCGCCGATGCCTGGCGGCGCGACGGCGGCCGTTTCTGAGTCACACCTTCACCTACAAACCCGCTGCGGCGGGTTTTTTATCACCTTGCGCGCCTGCCGCTTAGCGAGAAAGCGCACATGCAAATTACATTCTTGTTATATATCCTTATATTTTATTCCTTTCAGTTATTGATTAGTCCGTAACATTATTTTATCTCGCCAGGGCGATCGGTGAGGATATCCCCTACGTTGCACTTCTCATACGACAGGATATCGCACTGATGAACAGCCTTCGCCATCGCCGCCTTACGCAGCTACTGCTCACGCTGGCAGCCGGTTTTTCTGTTTACGGCCACGCCCTCTGCTGTGATGAGCTGCTCTAAATCCGCCTTTCGCCCCGCCTGCGGGCATGTTGCCTCTTTGTCCAGCCGCCGCTGCCGTACGTAGCGTTGGCTGTTGATCATGATTAAGGATTGACCCTATGGAACGACTCCGTCGACAACATAATGCCCAGTGGTATCACGAAACCCAAAGCAGCGTGCGGGGCGATGCGCCGCTGGAGCCTCAGGCGGCTACCCTGCGTGACCGTTTTCTGCTGGGGCTGGGTGCCTTCGCCGATGAAGCCTTAAACAATGCGCTCAGCGCTCGCGCCGGCGTGTTCAGCGCCTCGTTGGCCGGTTACCACGCGCTGTTTCCCGACCAGGTGCCGCTGTCACGATACGTGACATTGTCACCCTACGATCGCCTCAGCACCGCGTTGACCGTCGCTCAGGTGACGGGCGTACAATCGCTTTGTAGCCACTACGCCGCTCGCCTCGCCCCGCTGCACAGCCCGGACGCCTCCCGGGAAAGCAATATCCGCCTCGCTCAGATCACCCAATATGCCCGCCAGCTTGCCAGCCAGCCCACGTTGATTTGCCGCAAAGCGCTGCAACAGCTCGCCGACGTCGGGCTGAGCCCGGCGGATATCGTCACCTTTTCGCAAATCATCGGTTTTGTCAGCTATCAGGCGCGCGTGGTCGCGGGCGTCGCGGCATTGGCCGGCCGGCCGGCGGTGGTGGTGCCCGGCTTTCCTAACGTCGAAGACGCCGATGGCATCGCTTTCAGCGCCGACGAACTGAATTGGTCTACCCGCCTGCCGCCGATCGACACGGAAGCCGCCGCCGCCGAACAGCTTGATGTGCTGGATCAGAGCCACCCGCAGGCGCGCGCCGAATCTTATTATCTGCTGTTGGCGCACGATGCCGCCGCACTGCGCGAGCGTAACGGGGTGTTCAACGGCATCAATGCCGAAGGATATGGGTTATCGAGCCGCCTGAAGGCGCTGGCGACGCTGGCGGTCTCGCGCATCAACGGCAGCCATTACTGCGCGGCCACCGTCGCGCAAGAATTGCAGGATGAGGGATTGGTTCAGGCGCTGTTCGCCGGGCTGCCTCAGGGGCTGGCGTATACCGAAGACTCGGTAAAACTCGCGGTGATGCGCACTGCCGCCGAGCTGACTCGCGCACCGGAGAAGTTCACCCCGCAGAGCGTGCAGCCGCTGTTCAACAGCGGCCTGGATCAGGCGCAGGCCCTGGAGGTGATCCTCACCGTCGCGCTCTACGCCTGGGAAAACCGCCTGCGCCAAACGCTGGGCGATGCGGAATCTTTCAGCGCTATCGATTGAATACCACTACGCGGCTAATTACTGGCCGCAATACATTCTTCCTTCAGATATTTTGCCGCCGCAACCACTCGCTGGCGGCATCGAAAAACTTCTGCGCCAACGGCGTGGCGCGCTCCGCCATATCAACCACCACCGCCGCATGGCGCGGCATGGCGGCGATGGCCACCGGCCGCCGCTGCAGTTCCGGCATCAGCGGCGATTGCAACTGGCCGCGCGGGAACAACCCGCAACCCAGGCCGACGAAAATCCCTTCCAGCAGTTGGAAGATCGAAGCGGTTTCCAGCCGCGGGTGCAGCGTCAACCCGGCGTCGCGGAAATGCTGATCGAGATAGCGGCGAAAATACCGCGTCGGCTCGGCCAGGCACAGCGGCAAGGCGGCCACCGCCTCCAGCGGCAACGGTGTGTCGCCCACCAGCTTAGGGAAGTGTTGCGGATGAAATACCAGCTCAACGCCGGTTTCCACCAGCGGTTGTGATTGAAAATGCAGTTCCTTCAGCGTCGACAGCTCGAAAAAGCCGATGCCGATGTCGACGGTATGCGCCGTCAACGCCTCCAGCAGTTGATCGGCGCTCAGCACCGCCAGCCGGTAATCAAGATGCGGATAACGCTCGCTCACCGCCTTGAGCATTTCCGCCACCGAGATGCTGCACTGCGGCACCACGCCAAGGCGCAGCGTGCCGTGCAAGCCATGCTTGAGCGACTCCACCTCCAGCTTCAGCCCTTGGTAAACCGAGACGATCTCACGCGCCCACGCCAGCACCCGCTCGCCTTCGGCGGTAAAACCGCCGAAATGGTTGCCGCGGTTAATCAGCGAAACGCCCAGCTCTTTTTCCAGGTTTTTCAATCGCATGGACAGCGTCGGCTGGCTGACGAAGCTGGCCTCCGCCGCCCGACCGAAGTGGCGTTCCCGTTCTAAATTACACAGATAAATCAGTTGTTTAATATCCATAGCGCGGCTCAATGATCGGCATTCGCGCTCAGTATACCACCGGGCGTCGTCGCTCGCCCGGTGAGTCAGAGCTTCAGCTTCATGTAATCCATCAGGCGTGAGAACACGCCGCCCTGCGGCACCGCCTGCAGCGCCACCAGCGGCAGGGTTTTCACCACCTGGCCATTATCGCTGATGCGGATCTCGCCAACGGTTTGTCCTTTGTTGACCGGCGCTTCCAGCCGCGCAGCATTGATCACGTACTGCGCCTTCAGTTTGTCCGCCTCGCTTTTCGGCAGGCTGAGCGACTGGTCCTGCGCGCTGCCGACCGGCAAGCGGTGGCTTTCGCCGTACCAGACCGGTTCTTCCCCCAGGCTCTGGCCGGCACTGAACAGGTGCACCGTGGTAAAGTCGCGCAGCCCCCACGTCAACAGCTTACGCGCCTGTTCCTCGCGGCCTTTGGAACTTTTGCCGCCCATCACCACGGCGATCAGGCGGCGATCTCCTTCGGTGGCGGAGGCGATGATGTTGAAGCCGGCCGAGGCGGTGTGTCCGGTTTTCAGGCCGTCGACGTGCAGGGTCTTATCCCACAGCAGGCCGTTGCGGTTCTGCTGCGTGATGCCGTTCCAGGTCAGCGATTTCTCGCTGTACATATGGTATTCCGCCGGCTCGCTCATGATGATGGCGCGCGCAATCACCGCCAGATCGCCGGCGGTGGTGAACTGGCCCGGCGCATCCAGCCCGTGCACCGTTTCAAAATGGGTGTTTTGCAGGCCCAGCTGGGCGCTCTTCTCGTTCATCAGCTTGACGAAGTTGACCTGGCTGCCCGCCACATAGTCCGCCATCGCCACGCAGGCGTCGTTGCCGGAATCAATGATGATGCCGCGGCTGAGATCGCGTACCGTGACCCTGTCACCAGGCTTCAGGAACATCAGCGAGGATCCTTTGAACACCGGGTTGCCCTGCGCCCAGGCGTCTTTCCCCACGGTGACGACATCATCGAGGCCAATCTTATGCTCATCGAGCGCATGATCGATCACCAACCCGGTCATGAGTTTGGTCAGGCTGGCCGGATTGCGGCGCTCGTCGGCATTGCCGGCAGCCAGCACCTGGCCGGTAGTGTAATCCATCAATACGTAAGAGGCGGCGTCTATCGCCGGTGGGGTCATGGTGGGAAAATGGGACGCCGTTTCCGCCGCCTGCGCCGCTAAAGGCAGTAAGATACCGCCGATCACCACTGATACTGAACGCTTCACGCTGTGTTCCTCAGGCCCGCAGGCTAAATAAAATGCCAATATAATCCGCGAGATAGACTGCATGAATTCACTTTCAGGCGAAACCATTACTCTTTTGCAGCGGGTGTCTTTATGCAACCATTTGTTTAGGTCAGCGTCCGCCTGCGATAGATATGCTCTATGCCGCCATTGCCCCATTCGATTAGACGCCTGCCTGCCGCCCCCCTAAACTTGTGACATAAATACGCAAGACGCATAAAAAAGCGTTTACTTTTTAGCTACAACCACCTGCGAAGTGTCACCATGAAATTCAAACCGTCAATCAAGCCTTATACCGGCCCAGCGGGCGGCTGGGGTTCGCTTGAAGCCACCACCCGCTTTGTCCTCGACAGTAAACAAACCCTAAAAAACATGCGCAACCTGATGCGCGTCAACAAGGCGCGCGGCTTCGACTGCCCCGGTTGCGCCTGGGGCGACGATAACCACAGCACCTTCAGCTTCTGCGAAAACGGCGCCAAGGCGGTCAGTTGGGAAGCGACGCGCAGCGCCGTCGAGCCTGAGTTCTTCGCCGCGCACAGCGTCAGCACCCTGCAGCAGCAGAGCGACTATTTCCTCGAATACCAGGGGCGCCTCACGCATCCGATGCGCTACAACGCCGAAACCGACCACTATGAGCCTATTCATTGGCCGGACGCGCTGGCGCTGATCGCCAGGCACATCAACGCAATGGACAACCCGAACCAAATCGAGCTGTACACCTCGGGCCGCGCCAGCAACGAAGCGTCGTACCTTTATCAGCTGTTCGGCCGCATGCTCGGCACCAGCAACTTCCCCGACTGCTCCAACATGTGTCACGAGGCGAGCGGCGTCGGGCTGAAGCAAAGCATCGGCGTCGGCAAAGGCACCATCCGCATCGATGACTTCGAAAAAGCCGACGCTATCTTCGTGTTCGGTCAAAACCCCGGCACCAACCACCCGCGCATGCTGCACAGCCTGAAAAACGCCGCCCGACGCGGCGCGCGCATCGTCAGTTTCAACACCCTGCGCGAGCGCGGGCTGGAAAGATTCGCCGATCCGCAGGATCCGGTGCAGATGCTGACGCCAAAATCCTCGCCGATCAGTTCTTCCTATTACCAGCCGAATCTGGGCGGCGATATGGCGGCGGTGCGCGGCATGGTGAAAGCCCTGCTGGAAACCCACCGCCAGCGGCTGGCCGCCGGTGAACCCGCCCTGTTTGACCTGGCGTTTATCGAACGGCACTGCGTCGGCGTGGAGGCATACCTGGCGCAGGTGGATGCGACCGAGTGGCGGACCATTACCGCACAATCGGGCCTGAGCGAAGCGCAATTGCGCCAGGCGGCAGCCACTTACCAGGGCGCCGAACGGGTGATCTGCACCTGGGCGATGGGCGTGACTCAGCATAAACACTCTATTGCGACGGTGCGTGAAATCACCAACCTGCAGCTGCTGTTCGGGCAACTGGGCAAACCGGGCGCCGGTCTGTGCCCGGTACGCGGCCACAGCAACGTTCAGGGCAACCGCACCATGGGCATTGACGAGAAGTCGCCCAAGGCGCTGCTCGACAGCCTGGAACGCCACTTTAACTTCACCGCCAATCGCGCGGTGGGCCACAACACGGTGGAAGCGATCGAAGCGATGTTGCGCGGCGAAGTGAAAGTGCTGATCGCGCTGGGCGGCAATCTGGCCGCCGCGGCGCCGGACACCGAACGCACCGCCCGCGCCCTGCGCAACTGCGATTTGACGGTGCACATCAGCACCAAACTTAACCGCAGCCACCTGGTGACCGGCAAAGACGCGTTGATCCTGCCGACGCTGGGCCGCACCGAACTGGACATGCAGGCCAGCGGCTCGCAGTACATCACGGTCGAAGATTCTTTCAGCATGGTTCACGCTTCGGAAGGCATCGGCAAACCGCTGGCGGATACCCAACGATCGGAAACGGCGATCGTCTGCGGCATCGCCGACGCGGTGCTGGGCACGCAGCAGCTGGACTGGCTGGAGTTGGCCGACGACTACTCGCTGATCCGCGATCACATCGCCGCCACCATTCCCGGTTTTGAGGATTTCAACCGTCGCTGCGAGCAGCCCGGCGGTTTCTACCTGGGCAATGCCGCCGCCGAACTGCGTTTCGCCACGCCGAGCGGCAAGGCGGAATTCAGCGACGCCGCGCTGCCGGCGACCCTGTTCCCGCAACTGGGCGGCGAGCAAGCGCCGTTTACCCTGCAGACGCTGCGCTCGCACGATCAGTACAACACTACCATCTATGGTCTGGATGACCGCTACCGCGGCGTTTACGGTCAGCGCGAAGTGCTGTTCATTCATCCGGAAGATCTGGCGGCGCTGGGCCTGCAGGATGGCGAACGGGTAGAGATAGAAACCCTGTGGAACGACGGCGTGGTGCGTAAGGTGGATGGATTCAAGCTGGTGAGTTACGACATCCCGCGTGGCAATCTGGCGGCCTACTACCCGGAAACCAACCCGCTGGTGCCGCTGGCGAGCTTCGGCGACGGTACCGGCACCCCGACCTCGAAGTCGATTCCGGTGGCAATTCGCCGCAGCGAGCAGCAACCGTCGCTGCGCATCGCCTGAAAACGCGCGCCCGGTTCACGCCGGGCGCGCCAATATTTCCAGGATAGTCTGCAATTCCTCGGACAGCTGATGCCGCCGCCAGACGAAATAGAGATCGCTCACGCCCTCCTCGCCCATTTCCACCACCTTCAGCCCCGGCGCCGGCAAGATCAGCGGCAGCAACGAACCCGGCACGCAGGCGACACCGCAACCGGCCTGCACGCAGGCTGCCATCGCGGCATAAGATTCCATTTCCAGCATCATGCGCGGTTTCAGCCCGCGCGAGGCCAGCCAGTGATCGACCTTCAGCCGGAACGAGCACTCGCGGCTGAACGTGTAAAACTCCAGCGGCGCCAGCGTGGCGGCGTCGGGCTGCCCGACATCCGCCGGCATCAGCAGCACCAGCCGTTCGTCAAACGCCTTTTGACTGGCCAGCAGCGGATGTTCAATTGGGCCGTCGGTAATCGCCAGATCGAGATCGCTGTCGATCAGCATGCGTTCCAGCACCAGCGAGTCGCGGCTCAGCACGTTGATGTGCAAATGAGGCTGTAAACGGCGCAGCCGGGCAATGCGCGCCGGCAAGTGACTGACCAGCGAAAAATCCAGCGCGCCGAGGTTTAACAGCCCATGCTGTTGCTCGCCGGCGAACAGCTGCTTGCTGCGCTCGGCCTGCGCCACGATGTCGCGCGCCTGCTGATAGAACAGTCGTCCTTTGGGATTGACGTACAGCCGGTTCTTGTCGCGGAAAAACAGCTCGCCGCCCAGCGACGCCTCCAGCTCGCGCAGCCGCAGCGTGACGTTGGAAGGCACGCAGTGCAGCTCGCGGGCGGCGGCGGCGATGGTTTTGTGTTCCACCACGGTGCAGAAAAACTTCAGCTGACTCAGCTTCATTAATTATTCACTTTTAGTTAGTGTTTTAGTTAAAAACAATCACTTTAGATTAGCATCGATTTCATCTACAGTCCGCCAACACCCTGAGGAGGACCTCTGATGCCACTGAATGACCTACTGACGCTGCCCGGCGTGGCGGCCCAACCGGACGCGGTAACCGACGGTTACGTGTTCAACCACACCATGATCCGCGTGAAGGACCTGACCAAGGCGCTGGATTTCTATACCCGCGTACTGGGCTTTACCCCGGTCTATCTGGAAACGTTCGAAGAAGCCGCTTTCACCATCTGCTACCTGACGCGCAGCCCACGCGAGCAGATCCCGCAGGATGACGACGAACGCAAACGCTGGGCGCTGAGCCAACCGGGCATTCTCGAACTGACCCATAACCACGGCACCGAAAATCAGGCGGATTTCCACTACCACAACGGCAACGGCGAGCCGCGCGGCTTTGGCCATCTGTGCGTCACGGTGCCGGACGTGCGCGCCGCCTGCGAGCGTTTTGAGCGCCTGGGCGTCACCTTTCAGAAACGTCTGCATGAAGGCCGCATGAACTACGTGGCGTTCATTCGCGATCCGGACGATTACTGGATTGAAATCCTGCAGCCGACGCCGCTGCGGGACTGATTGCCCCCTCCTTCACCCCGGCCCTCGCGCCGGGGTTTTTCATCTATCGCACTTCGATTGACCATTCTTGCGCAAAATCGCGCGGCAACGCGGGGTTCCGTGACGTTAGGCTTGCTCGCAGCGGGTGATTCGCGTAAAACTGTCAGCCGCAAATCTTGCCACTCACAACCCATTCACTGGACGATATGTTTCAAGATAACCCGCTGCTGGCGCAGCTTAAACAGCAACTTCACTCTCAGACCCCGCGCGTTGAAGGCGTCGTGAAAGGGACTGAGAAAGGCTTTGGCTTTCTTGAAGTAGACGGTCAAAAAAGCTACTTCATTCCACCGCCGTACATGAAGAAAGTCATGCACGGGGATCGCATTATCGCCACCCTGCACACCGAGAAAGAGCGCGAAATCGCCGAGCCGGAAACCCTGGTCGAGCCGTTCCTGTCGCGCTTTGTCGGCCGCGTGCAAAAGCGCGACGATCGTCTGTCCATCGTGCCCGATCATCCGTTGCTGAAAGAGGCAATTCCGTGCCGCCCGGTGCGTGAACTGACCCACAACTTCCAGGCCGGCGACTGGGCGGTGGCGGAAATGCGCCGCCACCCGCTGAAAGGCGATCGCGGCTTCAACGCCGATCTGACCCAGTTTATCACCGACGGTGAAGACCATTTCGCCCCGTGGTGGGTGACGCTGGCACGCCACAATCTGGAAAAAGAAGCGCCGGAGATGCAGGCCCTCAGCGAGCCGGACGCCGCGCTGACGCGTGAAGACCTGACCGCGCTTGAATTCGTCACCATCGACAGCGCCAGCACCGAAGACATGGACGATGCGCTGTACGTAACCGACAACGGTGACGGTTCGCTGCAGTTGACCATCGCCATCGCCGATCCGACCGCCTACGTCGAGCAAGGCAGCAAGCTGGACGATATCGCCCGCGTGCGCGCCTTCACCAACTACCTGCCGGGCTTCAACATCCCGATGCTGCCGCGCGATCTGTCGGACAACCTGTGTTCGCTGCGCCCTAACGAACGCCGCCAGGTGCTGGCCTGCCGCGTAACCATCGCCGCCGACGGCGCGCTGGGCGACGATATTCAGTTCTTCGCCGCCGAGATCGAATCCAAAGCCAAACTGGTGTACGACGAAGTTTCCGACTGGCTGGAAGGCATTGCAGGCTGGCAGCCGCCGAGCGACGCCATCGCACAACAGATCACCCTGCTGAAACGCGTTTGCGACGCGCGTAACGCCTGGCGCCACCAGCATGCGCTGGTATTCAAAGATCGCCCGGACTACCGCTTCGTGTTGGGTGAAAAAGGCGACGTGCTGGAGATCGTTACCGAGCAGCGCCGCAGCGCCAACCGCATCGTTGAAGAGTGCATGATCGCCGCCAACGTCTGCGCCGCCATCGTGCTGCGCGATCGCCTGGGCTTCGGCGTGTACAACGTGCACACCGGTTTCGATCCTGCGCTGGTTGAGCAAGCGGTCACCGTACTGCAGGCCAACGGCGTCGAAGCCGAAGCCGAGAAGCTGCTGACCCTCGACGGTTTCTGCGAACTGCGCCGCCACCTGGATGCGCAGCCGACCCAGTTCCTTGACAGCCGCATCCGTCGCTTCCAAACCTTCGCGGAGATCAGCACCACGCCGGGGCCGCACTTCGGTCTGGGGTTGGAGGCTTACGCCACCTGGACATCGCCGATCCGTAAATACGGCGATATGGTCAACCATCGCCTGCTGAAGGCAATCATCAACCAGCAATCGGCCGAAAAACCGCAGGATGACGTAACGGTGCAGCTGGCGGAACGCCGCCGCCTGAACCGCATGGCGGAACGCGACGTTGGCGACTGGCTGTACGCCCGCTTCCTGCAGGACAAGGCCGGTACCGATACCCGCTTCAACGCCGAGATTATCGACGTGACACGCGGCGGCCTGCGTGTGCGCCTGCTGGACAACGGCGCGGTTGCCTTCATCCCGGCACCGTTTATTCACGCGGTGCGTGACGAGATGCAGTGCAGCCAGGAAACCGGCACCGTGCAGATCAAAGGTGAAGTGGTTTACCGCCAGAGCGACACCTTGCAGGTCACCATCGCTGAAGTGCGCATGGAAACCCGCAGCGTGATCGCCCGCCCTGTGGCCTGAACGCCAACCTGAAACGGTCGTAACGCAAAACGCCGGCGGTGAGAACCGCCGGCGTTTTTTTCGCCCCGCGTCTGCTAGCGCAGCGGATCGCCGCCGGTTTCACGCAACAGCGGCAGCGCGGCCAGCGAGATCAGCGTCGCCAACATCAGATAGCCGGCGGGCGCCAGCAGCGAACCGCTGAACGCGATCGACTGTGAAGCGATGTATTGGGCAAAGCCGCCGAAGATTGCGACGCCAAGGCTATAAACCAACGCAAACCCCAGCGCGCGCACCCGCTGCGGAAACAGCTCGGAAATCACCAACAGCGTAGGAACAGACCCCAACGTCGTTAGCCCAACCATCAGCGCCACCACGCTCAGCAACACCGCCGGATGCGGCGCCACCGTCAGCAGCCAGAAAACCGGCAACGCCAGCAACAAAATGGCGATCCGCGCCCAGCGGATCAGCGGCAGACGGCCATAGCGATCGCACCAGCTCCCAACCAGCAAACTGCCGCCGAAAGTGATGATCCCGGCCAGCAGCATCGCGGCATAGCCGTAAGTCTGCGCCATGCCCAGATACTTCACCGCAAAGGTACCGAAATAATACATAGAGATGTAAGTGGCGACGGTGGCGCCGATGGTCAGCATCACGCCGAGCACCACCGCCCGCGAGTGCCGGCGCAGCTGCACAGGCGGCTCCTGAGTGCGCGGCATCGGCGGACGGTCGCTTTCCAGCCCGAGACGCAGCCAGCAACCGAGCGGCGCCAGCGCCACGCCGATAAAGAAAGGAATACGCCATCCCCACTCGGCCATGGCGTTCGGCTCGCCGGAAAGCACCGGCAAGGCCGCGCTGAGCGCCAGCGCGGTGACGCCGCCAACCACGGTGGCGATGCCCTGCGTCGCCAACGACCAGCTGGAATAGAAGCCGCGCCGATTAGGCGGCGCCGACTCCACCAGCAACGACATCGACGCCCCCACCTCTCCGCCCGCCGCCACCCCCTGGATAAGGCGCGCCATCACCAGCGTGATGGTTCCCCAATAGCCGGCGCTGGCGTAGGTCGGCGCAAAACCGATCATCGCCGTACCCAGGCTCATCAGTGAAATCGTCAGGATCATCGCCGGTTTGCGTCCACGGCGATCGGCATAGGCGCCGATCAAAATACCGCCCAGAGGCCGCATAATAAAACTGACGCCGAACGTGGCGAACGCCAGCAGCAACGCCAGATTAGGATCGCTCGACGGCGGAAAGAACAGCACACTAATATAAATGACGAAGAAGTTATAAATGCCGAAGTCGAAAAATTCCAACGCATTACCGAAGGAGGCGGCAAATATCACTTTCTTGCCGCCTGTCTTCGACGGCGCGTTTATTTCTGATTGCGTCACCGCCGTATTTTCACTCATTATTATCTTCCCTGTTATTATTTTTCTGACTTATTTTAAATACGCTTCCGCCAGCGCGCCCCAATAATGGCTGCCCGCCGCCAGACATTCATCGTTAAAGTCGTATCCCGGGTTATGCACCATACAGCTGCCTTCACCGTCGCCATTGCCGATCAGCAGATAACACCCCTGCGGGTGCGCATCGAGCATGAAGGCGAAATCTTCGCTGCCCATCAGCGACTTGGTGCCGTAGTGCGCGCGGGCGGCGCCGAACTGCTGCTGCGCCACGCGGTGGGCGAAACGGGTCATGCCTTCGTCGTTGACCAGCACCGGCGTGCCGTTAACATGTTCCACCACCGCGTGAGCGCCGAAGCTTGCCGCCTGCGCCTCGATCAGCGCCGGAATGCGCGCCAGCAAGGTTGCGCGCGCCTGGCGATCCAGCGAGCGCACGCTGAGCTTCATCTCCGCGCTGTCCGGGATCACGTTGGCCGCCTCACCGGCCTTGATGCTGCCGACGGTGATCACCGCCGCTTCCAGCGGATCGATATTGCGCGAGACGATGCTCTGCAGGGAAACGGTGATATGCGAGGCCACCAGCACCGGATCGATCGTCAGCTGCGGGATGGCGCCGTGGCCGCCACGCCCCTGCACCCGCACGTTGAACTGATCCATCGAGGCCATAAACGGACCATGCTGGAAAAAGAACTCACCGAGGGGCATGCCCGGCATGTTGTGCATGGCGAAGATGGCGTCGCAGGGGAAGCGCTCGAACAGCCCCTGTTCCACCATGCGCGCGCCGCCGTTCAGCATCTCTTCCGCCGGTTGGAAAATCAGGTGCAGCGTGCCGTTGAAGTTGCGCGTATGCGCCAGGTAACGGGCGGCGCCGAGCAGCATGGTGGTATGGCCGTCATGGCCGCAGGCGTGCATGCGGTTGGCCACGCTGCTGCTCCAGGGTTTGCCGGTGTTCTCCTCGATCGGCAAGGCATCCATATCGGCGCGCAGCCCGAGGCTTTTCACGCCGTCGCCCGCCCGCAGCCTGCCCACCACGCCGGTGCCCGCCAATCCGCGGTGCACCTCATAACCCCACGAACTCAGATAATCCGCGACCAGATCGCTGGTGCGAAACTCTTCGAAACCCAATTCGGGGTGCTGATGAATATCGTGCCGAATAGCCGTGAGCTGCGGTAAATACCCTTCGATGATTTTATTTATCATAATTACATTCCTTTCGTGATTTTATTATTTATTTGGTGAATGAATAAACCTGAGGGTGAAAATAAAGGTATAACACGGCATGAATAATTTTATTTCGGCTCGCCTCGACAGATAAAATAATAATCCGCCAGACGCCGTATCCAGATAAAAAACGACAATGATTCGCTGTACGCGCCGCGAAAATGCAGAATGAATAACTGCCCGGGATTCTGTGGGCGGCAGCCTGCGCCAACGCTGTTTCATCACTTTGTTTTTACACTAAAACCCCACCTGCTTCACATTTCTCATCCGACCTGCCGCGGTTCAGCGGCAAAACTTCTACTGTTAAAACGTCATTCCAAATAACAACGTCGATTTTTACCTCTGTACGCCAAGGAGTTGTTTCATGAAAAACATCAGGTCCGGACTTATCTGGCTGCTGGTGGCGTTGGTCGGCGCCTTCGCCTTCGCCATGCTGGCGCTCAGCCGCGGCGAACACGTCAACGCCGTCTGGCTGGTGGTCGCCGCCGTCGCCTGCTACAGCATCGCCTACCGCTTCTACAGCCGGTTCATTGCCGACAAGGTCTTTGAGCTGGACGACCGCCGTCTGACCCCGGCCGAACGCCGCAACGACGGCCTGGACTATGTGCCCACCAACAAATGGGTGCTGTTCGGCCACCACTTCGCCGCCATCGCCGGCGCCGGGCCACTGGTGGGGCCGATTCTGGCCGCGCAGATGGGCTTCCTGCCGGGGACCATCTGGATCCTGGTCGGCGTCATGCTGGCCGGCGCGGTGCAGGATTTCCTGGTGCTGTTCATTTCCACGCGCCGCGACGGGCGTTCGCTGGGGGAAATGGCCAAGCAAGAGTTGGGCGCCTTCGCCGGGGTGATCACCATGCTCGGCGCGCTGGGGGTGATGATCATAATCCTGTCGGCGCTGGCGCTGGTGGTGGTAAAAGCGCTGGCCGACAGCCCGTGGGGGCTGTTCACCATCGCCGCCACCATCCCGATCGCGCTGTTCATGGGCATCTACATGCGTTTTATCCGGCCGGGCAAGATCGCTGAAATTTCGGTGATTGGCTTCGTGCTGATGCTGCTGGCGATCATTTACGGCGGCAACGTGGCGCAAGATCCCTACTGGGGGCCGTTCTTCACGCTGCACGGCACCACCCTGACCTGGGTGCTGGTGATCTACGGCTTCGTCGCTTCGGTGCTGCCGGTGTGGCTGCTGCTGGCGCCGCGCGACTACCTTTCCACCTTTATGAAAATCGGCGTCATCATCGGCCTGGCCATCGGCATCGTCTTCGCCATGCCGGAGATGAAAATGCCGGCGGTCTCGCGCTTCATCGACGGCAGCGGCCCGGTGTTCGCCGGCGCCCTGTTCCCGTTCCTGTTCATCACCATCGCCTGCGGCGCCATTTCCGGCTTCCACGCGCTGGTCTCCAGCGGCACTACGCCCAAGTTGGTGGAGCGCGAAAGCCACATCCGCTTTATCGGTTACGGCGCCATGTTGATGGAGTCTTTCGTCGCCATCATGGCGCTGATCTGCGCCTCGGTGCTGGATCCGGGCGTTTACTTCGCCATGAACTCGCCGGCGGCGCTAATCGGCACCACGGTGGAAAATGCTTCGCAGGTCATCAACAGCTGGGGCTTTATCGTCACGCCGGAAACGCTGGCGCTGATCGCCAAAGAGGTGGGTGAGAACTCCATCCTGTCGCGCGCCGGCGGCGCCCCGACCTTCGCCGTGGGCATGGCGCACATCATCAGCGAGGTGTTCAACAGCCGGGCGATGATGGCGTTCTGGTATCACTTCGCCATTCTGTTCGAAGCGCTGTTCATCCTGACCGCCGTCGACGCCGGTACCCGTGCCTGCCGCTTTATGGTGCAGGATCTGGTGGGCGTGGCGGTGCCGCAGCTGGCCAACAACCGCTCCTGGTTCGGCAACCTGGCGGGCACCACGGTGGCGGTGGCCGGCTGGGGCTTCTTCGTGTATCAGGGGGTGGTCGATCCGCTCGGCGGCATCAATACCCTGTGGCCGCTGTTCGGCATCGGCAACCAGATGCTGGCATCGATGGCGCTGATCCTCGGCACCGTGGTGCTGTTCAAGATGAAAAAGCAGCGCTACGCCTGGGTCACCATTCTGCCGACCGCCTGGCTGTTCGTGACCTCCATGACCGCCGGCTGGCAGAAGATCTTCCATGAGAAACCGAGCATCGGTTTCCTGGCGCAGGCGAAGAAATTCTCTACCGGCATCGAGCAAGGCACGATCATTGCGCCGGCCAAGTCGCTGAAGGACATGGAGACCATCGTGTTCAGCAACCAGATCAATGCCGCGCTGTGCGGGTTCTTTATGCTGGTAGCGGTGACCATGCTGCTCGCCGCCTTCTTCGCGATCCGCCGGGCGCTGCGTTCCGAACAACCGACGGCGCACGAGGTCAGCGCCGCACTGCGGGAAGAAACCGGCCGCGGCTAAGCGGCCCCCCCTCAAGCAAGGGCGCCGCGGCGCCCTTTTTACTGCCCAGGCTTCAACCCAGCAGCGTGGAGCCGAACGCCCCCTGCCAATCCTGTTCGAATTTCTCGACCGCGGCCTGCACCGCCGGCGCGCTCAGGAACTGCTCCGCCACATCCACCGGCAGCGTGATGGCCTGACAGCCCGCGAGCAAGCACTCCAGCGCCTGGCGCGGCGTTTTGAAGCTGGCGGCCAGCACCTGCGCCGACGGCGCATGCAGGCTCAACAGCTGCTGCAGCTCGTGCACCATTTCGATGCCGTCGCCGCCCTGAGCGTCCACGCGGTTGACATAAGGCGCCACATATTCCGCCCCGGCCAATGCCGCCAACAGCCCTTGCCCGGCGCCGTATACCGCCGTGCCCAGCGTCGGGATGGACATCGTTTTAAGCTTCTTGATCGCCGCCAACCCTTCGGCGGTCGCCGGGATCTTCACTACCAGCCCCGGTACCCGCTGGCTGAGCAGCGCCGCCTCCGCCACCATACGTTCCGCATCGGCCGCCATCACCTGCGCAAACAGCTTGCCGGTGCCGCCGAGGGCGTCGCGCAGCGCGGGCAGCACTTCCCAGATCGGCTTGCCTTCCTTCGCCACGATGCTCGGGTTGGTGGTGACGCCGTGCAGCGGCAGAATGCGCGCCAGGCGTTTTACCGCGGTCACATCGGCGGTATCGAGATAAAGCTCCATCACGGACTCCTGTGTCATGTTCTGTGGGCGGATTCAAACTCTGATCATCATAGGGCAAAAAAACCGCCAACCTTTGATCAAAATCAATTCAACTTTCATTCGAAACACCTTTAATGGCGAAAGATTCAGCAACGCCAAACGGGTGACTCATGATCTTCAATCTGCAGCGCTACTCGACCCATGACGGCCCCGGCATCCGCAGCGTGGTCTTTTTAAAAGGCTGCCCGCTGAGCTGCCGCTGGTGTCAGAACCCGGAAAGCCGTTCGCGCCACGCAGACCTGCTGTTTGACGAGCGCCTGTGCCTGAGCGGCTGCACGCTGTGCGCCGAGCGCTGCCCACAAGGCCTGCAACGTGACGAGGAGGCATTGACGCTGCGGCGTGAAGTCATCAGCGCAGACGACTACGCAGCGCTGGCCGCCACCTGCCCGACCGGCGCGCTCAGCCTGTGCGGCAGTCCGGTCAACCCCGACGATATCATGGCCGAGGTAATGCGGGATAAGCCTTTCTACCTGCGCAGCGGCGGCGGTTTAACGCTGTCCGGCGGCGAGCCCTTTATGCAGCCGGAGGTTGCGGCGGAACTGCTGCGGCGCGGCCACGAGGCCGGCATCCACACCGCCGTCGAATCCTGCCTGCACGTTCCCTGGCGTTACATCGCGCCTTCGTTGCCGTGGCTGGATCTGCTGCTGGCCGATCTCAAACACACCGACGAAGCGCGCTTCAGAGCCTGGACCGGCGGCTCCGCCCGCCGGGTGATGAACAATTTCCGCCGACTGGCGGCGCACGGCGTGCCAATGACCGTGCGCGTGCCGCTGATCCCCGATTTCAACGCCGATCGCCGCTCTGTCCGCGCGATCGTCGACTTCGCCGCCGACGAGATCGGCGTATCGGAGATTCACTTTCTGCCGTACCACACGCTGGGCATCAACAAATATCACCTGCTCGGCGAGCCCTACCGCGCCGCCCGCACGCCGCTGGACGCGCCCGATCTGCTGGCCTACGCCGAAGACTATGCCGGCGCCAAAGGCCTGACCGCCATTTTGCGAGGATAACGCCATGACCACGTTGGATTTGACCACCCTCAGCGCCCGCATTCAGGCGCACAAGAACGCGCTGATTCACATCGTCAAACCGCCGGTGTGCACCGAACGCGCGCAGCACTATACCGAAGCCTATCAACAGCATCAGGACAAGCCGCTGCCGGTGCGCCGCGCGCTGGCGCTGGCCAACCACCTGGCGAAACGCAGCATCTGGATCGCCAACGACGAGTTGATCGTCGGCAACCAGGCCAGCGAACTGCGCGCCGCGCCGATCTTCCCCGAATACACCGTCGGCTGGATAGAAAACGAAATAGACCAGCTAGCCGACCGGCCGGGCGCCGGTTTTTCGGCCAGCGAAGAGAACAAGGCAATTTTGCATCGTCTGTGCCCCTGGTGGCGCGGCCAAACGGTGCAGGATCGCTGCTACGGCATGTTCACCGACGAGCAAAAAGCGCTGCTGGCCACCGGCATCATCAAGGCCGAGGGCAACATGACCTCCGGCGATGCTCACCTGGCGGTCAACTTCCCGCTGTTGCTGGAGCTAGGTCTCGACGGCCTGCGTGAAAAAGTGAACGCGCGCCGCAGCCGCCTGCGCCTGACCGAGTGGGAAGACCTGCACAAAGCGCAGTTTCTCAACGCTATCGACATCGTGCTGGCGGCGCTGAGCGAACACATCCTGCGCTTCGCCCGCCTGGCGCGCGACATGGCGCAAAACGAACCGCGCACTGGCCGGCGTACCGAGCTGCTGGCCATCGCGGATAACTGTGAACAGATCGCCCATCGCCCGCCGCAAACCTTCTGGCAGGCGCTGCAGCTGTGCTATTTCATCCAGCTGACGTTGCAGATCGAATCCAACGGCCATTCGGTTTCCTTCGGCCGCCTCGATCAATATCTCTATCCCTGGTATCGGCGTGACGTGGAGCTGGAGCAAAAGCTGGCGCGGGAAGACGCCATCGAGCTGTTGCACAGCTGCTGGCTGAAGCTGCTGGAGGTCAACAAGATCCGCTCCGGCTCGCATTCCAAGGCTTCCGCCGGCAGCCCGCTGTACCAGAACGTCACCATCGGCGGACAGAAGCTGATCGACGGCCGGCCGTGCGACGCGGTCAATCCGCTGTCCTACGCCATTCTCGAGTCCTGCGGCCGCCTGCGTTCCACCCAGCCCAACCTCAGCGTGCGTTACCACGCCGGGATGAGCGCCGATTTCCTCGACGCCTGCGTACAGGTGATCCGCTGTGGCTTCGGCATGCCGGCATTCAATAATGACGAAATCGTCATTCCCGAGTTCATCAAGTTGGGGGTCGAACCGCAAGACGCTTACGACTACGCCGCCATCGGCTGTATCGAGACCGCCGTCGGCGGCAAATGGGGCTATCGCTGCACCGGCATGAGCTTCATCAACTTCGCCCGCGTGCTGCTGGCGGCGCTGGAACAAGGCCGCGACGCCACGTCCGGGCAGATTTTCCTGCCACAGGAACAGGCGCTGTCCAAAGGAAACTTCGCCGATTTCGAGCAGGTCTTAACCGCCTGGGATCGGCAAATCCGCTACTACACGCGCAAGTCGATCGAGATCGAGTGCGTGGTGGACAGCGTGCTGGAGGAGAACGCCCACGATATCCTCTGTTCCGCGCTGGTGGATGACTGCATCGAACGCGGTAAAAGCATCAAGCAAGGCGGCGCCAAATACGATTGGGTTTCCGGCCTGCAGGTCGGCATCGCCAACCTGGGCAACAGCCTCGCGGCGGTGCGCAAACTGGTGTTCGACCAAGGGGCGATCGGCCAGCAGCAGTTGGCGACGGCGCTGGCCGACGACTTCGCCGGGCTGGATGGCGAACAGCTGCGCCAGAGGCTGCTTAACGCCGCGCCCAAATACGGCAACGATGTGGACGAGGTCGATCGGCTGCTGGTGCGCGCCTACCAAACCTACATCGAAGAACTGAAGCAGTATCGCAACACCCGCTTCGGCCGTGGGCCGATCGGCGGTGGTTACTACGCCGGCACCTCGTCGATCTCGGCCAACGTGCCGTTCGGCGCTGCCACCCTGGCCACGCCGGATGGTCGTAAGGCGCACGCGCCGCTGGCGGAAGGCGCCAGCCCGGCGTCCGGCACCGACCACTTGGGGCCGACGGCGGTATTCAATTCGCTCGCCAAGTTGCCGACCGAGGCGATCCTCGGCGGCGTGCTGCTCAACCAAAAGCTGAACCCGGCGACGCTGGACAACCCGCGCGACCGGGAAAAGCTGATGCTGATGTTGCGCACCTTCTTCGAGAGCTACCGCGGCTGGCATGTGCAGTACAACATCGTGTCGCGCGAAACGCTGCTGGCGGCGAAGCAACACCCTGACCAATATCGTGATTTAGTGGTTCGCGTAGCTGGCTATTCCGCCTTCTTTACCGCATTATCCCCTGAGGCGCAGGATGATATTATTGCGCGCACAGAACATACTCTTTAAACCTTTGACTCTTAGCGGCCGCGCCTTGGCGGCCGCATCATCAGGCCGATATGAATTTACGACAACAGACCATATTGCAGTTGGTTAACGATCGCCGGCGGATCAGCGTCAATGAGCTGGCGCGCGCCTCGGGCGTCTCGGAAGTCACCATCCGGCAGGATCTCAACCTGCTGGAAAAGCGCAGTTATCTGAAGCGGGTGCACGGTTCCGCCGTGGCGTTGGAGAGCGACGACGTCGACGCCCGCATGATGTCCAATTTCACCCTCAAGCAGCGGCTGGCGCAATACGCCGCCGCGCAGGTCAACGACGGCGAGACGATCTTTATCGAGAGCGGCAGCGCCAACGCCCTGCTGGCGCGCTACATCGCCGAACACAAGCGCATTACGCTGATCACCGTCAGCCACTACATCGCCAACCTGCTGAAAGAAACCGACTGCGACGTGATTGTGCTGGGCGGCATGTACCAGAAGAAAAGCGAGACCGTGGTCGGCCCGCTGACGCGGCTGTGCATTCAGCAGGTGCATTTCAATAAGGCGTTTATCGGCATTGACGGCTTTCAGGCCGAAACCGGCTTTACCGGCCGCGACATGATGCGTGCCGATGTGGTCAGCGCGGTGCTGGCCAAGGGCGTGGAGAATATCGTGCTGACGGACTCCAGCAAATTCGGCCAGATCCAGCCCAATCCGCTGGCGCAGCCGGGGCAAATCAGCCGGGTGATCACCGATTCACGTTTGGCTCTGGAGTATCAGCATCAGCTGAAACGCCAGGGCGTACAGGTGGAGCTGGTCAACGAATAACGCGCCGCGCGGGCCACGCCGCCCGCCGTTTCCCTTGCGCAGCGGGATTTTAAGACTATTTACCTGTTTATCCTTCCCGAGAAACCTATACTCAGCTTCGGTAACTTTTGGGCCGTAACCCGCTAATTATTCGGCCGTTAACAAAAAATGCCATTTTTTATATCGATACCGTATGGGAATCAACAGCAGGCCTGATTTATGGTTAACGCCTATACTTATAAGGCACTTCCATATAGCCAATGCTAAGGAGAAGTCATTATGATGATTATCAATAAACGTTTCGCCACCGCCGCTCTGGCTCTGACTCTGGCGTTTTCACTGAGCGCCTGCTCCAACATGTCCAAACGCGATCGCAACACCGCCATCGGCGCTGGCGCCGGTGCAGTCGGCGGCGCTGTGCTGACCAACGGCAGCGCTTTGGGCACGCTGGGTGGGGCAGCGGTGGGCGGCATCATCGGTCACCAGGTTGGCAAATAACCTGCCCGATGTTGCTCCGCCGACAGGCGGGCAAAAGCGACTTGGCGCTTTGACGTATTAACCAATAACGATGATTTCAGGTCTGTTTTACGTTAAGTCTATGGTTCTTTCGCCGTTAACGGGTTAATCCCCGGCAGCAACAACCTCTAGCCATGCCGCAGCATTGCACTGCGGCATGGCGATTCGCCTCAACCGCCCGCCAGTTTGACCTTCATGCCTTTGGCTTCCAGCAGCTGTTTGAGCAGATCGCGTTTATCGCCCTGGATCTCGATGACCCCGTCTTTCACCGAACCGCCGCAGCCGCATTTCTTTTTCAGTTCTGCCGCCAGTTTGTCGAGCGCGGCATCATCCAGATCGACGCCGGTAATCAGGCACACGCCCTTCCCCTTGCGGCCGCTGGTCTGGCGCTGGATGCGCACGACGCCATCGCCCTTGGCGCGTTGCGGTTTAACCTCTTCCTGCTTGATGCGACCGGTGTCCGTGGAATACACCAGACGGCTGTTATCGTCATTCATCATCGCTTCCTCAGGCCAAAGAGGCGCGGATCGCGCGCAGCGTCGCGGCCGGATCGGCAGATTGGGTGATCGGACGCCCAATCACCATATAGTCCACGCCGGCGGCCTGCGCCTGCACTGGCGTCATGATACGACGCTGATCGCCCGCCGCGCTGCCTTCAGGGCGGATCCCCGGCGTCACCAGTTGGAAAGCCTGCCCGCAGGCCGCCTTCAGCCGCTGCGCTTCGTGTGCAGAACACACTACGCCGTCCAGCCCGCAGTCGCGGGTCAGGCGCGCCAGGCGCTCGGCGTGTTCCGCCGGGCTGGCCTCGATGCCGATGCCGCGCAGGTCTTCCGCTTCCATGCTGGTGAGCACGGTTACGGCGATCAACAGCGGCGCATCCGTCCCGAATGACGCCAGCGCTTCTTTAGCGGCAGTCATCATGCGCGCGCCGCCGCTGGCGTGAACGTTAACCATCCAAACGCCCAGTTCGGCCGCCGCCGCTACCGCATGCGCAGTGGTATTGGGAATATCGTGGAATTTCAGGTCGAGAAACACGTCGAAACCGCGCCCATGCAGATCGCGCACCAGTTGCGGCCCAAACAGCGTGAACATTTCTTTGCCCACTTTCAGCCGGCAGTCTTGCGGATCGATACGGTCGGCGAACGCCAGCGCAGCGTTCTTATCGGCGTAATCTAACGCCACAACGATTGGAGATGATTTTAAGTCATTGTTATTAGCGTTATTTTCAGACTTCATTTCTTCTACCTTTTGTAAAATGGAGATAATCAGGGACTCACCCGCGAAACTGACCGCCGCATTCTACATGTCGGAGGCCCGAAATCCCAGCCGCAGCGCGCACCTACGCTCTGTCATGTTACCTCCCGCCTTTGTCATGGCGCGTCAATGAACGCCCGTCAGCAATAAACCACGCAGCGTAAAACGCCGTAAAGATGCGTAAATTGTTAATCAGATATTTTGAATGACTTGCTCAGCATTATCAGATTTTCAATCGGCACGGATGCTTTATTATTCACCCCATCGGAAGCGAATGGCTTCCTTCCTAAATAAACAGACTGGAGTCACCCATGAAAACCATCAAATATTTTGCAGCCGCAGCCGCTATCGCACTGACCTCTTTCGCCACCTTCGCCGCTGAACCGATCAGCAGCCAGCAGGCCGATAACCTGACCGCCGCCGGCATCGTTTCCGCAGGCCACGCAACCACCCTCAGCAACCTGGAGAAAAAACTGGCCGCTAAAGCGGATGCCCAGGGCGCCAGCAGCTACCGCATCATCTCCGCCGGTGGTAACAACATGTTGAGCGGCACCGCGATCATCTACAAATAATGTTTCCGGTACAGGGCCCGAACGTTCGGGCCCTGCCTCTGTTTACCGCCTGAAAAAACCGCATTTTCCCCGCCCCGATTTGTTACAAAAATATTAAATTTTTATTACACACTAGACACCCGATCGTCAGTGGCTTAGCTTGAAGGCATCTTCCTGCAGAAAGGCTTTCAAAATGAGCGAGATATCGACACTTACCATTAAAATTCCTCTGGAACTGAAGGAAAAAATCCGCGCCGCCGCCGCTGAAAACGAATTTTCGTTGAGCGTGGAAGTGTGCCAGCGCCTGGAAAGCAGTTTCAGCGCGCCCGCCACCAAAGCAGAAAAACCGGCCAAAAAGGCGGATGAGCTGCACCACGGCGAAATCGACAATCAAAGCACCGAAGAAGAGATTGAACAGCCGCTGAGCCAGAAAGAGCTGAAGAAACTGCGTCAGCTGTTGAAAACCGGCGCCAAAGGCGGCAAGAAAAAGTAAGTGATGAACATAAAAAAACGGGGCGATTTTCGCCCCGTTTTTTTTGCCGCGCCGCCGCATTATTGCCCGTCCAGACCGCGTATCGGTTTGACCGATGACCAGGCGCGGCACGACGGGCAATGCCAATAGAGCGAGTGCGCGGTGAAGCCACATTTGTGGCAGCGGTATCGCGGCTTGGTGCGAATTTGCTCGCCGACCATATCGCGCAACAACAGCAGACTCTCTTTCGCACGGCCGTCTTCAGCGTCCGCCAGGTGATAATCCATCAGCCGATAAAACACCCGCATAGTGGGATGACGCTGCAGCTGACGGTTGATATAGACCTGCACCACGTCGCGCCCTTCGTGCTGCTCGATGATCTCGGCCAGCATCAGATCGGCAGTAGCGCCGGTGTTTTCTTCCACGCAGCGCTTAAGAAAATCGGCCCAGTTGTGCTGCTGTTCCGGCAGATGCGTGTAGCATTCCTGCAGCATCGGCAGCGTTTCGCTGACCAACTCTTTATCCTGGCTCAGTACGCGTTGCAGCGACTCTGCCGCTTTGGCGTAGTCGTTTTGCGCCATGTAGATGCGCCCGAACATGATGGATACGCGCGCACACTGTTTATCGGCGGCGTCCGCCCGCTTGAGCAGGCTCATTGCCCGATCGAGATCGTCGCTGCCCATTGCCTGCAGCGCCAACTCACAGTAAAAGTGCGCGATCTCGACGCGTTGCTTCTCTTTGCCCAGCTTGACCAGTTTTTCCGCCACGTCGATCGCTTTCTGCCAGTCGCTGGTCGCCTGATGGATCACCAGCAGTTGCTGCAGCGCCGAGACGCGAAAATCCGCTTCGTCAGTCAACTGGCTGAACATGTCTTCCGCGCGGTCATACAGCCCGGCCGCCATATAGTCGCGGCCCAGCTGCTGCACCGCCAGCAGGCGCTGTTCGAAAGTCAGAGAGGCGCTTTCCATCAAGGCCTGATGGATGCGGATGGCGCGGTCGACTTCACCGCGCGAACGGAACAGGTTACCCAGCGTCAGGTGGGCTTCAACAGTGTTGCTGTCCTCTTTCAACATGTCGAGGAACAGATCGACCGCCTTGTCCTGCTGGTTGGAGAGCAGAAAGTTCACCCCTGCCACGTATTCGCGCGACAGGCGGTTGGCTTCTTGCTGTTTATCCTGCTGAGCGCTTCTGCGCCCCATGTACCAACCGTACGCGGCAGCCACGGGCAGCAACAGAAACAGCAGTTCTAACATAGAGGATTATTCCTTGCTGACAACAGGCTGAGCCGCCGGTTCAGCGGGCTGCTCAAGCTGCAGCTCCAGCCTTTTGATCTTGCGCTCGGCGCGACCCAGCGCAATACGCGTGCGCAGGTAGAACAGGCCGCAAATGATCCAGCCGAGAACGAAACCGGCACCAAACAGCGTGGCCAACAGGGTCGATACGCGATAGTCGCCCTGCGCAACCAGATAGTTAAAATTGACCACCTGATCGTTATGCGCACCCAAGGTGACGGAAATCACGAAGATCACCAGAACCAACAAAAAAATCAGCAAATATTTCACATTCTTTCCCGCGATGCCGAGTGAATCGGATGAACGATGCCAAAATGCGGCGTCCCTAACCCTTAAGTTAGCATTTCCCGCTGCGGCAGGGAAACCCTGCCGCACGATAAAACCACATATCTGCTGGCATATTCGGCAGTAAACGGTCTTAGCGAACAAATTGATGAGAAAGCTTCTCAAAACGTCGAATTTATAAGGATATGGGGGCAACCGGGCGAATTGCAATGGCGGGAAAATGTAAGCGGTTAATGCGGCACCGATCCGATGCCGCCTATTTTGTGACGTGGTCACGTCATGACATGATTAACCCACCATCTACATTGATGGTTTGGCCGGTGATATAGTCGGCATCGTCTGAGGCAAGGAAGATCACCAGACCCGCCACATCTTCGGGTTGACCGGCACGCTTGAGCGGGATGCCTGCCACCCACTCGGCCATCAACTCCCCTTTGCCGTAAGTTTTTTCCGGGCCGCTGAGAATTTCTCCCCAAACGCGGTCGTTATATTCCCACATCTCGCTTTCAATGATGCCGGGGCAGAATGCATTGACGGTGATGCCATGTGGCGCTAGCTCAAGCGCTAAACTCTGCGTAATGCCGATCACCCCCATTTTGCTGGCGGCGTAATGCGGTGTGTAAATGAACCCGTTACGTCCTTGGCCAGAAGACGTGTTGATCAACCGCCCACGGCGTTGGCCGACCATATATTTGGCCGCCTCCCGGCAGCAGAGCCAGACCGCCGTGGTATTTACCGCCAACACTTTCTCAAAATCGCTTTTGGGCATCTGGTCAAAACGATCGATAGTGATCACCCCGGCGTTCTGAATGGAAACGTCGATCGCACCAAATCGCTCCCAGACCTGACGATAAAAATCAACCACCTGTGTTTCATCGGTGACGTCGAGGATGACCGACAGCACCTCCGCCCGATAACGCTGGCGCAGCGTTTCCGCCGTGGTCAGGACGCGATCCGCATTCGACGCGATCGCCAAATTGGCGCCCAAACTGGCGAAACGCTCGGCGATACCGGCCCCAATGCCGCGGCATGCGCCGGTAATCACCACGGTTTTCCCCGTGAAATCACGACTCATGGTTGTTCTCCTGTCATCAATGAGCTCGCCTGCGGCCGCCACAAGGTGCGTTGCACTGCCTGCCGCCAGGCGCTGTAGTTTTCCTGCAGCTGCCGGTGGCGCTGCATATCGGGTTTAAATTCATCATGTTGGGGCAACAATGCCGCCAGTTGCCGATCGGTAGTCCCCCACAGGCTGCGCATCGCCATCAGCGCCGCCCCCAGGGCCGACAGTTCCGCCGTGTTGCTGCGCCACACCGGGCAACCCAGCAGATCGGCCTGAAACTGCATCAGCCAGTCATTGCGGCTGGGGCCGCCATCGGCCATTAACCCCTGCAATGCAAAACCCGGCTGTTGCCGCAGTACGCCGATCACATCGGCGATTTGATAAGCCACCGATTCAAAAGCGGCCCGCACCAAATGTTCTCGCCGCGTGCCGCGGCTGAGGCCGCAGATCACGCCGCGCGCCTGCTCATCCCACCAGGGTGCGCCGACCCCGGTCAGGGCCGGCACAAAATAGACGCCACCGCTGTCGGCCACGCAAACAGGCAGTTCACTTAACGGCGTCTCGCCCCCCGCCGGCATGGCGGTGATATCCAGCATCCAGGCAATGGCGTCGCCGGTGTGGGGAATATTGCCCTCCAGCGCATACTGCATACGCTCGCCATCGTGCCAGGCGACGGTCGTTGCCAGAGCGCTCGTGTCGCATTGCGCTTCGGCGATCGGCGCCATCACCGATGAACCGGTGCCATAGGTGGCCTTAACCTGCCCCGCCTGGCCGAGCGCATGGCCGTACAGCGCCGCATGCGAATCACCGACCATCGCGCCAATCGGAATGCCGTCGGCAATGCCTTCCAATCCCAACGTCGCGCCGAACACATGGCTGGAGGGGGAGATCGCCGGCAGCGCCTGGCGGGGAATGTTGAACAGCGCCAGCATCCGCTCGTCCCAATCGCCGGAGGCAAGGTTCAACAGTTGAGTTCGGGCGGCATTGGAGGTATCACAGCCGAATGCCTGTCCTCCGCTCAACTGCCACAGCAGCCAGGCATCGATGGTGCCAAGGCAGATTTCCCCGTTCTCCGCCATCCGTTGCCCCCCTTCGCAGCGATCGAGCAACCAGCGCATTTTCGCCGCCGAGAACAGCGGTGAAAGCGGAAGACCGGTGGCGCGACGCACCGCTTCCTCCTGCCGATCGCGCCGCAGCCGTTCGCAGAAATCGGTGGAACGCGCGCATTGCCAGGTCAGAGCCGGGCCGATCGGTTGGCCGTCAGCGCGACGCCAGCCGATGGCGGTTTCACGCTGGTTGCTGATGGCGATACCGGCAATGCGGGATGCGCCGGCCAACGCAATAGCCTCCCGCAATACCGCCAGAGAGGCCTCCAGCAAGGTCTCGCCCCGTTGCTCCACCCAACCGGGCTGCGGCGTCTGCAACGTCAGTGGCCTGCTGGCCCTGGCGGCGATCGTACCCTGCGCATCCACCACCACGGCCTTGGCGTTGCTGGTGCCCTCGTCCAACGCGACAATGCAATCCGCTTTAACCATGGCTCACCTCAGCCAGCGGCTGCACCGCTTTTTTTTCCTGGCGCTGCATCAGAATAACCTTGCTCTGCAAACGCTGCTGGAACTGGTCAATCACCACGGCGGTGACGATCACCAGCCCTTTAATCACCATTTGCCAGAACTCGCTGACGCCCATCATCACCAAGCCGTCCGCCAGAAAAACGATCACAAAGGCGCCGATGATCGAACCGAATACCCTGCCGCGACCACCGCTGAGCGCCGTACCGCCCAGCACCGTCGCGCCGATGGCGTCCATTTCGAACATATTGCCGGTCATCGGGTGCGCGGTTTGCAATTGAGAAGCGATGACCAGCCCCACCAGCGCCGCACACAGCCCGGAAAACGCATAGACGAACATTTTCACTTTGACAATCGGCACCCCCGACAGCCGCGCCGCCGGCTCATTGCCGCCAATCGCATAGATATAACGACCCAGCGGCGTTTTCTTGGTGAGATAGATCCCTAACAACACGATGGCCAACATCAGCCAAATCGGGTTGTAAATCCCCAGAAAGGTGCCGGATCCCAGGGCCGCAAAACCGGTGTTGCCCAGCGCTTCCAGGCCCACCAGATTGGGATAGGTTTTGCCGTCCGCCGTCAGCAACGCCGCCCCACGCGCCACGTACATTGCACCCAGGGTGCAAATGAACGGCGCAACGCCGAGCCGTGTAATCAGCGTGCCGTTGATCAAACCCAACAGCACGCCCAACAACGCCACCGCGCCGATCACTTCAAAGACGTTGAGAAACAGCCGATTGCCATCCCACAGCGGGATACCGACGGTCAACAGCGCACCGGCAACCATCCCGCACAACCCCGCCACCGCGCCGACCGACAAGTCGATGCCGCCGGTAAGGATCACCAGCGTCATGCCAACCGCCAGCAGCCCGGTAATCGCTACGTGTTGCGTCATGATCAGCAAATTGGAGACGGTCAGAAAATTCGGCACCATGCTGCTGAAGAACAGCACCACCAGCAACAGGGCGATAAAGGTACGCGCCTGCAGCAAATACATATACAACCGATACTTGGTTTGCATTGCCTTATCCTTATGCATGAGGGGTTGAGGCGCGGATCAGCGTTTCGCGATCGGCCCGTTCGCGCGGCAGATCGGCCGTCAACTGCCCGTCCGCCATCACCATCACCCGGTCGGCCAGTGAGACCACCTCATCCAGCTCCGACGAAGAGAACATCACCGCCAACCCCTGACGCGCCATCGCGCCAATCAGGTGGTAAACGTCCGTTTTGGCACCAACGTCGATTCCGCGCGTCGGCTCATCGAGAAACACCACCTGCGGCCCGGTCAGCAGCGCCTTGCCCAACACCACTTTCTGCTGATTGCCGCCGCTCAGACTGGTGATTGGCAGCTCCCGGTCACTCACCTTGATCGCCAGTTTTTCGATCATGCCATCGACCAACGCGCACTCCCCGGCCGACGCCAACGGCCGTAGCGCATTACGCCCCAGGCTGGCCAGGGTCATGTTGGCCTTAATCGACATCATCTGCACCAGCCCCTCCGCCTGCCTGTCTTCCGGCACCAGCGCCATGCCCAACGCCATGCGTTGACGAAAACCCAACCGTTCCACGCTTTTGCCGTTGAGCAAAATGCGGCCTGCAGTCTGGCGCATCACGCCGTTGAGCACTTTGAACAGTTCGGTACGGCCGGCACCCAACAGGCCATAAATGCCGATCACTTCCCCTTTGCGCAGTGAAAAACTGACGTCGTTAAGGCAATAGCCGCCGTTTTCACGCGGCAGCGTCAGCTGTTCGACCTTCAGCACTTCATCCCCTTGCTCTGCCGCGCAATAATCAAAGTGCTTGCTCTTTTCCCCCACCATCTTTTCGATGATCCACGGAATGCTGACGTTACTGACCGGCTCGGCGGCAACAAAACGCCCGTCGCGAAACACCGTGATGCGATCGCCAATCTCCATCAGCTCTTCCAGTCGGTGAGAAATGTAGATGAGGGTGACGCCGCGTTTTTTCAGATCGGCGATCACCCGAAACAGCGTGCGCACTTCGGCCTGACTCAGCGCCGACGTCGGCTCATCCATGATCAGCACCCGGGTGTCCTTCGCCAGGGCACGGGCAATTTCAACCAGTTGCTGATGACCAATACCGAGGCTGCCCAACGACGTATGCGGATCGATATCCAACTCCAGCCGCTGCAGCAAGGACTTCGCCAGCTGATACTGATAGTCGACATTGATGCGGCCGCGCTGGAAGAACTCGTTGGCCATAAAAATGTTGTCCATGACCGACATGTTGGGGAACAGGTTCAGCTCCTGAAAAATAATGCTGATCCCGAGCCGCTCCGCCTGCTGCGTGGAGGTTAACGTCACCGCTTTCCCCTCCAGCTCGATGGTGCCCGAAGACGGGGTTTCCACCCCCGCCAACAGCTTCATCATGGTCGACTTGCCGGCGCCGTTTTCGCCGATCAGCACGTTGACCTGATTGCGAAACACTTGATAACTCACGCTATCCAACGCGGTGACGCCAGGATAGAGACGCGAAACGTTGCGCGTTTGAATAATGATCGAATCGCTCATCACACCCCCTTAAGGTTGAATGCGTACCGGCGTGATCAACAGCGGCTCGGCAGGCGCCTGCCAGCTGCTGAATACGCCATAGACGGTAATGTGGTCACCCACCTTGGGTTGGAAGCCGGTCAGTTCGTCGATCGAAGCCTGGTTAATTGCCCTGGCAAAATCGCCGAACAGCGCTTGGTCATTGAAATCGCTGTAACTCAGGCCGCGATAGCTGTCGCGCAACGCCGTGCCGCGATAAACCGGCCCGATCTGCACCTCTACGCTGCTGAGCGGCGCATCGGTCAGTTTGAGCGTTACTTTTCCGCTGCGTGAACGGGTGTTGACCGCCGCAATTTCACCGCTGACCTTAACGTTGAAATAACAAGGAAACTCCGGTTGAGCGCGGTACCCCAGCTGGCCGCAGGCGCTGTCAAAATCCTTGGCCTGGGCGATCCTGGCGATCAGCTCGCCCAGCGGCTGCGCCGTTTTGACCACTTGCGGGGCGATTTGACTGCGGTAAATCTCCGCCGCCTGCGCCACATGGGGATTCACCGGGGAGCGAAGCTCCGCCAGCTTTTTCTCCGAGACGATACGACAACCGCTCAACGCCAGGACGACGATGACGGTCAACGCAATGCGCATCGACATAACAACACCTCCGATCGCACCCCGCCCCCAGGACGGGGTGGTGAAAGACGCCGCTCAGCGCGGGTTACGGTTTGAAGTTGAAGTCACTGACTCGTTGTGCATTGTCTTTGCCGATCAGGATGCCGCGGAACATCACGCGCTCCTTGCCGGTATAGCTGCCGGATTGGAAATAGCCGTCCAGGATCTCAACACCCTGCGCGGCGATCGCCTGCGCCTGCAGCATCACGCTGGCGTAGAGGTTGCCGTTGAGAATGGCGTCGCGTTCATCGTTGCTGCCGTCGATGCCCACCACGGTGACATCCTGCCGGCCGGCGGCCTTCAGCGCCGCCACTGCGCCCAGCGCCACCGGGCCGTTGCCGCAAATCACGCCTTTGATGTCCGGATGCGCCTGCAAGATGCTGTCCATAATGCGTTTCCCCTCCAGCAGATTGCCCTTGGCATCCTGACGCGCCACGCTGACCATCTCAGGATATTGGTCGATCACGTTGTGGAACGACTGCGAACGCGTAACGCAGTTATTGTCCGCCAGATTGCAGGTCAGCTCGGCGTATTTGCCGGTTTCCCCCATTTTTTCCACAAACTGGTTGGCGACGTCCGAGCCGGCCTGGAAGTTGTTATGGGTGATCTGTGCCAACGCCACGCCATCGACCGGGATCTCGCGGTTGATCAGCACCACCGGAATACCGGCGTTTTTCGCCTGCTGCACGGCGGCGACGCTGGCCTGGGAATCGGCGTTATCCAAAATGATGCCCTGAACCTTGCGGCCGATAACCAGGCTGATGAGTTCCCCCTGGCGCTTGACGTCTTCACCGTGCGACAGCACCAGCGTCTGGTAGCCGAGAGACTTGGCTTTGGCCTCGGCCCCCTTGGCTTCCGCGGAGTAATAAGGATTGTCCAACGAGTTGACGAGGATGGCGATCGTGCCCTTTTCCGCCGCCATGGCAGAGGTGCAGGCAAAACCGGTGAGCAGGGTAAGGTAAGTGGCTATTTTTCTCATGATGGTGTTCTCTTATCGTTGTGTTGAACATCGTCTGGTGTTGGCGATCGCTGCGGTTGCCGCTTACCAAATGGTAAAACCGCCGTCGATCATCAGATCCGCGCCGGTGATCATGTCGCTGCCGTTGCTGGCAAAAAACAGGATCGCCGCTGCGATTTCATCGGTATAGGCAAAGCGCCCCAGCGGGATCAGCTTTTTCATCGCCTCGCCCTTCTCGCCGCGCCAGGCTTTCTCTCCCATAGGCGTCAGCACTACGGTGGGCGATAAGGTGTTGACGGTGATGCCGTGTGGCGCCCACTCTTTGGCCATCACCTTGGTCATGCCCAGCAGCCCCGCCTTGGCAGAGGTATAGGCACAGTGATCGTCAATGGCGATAGAGGCCGCCTGCGACGCGATGTTGATGATTTTCCCGCCGTGGCCGGCGGTTATCGCGCGGCGCGCCAATTCTTGCGAGCACAGGAAAGGCCCGGTGAGGTTGACCGCCAGATGGCGCTGCCACTCCTCGAGCGTGACCTCTGTAGCCGGCTGCAAATTAACGTAGCCGGCGCAGTTGACCAGGATATCGAGCCGGCCAAAGCGCCGCTCAGCCGCGTTGAAGGCGGCAACTACCGAGTCGGGATCGGTCACGTCACACACCTGACAGAACACCTGTTCTTCGCCCAACTCTCGTAGCGCCGCCGCGGCCTTGTCCTGTTCAAAGAGCGGGTACATCAACACCAGGCGCGCGCCCTTTTCCAACAGCAGGCGATTGGCGGCCATCGCGATGCCGCCCAAACCGCCGGTGATTACCGCAACCTTCCCTGCCAGCGACATCCGGCTATCGACACCGTAGCGTAAATTAACGTCGTATTCGTTCCGCTCCATCGCATTCCCCCTATTGCGTTAACTGAGCGTGCAATCCTGCCGCATCGATGGCGTATTGCCGCCGCAGCGCCGCCCGGCTGCTGCTGTGGGTAAATTCATAAGCCGGCACGCCCAGCGCGGTAAACGGCCGCGGCAGCTGATGCCGTAGCAACAGCTCACCGATGATGGTGCCCAGGCCACCGCTGAGAGCGTGCTCCTCCATGGTCAGCACCCGGCGGTGCGAACGCATCAACGCCACTACCGCCGCCTCATTGAGTGGCCAGAGCGAAGGCAGCGAGACGATGGTCGGGTTATCGCCCAATTCCAGCACCTTCATCGCCTCGTGCGCCACCGTCCCCAGGCAAAACACCAGGCTGTCAGAGCCGTGATGCAGCACCTCCGGCTCTCCGGGGCGGAAGTGATAGCTCGCGTTCAGCACCGGCAGCTTGTCGCTGTCCATACGGATATAGGCCGGGCCGGGTTGCGCGATGACATAACGGACAATCTCTGCCGCTTGCCGCGCATCCGCCGGCGCATAGACGCTGAGATTGCCCAGCGTGCGGGCGATGGCGATATCGTTCATGCAATGGTGCGTCGCCCCCAGCGGCCCATAGCCGAATCCGGCATTCAGGCCGAGCATTTTCACGTTGGTTGCCGTGTAGCAAACATCGTTTTTCATCTGCTCGTTAGAACGTGCGAACAGGAAAGGCGCGGCGTTGGCGGTAAAGACCGTGCGGCCGCTGAGCGCCATGCCGGCGGCCATGCCCACCATATTTTGTTCGGCGATGCCGACGTTCACCACACGCTCCGGATAAGCCTGCTCAAAGGGCGCGATTTTCGACGTGGACGTGGAGTCCGCCACCATCACGCTCAGATCTGCCCCCGCCAGCTGCTCTTCGATCAACGCCGTCACCACGGCATCGCGTAAATCCTGCATATTTACCCCTCCAGTTCCGCCAGCGCCTGCGCCAGCTGTTGTTCGTCCGGTACCGCGTGATGCCAGGCGGCAACGTTAGCCATAAACGACACGCCGTGCCCCTTTTCGGTATTGGCCAAAATCACCCGCGGCTTGTCCTGGCTCGGGCGTTGGATCGCCGCCACCAGCGCCGCCGGATCGTGCCCGTCGCATTCCAGGGTTTCGAAACCGAAAGCGCGCCATTTTTCCGCCAGCGGCTCCAGCGGCATGATGGCCTCTGTCTTGCCCGCCAGCTGCAGCCGGTTGCGATCGACGATGGCAATCAGGTTATCCAGCTTGAATTTGCTGGCCGCCATCGCCGCCTCCCAGTTGGATCCCTCCGCCAGCTCGCCGTCGCCCAGCAGCACGAACGCGCGGCGATGTGCGCGCCCGGCCAGTTTGTTGCCCAGCGCCAGCCCCACGGCGATCGGCAGGCCATGCCCCAAACCGCCGGAGTTGATCTCCACCAGCTCCGGCAGCTTCTGCCGCACCGGATGCCCGGCCAGCAAGGTGTCGTCGCCCATGAACTGATCGAGCACCGCCGGATCGAGCAGGCCCATCGCCGCGCAGCTGCAGTAAAAACCGCCGGCGCCGTGCCCTTTAGACAAAATGAACCGATCCTGATCGGGCCGGGCATTGCCGCGATCCATCACCGCCATATACAAGGTGCAGATGATGTCGATTTCCGACAGATCGGCGCCGGTATGGCCCTTGCCTGCCTTATGGTTCATGGTCACCACATATCGGCGCGCCTGGCGCGCCGTGTTTTTAATCGCCTGAAAGTCCATCGTCACCTCTGCATAAACGCCTTGATTATCGTTATCGCATCGAAAGCGATCCGTTAACTCACCACTGATTTTCGAATGGAAATCATATGCAGCAAAAACGATAATTAATGTGGGCAAGATCAAATTTCAAACAAAAGCACTTAACAGACAACGCCAAAACCCACACAAATCCATATATAACAATAAAATAAAAGACACCAGGCTGCTTTTCCTTAGTTTTTATCGTTGAAAATTGCGGACGCAATAGACTTTCGAATAAAAATCAATAGGGATTAGCCGGGTTTATCCATAGCTTTATCAATAATCGCAAGCTAAAATTCAGCGCATCAATAAGGAGTTGCCGTGGCAAGCCGCGCGGCGGAAACTGACAGGTGCAGGAGTCTTTCGATTGAAAAGCAAAAGCGAACAGCTGGCGGAAATGCAGCAACGGCGCGAAAAGATCCTCGACATGATCCGCGAAGACGGCTCGGCGACGGTCAAAATGCTTACCGATACCTTCAAGCTAACCGAGGCGACCATTCGTACCGACCTGCGGATCCTGCAGCAACAAGGCTATGTGCAGCGTTTCCACGGTGGCGCCACCCTGGTTGATGGCAAGCAAAATACCCACGCCATGCTGCTGGAACGCCAGGTTAACCTGACCGCCAAAGATCGCATCGGCAAGCTCGCCGCCGGTTTTATCGAACCGGGCGACACCATCATTCTTGATTCGGGCACCACCACCACGGCTATCGCCAATCACCTGAATCACATAAAGAAATTGTCCGTTATCACCACCGGCGTCAATATTGCGCTGCAGCTGGGTGGCGAGCCGGGCGTGAATATTTTGCTGACCGGGGGCTCATTCAAATTTCCCACGCTCTCCACTTCCGGGGACAAGGCCGCCAGCTTCTTCGAAAACGTGCTGGCGCAGAAACTGTTCCTCGCGACGGCCTGCATCTCGCCCCGTCACGGCCTCAGTTTCCCAAGCGAAACCGACATCAAACTGAAAATGGCGATGATCAATGCGGCCAACACGGTGTATGTGGTGGCCGACTCCAGCAAGATCGATAAGGTTTCAATGTTTGCGCTGCCTTGTGACTGGCAACATATCGACTATTTGATTACCGATAACGGAATTGGCGATGCCGCCAGGCGGGCATTTGAACAGGTAGGCGTTAAGGTATTGGTGGCAGACGCCTGACTGGCGCCTGCGAGAAGAATGCTTATTCCGGCTTGCGCGCCGCGATTTCCTGCTGCTCTTGTGGCGGCGGCGTCAGCGGGCCGAACCAGCGCTGCGCCAGCCAGCAGGTGACCACCACCAGCAGCCAACTGATCAGCGTAGCCATCGCCAGATCGCGCGGCCAGTGCATGCCCAGCAGCAGACGGCTGCCCATCACCCCCGTTGCCCACACCATCAGCAACGCAACGGTTTTATAATGGCGGCGCGGCCACAGCAGCCCTACGCCCAATAGCGCCCAGGTGGCGGCGAACATCGTATGCCCCGACGGAAACGCGAAGCCGGTTTCAAACTGCCAGTGCTTGCGCAGCCAGTTCGGCACCAGCGTCTGGTCTTGCAGTTGCTCGCGCACCAGCGCGCTGCGCTCTTTGCGATGCAGCGAATAGAAATATTTTCCGTCCACGCCGTGGGTTTGCTCGAGCCATACCACAAACGGCCGCGGTTCTTGCACCCGATCCTTGATCAGCGACTTGACCCCCTGCCCAATCACCAACGCGGCGGAAAGCAGGATCGCCAGACCGATGGCCGCCTTCAGCCGAAAGCGCAGGCACCACAAAAACCAACCGCAAAGGATAGCGCTGGTCAGAATGCCCCACGGCGAGGTTACGGTTTCGGTCACCCAGAACAGCGCTTTGAGCAGCCCCTCATTGCCGCCGGGCTGCCAATGCCAGCCGGAGGCCCATACCACCAGCGGCATCAACAGCAGCAGCAGCGCGCCGCCCGCCGTACGTTTTGCTATCTCATACATTCCCGTTTTCCTCTGCGTGAATCAGGCTGCAGTGTAACAAGAGTGCAATATTGATAACACGCGAAAAATTAAACAGATAGAAAACCTATCGCAATAATAGGTGGCCAGAAAACGCCATCTGCTGGTTTGCTGAGCACCGCCCGGCAAGAAGTTGTGGCAAAATAGCCGATAATTAACGAAATAGAGATCGGCGTAGCACGTTTTAGTCTTGGTCAATTTACTAAACCGGACTTAGGATGCGCCACAATGATTGAATCGTAGGTTTTTGTGGAGAGTGACATGCAGCTGAAACGGGTGGCAGAGGCTAAACTGCCGACACCTTGGGGCGATTTCCTGATGGTAGGATTCGAAGAACTGGCGACCGGACATGACCATCTGGCACTGGTATTCGGTGATATTTCCGGCGAAGCGCCGGTGCTCGCACGCGTGCATTCCGAATGCCTGACCGGCGACGCGTTGTTCAGCCTGCGCTGCGACTGTGGTTTTCAACTGGAAGCAGCACTGGAGCAGATTGCGGAAGAAGGCCGCGGCATCCTGCTTTATCATCGCCAGGAGGGCCGCAATATCGGCCTGTTGAACAAGATCCGCGCCTACGCCCTGCAGGATAAGGGCGCAGACACCGTGGAAGCCAATCACCAGCTCGGCTTCGCCGCCGACGAGCGCGACTTCACCCTGTGTGCCGACATGTTCAAACTGCTGGGCGTCGACGCGGTGCGTTTGCTGACCAACAACCCGAAAAAGGTCGAGATCCTGACCGAAGCCGGTATCAACATCAGCGAACGCGTGCCGTTGATCGTCGGTCGCAACCCGAAGAACGAACGCTATCTGGCCACCAAGGCCGCCAAAATGGGCCATTTGCTCGACCAGAAGTGATCGCCACCGCCGCGGAAACAATCAGGGCGCCTTACGGCGCCCTTTTTATTGATTAATTACAGCATTTTCCTGATCACATAGTGCAGGATGCCGTCGTTTTCGTAGTAAGTCAGCTCATTGCCGGTATCGATGCGGCAACGGGTATCGATCACTTCCTTACGCCCGTCGGTATAGGTGATATGCACCGGCACCGTCTGGCCCGGCTGCAGCTGCTGCAGGCCGCCGACGCTGATCTGCTCATCCCCGGTCAGCCCCAGGGTTTTGCGCGTCACCCCCTGCGGAAACTCCAGCGGCAAAATCCCCATGCCGATCAGGTTAGAGCGGTGAATACGCTCGAAGGATTCGGCAATCACCACCCGCACGCCCAGCAGGCGCGGCCCCTTCGCCGCCCAGTCGCGGCTGGAGCCGGAACCGTACTCTTTACCGGCGATCACCGCCAGCGGCACTTTCTCCTGCTGGTACTGCATGGCGGCGTCGTAGATAGACAGCTGCTGTTGTGACGGAATATGGCGGGTATAGCCGCCCTCCACGCCCGGCACCATTTCGTTGCGGATGCGAATGTTGGCGAAGGTGCCGCGCATCATCACTTCGTGGTTGCCGCGGCGTGAACCGTAGGAGTTGAAATCCTGCGGCGCTACGCCATGCTCGCTCAGGTAACGCCCCGCCGGGCTGTCGCGCTTGATGTTACCCGCCGGCGAGATGTGGTCGGTGGTCACCGAGTCGGCCAGAATCGCCAGAATACGCGCGTCTTTGATGTCCTGCACCGGATCCGGCTTCACCTGCATGGTGCTGAAGAACGGCGGATGGCGGATATAGGTAGAATCCTCCTGCCACTGATAGGTCGCCGAACCGGTCACCTGGATCGCCTGCCAGTTGGCGTCGCCATCGAACACTTCGCCGTATTCCTTGTGGAACATCTCGGTGCGCACTTCTTCCACCGCCTGAGCGATGTCCCGGCTGCTCGGCCAGATGTCCTTCAAATAGACCGGCTGACCGTCATTACCCTCGCCCAGCGGCTCTTTGGTCAGATCGATCTTCATGCTGCCCGCCAGTGCATAAGCCACCACCAGCGGCGGCGAAGCCAGCCAGTTGGTTTTCACCAGCGGGTGGATGCGCCCTTCGAAATTACGGTTGCCCGACAGCACCGCGCCAACGGTCAGATCGCCCTCTTTGATCGCCTGCTCGATCGGATCCGGCAGCGGCCCGGAGTTACCGATGCAGGTGGTACAGCCATATCCCACCAGGTTGAACCCCAGCTCTTCCAGATAGGCGGTGAGCTTGGCGCTGTCGAAGTAGTCGGTCACCACTTTGGAACCCGGCGCCAGCGAGGTTTTTACCCAGGGTTTGCTGCGCAGCCCTTTCTTGACGGCGTTTTTCGCCAGCAGGCCGGCCGCCATCATCACGCTCGGGTTGGAGGTGTTGGTGCAGGAGGTGATCGCCGCGATCACCACCGCGCCGTCGCGCAATTCGTGCTGCTGCCCGTCCAACGTAAAGGTTTTGCCGTCTGTCTTGGTCTTGTGGCCGCCGATATCCAGCTCGGTAGCGGCCTTGAACGCCTGCGGCACATTCGGCAGCGCGACGCGATCCTGCGGGCGTTTCGGCCCGGCGAGGCTCGCCTCCACCGTCGACATGTCCAGCGCCAGCGAGCTGGTGAAGACCGGCTCATCCCCCGGATTGCGCCACATGCCCTGCGCTTTGGCGTAGGCTTCCACCAGCGCGATTTGTTCGGCGCTGCGACCGCTGAGCTTCATATAGCCGAGCGTAACGTCATCCACCGGGAAGAAGCCGCAGGTGGCGCCGAACTCCGGCGACATGTTGGCGATGGTCGCCCGGTCCGCCAGCGGCAGATCGGCCAGGCCGTCGCCGTAAAACTCGACGAACTTGCCGACAACGCCGTGTTTACGCAGCATTTGGGTGACGGTCAGCACCAGATCGGTGGCGGTAATGCCCTCGCGGAGCTTGCCGGTCAGCTTGAAGCCGACCACATCCGGGATCAGCATCGACACCGGCTGGCCCAACATCGCCGCTTCCGCTTCGATGCCGCCCACGCCCCAGCCGAGGATGCCCAGGCCGTTGATCATGGTGGTGTGGGAATCGGTGCCCACCAGCGTATCGGGATAAGCCACACGGCGGCCGCTTTCGTCGCTGTGCCAGACCGTTTGGCCGAGGTATTCGAGGTTGACCTGGTGACAAATGCCGGTGCCCGGCGGCACCACGCGGAAGCGGTTAAAAGCTTTCTGCCCCCAGCGCAGGAAGGTGTAGCGCTCGTGGTTGCGCTGCATTTCGATACGCACATTGTCTTCGAAGGCGTTGTTATCGCCAAATTCATCGACGGTAACCGAGTGGTCAATCACCAGATCCACCGGCGACAGCGGGTTCACCTGCTCGACATTGCCGCCCAGTCGCCGTACCGCTTCGCGCATCGCCGCCAGATCCACCACCGCCGGGACGCCGGTAAAATCCTGCATCAGCACGCGCGCCGGACGGTAGGCGATCTCACGGTCAGCATGACCGGTTTGCAACCAGGCGACGATGGCCTTGAGGTCGTCAACCTGCACGGTATCGCCATCCACATGACGCAGCAGGTTCTCCAACAGCACTTTCATCGATTTCGGCAACCGGTCGATAGCACCCAGCTGCTTCGCCGCCAGCGGCAGACTGTAGTAGTAATATTCGCTATTCAGCGCAACCAGCTTATCCAGACTTGTTTCACGAAGATCGGACGACATAGCTCCTCCATTTCTTATTGTGACTAAAACAGGGTAATCAGTGAGGTCTTGTTTAAAGATACCACAAAGACAAGTTAACGTTTTGATAACAACACGATTTGATCACAACGATAGGCGGGAACAATCACAGAAGTTAATGTGAAGAGTGTCAGCGAGTTACCTTAACCGCCGCTCCTTGCCTGAAACACCAAAGCCGCATGAAACGGTTTCATCGAACATGCGCGATAATTTCAATCGGCATTTCCCGATACATCAGCGATATTGAACATTCTGACAATAAAGCACGCGCATGGAGCACATTTTGAATATCACCATCGATCCAACCTTCCAAAATCTAATGGTCGTGGCTACATCACTCATACCGTTGATTTTGTTTATCATTATTATCTACCGCACGCGCTCTGGTTATATTATGCTCAAATTCTTGTGGGATAAAGTTCTGCGCGGTAAGGGCAGCCAGTATGAGAGCATCAAAACATTCGACAGTGAACAGTATGAGGTGCATCGCTTTATTTACCATTACGGCATCAAGGTAAGAAACCTCACGGAAATTGAGGCAACGCTGCGTTGGATGAAGAACAAAGACGTCGCAATGCATGAGTTGCGGCGCATAAAGGACAGATTTACCCCTAAAGATCAGAAAATTAGGCTGGCAAGCGCGATGGAGTTTGCCATCCTTGCGGTATCTATCGTGCTTTTGTACTTCATTACCATTGCCGCAACGAAACTCACAATCACCAATGAAGCCTGGTATGAGTTCAAACAGACCACGCACAGTTTTCTGTTGGGCAAAGACTATGCGAAAAACTCAGATCTGTTTATTCCGTTTATATCAGACAAAAAATGGGAACTGACACGAGAGCAATGCGGCGCCCGTGATGCTTTTCAACGCGCCGCCGAGGTCGGCCTATTGGAAAGTGAGGTACAATCAATCTGTTATAAACTCACCAACGGTGATGACAGTGAACGGCGCGCCGATGTAAAAATACAAAAGAGAATAGGATGGACGCTTTTGGCATCAAGCCTTTATCTCCTTTACCTGGCTGTTATAACGATCGTCGCCGCCAAACGGGCCAAAACGTTGGATAAGCGTATCAATCAAGACGCTAACGCTTTACCTCAGTCTCAACCCCCGACGAATAACCAAGATGTGCCGTAAGCGGCAGCATACAAAACAGGAGGGACACCCCCTCCTGTTTTGGCCGACGCGCCACCAACCTGAACTTATTTAATCGGCAGCTTGATGTCCTTGAACATCGCTTCGATTTCTTCATTGGAGCGCAGCGCCACCGCGCTGTCGACGACGTCGCGCGTCAGGTGCGGCGCGAAGCGCTGAATGAAGTCGTACATGTAGCTGCGCAGGAAGGTGCTGCGGCGGAAGCCGATTTTAGTGGTGCTATATGTGAAGATATCGCGCGCATCCACCGTCACCAGATCCGGATCCTGCACCGGATCCACCGCCATGCTGGCGATCACCCCCACCCCCAATCCCAGACGCACATAGGTTTTAATCACGTCGGCGTCAGTGGCGGTAAAGACGATGCGCGGCGTCAGGCCGGCACGGTTGAAGGCGGTGTCCAGCTCCGAGCGGCCGGTAAAGCCGAAGGTGTAAGTGACGATCGGGTAAGCCGCCAGTTCTTCAATGCTGATGCTGCTTTTGCCCGCCAAAGGATGATCGGGCTTCACCACCACCGCACGGTTCCAGTGGTAGCACGGCAACATGATGAGATCGTCGTACAGGTGCAGCGCCTCGGTGGCGATGGCAAAATCGGCGGTGCCCTTGGAGACCGCTTCGGCGATCTGCGTCGGCGAGCCCTGATGCATGTGCAGCGACACGCGCGGGTAACGCTCGATAAAGCCCTTGATCACGTTTGGCAAGGCGTAGCGAGCCTGCGTATGCGTGGTGGCGACGTACAGCGAGCCTTTGTCCGGGTAGGTGTGTTCACCGGCAACGGCTTTGATGGCGTCTACTTTGGACAACACTTCACGCGCGATGCGAATGATTTCCTGGCCGGCGGGGGTGACCTGGGTCAGGTGCTTGCCGCTGCGGGCGAAAATCTGGATGCCCAACTCATCTTCGAGCATGCGCACCTGTTTACTGATGCCGGGTTGAGAGGTATAGAGCCCTTCTGCCGTCGAGGAGACATTCAGGTTGTGGTTAACCACTTCCACAATGTAACGAAGCTGCTGCAATTTCATATCTTATACCATCCTAGGTTAAACACTGCGGCTTACCCGCAGCCAGGTATATCGGTGTCGCCCCGGTATGCTGAAACTCACAAGCCATAAACCCCGTGTTCTACCCTGATGGTGAAGAAAACGCCGTTGTTAATAAGCTTTAATAATAAAAAAACTTTTTATATAACCACTATACCACGATGCAGCTTCAAGTATAGATCCGCGTCACACTATGATAACGATTATTTTGCATGGGTATCAACGTGAAACGGCGGTGTCGGAGGGATAAAAACAGCAAAGGATAGATCCGTTTGCCCCTTTTCACCAATAAAAAAACCAGCCGCCAGGGCTGGTTTTTCATCTTGCGGGCAGGACATCGGCCTTACTTCTTGCCTTCGACCCACTTGCCGTCCACGTAGAACGCGGACCAACCGGTCGCCTTGCCGTCTTTTTCAGAGGAGACGTACTGCTGCTTGGTTTTACGGCTGAAACGCACCAGCGTTTTGTTGCCTTCGGCATCCGCCACCGGCGCATCGGCCAGATAGCGCAGTTTCTCCGGCAGACGATCCTTGAAGCGAGCCAGCTCTTCCACCAACGGCGCGCGGGTCTCGCGCGATTTAGGGAAGGTGTTGGCCGCCAGGAACACGCCGGCAGCGCCGTCACGCAGCACGAAATAGGCGTCGGACTTCTCGCACGGGAGCTCCGGCAACGGCACCGGATCTTCCTTCGGCGGCGCGACATCGCCGTTACGCAGGATCTTGCGGGTGTTTTTGCAGTTCTCGTTGGTGCAGCCCATGTACTTGCCGAAACGCCCCATTTTCAGGTGCATTTCCGAACCGCACTTGTCGCACTCCACCACCGGGCCGTCATAGCCTTTCAGGCGGAACTCGCCCTCTTCGATCTCATAGCCGTCACACGCCGGGTTGTTACCGCAGACGTGCAGCTTACGCTGGTTGTCGATCAGATAGCTGTCCATCGCCGTACCGCATTTCTGACAGCGGCGGCGGGCGCGCAACGCGTTGGTTTCCGCGTCGTCGCCTTCGAGGATGTTGAGCACTTCCGCTTCAGGCACCAGGTTGATGGTGGTTTTGCAACGCTCCTTCGGCGGCAGCGCGTAGCCGGAACAGCCGAGGAACACGCCGGTGCTGGCGGTACGGATGCCCATCTTGCGGCCGCAGGTCGGGCAGTCGATGCTGGTCATCACCATCTGGTTAGGCCGCATGCCGCCTTCTTCCGGATCCTTCTCCGCCGTTTCCAGCTGCTCGCTGAAATCGACAAAGAACTCGTCCAGCACCGCTTTCCACTCGGCCTGGTTGTTGGCGACCTCATCGAGGCCGTCTTCCATGCGTGCGGTGAAGTCATAGTTCATCAGCTCGCGGAAGTTCTCTTCCAGACGATCGGTGACGATCTCGCCCATTTTCTCGGCATAGAAACGGCGGCTTTCCACCCGCACATAACCGCGATCCTGAATGGTCGAGATGATGGAGGCGTAGGTGGACGGACGGCCGATGCCGCGTTTCTCCAGCTCTTTCACCAGCGAGGCTTCGCTGTAGCGCGCCGGCGGCTTGGTGAAGTGCTGGCTCGGGATCAGTTTCTGCAGATCCAGCTCGCTGCCGATTTCGACGTAAGGCAAGGTGCGATCTTCATCGCCCTTGCGCAACGCCGGCATCACCTTGGTCCAGCCGTCAAAGCGCAGCGTACGGCCCTTGGCGCGCAGCTGATAATCGCCGGCTTTCACCGTCAGCGTAGTGGAATCGTATTGCGCCGGCGTCATCTGGCAGGCAACGAACTGGCGCCAGATCAGCTGATACAGCTTCTGCGCGTCCGCTTCCATGTCTTTGAGCTGCTCGGCGAGCACGTTCACGTCCGAAGGACGGATCGCTTCGTGCGCTTCCTGCGAATTCTCTTTGCTGCTGTACTGATTCGGCGCCTTCGGCAGGTATTTATCGCCGAAGTTGTCGCCGATATAGCCACGCACCATGTTGAGCGCATCCTGGCTCAGGTTGGTGGAATCGGTACGCATATAGGTGATGTGGCCGGCTTCATACAGCCGTTGCGCCATCATCATGGTTTTCTTCACGCCGAAGCTCAGGCGGGTGCTGGCGGCCTGTTGCAGCGTGGAGGTAATGAAAGGCGCGCCCGGCTTGCTGCTGGTCGGTTTGTCTTCGCGATCCAGCACCGTGTAGCGGGCTTTTTCCAGCAACTTGACCGCGGCGTGCGTCTGCTCGCGGTTGACCGGCTTGAACGGTTTGTCGTGCGCATGGGTCACTTCCATCTGCAGCGCGGTTTCACCCTTCGCCAGCAGATCGGCATGCAGCTCCCAGTACTCTTCCGGCACGAACGCCTTGATGTCGCGTTCGCGCTCAACCACCAGACGCACCGCCACCGACTGCACACGGCCGGCGGACAGGCCGCGGGCGATTTTTTTCCACAGCAGCGGCGAGACCATATAACCCACCACGCGGTCCATAAACCGGCGCGCCTGCTGCGCGTTGACGCGATCAATGTTCAGCTCGCCCGGCTGTTTGAACGCCTGTTGGATCGCGTTTTTGGTGATTTCGTTAAACACCACGCGGCTAAAGCGTTTGTCATCGCCACCGATCACTTCCCGCAGGTGCCAGGCAATGGCTTCCCCTTCGCGGTCAAGGTCGGTTGCGAGATAAATGTGGTCGGCGTTTTCCGCCAACGATTTTAACTCGGCGACCACTTTTTCTTTACCCGGCAGGATTTCATAATGCGCTTTCCAGCCGTGGTAAGGGTCGACGCCCATGCGATTTACCAGCGCCGCCTTCTCATCTTTTTTAACTTTTTTCTTGGCTTTGTCTTCGGTTGAGTCAGCGCTCTTTTTGCTGGCTGAGCCACTGGTCGGCAAATCACGGATGTGACCGACGCTGGACTTCACCACGTAGTCACTTCCTAAATATTTATTAATAGTTTTGGCTTTTGCCGGGGACTCAACTATTACGAGAGCTTTACCCATATTTACCTTTACCTAATTTATTTCTTCTAAAAAGAAGTCTTTTATCTCGCCGTGCCGCGGCAATTCGTGTCTCTTTTTTTATATTGCGGCAGTCTGGCAAGAGATCAACAGATTTTTTTCTTTTGGTTGCCCAACTGCTCAACCTGAACGCAAGTTGTTGATCCTGCCTGCTATTCACCCATGCCCCAGAAGTATGGCTGTGTGAGTTTTATTCATGGCGTAAACAAAACCTTCCACCCGACGCCGCAAAATCCCACACTGTACCTGATAAAAAGCGTCACGCAACCTAATTAGCATGGAAAGTCCGATTTCGCCAACCGGCGGCCGCCCATGGCCATCCAGACGGCAAATAAACCTTAGTCGGTTTGCGGATAAAAGCGAACCGGCGTTAGAATATGCGCAGAGTTTTTAGTTTGGAGTCTAATAAATGCGCACGAATACTGCACCTATCGGCCGCGAGGCCCTGCTGGCGGAAGCAAATAACATCATCCGCCAACACGAAGATTATCTGCATGGCATGATCGCCACCGACGTTGAACAAAAAAGCGGCGTTTTAGTTTTTCGCGGCGAATACTTTTTGGATGCCGATGGATTGCCCACCGCCAAAACCACCGCGGTATTTAATATGTTTAAACATTTGGCTCACCTGCTTTCGGAAAAATACCACCTGGTCGATTAAGACAAGAAAACGGGGGCGCCTGGCCCCCGTTGATTCGCGCTCTCGTTGCCGTTACAACAACGGCTTTTCCCCACGCTGCCACCAGCGCAGCAGCAAACGATCGACGCTTTCCGCCGCGCTGCCGGTGAAGCGATCCATCAGGCGTTTGCGGCGCGTATAGCGCACGGCGATCACTTCGTGGTTATCCAGCTCGGCGATCAGCAAATCATCGCTGGTGCCGATGGCGTCGATCAGGCCCTTCTCTTTCGCCTGTGAACCGAACCAGTGCTCACCGGTGGCGACGCTGTCGATGTCGAGCGACGGACGCTGCTCATGCACAAAGCGCTTGAACAGCTCGTGCGTTTCGTTCAGATCTTCTCGGAACTTCTCGCGCCCTTGTTCGGTGTTTTCGCCAAACAACGTCAGCGTGCGTTTAAATTGCCCGGCGGTGTGCAACTCCACGTCGATATCGTTCTTTTTCAACAGGCGGTGGAAATTCGGGATCTGCGCCACCACGCCGATGGAACCGATGATGGCGAACGGCGCCGCCACGATGCGATCCGCAACGCAAGCCATCATGTAGCCGCCGCTGGCCGCCACTTTATCCACCGCGACCGTCAGACGAATGCCGCCTTTGCGCAGGCGCTCCAACTGCGAAGCCGCCAGGCCGTAGCCGTGCACCACCCCGCCAGGGCTTTCCAGGCGCAACAGAACTTCATCCTGCGCCGACGCCACCGCCAGCACCGCCGAGATCTCTTCGCGCAGCGAGGTGACCTCGTGCGCGTCCATGCTGCCCTTGAAGTCCAGCACATACAGGCACGGCTTGGCCACTTCCACCGCGCCGGACTTGGCGCGCTGTTTCTTCAATTTGTCATCAGATTTAGTCTGCTTTTTGAACTGTTTCAGCCAAACCTTCTGCTCGGCGGCATCCATGCGCGCCAGGCGCATATCGCGCTGCATCTCGCGATACTGTTCGCCGAGATCGGTCAGCTGCAGCTCCCCTTTCTGGCGGCTCTTGCGTTGCCCCAAACTGACCGCCAGGATGGCCAACGCGGCGATGGCGAGCACCACCGTGGCGACCTTGGCCAGAAACAGGCCATAAACAGATATAAACTCCACAGATTCCGCCTTTATTTACAGGTTGTTAGTATGCTTATTTCCATTTTAGCCAACCGCAGCGGCTGCTGTCGCGGCTAAATGAAAATTCATTGCGCACAGAGCATCACTATGGGGACGATTTACGGCCGAACCAAGCCGCCACCGCCGCGCTTTTGTTACAAAAGAATGCCATTTCAGCCTGCTACGCATTGAAAATGCCCGCGGATTAAGGCATATAACACCCATTATTCATCAATATGATGAGACGGATTCGCTGCGCGGCCCGCAGACGGTCGAGCCTTCGCTCCCGCCCCGGCCTCGCGTTTCACCCTTGCTCCCCGATATCTGCGGGAGAACAGCCACCCAGGCGAGGATTTATCGTGCATTACCAACCCAAACAAGATCTGCTCGAACAACGTATCATTTTGGTCACCGGCGCCGGCGACGGCATCGGCCGTGAAGCGGCGCTGACCTACGCGCGCTTCGGCGCCCAGTTGGTGCTGCTGGGGCGCACCGAGAGCAAACTGCTGGCGGTACAACAAGAGATCGCAGCCCAGGGCGCTGCCCCGGCCCTGGTGGTGACGCTGGACTTGCTGCACGCCACTCAGGAGCAATGCCGGCAGATAGCCGACGATCTGGCGCGCCAGATCCCCCGCCTTGACGGCGTGCTGCACAACGCCGGCCTGCTCGGCGACATCGCGCCGATGGCCGACCTGTCGATGACCATGTGGCAAGAAGTGATGCAGGTTAACGTCAACGCCACCTTTATGCTGACTCAGGCGCTGCTGCCGCTGCTGCTGAAATCCCACGCCGGGTCGCTGGTGTTCACCAGCTCCAGCGTCGGGCGTACCGGCCGCGCAGACTGGGGTGCCTATGCGGTGTCGAAGTTCGCCACCGAGGGTATGATGCAGGTGTTGGCCGACGAGTACAAAAACCGCAATCTGCGGGTGAACTGCATCAATCCGGGCGGCACTCGCACCAAAATGCGCGCATCTGCCTTCCCGCACGAAGACAAGAACAAGCTGAAAACCCCGGCCGATATCATGCCGCTGTATCTGTATTTGATGGGCGAAGACAGCCGCCGCAAAACCGGCATGAGCTTCGACGCACAGCCGAACCGCAAACCCGGCGCAGCCGAATAATCAGGAGCGTTTCATGGCGGAAGATCGTCATCAACAGCGCCAGCAGCGCCTGAAAGAACAGGTCGATGCGCGCATCGCCGCGGCGCAGGACACCCGCGGCCTGCTGCTGGTGTTTACCGGCAACGGCAAAGGCAAAACCACCGCCGCCTTCGGCACCGTCACCCGCGCGGTCGGCCACGGCATGCGCGCCGGAGTGATCCAGTTCATCAAGGGCGAATGGCCCAATGGCGAAAAGAATCTGCTGCAGCAACACGGCGTTGAATTTCAGGTGATGGCCACCGGTTTCACCTGGGAAACGCAAAACAAGGCCGGCGACACCGCCGCCTGCCAGGCGGTGTGGCAGCACGGCAAACGCATGCTGGCCGACAGCAGCCTGGATCTGGTGCTGCTGGACGAAGTGACCTACATGCTGACCTACGGCTATCTGGAACTGGAAGAGCTGAAGGAAGCGCTCCTGCAACGCCCTGCGCATCAGACGGTGATCCTGACCGGGCGCGGCTGCCATCGCGATCTGTTGGAACTGGCGGATACGGTCACGGAGATGCGGCCGGTGAAACACGCGTTCGACGCGGGCGTGAAGGCGCAACAAGGGATCGATTGGTAACAAAACGTTCTGGCCCCGAACGGGGCCAGAACGGCGGGATTAGCTGCGTTTGCTTGGCTTGCCTGGTTTGCTGCCTGGCGCACTGCGGCGGCCGCTGCCGGCCACCTGCGAGTGGCGCTTGACCGCCCGGCGGATCTGATTGGCCTTCACGCGGCGGCGCTCACGCTCCACCGGCATTTTGCTGACCGTTTCCGGTTTCAACTCCACCAGCTCGCGCAGGTAGTTGATCGCCGGCAGATCCAGTTCGGCCCAGCCGCCGCGCGGCAGGCCTTTCGGCAGATCGATGTCGCCGTAACGCACGCGGATCAGGCGGCTCACCTGCACGCCCACCGCTTCCCACAGGCGACGCACTTCACGGTTGCGGCCTTCGGTCAGGGTCACGTTGTACCACTGATTGAGGCCTTCACCGCCCTGGAAGCTGATGGTGCGGAAGGCGGCCGGGCCGTCTTCCAATTGCACGCCTTTGCTCAGCTGCTTCACTTTCGCATCGTCGACCTGGCCGAACACGCGCACCGCGTATTCGCGCTCCACTTCACGGCTCGGGTGCATCAGACGGTTGGCCAATTCACCATCGGTAGTGAACAGCAGCAGACCGGAGGTGTTGACGTCCAAGCGCCCTACCGCCACCCAGCGCGAACCGCGCAGCTTCGGCAGGCGATCGAACACCGTCGGGCGGCCTTCAGGATCGCTGCGGGTACACAGCTCGCCTTCCGGTTTGTAGTAGGCCAGCACCCGGCAAACCACCTCTTCGGACTCTTTGATCGACAGGACATGACCGTCCAGACGAATTTTCATCGCCGGCGTCACTTCAACGCGATCGCCCAGCTTGGCGACCTTGCCGTCGACGCTGACGCGCCCGGCTTCAATCATGGTTTCGATTTCACGACGCGAGCCATGCCCGGCGCGCGCTAAAACTTTCTGTAACTTTTCGCTCATTGAGCAACCTCTAATGTCGCCTTCACAGGCGTCGGGGGGATACCGCCGTGGCCAACCGCCACCACGGTCATAATACGTTTATCAGGATCGAACCGCGTATTATACAGGCTTTCTAAGGTGTTGAAACCCACTTTATCGGCGGTGGCCCCCACAGGCGGCGTTCACGGCGCCAAAAAATCCTCCACTGCCCACAGCACCGCGTCAGGCCGTTCCAGAATACCGAGGTGAGTGCGGGCCTCCCCTAGACGCACCACGGAGAAAAACGGCTGCTCGGCGGCAAATGCCTGCTGTTGCCGCAGGTAGTCGTCGCGGCGATCCAACGAGTAGATGTGCCGGCACGGCGGCGGCGCGCTCATGCCCGCCAGGCGTTGCAGCGGCGAACCGAATTGCCGGTAGGCCTGTTCGATGGCCACCCCGGCGGCACGCCAAAGCCGGTAATCCTCCTGCGCCATCTCGACCTCCAGATGGCGTTTGACCCGATCGTGGCGGATGCCGCCCTGCCAAAAGTCGAACAAGGCGTCGCGTGCCGCCAGCCACTGCTGCGGCTGCTGCATGCGGCTCACCGCCGTAAAGAACGCCGGCTCCGGCTGCGTCATGATCCAGTCGAGAAACACCATGCCCCGTACCCGTTGCGGCAACGCTTCGGCCAACGCTACCGCCAGCCAGCTGGCGTGCGCCACCGACAGAGTGACCGCGTTATCCAAACGCAGCGCCGTCAGCAGTTGGCGCACATCCTCCAGCAAGTCGTCCGCCGTCAGCGACATCTCCGTGGCTTTTGAAGACAGGCCATGGCCGCGCCAGTCGATGCTGATCACCCGATAGCGTTCGGCCGCCAGAGCGATGAACGGCTCAAACACGGTTTTCGGTTCGCACCAGCCGGGCAGCAACACCAACGTGAGCGGCCCTGAGCCGACATCCTGATAGTCGAGTATCATGTTGGCACTGTGAAATGCGGTCATATTACCTCCTGCGCGTCTCTCCCCGACCCGTTCGGGGAATACCGACGGGGATAAGGTGACAGCGCAGCAGGTATTGATCTATTGAAGTTCGTGCGGAAAGCCCCCTGGGCGCACCTTATGAAAAAATGCGCACTAATTGGAATGGGAACTTAATGGCGCACGCAGGGATAGGCGGCGCTTAACGCCAGCATGATCACCGACGGTGCGGAATAATGCAGTTGCTCAGGATGCTCGTTCAAATACTGCATCACCGCGTCGGCGGCTACGCCGATGCTCATCCCGGCTTCCGGGCAGATATTGCGGTTGCCCTGCATGGAATAAGTATCGAATACGCCGGCGACGTATCCCATGAACATGCCGCCATTCAGCGCTTCGGCCACGGTGGCTTCACCGCTTTTATTTTTTACGTAACCGCTGGATTCCGCCAGCAGACCACTGCCCGAATAAAACCCCGCATTTGCCATTGAGGAAAATAATAAGGCCGCTAAAAAAGAAACCTGTTTAATCATTGCTGCGCATCCTGCCCATTATCAATTCTGAAGTCTTCAAGAATAGCGGCTTTCACGCGAAATAGCGTCGCTTCAGCCGATTTTCAGACAATGGGCAAGGTGGCAACAATTGACATCAACGGAAAGGCGCCGCGTCGCCCGCCCCCTCACGCACCACTTCCGGCGAGGATTCGGTCAGATCGATCACCGTAGTCGGCTGTTGGCCGAGGAAGCCACCGTGGATCACCAGATCGACCACCTTGCCCAAATGATCGTTGATCTCTTCCGGATCGGACTCGGCAAAATCATTGCCCGGCAGCATCAGGGTGGTGGACATCATCGGTTCGTTCAGCGCCTCCAGCAACGCCAATGCGATCGGGTTCGACGGCACGCGCAGGCCGATGGTTTTGCGCTTTTCATTCATCAGGCGGCGCGGCACTTCTTTGGTCGCTTTCAGAATGAAGGTGTAGTTGCCCGGCGTATTGTTTTTAATCAGGCGGAACGCCGTATTATCGACGTGCGCATAAGTCGACAACTCGGACAGATCGCGGCACATCAGGGTGAAATTGTGGTTGCCGTCCAACTGACGGATGCGGCAAATGCGTTCCATCGCCGCCTTTTCTTCCAGCATGCAGCCCAGCGCATAGCCGGAATCGGTGGGATAAACGATCACCCCGCCCTTGCGCAGAACCTCAACCGCCTGGTTAATCAAACGCGGCTGTGGGTTGTCCGGGTGAATATAAAAAAGCTGACTCATGACTTGCTCCTAAAATGATGCCCGCGCGCGTTGCCACGCGCGAAAAATCAGACCGCCTCGCCAGGCTGCGGCCAATCGCGCCACACCGGCTCGACCCCGCCCGGGAGCCACAGTTTGCGGCCCAGTTCGATCCACGAACAAGGCTGATGAAAATCAGAGCCTTGCGAGGCCAACAGGCGGTAGTCCTGGGCGTATTTCGCCAACTGCGAGCGCTCATGCGGCGCCTGCTGACACTGCGCCACTTCCATGGCGTCGCCGCCGTGTTCGGCGAAATGCGCCAGCAAACGTTTCAACCACTTCGCGGTCAGATCGTAACGGCCGGGATGCGCTATCACCGCCTGGCCGCCCGATTGATGAATCGCATCAATGGCTTGTTCTATTGTACACCACTGCGGCGGCACGTAGCCGGTTTTGCCTTTGGCCAGATATTTCTTGAACACCTGCGCCATGTTGTCCGCCACGCCAATCTCCACCAGGTATCGGGCGAAATGGCCGCGGGTCACCGCACCGGCCCCCGCCAACCGCTGGGCGCCGGCATAGGCGTCGGGAATGCGCGCTTTACCCAGACGCGCGCCGATCTCCTGTGCCCGCCGGTTGCGACGTTCGGTTTGTTCCGCCAATAGCGCCACCAGCGCCGGGTGCGCGACGTCCATGCCCAACCCAACGATATGAATTTCATGGTTCTCCCACAGCGTCGAGATTTCCACCCCGTTGACCAGCCGCAGCGGCAACGCCTGCTCCGCAATGGCGGCGGCGGCCTCAGCCAAGCCTGCGGTAGTGTCGTGATCGGTGATCGCCAGCACGCCCACGCGCATCTCTACCGCCCGCAGCACCAGCTGCGTCGGCGTCAGGTAGCCATCGGAGGCGGTCGTGTGGCTGTGGAGATCGTACAGAGTAAAAGCGGTGGATGGGGGGTTACTGTCTGTCAAAACGGCTATCCGGCAATGGCTTGGCTTTCTATCATACCCGCGATCGGCGGCCGGACGGAAATCTATTCTGCGCCAGGCAGACGATGAATAGAATTCACGCTGATCGCTAAAACATTGTGCAAAAAGAGGGTTGACTTTGCCTTCGCGAACCAGTTAACTAGTACACAAGTTCACGGCAACGGCCGTGTCGGATGAGAGTTAACAAAGAGAGTCTGCAAATGAACACATACATTTCTCTTCACGGTTGGTGGCGTACCTCCCTCTTGCGGGCGGTGTAATCGCGCATAGCTGTCATCTGACAATGCAGATTTCCTGAGCCCGCACCTGATGCGGGCTTTTTTATGGACAGAATTCACTGGAACCACCGATGATGAACACCAAACCACAACTGACATTGCTGAAGGCGCAAGCCAGCTACCGGGGCGATCCCACCACCCTTTTCCACCAGCTGTGCGGCGCCCGTCCGGCCACCCTGCTGCTGGAGTCGGCGGAAATCAACAGCAAACAGAATCTGCAGAGCCTGCTGGTGATCGACAGCGCGCTGCGCATTACCGCACTGGGCCACACCGTCAGCGTGCAGGCGCTCACCGCCAACGGCGCGGCGCTGCTGCCGCTGCTGGACGAAGCGCTGCCGCCCGAGGTGCGCAATCAGGCACGCCCTAACGGCCGCGAGCTGACCTTCCCGGCGATCGACGAGGTGCAGGACGAAGACGCGCGCCTGCGCTCCCTGTCGGTGTTCGACGCACTGCGCACACTGCTGACGCTGGTGGACTCCCCGGCGGACGAGCGCGAAGCCGTGATGCTGGGCGGCCTGTTCGCCTATGATTTGGTCGCCGGTTTTGAAAACCTGCCGGCGCTGCGCCAGGATCAACGCTGCCCGGACTTTTGCTTCTATCTGGCGGAAACCCTGCTGGTGCTGGATCATCAACGCGGCTCGGCCCGTCTGCAGGCCAGCGTCTTCAGTGAGCAGGCGAGTGAAGCGCAGCGTTTACAGCACCGCCTGGAACAGCTGCAGGCTGAGTTGCAACAACCCCCGCAGCCAATCCCGCACCAAACGCTGGAAAACATGCAGCTGAGCTGTAACCAGAGCGACGAAGAGTACGGCGCGGTGGTCAGCGAGCTGCAGGAAGCGATCCGCCAGGGCGAGATTTTCCAGGTGGTGCCGTCGCGCCGCTTTTCCCTGCCATGCCCGGCGCCGCTGGCGGCCTACCAAACGTTGAAAGACAATAACCCCAGCCCGTACATGTTCTTCATGCAGGATGATGACTTCACCCTGTTCGGCGCTTCGCCGGAGAGCGCGCTGAAATACGACGCGGGCAATCGCCAAATCGAAATCTACCCGATCGCCGGCACTCGCCCACGCGGCCGCCGCGCCGATGGGTCGCTGGATTTGGATCTCGACAGCCGCATCGAGCTGGAAATGCGCACCGACCACAAAGAGCTGGCCGAGCACTTGATGCTGGTCGATCTGGCGCGCAACGATCTGGCGCGCATCTGCCAGGCCGGCAGCCGCTACGTGGCCGACCTGACCAAGGTGGACCGCTATTCGTTCGTCATGCACCTGGTTTCCCGGGTGGTGGGCACCCTGCGCGCCGATCTCGACGTGCTGCACGCCTACCAGGCCTGCATGAACATGGGCACCCTCAGCGGCGCGCCGAAAGTGCGGGCGATGCAGCTGATCGCCGCCTCCGAAGGCACGCGCCGCGGCAGCTACGGCGGCGCAGTGGGCTACTTCACCGCCACCGGCGATCTGGATACCTGCATCGTCATTCGCTCCGCCTACGTTGAAGACGGCATCGCCACCGTGCAAGCCGGCGCCGGCGTGGTGCTGGATTCCATCCCGCAGGCGGAAGCCGACGAAACCCGTAATAAAGCCCGTGCCGTGCTGCGCGCCATCGCCACTGCGCACCATGCCAAGGAGGTGTTCTGATGGCCGATATCCTGCTGCTCGACAACGTCGACTCCTTTACCTACAACCTGGTCGATCAGCTGCGCGCCAGCGGCCACCAGGTGGTGATTTACCGTAACCAGATCGCCGCCGAGGTGATCATCGAGCGTCTGCAACAGATGGAACAGCCGGTGCTGATGCTGTCGCCCGGCCCTGGCGCCCCTTCCGAAGCGGGCTGCATGCCGGAACTGCTGCAGCGTCTGCGCGGCCAACTGCCGATCATCGGCATCTGCCTCGGCCACCAGGCGATCGTCGAAGCCTATGGCGGCCAGGTCGGCCAGGCGGGCGAGATCCTGCACGGCAAAGCCTCGGCGATCGCTCACGATGGCGAAGGCATGTTCGCCGGCATGGCCAATCCGCTGCCGGTGGCGCGCTACCACTCGCTGGTCGGCAGCAATATCCCGGCCGATCTCACCGTCAACGCCCGTTTCGGCGAAATGGTGATGGCAGTGCGCGACGACCGCCGCCGCGTGTGCGGCTTCCAGTTCCACCCGGAATCGATTCTGACCACCCACGGCGCGCGCCTGCTTGAGCAGACCCTGGCCTGGGCGCTGGCGAAGTAATATAAGGAACACGACGATGCAACCTATTCTTGAGAAACTGTACCGCGCCGAGTCGATGAGCCAGCAGGAAAGCCAGCAGCTGTTCAGCGCCATCGTGCGCGGCGAGCTGGAACCGAGCCAACTGGCGGCGGCGTTGATCAGCATGAAAGTCCGCGGCGAGCGCCCGGAAGAGATCGCCGGCGCCGCCAAAGCGCTGCTGGACGACGCTCAGCCGTTCCCGCGCCCTGACTATCTGTTCGCCGATATCGTCGGCACCGGCGGCGACGGCACCAACAGCATCAATATTTCCACCGCCAGCGCCTTCGTGGCGGCGGCGTGCGGCGCGAAGATCGCCAAACACGGCAACCGCAGCGTTTCCAGCCGTTCCGGCTCTTCGGATCTGCTGGCGGCGTTCGGTATCCGTCTGGATCTGCCGGCGGAAGAAGCGCGCAAGGCGTTGGACGATCTTGGCGTGTGCTTCCTGTTCGCGCCGCAGTACCACACTGGTTTTCGTCACGCCATGCCGGTGCGCCAGCAGCTGAAAACCCGCACGCTGTTCAACGTGCTGGGCCCGCTGATCAACCCGGCGCGCCCGCCGCTGGCGCTGATCGGCGTTTACAGCCCGGAACTGGTGCTGCCGATTGCCGAAACCCTGCGCGTGCTGGGTTATCAGCGTGCGGCGGTGGTTCACGGCGGCGGCATGGACGAGGTGGCGATCCACGCCCCGACGCACGTGGCGGAATTGAACAACGGCGAAATCAGCAGCTACCAGCTCACGCCGCAGTCCTTCGGATTGGAAACCTATCCGCTGGAAGCCTTGCTGGGCGGTACGCCGGAAGAAAACCGTGACATTTTGGCGCGGCTGTTACAAGGTAAAGGCGAGCCGGCGCACGCCGCGGCGGTCGCGGCCAACGTCGCGTTGCTTCTGAAGTTATTCGGACATGAAGACCTGCGCCAAAATGCGCGGCAGGCACTGGATATGATCAACAGCGGGCAGGCCTATGAGCGTGTCATCGCACTGGCGGCAAGAGGATAAATGATGCAGGAAACCGTGCTACACAAGATTGTCCGCGACAAAGCGCAATGGATCGCGGCGCGACAACAGCAACAGCCCCTGGCCGGCTTTCAGAACGACATCGTGCCGAGTGAACGCAGTTTCTATCACGCGCTGCAGGGCACCCGGACGGCTTTCATTCTCGAATGCAAGAAGGCCTCGCCTTCCAAAGGGCTGATTCGCGAGAACTTTGATCCGGTAGAGATCGCCACGGTGTATAAAGATTTCGCCTCGGCGATCTCGGTGCTGACCGACGAGAAATACTTCCAGGGCAGCTTCGATTTCCTGCCGCTGGTCAGTAAAGCCGTCAGCCAACCGGTGTTGTGCAAAGACTTTATCATCGATCCGTATCAGATTTACCTGGCGCGCTACTATCAGGCCGATGCCGTCCTGCTGATGCTGTCGGTGTTGACCGACGACCAGTATCGCCAACTGGCGGCGGTAGCCCACAGCCTGAATATGGGCGTGCTGACCGAAGTGATCAGTGAAGAAGAACTGCAGCGCGCGATCGCGCTGGAAGCGCGCGTGGTCGGCATCAACAACCGCGATCTGCGCGATCTGAGCATCGATCTGAACCGCACCCGCCAGCTGGCGCCGCGCGTGCCGCATGGCGTGACGGTGATCAGCGAGTCAGGCATCAACAACTATGGGCAGATCCGCGAGCTGAGCCATTACGCCAACGGCTTCCTGATCGGCAGCGCGCTGATGTCGGAACCCGATCTGCGCGCCGCCGTGCGCCGCGTGATCCTCGGCGACAACAAAGTGTGCGGCCTGACCCGTCCACAGGACGCCGCCGCCGCCTATCAGGCCGGCGCCATCTACGGCGGGCTAATCTTCGTCGGCCGTTCGCCGCGCTATGTGGACATCACCCGCGCCCGCGAAGTGATCTCCGGCGCGCCGCTGAAGTATGTCGGCGTGTTCTGCGACGCCCAGCTCGATACCGTGGCGTTGACCGTTGAGCGCCTCGGGCTGCACGCGGTGCAACTGCACGGCGCGGAAGACCAGGCCTATATCAGCGCCCTGCGCGCCCGTTTGCCGGCCGATTGCCGCATCTGGAAAGCGCTGAGCGTGAAAGATCGGGTGCCGGCGCGCGATCTGCAGCATGTCGATCGCTACCTGCTCGACAACGGCGCCGGCGGCACCGGCCAACGCTTCGACTGGTCGGTATTGCAAGGCGAAGATCTGACTAACGTGATGCTGGCGGGCGGCCTGCGCGCCGACAACTGCGTCGAAGCGGCCAAGCTCGGCTGCGCCGGGCTGGACTTCAACTCCGGCGTGGAAAGCGAACCGGGCATCAAAGATCCCGCGCGCCTGGCCTCGGTCTTCCAGACCCTGCGCGCCTACTGAATACGGCTCTATATTAATAACGGATAATAACGGGAACTCTCATGACGCTGCTTAACCCCTACTTCGGCGAATTTGGTGGCCAATACGTGCCGCAAATTCTGATGCCGGCCCTGAAACAACTGGAAGAAGCCTTTGTCAGCGCCCAGCGCGATCCGGCGTTTCAGGCGGAATTTATCGATCTGTTGAAGAACTACGCGGGCCGCCCGACGGCGCTGACGCTGTGCAAAAACCTCACCGCCGGCAGCAACACCAAGCTTTATCTGAAGCGTGAAGACCTGCTGCACGGCGGCGCACACAAGACCAACCAGGTGCTGGGTCAGGCCTTGTTGGCCAAGCGCATGGGCAAAACCGAGATCATCGCGGAAACCGGCGCTGGCCAACACGGCGTCGCGTCGGCGCTGGCCTGCGCGCTGCTCGGCCTGAAATGCCGCATCTATATGGGCGCCAAAGACGTCGAGCGCCAGTCGCCGAACGTCTTCCGCATGCGGCTGATGGGCGCGGAAGTGATCCCGGTGCACAGCGGCTCCGCTACGCTGAAAGACGCCTGCAACGAAGCGCTGCGCGACTGGTCCGGCAGCTATGAAACCGCCCACTATATGCTCGGCACCGCCGCCGGCCCGCACCCGTACCCCACCATCGTGCGTGAATTCCAGCGCATGATCGGCGAAGAAACCAAAGCGCAGGTGCTGGAGCGCGAAGGCCGCCTGCCTGATGCCGTCATCGCCTGCGTCGGCGGCGGCTCCAACGCCATCGGCATGTTCGCCGATTTTATCGATGATGCCGACGTTGGGCTTATCGGCGTGGAACCCGCCGGCCTGGGCATCGAGACCGGCCAGCACGGCGCGCCGCTCAAGCATGGCCACGTCGGCATCTACTTCGGCATGAAAGCGCCGATGATGCAGACCGCCGAAGGCCAGATTGAAGAATCCTATTCAATCTCCGCCGGGTTGGACTTCCCGTCCGTCGGGCCGCAGCACGCCTTCCTGAACAGTATCGGCCGCGCCGAATACGTGTCGATCACCGACGACGAAGCGCTGGAAGCGTTCAAGGCGCTGTCGCGCCATGAAGGCATCATCCCGGCGCTGGAATCCTCACACGCCCTGGCGCACGCGCTGAAAATGATCCGTGAAACGCCGCAGAAAGAACAGATCCTGGTGGTCAACCTGTCCGGCCGCGGCGACAAAGACATATTTACCGTTCACGACATTTTGAAAGCACGGGGAGAAATCTGATGGAACGTTATCAGCAACTGTTCAAACGCCTGGAAAGCAACAAGGAAGGCGCCTTCGTCCCGTTCGTGACGCTGGGCGATCCTAATCCGACGCTGTCGCTGCAGATTATCGACACCCTGATCGAAGCCGGCGCGGACGCGCTGGAGCTGGGCATCCCCTTCTCCGATCCGCTGGCGGATGGCCCAACCATCCAGAGCGCGACGCTGCGCGCTTTCGCCGCCGGCGTCACGCCAACCCAGTGCTTCGAGATGCTGGCGGCCATCCGCCAGAAGCACCCGACCATTCCCATCGGCCTGCTGATGTACGCTAATCTGGTGTTCCATAAAGGCATCGATGGGTTTTACCAACGCTGCGCCGAAGTGGGCGTGGATTCGGTGCTGGTCGCCGACGTGCCGTTTGAAGAGTCTGCGCCGTTCCGCGCCGCCGCCGCTCGTCACGGTATCGCACCCATCTTCATCTGCCCGCCGAACGCCGATGACGATCTGCTGCGCGAAATCGCTTCGCACGGCCGCGGCTATACCTACCTGCTGTCGCGCGCCGGCGTCACCGGCACCGAAAGCCGGGCGCAGCTGCCGCTGCATCACCTGGTGAACAAGCTACGCGAGTATCACGCCGCGCCGCCGCTGCAGGGCTTCGGCATCTCCGAGCCCGAGCAGGTGAAGGCCGCGCTGCAGGCCGGGGCCGCCGGCGCGATCTCCGGCTCGGCCATCGTCAAAATCATCGAACAGCACCATGCCAACCCGGCGGAGATGCTGACCAGGCTGGCGGCCTTCGTCAGCAATATGAAGCGCGCCACCCGGGCGTGATCCTCTCCAGCGAGCGCCCCGCCGGCGCTCGCTTTAACAGCTTGTTTCCCCTCAAAGTTTGTTCCATTTATTTACAGCAAAAATTTGAACAAACGCAGGTCTTGTCTCACAATGAACTTTGTTCGCTATGCATTTCTTCGTTTGATTTGGGGAATGCGCTCGCTGCGGCGAAAAACCGTACGAGTTTCAACCATAACATTGCATGGAGAGTAATTTATGAAGCTTTTTAAAACCCTTTCGGCCTTGTGCATGGCCGCCGTTGTGGCGGTCGCGGTGAGCGCTTGCGCGCCGACGGCGAAATCTGAGGGAACGGGCGGTTATATCGATGACACGGTGATCACCACCAAAGTGAAATCGGCACTGCTGGCGGATAAAAACATCAAGTCACGTGAGATCAGCGTGGAAACCTTTAAAGGGCGCGTTCAGCTGAGCGGTTTCGTGACGTCCAGCGATGACGCCAATCGTGCGGTGCAGGTCACTCGCGGCGTTGCCGGCGTGAAATCCGTTGAAAACGTGATGCAACTTAAATAATACCGACACAGGGAGGCGCAACGCCTCCCTGTTTGTGGCCTTCATCAGAAGCGGTAACCCGCCCCGAACATGAACACCCACGGATCCAGACGCGTATCGAAGCTGTGGTGCCCACCGTTCGCATCGTTGAAGCGAGTTTTGGTTTCGATGTTCATCCACCACACCGACATGTTCAGCATCCAGTGCTCATCCAGGTTGTAATCCAGGCCGGCCTGCGCCGCCACGCCCCAGGAATCTTTCAGATCGAGGTTGCTCAACCCGGCGCTTTTGCCGTAGTCATTGAACTTCTCGTCAAAGAAAGTGGTGTAGTTAACGCCGACGCCCAGGTAAGGACGCAGCTTATCCTGCTTGTCGCCGAAATAGTATTGCGCCATCAGCGTAGGCGGCAGTTGGTGAACGGTCGCCAAATCAGTGCCGCCCAGCGTAACCTTGTGGCGGAATGGCGTCGCGGCCAACAACTCAACGCCGATGTTGTCCGTCACCATGTAACCGAAGGTCAGACCGAGCTGGGTGTTGTTTTTCGCATCCAGCGAACCCAACCCCAGCACGTTGTCCGAACCTGCATTTGGACGCACCGTCGCGGTGCCCGCGCGGAACAGGAAATCACCGGCCTGATGCGCACTTGCCAACATAGGCGCCATCATCGTCGCCAATACCATCAGAGTTGTCTTTTTCATTATCCATTCCATTTGTGTGGTTAATCGCTCGAGGGGGAATATACCTACTTTCGGGTATTTGTGATCCCATCGAGATCACATCTTATGTGTAAAAATTTAAAATCCTACTAAAAACAAGGTTACCTAACCGTCTAATAAATCAAGGATTGATCTGCATCAAAAAATCGATTTTGTTGCAAATTATCTACATGTTCAAATTTCTGTTGCGGAGAAAAATGCGGCTGAGGTAACTTCATTTTCCGTGTTGGTTTTGGTTGGTGCCGTGAGGAGTCGGTGGGCAATCAAGATGAGCGAAATCCTTAATCCCTGTGTCAGCTGCGGCGCATGCTGCGGTTATTTTCGAGTGTCATTCTATTGGGCCGAAGCCGAAGACGGCGGCGGCACCGTTCCCCTTTCCTTAACAGAGCCTTTGACCCCGTTCCTGCGCTGCATGCAGGGGACCAACAGCAAGTCCCCCCGCTGCAGCGCGCTGGACGGTGAAATAGGTAAAGCCGTTTCCTGCTCGATCTACCTTAATCGGCCCAGCCCGTGCAGGGAGTTCGATCAGTCCGGTGAAAACGGACTGCGCAACGAAGCCTGCGATCGCGCCCGGGAACGCTACGGCCTGCCGCCGTTGCCGGTGCCCTTGCCGCTTTCGCTGCCTGAGACGACGATCGTTGAAGAAATAGGCGTAGTGCAATTCGCGGGGTGCCACAGCGGCGTGGAACAGGGTACAATCACCCACTGATTTATCTCTGTTTTCCCGACGCCAAGGAGTCTGCATGCCTATCACGGCCAACGCTTTGTACCGTGACAGTTTTAACTTTTTACGCAACCAACTGGCCAGCATCCTGATGCTGGCGTTGTTGACAGCGTTTATCTCCGTGCTGCTGAATCAGGCCTTCAGCCCTGATGCCGAACAGTTGGCGACGCTCGCTGCCACCACCAGCGATTTCGCCTCGTCTACCGGCATGGGCATTCAGGAAGTGATCCAGCAGATGACGCCGGAACAGCAGATGGTGTTGCTGAAAGTGTCGGCGGCCGCCACCTTCTCTGCGCTGGTCGGCAACGTGCTGCTGGTCGGCGGGATGCTGACGCTGATCCGTCTGGTGTCGCAAGGGCAACGCACCAGCGCCCTGCGCGCGCTCGGCGCCTCGGCGCCCGACTTGCCGCGCCTGCTGCTGCTGCTGTTTATCTGCACCCTGCTGATCCAGCTCGGCCTGACGCTGTTTGTGGTGCCGGGCGTGCTGATGGCTATCGCCTTCGCGCTGGCGCCGGTGATCGCCTCCGTCGATAAAAAAGGCGTGTTCGCTTCGCTCAAGCTGAGCAGCAAATTGGCCTTCGCCAATGCGCGCGTGATTGTGCCGGCGATGATGCTGTGGCTGGCGGCTAAGCTGCTGGTGCTGTTCCTGGTGAGCCATCTGTCGGTGCTGACGCCGAACGTCGCCAGCGTGGTGCTGACCGCGTTGAGCAACCTGGTCTCCGCCCTGCTGCTGATCTACCTGTTCCGGCTGTATATGCTGCTGCGCGGCTAACGCCGGCGTAAGCAAAAACCAAGGGGCACGCTTCGGCGCGCCCCTTTTTTGTTTACCCCACCACGGCGGCTTCCGCCTGCTCCTTACTCTGAATCAGCTTCAGCGCCAGGTACAGATCCGGCACCAAAATCAACTCTTTATCGCGTCCTAAGCGGTTGATGCGGAACCAACGCGTCAGTTCGGTGCGACGCCCCGCCAGCACCAGCCTTACGTTACGCTGTAACAGATCGCGTTTCAGTTCATCGATGGCCGCCAGCACGCTGATATCGGCATGGGTAAAACTGGCCACCGCATCCACCACCACCCAACGCGGCTGGAACGGCGTGCCGTCGACCAAATTGAGGATACGGCGTTTGAAATACGCCACGTTGAAATAGGTCAGCGGCGAATTGAAGCGATACATCATGACGCCAGGTACCGCCTTCACCCCATTGTTATTGCCCATGGAATGGATCATACCTTCATCGTTGACGCCCAGCAGTTGTTCCGTCGGCCGGAAGACGGTGCGCAGAAACTGCATCAGCCCCAGCAACACCGCCAGCCCGATGCCGCTGATCACGCCCACCAGCAGCACGCTGAGGAAGGTAAACAGCGCCAGGCGGAACGCCTGCGCGTTGCGACGGCGCAAGATCCAGATGCCGCGAATGTCCAGCAGCGACCAGGCCGCATACATCAGCACCACACCCAATCCCGCCACAGGAATAAACTGCAGCGGCGCCATCAGGAACAGCAAGACAAAGGCGATGACAGCGGCGGCGATGATCGACACCAACTGGCTCTTGCCGCCGTTGGCGTCATTCACCGCGGTGCGAGAATCTGCGCCGCTGATGGCGAAACCTTGCGACAGCGCAGAGACGATATTCACCAGTCCCAGCGCGCGAAACTCAGCGTCGGCGTTCACCTCATAACCGTTTTTGGCGGCGAAGCTGCGGGCGGTGAGCATCATGCTGACAAAGCTCACGACCGCCAGGTTAAGCGCCGGGATCACCATATCGCGCAGCAAACCGGGCTGGAAGTCCGGCCACTGGACGATCGGCAGCACGCCGCTGAAACCGCCCACAGTCACCACGCCATGCTGCTGCAGGCCGCCCGCCCAGGTCACGAACGCCGCCAGCACGATAGCGAACAGCGGCGCCGGCCAATTAGGCCGCCATTTTTTAAATCCAAGCAGCGTCACCAGCGTCAGCAACGACACCGCCATCGTCAGCCAGTCGCTGTGCAGCAGGTTACCGGGCAGCGCGTAGATGCGCTCGATCAACTGTGCCGGGCGCATCGTAAACCCCAACACCTTGCCGATCTGATCGACGATAATGGTGATCGCCACCCCGTTCAGCAGCCCGCTGAGGATCGGCCGCGACAGCAGATCCGCCAGCGCCCCCAGCTTGAACCGGCTGGCCAGCAGGCACCAACCGCCCATCATGGCGGTCATCATGATGGTCAATTGCCAATGGCGTTCCATATTGCCCGCCGCCAGCGGCGTCACCACCGCGGCGATCACCGCACAGGTGGCGGCATCGGGCCCGACGATCAGCTGCCGTGACGAGCCGAACAGCGCATAGGCCACCATCGGCAAGACGCAGGAATAGAGCCCCACCACCGGGCTGACCCCGGCCAACTCTGCGTAGGCGATAGCCACCGGCAACGCCACGGCGGCGACGGAAAGACCGGCGCGAATATCCGGCTTGAGCCAGCTGCGTTGATAGCCCAATAAATGCGTCAAACCAGGCGTCAGGGCCTGGAGAGATTTCCACTGCATGCTGTTTTCCGCGGTAAATTATCTGGTTATTATGATGCTTACTATGCGGCCTGCGGCCCGCGCTGGCAATGCGCCCGCGCTTTCTTGCGTAAGTTTATGCAAATTCCTGCTTTCGCGGCAGAAATCCGCCGGCCAAACGCCGATAATCGGCAACGCCCGGCGGTACACAGAGCTCGCCGAATCCGGTATAGTCGGCCGATGAACAGATGATGGATTGATTTATGAAGCAGTTTCTTGATTTCCTCCCGCTAATTGTCTTTTTCGCTTTTTACAAGCTGTACGACATTTACGTCGCTTCCGGCGCATTGATTGTCGCCACCGCGCTGGCGCTGGTGTTCACCTGGGTGAAATACCGCAAGGTCGAGAAGATGACGCTGATCACCTTCCTGATGGTGCTGGTGTTCGGCACCCTGACGCTGGTGTTCCACAACGATTTGTTCATCAAATGGAAGGTCACGGTGATTTACGCGCTGTTCGCGCTGGCGCTACTGATCAGCCAATGGGGGCTCAAAAAACCGCTGGTTCAGCGCATGCTGGGTAAAGAGCTGACGCTGCCGGACAAAGTGTGGAGCAACCTTAACCTGGCCTGGGCGGTCTTCTTCCTGGCCTGCGGCCTGGCGAATATCTATGTCGCCTTCTGGCTGCCGCAAAGCGTCTGGGTCAATTTCAAAGTCTTTGGCCTGACGGTGCTGACGCTGGTCTTCACCCTCCTCAGCGGTATCTATATTTACCGGCACATGCCGGAAGAACAGAAAAAATAGTTACAAAATTGTTAATGCCTGCGGCGCTTGCCGCGGGCAGTATGATGTTATTCCCTCCTTTTAAAAGCAGACTGCTATGACACAACAACGACCTTTACCCAGCGGCGAGCTGGTGCTGCGCACGCTGGCGATGCCGGCCGATACCAATGCCAACGGTGATATCTTCGGCGGCTGGCTGATGTCGCAAATGGACATCGGCGGCGCTATCCAGGCAAAAGAGATCGCCGAAGGGCGCGTAGTGACGGTACGCGTAGACGGCATGACCTTCCTGAAACCGGTGGCGGTAGGCGACGTGGTTTGCTGCTATGCGCACTGCATCCGCACCGGACGCAGCTCGATCACCATCAATATCGAAGTGTGGGTCAAAAAAGTCTCTTCCGCCCCGATCGGCCAGCGCTACCGGGCGACCGAAGCGGTGTTCACCTATGTGGCGGTCGATGCGGAAGGCAACTCGCGCGCGCTGCCTGAGGGCAAAATGAATTTCCGCGTCGGCTTCGAAGAATAAACTGACGCTACACTGCAAATGCAAATGCAAAAAGGGTCGCCGAGGCGACCCTTTCTTTTTGGTATGACCAAACTCAGTTCAATTCGGTCGTGCCGTTCAACTTGAAGCGGATAGTGACGGTGCGATCTTTCGCTTCTTTGGCTTCATAGCGCCATTTGCGCATCGCCTGCTTCACTTCACGTTCAAACATGTTGCGCGGTTCGGCCGACAAGATACGCACGTTGCTGACGCGCCCGTCGCTGTCGATATCAAACTGCACCCGCACGCTGCCTTCGATCTGTAAAGCCTGGGCCCGCGGCGGATAGAGCGGATTGGCGCGGCTGATCGGCCTTGGGCCGAGCTCGCGCGAGTTGCCCTGCACCGGCGCGGCAGGCGCCTGTTTCACCGGCGCTTTGTCGATCGGCTTGGCCGGCGAGTCGTTGTTGAACGGCGACGGTTCGCGCGGCTCGACTTTTTTCGGCTCCGGTTTGACCTGTTTTTCGACCTTCGGCTTCGGCTTGGGTTTCGGTTTCGGCTTGACCGGCTCCGGCTTCACAATCGCCTTCGGCGGCGGCTCCACAATAGGTTCCGGTTCTGGCTCCGGCTCAGGTTCGACCTGCGGCGGCTCCGGTTCGGCCGGTGCCGGCGGCGGCGGTTCGGCCATCGCGGCGGTATTGACCATCATGACGCTGATCGGCGCGTCCTCTGGCTTCGGCAGCTCCACCACTTCTTTTACCGAAGCGTAAAGCAAACCCGCCACCAGGGCGCTGTGAAGGCCTACGGACAAGACGAAAGGCACGGATATACGGCGATTAAGGAACATCTTTTTTAGCGGCATAATGATTCTGTTTCCTCTGGTTCGCCAAGTTTAAATGCAAATAGCAATCATATTCAATAACGAAAGGCAAACTATCGCTTTAATCGTCAGTATGCGCGGCTAAAACCAGCAAACTCATAAGGATATTAACCTGGCCTTTGCTTTTTTACCGCCGGGGCGACACGCTTCATTAACGTTTGGCCAGGCGTCAAAAAGTAAAAAACCCGCCGGAGCGGGTTAATTTCGGTGAGTCAGCGTTATTCTTCATCGCCATAGTAAAGCACGCCCAGCTTGATCAGCGGCCGCCCTTGCGCCTTACGGTGCAGGTTGGTGTCGCGCAGCGAATAGACGCAGCCGCAGTATTCCTGCTGATAGAAGCGTTCGCGCTTGCTGATCTCTATCATGCGCGATGAACCGCCCTTCTTGCGCCAGTTGTAATCCCAGTACACCAGATCGGGATACTTTTCCGCCGCGCGGATGCCGCAGTCGGTGATCTGCTGCATGTTCTTCCAGCGCGAGATGCCCAGCGAGCTGGAGATAGTGTCGTAACCATGCTCATGCGCATACAGCGCCGTGCGCTCGAAACGCATATCAAAACACATGGTGCAACGAATGCCGCGCTCCGGCTCATTCTCCATCCCCTTGGCGCGGGCGAACCAGTTGTCGGTGTCGTAATCGGCATCGATAATCGGCACCCCGTGCTGCTCAGCGAAACGGATGTTCTCTTCTTTACGCAGCAGATACTCTTTTTGCGGGTGAATGTTGGGGTTATAGAAGAAAATGGCATACTCGATCCCGGAGGCCTGAATCGCTTCCATCACCTCGCCGGAACAGGGCGCACAGCACGAATGCAGCAGCAGTTTGTTTTTGCCCGCCGGCAAATCGAGTTTTTCCCTTACCAGTTCCGTCATGTCCTCACCTCAATGGCATATCAGTTTAAGCGCGCCGCACTATACGAATAAAAAGTAGCGGCTTCAAGGCATAAGCGCCAATCCGCCGGGAAATTCGCCCTATGCCGTTCCCCTGCCGCGCCTTTTGCGCTACCTTGGTAGCACCGTTTTATAGCCATGATTTTAAAGGTGAAACATGCTTTATCTGATCTACGCGCAAGACGTCCCCAATTCGCTGGAAAACCGTCTGGCGGTGCGCCCGGCACACCTGGCGCGCCTGCAGGCGCTGCGCGACGCCGGCCGTCTGGTGGTCGCCGGCCCTAACCCGGCCATCGACAGCAACGATCCCGGTGCCGCCGGCTTTACCGGTTCGACGGTGATCGCCGAATTCGCCTCGCTGGCGGAAGCCCAGGCCTGGGCGCAGCAGGATCCCTATATCGCCGCCGGCGTCTATGCCGACGTGACGGTGAAGCCGTTCAAACAGGTGTTCTGATATCCAGACCGCCCAATACCGGGAACGCCCCGCGATACAGCGTTCCCGGCGCCAGCCACCTCTCTCCGCCACCTTCGTGCTCGATTCGTCTTGCCGATATTCATGTTCCCCACCGTAAATACTCACCGATGACGCTTTCCAGCACCGCCACCGCCGGTTGGCTGGCGGCCGCGGCAGAACGGAGCAGTTGCACTTCGTGTGGTGTGACCGACGGCAATTCGTCGAGTATCCGCATCGCCGCCGAAACCCGTGCGCGGTCGAGCAGCGTGACGGCCAATCCTGCCTCGACGGCAGCCGCCACCACGCTGGCCGAAGGGCTGCTCACAACCACTCGCCAATGCCTTCCTGCCCTGGTCAATGCATCGATCATAGCCTCACGATAAGGGCAATCGGCGGCATGCAACGCCAGCGGCAGTGGCCGGTTAGCCTGCAGCGCCAGCGAACGACCTCCGGCCCACACCGGCGCAGTCACCACGAGCGGTGTCTGACACGGTTTCCCCGAGGGTTGAACCACCAGCGCGAGATGCAGCCGATTACGGCCAACTTGTTCCGCCAGCGCCTGACTGGCAGCGGTAGAGACCTCCAGTTCCACCGCGGGAAAACTGTCGGCAAACCGCGGCAAAATATGGCGTATCACATGAGAAGCGTACTCATCAGGCAACCCCAATTTGATATGGCCGCTTAGCGGCGCACCCTGCAGTTCCCGCAGAATATCGTCATGGGCGCTCAGCAGCCCGAGCGTCGAAGCCAGCAGCTTGTGGCCCAGCGGCGTCAACGCCACGGACTGATTGTCACGCTCCAGCAAGCGGCCGCCCGCCACCTGTTCCAGGCGCCGGATATGCACGCTCACGGCGGCGGGGCTGCGATTGACAAATGCCGCCGCCGCGCGAAATTGCCCCAAACGCGCAATAGCGTGAAAAGTGCGCAAGAGATCGATATCCAATGTCGGCCGCATGATTTAACTCCATTAAACAACTGAACGAAAATTATTCGATTTATTAAATTATAGCCACTCACTACCATCGTGCGGAAAGGAGGTGACCATCATGTCCCTGCCACCATTTCGCCCCTCTTCCCACCGAGGCAAAGCCGCCCTCTGGCTGGCTGCGGCCGAGGTCCTGCTGATCGTGGCCTGGAGCTCCGGCTTCGTCGGCATCCGCTTCGCCGCCGATTACGCGCCGGTGTTGCTGGTGGCGTTCTGGCGCTGCGTGGTGGTCGCGTTCGCGTTGCTGCCGCTTAGTGTGCGTGCCATCAGGCGCGCATCTCCGCTGACGATAGCTGTTCACGCCGGGATTGGGTTGCTCGCCATGACCGGTTACCTGACCGGCGTCAGCAAAGGCATCGAATATGGCGTGCCGGCCGGGTTGGCCGCGCTCATCGCCGATTTGCTCCCGCTCGGCACCGCGCTGCTGAGCATGCTGTTGCAACGCCGCTTGCCCGATGGCCGCGTTTGGTCCGGGTTAGCCTTGGGGGTTAGCGGGGTAACGCTGGCGACCGGCAGCGCCATCTCATGGGGAGACGCCCCATTGTGGAGTTACCTGTTGCCGCTGGCGGGGATGTTGGCGCTGGCGCTGGCAACGCTGTGGCAGGAACGGTTGCCGCAGACGCAAGCAATGAGTTTGCCAGCCTCGCTAGGGATACAAAGCGCGGTTTCCGCGCTGGCTTTCGCCGCCATGGCCGGCGCGGAAGGCCCGCTGCTGCCAACGGTAACGACGGGGGTTGTGATCGGCGTGCTTTGGACCGCGCTACTGGCGACGCTGGCCGGCTACGGTCTGTACTGGTTTTGTCTAAGGCTCACTTCTGCGCTGCGCGTGACGAGCCTGCTGTTTCTCAGCCCCTTCGTCACCTTCTGCTGGGCAGGGTTAATGTTCAATGAACCCCTTTCCTGGCCCATGCTGCTAGGCGCGGCGGTGGCGGGAAGCGGTTTATGGCTGCTAATCCGTCCCGCCGGGCGGGATGAGCCCAAAACAGCGCAACGCGTTGAAAAATGACGGATAAGGCGAAAGGCGGCGCCGTTATGCGACGAGTTTTCCCCGCACCACCACCTTGCCCGGCTTGATCTCGGGGTCGGCAATACGACGGATCGCCAGATTCAACGCTTGCCAGGCGATCTCTTGCAAGTCGTGTGACACGCACGGGAAATGAAAACCGTAGATCTCGGCATGTGAAACCTCATCGATGCTGAACAGCGACACCTCCTGCATCAACGGCAGCCGGTGTTCGATGCAGGCTTTGATAATGCCCAGGGAGATCTGGTTATTGCAGCCAACGAAAAAGTCCGGGGCGCGGTGATTGGCCAGCCAACGGCTCGTCTCTTGCCAGGCGACATCCATAAAGAAATCGGCATACAGCACTTCAAACGACGCCACTTTCCCTTGCAGCGCCGCCTGCAGCCCTGTGACCCTGTCCCGTGCGACGTTGGAGTTCTCCGGCCCGGACACCACCACCACCCGCTGCGCTTTCTGTTCCAGCAGCCAGCGCCCCGCCTGAAGGCCGCAGTCCAGGTTATCGATATACACCCCGCTGCAGTGGCGATTGTCCAGCTCACGGTCGATCAATACCACCGGGATATTCAATGTTTCCAACCGCTTTAGATAGGAAGGCTGGTACAGATGATCGTTGGAAATGACCGAGAGAATGATCGCATCGACGTTGTAGCCAATCAGTTTGTCGATGATTCTGTCTTCGCTTTCCTGAGACTCATAGGAATCGAACACCAGGGTGTCATATCCCATTTTTTGCGCTTCAAGCGTCATCAACCGCGTCAGACCGCCAAAGAACGGGTTGGCCATATCAGGGTTGACGATGCCGATGGTTCTGCTGCTTTTCGCCCGCAGGTTGCGCGCCGCAGCATTGACCACATAACCGAGTTCGGCAGCGGTTTCCCGAATGCGGCGCAGCGTTTCCGGATGAACCTTGTCCGGCTGTGAAAATGCCCGCGACGCGGTGATTTTACTGACGTTTGCCTGTGCGGCCACGCTAGCCAGCGTCGCTTTCCGTCCTCGCCCCACCGCCAAATGCAGCTCCTTAGCTTAAAGTTATCATTTTGTACCATTAACAACATCATGACAGAACTTTCATCGTGGCGCTAATGGTTTACGCCTGCCAGCCGGTTAATCCGGGGATCGGTAAAGATATCCAGCTCGTCACGGCTCTCGGAAGAGAACTCGGACACCACCGCCCCCCGCTTTCCAGCCTGAAACCAGTGCCGGGTATTGGGCGCGATGGTGTATTGTTCGCCAGGCCGCAAGAGGATATAGCGATTGCAGGTATACCACTGCTCCGCGCCTTCAGGCACCCGGCATACCAGTTCACCGCCGGCGTCATTAAGCGTCAGGTTTTCATCGTCGACAAACAGAAACACCTCACCCCAACGGCAGCGAAACGTCTCTTGCTTGCCGGGCATGCCGGCAAAAGGAGGATGCAAATGCTCTGGGCAAGTCTGCTCAGGAAACAGCACCAACTCTTTCGCACAATACCGAGGTGAGTTGACATAGGTCAGCAGCTGCAGCCCTGAGACAGGATAGTCGGCCAAGCCAAACGTCGCAATTTCAATACGTTGCTGCTCTTCTTCGGTCAGAACGATGTCCGCCTCGCGCAAATATTCCAGCGTAGCGGCTATGGCACGTTGTTGTTTGTTCATCATTTCCCCTGCAAGGTAACGGTATCGATATCAGAATGCTGATATTAAAACCGTCATTACATCGCCGATTTTGTGATCTTCATCCCCATATTGAATAACAACCCACCAGCAAAATTAACTCCCATCGAGTAATTCCAACATCGATCACAGTTTAACCACCCGCTTTAGCCCACTATCGCCGCATTGAAATGATATCGTTACCATAAAAATGATTCACCAGGAGGCAATATGAAAGCATTAGTGTTGGCCAAGGCGGGGGAAATCGCTATCGAGGACGTCCAGCTTGCCGAAACGCTGGGGCCCGATGATGTGCAGATAAAAATTCATTCCGTGGGCATCTGCGGCAGCGATGTGCACTATTACCAGCATGGCCGCATTGGCCCGTTTGTGGTCAAAGCCCCGATGGTGCTCGGCCATGAGGCCGCCGGCGTGGTGCTCGCGACAGGTGAAAACGTCACTCACCTCAGCGTCGGCGATCGCGTTTGCATGGAACCCGGTATTCCGGATCTCAACTCGGCGCAGACGCGCGCCGGGATTTACAACCTTGACCCGGCCGTGCGCTTCTGGGCGACGCCGCCGGTGCACGGCTGCCTGCGCGAAACCGTCATCCACCCCGCCGCATTCACGTTCAAACTGCCGGACAACGTCAGTTTCGCTGAAGGCGCCATGGTTGAACCCTTAGCCATCGGCATGCAAGCAGCCACCAAAGCCGGGATCAAACCCGGCGATATCGCGCTGGTGATCGGCGCCGGGCCGATCGGCGTGGTCACCGCTCTCGCGGCGCTGGCGGGCGGCTGCTCGGACGTCATTATTTGCGACCTGTTTGACGAAAAACTCGCCGTTGCGGCCAGTTATGAGGGGCTGCACGCCGTCAATATCAAAACCGGCGACCTGGCGGGGAAAGTGGCCGCGCTCACCAGCGGCAATGGCGCCGATGTCGTGTTTGAATGCAGCGGTGCAAAACCGGCCATCGCTACGCTGGCCGAACATGCGGCGCCAGGAGCGACCGCCGTGCTGGTCGGCATGCCGATCGATGCCGCGCCGATGGATATCGTCGCCGCGCAGGCCAAGGAAATCACCTTCAAGACCATTTTCCGCTACGCCAACATGTACCCGCGCACGCTGCGGCTGTTGAGCAGCGGCAAATTGCGCGTCCAGCCGTTGATAAGCCAAACCTACAAGTTCTCCGACAGCGTGGCCGCCTTCGAGCGCGCGGCGGCGGGACATGCCTCGGACATCAAAATCATGCTGGAAATGGAGTGATCCTATGGCGCTCTATGCTGGCATAGACTGCGGTACGCAAGGCACAAAAGTCGTGATTGTCGACAGCACACAGGGCGTGATCCTCGGTGAGGGCAACGCCCCTCACCGTCTCATCAGCCAAGCCAATGGCCGGCGCGAACAGGAGGCCGACTGGTGGATTGAGGCGCTGGTCATCGCTTTTCGCCAAGCCGTGACTAACGCCGGTATTGATGCCGGGGAAATACATGCTCTGGGGGTCTCGGGCCAACAACATGGGTTTGTACCGCTGGACGCAGACGGCAACGTGCTGCACAACGTCAAGCTGTGGTGCGATACCGAAACCGCAGAGGAAAACGAACGGCTCCTGCAGCAGCTCGGCGGTGCCAACGGCTCGCTGGAAACACTCGGCCTGCGGATCGCCACCGGTTATACCGCGTCAAAAATCCTTTGGTTCAAGACACACCATCCTGCGTTGTGGGCAAAACTGCACACCGTATTGTTGCCTCATGATTATTTGAACTTCTGGCTGACCGGAGAGCGCGTAGCGGAATACGGTGACGCTTCCGGCACCGGGTTGTTCGATGTGCGCACCCGTAGCTGGAGCAAAGCCGCCGTCGATCTCATCGACGACAGCGGCCGTCTGTGGCATGCCCTGCCGTCGCTCAAAAGCGCGGAATGCTGCATCGGCACGGTGCGCCCCTTCGCGGCGGAAAAGCTCGGCCTCGGCCCGGCAGTTCGGGTCTCGACCGGCGGCGGCGACAACATGATGGCGGCCATCGGTTCCGGCAACATCGAGGCCGGCGCCCTCACCCTGAGCCTGGGCACCTCCGGCACGCTATTCGCCTGGTCTGCCGCCCCCGTCGCGGCGGAATCAGACATGATTGCCGGCTTCTGCTCCAGCACCAACGGGTGGCTGCCATTGATTTGCACCATGAATGTCACCTCGGCCACCACCGCGGTACAAACGCTGCTGGACGAAGACCTTGCCGGCTTTAACGGTTTATTGGCGCAGGCCTCACCCGGCGCAGGCGGTGTCGAGATGCTGCCGTTCTTCAATGGCGAGCGTGTTCCGCCGTTGCCTCACGCGCGCGCCAGTCTGCATAACCTCGATAGCGACAATTTTACCCGCGCCAATCTCTGCCTGGCGGTGGTCGAAAGCGCTACCTATGGCCTGCGCTATGGCATCGAGCTGTTTCGCCGTCAGGGCATTGAAGCGCGCGAGATCCGCCTCACCGGCGGCGGCGCTCGCAGCGCCGCCTGGCGACAAATCGTCGCGGACGTGATGGGGTGCCCGGTGGTCTGTCTGAAAGCCAAAGAGACCGCTGCGCTGGGCGGCGCCATTCAGGCGATGTGGGCGACGACGTTGGCCGACGATCCGCTGCGGAATGCCGGCGCGTTGCTGTCCGAACTGTGCCAACGTTTCGTTGCGCTGGATGAGGCCACACGCGCACGGCCACATGCCGGCAGACGGGCGCAATACGAGACGCTTTATCAACGGTACCTGCAACGCTTGCAGCAGACCTACCCGGAGGTGCAACTGTGACGCGAGATCCCCATACGCAAGCGCCCGCCTACCTGCTGGAGGTCAGCGGCGTCAGAAAAGCCTTTGGCCCGGTCGTGGCGCTCAAGAATGCGGAGTTTTGCCTGCGGCGTGGTTCCATCCATGCCCTGTGCGGCGGCAACGGCGCGGGTAAATCCACCTTTCTCAGCATTCTGATGGGCTTTATTCAACCCGATGGCGGCGACATTTTTATCAATGGCCAACGCTGTGAATTTCATCATCCCCGGGAAGCCCTCAACGCCGGCATCGCCATCGTGCAGCAGGAACTGAGCGCGATCCCGGATCTGACGGTGGCCGAAAACATTTGGCTGGGCCGTGAGCCGAGACGCCTGGGGTTCGTCGATTTCGCCACGCTCAATCAACGCACCACCCGTCTGCTCAAGGAACTCGATTTCAAGATCGACGCCCGAGAGAAAATGCGCAACCTGAGCGTCGCCGAGCAGCAGCTGGTCGAGATCGCCAAAGCGCTGTCGCATGCCAATGCCGACATCATCATCATGGATGAACCCACCTCGGCGATTGGCGAGGAGGATGCGCAAAAAATCTTTCAGACGCTTCAGCAATTGGCGGCGAAAGGTAAAGGCATTATTTACGTCTCTCACCGTTTGTCAGAGATATTTCAAATTGCGGACAGCTACACCATTTTCCGCGACGGCGCCTATATCCATGAAGGCTATATCGCCGACATTACCCGTGAGCAGTTGATCGAACACATTATCGGCGGCGAGTACGACAGCGAGTTCGCCAAATTCAATCAGCCCGGCGAAGAGGTCTTGCTGGAGGTCAACGGCCTGTGTTGGCGCAGCAAGATAAAGGATATCAGCCTGCAGCTTAAGCACGGTGAAATCCTGGGCATCTACGGGCTGGTGGGATCGGGCCGCAGCGAATTTCTCGATCTTATCTTCGGCATTCAGCATGCCGACAGCGGCACGATCCGTTTGGGCGACAAGACGCTGAACCGCCATTCCCCGCGAGAGGCCATCGACAGCGGCATTGCCTACGTGACGGAAGATCGCAAGGAAACCGGCCTGGTGCTGTGCCGTTCCGTCAGTGAAAACATCAATATCGCCACTTTTGCCGGCATCAGCCGAATGGGGTTCGTCAGCGAGAAACGGGAGCAGGCGCGAACCCGCGACATGATCCAGCGCTTCAACGTTAAAACCCACGATGGCGAACAGCCCGTGGGCAACCTGAGCGGCGGCAACCAGCAAAAAGTGGTGCTAGGCCGCTGGGCGCTGCTGGATCCGGAGGTGTTGTTGCTCGACGAGCCGACGCGCGGCATCGACGTCGGCGCCAAGAAAGAGATCTATCGATTTATGTCGGAGTTCGCCTTGCAAAACAAGGGGATCATCATGGTTTCCTCCGAGCTTTCGGAAATTATCGGCATGAGCGATCGCATATTGGTGTTTCGTGACGGGCAGTTGGCCGGTGAGCTTTCGGCAGCCGATGCGACCCAGGCAGCACTGATGAAACTTGCGGTTTAACAGAGAGAGAAAAAAAATGAGCAGCGCCCACTCCTTATCACCAGGAATTTCATTTTTCACCCGCAATAAGCGTCGTATGCACAAATACGGCATTATCATCGCCTTCTTCGCGCTGTGCCTGATCGTGGCGCTGATTGGCGAATATCAGGTCTCCCAGGGGGCCTGGAGCAGCAATTATTTTCTCAGCAATGAAAACACCCTGATCGTCCTGCGCCAGGTCTCGATCAACGGCATTCTGGCGATCGGCATGACCTTCGTCATCATTACGGCCGGCGTCGATCTCTCCGTGGGCTCGGTGCTGGCGCTAAGCGGGATCGTCGCCGCCCGCTTCGCCACCAACAACAGCGGATTGGCTATCGGCGACACCGCGACCGCCGTCATGGCGCCGCTGATCGTGGCGCTGGGCATCGGGATCGTCTGCGGCCTGGTGAACGGCACCGTGTTGGCTCGCTACCGGCTGCAACCCTTTATCGTCACCATGGGCATGCTCTCTGCGGCGCGCGGTTTAACCATGTTGACCACCAACGGCAATCCGGTTTCGCAATTGAACAGCGATTTCCGCTGGTTGGGCAATGGTTATGTCGGCGGCGTTCCGGTGCCGGTCATCATCTTCATCGTGCTGTTCGCCCTCGCCTGGCTGGTGCTGAATAAAACCCTCTTCGGGCGCTACATCTACGCCGTCGGCGGCAACCCGAAAAGCGCGCGCACCTCGGGGATTAACGTCACGCGCATCAAAATACTGGTGTATACGCTGTGCGGCGCGCTGGCCGGCATCGCCGGCCTGATCCTCACCGCACGCACCGGTTCGGCGCAGACCAACGCCGGCGCAGGGTATGAGCTGGACGCCATCGCAGCGGTGGTGATCGGTGGCACCAGCATGGCCGGCGGCGTCGGTACGCTGGTCGGCACCTTCTTCGGCGTGCTGATTATCGGGGTGATGAATAACGGCCTCGATCTGCTCGGCGTGCAATCGTATTACCAACAAATTATCAAAGGCGCATTGATCGTTCTTGCCGTCTTGCTCGACCCATCGCGTAAGCAACAGCGCGATTAATAACATCAGACCCAACTCTACCAGGAGAAAACCATGAATAAGACCAAGATAGCGTTGTTTGCCTCTGCCATGATGCTCGGTAGCCTGTCGGCAGCTCAGGCTGCCCCGGTAAAAATCGCGGTATTGATGTACGGCAACAAAGCCGAGTTCGTGCAATTGATGGAAAGGTTCGGCAAGGAGCACCCGGCGGTGAAAAGCGGCGAAGCCGTGCTGACCTTCTACGATGGGCGTTATGATGCCTCGGTGCAAAACGATCAGGCCGCCACCGCTATCCAGACGCGCGCCGATGCCATTATCGTCAACCCGATGGATTTTGAGGCCAATATCGATATCGTCACTAATGCCAACGAAGCCAAAATTCCGGTGGTGGTCACCAACGCGCGCCTGAACACGGACGCGATGACGTCTGAAGTAGTGTCTAATGACGAGTTGGGGGGATACCTGGAAGCCAAAGCCGTCCTGGACAAACTCGACTGCAAGAGCCGAAAGGTGAACGTGGTGATTATCGAAGGCCCGAAAGGCGGCAGCGGCGAGATCCAGCGCGGCAAGGGCAATGATAAAGCGATTGCCGAGTGCGGCGCCGGTCAGGTCACGGTACTTGAACGTAAAACGGCCAACTGGTCACGCGCGGAAGCGCAGCCGCTGATGGAAAACTGGCTGCAGAAACACCGGGGCAAAATCAACGGCGTGATCGGCCAAAACGACGAGATGGCGCTGGGCGCTATCGAAGCGATCAAAGGCGCCGGCCTGAATGTGAAGGACTTCGCGATTGCCGGCGTTGACGGCGTTTCCGACGCGATTCATGCGGTGCAGGCCGGTGAAATGGTCTCTATTCTGCAAGATGCCAAAGGCCAGATGCAGGGCTCCATCGACGTCGCGCTGCGCGCCGTGAAAGGGGAAAGCTATCAACCGCAGTCGGAGATCTGGAAGCAATACGCCAAGGATCTGAAATGGGAGGGCGGCACGCAAAAGCATTACTACATTCCGTGGACCGTCGTTACCGCAGAGAACGCCCAGTCGCTGTTGGACGCCCGTAAATAATTTCCCCCGCCCCCTGCCTTCAGGGGGCCCCGCTGGGGCGCTTGCCTGCAAACAAAAAAAAGCCAGCACGGAGTGGCTGGCTAAAAAGTTCTTCGAGGGAATATCTTGTGCGATAAACATACGCCTTTCACTGCGGGCTTTACTAGCTATCAGTGCGATAGGCACCCTCAGTTAAAATCAACGCCTGCATATCGGTGAACATCGCTTCCCATTCCGCCTGATCGATATCCATCAAACCAAAGTAACGCAGCATAAAGGCGCCTTCCGTGGCGAGAAACGCCAGGCGCGCGCGCTTGCCTTCTTCCGTCGTCAAATCCAAACCGGCGATGCGGCTGCGATACCATTCGCGCGTGCTCGCCAGATGCTCCGGCGTTTGAATCAGCGTCGCCATCAGCCCGGCGGCCTTGGCGCTGGCGGTCTGATCCGAGCTTTGCGTCGCCAGCATATGCGCCCGCACGCCGGTCTGCGGTGAAGGATCGTCACCGGCGATAGCGGCGAACAGCGTCTCGTAGGCACTGCCCCAGCGATCGAACATGGCGTCAATCAGGGCGTCTTTGCTGCCAAAACAGTACTGCACCCCGCCCTTGGAGATCCCCATCGCTTTGGCGACGGCGTCGATGGTCAAACCGGCGGCCCCCTGAGTGGCGACGATCTCTTCGGCGGTGTCCAAAACCTTGTCGCGATCGATGCTGCGTTGACGTCCCATTAAGAAACCCTTCTTTTCAATACGAACGTATGGATATATATTATCACCAGTATATCACCCGGCATCGCCGGATGGGTTACCCGAATGGCGGCGCCTTCGCGCCGCCTACTTTAACTGGATTATGACTTATGTACGCCAAGAACCGCTGGTTGATCCTGACGATGGTCGCCAGCGCCCTGTTCCTGATCGTCATCGATATGACGGTGCTCTATACCGCTCTGCCGCGTTTAACCCAGGCGCTGGATGCCAGCGCCTCGCAAAAACTCTGGATCGTCAACGCCTACCCGTTGGTGGTGGCCGGTCTGTTGCCTGGCGCCGGCATGCTGAGCGATCGCATCGGCCATAAACGGCTGTTTCTCGCCGGGCTGCCGGTGTTTGCCGTCGCGTCGCTGTGCGCCGCTTTCTCGCCTACCGCCGAGTGGCTGATCGCCGCACGGGTATTCCTCGCCGTTGGCGCGGCAATGATGATGCCCGCCACGCTGTCCATCGTACGCCACGTCTTTACCGACGAACGCGAACGCGCGCTGGCGATCGGCATCTGGGCGTCGGTGGCCTCCGGCGGCGCGGCCATCGGCCCGGTGGTCGGCGGCCTGCTGTTGGAATATTTCTGGTGGGGCTCGGTGTTCCTGATCAATGTGCCGGTGGTGTTGCTGGTCTGGCCGTTGGCATGGAAACTGATCCCGCGCTGCGGCGGCGATAACCCGCGCCCCGCCGACATCGTCGGCTCGATACAGATCATGATAGGCCTGGTCGGCGCTATCTATGCGCTGAAGGAACTGAGCAAGCCGGCGCCTGACGTCAGCGCCTTGCTCGCGGCGGCTGCGATCGGCGTGTTGTTCCTGGTGCTGTTCGTGCGTCGTCAGCAGCGCAGCGCCCACCCGATGATCGATTTCTCTCTGTTCCGCAACCGGCTGTTCGCCGGCGGCATCGGCGTGGCATTGCTGTCGATGGTGGCGCTGATCGGCGTCGAGCTGGTGCTCAGCCAACGCTTGCAACTGGTACTTGGCCTCAGTCCGCTGCAGGCGGCGCTGTTCATCTTGCCGATCCCGCTGGCCTCGGCGTTGGCGGGGCCGATGGCCGGTTTGCTGCTGCCGCGCTACGGCGAACGCAGCATCATCCTCGGCGGTTTCGCCCTGACCGCCTTCGGCATTGCCGCCCTCGCCCTGCTGTCTCAGAGCGGCATAGCGCCGCAGCTGGTGAGCCTGGCGCTGGTGGGCTTTGGCCTCGGCGGCGTGATCACCGCCGCTTCCACCGCCATCATGCTGAACGCGCCGGAGGAGAAATCCGGCATGGCGGCGTCCATCGAAGACGTCTCCTACGAGCTGGGCGGCGTGCTGGGCGTGACGTTGCTCGGCGGGCTGATGACGGCGGTTTACAGCCACACTCTGGCGCTGCCGGCGGAGCTGCCGGTCAGCGATTTAGCCTACGACAGCATCGACGAAGCGTTGCGCCTGGCGGCCGGAATGGCGGCCGATCGCGCGCAGCAGTTGACGCAACTGGCGCGTCTGGCCTTTGATCGCGCCTTTATTTCGGTACTGATCGCCGCCGCGCTGTTAATGGCGCTGGGCGCAGGTGTGGTAAAACTGGCGCTGCGCAAGTAACCGAGAAAAGCGGCTTTTTTCGCCTGCGGAACCTGCGTAAACTGATTCGGCAATTTGCTCGACGGATTTATCGTCATCGGTTTGAGCGATGGCAATAATGCCTGTTATCGTATTTAACCCTGCGATAAATCCGGTTACTGTAACAGCTATGGAAATTGATTCTGTCTACTATCGGAACAAATAATCAGGAGAAGATTATTATGGCAACGGCAAAGAAAGCAGCGAAAACCCATATCGGCCTTGACAGTAAACAATCGGCAAAACTCGCCGAGGCGCTCAATGCGCTGTTGGCAAACTATCAGGTGCTGTATATGAACGTGCGCGGCTATCATTGGAACATTACCGGCCCGCAGTTCTTTGAACTGCACGCGAAATTCGAAGAGACATATAACGATTTGCTGACCAAGGTAGATGAGCTGGCGGAACGTATTCTGACGTTGGGCTCGCAGCCGCGTCACGCTTTCAGCGATTATCTGAAAACCGCCGACATCAAGGAACACACCAACGTGACCGATGATAAGGGTACGCTGCGCGGCCTGTTGGAAGGGTATTCAATCTTGCTGCAACAGCAGCGTGAGCTGCTGACGGTGGCGGCAGACGCCGGCGACGAAGGCACCGCGTCGCTAATGAGCGATTACATCAAAGAGCAGGAAAAACAGGTCTGGATGCTCAACGCCTATTTGGGCAAATAACTCAGACGCCATAACAAAACAGTCCCTTACGGGACTGTTTTCGTTTTACCACTCGCAGGATACCGCAAACAGCAGCGCGCGCCGATGCTGATCGTCCAGGCGGCGCCGCACCCGGATAATATGGCGATTGCTGCACGACTGGCGTTCCAGCCAGCGATGCCGCCGACGTTGGCTCTGCCGCAACATGCGCCAGCGGCCCACTTCATTTCTACTGCGTCTCATAATTCCGTCACTCGTTCGTCTAATGCCAACCGCGGGCATTATAGCCCTTTCCGCCCGCGATCCAAGCCGCCGTTATCGGCGGCACAGCGGACGCCACGCGGGCAAAAGCCGCCCTTTCAATTTCGGCAAGTGCCTTAACTTCATCATATTTATGCAACATAAGCGCCGATAAAAGGTTTCGCCTTGCCCGATCTGTGCGTACACTCATCATTGGTGGTTTGCGAACGGGATTTTTCGCCTTTATGACAACATTTTATACCGTAATCAGTTGGCTCATGGTGTTCGGCTACTGGCTGCTGATCGCCGGCGTGACGATGCGCATTTTGATGAAACGCCGTGCGGTTCCCTCTGCCATGGCCTGGTTGCTGGTTATCTATATTCTGCCGCTGTTCGGCATCGTCGCCTATTTATCGTTCGGCGAACTGCATCTGGGCAAGCGCCGTGCCGAGCGCGCCAAGGCCATGTGGCCGTCGACCGCGCGCTGGCTGAAAGAATTGAAAGAGAGCCGCCGCATCTTCGCCACCGAATACAGCGAAGTCGCCGAACCGCTGTTCCAGCTGTGCAACCGCCGCCAGGGCATCGACGGCGTCAAGGGCAACCAGCTGCAGCTGCTCACCACTACCGACGACACGTTGAAAGCGCTGATCCGCGACATCGAGCTGGCGCGCCACAACATCGAAATGGTGTTCTATATCTGGCAGCCCGGCGGCCTGGTCGATCAGGTGGCCGAATCGCTGATGGCCGCCGCACGGCGCGGCGTACACTGCCGCCTGATGCTGGACTCCGCCGGCAGCCTGCCATTTTTCCGCAGCCCCTACCCGGCGATGATGCGCAACGCAGGCATCGAAGTGGTCGAAGCGCTGAAGGTTAACCTGCTGCGCGTATTCCTGCGCCGCATGGATCTGCGCCAGCACCGCAAGGTGGTGCTGATCGACAACTACATCGCCTATACCGGCAGCATGAACATGGTCGACCCGCGCTATTTCAAGCAGGATGCGGGCGTCGGCCAATGGATCGATCTGATGGCGCGCATGGAAGGCCCGGTGGCCACTACGATGGGCATCGTCTATGCCTGCGACTGGGAGATTGAAACCGGCAAGCGCATTCTGCCGCCGCCGCCGGACGTCAACATCATGCCGTTCGAGCAGGAAAGCGGCCATACCATTCAGGTGATCGCCTCCGGCCCCGGCTTCCCCGAGGAGATGATCCACCAGGCGCTGTTGACCGCGGTCTATTCCGCGCGCGAGCAGCTGATCATGACCACGCCGTACTTCGTGCCGAGCGACGATCTGCTGCACGCCATCTGCACCGCCGCTCTGCGCGGCGTTGAGGTCAGCATCATCGTGCCGCGCGACAACGATTCGATGATGGTGCGCTGGGCCAGCCGGGCGTTCTTCTCCGAGCTGCTGGAAGCCGGCGTGAAAATCTATCAGTTCGAAGGCGGCCTGCTGCACACCAAGAGCGTGCTGGTCGACGGCCAGCTCAGCCTGGTCGGCACCGTCAATCTGGATATGCGCAGCCTGTGGCTCAACTTCGAGATCACCCTGGTGATCGACGACGACGGCTTCGGCAGCGATCTGGCCTGCGTGCAGGAAGATTACATCGCCCGCTCCAAGCTGCTGAACGCCAAAGAGTGGTTGAAGCGGCCGTTCTGGCATCGCCTGGTCGAACGCCTGTTCTACTTTTTCAGCCCGCTGCTGTAAAAGCCGCAGCGAGCGTGCTTTAATAACGCCAAATCATTTGTTATCAGGATTTTTTTATGGATTTGAATAACCGCCTTACCGAAGACGAAACGCTGGAACAGGCCTACGACATCTTCCTCGAATTGGCCGGCGACAATCTGGATCCGGCGGATATTCTGCTGTTCAATCTGCAGTTTGAAGAGCGCGGCGGCGCAGAACTGTACGACCCCTCCGAAGACTGGAGCGAGCACGTGGATTACGACCTGAATCCGGACTTCTTCGCCGAAGTGGTGATCGGTCTGGCGGACAGCGACGGCGAGCCGATCAACGACGTGTTCGCCCGCGTGCTGATCTGCCGCGAGAAAGACCACAAGCTCTGCCACATTCTGTGGAAAGAGTGATTCGCCGCTCATATTTCGGATAAAAAAAGCCCCGCTGAGTCAGCGGGGCTTTTTGTTGCCGGCTAGCGGCGCATTACAGCGGATCGACCTTCAGGCATGAAACCGCATGACGGAAACTGCCCTCCAGCAGCGGACGCGTCTTGGCGCACTCCGGCCCGGCGATCGGACAGCGGGTGCGGAACACGCAGCCGGACGGCGGGTTGATCGGCGAAGGCAGCTCCCCTTCCAACAGCTGGATCTGCTTTTCCTTCTCCTTGTCCGGATCCGGAATAGGCACCGCCGACATCAGCGCCTTGGTGTAAGGGTGCTGCGGATTGTGGTACACCTCGTCATAGGTGCCCAGCTCCACCGCATGACCCAGGTACATCACCAGCACGCGATCGGAAATGTGCTTCACCACCGCCAAATCGTGGGCGATAAAGATCAATGACAGCCCCATTTCGCGCTGCAGCTGCTGCAACAGGTTTACCACCTGCGCCTGAATCGACACGTCCAACGCGGAAACCGGCTCGTCGCAGATCACCAGCTTCGGTTCGAGGATCAGCGCGCGCGCGATGCCGATGCGCTGGCATTGGCCGCCGGAGAACTCGTGCGGATAACGGTTGATCAGGTTAGGCAGCAGGCCGACCTTCAGCATCATCGCCTTGACCTTGTCCTTCACTTCCTGACGCGGCATTTTCGGGTAGTAAGTGCGCAGCGGCTCGGCGATGATTTCGCCGATGGTCATGCGCGGGTTGAGCGAAGCCAGCGGATCCTGGAAGATCATCTGGATATCGCTGCGGGTTTTGCGCCAGTCGGCGTCGTTCATGCCCAGCAGATCTTTACCCAGCCAGGCGACGCGCCCGCTGGTGGCCTTCACCAGGCCGATGATGGCGCGCGCGAAGGTGGATTTGCCGCAGCCGGATTCGCCGACCACGCCCAGGGTTTCCCCCTCGAACAGCCGCAGCGTAACGCCATCGACCGCCTTCAGGGTTTTCGGCGGCTGCCAGAACCACTGCTTGTCGTCATGAATGTCGAAGTGCACTTTCAGATCGGCCACTTCGAGCAGTACTTTCTTGTCGGTTACCGCTGTCATACCAACGCCTCCACCGGTTTAAAGCAGGCGCGCAGGCGCCCTTCCCCAAATTGCTCCAATGGCGGAGCGCTCGCGCACTGTTCCATGGCGTACGGGCAGCGCGGCTGGAACGGGCAACCTTTCGGCAGCCGCAGCAGGTTCGGCGGGTTGCCGGGAATGGTCAGCAACGCTTCGCCTTCGGCGTCGAGGCGCGGCACCGCGTTCAACAACCCGATGGAGTACGGGTGGCTCGGCTGGTAGAACACCTCACGCGCGCTGCCGTATTCCATGGTGCGGCCGGCGTACATCACCAGCACCTTGTTGCAGATGCCGGCCACCACGCCCAGATCGTGGGTGATCATGATGATGGCGGTGTTGAACTCGCGCTTGAGCTCGTTGAGCAGCGTCATGATCTGCGCCTGAACGGTCACGTCCAATGCGGTGGTCGGCTCGTCGGCAATCAGCAGCTTCGGCCGGCACAGCAGCGCCATGGCGATCATCACGCGCTGGCGCATGCCGCCGGAAAACTCATGCGGATACATGCGCATGCGCTTGCGCGCTTCCGGCATTTTCACCGCGTCGAGCATGCGCACCGACTCTTCGAAGGCTTCGCTTTTGCTCATTTTCTTATGCAGCATCAGCACTTCCATCAGCTGTTCGCCAACGCGCATATACGGGTTGAGCGAGGTCATCGGGTCCTGGAAGATCATCGAGATCTCTTCGGCCCGCAGCTTGTTGAGCTGGTTTTCCGGCAGGTTGAGGATTTCGCGGCCGTTGAATTTGGCCGAGCCGCCGATGCGGCCATTGCTGGCCAGCAACCCCATCAGGGCGAACGCGGTCTGCGATTTGCCGGAGCCGGATTCGCCGACGATGCCCAGCGTTTCACCGGCGCGCAGATCGAAGTTCAGATCGTTCACCGCCGTCACGTCGCCGTCCGGGGTGGAGAACGTGACGCGCAGATCTTTCACGTCCAGCAGCGGCGACGCTTTAACGCCGACGGCGGTTTGCAGTTGTGGATGTTCAATGGTGCTCATGGTGGCACTCCTTAACGATCTTTCGGGTCGAGGGCGTCACGCAGGCCATCGCCGATAAAGTTGAAACAGAACAGAGTGACTACCAGGAAACCCGCCGGGAACAGCAGCAACCACGGTGAAACTTCCATTGAGTTGGCGCCGTCGCTGAGCAATGCGCCCCAGCTGCTCAGCGGCTCCTGCGTGCCCAGCCCCAGGAAGCTGAGGAAGGATTCGAACAGGATCATGCTCGGCACCAGCAACGAGGCATACACCACCACCACGCCGAGCACGTTCGGCACGATATGCCGCAGCACGATGTTGCGCGTGGAGACGCCGCACACCAGCGCCGCTTCGATGAACTCCTTGCGCTTCAGACCGAGGGTTTGGCCGCGCACGATACGCGCCATGTCCAGCCACGACACCATGCCGATCGCCACGAAGATAAGCAGGATATTCTGGCCGAAGAAGGTCACCAGCAGGATCACGAAGAACATGAACGGGAAGGAGTTGAGGATCTCCAGCAGGCGCATCATCACCGAGTCGATCTTGCCGCCCAGATAGCCGGACATCGCGCCGTACAGGGTGCCGACGATCACCGCCACCAGCGCCGCCGCCACGCCGACCATCAGCGAGATGCGCCCGCCGATCGCCACGCGCACCAGCAGATCGCGCCCGGAGGAATCGGTGCCGAAATAGTGCCCCGATTCAACGCTGGGTGCGGCGGACATCATCGCCCAATCGGTATCGTCGTAGGCGAATTGCGACAGCATCGGCGCCAGCACCACAAACAGCGTGATCAGCGCCAGTATGAACAGGCTGCTGACCGCCGCGCGGTTGTGCATAAAACGCCGACGCGCGTCTTGCCACAGGCTGCGCCCTTCCACTTCCAGCTTCTCGCTGAAGTGTTCCAGAGCTTCGCTGTTCTTTTTAGTCAACATCATTCGCGTGCTCCAGATTAATAACGGATTTTCGGATCGATGACCGCATACAGCACATCGACGATCGCGTTGAACAGAATGGTCAGAGCGCCCACCAGAATGGTCAGGCTCAACACCAGGGAGTAGTCGCGGTTCAGCGCGCCGTTAACGAACAGCTGGCCGATCCCCGGCAGACCGTAGATGGTTTCGATCACCATTGAACCGGTGATGATCCCGACGAACGCCGGGCCCATGTAGGACAGCACCGGCAACAGCGCCGGCTTCAGCGCGTGGCGGAAAATGATGCGACGCATCGGCAAGCCTTTGGCGCGCGCGGTGCGGATGAAGTTGGAGTGCAACACTTCAATCATCGAGCCGCGCGTGATACGGGCGATGCTGGCGATATAGGCCAGCGACAACGCCACCATCGGCAAGATGATGAACTTAGGCGCACCGCCGTTCCAGCCGCCGCCCGGCAGCCATTTCAACGTGATGGCGAAGATCAGCACCAACAGCGGCGCCACCACGAAACTGGGTATCACCACCCCGGTCATGGCGAACCCCATCACCGTATAGTCCCATTTGGTGTTCTGGTTCAGCGCGGCGATCACACCGGCGCTCACGCCCAGCACCACCGCCAGCAGAAACGCGGCCAGACCGAGTTTGGCGGAGACCGGGAAAGAGCTGGCCACCAAATCGTTGACCGAATAATCCTTGTATTTAAAGGACGGGCCGAAGTCTCCCTGCGCAAGCTGCGCCAGATAATGACCGTACTGTTTCCAGATCGGGTCGTTCAAATGGTATTTGGCTTCGATATTCGCCATGACTTCCGGCGGCAATGCGCGTTCCCCGGTAAATGGACTGCCGGGCGCCAGGCGCATCATGAAGAATGAGATGGTGATAAGGATAAATAGTGTCGGGATCGCTTCCAACAAGCGACGAAGTATAAATTTAAGCATTGCCCTAACCCTGTGCGACAGCCTGATAACGGCTTATTATTCTCAACATGGGCCGGCGGCCAAGCCGCCGGCTCTTACCGTATCAATGCTTGATGATGTACAGGTTTTTGTCGTACACGTTATCAAGCGGGTCTTTGCCGGTGTAGCCACCGACGTAAGGTTTCACCAAACGGGCGTTCACATAGTAATACAGCGGAACGATGGCGGAATCTTTATCCAGCTGAACTTCCGCTTTCTGATACAGATCGGCGCGCTCGTCTTTGGTCTTCGCGGTCAACACGTTGGCCATCAGCTTGTCGAACTCGGCGCTCTTGTAGTGCGGGGTGTTACTGCTGCTGTCGGACAGCATCATGTTCAGGAACGAGCTCGGCTCGTTGTAATCGGCACACCAGCCGGCGCGCGCCACGTCATAGGTCCCCTGATGGCGGGTATCCAGGAAGGTTTTCCACTCCTGGTTCACCAGCTTCACGTCCACGCCCAGGTTTTTCTTCCAGATGGAGGCGGCGGCGATCGCCAGCTTCTTGTGCAAGTCGGAGGTGTTGTACAGCAGGGAGAAGGTCAGCGGTTTACCCGGGCCGTAGCCGGCGTCCGCCAGCAGTTTCTTCGCCACTTCGTTGCGTTTTTCCTGCGTCCAGCCGAACCACTCCGGCGGGGTCAGCTTGGCACCGTCGGTGTATGGCGGCGTAAAGCTGTAGGCCGGCAGATCGCCCTGGTTTTTCACCTTGTTGACGATAATGTCGCGGTCCATGCCCAGCTTCAGCGCTTCACGCACGCGCGCATCGGTGAACGGCGCCTTCTGGTTGTTGATTTCGTAGTAGTAGGTGCACAGATAAGGATCGACGTGCACCTCTTTCGGGATCTCTTTCTTCAACTTCTGGAACAGTTCGATCGGCATGTTGTTGTAGGTCATGTCGATTTCACCGGTGCGGTAGCGGTTAACGTCGGTCACTTCCGACGAAATAGGCAGGAACGTCACTTTATTGATGATGGTTTTGGCGTTATCCCAATATTCCGGGTTACGTTCCAGTACGATGCGTTCGTTGACAATCCAGTCTTTCAGTTTGTAAGCGCCGTTGCTGACATAGTTGGCCGGCAGCGTCCACTTCTCGCCGAATTTCTCCACCGCGTCTTTGTAAACCGGCTTCATGGCGTAGTGCGGGGTCATTTCAACCAGATAAGGCACCGGCTCGCTCAGGGTCACCTGGAAGGTGTGGTCGTCGATGGCCTTCACGCCCAGCGTCGACTTGTCTTTTTTGCCGGCGATGATGTCATCAACGTTTTCCACATGGGCGTACTGCAGGTAGCTGGCGTAAGGCGACGCGGTTTTCGGATCCACTACGCGCTGCCAGCTGTAGACGAAATCTTGCGCCGTCACCGGCTTGCCGTTGGACCATTTGGCGTCTTTGCGCAGGTGGAAAGTCCAGACTTTGAAATCCTTGTTATCCCAGCTTTCCGCGACGCCCGGCACGATGGAACCGTCCGGGCTGTTGTTCGCCAGGCCTTCCATCAGATCGCGGGTCACGTTGTTTTCCGGCACGCCCTCGATTTTATGCGGGTCAAGCGACTGCACTTCGGAACCGTTGTTTTTGACGATTTCTTGCTTGTCGGCCAGTTGCACGCCTGCAGGAACGTCGGCCGCGAAGGCGGAGGTGGTTGCTGTGATGCCGAGTGCGGCGATGACGCCGGCGGCAATGAGGGTTTTCTTCGTGATGTTGGTCATACTTATCGACTCCAGTTTTTTATTATCACAGGCTCTTCGTGGAGCCTGCGTTGCCCGTAAGCGGACTCTGTTTTCCCGCCGCTGCGGAACGAATGCGGCGGCGGGCCTTCCCCATATTCCCCTGCGGTTCAGCGTGAGGAATACCCCTTTTACTGCTTGATGATGTACAGATTTTTAACGTCGGTATAGTCCAGCGGATCTTTGCCGGTGAACCCGCCAACCGTCGGCTTAATCAACCGCGCGCTGACGCGGTAATACACAGGGATCAACGCGGAGTCTTTGTCCAGTTGCGCTTCTGCCTGCTGATAGAGCGCGGCGCGCGCGGCCTCATCCGGCGCCTTCAGGGTGGCGGCCATGATGGCGTCGAACGCCGGGCTCTTATAAAACACGGTATTGATGCTGCTGTTGGACAGCACCAGGTTCAGGAACGCGCTGGGCTCGTTGTAATCCCCGCACCAGGTGGCGCGCGCCACGTCGTATTGCCCCTGATGGCGGCTTTCCAGCGAGGTCTTCCACTCCTGATTGCGCAGCGTGACGTCGGCGCCGAGGTTCTTTTTCCACATCGACGCGGCGGCGATCGCCTGCTGTTTGTTTTGATCGGAGGTGTTGTACAGCAGCGAGAACTTCAGCGGCTTGGCGTCGCTGTAACCCGCTTCCGCCAGCAGTTTCTTGGCTTCGGCGTTGCGCTGTTCCTGGCTCCAGCCGGCCCAGGCGGGCTGCGTGAAGTTGGCGCCTTCGGTGAAGGTTGGCGTGAAACTGTAGGCCGGGATCTGCCCCTGGCCCATGATCTTGTTGGCGATGATGTCGCGATCCAGCGTCATCTTCACCGCCGCACGCACCCGCGGATCGGTGAACGGCGCCCGCTGGTTATTGAGTTCGTAATAGAAAGTGCACAGATAAGGGTTAACGTGCAGTTGCTCGGGCACTTCGCGTTTCATTTTGACGTACAGGTACGGCGGAATGGCGCTGTTGGTGATGTCGATCTCGCCGCTGCGGAAGCGGTTGACGTCGCTGACTTCGGAAGCGATCGGCAGGAAGGTCGCCTGATTGATCACCGTCTGCTTGTTGTTCCAGTAGCTCGGGCTGCGCTCCAGCACAATGCGCTCGTTCACCACCCACTCTTTCAGACGGTAAGCGCCGTTGCCGACATAGTTGGCGGGCAACGTCCATTTGTCGCCGAATTTCTCCACTACCGCGCGCTTCACCGGTTTGAGCGACGTGTGGCTCAGCATGCTGATGAAATACGGCACCGGTTCGCTCAGCGTCACCTGCAGCGTCTGGTCGTCCAGCGCCTTGACGCCGAGGGCCTGTGGAGGCTTCTTACCGGTCAGGATATCGTCGATATTGTCGACTTTGGTGTACTGCAGGTAGCTGGCATAGGGCGAGGCGATTTTCGGATCGGCCAGACGCTGCCAGCTGTAGACGAAGTCTTGCGCGGTCACCGGGCTGCCGTCGCTCCACACCGCGCCGGGGCGCAGGTGGAAGGTCCATTGCTGATAATTCTGGTTTTCCCAGCTCGCCGCCGCCGCCGGCACCACATGCCCGTTGGCGTCGGTGCTCACCAGCCCTTCCAGCAGGTTAAGAATGATATTGCTTTCCGGTACGCCCTCGACCTTATGCGGATCCAATGAAGCCACTTCGCTGCCGTTGTTGATCACAATATTCTGCTGCTGCGCCAACTGAACGCCGGCCGGCACTTCCGCCGCCAAACTGCTATTTATGGCGCCGACGCTCAGCGCGCCGCTAATCAACAAGGTCAAAGAAGTGCGCTTCAGGGTTTGCTGCATAATCGAGGCTCCTTTTCACCGACAAGCATCGCTTATCGAAGTTTGTGAAGTGTTTATAAGAATTCTAAATAAACGGATACCAGCAAAAATCATTCCCGTTTTTATGGCGCATTTCAGTTAATTGACCACGGGAAAGTTGCTCGGAAATTAGCAGAAGCCAAATTCCATAGCCAATAAATTTTACGAAAATGTTAAGCAATTCTCTTTTATCGCACGAAGCCCGATCCGGCCCCCAAGATCGAGGACGCGGAGAAAAAAAACCATCGCTATGATTTTAAAGAAAAAAAAGACGAAATCATTTCATTTGAAACCATCAACGCAATCTCATTACCGCACAAAGAAACATTCAGTTAACAATCCAGGCATTCAAAGAACAAACACCTGCCTATGGTCGGTTAATCACTAATAACACCTGGATGAAAGTGAGACAAGCCCCACAGAATGATGTGATTAATTTAACAACAGCTTTACCGTTGAGCGGGGGCAAACGCGCGGAAATGGGGGAAGAAAAGTGTATGAAATAACGCTTAGCGTTTTTTTTGCACAGCAACATGAGATTTATGCAACATAAGAGTGCAACCGCATAAATTTTATTCATCCTGTGCACTATAATAATGCGAACCAATAAATAATTTAAACTTTAAAATTAATTTTAGCCGCGCCAAGGCGAAAGGTGCGCGGCTAAACAAAGGGTATTACAACAGGCCGGGGAATATCGCCTTAATGCCGGTAACGATAAACTCGATCCCGAGCGCCATCAGCAACAGACCCATGATACGGGTGATCACGTTGATGCCGGTCTGCCCAAGCAAACGCACCAACAGCGGCGCGGCGCGGAACAACAACCAACAGCAAAAGGCGAACAAGGCGATTGCGACCGTAAAGCCGAGCAGGCTTTGCCAGTTGTGATAACGGGAACTCCACACGATGGTGGAACTGATCGCCCCCGGCCCCGCCATCAGCGGCAGCGCTAACGGCACCACGCCGATGCTCTCGCGGATCGCGCTCTCCGATTTTTCCTGTTTGTTCTGTTTGTCTTCTCCCAGCTTGCCGCTGATCATCGACATGGCGATGGTCACCACCAGAATACCGCCGGCGATGCGGAACGAATCGATGGAGATGCCGAACATCCGCAAGATCCCTTCGCCCAGGAACAGCGATGTCCACAGAATAATGGCGACCGACAGGTTGGCGGTCAGGTTGGTTTTATTGCGCCCTGCTTCCGCCTGGTAGCTGGTCATGCTGATAAACACCGGCAAGATGCCCACCGGGTTGACCAGCGCAAACAGACCGACAAAGAACTTGATAAAGCCGGAAAGATCCAACAGAGATTGGCCCACAGATGGCTCCGCGTTAAGTGCTATAAAAAGGTGTGCTGCCTATGCGCGCTAATGTAATGGAATTGCCGCGGGTAATCCATCCGGCCAGAGCAGCATTTTTGACTACCAGCAAGTTAGGCAACAAAACAAATGCCCTTTGTTAAAGTGATGTATGGCCTTTTGATTTTTTATGTTGAAAAAAGAGTCATCGATCACAGTTATTGATAACCACTCTCAATACCGTCAAGCTGAAAGGTGTCAGCTTGCACTTTTCATGATTTAGATCACAAATCAACTACCCAACAGTGGGTAAGCTCTTAGTCGTAGTCAGGGAGTAGAACAAAGTCGGTGGCAATCCAGCCGGTTCCGTTCTCTTCACTGCCTGCCCCTCCGGTTGGCGCAGGGTAAAGCTCTTTAAGCAAATCAGCAGCATGCGAAGAAATAACGCGGGAAACCCCCGGTATTCGAATCACCGTTTATTCCCGTTATGACTATACTAGTGGCTCGCACGGCTTATTTACTGAAAGAGTTTAACATTATCAGGAGAGCATTATGGCTGTAACGAATGTCGCTGAACTGAACGAGCTTGTCGCACGTGTCAAAAAAGCCCAGCGCGAATATGCCAACTTCACTCAAGAGCAAGTGGATAAAATCTTCCGCGCTGCCGCCCTCGCCGCTGCTGATGCCCGTATCCCGTTGGCCAAAATGGCCGTGGAAGAATCCGGAATGGGTATCGTCGAAGACAAAGTGATCAAAAACCACTTCGCTTCCGAGTACATCTACAACGCCTATAAAGATGAAAAAACCTGTGGCATCCTGTCTGAAGATGACACTTTCGGTACCATCACCATCGCCGAACCTATCGGCCTGATTTGCGGTATCGTCCCTACCACCAACCCAACTTCTACCGCGATCTTCAAAGCGCTGATCAGCCTGAAAACCCGTAACGGCATCATCTTCTCGCCGCACCCGCGTGCGAAGAATGCCACCAATAAAGCCGCCGATATCGTGCTGCAAGCCGCTATCGCCGCCGGCGCGCCGAAAGACATCATCGGTTGGATCGACCAACCTACCGTCGAACTGTCCAACCAGCTGATGCACCACCCTGACATCAACCTGATCCTGGCCACCGGTGGCCCGGGCATGGTGAAAGCCGCCTACAGCTCCGGCAAACCGGCCATCGGCGTCGGCGCCGGTAATACGCCGGTCGTGGTAGACGAAACCGCAGACATCAAGCGCGTGGTCGCCTCTATCCTGATGTCCAAAACCTTCGACAGCGGCGTTATCTGCGCTTCCGAACAGTCGGTCATCGTCGTTGACGCTATCTATGATGCGGTACGCGAACGCTTCGCTTCCCACGGCGGCTATCTGCTGCAGGGTAAAGAACTGAAAGCGGTGCAGGACATCATCCTGAAAAACGGCGGTCTGAATGCGGCCATCGTCGGGCAATCCGCACCGAAAATCGCCGAAATGGCAGGTATCAAAGTACCGGCCAACACCAAAGTGCTGATCGGTGAAGTGAAGCTGGTCGACGAGTCCGAACCTTTCGCACATGAAAAACTGTCGCCTACCCTGGCGATGTACCGTGCCAAAGACTTCGAAGACGCGGTCGCCAAAGCCGAAAAACTGGTCGCCATGGGCGGTATCGGCCACACCTCCTGCCTGTACACCGACCAGGATAACCAAACGGCTCGCATCGCCTACTTCGGCGATAAAATGAAAACGGCTCGCATCCTGATCAACACCCCGGCTTCTCAGGGCGGTATCGGCGACCTGTACAACTTCAAACTCGCGCCTTCGCTGACGCTGGGTTGCGGTTCCTGGGGTGGCAACTCCATCTCTGAAAACGTCGGACCTAAACACCTGATCAACAAGAAAACTGTAGCGAAGCGAGCAGAAAACATGTTGTGGCACAAACTTCCGAAATCGATCTACTTCCGCCGTGGCTCGCTGCCTATCGCGCTGGAAGAAGTGGCGACCGACGGGGCGAAACGCGCCTTCATCGTGACCGACCGTTTCCTGTTCAACAACGGCTATGCTGACCAGATCACCAAGGTTCTGAAGTCTCACGGCATCGAAACCGAAGTGTTCTTCGAAGTGGAAGCCGATCCGACGCTGAGCATCGTGCGTAAAGGCGCCGAGCAGATGAACTCCTTCAAACCGGACGTCATCATCGCGCTGGGCGGCGGTTCGCCGATGGACGCCGCGAAAATCATGTGGGTGCTGTACGAACATCCTGAAACCCACTTCGAGGATCTGGCGCTGCGCTTCATGGACATCCGCAAGCGTATCTACAAATTCCCGAAAATGGGCGTGAAAGCGAAAATGATCGCCATCACCACAACCTCAGGTACCGGTTCAGAAGTCACGCCGTTCGCGGTCGTGACCGACGACGCCACCGGGCAGAAATACCCGCTGGCCGACTATGCGCTGACCCCGGACATGGCGATTGTCGACGCCAACCTGGTGATGAACATGCCGAAATCCCTGTGCGCCTTCGGTGGCCTGGATGCGGTGACCCACGCGCTGGAAGCCTACGTCTCGGTGCTGGCGAACGAATACTCCGACGGCCAGGCGCTGCAGGCGCTGAAACTGTTGAAAGAGTATCTGCCGGCCAGCTACAAAGAAGGCGCGAAAAACCCGGTTGCCCGTGAACGCGTGCACAACGCCGCCACCATCGCCGGTATCGCTTTCGCCAACGCCTTCCTCGGGGTTTGTCACTCCATGGCGCACAAACTGGGTTCGGAGTTCCACATTCCGCACGGCCTGGCCAACGCGATGCTGATTTCCAACGTCATTCGCTACAACGCGAACGACAACCCGACCAAGCAGACGGCCTTCAGCCAGTACGACCGCCCTCAGGCGCGCCGCCGCTACGCTGAAATCGCCGACCACCTCGGCCTGAGCGCACCGGGCGACCGCACCGCGCAGAAGATTGAGAAACTGCTGGCCTGGCTTGACGAGCTGAAAACCGAGCTGGGCATCCCAACCTCCATTCGTGAGGCGGGTGTGCAGGAGGCGGACTTCCTGGCGAAAGTCGACAAGCTGTCGGAAGACGCGTTCGACGACCAATGCACCGGCGCCAACCCACGCTATCCGCTGATTGCCGAACTGAAGCAAATCATGCTGGATACCTTCTACGGCCGCGAATTCAGCGAAACAGTCGAAGAGGAAGCGACAGCTCCGGCTGTAGCCAAAGCCGCGGTAAAGAAGTCCAAGAAATAACGGTTTCGTGAACCGATAAAAAAACCCGCCAAACGGCGGGTTTTTTATTGCGCCGGAGGCGCTGCATTTCGACTCACGCCGCCAAAACGCCTCAGCGGGCTTTGGCGGCGTTTTCTCCCCTACTCCAGGGAGTGAATCGCCTCTTTATAATGCTTGCGGCAGACGGAGACATAGCTCTCGTTACCGCCAATCACCACCTGCTCACCGGCGTGCATCGCCTGGCCGTTTTCATCCAACCGCAACACCATATTGGCTTTGCGCCCACAGTGACAGATGGTTTTCAATTCCACCAGCTTATCGGCCCAGGCCAGCAAATATTGGCTGCCGGTAAACAGCTCACCGAGAAAATCGGTACGCAGGCCGTAGCACAATACGGGAATGTCCAGTTGGTCCACCACATCACACAATTGCTCAACCTGCGCCTTGGTCAGGAACTGGCTTTCATCCAGCAGTTCACAATGCACCGGCTGCTGTTGATGCTCTTGCTGAATCATGGCGTACAGCATCGAGTCGTTGTTATAGAGCTGGGCCTGCGAGGATAAACCGATGCGCGAGCTGACCTTACCTACGCCAAAGCGGTGATCGATCTCCGCAGTGAACACCAGCGTGCGCATACCACGTTCTTGATAGTTATATGAAGACTGTAGCAGCGCGGTGGACTTGCCGGCATTCATCGCAGAGTAATAAAAATAAAGTTGAGCCATGGCCCCGCAACTCCGATGGTATAAGAAATATTCAAATGTCGATTAGGACGGTAAGTGTACCATAAGCCGCCCCCCAGGCTCAGCCCAAAGCGAACGAATATTGCGTTCGCCGTAATAATGCGCTTTCAAGCGAAACATATCGTTCTGTCGGCCCGTTCTTTTTACAGCTATTTACAGGATAATGTATGCCTGTCATCACTATTAATTCTTGCTAATGGTTAACCGCGATCATTTGCCCATTAATGCATAATCACCCTTTCGCCGCGGCGGGTGCCGCAACCGCAACGGCGCGCCAGTCTATTATACACGGGGCCAATACAGGGCATTTAATCACCTCCGCTGTCCCCGACGTTACCTGACGCAATCTTTACCTATATACCCCTATTGTTTACAATGTCTGCCTTGCCATGACGTGATTAAGCCCACAGAACCCATTGTAATATTGATATAAATTACGGCGATAACTTATCGATGAAAGCCTTGCGACACGCGCCTTTTAAAGCATGCCTGCTGAAATTTTGACTTAAGTGCGACAAGGGTAATAGTTAACAGCCCTTCCTATATTAGTCGGACAGATCCGATTAACGGATTTTTAAAAGGTAAATTTGAGTATTCAAGTCAATTTGGCTATTGCAGAAAAGAAAATAGCGCTCTATTATTATCGAGACGCCCCCCACCAATATAATTTGAGACTAGGACAATGAGCGAAGCATTAAAGATTTTGAACAACATCCGCACTCTGCGCGCCCAGGCAAGAGAATGCACACTGGAAACGCTGGAAGAAATGCTCGAGAAACTGGAAGTTGTTGTGAACGAACGTCGCGAAGAAGACAGCCAGGCTCAAGCAGAAATCGAAGAACGCACCCGTAAACTGCAGCAATACCGCGAAATGCTGATTGCTGACGGTATCGATCCGAATGAACTGCTGCAAACCATGGCTGCCAACAAGGCTGCCGGTAAAGCAAAACGCGCAGCACGTCCTGCTAAATACCAATATAAAGACGAAAACGGCGAATTGAAAACCTGGACCGGCCAAGGCCGTACTCCAGCGGTGATTAAGAAAGCTATCGAAGAGCAAGGTAAATCTCTGGACGATTTCCTGCTGTAATAGCGATTCGGCCCGTATCTGAAAGGCTCCCTGCGGGGGGCCTTTTCATTTTAAAGCTTATCGCCGCGATCCTGCCTCATCCCTTTCCTTTTAGTAAATATCCTAATTCGCATTTTGTTCCTTGCATGAGGTTCCAGCGATAAAAAAGGGCCCTAAGGCCCCTTTGTCGCATATACCCTCGTTCAATTATTGAACCTGGTAGAATGCCTTATACCAATCAACAAAGCGCTTCACCCCTTCTTCAACGCTGGTTTCCGGCTTAAAACCAATGTCACGATAAAGCTCTGCGGTATCCGCGCTGGTATCCATCACGTCGCCAGGTTGCATTGGCAACATATTCTTGCGGGCAGTTAGCCCCAAAGCCTGCTCCAACGCCGTGATATATTCCATCAGTTTAACGGGGGTGTTATTGCCGATATTATAAACATGATACGGCGCGGAACTGGTCGCCGGCGATCCCTGTTCAACGGTCCATGACGGATCTGCCTGCGGAATAACCGCCTGCAGCCGCACAATCGCCTCGGTGATATCATCAATGTAAGTAAAGTCACGGTGCATTTCACCGTGGTTATATACATCGATACTCTCCCCCGCCAATATGGCCTTGGTAAACTTGAACAGCGCCATATCCGGACGCCCCCAGGGACCATATACGGTAAAGAAGCGTAGCCCCGTCGTCGGGAGACCGTATAAATGAGCGTAACTGTGTGACATCAGCTCATTGGCTTTTTTGGTTGCCGCATACAGTGACACAGGGTGGTCGACCGAATCTTCGGTAGCAAACGGCAACTTGCGATTGAGGCCATAAACAGAGCTGGAGGAAGCGTAAAGTAAATGCTCGACCTTATTATGACGGCAGCCTTCCAGAACGTTCAAATGACCGATCAGGTTAGCGTCCGCATAAGCCAACGGGTTGACCAGCGAGTAACGCACGCCGGCTTGGGCACCCAAATGAATGACTCGTTGGAACTGATGCTCGGCGAACAATGTCGCCATGCCTTCACGATCGGCCAAATCCAACTTGATGAAGCGGAATCCCGGCTTATCCGCCAGTCTGTCCAGACGGGCCATTTTCAGGCCCACGTCATAATAGTCATTCAGGTTATCGATGCCGACAACCTGATGCCCGGCGGTCAACAAACGCTCTGCAACGTGATAACCAATAAACCCTGCGGCGCCTGTAACCAGGAATTTCATGCCCACTCCTTAAATAACCGGTTTAATCGAGGCACCGCGGCCAATCGCATAGTAGGTAAAGCCGCGATTCGCCAAACGCTCAGGATCGTACAGGTTACGTCCATCGAAGATCACCGGCTGCTTCAACGCGCCCTTGATCACATCAAAGTCCGGCGCGCGGAAATTCTGCCATTCGGTGCAGATCACCAGAGCATCGGCGCCGTGCAACGCAGCCTCTTTGGTACCCATCAGCTTCAAGTCGTCGCGCTGGCCATAGATGCGCTGAACTTCGTTCATCGCTTCCGGATCGTAGGCCTGAACGGTGGCGCCGGCAGCCCACAGCTGCTCCATCAGCACACGGCTGGACGCTTCACGCATGTCATCGGTATTCGGCTTGAACGCCAGACCCCACAGTGCGAAGGTTTTGCCCTTCAAATCGCTGCCGAAATAGTCTTTGATAAAGCTGTTCAGCTTGTCTTTTTGTTGGTAGTTGACCTGCTCTACCGCCTGCAACAGCTTCGGTTGGTAACCGATCTGCTCCGCCGTGCGGATCAGCGCCTGAACATCTTTCGGGAAGCAAGAACCACCGTAGCCACAGCCAGGATAGATGAAGTGATAACCGATGCGTGAATCGGAACCGATGCCCTGACGCACTTTCTCAATGTCCGCGCCCAACATTTCCGCCAGGTTGGACATTTCATTCATAAAGCTGATTTTGGTCGCCAGCATGCAGTTGGCGGCATATTTGGTCAGCTCCGCGCTGCGGATATCCATCATGATCATACGATCGTGATTGCGGTTAAACGGCTCGTACAGCTCGCGAATAGGCTCGATCACCTCTTTATTATCGGTGCCGATCACGATGCGCTCAGGGCGCATGCAGTCAGCCACTGCAGCGCCTTCCTTCAGGAATTCAGGGTTGGACACCACGTCGAACGGCACGTTGCTGCCGCGTTTTGCCAGCGTTTCCGCCATCACCTGACGCACTTTGTCCGCCGTACCGACCGGCACGGTAGATTTGTCGATCACCACTTTGCGATCGGTCATGTGCTCGGCGATGGTGCGCGCCACCGCGGTGACATATTTCAGATCGGCGGAACCGTCTTCATCCGGCGGCGTACCGACGGCGATAAACTGGATATTCCCGTGCGCCACGCCCGCTTTGGCATCGGTGGTGAAATGCAGGCGCCCAGCCTCATAGTTTTGCTGTACCAGCGGCGTCAGGCCCGGTTCAAAAATCGGGATATTCCCTTTTTTCAGGTTCTCGACTTTTCGTTCGTCAACATCGATGCACATAACATCATGGCCAACTTCAGCCAGCACGGCGGCCTGTACCAGCCCCACATAACCAATACCAAAAACTGTTACTTTCATGTGAAAATCCTAGTTTTTCAAATTAAGACGAAAGATCAAATTACTTCTTGTCAGCGGCAACAACCTGTTGCAGCCACTGAGAAAACTCTTTGCCCAGGCTGGCATGACGCATGCCGTACTCCACGAAGGCCTGCATGTAACCCAGTTTGTTACCGCAGTCATGGCTCACGCCTTTCAGGTGATACGCTTCCACCGTTTCCTGCTGCATCAGCATTTCGATGCTGTCAGTCAGCTGAATTTCATCGCCGGCGCCCGGAGGCGTTTTCGCCAACAGCGGCCAAATATCGGCGGACAACACATAACGACCGACAATCGCCAGGTTGGAAGGGGCTTTATCCGGCGACGGTTTCTCAACCACGCTGACCATCGGCGCGCTTTCGCCCGGTTGCAAATCAACGCCCTTACAGTCGGCTACGCCGTAGTTTCCGACATCCTTATGCGGCACGGGTTCAACCATGATCTGGCTGACGCCGGTGGCTTCGAAGCGCTGCAGCATTTCGTGCAGGTTGTCTTTTTTCGGATCGGCGCTGTATTCGTCGAGGATCACGTCCGGAAGCACCACCGCGACCGGTTCATCGCCCACCATCGGGTAGGCACACATAATCGCGTGCCCCAGGCCTTTGGCATTACCCTGACGAACCTGCATCACGGTAACGCCTTTCGGGCAGATCGACTGCACTTCGTCCAGCAATTGGCGCTTGACGCGTTTTTCCAGCATCGCTTCAAGTTCGAAACTGGTATCAAAATGGTTTTCGATCGAGTTCTTGGAGGAGTGGGTGACCAGCACAATCTCGTTAATCCCCGCCGCAATGCACTCATTGACGACGTATTGGATCAGAGGTTTATCAACCAGCGGCAGCATTTCTTTCGGAATGGCTTTGGTGGCCGGCAACATCCGCGTACCCAAGCCTGCAACCGGGATCACGGCTTTTCTGACTTTGCGATTTACAGCAGGCATTATTTCCTCTCTTAAAGCTAAAGCGCTCATTTTATGAGCGTGGGCTCGATATAAAAAAACCTTCGGAGTATACCAGCTTATGCGCGCCGAGCATTAACCAGAACACAAATAGAAAACATTTAGGACTATTACCCGTTCGGATAATCCGGAGAATAAATAAACGGTTTAATTACAGATAAGTAAATAGCTTAAGATCGCGCCGATCGCTGCCTGCTATTCAGCGCTGAGCATCAGTCGCAATCGGCCACCGCTGCCCCATACCTGACATTGCCAGGCGGTACAACGCTGGCTGATCTGATTCATGTAGGTAGCCCCCAGCGTCCCCAGTGGCACGCCGTTGCTCAGCTGGATTTGATTGTCACCGGTATTGACGTTGGCATGCAGCCCGGCGGAAACCAGAATCAGGTTTTTATTTTCGGCGTGATAATATCCCAACAACAGAGGGAATTGACCGTCCAATTTCCCCTGCCGCAATAATTGATTAACCTGCTTTAACAATGCCGACATTTGCGGCAAACGATGCTGTTGATTAGCCAGATGGTCCTGCAGCAGCCCATTAAATAATGCGCGCAACAGCAGCGCCGCCAATACGCCATTATCGCCGGCGCGCGTGACGTCCAGACAATAGAATGCCAGATCCTTTTCTGACAAGGCGGCGATATCCAGCACCAGGCCGGGATTTTCGCCGGTAGTTAACTGCCGATAGTTGATCCGGCAATGCGCAATGGTCTGCTGTACCGGCGGCTGCAGTTGCTTAAGCAGTTTGACGGCTTCGGAAGGATTTTTGCTCAACGCATCCCAATCCTGAAACAGTTCAACCTCTTCAATCGCCTGGGAGGTGAACATATTGGGGTATAAGCACGCCAGCACCGCTTCACGCAGGCGATTGAGATCGGTCAGCGGCTTGAGCAGCACATCCTGCACGCCCAACCGCAGCACCTTGGCGATGTCCGCCATCTTGTCGGTGGCCGAGATCACCAGCACCGGGATCTGCAGCCCCTGCAAACGCAGGTGTTCAACGAATTCGATACCGCCCATTTCCGGCATCGCAAGATCGCACAGAATCAGATCCGGCTTGAAGTCATCGACGGCACTCAGCGCCTGTAAACCGTTGGTCGCCTCGCCGGTTTCAGCGCCCAGCGAGGTCAGATAACCGACCAGCACGGAACGAAAAACCTGTTCGTCCTCAACGATCAAGATGCGCTTGTGAGTGAGTGGTAATGCCATCAGCCGAGCCTCGTCCCTTTCCATAGTGTAATAGTGGCTCAAAAAGGTCACTTATGCTCGTCTGAAACAGACCAACTGCGCATTGCCAACCAAGAACCGAGAATTATCTATTTTTTATCAACGGCAACAACCGATCCAGTTGTTTTTCAACCGCCAGCAACCCCGCCTCGATCGCTTCATCGGCGCGGTGGAAATCCAGCGTTGAGATTTGCGGGCAAAAAGGCTGGATCAAGACATCCGGTGGATCGCCCGCCATCCGGTTGCGCTTCAGGCGATTCTCCAGCATTTGAATCGATGTGCTCATAATCTCCATCGCCGTCGGCGCCGTAGCCGGTTTGCGCTTGCGCATTCTGCCGACGCGTTCCCGCAGACGCCCGCGCCAGGTAGCCGCAGGTGCATCGTCCGGGCTTTCTTCCTCGATACGTATCGAGAACAGATCCTGCTGCATCAGGTGCGCGTCATGCTGCAGATCGACCGCAATGACGATATCGGCGCCCATGGCGCGGCAAAGCGACACCGGCACCGGATTGACCACCGCGCCATCCACCAGCCAATAGCCGTCGGCCCATACCGGCGCCAACAGGCCGGGCATGCTGCAGGAGGCGCGTATCGCCTGATGAATATCGCCTTCGGTCAGCCACAGCTCACGCCCGGTACTGAGATTGGTCGTCACGGCACCGAACTTCAACGCACAATCGGCGATATCATTGATCTTCAGCAGCTGTCCAACGGCGTTAAACACCCGCTCGCCGCGCAACAGGCCGCCGCGCTGCCAGGAAAAATCCATCAGGCGAATCACGTCCCAATAGCTGAACGATCGCACCCACTGCTCCATCGCCGGCAGGCGATGGCTGGCGAACGCGGCGCCCACCAACGCGCCGACAGAGCAGCCGGCAACGATATCGACCTCAATCCCCAGCTTCTTTAACGCATTGATCACGCCGATGTGCGCCCAGCCTTTAGCCGAGCCCGCTCCCAGCGCCAGTCCGATCTTGATTTGCCGCATCGCGTCATCCTCTCGGTAAACGGTGTTCTCTGCTTTCAGGGTAGATTGTCACTGACGAATATTGTTAGGTAACATATGCGCTAAATTCATTTTCAGCCTCGTTTTCTCAGGAGTCATTTTGCCCGAATCATGCCCATGCGGCAGCGGACTGGCGTATAACGCGTGCTGCGCCCCTTTTATCAGCGGCAGTCAGCCGGCGCCGACGCCCGGCCAACTGATGCGTTCACGCTTCACCGCCTACGTGAATCATAACGTCGACTATCTGATCGCCACCTGGCACCCCGACTGCGGCGCCGAAGCGTGGCGCAATGCCATCGTCGACAGTTTTAAGAATACCGAGTGGCTGGGCCTGACGATCGTGGAAGAGAAAGCCGGTCATGAGCCGGATGAAGGCTTCGTCGAATTCATCGCCCGTTTCACCGATGGCGAAAGCGGCGAGCCGCAGGCGATGCATGAGCGCTCGCGCTTCCTTCGTCGCGATCAACGTTGGTATTATATCGACGGCACCAAACCCCAGCCCGGCCGAAATGCGATGTGTCCCTGTGGCTCAGGGAAAAAATACAAGAAGTGCTGCGGGCGCTAACCGGCCGGCGCTTCACGTTTACGCCTGCGCAGACAGGCCATTCAGTATCAGACAGGATCCTCAAACCCATGCCACACCAAAATGTACAACGGAAAGTGTTACGCACCATCTGCCCGGACGCCAAAGGGCTGATCGCCAAGATCACCAACATCTGTTACAAGCACGAACTCAATATCGTTCAGAACAATGAGTTCGTCGATCACCGCACCGGGCGTTTCTTCATGCGCACCGAACTGGAAGGCATTTTCAACGACAACACGCTGCTGGCCGATCTGGACAGCGCCCTGCCGGAAGGTTCACTGCGTGAACTGCACAGCACCGGGCGCCGGCGCATCGTGGTGCTGGTCACCAAAGAGGCGCACTGCCTGGGCGATCTGTTGATGAAAAGCGCCTATGGCGGCCTCGATGTTGAGATCGCCGCCGTAATCGGCAACCACGACACGCTGCAAACGCTGGTGGAGCGTTTCGATATTCCTTTCCATCTGGTGAGCCACGAAGGCTTGACGCGCGAACAGCACGACCGCGAAATGACGGCCAAGATCGATCAATATCAGCCGGATTACGTGGTGCTGGCCAAATATATGCGCGTGCTGACCCCGGCCTTCGTGCAACATTATCCGAATCAGGTAATCAACATTCACCATTCGTTCCTGCCGGCGTTTATCGGCGCACGGCCTTATCACCAGGCCTACGAGCGCGGGGTAAAAATCATCGGCGCCACTGCCCATTACGTTAACGACAATCTCGACGAAGGCCCGATCATCATGCAGGACGTGATCCACGTCGATCACACTTATTCTGCCGAGGATATGATGCGCGCCGGCCGCGACGTGGAGAAAAACGTGCTCAGCCGGGCCCTGTATCAGGTGCTGGCGCAGCGCGTCTTCGTCTACGGCAACCGCACCGTTATTCTGTAATCGTTCAATAAATCGGTGCATTTCGTTCAGGGATGCACCGCCAAGAATAAAAAAACGGCAAACGATTCATTTTCTGCATTTCAATACTTTACACATCCGCTTCATTTGATATGATGCGCCCCGCTTACCGAGACAGCGCTCTCGCAAGCAAGGCCAGTTAAATAGCCATGTATATGGTGGGGTTCCCGAGCGGCCAAAGGGAGCAGACTGTAAATCTGCCGTCACTGACTTCGAAGGTTCGAATCCTTCCCCCACCACCATCCTTTGCAGAAAATCCCTAAACTGAATTAAAAGCACATCGCCTCCATAATGTTCCGAATCGGGGAAGGATGAGAAGCTTCGACCAAGGTTCGAGTCTCACGCAGTGAGACAACGCGCTTCAGCGCGGCCCGCAGGGTGAGTCGCGCAGCGACGAATCATCCTTCCCCCACCACCATCTCTTGCAGAAAATCCCAAAACCCACTTAAAGCACATCGCATCCAACACGTGCATCCAATGTTCTCGTATCAATAAATCAAGTTATCTCCCCTTATTAACCGCTTTCATCCAGCCGTTTTGTTCCTCACTCCCAGCAGTAACTTGAACTCCGGCCGACAATTCGCTATACCACTGGCTTCTTTAGTGCAGTAAGGAACAGGTGGATGCGAAACAATATTTGCGTTTTTTGTGGCGCCAGCGAAGGCGTCAATCCCGCTTATGCCGAGCAGGCTCGCCAACTGGGGCAACTGCTGGCCGCACAGGGGCGCCGTTTAATCTATGGCGGCGGCAAAAAAGGATTGATGGGGATCGTGGCGGACGCGGTGTTGGCCGCAGGTGGTGAAGCGGTCGGCATTATCCCCGAACGCCTGGTTGAAGCGGAAACGGCGCATCGCGGCCTGACTGAATTGGAAGTGGTGCCAGACATGCATACGCGCAAAGCCCGTATGGCAGCGCTGGCGGACAGTTTTATCGCCCTGCCCGGCGGCATCGGCACGCTGGAAGAGCTGTTTGAAATCTGGACCTGGGGGCAAATCGGCTATCACAACAAGCCGGTCGGCCTGCTGAACGTCAACGGATTCTACCGCCCGCTGAGCCAGTTCCTCGAGCACGTCGCCGATCAGGGCTTTATGCGTCACGACTATCTCGGCACCCTTCACATCAGCGAATCGGCACAGACGCTGCTGCAACAGTTTGACGACTATCAACCTAAAAATTACGACCGCTGGGCGAAATAAACCCGCTGCGCAGTCAGCGGTCCTGCCGCTGTCTGCGTTACATTTCCCGCCAAACTCTGCTACTATCACAGCACATTTTTCTCGTGAAAACGGCACCGCTCATGAAGTTTGTCTCTTTTAATATCAATGGACTGCGCGCGCGTCCGCATCAGCTGGCGGCAATTATCGAACAGCACCAGCCCGACGTGATCGGTCTGCAGGAAACCAAAGTTCACGATGACATGTTCCCATTGGAAGAAGTCAGCCAGCACGGCTATCACGTGTTCTATCACGGGCAAAAAGGCCATTACGGCGTGGCGCTGCTGACCAAAGCGGAGCCCCTGGCCGTGCGCCGCGGTTTCCCAACCGATGAAGAAGACGCGCAGCGTCGCATCATCATGGCCGATCTGGCTACGCCGCAGGGCACGCTGACGGTGATCAACGGCTACTTCCCGCAAGGTGAAAGCCGCGACCATCCGATCAAATTCCCGGCTAAAACACGCTTTTATCAGGATCTGCAAAACTACCTGGAGCAGCAGCTGTCGGCGGAATCCCCGGTGCTGATCATGGGCGACATGAATATCAGCCCGAGTGATTACGATATCGGCATCGGCGAAGACAACCGCAAACGCTGGCTGCGCACCGGCAAGTGCTCCTTCCTGCCGGAAGAGCGCGAATGGATGGATCGCCTGCTGAACTGGGGCCTGGTGGATACCTATCGCCACGCCAACCCGGGGCGCAACGACGAGTTTTCATGGTTCGACTACCGCTCCAAAGGGTTCGACGACAATCGCGGCCTGCGTATCGATCTGCTGCTGGCCAGCACCCCGCTGGCTTCGCGCTGCATCGCCACCGGCATTGATTACCAAACCCGCGGCATGGAGAAACCTTCCGACCATGCGCCGGTCTGGGCGGAATTCACGCTGTAACCCCATCCCCCGGCGCTCGCCGGGGTTTTATTCTGTGAAGCCGATGAAAATTATCGACGTAGTAGCCGCCATTCTGGAACAAAATGGGCGTATTTTGCTGGCCCAGCGCGGCGCAGGCAGCGATCAAGCCGGCCTGTGGGAGTTTCCCGGCGGCAAGGTAGAAACCGGCGAAAGCCAACCGCAGGCGCTGACGCGCGAGCTGGATGAAGAATTGGGGATTAGCGCCCGTATCGGCAACTATGTGGGCAGCAACCAGTGGCGGCAAGGCGAACGCATCATCCGACTGCATGCCTGGCGAGTCGCGGAGTTCTCCGGTGAACTGCAACAACGCTGCCATTCGGCGCTGGTCTGGGTCACACCGCAACAGGCGCAGGAATACCCCCTGGCGCCCGCTGACGTTCCACTGCTGGCGGATTATCTCGCCGCGCAAGGCGAGGCGCGCTGAGCGCGGTGACAGGTTACATCGTCACTTCTTTAATCGTACCCAAATCAAGGGGTTGGTGCCGATAGTATTAGGCTCACGCACGCACTGCAGCACTTCCCCTTCGACTTTGAGCACCGCCCCCTCGGAATAGTTCTGATTCTGGTAGACGCAACAACGGCTGCAGGGCTGAGCCGGCGGCGGATTGTCGCCGCTTTTGGCCGCGCCCCAGATCTCCGGCGAAACCGGTAGCACCACGTCCACATCGCCCCGGTTGGCGGCCGCCAGGCCGCAGTACGCCAGGGCAGCGGCAGCCAGCACCCCATTGAGTCCGTGCTTCATTCACTCTTCTCCTGCGCCTTGCCGGCGCTTTTCCTGCGTTTTTTGCCTCCGCTGGAAGGCGGCGGCGGCAACCCACGAAACGCCATGCTCGCCCGGCTCTGCTTAGCCTGATAAATCAGCTCTTGCAGCGTGCCGACCAACGGCTGCATAAAGTCCTGATAGCGGCAGGATTTCTCGCTGATTTGCGTCAGCGTGGCTTCCCAGTTGGCCGTCATATCAGGACGCGCAGCAAGATCCGGCAGCGAGTGAATCAACGCGCGCCCGGTTTCGCTGGAGTGAATATAGCGTCCCTTCTTGTACAGAAACGCCCGCTTGAACAGCAATTCGATGATCCCCGCTCGCGTCGCTTCCGTACCTAAACCATCGGTCGCCCGCAGGATTTTCTTTAGCGCTTTATCTTGTACGAAGCGCGCGATGCCGGTCATGGCCGACAACAGACTGGCGTCAGTAAACGGCCGCGGCGGCTGCGTCTGGCGCTCCACCACTTCACCGCGCTCGCACAACAGCTCATCATCTTTAGCCACCACCGGCAGCGGCGCACCTTCGTTCTCCTCGTCGCGCTCCTTGCTGCCCAGCAGCGTACGCCAGCCGGCCTCCGCCAGGAATCGCGCCTTGGCGATAAATTTGCCGCCGGCGATATCCAGCTCGATCACACATTTGCGGAATACCGCATCCGGACAGAACTGCATCAGATACTGGCGCGCCACCAGCCCATACACGTTCCGCTCATCCTGCGTCAGATTAATCTTGCCGGCGCGGGCGGTGGGAATGATGGCGTGGTGCGCGTCGACCTTTTTATCGTCCCAGCAACGGTTGCGGCGATCGCTGTCGATCACCGGCTGCGGATACAGCTCGGGCTGGTGCACGCTGATGGCGTTCAGCACCGCGTGGCGGCCGGCGAAATGCTCTTCCGGCAGGTAGCGACAGTCGGAACGCGGATAGGTAATCAACTTGTGGGTTTCGTACAGCCGCTGGCAAACGTCCAGCACCTGTTGCGCGCTGAGGTTATAACGCCGGGCCGCTTCGATTTGCAGCGTGGAGAGCGAAAACGGCAGCGGCGCGGTATCCGATTCCCGTTTATCGTTATAAGACGTGACCAGAGCCGGCTGGCCTTCAATGCGCTTGACCACGTGCTCCGCCAACGGCCGGTGCAGCAAACGCCCCTCTTCGTCCTGATAAGGCTCACAGGACTCACTGGGCTGCCACAGCGCCACGAAGCGTTCTTCTTTCGGCGTGACGATGTGCGCCTTGACCTCAAAGAAGTCTTTTGGCACGAAGTTTTCGATCTCTTCATCACGCCGTACCACCAACCCCAGCACCGGCGTCTGCACCCTGCCTACCGACAGCACGCCGTCGTAACCGGCGTTGCGGCCCAGCAGCGTATAAGCGCGGGTCATATTGATGCCGTACAGCCAGTCGGCGCGTGAGCGCGCAAGGGCGGACACGCACAGCGGGATGAAGTCGCGGTTGTCGCGCAGGCGTTCAACCGCGCGCTCCACCGCCTGCGGGTTGAGATCGTTGATCAGACAGCGGCGTACGTTCTGGCGTTTTTCCGGCGTCAGATCCAGGTAGTCCAGCACCTCATCCACCAGCAGCTGCCCTTCGCGATCCGGGTCGCCGGCGTGAACCACTTCATCGGCTTCAAGCAGCAACTTTTTAATGGCGTTGAGCTGTTTACTGACCGAAGGCCGCGGCTGCAACCGCCATTTTTCAGGAATGATCGGCAGATCCGCCAACGACCAGCGCGCATAGCGGCTGTCATAAGCGTCAGGCTGAGCCTGCTCCAACAGGTGGCCGACGCACCAGGTCACCACATCGTTGTTGCCACAGGCGATATACCCGTCGCCGCGGCGATGCGGCTTGGGCAATACGTCGGCAATGGCGCGCGCCAAACTCGGTTTCTCGGCTATGAACAGTCGCATTATTCACCGTTTTTCTGGCTGAACGTCATCAAGAATTCTCTTACTTCTACATAGTTCCCACGGAAGACGATCCGCTGGGCTTTCTTTTCCAACTGATAGCAATACATCGGATCGTAGTACTGCTGCAACAAGGGCGCCAGCCACTCGCGGTGCGCGTCACCCTGGCCGCTGAGACGCTGTGCCCGCAACGCCGCTTCCAGCCGCTGCGTCAGCTGCTGGAAGCGCTCCAGGCCCAACCGGCGGCGAATGGCGAACAGGCCGTGATGCAGATAGTCGTCGTACTGCCGCCAGCCTTCTTCCACGCCATAGGCCTGTTCGAACTGTTCGCGCATCCCGTCGATATATTCGGCCTGCAGGCGTGCCAGGCGAATATCAAACGGATCGTCGATCACCGCCACCGGCGCCTGCTGCATGCCGTTGAACAACGGCAACGGCAGATTGTTGCTGCCGATGATCCGCCCTTCGTCTTCCAGCACCCAACGGCGGCTGCCACCATGCTGTTTTTTCAGCAATAACACAGCCAGACGATTCTCAAAATCGATCTGTGAGCTTTGCCCCGCCAGCGTTCGGCCAAAAGATGAACCGCGATGGCGCGCCGCGCCTTCCAGATCGACGCCGTCGGCCAGTTCGTTGACCAACAGCGTCTTGCCGCTGCCGGTATTGCCGCCCACCAGGACCATCGGCAATGCCGCGCTTTGCGCCAACACGCCGAGCAGATAATTGCGCAAAGCCTTATAACCGCCAGTGATACGCGGGTACTCGACGCCAGCCTCATGCAGCCATTGCTGCACCAGCTGTGAACGCAGCCCGCCACGGAAGCAGTAAATATAACCTTCGGGTCGCTGCGCACAGGCCGCCAGCCAGGCGGCGGTGCGCTGTTCGCGCAGTTTGCCGTTCACCAGGCTGTGGCCGAGCGCAATCGCCGCTTGCTGACCATGCTGTTTATAGCAGGTGCCCACCGCCTGCCGCTCGCTGTCAACCATCAGCGGCAGGTTCAACGCCTGAGCGAAGGCGCCTTGCTGAAACTCGATCGGCGCGCGCACGTCAATCAGCGGCACGTCCTGCAGGAAAATGCGTTGGTAATCGTCGCTGTCCGGCCTGCCTTGCATCTTGGACACTACACAACCTCGATCAGCGGTTTACCTGCCTGTGCGGCATGCAGCTCACCGATAGGATTGAGCGTGATGCCGTGCTGCTCGGCGATCGCCAGCACCTGCGCCTGCGCCTCCGGCAATACCGCCAACAGCAAACCGCCGGAGGTTTGCGGATCGCACAGCAGCTGACGCTGCAAATCGCTCATCTCGCCCACCAGATGGCCGTAACTGTCGAAGTTGCGCCCGGTGCCGCCCGGCACGCAGCCCTCGGCGATATACGCCTCGACATCCGGCAGCTTCGGCACCCGATCGAACCAGACCGTCGCCTGCAGACCGGAGCCCTGACAAACCTCGCTCAGGTGGCCCAACAGGCCAAAGCCGGTGATGTCGGTCATCGCCGTGACGCCCGCCACTTCGGCAAAGTCGGCGCCCGGCTTGTTAAGACGACACATCACGTCCGTCGCCAGCCCTTGATGTTCAAGGCGCAGCTTGCTTTGCTTCTCGGCGGTCGTCAGCACGCCAATGCCCAGCGGCTTGGTCAGATAGAGTTGCGCCCCGGCCTGTGCGGCGCTGTTCTTTTTCACTCGCTCGGTATTGACCACGCCGGTGACCGCCAGGCCGAAGATAGGTTCCGGCGCATCGATGGAATGGCCGCCGGCCAGCGCGATCCCCGCCTGCTGGCAAGCGAAACGTCCGCCGTCGATCACCTGCTGCGCCACCTCCGGCGGCAGTTTGGCGATCGGCCAGCCGAGAATGGCGATCGCCATGATCGGTTTGCCGCCCATGGCGTACACGTCGCTGATGGCGTTAGCGGCGGCGATACGGCCGAAATCAAACGGATCGTCGACGATCGGCATGAAGAAGTCGGTAGTGCTGATGATGCCGACGCCGTTGCCGATGTCATACACCGCCGCGTCGTCGCGGGTTTCATTGCCGACCAACAGACGCGGATCGACAAATTTTTCCCGCTCGCTGTGCAGGATGGTTTCGAGAACTTTCGGTGAGATTTTGCAGCCGCAGCCAGCGCCATGGCTGTACTGGGTTAAACGGATCGCTGGCGATGTCATAGTCCACTCCCTTCGATAACGGCACTCAAGATAACATAGGGTAGCGCTTGCCGAGGGGATTGATAAGAGCGGGCCGCCGATAAGCGAACGGCCTGCTCAGAAACCATGCAATTTTGCGGGGTTTGGCGCATTTTCGCCGCGCCCCGTTGGATAATACTTAGAAATAGCTGACGAAAGGCGTGCTGTCCGGCGGCGTCACTTTAGTGGCAGCCTTCAGCTGCGGCGTGCCCAGATAGAGGAAACCGACGATCTCGTCCTGCTCGCGGCAACCGAAGGCTTCACGCACCAGCGCATGCTCGGTCCAGGCGCCGGTGCGCCAGATGCCGTTAAAGCCCTGCGCCAGCGCCGCCATCTGCATCGCCTGCACGGCGCAACCGGCGGAAACCACCTGCTCCCAGCGCGGCACCTTGGTCTCTTCAGTGCAATGCGCGATGACGGTGATGATCAGCGGTGCGCGGAACGGCGCCTTGGTGGCTTTTTCGATCGCCGCTTCATCCAACTGATCCTGCTTCGCCGCCGCCTGCAGCAGCTGACTGAAGCGCTCCAGGCCCTGATTCTCGATCATCACGAAACGCCACGGCTGCAGCGCACCGTGATCGGGCGCACGCAGGCCCGCGTTGATGATGTTTTGGCGCACTTCCCCCGCCGGTGCCGGTTCCGCCAGGCGCGAAGCCGAGCGACGATTCAATAAAAGATCCAGAGCATCCATCGTAAACTCCTGATAACAATTTTCATTCCGGCCACGTTAACATAGCTAAACGGCGAGTTACAGCCTCGGCGATAGCGTCTGTGTGCCACGATTTAAAGCTGACATTTACCCGGCCGCTCATTAGGATAGCGGAACATTCTCGACTCTTGTTGGAGAGCACATGCGCACATTGTGGCAAATTATTGCCGGCATTTTCCGGTGGACATGGCGTCTGCTGAATTTTATCAGGGAACTGATCCTTAACCTGTTCCTGGTCCTGCTGATCCTGGTTGGGGTCGGCATCTATCTGTCCTTCCAAAGTTCCTCCACCTCGACGGCCCCGGCGCGCGGTGCGCTGCTGGTCGATTTAAGCGGCGTGGTGGTCGATCAGCCTTCGGTAAACAACCGGGTGCGGCAATGGGGCCGCGAACTGTTGGGCGCCTCCAGTAGCCGCCTGCAGGAAAACTCGCTGTTCGATGTAGTCGACAGCATCCGCAAGGCCAAAGACGACAAAAACATTACCGGCATGGTGTTGCAGCTGAATGACTTCGCCGGCGCCGATCAGCCGTCGCTGCGCTATATCGGCAAAGCGCTGCGCGAGTTCCGCGACAGCGGCAAACCGATCTTCGCCATCGGCGACAGTTACAATCAAACGCAATACTACCTGGCCAGCTACGCCAACAAGGTCTACCTGTCGCCGCAGGGCGCGGTCGATCTGCACGGTTTCGCCACCAACAACCTGTATTACAAGTCGTTGCTGGACATGCTCAAGGTCACCACCAATATCTTCCGCGTCGGCACCTATAAATCGGCGGTCGAACCGCTGATCCGCGACGATATGTCCCCGGCGGCGCGCGAAGCGGACAGCCGTTGGATCGGCGGCCTGTGGCAGAACTACCTGGAGACCGTGGCCGCCAACCGCCAACTGACGCCGCAGCAGCTGTTCCCGGGCGCAGCCGGCGTGCTGAGCGGCCTGCAGGCGGCAGGCGGCGACACCGCCCGCTATGCGCTGGACAATAAGCTGGTGGACGAGCTGGCGTCGCGCACCGCGATCGAAAATCAGCTGGTCAAAACCTTCGGCTGGGACAAACAGGCGAACGATTTCAACGCCATCAGCATCTACGACTACCAGCCGAAGCCGGACGCCAACCAGGGCGGCAAGATCGCCGTGGTGTTCGCCAACGGCGCCATCATGGACGGCCAGCAGACGCCGGGCAACGTCGGGGGCGACACCACCGCCGCCGAGCTGCGTCAGGCACGTCTGGATCCGGCCGTCAAAGCCGTGGTGTTCCGCGTCAACAGCCCAGGCGGCAGCGTCAGCGCGTCCGAAGTGATCCGCTCCGAGCTGGCCGCCGTGCGCGCCGCCGGCAAACCGGTGGTGGTGTCGATGGGCGGCATGGCCGCGTCGGGTGGCTATTGGGTCTCGACGCCGGCCGATTACATCATCGCCAGCCCGAGCACGCTCACCGGCTCCATCGGCATTTTCGGCATCATCAATACCTACGAGAAAACCCTGGATACGCTGGGCGTACACACCGACGGCGTGGCGACATCGCCACTGGCCGATATCGCGGTCACCAAGGCGTTGCCGCAGGAGTTCTCGCAGATGATGCAGCTGAATATCGAAAACGGGTATAAGAACTTCCTCGATCTGGTCGCCAAATCACGCAAGATGACCCCGCAGCAGGTTGACCAAATCGCGCAGGGCCACGTGTGGCTCGGCAGCGACGCCAAGGCCAACGGCCTGGTCGATCAACTGGGCGATTTCGACGACGCGGTGAAGAAAGCCGCTGAGCTGGCGAAACTGCAACAGTGGCAGCTCGACTGGTTCGTCGACACCCCGAGCCTGAGCGATATGGTGCTCAGCCAGTTCGGCGTTTCCATTCACGCCATGCTGCCGGCCGCGATTCAGGCCATGCTGCCTGCCCCGCTGGCCTCGGTCGCCAATGCGGTGAAAGAGCAGCCGGGTTTGTTCAATAACCTGAACGATCCGCAGAACCGTTACGCGATCTGTCTGACCTGCGGAGAAGTCCGCTAACAAATAATTCTGCAGCCCGGCCTCCGCCGGGCTTTTTTTCTGCCGCCATGTCCCTATAATTCAGCCCATCTTATCTTTGTTAAAATCATAACCATGCAAAAGAAATCCATTTACGTCGCCTACACCGGCGGCACCATCGGCATGCAGCGTTCCGAGCACGGCTATATTCCGGTTTCCGGCCACCTGCAGCGTCAGCTGGCGCTGATGCCGGAATTCCATCGGCCGGAGATGCCGGATTTCACCATTCATGAATACGCGCCGCTCATCGATTCCTCGGATATGACGCCGGAAGACTGGCAGCACATCGCCGACGACATCAAGCAGAACTACGATCGCTACGACGGCTTCGTGATCCTGCACGGCACCGATACCATGGCGTTCACCGCCTCGGCGCTCTCCTTCATGCTGGAGAACCTGGCCAAACCGGTGATCGTCACCGGCTCGCAGATCCCGCTGGCGGAGCTGCGCTCCGATGGCCAAACCAATCTGCTGAATGCACTGTACCTGGCGGCCAACCATCCGGTGAACGAAGTCAGCCTGTTCTTCAACAACAAGCTGTTCCGCGGCAACCGCACCACCAAAGCGCACGCCGACGGCTTCGACGCCTTCGCTTCCCCCAATCTGCCGCCGCTGCTGGAAGCCGGCATCCATATTCGCCGCCAGCAAGGCATCGACAGCCCGGCTTGCAACGGCGCGTTGCAGGTGCATGACATCACGCCGCAGCCGATCGGCGTGGTCACCATCTATCCGGGCATTTCCGGCGCGGTGGTGCGTAATTTCCTGTTGCAGCCGGTCAAGGCGCTGATCCTGCGCTCCTACGGCGTCGGTAACGCGCCGCAAAAGGCCGAGCTGATCGACGAGTTGCGTGCGGCCTCTGAACGCGGCATCGTGGTGGTCAACCTGACGCAGTGCATCTCTGGGCGCGTCAATATGGAAGGCTACGCCACCGGCAACGCGCTGGCGCATGCCGGGGTGATCAGCGGTTTCGACATGACGGTGGAAGCCGCCCTGACCAAGCTGCACTATCTGTTGAGCCAGCCGCTGACGCCGGAACAAATCCGCGCCCTGATGCAGCAAGATCTGCGCGGCGAGCTGAGCATCAACGGTTAACCTACTGAACTCTGGAGCGGCGATGAAAACGGCCCTGTTGTTGATCGATCTGCAAAATGATTTCTGCCCCGGCGGCGCGCTGGCGGTCACGGAGGGCGACGCCGTCATCCCGGTCGCCAATCAGGCGATCGCCGCCTGCCTGGCTCGCGGCGAGCCGGTGGTGGCCAGCCAGGACTGGCATCCCGCCAATCACCGCAGCTTTGCGGTGAACTCCCATGCGCAGGTCGGCACCCTCGGCGAGCTGGAAGGTCTGCCGCAGGTGTGGTGGCCGGTGCACTGCGTGCAAGGGAGCCACGGCGCCGATTTTCATTCTCAATTGCAGCGGCAACACATCGATGCCGTTTTTCGCAAAGGGCAGGATACGAGCATCGACAGCTACAGCGCGTTCTTCGATAACGGCCACCGGGCGCAGACCGAACTGCACGATTGGCTGCAATCGCAGGGCGTCCGGCGGCTGGCGATCATGGGCCTGGCGACCGACTACTGCGTGAAGTTCAGCGTGCTGGATGCACTGGCTGCCGGCTATCCGACGCAGGTGATCGTCGACGGCTGCCGCGGCGTGAATCTGCAGCCGGGCGACAGTGAGCAAGCGCTGCAGGACATGGCGCGCGCCGGCGCACAGCTAGTTACCCTGTCACAGTTTCTCGCCAACTAAATCCTCTCGGGCGCCACCGGCGCCCTCTCTACGCAGCGGCGAAATTATCGACGCCGCTCACAATACCACCTTTCCTCTTCCCCAACGGCTTGTGACCGGCAGGCGCTTTTGCTGTTATGGCTGCGACGCTTTTGGCGTCAATCGGTTATACGCATCCGGGGCCCACTGAGCCCGGCTTTATTGTGCCCGCCCCTGGCGGTACGGTCGGCCTTGCCGACCACAAGGAGACAGACATGAAAATAACCCGAAAACTGCTGCCTTTGCTGGCGGCGGTGCAATTGGCTATGGCCGGCGCAAGCACGGCCCAGGCGGCCTATCTCTCCGTCGGCTACTTCAACGGCGGCGGCGACGTTACCGCCGGCCCCGGTGGTAACATCGACAAGCTGGACGTGACGCAAATCACCCATCTCAACTATTCGTTTGGCCTGATCTACAATGACGAGAAAGACGAAACCAATGCGGCGCTGAAAGACCCCGCTCGCCGCCACCAGATCTACCTGTCGCCGAAAGTCACGGCCGATTTGCAACGGCTGCCGGTGCTGCGCAAACAGAACCCCGAGCTGAAAGTGCTGTTGTCGGTCGGCGGCTGGGGCGCACGCGGTTTCTCCGGCGCTGCCGCCACCGCGGGAAACCGGGCGATTTTCATTCGCTCCGCGTTGCAGGTGATCGAGCAGTACGGGCTGGATGGGATCGATCTGGACTGGGAATACCCGGTAAACGGCGCCTGGGGTTTGGTGGAAAGCCAACCGGCAGACCGCGACAACTTCACCCTGCTGCTGAGAGAGCTTCATCAGGCGCTGGGTAAAGGCAAGCTGTTAACCATCGCCGTCGGGGCCAACGTCAAAAGCCCGCAGGAATGGGTCGATGTGAAAAGCATTGCCCCTTACCTCAACTACATCAATCTGATGACCTACGACATGGCTTACGGCACGCAGTACTTCAATGCCAACCTGTACGATTCAAAGCGCTGGCCAACCGTAGCCGCCGCCGACCGCTACAGCGCCGATTCCGTGGTAAAACATTATCTGGCCGCCGGATTAAAACCGGCGCAGATGAACCTGGGTATCGGTTTCTACGGTCGGGTGCCGAAACGAGCGACCGAGCCGGGCATCGACTGGGACAAGCCGGACGCCGCCAAACATCCGGTGACGCAGCCTTATTTCAGTGCGAGAGAAACCGCTCTGTTCCGCACGCTGGGGTTGGATCTCAGCAAAGACACTTACTTTAAATACCACGATATCGTCAGCAAATTGCTCAACGATCCGCAGCAGCGTTTTCGCGAACACTGGGATGACGACGCCAAAGTGCCATACCTGACGCTGCAATCCGCCGAAGGCAAACCGCTGTTCGCCATCTCCTACGAGAACCCGCGTTCGGTGGCTATCAAAGCCGAGTACATCAAAAGCCAGGGATTGGGGGGAGCGATGTTCTGGGAGTACGGCGCGGACGACAATAACCGGCTGGCGCAACAGCTGGCGGACTCGCTGGGAATAAAAGGCGAGAAACGGTAAATCGACGGGGGCGATGGCGACATCGCCCCGCTTTAGGGACAGCTTACTGCGGTTTAAGTTTGACCAGCGGCTCGGCAACAAACTGCTGCTTCAGTTCTTGCTTGCTCTTCATCACGATCTGCCCGTCGGTGCCGATGCTCATGTGCTGCGGATCGACGTTGTTCATCGACTGCCACAGCATCACCGCCTGCAGGCTGTTTTCCTTCTGCTCAGGCGTCAGCGCCACGCCGTCCGGCCACTTGCCCAGCTCAACCGCCTGCACCAGGCGCTGGTATATCTCGGGCGTCATCGCCGCAATCAGATCTTTCACGTCCATCAGAGCCCTTCTCGCTTACAGATGAATAATTAGCTGAATCGATTTTGTTGATTAAATTACCACTTAACCAGCCGTTTGGTCGCCATTTTCGCCATCGGTGAAACTCAGCGAGGCGGAGTTGACGCAGTAGCGGTCGCCAGTCGGCTGCGGGCCATCAGGGAAAACGTGCCCCAGATGCGCGTCGCAGTGGCCGCAGCGGATTTCAACACGATGCATATTATGTGAATTATCATCAAGATAACGGATTGCATCGGCGGAAACCGGCTCATAAAAGCTCGGCCAGCCGCAGCCGGAATCGTATTTGGTTTCGGAATAGAACAGCGGCTGGTTACAGCACAGGCAATGGTACACGCCCTCGCGCTTGTTGTGCAGCAATTTGCCGCTGAACGGCGCTTCGGTGCCACGCTGTTGCGTCACATAACGTTGGATTTCATTCAGTTCCGTGACCGGATGACCGGGGGTTGTCTCTTTAGCCATTTGTGCTTATCTCTGAATGTGGATAATGTCAACGAAAACAATGATTAATAATAACAAAAAATTAACACCACTGCAGGGGTTTTTGGCCTAAACTGTAGCCCATAAAGGCCACGTCACGATGATATGTGATAACGATCACACATCTTGCGTATGCTGACTTTATACTTGGCGGCTTGTCCCCATATAACGGATGAGGCCGAGCGCAAATGGACTGTGCAATAAGCGTGCAAAACCACCCTTCCGGTTTGACTTGCCGCAAGTATTGACACGATTCCGCTTGACGCTGGGTAAGGTTTTTGTAATTTTACAACCAACCTTTTATTCACTAACAAATAGCTGGTGGAATATATGACTATCAAAGTAGGTATCAACGGTTTTGGCCGTATCGGTCGCATTGTTTTCCGTGCTGCTCAAGAGCGTTCTGACATCGAGATCGTTGCAATCAACGACCTGTTGGACGCAGAGTACATGGCTTACATGCTGAAGTATGACTCTACTCACGGCCGTTTCAACGGTACGGTAGAAGTTAAAGACGGCCACCTGGTTGTTAACGGCAAAACCATCCGTGTTACCGCAGAGAAAGACCCGGCTAACCTGAAGTGGAACGAAGTGGGTGTTGATGTGGTTGCTGAAGCGACCGGTATCTTCCTGACCGACGAAACCGCGCGTAAACACATCACCGCCGGCGCTAAAAAAGTGGTTCTGACTGGCCCATCCAAAGATGCGACCCCAATGTTCGTTCGCGGCGCCAACTTTGACAAATATGCCGGCCAGGACATCGTGTCCAACGCCTCTTGCACCACCAACTGCCTGGCGCCACTGGCTAAAGTCATCAACGACAACTTCGGTATCGTTGAAGGCCTGATGACCACCGTTCACGCCACCACCGCTACTCAAAAAACCGTTGATGGCCCGTCTCACAAAGACTGGCGCGGCGGCCGCGGCGCATCCCAGAACATCATCCCTTCTTCTACCGGCGCAGCGAAAGCGGTTGGCGTGGTTCTGCCAGAGCTGAAAGGCAAACTGACCGGCATGGCGTTCCGCGTACCGACGCCTAACGTGTCCGTTGTCGACCTGACCGTGCGTCTGGAAAAACCGGCTACCTACGAAGAAATCAAGAAAGCCATCAAAGACGCCGCTGAAGGCTCTATGAAAGGCGTTCTGGGCTATGTTGAAGACGACGTGGTTTCCACCGACTTCAACGGCGAAGTACTGACTTCCGTGTTCGATGCCAAAGCCGGTATCGCACTGAACGACAACTTCGTGAAACTGGTTTCCTGGTACGACAACGAAACCGGCTACTCTAACAAGGTTCTGGATCTGATCGCTCACATCTCCAAGTAATGGCATGATGTTAAGCTGATAATGAGGGCGACATTTTTGTCGCCCTTTTTTATTTGTATCTCCGGCAAACAATAGGTCATGAAATGAACGAGAAAATTTTCACCCTGCCCGTTTCCGAACAAATTTCTCCTTATATCAGCCAGCGGCAACTCGATGAGCTGGGCGTGGTTGTGGTGTCGCACCCGAAAGTGCGCGCGGCCGTCGCGCTGCAAGGCGCGCATTTGCTGGCCTGGCAGCCCAGCGGTGAGCAGCCGGTGATTTGGCTCAGCAACAACACGCCTTTCGCCACAGGCAAGGCCATCCGCGGTGGCGTGCCGATCTGCTGGCCGTGGTTCGGCCCGGTGGCGCAACCCTCCCACGGCTTTGCTCGCAACCAGCCCTGGAGCCTGACGGCGCACGATGAAGATGAGAACGGCGTCATCCTGACCTTTACGCTGAAAGACAATGAGCAGACCCGCAAACTGTGGCCGCACGCCTTCACGCTGATTGCTCGCTTCAAGCTGGGTGAAGAGTGCGAGATCGAGCTGGAATCGCACGGCGATTATCAAGCCACGGCGGCGCTGCACAGTTACTTCCAGGTCGGCGACATCGATCGGGTCAGCGTGGCGGGCCTGGGCGAGCCTTATATCGACAAGGTGGCGGGCGGCGCAGAGGCGCATCAGACGGGTGAAGTGACATTCATCGGCCAAACCGACCGCGTCTATACCCGCCCGGAAGCTTTCAGCCAGATCCGCGATCCGGCACTCGCTCGCACCATCGAGGTTCACCACCATCATATGAGCGACGTCATCGCCTGGAACCCCGGCGTGGAACTCTCCTGCAGCATGGGGGATATGCCGAACGACGGTTACAAGACCATGGTCTGCATCGAGACCGGGCGCGTCAGCAAACCGCTGGTCGCTGCCGGCGAGCAACCCGCCCGTTTGGGTGTCACCTTCCGCAGTCGTAAGAAGGCCTGAGGAACCGTGCGCGGAAGCGCACTACAGATGTGCAAAAGGGGCGCCAGCGCCCCTTTTTGATGCACGACATGCACGATAGTTGTGCAATGCGTGATTAGAAGGTGTAGCTCACACCCGTCATCAACAAACCGGTGTAAGATTTATCCACCATCGGGCTGTCTTTCACTTCATCCGACAACTTCACATAGCGGCCGACGAAGAAGGTGTTCCAGCTTTTGTTGATCTGATAATTGGCGCTCAGCTCGAGATACGGAGCCCAGCTATCGCCAGGGGTGTAGCTGTCCAGGCCGCTGCGACGTGATTCATTGGCGCTGACGCCGTAGTAATATTTGTTCTGGTTCTTGCTGTTCCACATCACGCCCACGCCCGGGACCAGCGTCAGCGCGTCCAGATCAAACTTGTACAGATAAGCGACATCGCCCACCAGCCCGTTGCTGTTGTTCAGCGTGTCGCCGGTGAACGTGGTACGAAGGGTGCCCCATTCCGCGTTGTGCGAATAGGCCAGGCCGGCCATCAGCGTGCCGCGACGCTTGTCGAGGCGCTTCATGCGATCGTCGTCGCTGTCGCCCGGACGGTAGCCCCATGGCGTGTAGTAACCCATGATGCTCAGCTGGTTTTCTTGATCTTTCCACAGGTAGTAACCGGCGGTCAGAGTACGGAAGTAGAAGTCGTCACCTTCATAGTCGATGACGGGCACCGGATAAACGCGGTCCTGATAACCGCGATACGCGTCCGGACTAACCAGCGCGGCAGCACCGAGTGACCAGGTCCCCGCCTGAGCACTTTGCGCACAAACCATTGCGGAAGCGATAATTGCTAGCGTTTTGAGTTTTGAAATCTTCACTGGTTCTTTTTCCATAAATTACAGGGTTAATAGCCGCGATAGTTTATGTGAAAATTTAGTTGCGCGCCTAATCTTTACAAAGGAAAACGACCAAGATCGAATAACTTATAGCGGAATTATGAATTAATCATGGCGGAACGATGACGTTTTATCCCGCAGGCCGCGCCAGACAAGGCATTTGGTTATCCCGGCAATAACTGAGTCATTGATATGACTTAAAAAAAGCTTTTTCTGCGGCAGGAAATTTTCCGGCAAGCAAACTAAGCTTAAATCAGAAGGTGAATTTATCCTGGGCCCAGTGGCATACAGCGCAACTCGCGATAATAAGCGCACCAAGTTGGCATACGGGTTGCTGTACTCAGGCGTATTCTCATCTTTCGGGAGCCAGAACACTATCACACGCTCTCTTTAATCTGTGCTAATAACGAAAGGACGGGCATCATGAACATATTTGACCACTATCGCCAGCGCTACGAAGCTGCCAAGGACGAAGAGTTCACACTGCAGGAATTTCTTACCATTTGCCGGCAAGATCGCAGTGCCTATGCCAACGCGGCCGAACGTCTGCTGATGGCTATCGGTGAACCTGTGATGGTCGACACTGCGCTAGAATCACGCCTGTCGCGCCTGTTCTCCAACCGCGTGATCGCACGCTATCCGGCCTTCGAAGAATTCTACGGCATGGAAGAGGCCATCGAACAGATCGTCTCTTACCTGAAGCACGCCGCGCAGGGCCTGGAAGAGAAGAAACAGATCCTTTACCTGCTGGGCCCGGTGGGCGGCGGTAAATCCTCGCTGGCAGAACGCCTTAAAGCGTTGATGCAGCGCGTGCCCATCTACACCCTCAGCGCCAACGGCGAACGCAGCCCGGTCAACGATCATCCGCTGTGCCTGTTCAACCCTCAGGAAGATGCCTCAATCCTGGAAAAAGAGTTCAACATCCCAAGTCGCTATCTCGGCACCATCATGTCGCCGTGGGCGGCGAAGCGCCTGCACGAGTTCGGCGGCGATATCACCAAGTTTAAAGTCGTGAAGGTGCGCCCTTCCATCCTGGAGCAGATCGCCATCGCCAAAACCGAACCGGGCGATGAGAACAACCAGGACATCTCGGCGCTGGTCGGTAAAGTGGACATCCGTAAGCTGGAGAACCACGCGCAGAACGATCCGGACGCCTACGGCTATTCCGGCGCACTGTGCCGCGCCAACCAGGGGATTATGGAATTCGTCGAGATGTTCAAAGCGCCGATCAAAGTGCTGCATCCGCTGCTGACGGCGACTCAGGAAGGTAACTACAACGGCACCGAGGGCATCTCCGCCCTGCCGTTCAACGGCATTATTCTGGCGCACTCCAACGAATCCGAGTGGGTGACCTTCCGTAACAACAAGAACAACGAAGCGTTCCTCGACCGCGTGTATATCGTCAAGGTGCCTTACTGCCTGCGCGTGTCGGAAGAGATCAAGATTTACGACAAGCTGCTGGACCACAGCGAGCTGACTCACGCGCCCTGCGCGCCGGGCACCCTCGAAACGCTGGCGCGCTTTAGCGTGCTGTCGCGGCTGAAAGAGCCGGAAAACTCGAGCATTTACTCGAAAATGCGCGTGTATGATGGCGAAAGCCTCAAGGATACCGATCCGAAAGCCAAGTCCTATCAGGAGTACCGCGACTACGCCGGGGTTGACGAAGGCATGAACGGCCTCTCCACCCGTTTCGCCTTTAAAATCCTCTCGCGGGTATTCAACTTCGATCACGCCGAGGTGGCAGCCAACCCCGTGCACCTGTTCTATGTGCTGGAGCAGCAGATCGAACGCGAACAGTTCCCGCAGGATTTGGCCGAGAAATACCTCGAACATCTGAAAGGCTATCTGATCCCGAAATACGCCGAGTTTATCGGCAAAGAGATCCAGACCGCCTATCTGGAATCCTACTCGGAATACGGACAGAACATTTTTGACCGTTACGTGACCTACGCGGACTTCTGGATCCAGGATCAGGAGTATCGCGACCCCGACACCGGTCAGCTGTTCGACCGCGAGTCTTTGAACGCCGAACTGGAGAAAATTGAAAAACCGGCCGGCATCAGCAACCCGAAAGATTTCCGCAACGAAATCGTGAACTTCGTGCTGCGCGCCCGCGCCAACAACAACGGCCGCAATCCGAACTGGACCAGCTACGAGAAGCTGCGCACCGTGATCGAGAAGAAAATGTTCTCCAATACCGAAGAGCTGTTGCCGGTGATTTCGTTTAACGCCAAAACCTCGACGGACGAGCAGAAAAAACACGACGACTTCGTCGACCGCATGATGGAGAAAGGCTATACCCGCAAGCAGGTGCGCCTGTTGTGTGAATGGTATCTGCGGGTCAGAAAATCCTCATAACGCCTCAGGTAAGCGGCATTATCAGGGCCATGTCCACAGTCATGGACGTTGCAGCGCAGCCCAAGGAGGGGCTTACACATTGCGCTGTCGCGACCGGGACATGAAGAGTTGGCAACGTCGTTTGGGGGAAGTATGGCCTATTTCATTGACCGACGGCTGAACGGCAAAAACAAGAGCATGGTGAACCGCCAGCGCTTCTTGCGCCGTTACAAGTCGCAAATCAAACAGTCGATTGCCGAAGCCATCAACAAGCGTTCGGTCACCGACGTAGACAGCGGGGAGTCGGTCTCCATCCCCACTGACGATATCAACGAACCGATGTTTCATCAGGGGCGCGGCGGCACACGCCATCGCGTTCACCCAGGCAATGACCACTTCGTACAGAACGATCGCGTTGAGCGGCCTCAGGGCGGCGCAGGCGGGGGCGGCGGCCAGGGCAACGCCAGCCAGGACGGTGAAGGCCAGGATGAATTCGTCTTCCAGATCTCCAAAGACGAGTACCTCGATCTTTTGTTCGAGGATCTCGCCCTGCCCAATCTGAAAAAGAATCAGTACAAGCAGTTAACCGAGTTCAAAACCCATCGTGCCGGCTATACCGCCAATGGCGTGCCGGCCAACATCAGCGTCGTGCGTTCGCTGCAGAACTCGCTGGCGCGACGAACCGCCATGACCGCCGGTAAAAGACGCGCGTTGCACGAGCTGGAAGATGCGCTGACCCAGTTGGAAAATACCGAGCCGGTGCAATTGCTGGAAGAGGAGCGGCTGCGCAAGGAAATTGCCGAACTGCGCAAGAAAATCGAAAGCGTGCCGTTTATCGATACCTTCGACCTGCGCTACAAAAACTATGAGCGCCGGCCGGAGCCCTCCAGCCAGGCGGTGATGTTCTGCCTGATGGACGTGTCCGGCTCGATGGACCAGGCGACCAAAGACATGGCCAAGCGTTTTTACATTCTGCTCTATTTGTTCCTGAGTCGAACCTATAAAAACGTCGAGGTGGTCTACATTCGCCATCACACCCAGGCGAAAGAGGTGGACGAACAGGAGTTCTTCTATTCGCAGGAAACCGGCGGCACCATCGTTTCCAGCGCGCTGAAGTTAATGAATGACGTAGTCGAAGAGCGTTATGACCCGGCACAATGGAATATCTATGCCGCGCAAGCGTCGGACGGCGACAACTGGGCCGACGATTCACCGCTGTGTCATGAGCTGTTGGCGAAAAAGATCCTGCCGATGGTGCGTTATTACAGCTACATAGAAATCACTCGCCGCGCTCACCAAACGCTGTGGCGCGAATACGAGGATCTGCAGGCGAAATTCGACAACTTCGCCATGCAGCATATCCGCGAACCGGACGATATCTATCCGGTATTCCGCGAACTGTTCCGTAAGCAGACCGTGTGAATAACGCCGCGTGAATGTCACCACAGCCGGAAAGCACCGTTTTCCGGCTGTTTCTTTTTCGCATTATATATTTGCAAAACCCATGTTTATTTTTTAAACAATGACAACAACAATAATAAGTCAGATTCCCCAGAACGGTCCTCTCTATTACTTGTTCTTCTGAGGTTATTCCTAAACATCCGCCGCTCCCCCCGCACGGCTTGATAGGAATATTCCCATTCAGTTATCGTTACCCCATCGCTTAAGTCTCTTCCTAAGCGAAATTTGCCTCATTTTATTTTTCTATGGCTTCTCAGCCCGCTGCGGCGGGCATTTACCTGTCAGCAGGTTAGACATCATGATCGACTACACCCTCTATGGCCTCAACAAGCACGATGTTGATGAATACCATAAGCAAATATGTTGCCTGCTCGGCAAAAACGTGCTGCTGGTGTTGACCGCCAACAAGCCGATAACCAAACAGAACCTGCTCGCCAGCCTTATCCAGGAGATAGAAAAGCAGCCCGATGATTATTTTCAGCGGCTGCATCGCGCGGCAATAGAAATGATCGGCGTTAACGGACGCTAAGGCGATATGCGTAAGGCAGACCTCTACGCCATTATTGCCGTCGCCGTCGTGTTGATGATGCTGTTATAACGATATCAGCGAAGGGATAATCTGCCGCAGAATGTCGAGCCTTCCTGCCCCTGCTTTATTTCAAACCGGCCGCTTCGTCAATCAAACCCGCCACCTCATCGGCATGGGAAACCAGCGAGGCATGGCTGGCATTCAGCACCATCACTTTCTTGGCCTGTAGCCGCTGCGCCATGCGCCGCTGATTCTCCGGCGCTATCATGCGATCATCGCTGGAAAGTTGATACCATGACGGCTTATGTTTCCAGGCGGGCTCGCCGATGGTGTTGCCAAAGGTCTCGGCCAGCGGGGCCTTCTGCGCCACCGCCATCACCAATGCCTCGTCGGCGGTCAGATCCTGGCAAAAGCTTTCGTGAAACTTGTCGGTTTTAATCCACAGATAACCGTCGCTGTCCGAGGCCAGATTCTCGACTGCTGCAGGAGGATGCGCTTGCGTAATACCGCCGGCACTTTCACCGGCATCCGGCGCAAACGCGGCGATGTAGACCAGGCCAACCACGTTAGGTTGGTTGCCCATTTCCGTGATCACGGCACCGCCGTAAGAGTGCCCGACCAACAATACCGGTCCCGCTTGCTGCGCGACCATCTTGCGCGTACGTTCCGCATCCTCAGCCAGCGACGTCAACGGCATTTCCACCGCATGAATCGCCGTATATCCCCTGCGCGACAACTCGATGATGACCTTACTCCAGTGCGCGGCGCCGCCCCAGAATCCGTGTACCAGCACGATAGTTGGTTTTGTGCTCATTGCCGACTCCTTCATCTCATAGGAAAGCGCCGCAGGCAGATGAACGCCCCCGCCAGGGGCGAGCCTGGCTGCCTTCGACGCCACGCAGTCCCCCTTTTATATAGTCAGCCTCATGGCGTTCAGCAATAGCTACGACGAGTTAACGCCCCCGATTTTCCACCGCCGCCACGGCTTATCGAAGCGGCTTACGCCGCACGGCCGGGAAAAAAAAGGATTAAAACTAGGATTTTTACCCATACCGATCTAAAATTTCGCGCAAAAACAAAGAGAAGTAAATTTGGCTCACCGGGAAAAGGAATGAAGTTGTGAAGGAAATGATCTCCATCGTTTTTATGGCATGCCTGCTGGCGCTGCTGTTTTCGTGGCTGTTCGTCTACGGTCTTAACATTCATTAAACCCATAACGACAACCATCCCCCTCCCTGGCGGGCAAGCGGCGTATCGCGACTGATGCGCTAAAACCGGCGCCTGAAGGGTTCACGTGCCGCCAAACCCGACGCCACCTCACCTTAACCTTGCCGTCCGCAAATACATCATTAATCTTTATGAGTCATAACCCCACCGCGTTTCCCCCTTCACCGACTCTTTTACTACTCAGCGGAGTTCACTCCAGAAGGATGGCTCGCCTGACGCAAAATGTTACCGGTAACTATGCTGTTGATTTCTTTTGGCAATAAACATAAAGCCGCTAATAACCCTACGTTCTTTATAGAAATAAATTATGCATACTTATGGATAAAGGTTTGAATAAAGGGCCTTTGGTCATTGATTATCACCCGCCAAGCTCCTAGAATTCGCGCGTAAAAATACAACTGGGATCGGGTTTCATGTCGCCGCTGTGGGTTGCAACGCAATACTGTTATTTTATTGGTCTGTTAGTTTCTATGGTTTTCACCTACCTGGTTAGCCGGGACACCGTCAAAATTCGCTGTATCAGCGCACTGACCATCGGGTTAACCTGGCCGTTGAGCCTGCCGGTGGTGTTGCTGTTTTCGCTGTTCTAACGCCCCAATGCCGCGCGCTGGCTTTTAAACAGTCATATTAATGAAAAGAGGCTGACCTCCGGCGTCATGGTTTTTGGCGTGGGATAAAAAAGTGCCAGCGCAAGGCTGGCATGAAAACGGGAAGCAATGTGAGCAATGTCGTGCCGGATCGGGGGGCTCAGAAGGAGACAACCCTTTTCCCCTCACCGGCGAATAAAATGATAATACGTCTCATTATTGAATACAAAGTCATTTCCCCAGGCAACTTTCCCCCTTGAGAAACTATCAGCCGCGCGGCGATCGCCAGCGCTGATACAATCGCCCCGCCCCCCACACCAGCAGCCAGAGCAAAGCGTTCAACCCCAACCATAGCATCAGCAAGTAGAAGAAAGTCTGATAGCCGGGTATGCCCCGATCGGCCAAAAACGGGTTGAAGTGAAAAAATTTGACGATCGCGAACGGATTAAGATTGAAACGGTTGAACACGACCGCCGTCAGCAACGGTGGCAACAGCGTATAAAACGCCAGGCTGAACAGCAGCAGGATTTTTGTGCCCGAAGTGTTTTTATAATCTTTCATATCAATAAATTATATCTTTCATCATAGTGCAAAAACCGCCAGGCATTCGTACGCCAATCGACCCCGCGGGCGCAAAAGAGTTCCAGGCCAACGCGGAAATAAAGCCGATCCCGCGTTTAATTGTCATTTAGCGCTCGGGTGATATATACCCTGTGGATTTTAAATTACGATGTCGCCGCGCCGTCTTCAAGCACAGCGTTTACATGGCATCATCAGGAGGCATTAATGAAACCGGACGCACTCTCCCTGCCGCCGACCCCGAAAAAGCTCAAGGTCATCTACGGCTGGTATATTTATGTGATCTATATCCTGCTGGTTTTCAACATTTATATGGCGGTCTACAACGTCTGCGTTCGGCACCCGATCGAGGCCCCGCTGTTGTCGCTGTTTCACAGCCTGTTTCTCGCGTTAATGCTGCAGCAAGTGCTCAAGAAGAACGTCGTTTTCGCCTGGATCTTGCTGAGCTATTTTATTCTGATGCGCCTGTATTACGCCAATGTGCTGCATGTTGAGTTCACGCTGGTGAGCCGTTGCCTGGTGCTGCTGATTCTGACGCTGCTGCTGACCGGCGCCGTAGCCGTCGGGCAACTGGCCACGCCGCCGCAGCGGCATGACTGGCTGGCGCGGCTGGGCTGGCGGCAATGGGGGGCGCTCACGGCGCTGGCGGCCATCCTGACACCGCTGATTACCACCGACTATCTGGGATAAACTGGGGGCTATTTGGGAATATGAGGTTCGGAAATGTCTACGACGCGGCATATTTTGGTGTAGTTACCCGCCTTCTCACAGATCTTGTCCGTGACGAACATGCTAAGGTAGCCCAGCAACAGCAAGTAGCCGACCATGCACAGAATAAAGATAAGCGTTCTCACCGATAGCGACCAACCTGACAAGAGTATCACGAGCATCATAACCTGAACGAGGCGCTTTAAAAGGATTTCATGTGCGCACCGGCCGCATCGGCGCACGTTCTGTAGTAACATTAAGCCACCACGCCCACCACCGGAAACGCCGATGCACCATCTGATGTTAGACATTGAAACCCTGGATATAAAACCCAGCGCCGTCATTCTGGTGGTTGCGGCGGTGTTTTTCGATCCCCGGACCGGGGAACTCGGCGCCGAATTCGAGGCCGCCGTCAGCAGTCAGAAAGACCAACCGGGCCGTACCATCAGTCTGGACACAGTCGCCTGGTGGGCGAAACAGTCCGATGAAGCACGCAAACAGGCCTTCGGCGGCACCGAGAGCCTGAAGCGCGTGCTGAGCAGCCTCAGCCGCTTTATCCATATGAACAGCACCGATACGGTAAAGGTCTGGGGGAACGGCAAAGAGTTCGACTGCGCGATCCTCGAACACGCCTTCCAGCAGTTGGAAATGCCCTGCCCGTGGAAGTTTTGGGATACTCAGGACGTGCGCACGGTGATCACGCTGGCGGAACTGCATGGCTTTAACCCGAAAAAGGCTCGCCCGTTCGAAGGTATGCCGCATCGTGCGCTGGATGATGCTCGCCACCAGGCCCGTTATGTGGCCGATACCGTCTCGGCGCTCTATTATCGTCAGGGGGCGCAGCGCTGACCCGCTTTGCCCCTTTTCATTTGCCGCCAGAGTCTCTACTCTAGCCCTCTTTGTCACTCGGACGTGCCTTTTCTGTTATGCAAAAGTTTCTGTTTATGCTTCTCAGCCTGGTGCTGCTCGGCCCATTAGGCATCGATCTTTATCTGCCGACTATTCCCGCTATTGCCGTCGGTCTGGGCAGCAGCGAAGCGTTGATCCAATCCACCATATCGCTATTTATTCTGGTACTTGGCCTCGGCCAGGTCATCGCCGGCCCGCTGGTGGATAACTATGGCCGCAAACCGGTGGCGCTGGCCGGCATTATCCTCTACATGATCGGCGCCGCGATGGCGGCGCTGGCCACCAGCCCGACGATTTTCATCGCTTCGCGTCTGCTGCAAGGGGTGGCAGTTTGCTGCACCGCCGTCGTCGCCTTCAGCGGCGTGCGCGATCGTCTGAATGGCGATGACGCCGCCCGCGCTTTCGGCTTTCTTAACGGCACGCTGAACATCATCCCGGCGCTGGCGCCGCTGCTCGGCGGCCTGCTCGCCGAAGCCTTCGGCTGGCGCGCGCCCTTCTGGTTCCTGGTCGGCTACGCGCTGCTGGTGTTGGCGCTCATCGCGCTGCGCCTGCCGGAAACTCGCCCCGCCGACACCGTGCCGGTCAAGGGGTTGCCGGTGCGTCAATACGCGCGCATCCTCAGCAAACGGCGTTTCCTCTCTTTTGCGGTGGTGAACTCCGGGGCGATGGGCATGGCGCTGACCTACGTTTCTCTGGCACCGAACGTGCTGATGGGCACCGCCGGCCTGACGCCGCTGCAATTCTCGCTGGTGTTCGGCGCCAACGGTTTCTGGATCATGCTGGTCAGCTTCTTCGCCAACCGCATCATCCACAAGGTCGGCCGCCCGGTTTGTCTGGCGACCGGCGGCATGTTGATGGGACTGGGCTGTCTGGGCCTGCTGCTGGGCGTCATGCTGCTGCCCGCGACGGCGCAAACGCACTGGCTGACGTATATGCTGCCAGTCGCCAGCGCCTGCGCCGGGTTGGCATTCGTGATGGGCCCGGCCACCAGCTACGCGTTGGAACCCTACTCCAATGAGGCCGGCGTCGCGTCCGCGCTGGTCGGTTTCGTGCAGATGGCGGGCGGCGCCGCGCTGGGTCTGGTGGCGATGGCGTTGCCGCTGCAACCCAAGCTGTCGCTGGCGCTGGTGATGCTGGCGGGCTGCCTGCTGGCGCTGCACGCGCGGCGGCTCAGCAAGCAGATTAAAGGGCAGATCAGAAAAGTCGCCTGAGCCCCGGCTCAGGCTTCGATGGCGACCGGCACTCGCGCCGCTAACGCCGACAGCAGTTCATAGCCTAACGTCCCTGCCGCCGTGGCCACCTCATCCACCGGCAGGCGTTTCCCCCACAGCTCGACTTCGGCGCCCAGTTCGACTTGCGGACAGGGCGCCAGATCCACCGCCAGCATATCCATCGATACCGTTCCCAGGGTGCGCGTCAGCACGCCGCCAACCCATACCGGCGTACCGGTCGGCGCATGACGCGGATAGCCGTCGGCGTAACCGCAGGCCACCACACCGATACGCTGTGCGCCTGCGGCGCTGTAACGGCCACCGTAACCCACACGATCGCCAGACTTCAGCTGCTGAATGCCGATGATTTCACTGCTCAGCGTCATCGCGGGCTGCAGCCCCGTCGCCGCAATGTCATTCCAGCAACCGCTCGGCGAAGCGCCATAGAGAACGATCCCAGGACGGATCCAACTGCCGTGGGTCGAAGGGTGCCACAGCGTGGCGGCCGAGTTGGCCAAGCAGCGCGGCAACGGTATATCGTTAGCCGCCGCCTCGATGGTGGCCATCTGCTGCGTCACGCCTTCGGGGCCGTCGGCGGTGGCGAAATGGCTCATCAGCGTAAGCTCGGCAATGTTGGCTACCGCCTGCGCCCTGCGCCACACCTCATGCAGCCGCTCGGGTGCGAACCCCAGCCGATTCATGCCACTGTTCACTTTCAGATAGACATTGAGCGGCGCGTTCAGCGTGGCGTCGGCGATCGCCGCCAGTTGCCAGTCGCTGTGCACCGCCGTCGTCAGGCGATAACGGTCAAGCAACGCCAGATCCTGCGGCTGGAAGAAGCCTTCCAACAACAGGATAGGCCCTTGCCAACCCGACTCGCGCAGCAGCACCGCTTCGGCCAGATCCAGCATGGCGAAGCCGTCAGTTTGCGCCATGCTGCGCCAAACGTGTTTGATGCCGTGGCCATAGGCGTTAGCCTTGACCACCGCCCAGACTTTGGCGCCGGGGGCGAAACGGCGCACCACCTGCAGGTTATTTTCAATCGCGCCGAGATGCATCGTGGCGGTTATGGGACGGGGCATCGCTTCTCCTTGGGGCAGCGTACGGCGGCCACGCGCGCCTGCGCGTGGCCGGGAAAGTCTATGACAGAGTCAACGATTAACGTGCGGGATGCACGTCGTTCAGCGGAACCGCGTGTTGCTGACGAAACCCGGCGCTGTAACGCGCCACCGCCAGGTCATCGGAAGGGATCGCCGGCGTAATGCCGGACATCAGATCGGACAACAACTGCCCGGAGCCACAGGCCATCGTCCAGCCCAACGTGCCATGCCCGGTATTGAGATACAGGTTCTTCAGCGAGGTGCGGCCGACAATTGGCGTACCGTCCGGCGTCATCGGCCGCAGGCCGGTCCAGAACGTTGCCTCTTCCACTCGGCCGCCGTTCGGGTAGAGATCGCGCACCACCATTTCCAGCGTTTCGCGCCGTTTTTGCTCCAGCTGCGTATTGAAACCGACGATCTCCGCCATGCCGCCAACGCGAATGCGCTGGTCGAAGCGTGTGATGGCGATTTTATACGTCTCATCCAATACCGTAGAGAACGGCGCCGCCGCTTCGTCGGTGATAGGAATGGTCAACGAATAGCCCTTCAGCGGGTAAACCGGAATGGACACCAGGCCGCGCAGCAGTGCCGTGGAGTACGAGCCGAACGCCACCACATAGCTGTCGGCCTTGAACACTTCCTCGCCGCACTGTACGCCGGCGATCTTGTCGCCCTCCACCAGCAGACGATCGACGCTGCGGTTGAACAGGAAGGTGACGCCCGCCTGCTCTGCCATCTTCGCCAACTGTTGCGTAAACAGCTGGCAATCGCCGGTTTCGTCGTTCGGCAACTGCAGGCCACCGGTCAGCTTGTGCGCCACCTGCGCCAGCGCCGGCTCGACGCTGCCGAGCTGGCCGGCTTCCAGCAATCTGTAGGGCACGCCGGCATCTTCCAATACCGCAATGTCTTTCGCGGCGTTTTCGAACTGTTGTTGAGTGCGAAACAGCTGCAGCGTGCCGCCCTGACGACCTTCGTACTGGATGCCGGTTTCCTGACGCAGCGCCTTGATACAATCGCGGCTGTATTCCGCCAGGCGCACCATGCGGCCTTTGTTGGTCATGTAGTGTTCGGTGTTGCAGTTTTTCAACATCTGCCACATCCAGCTCAGCTGGAAGCTGCTGCCGTCGAGGCGGATGGCCAACGGCGCATGGCGTTGGAACATCCACTTGATGGCCTTCAGCGGCACGCCCGGCGCCGCCCAGGGGGCAGCATAACCCGGTGAAATCTGCCCGGCGTTCGCCGCGCTGGTTTCCAGTGCGGGGCCTGGCTGACGATCGATCACCGTCACCTCATGCCCCGCCTTCGCCAAATACCAGGCACTGGCTACGCCCACCACTCCACTACCTAAAATTACCACTCGCATCGCTGACTCCAGCCCAAGGCTTCAAAAAGCATAATCTTCTGCTTACAGGAAATTAACTCAGTGAAAAAATCCGTCCAACAACTTCGTCATCAAACGTGACAATATTCACAATTAATTTATCGTCGATGGGCCATGTATTTGCAATAGCCGTCTGCAAATAGCGATAAGATGCGGTTTAGAGGGGATTATGGCGTCATACCGCCACTGAATTGATATCAACGCTATCAATGATAGCACTCAAAAAAGGCGTAATAAGCAACATTGATTTAACAGAATATAAAAATACCAGCCAACATTTAAACAGAATAAAAATCTAATAAAATAAAAAATACCAACATAACAAACAAAGAGAGCCCCCTCCCTCCGCAGCAGAAAAATCGCGCAAAATTTCAGCTGCCGTTAACCTTGCTTTCCGTGCCGGAATAAAACATCCGAGCCCTTGGCCCGCCCGTTTATGTTGAACGCTGCAGCACGATATGAACGTTAAAGCCAGAAGCAGCGCCTAAAGTTCACACTGTCGCTATTGTGGAGAACGTCTTATGTTCATCGCCATCTACCAGTTTTCAGTCAAACCCGGACACGAGCACGCCTTTCGCCAGGCTTGGCTGGCGTTGACCCAAGGTATCTATCTGCAGCGCGGCAGCCTTGGCTCGCGCCTGCATCGGGATGTGGGCGGGCAGTTTATCGGCTATGCGCAATGGCCAAGCCGAGTCGCATGGGAAAGCGCCGGTGATATTCAGTTGGATGAACGCTACCTGCAAGCCCGGGAACGAATGCGTGCGACCTTGTTGGCAGATAAAACGCTATTTGAAATGGAAGTGACGGATGATTACCTGCAAATCAGACCGTTTGACTGAGCACAAGCCCACACAGGCGGGCGGGCTTGTGGTTGCGGGAACGAGCAGCATCAATGATGCAGCATCTCGTCCACGACTTCTTTGGTTTGCAGTTGGAATGGGTAGTAAGTCGGCCAGTTATCCATCTCTTTCAGCAACGCTTCCTGCGACGTGTTGCCCATAAAGATATGGAAATGCGCCGATTTGCGCGGGCCGATAATGTGATCGCTGAACTGCACGAATTTCGGCGCCAGGCTGCCGGCATCCTGGCATTCAAACAGATAACGCACGCCCTTTTTACCGGAAACATACGTCAGGATCTTATGCCCGGCGTACTTATACTGACAGGCGCTGGATTGGTCACCGCGGTGAAATTCCATGACGCCGTTTTCAATGCCGATGGTATCCACATCGGTGGCATACCCTTTGCGGTAATACGCCTTCACTTCGGCGAAGGTCTTGCGCTTGTCCTGTGCCGCTTTCTTCTTGAACACCGGGTCAAGATCCCCATTGAGCAGATAGGGATACACGGATTGCCACACGCCCTCCCAGTCGGCCAGATCGCGATCTTTGACGTCCTTATCGTCGAACACGCCTCCCTCCGCCTTTTTTTCCGCCTCCGTCAGCGGCTTGCCATGTGAATGATGCCCGTGGGCGCATGCCTGCCCGCTGATAAACAACGCGGCCAGCGCCACCGCCAGTTTGCCAAAATGCCTCGCCAAAATGCGCTCCTTGTCCGTTATCGAGAAAAATCAAAAGTTACAATATAACATAACAATTTTCAATCCTTGTCGTGCAACAGGCATTGTGTTGCGCCCCCCTGCCGCAGGGTTATACTCGAAGAGGAAGTGCGGTGCCGCACCGCCTTCTGCCGGGACGGGCGCCGGATTGACCGCCGTTCGCTCCTTTGCGTACCGGCATTTTTATTTCACTGATTTGCAATGGTTAATTATGACTTGAACTATGCTTGTTACAGGGTCTGCCGTTTGAGCAAGACCCGTGAATAATGAGGGTGCGCTGATGACTACTTCAACACATGAAAAGGTTAAGGATGATAAACGTCTGAGCGATGGACCGGACTGGACGTTCGAACTGCTGCAGGTGTATTTGGAGCAGATCGACCGCGTCGCCAAGCATTACCGACTCGACACCTACCCCCATCAAATCGAGGTGATCACCTCCGAGCAGATGATGGACGCCTATTCGAGCGTCGGCATGCCGATCAACTATACCCATTGGTCCTTCGGCAAGAAGTTCATCGAAACCGAACAGCGCTACAAACAGGGCCAGCAAGGGCTGGCGTATGAAATCGTCATCAACTCCAATCCCTGCATCGCCTACCTGATGGAGGAGAACACCATCACCATGCAGGCGCTGGTGATGGCGCACGCCTGCTATGGCCACAACTCGTTCTTCAAGAATAACTATCTGTTCCGCAGCTGGACCGACGCCAGCTCCATCGTCGATTATCTGCTGTTCGCCCGCCACTACATCAGCCAGTGCGAAGAGCGCTACGGCGTCGATGAAGTGGAGCGACTGCTGGACTCTTGCCATGCGCTGATGAACTATGGGGTCGACAGGTACAAGCGCCCGCAGAAAATCTCCCTGGTGGAAGAGAAAGCGCGCCAGAAAAGCCGCGAAGAGTATCTGCAAAGCCAGGTGAATACGTTATGGAAGACCTTGCCACGCGTTGAACGCGAAGAGTCGCCGGAGCAGGCGCGCCGGTATCCGAGCGAACCGCAGGAAAATATCCTCTATTTTATTGAAAAGAATGCACCGCTGCTGGAACCCTGGCAGCGTGAGGTGTTGCGCATCGTGCGCAAGGTCAGCCAGTATTTCTACCCGCAAAAGCAGACTCAGGTGATGAACGAGGGTTGGGCCACCTTCTGGCATTACACCATCCTCAACCATCTGTACGACGAGGGCCGAGTGACCGAGCGGTTTATGCTGGAGTTTTTGCACAGCCACACCAACGTGGTGTATCAGCCGCCGTACAACAGCCCGTACTATAACGGCATCAACCCTTATGCGCTGGGCTTCGCCATGTTCCAGGACATCAAGCGCATCTGCCAATCGCCGACCGAAGAAGACCGCTACTGGTTCCCGGACATCGCCGGAAAAGACTGGCTGGAGACATTGCACTTCGCCATGCGCGACTTCAAGGACGAGAGCTTTATCAGCCAGTTCCTGTCACCCAAAGTGATGCGCGATTTCCGGTTGTTCACCGTGCTGGACGACGATCGCAACAACTATCTGGAGATTGCCGCGATCCATAACGAAGCCGGTTACCGGGCAATCCGCCAGGAGCTGTCAGCGCAATACAACTTGAGCAACCATGAGCCGAACATTCAGATCTGGAACGTGGATCTGCGCGGTGACCGCTCGCTGACATTGCGCTACATCCCGCAGGAACGCGCGCCACTGGATAAGAGCCGCCGCGACGTGTTGAAGCACCTGCATCGCCTGTGGGGCTTCGACGTGATCCTCGAGCAGCAAAATGAAGACGGCAGTGTAGAGCTGCTCGATCGCTGCCCACCGCGGCCTACGCCGCTGTAACCGCCACAAAGACAAAGGGCGCCGCATGGCGCCCTTTCTTATTTCATTGACTCGCGATTAACGACGCGCTTCGGTCAGATCGCTCGGCATGGTGCCCTGCATGCTCTGCCAAATCGCTCCGCTGTCTTTACCGTAGCTGCGCACGGTATCCATCACCTGGTCGTACAGCTTCTCATGGCAAAGCGTAGACAGCTTGCTGTAGAAGGCCAGCGCCAGCTTGCGCGCTTCCGGATTGGAGAAGTAGTAACGGCCCACGCGGGTGTACAGCCCTTTCAGACCGTTGAAGATCAGGCCATAGATCGGGTTGCCGGAAGCGAACGCCAGACCACGGAAGATTTCATAGTCCAGGACATTGAAGGCATCCGCCTGATCTTCCACCTCGGCGGCTTTCGCCAGCACTTCCTGCGCCTGCTCAGGATGATTGCGCACCGCAGCGCGAATAAAGATCGACGCGATATTGGTGCGCACGGACAGCAGGTTATCGATCAGCTGAGGGACGCTTTTGTGATCGAGACGGGCCACCGTCTCAAGGATATTGAGGCCGGACGTTTCCCAAAAATTGTTCACTTTGGTCGGTTTACCATGCTGAATGGTCAACCAGCCATCACGGGCCAGACGTTGCAACACTTCACGTAACGTGGTGCGCGTGACGCCAATCAACTCCGAAAGCTCACGCTCCGCGGGCAAAATAGAGCCAGGGGGGAAGCGATTATTCCAAATACTCTCGATAATGTACTCTTCCGCGAAACCGGCAGGACTCTGCGCCTTTATGACCATGTGTTTGACGTTCCGTTGCGACGATAAAATCAGTAAAAGTAATCAGCTCATCATACCAGATCACACAGACATGACATAGCGTGAGCGAAAAACAATAAACGAAAGTGTGCATAAAGTGGCAAAAAACGCGCAAAAACACCGGCCCTGAGAAATTTGCCGCCGTAAAACAAGCTCCGGTTGCGCCCGCCCCCGCCGCGTTGTTAGGGTACGTGCTACGACTGATTTAAGGATGCATAAAGGACAATGGAAACAACCCTGCGCAGCGCCCTGCTCAAAAACTTCCTGGGGCAATCTCCCGACTGGTACAAACTGACCATTCTCATTTTCCTGGCGATCAACCCGCTGGTGTTCTTTTTCGCCAGCCCGTTTCTCGCGGGTTGGCTGTTGGTGATCGAGTTCATCTTTACCCTGGCGATGGCGCTGAAATGCTACCCGCTGCTGCCGGGCGGCCTGCTGGCGCTCGAGGCCGTGGCCATCGGCATGACCAGCCCGGCGCAGGTCTCGCAGGAAATCGAACATAATCTGGACGTGTTGCTGCTGCTGATCTTTATGGTGGCCGGCATCTACTTTATGAAGCAACTGCTGCTGTTCGTGTTCACCAAGCTGCTGCTCAACATCCGCTCGAAAACGCTGCTGTCGCTGGCGTTCTGCCTGGCCGCTGCCTTTCTTTCCGCCTTCCTCGACGCGCTGACGGTCGTGGCGGTGGTGATCAGCGTGGCCACCGGCTTCTATTCCATCTATCACAACGTGACGTCGAATCGCCCCGACGGCGACATCGGCGATGACAGCGATTTTACCGGCGAAGAGCGCAAACAGACGCTGGAGCAATTCCGCGCCTTTCTGCGCAGCCTGCTGATGCACGCCGGCGTCGGCACCGCGCTCGGCGGGGTCATGACCATGGTGGGCGAGCCGCAAAACTTGATCATCGCCAAAAACGCGGGCTGGGGTTTTATCGATTTCTTCCTGCGAATGGCGCCGGTCACGCTGCCGGTGTTGGTGTGCGGTCTGCTGGTTTGTTGGCTGGTAGAACGTTTTCGCCTGTTTGGCTACGGCGCGCAGCTACCGGAAGCGGTACGCGACGTGCTGAAAGAGTATGACCGCAAGGCCACTGCGGGCCGTAGCAAACAAGAACGGCTCAAACTTGTGATGCAAGCGCTGATCGGCGTTTGGCTGGTGCTGGCGCTGGCCTTCCACCTGGCTGAAGTGGGGCTGATTGGCCTGTCGGTCATCGTTCTCGCCACCTCCCTGTGCGGCGTGAACGACGAGCACGCCATCGGCAAAGCGTTCCAGGAAGCGCTGCCGTTCACCGCGCTGCTGACGGTGTTTTTCACCGTGGTCGCGGTCATCATCGAGCAGCACCTGTTCAGCCCGGTGATCCAGTTTGTGCTGCGCGCCGAGCCCGCTTCTCAGCTTTCGCTGTTCTACCTGTTCAACGGCCTGCTGTCGTCGGTTTCCGACAACGTGTTCGTCGGCACGGTTTACATCAACGAGGCGCGCACCGCGCTGGAAACCGGCGCTATCGGGCTGAAGCAGTTCGAGCTGCTGGCGGTCGCCATCAATACCGGCACCAACCTGCCCTCGGTCGCTACCCCTAATGGGCAGGCGGCGTTTCTGTTTCTGCTGACGTCTGCGCTGGCGCCGCTGGTGCGTTTGTCGTATGGCCGCATGGTATGGATGGCCCTGCCTTATACGGTGGTGCTGACGGTGGTTGGCCTGCTGTGCGTCCAGTTCACCTTGGAACCGGCGACCGAGCTGTTGACGCAGTGGCATTGGCTGACGCTGCCGTCCATCGACGCCGTCGGCCACTGAGACGGCGCCGGCAGGGTGAACCGACTATTTTTACGCTGAATCCGGCCCAGGTGGCTGGCAGCGAAGAGGAATTGGTTTACACTGCCGGTTCAATTGCTTACTGCATGGAAGAATCTAGATATGTTGCAATTCTTTAACCGCTGTTCACAAGGACGCGGCGCCTGGCTGCTGATGGCCCTGACAGCGTTGGTGTTGGAACTGGTCGCGCTCTATTTCCAGCACGTTATGCTGCTGCAGCCGTGCGTGATGTGCATTTACGAGCGTTGCGCGCTGTTCGGTATCCTCGGCGCCTCGCTGGTGGGCGCCATCGCGCCGAAAACGCCGCTGCGCTACGCGGCGATCTTGCTGTGGATCTACAGCGCCTGGGAAGGCGTACAGCTGGCGTGGAAGCACACCATGATCCAGTTGCATCCTTCGCCATTCAATACCTGCGATTTCTTCGTCAGCTTCCCGTCCTGGCTGCCGCTGGACAAATGGCTGCCGGCGGTGTTCCACGCTTCCGGTGACTGCTCCGTGCGTCAATGGCAATTCCTGACGTTGGAAATGCCGCAATGGTTGGTCGGCATCTTCGGCGCCTATCTGCTGGTGGCGCTGATTGTGCTGATCGCGCAGTTTGTTCGCCCACGCCGCCGCGACCTGTTCGGCCGCTGATAGGCCAACAAACAAAAAACGGCGCCTCAGGGCGCCGTTTTTTTAGGGTATTACTGTCGAATTCAGAGATAACCCCATTTCAGGTATGTGTAAGGAAGTAAACGAGCACGATCAGTGCCCCAGCTACGGCAAACAGACGGACCATTTTCATTGTTATGCTCTCGAACTTGCGGGAGAGCGGCCAAATTACCCAACTTATCGTTTAAAAAGAAGCATCCTGGCTCGATTACGCGCGTAATTTACATAACATTAAACTTCTGTGATGCCGGCAGGCAAAAACAGGTGATGTCGGCGCAATCCTCTCGGCTTTCGGGCGACAATAAATTACCGTTATTTATGAACGACTGCGCCTTTGTCACATTCAGAGCACAATATTTTGGTGAACTTTGCCCATAAAATCCTTATAGTATCGGCAAAGTGAGTACTACCGATTTCCCTGGTGTTGTTGTGTGTCTTGCCCCTCATCTTTGCAGGGGCTTTTTTCCTTCTCCCCCAACCGTCAGTCCCCGCTGCCTTTAAATAAATCATTCAAATTTAACTCTGCGCGGTATCACTCATCGGCCATCGCTCGCGCACTAATGATTAAAATCGTTCGTGATTCTTTCCTTATGCTGAAAGCAGTAGGCCAATGACATCAAGGACACGATTTATGCCGGATACCACATTGCCCCCTTCGTCTCAGCGCCCGTTCCTGCGGCGCATGCTGCTCAAAGCAGGGAAAAAATTCCTGCGCTGGAACGGCGAGTTTCAAACTCGCCATTCGCTCATCTCCACCACGCCGCGGATCGGTAATCATGAATTTAATTGGGTGACGGCGCTGGAAGCCCGTTGGCCAGCCATTCGCCAGGAGTTGGATCGGTTACTGGAGCACCCGGAGGACATCCCCGCGTTCCATCAAATATCACCGGATCAGAAACGCATCTCCAAAGGGGATAATTGGAAAACCTTCGGGCTATTTGTCTACGGGCAGCGCGTTGATGAGAACTGCGCCATTTGCCCGCACACCGCACAGGCGGTCAGCGAGATCCCCGGCATGCGCACCGCCATGTTTTCGATCCTTAAGCCGCACTATCACATCGTCCCCCACAAAGGTCCGACTCGTGCCGTGGTGCGCGCGCATTTGGGATTGATCGTGCCAAAGGATCGGGACAAGCTCTGGATCCGCGTCGACGATCAAATCCTGCACTGGGATGAAGGCAAGGTGATTTTGTTTGATGATTCTTATGAACACGAGGTCCGCAATGATACCGACGAGCTGCGTGCGGTGCTGTTTCTCGATATCGACCGGCCGATGGACAAAGTGGGGACGGCGGTAAATAAACTGCTGTTCAGCCTGATTAAAGCCAGCCCTTACGTGAAGCAGCCGCTGAAAAATCTGGCCAACTGGCGCCGCCGCGACAAAAAAGAGTGAAGTGACGGCTTATGCGATAACCTCACGCCTGCCGGTTAGCGCAATTGCAGAGGGCGGGGTGTCCTGACACGCCGCCCTCTTGCATGAAAACGCGTCTTGCTGCGCAAGGGGGCCGGCGTTATCTGGCCCAGTCCGGCTTGTTGAGGATATGATCCTGCCAGTCCACCACTTCACTCTCGCGCACTGCGATATGCCGCACCGTGATGCGCTCGCCGTGCATCGCCGCTTTGGAGCCGCTGATCAGCGGGTGCCAGGGGAACAGCGGCTTGCCTTCGCCAATCAGACGATAGGCGCAGGTAGGCGGCAGCCAATCGAAGGTGGTGAGATTTTCGCGCGTCAGTTTGATGCAGTCTTCTTCCAGCTCGAAGCGCCGCTCGTAGTTGCGGCATTGGCAGGATTTGATGTTGAGCTGGTTGCAGGCTACGTTGGTAAAATAAATCTCGTCGGTATCTTCGTCGATCAGCTTATTCAAACAGCATTGCCCGCACCCGTCGCACAGCGATTCCCACTCTTGTTCTGACATTTCCGCCAGCGTTTTCTGTTGCCAAAAAGCGAGTTGTGACATGTTAGCGTCCGGTTTCGGTAAATGGATAAGTCACCTGCGCGCAGGTTCGAGGGGGGACTATATAGACATTTTAGCCACAAGATGCAAGCTTTGCCGCCGACGATGCCGGCGGCAAGGAGAAATCAGATCACCCGGGTGCTGAGCGTTTTGCCGTTCAGGCTGATTTTCAGCATGTCGCCGGAAGCCATCGGGCCCACGCCCTGCGGCGTGCCGGTCAGGATGATGTCACCGGCGCGCAGCGTGAAGAAGCGGCTCATGTAGCTGATAAGCGGCAGGATTGGCGTGATCATGTCGCGCGTATTGCCCTGCTGGCGCAATTGATCGTTGACGGTCAACGACAGCTCGGCGTTTTGCGGATCGCCGAATTCCGCCACCGGGATAAATCCCGACATCGGGCAGGAACCGTCGAAGGCCTTGGCCTTTTCCCACGGCTGGCCGGCCTTTTTAAAGCCCGCTTGCAGATCGCGCAGCGTCAGATCGAGCGCCACACCGTAACCGGCGATCGCCCGCGCAACGCGATCTTCGTTGGCCTGTTTCAACGGCGTGCCGATCAATACCGCCAGCTCCACCTCATGATGCACCGCACCGAACTCTTTGGGGATGGCCACCGGCTGGCGAATATCACACAACGCCGTTTCCGGTTTGATAAACACCACCGGCTCGACGGAAACCGCGCTGCCCATTTCCTTGATGTGATCGGCGTAGTTGCTGCCGACGCAGACTACCTTGTTCACCGGGAAATCGAGCAACGAACCCTGCCAGTCTCTATGTTGATACATACCGCTTCTCCCAAACTGTAGAGGCTTGGCGCGCCAAGCCGATTATTGGTGTGCCGGATCAATGCCCGATCGCGTCTGCCATCATACCCACGGCGAGAGCGAAATAGTAAGAGCGATTCCAGTGCATGAGGGTGCGGAAATTATCATAGACCAGGAACGTCCGCCCCTGCAGATCATCCGGCGCGATAATCCAACCGCGCTGCACGGCATGCGGCAACGCACTGCCATCCGCGCGGCGCACGCCGCGTTTTTGCCAGTCGTTGACGCTGCGCGCCTGCGCGTCTTTCAGGCCCAGTTCGGCCCGGTTGAAACCGGCGGGCAATTTGACCTCGCGCCCCCAACCGATGCCGGGCTGCCAACCCTCTTTGGACAAATAGCTGGCTGTAGACGCGAAAACGTCGTCAATGTTATTCCAGATATCGATGCGCCCATCGCCGTCGCCATCCGCCGCATAGCGCAAGAAGGAGCTCGGCATAAACTGGCATTGCCCCATCGCGCCGGCCCAGGAGCCTTTCAGCGGCGTATCGCCGACATGCCCCTGCTCGACTATCTGCAGCGCCGCCATCAGTTCCTGGCTGAAAAAAGCTTCACGGCGCCCTTCAAACGCCAAGGTCGCCAGCGCAGACACCACGTCTTCCCGCCCCTGAATCTTGCCGTAGGCGCTCTCCATCCCCCACAGCGCGATGATATAACGCCCTGGTACCCGATAGCGCTCGCTGGCCCGCGACCATTGCGCATGGCGCAGCCGATACAGTTCGCGTCCCTGGCGCACCTTGGCGGGCGACATCACCCGCCGTAGATAGTCGTCCAAGGTTACCTTCTGCTCCGGCTGATTGCGATCGGCCTTGATCACCCGATCGACGAAATGGATTTGCGCAAACGCGCGATCAAGGGTGGCCTGACTGATGCCCTGTTCCCGCGCCCGGCGCTTAAGTTGATCGACATACGCCGGGAACTGCGCCGGATCGCGGCCGCTCGCCGCCAGCGTCGTCTCCTGCGCCGCCTGCGATGCGCCGGGCATCAGCACCCCGCCCAGCGCCAACCAGGCGGCCAATACGGTCTTTCTCGCCGAACGTGTCATCGCGCCTCCCCTGGCCGTGGCGACTGTCTCAGGCCTTATCGCCCGCCAGATGCTGATTGAGCAGGTTTTCAACCGGCGGCGGGAACTGCAGATAATAGCCTTCGTCTTTCAACGCCTGCTTCACCTTTTCGATATCCGCCGAGGCCAATTTTTTGCGCTCATCGAGCGACAGCATCATGGCGAATTGCGGCACGCCGAAACTTTTCATCAGCTCTTCCGGCACACGAGAGAAATCGTCTTTTTTTTCGACATAAAGATAAGTTTGATCGCGTTTCGGGCTTCTATAGATCACACAAAGCATTTTTTTAACTCTATTTAATTGAGGGAGCGTCTTGCCTGGATATAACTCTGACTATAACATGCTTATAGTACATCGGAATATCGCACCCCGAGTGGTATTCCGGGGATTTAAAGTTGCTGAGACTGAGTCAGGATAGATGTCACAATCGCCAATTGAGCTAAAAGGCAGCAGTTTTACCCTATCGGTTGTTCATTTGCATAATTCGCAGCCCGAGGTAATACGCCAGGCGTTACAGGAAAAAGTTGAGCAAGCGCCCGCTTTTCTGAAAAACGCCCCTGTTGTTATCAACGTCGCAACGCTGGAAGGCGATGCGAACTGGAAAGAACTTCAACAGGCTGTCGCGGCAGCAGGTCTGCGCGTTGTGGGTATCAGCGGTTGCAGAGATGAGCGTCAAAAGCGCGCGATAGCCCGCGCCGGGCTGCCGCTGTTGAGCGAAGGCAAAGGCCAGAAAATGGCGGCGCCGGAGCCTGCACCAGCGCCCGTGGTGGCGGATAACGCCCCCGCCAAAACGCGCATCATCAGTACGCCTGTCCGCTCCGGCCAACAGATTTACGCCCGCAACAGCGATCTAATCGTGACCAGCAGCGTCAGCGCCGGCGCCGAGTTGATTGCCGACGGCAATATTCATGTCTACGGCATGATGCGCGGTCGCGCACTGGCAGGCGCGTCAGGCGACACGCAATGTCAGATTTTTTGCACCCACCTGGCGGCTGAGCTAGTCTCTATCGCAGGGCAGTACTGGTTGAGCGACCAAATCCCGTCCGATTACGTCGGGCAGGCCGTACGACTCAGCCTGTTGGATAACGCTTTAACCATACAACCTTTAAATTAAGCCCTTTTGACAAGGAATCCATTTCATGGCACGCATTATTGTTGTTACATCGGGTAAAGGGGGCGTTGGCAAGACCACTTCGAGCGCGGCCATCGCTACCGGCCTGGCCCAGAAAGGCAAGAAAACCGTCGTGATCGATTTCGATATCGGTCTGCGTAATCTTGACCTGATCATGGGCTGCGAACGTCGAGTAGTTTATGATTTCGTGAACGTGATTCAGGGCGATGCCACGCTGAATCAGGCGTTGATCAAAGACAAACGCACTGAAAACCTCTATATCCTGCCGGCTTCGCAGACGCGCGACAAAGACGCGTTAACCCGTGAAGGCGTTGAAAAAGTCCTCAACGATCTCGGCGAGATGGATTTTGACTTCGTGGTCTGCGACTCACCGGCCGGTATCGAAACCGGTGCGCTGATGGCGCTGTATTTCGCCGACGAAGCTATCATCACCACCAACCCGGAAGTCTCTTCGGTACGCGACTCCGACCGTATCCTGGGCATTCTCTCTTCTAAATCACGCCGCGCTGAGAAAGGCGAATCGCCTATCAAGGAACACCTGCTGCTGACCCGTTATAACCCGGGCCGCGTCAGCCGTGGCGACATGCTGAGCATGGAAGACGTGCTGGAAATCCTGCGCATTCCGCTGGTGGGCGTAATCCCGGAAGACCAGTCCGTGCTGCGCGCTTCCAACCAGGGTGAGCCAGTCATTCTGGATGCCGAGTCAGACGCCGGTAAGGCGTATGACGATACCGTTTGCCGCTTGTTGGGGGAAGAACGCCCATTCCGCTTCATTGAAGAAGAGAAGAAGGGTTTCCTGAAACGCCTTTTTGGGGGATAAACCATGGCCTTATTAGACTTCTTTCTGTCCCGCAAAAAACAGACAGCCAATATAGCCAAGGAACGGCTGCAGATTATCGTCGCAGAGCGTCGTCGCGGGGACAGTGAGCCCCCGTATCTGCCTGATTTGAAACGCGATATTCTGGCGGTTATTTGCAAATACATTCAGATCGATCCTGAAATGCTGCATGTGCAGTTCGAGCAGAAAGGGGACGATATTTCGGTACTTGAACTTAACGTGACATTACCGGAATCGGAAGAAGCAGCTAAATGATTGCGACGCATTAATTACCCCCTGTATATTTTATGCAGGGGGTAACTGTATGTGCATCCAGTTATTAAGCATTATCGGCAGCAAAAAATCGATTTTTCCCTTTGGGACAATTCCCAATTAACTTTGCCGCCACCTCGTTTAAAGTAAATTCTGGCCAGATTTACCTTCAACGCATTATTTCCTGCCTATATTCACCCGAGCAGAGTTTCCCTACCCTGCCCTGGTGATAACCAGCGATTAATAATCTTTCAGGATGTCCTGCAACGGCACCATTAATAAATCGCCGCGCCAGCCGCTGATTAATTCAGGGCGACTCTCGCCGTCCTTCAGTTTCCAATGCCAGTTCAACAATTGGTTAATTTGGCGACGGGATGCCAGCAGCTCGCTGCTCAACCCGCTTTGCTCGCTGACGGTAGCGATCGCCGCCTTGATGTCTTTGAACACCTTCTTGTAGCCCGGCTGATCGATAAGGTTGGCCAACGGCGCCGGCAACTCGGACTCGTCCAGCGCTTCGGCCTCCGCCACCAGCGCCAGCAGCGTTTTACCGTGATAACGGATCTCCGGCCCGCTCAGACCCAGCGAATCCAGTTCTCCCAGCGAAGACGGCATATAGCGCGCCACCTGCCACAGGTTCTCCTCACGCACCACAAAGTTCACCGCCAGATCGCGCTCACGCGCCTGGCGCAGCCGCCATTCCGCCAACTTCTGCAGACAACCGAGCTGACGCGGGCGCAGCTGCCAGGCGTTGCTGATTTCGCGGTAGGCCAATGCCGGCGCCAGCGTCTCGCTACGGCGCTGGCACAGCAGCAGGCACTCGTTATTGGCCGCCGCGGTCCAACCGGCCTCTTCGGTCTCCTGCACCAACTGTTTAGCCATCGGCAGCAGATAGAACACGTCGGCGGCCGCGTACACGCATTGCCTTTCGGTCAGCGGGCGCGCCAGCCAGTCGGTGCGCGACTCGCTCTTGTCCAGCTCAACCTTCATATACTCCGCCACCAGCGTCGCGAAGCCACAGGAGAGCGGCCGGCCGGTAAAGGCCGCCAGGATCTGAGTGTCGACCATCGGCGTCGGCAGCGTTTTAAAGGCGTTGAGAAACACTTCGAGATCTTCACTGCCGGCATGCAGGAACTTCACCACGGCGGTGTCGGCCAGCAGGTCGACAAACGGCTGCCATTGCTTGATCGGCAGAGGATCGATAAGGGAGAGTTGTTCACCGTCGTAGAGCTGGATCAGGCCCAGCTGCGGATAGTAGGTGCGCGTTCTGACAAACTCGGTGTCCAGCGCAATCTGGGCATGCTTTCTCGCCTGCTCGCAGACCTGCTGCAATCCGGCATCGGTAGTGATCAACTGATAATTCAAAACATCATTCTCTTGTAGGATTCAAACACAACAACGCCGGCATTCACCGGCGTTGTTGATAGTCAGGCGCGAGAGCGACACCTAGGCGGCATCGGCCGGCTTCGGCGTTTTTAGCTCATCGCGCAGTTCTCGCCGCAAAATCTTGCCGACGTTAGACTTCGGCAGTTCATCGCGGAACTCAACAATTTTAGGCACTTTATACCCGGTCAGGTGCCGACGGCAATGGGTCAACAGCTCTTCCTTGGTCAGCGAGGCGTCTTTCTTCACCACGCAGATCTTCACCGTTTCGCCGGAGACCTCGCTCGGCACACCGATCGCCGCACATTCCAGCACTTTCGGATGCTGGCTGACCACGTCCTCGATCTCGTTCGGGTAAACGTTGAAACCGGAGACCAGGATCATGTCTTTCTTGCGGTCGACGATGCGCACGAACCCCTGCTCATCTACGGTCACCACATCGCCGGTCGCCAACCAGCCATCTTTCAGCACTTCGTCGGTGGCGTCCGGGCGCTGCCAATAGCCTAACATAACTTGCGGCCCTTTGACCCACAGTTCGCCCGGTTCGCCCGGCGGTACATCCTGGCCATTGTCGTCCACCAGACGAATGTCCGTCGACGGCACCGGCAGGCCGATGCTGCCGCTGTAGTGTTTCAGATCGTAAGGGTTACCGGCCACCAACGGCGCGCACTCCGTCAGGCCATAACCTTCCAGCAGGTGTTTACCGGTGGTTTTCTCCCACTTCTCGGCCACCGCTTTTTGCACCGACATGCCGCCGCCGACCGAGAAACGCAGCGTAGAGAAATCGAGCTTGTGGAACTCTTCGTTGTTCAGCAACGCGTTGAACAGCGTATTCACCCCGCTCATGGCGGTGAACGGATATTTGCCCAGTTCTTTCACCAGCCCAGGAATGTCGCGTGGGTTGGTGATCAGCAAATTGCGCCCGCCCAGATCGATAAACAGCAGGCAGTTCACCGTCAGCGCGAAAATGTGATACAGCGGCAACGCCGTCACCACCAGTTCCTGCCCTTCGCGGAACAGCGGCGAATAGGCGGCCTTGGCCTGCTCGAGGTTGGCCTGCATGTTGCGGTGCGTCAGCATCGCGCCCTTCGCCACCCCGGTGGTGCCGCCCGTATATTGCAGGAAGGCCAGATCGGCATTAATGATGTCCGGTTTTACATACTGCAGGCGGCGGCCGCGCTGCAGCGCGCTGCGGAAGGAAATGGCGTCCGGCAGGTTGTATTTCGGCACCAGGCGCTTGACGTACTTGACCACGAAGTTGACCAGCGTACCTTTGGCGGCCGACAGCTGATCGCCCATGCGCGTCAGGATCACGTGCTTGACCTGAGTGTTGAACACCACTTTTTCCAGCGTATGGGCAAAGTTGGAAACGATGACGATGGCGCTGGCGCCGCTGTCGTTCAACTGGTGCTCCAGCTCACGCGGGGTATACAGCGGGTTGACGTTGACCACCACCATGCCGGCGCGCAGAATGCCGAACAGGGCGATGGGGTATTGCAACAGGTTAGGCATCATCAGTGCGACGCGGTCGCCCTTCTTCAGGCCCAGTTCATTTTGCAGGTAAGCCGCGAAAGCCCGGCTGCGTTCTTCCAGTTTGCGGAAGGTCATCACCTCGCCCATATTGATAAAGGCGGGCTGATCGGCATAGCGCTGCACGGCATGCTCAAACATTTCGATCAACGACGAATAGCGATCGGCATCAATCTCTGCGGGCACATCTGCCGGATACCGTTTTAACCAGACCTTATCCAAGGTATTACTCCTGAAATCATTACTAATTATCATCGCAGCCCTCAAACTCGCAGCCTAACCATAACAATATTTTAACTCAGCAGACCAGTTCGGGTTTTAAACATTATTCAGGTTGCGATGTACGTCACTAATTGTCGGATATTCCTTATCCCAAAAAACAAAAGGGCGGCCTGAGCCGCCCTGTCAAATGTGTTCACATCAAGCGTATGCTACTCGGTTACGATGGTTTGCACCTGTGCCGGGCCAGGGTTGTACCAGCCATAGCCTGCGCCCCAACCGGGTCCCCACGGACCTCCGCGCCAGCCCCAAGGGTCCATCGGCGCCGGCGGCATCACCACCTGCTGTACCAGATGCCAGCGCTTGAAACCTGTCACGTTCATCGTTACGAAGCGATATGGCGTCATGCCGATCCGTCCCTCTTTCAGGCCGGTGATAGGGCCGACGACGGTCACCAGCTGGCCTTTGAAATCGACCGGTTCGAGGAAGCCGTTCACCGTGGCCAGCAAGCGGCCGTTCGACGGTTCACCCAGTATCGGCCGTGCACCGCTGTCGAGCGGCACCGCCGCGATCTCCAGCAGCGTGCGCCCTTGTTCGTTGGCGACGTTCACCACGGTGCCGCCGAAGCGGGCTTCCGCGCCGGTAAACAGGTTCGGTGCATTTTGTACCGAGGAAAGCTGAGTCACCGGCGAAGGGCTGGAGCCTTTGATCGCATCCGGTACGGTGACGCACCCGGTCAGAACCAGCGCGCCGCAGGCGACGGCCAGCAGCGACAGCTTTTTACTTGCAGTGCGGATTAACATGGTCGCAATCTCCTGAAATGCCTGTAACTTTGACCGCGTTTCAGCGTTCAAGTTGCAGGCCTTCATCGCCCGGCATCAACATCAGCACAATAACGCCGCGATTACTCGCGGCCCGGCAGTTTTTTCCAGGTCACTTCATTGCGCAGATAGGTCGGCTCGGCGTTTTCCACCGCTACCGCCAGCCCTTCTTGCCAGGCCTGCAGCGCCAGCGGCAGCATGTCTTGCGCCTGCGGCAACAGCATCTGGCCGTCGCGCACGCTCAGCGTGGAACCGTTGACCAGATCGGGGTAGGTTTGCCAGCCGGTGCCGACGTGGGCCCATTCGCCCTGCAGGCGCTGCGCACGCTCCAGCGCCTGCGCCGGCGACAGCACGGCCTCGCCTTCGCTTTCCAACCAGCGGCCGTCCGCCTGGCGTTCGAACTGCCCCCAGTAAACTTCACTCATGCGCGCATCGATCGCCGCCAGCACACGCTCCGCGCCGCTGACGCGCCAGGCGCCCTGCGCCATGGTTTGCAGCGTGGAAACGCCGATCATCGGCAGATCGGCGCCCAGCGCCAGGCCCTGAGCGATGCCGATGCCGATGCGCACCCCGGTAAAACTGCCGGGGCCGCGGCCGAAGGCCAGCGCATCGAGCTGGTTGAGCGCCAGGCCGGATTCCGCCAGCACCTGCTGCACCATAGGTAAAATACGTTGCGTATGCTCGCGTGGGCACAGCTCAAACAGGGCGTGGATTTCGCCTTGATTCCAGACGGCGACGGAACAGGCTTCCGTCGCGGTATCGATCGCTAAAATTCGCGTGGACATGCCAACCTCTGGCGGGAATAAAACTGGGTTTTTCATACAGGGCGCGCATTGTAGCACAGCCCCGTAAGCCCTTCATCTTTCACGTGGCCGACGTGTCGGCGGCCTGCAGGAAGGCGATTGCCTGCTTCAGATCGCGGGTGCGCGGCGTGGGCGGCAGGCTATTGAGGAACACCTCGCCGTAAGGGCGCATCACCAGACGGTTATCGCAAATCACCAGCACGCCGCGATCGTCGGTGTCGCGGATCAAACGGCCGACGCCCTGTTTCAGGGTGATGACCGCATCCGGCAACTGCACATCATTGAACGGATCGCCGCCGCGCAGGCGGCAATCTTCAATACGCGCCTTCAGCAACGGATCGTCCGGTGACGTGAACGGCAGTTTATCGATGATGACGCAGGACAGCGCATCGCCGCGCACGTCCACCCCTTCCCAGAAACTGCTGGTCGCCACCAGCAGCGCGTTACCGGCGGCGACAAACTGCGCCAACAGCTGGCCTTTGCTGGTTTCCCCCTGCAACAGCACCTGCAGCGTCATCGTGGCGCGAAACTCTTCCGCCAGCTCACGCATCATCTGGTGCGAGGTGCACAAGAAGAAGCAGCGGCCGTTGTTGGCTTCGATTAATGGCCGCAGCATGCGCGCCAGTTGGCGCGCCCCGCCGGGCTGATTCGGCGAAGGCAAAAAGCGCGGCACGCACAGCAACGCCTGTTTGGCATAGTCGAACGGGCTCGGCAGCAGCAGCGTTTTGGCCTTGGTCAGCCCCAAGCGTTCGGTGAAATGGCCCAACCGATCGTTGACCGACAGCGTGGCCGAGGTAAAGATCCAGCTGCCCGGCTTCTCGTCCAGCATTTCGCGGAACCGATCGGCCACCGTCAGCGGCGTCAGCGCCAACACGAAGTGGCGTGAATTGCATTCATACCAATAGCTGTAGCCCGGCTCCGTCACCGCCTTCAGCCGTTTAAGGCGCGCGCGATACAGCGTGGCGCGCTCAAAAGCGGCATCCAGCAGCGCCGAACGCCCCAGCGACAGCTTCATGACGTCGTAACACAGCTCCAACGCGTCATCGAGCAGCAATAAAGCGCGCTGCACGTTCGGCTCCCCGAGCACATCGCGCAGATTGCCGCGAAAACCCGGCTCTCCCAGATTAAGGCGAAAATCTTGCGTGCTCAGGCTGAGACGGTCGGCGCTTTTTTGCAGTTGAGCGGCATCGCGCACCTCGGTGCGGTAGGCGATGGTGATGTCCTTCGCCAGATCCAGCAACTGGCGGCTGGTAAGCTGCTGGCCGAAATACTGGCTGGCGATGTCGGGGATTTGGTGCGCCTCATCAAAAATCATCACCTCGGCTTCCGGGATCAGCTCGGCGAAACCGCCCTCTTTCACCACCATATCCGCCAGGAACAGGTGATGGTTCACCACCACCACATCCGCATCCATCGCGCGGCGGCGCGCTTTAACCACGAAGCAATCCTGATACAGCGGGCAGTCGCTGCCGAGACAGTTATCATTGGTGCTGGTCACCAATGGCCAGACGAAACTGTCTTCCGCCACTTCGCTGCAGGTGCTGATGTCGCCTTCTTTGGTCTGCGACGACCACTTGCGCAGCTGCACCAAATCGATCAGCGTCTGCCCCGCCAGTTCGCCGCCGGCCATCGACTGCTGCTCCAGCCGCTCCAGGCACAGGTAGTTGGAGCGCCCCTTCAGCAGCGCCAGCTTGCCTTTGTACTTCAGCGCCTTGGCGACGGTGGGCAGATCGCGCGCATACAGCTGATCCTGCAACGCTTTCGAACCGGTGGAGATGATCACTTTGCGATCGGCGCGCAGCGCCGGCGCCAGATAAGCGAAGGTTTTGCCGGTGCCGGTGCCGGCTTCCACCACCAGCTCCTGCTTGAAATTGATCGCCTCGGTGACGGCCTGCGCCATCTGCCGCTGCGGCTCACGCGGTTTGAATCCCTTGATAGCCTGCGCCAATGCGCCGTCTGTTGCAAAATCGTCTGTCACGCTGTCTCTCTGCCGGTGTCATTCAGCGGTGATTATGCCAAGCCTGCCGCCCGGCTACCACCCACTTTATCGCCGCGCTTTTTCATCACCGGCTGTGCTACCCTGAGCGGGACTATGATATGGAGATAAGCAAATGAATATCGAAAGAATTGATCCCGATCAGCGCTGGTCCGAAGCCGTGGTGCACAACGAGACCGTTTACTACACCAGCGTGCCGGAGAACCTGGATGATGACGCGACCGCGCAGACCGCCAACGCGCTTGCAGCCATCGACGTGCTGCTGGCGCGCGTAGGCTCGGATAAAAGCCGCATTTTGGACGCCACCATCTTCCTGGCCAATACCGCCGACTTCGCCGCGATGAACGCCGCCTGGGACGCCTGGGTCGTTGCCGGCAGCGCGCCGGTACGTTGCACCGTGCAGGCGCAGCTGATGAATCCGAAATATAAAGTGGAAATCAAAATCATCGCCGCGCTGTAAGCCTGAGCGCAGACGAAAAAAAACCGCAGACGGCAACGCCTGCGGTTTTTTATTGCCCGCTATCAGGACAGTTTAAGGATCACCATCCCCGCCAGCAACAGCGCCAGGCCGATCCAGCCTTTGGCGTTTAACCGCTGGCCGAACATGATCCAGCCCGCGGCGATAGTGGCGGCGATACCGAAACCGCCCCACAACGCATAAGCGATCGACAGATCGATGCCCTTCACCGCCTGCGCCAGGGCGCTGAACGCGCCGAGCACCGACAGCAGCGACAGCAATCCCAGCCAAATTTTACGGAAGCCGTCCGACATCTTCAGGAAGATGTTGGCGATGATTTCCAGCACGATGGCCAGCCCCAGAAACCCAATGTGGTACAACTCAAACTGTTGCATGGTTGTCACCTCGCGGGCTGACCTGTTTTCGCTCTTTGCGGGTACCGGATTTCACCAGCATGATGCCGGCGATCAGCGTAGCCAGGCCCAGTACTTTCAGCGCCGAGATTGGCTCGTCGAACCACAGCACGCTGAACAGGGTGATGAACAGAATGCCGATACCTTCCCACAGCGCATAGGCTACGCCCAACGCCACGCGTTTTACCGCCACCGACAGCAGCACATAAGACGCGGTGATCATCACGTACATCACGATATGCCCGATCATGCCGCCATTGACGCTGGCGTATTTCATCGACAAGGTACCGATGATTTCGGTCATGATGGCCAAACCTAAAAAGATCCAATAAATCATAATTTTTCTCCCAAACGGCGAATAACACGCGCCAAGGCATATTTATCCCGATTTATCTCGTCGAACGGCCGCAGTACGGCGCGCAAGACGCAGAGATCCCTGGGGATAAACTGACCCAAACGCAAAAAGAATGTTTGCCCGGCTGAACGGTAGAACGAAGGCCTAAGCCCGCTACCCGCACCGGTTAAGGGAGAAAGACGCTATAGCTCGCTGCACCAGTGATGCTCACTGGCAAGGATCGCAGACAGGAAGAGTTGGCACGTAGAGGTTCTGAGGGTAGTTCCGTTAATAGTCATCATAATAGTTCTCTATTATCAGCCGCACACCGTGCGATTTGCCCAATATCCTCATAAAAGTAAAATTTTCAACTGAGATATTTTTACCACAGCCAAAATAAGAAAGCAAACTGCCGTTTTCATCAAAAAGCAGAAAAAAACGGGTTAAAAATAAGAAAGTTAATCGCGATAAAAATTAAAAAAGGCTCAACGGAGCGTTGAGCCTTGCGATACCCGCGGGTGAGCAAATAAGCGCCAATCCCAGGCCTGGCGCGGGTTACAACGCGGCGCCGCTGACGGCGCTGCGCGCCAGTTCAGTGATGCGCGCATAGTCGCCTTTTTCGAGCGCGTCCGCCGGCACCAGCCAGGAACCGCCGATGCAGAGCACGCTTTTCAGCGCCAGATAATCGCGGTAATTGTTTGGCGTAATACCGCCGGTCGGGCAAAAACGCACCTGCGGGAACGGGCCGCCGATCGCCTGCAGCGCCTTCACGCCGCCGTTGGCTTCCGCCGGGAAGAATTTGAATTCCCGCAGACCGTGATCCATGCCCTGCATCAGTTCAGACACGGTGCTGATGCCCGGGATCAGCGGGATGGGTCCCGCCGTCGCCGCCTGCAGCAAGGCCTCGGTCAGCCCTGGGCTGATGGCGAACTGCGCCCCGGCTTCGGTCACCTGCCGCAGCTGCTGCGGGTTGATCACCGTACCGGCGCCGATGATCGCCTCCGGCACCTCTTCGGCGATAGCGCGGATAGACTCCAGCCCGCAGGCGGTGCGCAGCGTCACCTCCAATACCCGCACGCCGCCGGCAACCAGCGCTTTCGCCAGCGGCACCGCCTGCTCCAGCTTGTTGATCACGATAACAGGCACCACCGGCCCCGCCGTCAGGATCTGCTCGGCGCTGGTTTTCCAGTTTTTCATCGTTATTTCTCCATTACTCGCGGTTAACAATGGCACGCCCCTGCCACAGGGCTCCGCACAAATGCGCGGACGTCCGGCCGTACCGTAAGTGATGTGGCCCACGCGCAGATCGCAGGCAAAAAAAAGCCGGCAGACAAGCTGCCGGCATTACGCATTATTCGAACTCGTTCCAGGAGCGGCCGTCGCGGGTGATCATCGCCACCGAGGCCACCGGCCCCCAGGTGCCCGCCTGGTAAGGCTTAGGCGCCTCGTTGTCGGCTTTCCATGCGTCCATGATGGAGTCGACCCACTTCCAGGCTTCTTCCACTTCATCGCGGCGCACGAACAGCGCCTGAATGCCGCGCATGGTCTCCAGCAGCAGGCGCTCGTAGGCGTCCGCCACGTGCTCCTGGTTAAAGGTTTCCGAGAAGCTCAGGTCCAGCTTGGTGGTCTGCAGGCGGTGCTTGTGATCCAGCCCCGGCACCTTGTTCAGCACCTGAATTTCGATGCCTTCGTCCGGCTGCAGGCGGATGGTCAGCTTGTTCTGCGGCAACTGCTGGTAAGAATCGCTGAACAGGTTAAGCGGCGGGTTTTTGAAGTACACCACCACTTCCGAACATTTGGTCGGCAGACGTTTACCGGTACGCAGGTAGAACGGCACGCCGGCCCACTGCCAGTTGTCGATATCCACGCGGATAGAGACGAAGGTTTCGGTGCTGCTGCTCTTGTTCGCCCCTTCCTCTTCCAGATAACCCGGCACTTTCTTGCCCTGGACGAAGCCGGCGGTATACTGGCCGCGCACGGTGGTTTCCCGGACATTGGTCTGATCGATGCGGCGCAGCGAGCGCAGCACCTTCACCTTCTCGTCGCGGATGCGGTCGGTGGTCAGATCCGCCGGCGGCGACATGGCGATCATGGTCAGGATCTGCAGCAGGTGGTTCTGGATCATGTCGCGCATCTGGCCGGCCTGGTCGAAGTAACCCCAACGCCCTTCGATGCCCACCTCTTCCGCTACGGTGATCTGCACCGAATCGATGGTGCGGTTATCCCAGTTGGAGGCGAAAAGCGAGTTGGCGAAACGCAGCGCCAACAGGTTCAGCACTGTCTCTTTGCCGAGATAGTGGTCGATACGGTAAACCTGGGATTCGTTGAAGTACTCCGCCACCTGATCGTTGATCACGCGTGAGGACGCCAAATCGGTGCCCAGCGGTTTCTCCATCACCACGCGCGCCGGCTCATGGTTCAGCTTGGCTTCGCCCAGCCCTTTGCAGATGGCGCCAAAGGTGCTTGGCGGCATGGCAAAGTAGTTGATGGTGGTGCGGTGCTTCTGATCCAGCATTTTACCCAATTTGGTAAAGTTCTTGCTGTCGTTGACGTCCAGGTTGCAGAAGTCCAGGCGCGCGCTTAGCGTGGCCCAGAGTTCGTCATCCAGTTTTTCCTTCATGAAGGTGCCAAGCGCTTCCTTGACCACTTCGGTATAGGCTTGTTTATCCCACTCCGCGCGGCCGACGCCGATGATCCGCGTATCCGGGTGGATGTGTCCGGCTTTCTCTAACTGGTACAGGGAAGGCAGCAGCTTACGGCGCGCCAAATCACCTTTCGCGCCGAAAATAACCAGGTCACACGCCTGGGCTGTAGAGGTTACCGCCATGTTCATCTCCTCGTTGCAGGATATTTGTAATTTTCTTACATTACTAATGTACTCTGTTTGACTACGGCCAGCAAACCCGGTGCAAAAGCAGAAAAAAAGCCCCAAAGATTCCAGTGGTAAGCGCCACTGCGCGGCAGAGCCGTTGCAGGTGGGCAAAACTGTAACTTTTCGTCTTTTTTGACGCTCTGTTACCATTATGAAAGTTAGACACAGGTCATATTCTGGTGAAAAAAGCCTGCATACACCCTGTCGAGACTGCCAACGGTTACCAGCACGTAGTATATTTTCACTAAACCGGCATTGATTTCTCCTTTGTTTGAAATCGACATACCCTATCGATTCCAGGTTACAGCCGCTCGTTTGGCGTCTGCTCGCACGGCGAACACGGGCGAAATTCGACGCTGTTGCTTGAAAGCCACAGGGATAAAACCATGAGTGACTCTCGTTATATGAATACGCTGGACAAAATCCAGAGCCATCTGGAACGCCTGAGCAAATCTGAAAGGAAAGTCGCCGAGGTGATCCTGGCCTCCCCGCAGACCGCCATTCACTCCAGCATCGCCACGCTGGCGCGCATGGCCGACGTCAGCGAACCTACCGTCAACCGTTTTTGCCGCCGCCTTGATACCAAAGGCTTTCCCGACTTCAAACTGCATCTCGCCCAAAGCCTGGCTAACGGCACGCCCTACGTAAACCGTAACGTTGAGGAAGATGACAGCGTCGATTCCTATACCAGCAAGATCTTCGAATCGGTAATGGCCAGCCTCGATACAGTAAAGGCAAATTTGGATATTGCCGCAATCAATCGTGCGGTTGACCTGCTCACCCAGGCAAAAAAGATCTCTTTCTTCGGGCTGGGTGCCTCCGCGGCGGTGGCGCACGATGCGATGAACAAATTTTTCCGCTTCAACATTCCGGTGGTCTACTTTGATGACATCGTCATGCAGCGCATGAGCTGCATGAACTCCAGCGAAGGCGACGTGGTGGTGCTGATCTCACACACCGGCCGCACCAAGAATCTGGTGGAGATGGCCCACCTGGCGCGGGAGAACGACGCCACGGTACTGGCTATCACCTCGCGCGACACCCCGCTCGCCCAGGCGGCGACCCTGGCCCTGCTGCTCGACGTGCCCGAAGACACCGACGTTTACATGCCGATGGTGTCGCGGATCGCGCAATTAACGCTCATTGACGTGCTCGCCACCGGATTTACCTTGCGCCGAGGGGCTAAATTCAGAGATAACTTGAAGCGGGTCAAAGAAGCGCTCAAAGAATCGCGCTTTGATAAAGGCGTGGTCATTCCCAACAGTTTTGATTCGTGACCCGACGAAGAAAAAATCGCCGTTCAACAGACATTTGAATGACGGCATCAGAGGCGGTACCCTGTTAACATGCTCATACGGGTAACCCGGGTGAAATATCAGTGTTGTAAAATTACATTTCACGCCTGGTTTCGTTATCCGACGTTATCGCAACACCAATATTTGCTTCACCAGTCAACGGAGTAATACATGTCCAGACGGCTCAGAAGAACCAAAATCGTTACCACCCTGGGTCCGGCTACAGACCGCGACAATAATCTGGAAAAGATCATTGCCGCCGGCGCCAACGTAGTTCGGCTTAACTTCTCCCACGGCAGCCCGGAAGATCACCAGGCTCGCGCTGACAAAGTACGCGAAATTGCTGCCAAGCTGGGGCGTCACGTCGCTATCCTCGGCGATCTGCAAGGGCCGAAAATTCGCGTATCCACCTTCAAGGAAGGCAAAATCTTCCTCAACGTGGGCGATAAATTCCTGCTGGACGCCAACCTGTCAAAAGGCGAAGGCGATAAAGAAAAAGTTGGTATCGACTATAAAGGCCTGCCAGCCGATGTGGTGCCGGGCGACGTCCTGCTGCTCGATGACGGCCGCGTTCAGCTGAAAGTGCTCGAAGTTCAGGGCATGAAAGTGTTTACCGAAGTGACCGTCGGCGGCCCGCTATCCAACAACAAGGGCATCAACAAACTCGGCGGTGGCCTGTCGGCCGAAGCCCTGACCGAAAAAGACAAGGCGGACATCGTGACCGCCGCCAAGATTGGCGTCGACTACCTGGCGGTCTCCTTCCCGCGTACCGGTGAAGATCTGAACTATGCCCGCCGCCTGGCGCGCGATGCCGGCTGCAACGCCAAGATCGTGTCCAAGGTTGAGCGCGCCGAAGCGGTTTGCACCGACGAAGCGATGGACGACATTATTCTGGCCTCCGACGTGGTGATGGTGGCCCGTGGCGACCTGGGCGTCGAAATCGGCGATCCGGAACTGGTCGGCATTCAGAAGAAACTGATCCGCCGCGCCCGCACCCTGAACCGCGCGGTGATCACCGCGACCCAGATGATGGAGTCGATGATCACCAACCCGATGCCGACCCGCGCCGAAGTCATGGACGTAGCCAACGCCGTGCTGGACGGCACCGACGCCGTCATGCTGTCGGCGGAAACCGCCGCTGGCCAATACCCGGCGGAAACCGTGGCGGCGATGGCGCGCGTTTGTCTGGGTGCCGAGAAGATCCCGAGCATCAACGTTTCCAAACACCGCCTGGACGTACAGTTCGACAACATCGAAGAGGCGATCGCTATGTCTTCGATGTACGCCGCCAACCACCTGAAAGGCGTCACCGCGCTGATCGCCATGACCGAATCCGGCCGCACTGCGCTGATGATGTCGCGCATCAGCTCCGGCCTGCCGATCTTCGCCATGTCGCGGCATGAGCACACGCTGAACCTGACCGCGCTGTATCGCGGCGTGACGCCGGTGTATTTCGACAGCCACAAAGACGGCGTGATCGCCGCCAATGAAGCCGTCAATCGCCTGCGTGACAAAGGCTTCCTGGTCTCCGGCGATCTGGTGATCGTCACCCAGGGCGACGTGATGGAAACCGTCGGCACCACCAATACCAGCCGTATTCTGCGCGTCGAGTAATCCACGCCGCAGACGACATGCCGGCCGGCTCACGTTGGCCGGCATTTTTTTTGCCCTGACACCGCCATAAACGACGGAGAACGCCATGCTCCACCAACGCAATCCAGCCTCGACCGGTGATGCGCTCGATCTCGATGGGCGCGGTCTGACGCAGCTCGACGAATCGCAGCTAACCGGCCATGCGCTGCGCAAAATCAGCCTGTACGACAATCAGCTGACGGCCTTCCCCGCCTCCATCTTGCAACACCGCAACCTGCAGGTACTGAACATCTCCTGCAATCAGATCGGCCACCTGCCGCCGGAGATTGGCCAGTTGCAACAGCTTGAGATGTTCGACTTCGGCCACAATCGCGCCAGCGAACTCCCCGAGGAACTGGGGCAACTGCATCGGTTGAAATACCTCTACCTGAGCGACAACGGCTTTAGCGATCTGCCGCGCTCGCTGGCGCAGCTACAGCAGCTGGTTTACCTCAACGCGACCGATAACCAACTGACCGCCTTGCCGCAGGCAATACCGAGTCTGGCGGCGTTGCAGGAGCTGCGTTTATACAACAACCGCATCGGCAGCCTGCCCGCCGAAATCGGGCAACTGCGCGCGCTGCGCGAACTGCATATCATGAAAAATGCCCTGACCGCGCTGCCGGCGGTAATGGCACAGCTCGGTGAGCTGGAGATACTCGACGCGGCCAGCAACGCCATCGCCGAACTGCCGGCAGCCTTCTGCCGGCTACCGCGGTTGAGCGAGTTGAACCTGCGTTTCAACCAGCTGACGCGCCTGCCGGAAAATATCGGTGAGCTGACGGCGCTGAGAAGCCTGGATCTGCGCGCCAACCGCCTGAGCGATCTGCCGGAAAGCCTCGGCGAACTGAGCCGGCTGCGCAAGCTTGATCTGCGCTGGAACGATTTCACCCACACGCCGAAAGTCGTCGACATCCTGCGGGCGCGCGGCTGTAGGGTACACATCTGAATAGACGCCGGTCGGGTTGTGACCCTGCCGGCGTTAGCGGTAGAAAGGATTAACGATACAGATCGTCGCGCGAGTAGGGTTCAATCTCCCCTTCTTTGCGCGTCTTCAACAATTTGAGGATCCAGGTGTACTGCTCCGGGTTCGGGCCCACCAGGTTTTCCACTTCTTCATTCATACGGCGGGCAATCCGTGGGTCATCGGCTTCGGCCAGATCGTCCATCGGCTCGCGAATATAGATATCCAGCATGCTGGTTTTGCCGTCGTACACCGGGAACAACGGCACGATCGCCGCACGGCATACCTTCATCAGCCGCCCGACCGCCGGCAAGGTCGCCTTATAGGTGGCGAAGAAGTCGACAAACTCGCTGTGCTCAGCGCCGTGATCCTGATCGGGCAGATAATAACCCCAATACCCCTGGCGAACTGAACTGATAAACGGTTTGATGCCGTCATTGCGCGCGTGCATGCGGCCGCCGAATTTACGCCGCACGGCGTTCCACAGGTAGTCGATCAGCTGATTGCGCTGGTTGTGGAACATCGCCGCCATCGGTTGGCCGCGCGCGGCCATCAACATCGCCGGCACATCCACCGCCCAGCCGTGAGGCACCAGGAAAATCACGTTGCGCCCTTCCGCCCGGATCTTGTCCAACACCTCTTCACCGTGCCAACGCACGCGCTTGAGCACTTTCTCGGGCTTGGTGCAGGCCAGCTCCGCCATCAGCACCATCGACTGCGGCGCGCAGGCGAACATCTGGTCGATAATGTGCTCACGGTCGCTTTCCGGCAATTCCGGCAAGCAATACAGCAGGTTGATGCGGGCACGACGGCGCGCACCCTTCGCCAGCTTGCCGGCCAGTTTGCCGACCGCACCCAGCACCGGATCGCGCAGGCGCGCAGGCACCAGCGAAATGCCGGCCATTAGACCGGTTCCCAACCACACGCCCCAGTAGCGCGGATATAAAAAGGCTTTTTGAAACTGCGGAATGAACTCTACGTTCGATTTCTTCTCGTTTTGCATGCACATGCTCTTGGCTTAGCGATTCGGCTAATCATAATTGCCAGCACCGATTTTGCAATTAACAACCGCGAACCGCCCAGATAAAACAGCATCGGCCCGCAATCAGGCCGATGAAATTAACGGCGCCGAAGCGCCGGAAAAAGGGGGTGTTAATCCAACTGCAGCTGAGGAACCACTTCCTTCACCTGCGCCAGATAATCGCTGCGGTCTTTGCCGCCCAGCCCTTCGGAACGCGGCAGCTTGGCCGTCAGCGGGTTCACCGCCTGTTGGCCGGTCCACAGTTCAAAGTGCAGATGCGGCCCGGTGGAGCGGCCGGTGTTGCCGGAGAGCGCAATGCGATCGCCGCGTTTCACCTTCTGGCCTGGTTTCACCAGCAGTTTTTTCAGGTGCATATAGCGCGTGGTGTACTGACGACCGTGGCGGATCGCCACATAGTTGCCCGCTGCGCCGCTGCGTTTGGCGATCACCACCTCACCGTCACCGACCGCCAGCACCGGCGTGCCGACCGGCATGGCGAAATCGACGCCCTTGTGCGGCGCCACGCGGCCGGTCACCGGGTTCACGCGGCGCGGGTTGAAGTTGGAGGAGATGCGGAACTGTTTCATGGTCGGGAAACGCATGAAGCCGCGCGCCAGGCCAGAGCCCTGGCGATCGTAGAATTTGCCGTCTTCGGCGCGGATCGCATAGTAATCCTTGCCGCCGGTGCGCAAACGCACGCCCAACAGCTGGCTTTGCGATTTCTTACCGTCGAAATGCTCACGCGACATCAGCACGGAGAACTGATCGCCTTTGCGCAGCTTGCGGAAATCGAGCTGCCACTGCAACGCCTTGATCACCGAGTTGATCTCGTTACGGCTCAGCCCGGCGTCGCCGGCGCTGCTGACGAAGCTGCCGTTGACCCGGCCGCTGATCACGTTGTTGCGCCATTCGCCCTGCTGCGCCTCTTTTGACTCCTTGAAGCTGTTGCCGACGCGATCATAGGTGCGAGTTTCGCGGCGGGAAATCTCCCAGGTCAACTGCTGCAAATCGCCTGCGTCGTTCACGGTCCACGACAGCTGTTGGCCGATCTTCAGGTTACGCAGATCGCGGTTTTGCGAAGCCAGCAAGGTGACATCCGACATATCGATGCCGTACTGCGTCAGAATGCTGCCAAGGGTGTCGCCGGTGGAAACCACATATTCATGCACGCCATCATCGCCGGCATCCTTCTGGTCCAGCTCATCCTGCGGGATTTCGTCATCGGGGGTGGGTTGGTCGACATCTATCGGTTCACTGGCTTCAGGGAGCAATGACCGCATCTGGCTGGATTCTAACTCGACGCTCTTGGCGATGGGGTTGTGTTCTGGGTGGTAAACAAAAGGCCGCCAAACAGCGACGGCCAATGTGACGACTGTCAGCGACCCCAGCATGACGCGGTGGGGCCGTGGCAGGTTGTTATACGCCAGAGCGATAGTTCGGACTATCTGCTGCACTCGATATTATCCTCATAAGCTTACTTCAGGCAGCTCACGTACTGGTTTGACAGCTGAGTCAGGAATTTCCCGTAGCTGTCCTTCCCCAGCGCGATGCCGATGCCCAGCGGGTCCAGCGTTCCGGAACGCACTTTGGTACCCTTGGCGACGGCATTGATTACGGCCGGCCTGAATTGTGGCTCAGCAAAAACGCATACCGCTTTCTGCTCAACCAACTGTGTTCGAATTTGGTGTAGGCGCTGTGCTCCAGGCTGAATTTCGGGATTGACGGTGAAATGGCCCAGCGGACTCAAACCGTAGTGTTTTTCAAAGTAGCCGTAAGCATCATGAAAAACAAAATAACCCTTACCTTGCACAGGCGTAAGCATGTTACCAACATTTTTGTCAGTTTGCGTCAGCAGATTCTCGAACTGGCGCAGGTTTGCGTCTAATTTGTCCTTATTTTGCGGCATAAGTTCCAACAATCTGTCGTGAATCGCGATCGCGGTCACTTTTGCTATCTCCGGCGACAGCCAAACGTGCATATTGTACTCGCCGTGATGATGCCCATGATCGTCATCGGCATGGTTATGCGCTTCGCCTGCATGTTCATGATCGTCGTCCTCTTCGCCTTTCATCAGCAACGGCTTCACCGCCGGCAGTTCGCTGATAGCCAGCTTTCGCGTCGCCGAGATCGGCACCAGCGCCTTGTTCAAGAACGCTTCCATGTCCGGCCCGACCCACAACACCAGGTCAGCGGAACGCAAGCGCTGGATATCGGAAGGACGCAACGCAAAATCGTGCGGCGAAGCGCCGTCCGGCAGCAACACCTCGGTCGGCGTCACGCCGTCGGCGATGGCCGAAGCGATAAAGCCTAAGGGGCGAATCGAGGTCACCACCGCAGCGGAAGCGCTGCTCAGCGGGCCGGCCATCAACAGTGCGCTGGCCAGCAGCGTGCGCTGCAGCCATTTATTTTTCTTTGCCATCATCAGTAATCCCATCGTTTTCATCAACAAGGCGTGATATTATAACATCCGCTTCGTTCTGCAACCTGTAATCTCGAGATGTCTACACTGATAACGCTAAAAAATATCTCCGTCGCCTTCGGCAGCCGCAAGGTGCTGTCGAACATTTCCCTCAGCCTGCAGCCCGGCCGTATTCTCACGCTGCTTGGCCCGAACGGCGCGGGCAAATCCACACTGGTACGCGTGGTGCTGGGATTGGTCAAACCAACCGCCGGCACGCTGGAGCGGGAGCCCGACCTGCGCATCGGCTACGTGCCGCAAAAACTCCACCTCGACGCCACCCTGCCGCTGACCGTCAGCCGCTTTATGCGTCTTAAACCCGGCGTAAAGAAAGCCGACATTCTGCCGGCGCTCAAGCGCGTGCACGCCGCCCACCTGCTCGACCAGCCGATGCAAAAGCTCTCCGGCGGTGAGAACCAACGCGTACTGCTGGCGCGAGCGCTGCTGAATAAACCGCAGCTGCTGGTGCTGGACGAACCCACGCAAGGGGTGGACGTCAACGGCCAACTGGCGCTGTACGACCTAATCGATCAGCTGCGCAAGGAGCTGGGCTGCGCCGTACTGATGGTCTCGCACGATCTGCATCTGGTGATGGCGAAAACCGACGAGGTATTGTGCCTCAATCAGCATATCTGCTGCTCCGGTGCGCCGGAGGTGGTCTCGATGCATCCCGAATTCATCGCCATGTTCGGCAACCGCGGCGCAGAGCAGCTGGCGGTGTATCGCCACCATCACAACCATCGCCACGACCTGCAGGGAAGAATTGTCTTGAAGAAAACCGGGAGCCACGAAGCATGATCGAATTGTTACTTCCCGGCTGGCTGGCCGGGGTGTTGCTGGCTAGCGCCGCCGGGCCGCTGGGCTCCTTTGTGGTTTGGCGCCGCATGTCCTACTTCGGCGACACCCTGGCGCACGCCTCGCTGCTCGGCGTCGCCTTTGGTCTGCTGCTGGACATCAATCCTTTCTATGCGGTGATCGCCATTACGCTGCTGCTGGCCCTGGCCCTGGTGTGGCTGGAACGCCGCCCGCAGCTTTCGGTGGATACCCTGCTCGGCATTCTGGCCCACAGCGCCCTGTCGCTGGGTCTGGTGGTGGTGGCGCTGATGTCCAACGTGCGGGTCGATCTGATGGCCTACCTGTTCGGCGATCTACTGTCAGTCACGCTGAGCGATATCGTGATGATCGCCGGCGGCGTCGCCGTGGTGCTGTTGGTGCTGTGGTGGCAATGGCGCGATCTGCTGTCGATGACCATCAGCCCGGAGCTGGCGCACGTCGACGGCGTCAATTTGGCGCGGGCGCGTACCGTGCTGATGCTGGTCACCGCGTTGACCATCGGCCTGGCGATGAAATTCGTCGGCGCGCTGATCATCACCTCGCTGCTGATCATTCCGGCGGCCACCGCTCGCCGCTTCGCGCGCACGCCGGAGCAGATGGCGGGTGTCGCGGTACTGCTCGGCATGGTGGCGGTTACCGGCGGCCTGGCCTTCTCGGCATTTTACGATACGCCGGCCGGCCCTTCGGTGGTGCTCAGCGCTGCCGTGCTGTTCACGCTGAGCCTGTTCAAAAAACAACAGGCTTGATTAAAGCCGGGATATGACAAGGGCCGCATCTGCGGCCCTTTTTTACTGGCGGATTAAAAATTTACTCTTCGCGTTCGAGACCAAAGTGCCGGTAGGCGTGCTGCGTCGCCAGACGGCCGCGCGGCGTGCGCTGGATAAAGCCCTGCTGGATCAGAAACGGTTCAATCACGTCTTCGATGGTTTCGCGCTCTTCACCGATCGCCGCCGCCAGGTTATCCAACCCGACCGGGCCACCGGTAAACTTGTCGATAATCGCCAACAGCAGTTTGCGATCCATATAGTCGAAGCCTTCGGCATCGACGTTGAGCATATCAAGCGCCTGCGCCGCCACTGAACCGCTGATCACGCCGTTGGCGCGCACTTCAGCGAAATCGCGCACCCGGCGCAACAGGCGGTTGGCGATACGCGGCGTGCCGCGCGCGCGGCGGGCCACTTCATGGGCGCCCTCGTCGGACAGTTCCAGCCCCAGGCACCCGGCGCTGCGCGAGACGATGTGCTGCAGATCCGCCACCTGATAAAACTCCAGCCGCTGAACAATGCCGAAGCGATCGCGCAGCGGCGAGGTCAGCGAACCGGCGCGGGTGGTGGCGCCCACCAAGGTAAACGGCGGCAGATCGAGCTTAATCGAACGCGCCGCCGGCCCTTCGCCGATCATGATATCCAGCTGGTAGTCTTCCATCGCCGGATACAATACTTCTTCCACCACCGGTGACAAACGGTGAATTTCGTCGATGAACAACACGTCGTGCGGTTCGAGGTTGGTCAGCATCGCCGCCAAATCGCCCGCCTTCTCTAACACCGGGCCGGAAGTGGTGCGCAAATTTACGCCCATTTCGTTGGCCACGATGTTGGCCAGGGTGGTTTTCCCCAGCCCCGGCGGGCCGAAGATCAATAAATGGTCGAGCGCGTCGCCGCGCTGCTTGGCCGCCTGAATGAAGATCTCCATCTGCTCGCGCACGTGCGGCTGGCCGACGTATTCGGTCAGCAGCTTGGGACGAATGGCGCGATCGAGGATCTCCTCTTCGTTGATCGGTTCGGCGGAAATCAGGCGATCGGCTTCAATCATTATCTACCCCTTTTCGGCCTTACAGGGCGGCGCGCAGCGCGTCGCGGATCAGGGTTTCGCAGTCGGCGCCCGGCTTGGCAATCTTGCTGACCATGCGGCTGGCTTCCTGCGGCTTATAGCCCAGCGCCACCAGCGCCGAGACGGCTTCGGCTTCTGCGTCCGCTTCCGGCGTTTTGTCGGCGGCGGCCGGCAGGCTGATCTCGCTGCTGTTGTTGAACAGATCGCCGTTCAGCCCTTTGAAGCGGTCTTTCATCTCGACCACCAGGCGCTCGGCGGTTTTTTTACCCACGCCCGGCAGCTTGACCAGTGCGGTGATCTCTTCGCGCTCCACCGCGCTGACGAACTGCTGCGCGGACATGCCCGACAGGATGGCGAGCGCCAGTTTCGGCCCGACGCCGTTGACCTTAATCAGCTCACGGAACAGCGCGCGCTCCTGCTTGTCGTTGAAACCGTACAGCAGCTGCGCGTCTTCACGCACCACGAAGTGGGTAAACACGATGGCCTCTTGCCCCAGTTCCGGCAGCTCGTAAAAGCAGGTCATCGGCATGTGCACTTCATAACCCACGCCGTTCGCCTCCAGTAACACCAGCGGCGGCTGCTTTTCCAGAATATTTCCTCTGAGACGACCTATCATTTACCCTCCTGCAGAATTACCGGGCATGGCGCCCTGCCATGCCGTTGCTGGTAAAGCTTATAACATAAAAAAGGCTGGATGAATATCCAGCCTGAGCAATCATCGTTTCGCGTCAGCGCAAACGCCCGCGCGCCAGGTTCAGCCGCCCTTCGCTCATTCGCAGCACGTTCTGGCTGAGGTGGCAGTGGGTGATGGCGATGGCCAGGGCATCCGCGGCATCCGCCTGCGGGTTTGCCGAGAGTTTGAGCAGCGAGCGCACCATGTGCTGTACCTGCGCCTTTTCGGCCGCGCCGGTGCCGACCACGGTTTGTTTGACCTGCCGCGCCGCATACTCGAACACTTCCAGGTTCTGATTAACCGCCGCCACGATTGCGACGCCGCGCGCCTGGCCGAGCTTGAGCGCCGAATCCGGGTTCTTGGCCATAAACACCTGTTCGATGGCGAAGAAATCGGGCTGAAACTGGGTGATGATCTCGCTGACGCCGGCGTAAATCAGCTTCAGCCGCGTCGGCATGTCGTCCACCACCGTGCGGATGCAGCCGCTGGCGATATAGCTCAACTGGCGCCCCTGCTGGCGGATAAGGCCATAGCCGGTGACGCGCGAGCCGGGATCGATACCGAGTATGATCGCCATATCTACATCCACCTTGCATGCACGGCGCCGCCGAACGGCGGCGCCCGTTTTACCGGATTACAGCGTCGCCGCCACTTCGTCGGAGATTTCACCGTTATGGTAAACTTCCTGCACGTCGTCGCAGTCTTCCAGCATATCGATCAGGCGCAACAGCTTAGGCGCGGTTTCCGCGTCCATGTCGGCCTTGGTCGATGGGATCATCGACACTTCCGCCGCTTCGGCTTCGAAGCCCGCCGCGGTCAGCGCGTCTTTCACCGCGCCCAGGCTTTCCCAGGCGGTGAACACGTCGATGGCGCCATCGTCATAGGTCACGATGTCTTCCGCACCGGCTTCCAACGCCGCTTCCATTACGCTGTCTTCATCCAGGCCCGGTGCGTAGGTGATCACGCCCTTCTTGGTGAACAGATAAGCCACGGAACCGTCGGTGCCGAGGTTGCCGCCGCATTTGGTAAAGGCGTGGCGCACTTCCGCCACGGTGCGGTTGCGGTTGTCGCTCAGGCATTCGATCATGACGGCGGTGCCGCCAGGGCCGTAGCCTTCATAGATGATGGTTTCCATATTGGTATCATCATCGCCGCCCACGCCGCGCGCGATTGCACGATTCATGGTGTCGCGCGTCATGTTGTTCGACAGCGCCTTGTCCATCGCCGCGCGCAGACGCGGGTTGGAATCCGGATCGCCGCCGCCCAGCTTGGCGGCCGTGACCAGCTCACGAATAATCTTGGTGAAAATTTTACCGCGCTTGGCGTCCTGCGCCGCTTTACGGTGCTTTGTGTTGGCCCACTTACTATGACCTGCCATAAAAAATCTCCGAAAAAAACTACTGGACTGAATTGATCACGAACTCTTCAATCGCCTGCTGATTGCTCCACGACTTGGTCAACTTCACGGCCTCGGCCGCCTCAAGCCATTGGTAAGCGTGATGCTCGGTAATCACCGGATCGCGCTCCTCGGGCAACGCCAGACAGAACCAGTGCTCTTTATTGCGCGTGGTTCCCGGCGCATAGCGATGTCGCAAATGGACAAAGAGTTCAAACTCCACGCAGCGCTGGCAATCGAACAACGGCAGGTGCTCTGCTTCGATATCGATGCCCACTTCTTCCATGACCTCACGCCGCGCGGCATGCGGCGGCGACTCATCCTGTTCCAGGCTGCCGGTGACCGACTGCCAGAACTCGGTATCGTCGCGCCGCTGTAACATCAGCACCCGACCACTGGATTTCGCGTAAATCACTACCAGGATAGATTCAGGGCGCTTGTAACTCATCACTCGCTCTCTTGTTCCGCACCGGCTTTCTTTACCACGCTGATCGCCAGCTCCTGCAGCGCCGCCGGGTTGGCGAAGCTCGGTGCATCGGTCATCAGACAGGCCGCCGCGGTGGTTTTCGGGAAGGCGATAACATCGCGGATGTTGTCGGTGCCGGTCAGCAGCATCACCAGACGGTCCAGGCCGAAAGCCAGGCCGGCGTGCGGCGGCGTGCCGTACTTCAGCGCGTCCAGCAGGAAGCCGAACTTCTCGCGCTGTTCGTGTTCGTCGATGCCCAGAATGCTGAATACCGTCTGCTGCATTTCGCTGCGGTGAATACGCACCGAACCGCCGCCCACTTCGTAACCGTTGATCACCATGTCATAGGCGTTGGCGATAGCGTTGACCGGCGCAGCGGCCAGCTCTTCCGGGCTCATGTCGCGCGGCGAGGTGAACGGGTGGTGCATCGCCGCCAGGCCGCCCTCTTCGTCTTCTTCGAACATCGGGAAGTCGACCACCCACAGCGGCGCCCAGTTGTCGAGTTGGGTCAGCCCCAGATCGCGACCCAGCTTCAGGCGCAGCGCGCCCATCGCATCGGTGACAATCTTGAAACTGTCTGCGCCGAAGAACAGGATGTCGCCGGTCTGCGCATCGGTGCGCGCCAGGACGGCTTCCAGCACTTCCGCGCTGAGGAATTTGGCGATCGGGCTCTGCACGCCTTCCATGCCGGCGGAGCGGTCGTTGACCTTCAGCCAGGCCAGGCCTTTGGCGCCGTAGATGTTGACGAAAGCGCCGTACTCGTCGATCTGCTTGCGGGTCAGCTGTGCGCCGCCCGGTACGCGGATCGCCGCCACGCGGCCTTTGGCGTCGTTGGCCGGGCCGGAGAACACTTTAAACTCGACGTCCTTGACCAGGTCAGCCACGTCCACCAGCTCCAGCGGGTTACGCAGGTCCGGCTTATCGGAACCAAAGCGACGCATCGCTTCGGCGAAGGTCATGACCGGGAAATCGCCCAGATCCACGCCCTTCACGTCCAGCCACAGTTCGCGCGCCAGTTTCTCCATCACTTCACGCACCTGATCGGCGGTCATGAAAGAGGTTTCGACGTCGATCTGGGTGAATTCAGGCTGACGGTCCGCACGCAGGTCTTCGTCACGGAAGCATTTGACGATCTGGTAGTAACGATCGAAGCCGGACATCATCAGCAGCTGTTTGAACAGCTGCGGGGACTGCGGCAGCGCGTAGAATTTGCCCTTGTGCACGCGGCTCGGCACCAGGTAATCGCGGGCGCCTTCCGGCGTCGCTTTGGTCAGCATCGGCGTTTCGATGTCGAGGAAACCGTGGCTGTCCATAAAGCGACGTACGAAGCTGGTGATTTTGGCGCGGGTCTTCAGACGCTCGGCCATTTCCGGGCGACGCAGATCGAGGTAACGGTATTTCAGGCGCGCTTCTTCGCTGTTGACCTGGTTGGAGTCCAGCGGCAGCGGCTCGGAGCGGTTGATGATCTCGAGCGCGTGGGCGAACACTTCCACTTCGCCGGTGGCCATATCTTTATTGATCTGGCTGTCCGGACGCGCACGCACGGTGCCGACGATCTGGATGCAAAATTCATTGCGCAGGTCATAGGCCTTGTCGAACGCCACTTTCTCGTCCGGGTCGAAGAACACCTGCACGATGCCTTCACGGTCGCGCATATCAATAAAGATCAGGCCGCCCAGATCGCGACGACGATTGACCCAACCACACAGAGTGACTTCCTGGCCCACGTGGGACAGATTCAACTGCCCGCAATATTCAGTACGCATACGCTATCCTTTTACACAGCCGATGCCGCGCCGGGCTACTGCGCCCCTGTCGCGCGGCTGTTATCTGATAAATTCTACTTGTTGCCCGGTTTAAAATCCGTCGCATACCAGCCGGTGCCCTTAAGCTGGAAACCGGAAGATGAAATCAACTTGGTCAACGCGGGCTGCCCACACGCCGGGCAGTCTGCCAGCGGCGCATCGGAAAATTTTTGCAATTTCTCTAACCGATGGTTGCAAGCACCACATGCATATTCATAAATCGGCATAGGTCGTTGGATTAAAGAGTGTTGAAAAAAGGGAGTCATTATAAAGGAAATTCATCCGCCCGATAAGTGCGAACACAGCATTGTTACTGCACTAAATGGCGCGTTTTTGTTCGAATCAACACATCGGTTAACAAATTTCCCATTAACCTGCGACAGTTTTTTCACGTAGCCTGATTCTCCCCCGGTTTTGCGCCGAACGCAGCTCGCCCGACGCGCCGAACAGTTTTTATCCACTTCGCAACGAGATGAAATCCATGCTGAAACTTGACGCCCAAACCACCGCTCTGGTGCTGATCGATTTGCAAAACGGCATTCTGCCTTACGCCGGCGGCCCGCACAGCGCCGGCCAGGTGGTGGCGAACGCCGCCCTGCTGGCCGCCCGTTTTCGCATGCTGGGCGCGCCGGTGCTGTTGGTGCGCGTCGGTTGGTCAGACTCCTTCGCCGAAGCGCTGAAACAACCGGTGGATAAACCGGCTCCCGCGCCCGCCGGCGGTTTGCCGGCCAGCTGGTGGGAATTCCCCGCGCCGCTGGCGGTCTGCGACAACGATATTCTGATCACCAAACGCCAATGGGGCGCCTTCTACGGCACCGATCTGGACTTGCAGCTGCGCCGCCGCGGCATCAAATCCGTAGTCTTGGGCGGCATATCCACCAATATCGGCGTGGAATCCACCGCCCGCGCCGCCTGGGAGCACAGCTATGAACTGGTGATCGCCGAAGACGTCTGCAGCGCGCAGAACGCGGAAATGCACCGCTTCGCGTTCGAGCACATTTTCCCGCGTCTGGCGCGGGTGCGCGACACCGGCGAAATTCTTGCCGCGCTCGAGCGGTAACGTTAAGTTGTAGGCTGATGATCTCAGTAAAGGAAGACGACGCCGTGATCTACATCGGACTGCCGCAGTGGCAACATTCAGCCTGGAACCGTATCGGGCTGCGTGATTTGGCGGATTACAGCCGCTACTTCAACTGCGTGGAAGGCAACACCACCTTCTACGCGCTGCCGAAACTGGAAATCGTGCAGCGCTGGCGCGACATGACCGGCGACAATTTTCGCTTCTGCTTCAAATTCCCGTCGGACATCAGCCACAAGGCCGCCCTGCGCAACTGCGCCGCCGAGCTGCAGGCGTTTTACCACTGCCTGAGCCCGGTGCATCAGCGCATCGGCCAATTGTGGCTGCAGCTGCCCGCCGCCTTCGGCCCCGATGAGCTGCCGCGCATGTGGCAGTTCTTCGAAAGCCTGCCGCAGGAATTCACTTACGGCGTAGAAGTGCGTCATCCGGCGTTTTTCGCCAAGGGCGAGGAAGAGCGCGCGTTGAATCAGGGGTTACACCAGCGCGGCATCAATCGGGTGATCCTCGACAGCCGCCCGGTGCATCACGCCGCCCCCAATACCGCCGCCGTGCGCGATGCCCAGCAGAAAAAACCGAAGCTGCCGGTACACGCGCTGGTCACCGCCGACCAACCGTTGGTGCGCTTTATCGGCGGTGACCAACTGGCCGATAACCTGCGCTGGTTCGAAGCCTGGCAACAAAAACTGCCGCTGTGGCAGCAACAGCATCAGCCCTATCTGTTTATTCATACGCCGGACAACGGCGATTCGCCCCAGCAGGCGCAAAAAATTTGGCAGCAGTTGCGCCTGGCGATCCCTGATTTGCCTGCACCGCCAGACTGGCCAGAACAAGATGCACTGTTTTGACCTATTAATCTGACCAATAACATCAAATATTTCCCCGCGACAGTGAATACAATGACGGCTATGATGCTGGCTGCCAGTTTTGGTTAGGGAACGGAGTTAAAAATGGTAAGCGCGCTTTATGTGGTGCTCGGCGCATTGTTGTTGATCAAACTCTCTTATGACGTAGTCAGATTAAGGATGCAGTACCGCGTAGCCTACGGCGACGGCGGTTTCTACGAATTGCAGACCGCCATACGCGTGCATGGCAACGCCGTTGAATACATTCCTATCGCTGCCGTATTGCTGGTGATCATGGAAATGAACGGCGCGGAAATCTGGATGATTCACCTCTGCGGCCTGATGCTGATGGCCGGGCGGCTGGTGCATTACTACGGTTTACGCAACCGCGAGGTTCGCTGGCGCCGTTCAGGCATGGCCGCGACCTATATCTCTTTGTTGTTGATGGTTCTGGCAAATATCTTCTATCTGCCTTGGGATCTGATTTTCAGCCTGCACTGATCCCGTTTTATCATCAGGCGGCCGCGCCGCCTGCTTCCGCTCCGCTTTTTTGCGCTTTTCTGTTAGACTACGCAGCTTCGAATTCTGAACTGATTTGCCGCTATGCCAAACCGCGATACTCTTTTCTCCGCCCCCATCGCCAAACTGGGCGACTGGACCTTCGACGAACGCGTCGCCGAAGTGTTCCCCGACATGATCCAACGCTCCGTTCCCGGCTATTCCAACATCATCTCGATGATCGGCATGCTGGCCGAACGTTTTGTGCAACCCGACAGCCGGGTGTATGACCTGGGCTGCTCGCTGGGCGCGGCGACGCTGTCAATGCGGCGGAATATCAAGGTGCCCGGCTGCCATATCGTCGCCGTCGACAATTCGCCGGCGATGGTGGAACGTTGCCGCCGCCATATTGACGCCTTCCGCGCCGACACGCCGGTTGAGGTTATCGAAGCCGACATTCGCGACATCGACATCGAAGACGCCTCGATGGTGGTACTGAACTTTACGCTGCAGTTCCTCGAGCCGGCCGATCGCCTGCGCCTGCTGGAGAAAATCTATCGTGGCCTGCGCCCAGGCGGCGCGCTGGTGCTGTCGGAGAAGTTCAGCTTTGAAGACGCCGAAGTCGGCGAGCTGCTGTTCAACATGCACCACGATTTCAAACGCGCCAACGGATACAGCGAGCTGGAGATCAGCCAAAAACGCAGCATGCTGGAAAACGTGATGTTGACCGATTCGGTGGAGGCGCACAAGGCGCGTCTGCAACAGGCCGGATTCGAGCATGCTGAAGTGTGGTTCCAGTGCTTCAACTTCGGTTCGCTGATCGCCCTGAAAGCGGGGGATGCGCAATGATCGAATTCGGTGATTTCTATCAGCGCATTGCCAAGAGCCCCCTAAGCCACTGGCTGGATACGCTGCCCGCGCAGCTGAGCGCCTGGCAACGCGAATCGCTGCACGGCAAATTCAAGCAGTGGTTCAACTCGGTGGAGCATTTGCCGACGCTGACCCCCACCCGTCTCGATCTGCTGCACGGCGTGCGCGCTGAGATGGAGCCTGGCCTGTCGCCGGGCCAGCGTGAAGGCGTCGAGAAAATGCTGCGCACCCTGATGCCGTGGCGTAAAGGGCCGTTCTCGCTGTATGGCATCGATATCGATACCGAATGGCATTCCGACTGGAAGTGGGATCGCGTGCTGCCGCACATCTCCCCGTTGGCCGGCCGCACCATTCTCGACGTCGGCTGCGGCAGCGGTTATCACCTGTGGCGCATGATCGGCGCCGGCGCACACTTTGCCGTAGGCATCGATCCGATGCAGCTGTTCCTGTGCCAGTTTGAAGCGGTGCGCAAACTGTTGGGCGGCGATCAGCGCGCCCATCTGCTGCCGCTCGGCATCGAGCAGTTGCCGGAACTGGCGGCGTTCGACACCGTGTTCTCGATGGGCGTCCTGTATCATCGCCGCTCGCCGCTCGATCATCTGTATCAGTTGAAAAATCAGCTGGTAGCTGAAGGCGAACTGGTGCTGGAAACGCTGGTGGTGGAAGGCGATCGCCACCAGGTGCTGGTGCCGGGCGACCGTTATGCGCAGATGCGCAACGTGTATTTCATTCCTTCCGCCGAAGCGCTGAAATGCTGGCTGGAGAAATGCGGCTTCGTTGACGTGAAAATCGCCGATATGTGCGTCACCAGCCTCGAAGAACAGCGCCGTACAGACTGGATGACCAGCGAGTCGCTGGCTGAATTCCTCGACCCGAACGACCGCAGCAAAACGGTTGAAGGCTATCCTGCGCCGCTGCGTGCCGTGTTGACCGCCAAAAAGCCCTAGCGCTTGCTAATTGGGCCGGCCTGCGCCGGCCTCAACTTACCCGTTGCCGGCATCGACAATCCGCAGCTCATACACCATCGTCGCGTTCGGCGGTATCTGCGGCGCATAGCCCGTTTCACCGTACGCCAACGCCGGCGGCACCACCATCGTCAGCGAGCCGTGATTTTTCAGATGGCCGATCGCCTCGCGGAACAGCGGCGGATAGGCGGAGAGCGGCTGTGACATCACCTTTCCACTGCGATCCATATCCTGGATCACGCTGCCGTCGGTCAAGCTCTCTTTCACCACGATGTCTACCCGCGCGTTTTCCGCAATGGTTTCATCCCCCATATAATCGATGCGATACCAGAAGCCGGAAGGCGATTTCTGCGTGCCCTTCTTCTTTTTGAACTCGGCAACAAACGCTTCGCCTTTGCTGGTTTGCGCCTTCGCCGCCTGGCTTCTGGCATCGTTCACCGCTTTTTCCGACTCCGCCAATGCGCTGGCCAGCTGCGCATCGCTCAACTGGTAATGGCCGTTGAAGGTATCAATTACACCCGCCAGCAGCACAGTTTTATCGGGTGTGATACCCCAATTTTTACGCTCCGCCAACATCGTTTGAATGTCGCGCCCCAGGGCGACGCCGGCAGCATAGCTCTGTTGTTCCGGCTTTTTCTTCAGCGTTTTCACCTCCGGCAACCATTTGGCCCGCGATCTCAGCCCGCTCAATTCGTCTTGCAAAGCTTGCTGAGCCTGATGGACGGCAGCCAGCTCCGCCGCCGTTTTATCCGCCCGTTGCGTCGCTTCATCCCTCTTCTGCGCTGCCTGCACGCTTTCCGCCGTCACCGCCGCCAGACGTTGTTCCAGCGCTTTGGCCTGCACGGTTTGCGTTTTGTTTTTTTCCTGCAGTTGCGCCAACTGCCGCTGCAGTTCCTCCGTCGCTTTGGCGGCTTCTATCGCCTGCTTTGCCAGCGCCGCCTTCAGGCTGTTCTCTTGCTGCTCGGCCTGCTGGCGTTGGCCATCACGCTCTTTTTGCAGCGCTGCCAGTTGCTGCTGAAGTTCCCCCGTCGCTTTGGCGGTCTCGGTCTTTTGCTGCTCCAGCGCCATCTTCAGGTTTTTCTCCTGTTGTTCGGCCTGATGACGTTGAACACCCTGTTCTTTCTGCAGCTGTGCCAGCTGCCGCTGCAGTTCCCCCGTCAACTTGTCGGCTTCGGCCTGTTGCTGCGCCAGCGCTGTCTTCAGGCTTTTCTCTTGTTGCCCCTCCAGCTGACGTTGGACACCCTGTTCTTTCTGCAGTTGTGCCAGCTGCCGCTGCAGTTCCCCTGTCAACTTGGCGGCTTCGGCCTTCTGTCGTTCCAGCTCAGCGGCGGCCGCTTTTTTGTCCTGTTCATAACGCTGACGCGCTTTATCGTTGGCGGTTTGCGCCGCCGCCAGCTTCTCCACCCAAACCTGCTGCCGAACGTTTTCCGCCGGTTTAGGCAAGGCCGCCAGCCGTTGTTCCAGCAAGGCAATGCGCCGATCTCGCTCCGCGGTTTGTTGCTTTTGCCGCGCTAACGCGGCTTGCGCTTCGGCGATCTGCGCCTGAGCCTTGCGCTCCTGCGGCGTCAGATTCAGCGCCTGTCGCACGCCGCTGGCGAAGTCGCTCAAGGCGCTCAGATCGGGAGCAGGTGCCGGTTTATCGGCAGCCGTCAGGGATGACGCAACGCGCAGCGCGGTCAGCTCCTGCTGCAGTGATTGAATAGCGGCTTGCTGTTGTTCCAATCGAGTCTCTTTCTCACGCAGCGCCTTTTGCAACTGCGTCAGTTGCTTTCTCTGCGCAGCCGTTTCACGAATCTGAACCGGCCGGGACGCCGGCTTTTGGGTTTCCTGAGATGGGGTAACCACGGTATCAGCCGCCGGTGCGTCCTGCCGCTGATAACGCTCGGCAAACTGCAATAACGCCGGCACATCGTCATCCGCCGCGGCCACCGCCGGCGCAAACGCCAGCGGTATCATCAGGCTCAGTAATGCCTTTCTTGCACGAGGGGTCATTGGGCGCGTTCTCCGCGCTCAGCCAGGCCGGTCATCATGGCAGAACTGATGTCTGCGCAGAGGCGGCTGGTGCGATAACGATACAGCGCGTCGACGGTTTCCTGCGTGCCCGTGTTGACCCGCAGGCGTACCCCGGCATACTGCGCGGCGCCGCTCATCAAGGTATCGAACTCGCGTTTGAATTTCTGATATTTCTCGTTATCCATGCCGCGCATGGCATCCAGTTCGCGCTGGCACTGTTGCATGCGCTCGGCCTCACGCTGCCGCTTATCTTGCTCCGCAACTTCTTCTGCGCTGGGCGGCTTACTCAATGTAGAAACGGGCCGCTTGGCGGTCTGGCAGCCGGTCAGGGCCAACGTCAGTAAAAGCGCCGCGGTCCAACAGTGTGCCGTTCGGGTCATTATCATTATCTCCTTGTTAAGTCCGCCGCCAACGCGCTCTGCAATCGAGCTGACGGCTCTCCTCATTGATGCTGTGATGTTCCGGCCATCAGCCAAGCTGTGTTCGGACATGAAAATGCAGACGCAGCATTGAGAGGCATGGCGCCAATCATTTACTGCATCAATACATATCAAAAAATCATTTAATATTATGATATTTAAAGGATTTTAACTCACAAACTTATCAGCAGGACATGACGATCGCAAGAAGATATGGGGGGGTTGGTCGACCGAGATACCACGTTGAAATGGGCGAATGGTCTTTACAAAACATAAAAAAAGCCCCGGCAAAACGCCGGGGCCTGACTTTACGCTGTATCAGCGTCCTACAAACCTTATCGACTGTTTCAATCGTCCCATCTGATTGACAATCATGTTGCCAACCAACAGGAGAAATTCCATGAGCAATATGATTAGTGTAAATAATATCAGTGAATTGCGTAATCTGACGCCAGTTACAGATGACCAGATTGTCTTTTTAGTTTCTCACGCCGCCGGACGTTTCGCCGGCGGCGGAGAATTCTATTATGCGAAAACGGATACAACCAGTGCGGATAATAACGGCACCGTGGTGGTTACATCGGGAGGAGCCCGCTGGAAACGACTGGAGCAGAAACTTAGTTTCGATCACTTCGGCGCCGATCCCAGTGGTGCCTCCGCCTCGGATGCAGCAATCAGCGCGACATTAAACTATGCCGCGAGTTTAAAAAACAAAGTGGTCTATGCTTCGGAAAATGCTCAATATCTGCTGACCAGTGCTCAACCTATCAACGTCGCTAGCGGCGTCACTGTGAGAGGCTCCCGTCGCGGTATTGCTCAAGGCCCTGCAAGCCTCACAAGCAATGGCCCTAATCGGGCAGGCCTTGCGGACGACAGTGCTTTCATTATCAAAAAACCCGCGGGTACGGTTTGTTTCGCCTGCGATAAGAATGTTGTCTTTGATGGTTGGTCGTTCCTCTACCCGGATCAAAAATATACTGCCACCCAGCCGGAGACATTCGTTCAATACGGTGCCACCATTACCGCAGGTGGCGCTCTGTCAGTCGCCAACTGCCGTTATGTAGGCGCCTATGACTTTGTTGAAGCTCGAGGAGAAGCCAACAACTTTGAGAATATCTACGGTTGGGCAGTCCGCTGCGACTACAGGGTTTATGAAAGCAGGGACATCAACAGATTTACCAATGTTCACGTCAATGCCAATGTCGTGCGTCCGACAGAAAACGCGGTTACTGCCTCTATCGCCGTAGCCGGTTCTTGTGCTTTCAATTTCGATCGCCACGACAATACGTTTATGGTGAATGTATTCTCTTATGGCAAAAAGATCTTTATCAAAACCACAACACAAGGAACTTCCTATTTAGGCGGTCTCAGCCTAAGCAATTTCATGGCAGACAGAAATGGTACCGGCATCGATATCGACTCAGATTCCTCCGCCAATATTCAAATCGCCAACGGTTCCTACATCAATGATTATGGTGATGCCGTTGGAGGATTCCTGGTATTAAGAAAATCCACCAGCCAATCTAATATCACCCCAGTTCAAATCAGTAATGTTAACTTCGCTACCGCCAATGGGCCCAAGGGCACACTGTCGCCCCAGGCTATTCGCTTCGAAGCTAACGCTGGGTATCAACTCTCATTCAGCAACACCGTTATGCCAATGTGGACAAACGGCAGTCTGAACAATGAAGCTGGTTACAACATTCTCAGAGGCACACTGGGCATTGCACAGCGCAGTTATCAGCTGCATGAGGCCCCGCTAAATTATTTGACGAACAGCAATCTGATCGCCATCGGTGCTGACAAACAGCCTGTTGGCTGGTTTATCGACGGGAAACTGACGGTAGACAGCAATCTTCTGACAGCCACTGGCGACAACCCGGCCTACAAAGGTTTGGGTCAACGTATTCATCGGAGCATGGGACCGAGGACATTCTGGGCCATCGCATCCTCTATCGGCGATCAATCTACCGCGCAAGCTTCGACTGGCATTTGGGCCCGCTCGTTCAACGATAACTATACCGACACTGTCGAGAGCAATCAGGCTATTCCCTGGATACGCATCGGCAACCTTTACTACGCGCGTTTTGTCATGAACAACAATCGCACTATCCACGATATCTTGGTCAATCCCGGCAGTGGCAATAATACGGTGCGCATTTTAGCCTGCGGCATTAGCCCGGGTGAAATCTTCGACTTCTCGCCTGACACGTTGCAATAGTCTCTCGCGGCATAAAAAAAGCCCCGGCAAAACGCCGGGGCCTGGTACTTGCGTGATCGCCGAGGGCTTCAGTGACACGCAAAGGGGTCTTACGGCCCGGAAACCGGTTGTCAAACGCGGCTAACTGCGTGCTTATGCGCTTTGCGCCAGAGGATCAACCAAGGCCAGCGCGTTTTTCATCGCCTCCACCATTTCGCCATCCACGCAATAATGGCTAAATTCGTCAAACTCGTTATCGGAGCACATGGTGACACCCGCCTTGCGATAACGCATGGTCGACGGCGCTAGATGGCCGGAAGAGCTGTGCAGTTCATGCAGGCCGATATCGACGAACTTGTGCAAATTGCTCAGACGCACACCGGCACCCGCCATGATCACCGGGCCCTGGCTGGCCTGACGCAAATCACGCAGCAACGGCAGGCCAAGTTCGGCGCTCTGCTGTTGGCCGGAGGTCAGAATGCGCGCCACGCCCAGCTCAGTCAGTTGCTCCAGCGCCACCATCGGATTCTGGCACATGTCGAACGCGCGGTGGAACGTCACCGCCATCCCCTCGCACAGCCTCATCACTTCGCGCATGCGCGGCAGATCGATGTGCCCTTCTTCGTCCAACATGCCTACCACTACGCCGGGGAATCCCATCTCACGGATGTGGCGGATATCTTGCTTGATCACCTCGAAATCCACCGCGCCGTAGCAAAAATCGCCACCGCGAGGGCGAACGATCGGATGCACCGGGATCGCAACCCGCTCGCGCGCCAGACGCAGCGTGCCATAGCTCGGCGTCAATCCCCCTTCGCTCTGGCTGGCGCACAACTCGATGCGATCGGCGCCCGCCCGTTCGGCCGTCAGCGCACAGTCGACGCTAAAGCAACAAACTTCCAGTTTTATCATTGTCACCCCCAGATAACGGCCAACATACGGCGGCAATTGTTCATTTCTTCATTTCTCACGTAGGCTCATGCATAGGCATAAACCGGTTCAGGGTTGTAACTATGGCATTCAATTTTGATCAATGGGTAGACCGCAGTCACAGTGACAGCGTTAAGTGGGATAAATATCGCGGCCGCGACATCCTCCCGCTTTGGGTCGCCGACAGCGATTTCGCCTCGTCGCCGGCGGTGATAGAAGCCTTGCAGCGGCGCGTAGCGCACGGCGTATTCGGCTACACCCACCCATCCCCTGATCTTCTTGAGGTTTTTATCCGCCGCATGGTAGAGCGCTACGGTTGGCACATCAAGCCTGAATGGATCATTTTCTTGCCTGGGTTGGTGTGCGGCCTGAACCTGTGCGTGCGCGCCTGCACCGAAGAACATCAGAGCACGCTGGCTCCCTCTCCCATTTATCCGCCGTTTCGCAAAGCGGCCAAATTCGCGGGGCGTAAACACCTCTCGGTGCCGCTAACGGCGGCAAACCAACGTTGGGTGCTGGATTTTTCCGCGCTGCATGGGCAGCTCAGCGGCAACGAGAAGCTCCTGCTGCTGTGCAACCCGCAAAATCCCGGAGGCACCGTTTATCGCCGGGATGAACTGTTGCAGCACCATCAGTTCGCTCGCGAGCACGATTTAATCGTCTGCTCCGATGAAATCCACTGCGAGCTGCTACTTGAACCCGGCGTGCGACACATCCCTTTCGCCACCCTGAATGAAGATGCGGCCCAACGCAGCGTGACGCTGATGTCACCGTCAAAGACATTCAATCTCGCCGGGCTCGGCGCCTCGATGGCGATCGTCCCCAACGAAGCGTTGAGACAAAAGCTGAAACGCGCACGCAGCGGCATCGTGCCGGAGGTCAATCTGTTGGCGCTGGTGGCGGCGCAGGCGGCTTATCAATACGGACAACCCTGGCTGGATGAGCAGTTGATTTATCTGCGCGCCAATCGCGATCGGCTGACAAAACGTATCAACGCCATGCCGGGATTGACGTTGCTGCCCGTCGAGGCCACCTACCTGGCCTGGATAGACTGCAGCGCGCTGCCGGTAGATAACCCGCATCAGTTCTTCGAACGTGCGGGCGTTGGGTTAAGCGCCGGCCTGGACTTCGGCGATCGGCGCTTTGTACGGCTTAACTTTGGTTGCCGATGGGCTCTGCTCGATGAAGCGCTCGATCGCATGGCGCGCGCCTGTGCGGCGCTGCCTGGCTAACCTTGTTCGCTGGCGACGATGTCTCGAATGGAATACGGATGAAACTTGATCGTAACCGTTCCGTCGGTGATGGCCAGCGTCGGGTTCGGTAGCCGCTCGCCCTCGCCTTTTGGCGAGCTTTGCTTCAGCTTGATCCCCGGCGCCAACAATGCCTCATCGGCAAGGTGGCTCAACGCCCGAGCGTACAGCGTCTGAGGATCGCCACTGAGCACTAATTCGACGTGTTCCCAGCCTTCGTGCGGATAGCGTTTCTCCCCAGGATACGGCAGCTCGATGCAGTCTATCCGCCACGGCCCTACGGCCAGCGGCTGAGACAAATCGAACAGACAGATAGGCCGCCCGTTGATCATCGATTCGGATAGCAGTGTCCCGCACTGCATCAGCCCCTGGCGCCAACGTTCGGCGGTGGCATTCTGGTGACAGCGCAAAGAGATGTGATCGGCGGTGAACGCGGCCAGATCAAGCCGCAATTTGGCGGCAAATTGATGCAGCGCCTGCTCGAAACGCGGCAAATCGAGCTTCAGATCGTCAAGCTCGGCAATGGCCTGCAAGGGAGTGGTCATAGAAACCTCAAAACAACGGAGCGCAAAGTTAAACGCGGTAATTTACACGGTGGCGGCAGCGCTCGCCACCGTTACGACGTTTTTCGGCGGCAGTTCAGAATGATTTTTGGTTGCGGACGGGTAGAATGAAAAAACCAGTCCCTTATTAAGATGACTGCTTATTAAAACAACAGAAAAATAAAAAATAAGATTTTTCGCAAGCCATTATACCTTTTCTTCATGACGCTATGATTTAAGTTATTTTGCACAAAACTCTCTGCAGCCCATTGGTCAACTCGATTGAATAGTCTGGTTTAATCAAACCTGATCCACTTATCGAAACCACATAAAACCATAAGCATAACCTATTGTAAAAGAAGGAAATAAACCCCATTAATTGATGGGAATCTAAGGATTATCTTAATTTCCCCCCGGGCAATTGATTCACCAAGACAACTCAGCTACTTTGGAGGAAATTTAAATTCGAGATGATCATTATGTTATTGCTGACGATATCCTTGGTGTTGATAATTATCGCCGTATACGCCATCTACCGTCATTTCAAATCACGCAGCGCCAACACGCTGGATGCCGGTCGCCGAAATAAAAAGCGCTAGCTTCGCAACTCTCCCCTTCGTACATTCTGTTCAGATCATTCTGCTTTCACCTTCCGGCAATCAACGCGCCGCCCTCGACAACTGTTTCATCGCAGCGGCCGCGCCAACTGCTGACGGGCTCCGTCAGATCGGTTACAATTACAGGCTGTTTTGTGGCGGTCGCCCATCGCGCCCGCCACCGTTGAATCCCGCAGGGGCTGGCTTCAGCCCCTCGTTCGTCATTAAGGTAACCCGGTGAATATTCAGGTTCTTCTTTCAGATAAAGTCAGCCAGGCGCTGATCGCCGCTGGCGCGCCAGCCGATTGCGAAGCGCAGGTCCGCCCTTCCGCCAAGGCGCAGTTTGGTGATTACCAGGCCAACGGCGTGATGTCAGTCGCCAAAAAGCTGGGCATGCCGCCCCGTCAGCTGGCGGAAAAAGTGGTGCAACTGCTGGATCTCGGCGACGTCGCCGGTAAAGTGGAAATCGCCGGTCCCGGCTTTATCAACATTTTCCTGAACAGCGATTGGGTCGCCCGCCAGGCCGATCAGGTGCTGAACGCACCGAAGCTGGGCATTGCGCCGGTTGAGCCCCAAACCATCGTTATCGACTACTCCGCACCGAACGTGGCGAAAGAGATGCACGTCGGCCACCTGCGCTCCACCATCATCGGCGACGCCGCGGCGCGCACCCAGGAGTTTTTGGGCCATAAAGTGATTCGCGCCAACCACGTCGGTGACTGGGGCACTCAGTTCGGCATGTTGATTGCCTATCTGGAAAAAATGCAGAACGAAAACGCCAGCGACATGGGCCTGTCCGATTTGGAACAGTTCTATCGCGAAGCCAAGAAACACTACGACGAAGACGCCGAGTTCGCCGAGCGCGCGCGCGCTTACGTCGTGAAGCTGCAGGGCGGCGATCAGTACTGCCTGAAAATGTGGCGCAAGCTGGTCGACATCACCATGGCGCAAAACCAGCTGACCTATAACCGACTGAACGTCACGCTGACCGAAGACGACGTGATGGGCGAAAGCCTGTATAACGCGATGCTGCCGGGCATCGTCGCCGATCTGAAAGCCAAAGGGCTGGCGGTGGAAAGCGAAGGCGCCACCGTGGTGTTCCTCGACGAATACCAGAACAAGGACGGCGACCCGATGGGCGTCATCATCCAGAAAAAGGATGGCGGCTACCTCTACACCACCACCGATATCGCCTGCGCCAAGTATCGCTACGAAACTCTGGGCGCCAACCGCGTTCTGTATTACATCGACTCCCGCCAGCATCAGCACCTGATGCAGGCCTGGACCATCGTGCGCAAAGCCGGTTACGTGCCGGAGTCCGTCTCGCTGGAACACCACATGTTCGGCATGATGCTGGGCAAAGACGGCAAGCCGTTCAAAACCCGCTCGGGCGGCACGGTGAAGCTCTCCGATCTGCTGGATGAAGCCATCGAACGCGCCGAACAGCTGATCGCCGGCAAAAACCCGGATATGCCGCAAGACGAAATGAAGACCGTGGCCCGCGTGGTCGGCATCGGCGCGGTGAAATACGCCGATCTGTCGAAAAGCCGCACCACCGACTATGTCTTCGACTGGGACAACATGCTGGCCTTCGAGGGCAATACCGCGCCTTATATGCAATACGCCTATACCCGTGTGGCATCGGTATTCAAGCGCGCCGGGATCGACGAAAGCAGCCTGACACTGCCACTGACGCTGACCGAAGAGCGTGAGATTGCGCTGGCTACCCGCCTGCTGCAGTTCGAAGAGGTGCTCACCACCGTCGCACGTGAAGGCACGCCTCACGTCATGTGCAGCTACCTGTATGATCTGGCCGGCTTGTTCTCCGGCTTCTACGAGCACTGCCAGATCCTGAACGCCGACAGCGAAGAAACCCGTCAGAGCCGCCTGAAGCTGGCGCTGCTGACCGCTAAAACGCTGAAAACCGGCCTGGATACGCTGGGCATCGAAACCGTCGAACGTATGTAAGCCGCACCGCGCGGAAAGTAAAAAGGTCGCCAAGGCGACCTTTTTTTGTTCTTGCATTCGGCTCAGGCGACGCGGCGCGCAAAATCACGCGGGCGGAAGCCCAACCCGGCCAGCACGCCAAAGTAGGCCACCACACCGGCCACCACCACCGCCGCCAAACGCAGCAAACGTTCCAGCATATTGCCCTGATCCCAGGCCGGCATCAGCCACATCACGCCAATCAGCACCGCCGACATCGCCAGCACGGCGATCACCAGCTTAGTGAGGAACAGCGCCCAACCCGGCTGTGGCTGGAAGATCTTCTGCTTGCGCAGCTGCCAATACAGCAGCGAGGCGTTCAGGCAAGCCGCCAAGCCGATCGACAGCGCCAGGCCGGCATGCTTCAGCGGACCAATAAACGCCAGGTTCATCACCTGCGTCATGAGCAGCGTGATGATAGCGATCTTGACCGGCGTTTTGATGTCCTGCCGCGAATAGAAGCCCGGCGCCAGCACTTTAACCACGATCAGCCCCATCAGCCCTACCGAGTAAGCCACCAGCGCGCGTTGCGTCATCGCCGCGTCAAAGGCGCTGAACTTGCCGTACTGGAACAGCGAGACGGTCAACGGTTTGGCCAAAATGCCCAGCGCGATGGCGCTCGGCAGCGCCAGCAGGAAACACAGGCGCAGCCCCCAATCCATCAGGCGCGAATACTCATCGTGGTTGCCGCTCGAGAAGCTTTTGGCCAGCGACGGCAGCAGGATGGTACCCAATGCTACGCCCAACACGCCGGAAGGAAATTCCATCAGGCGGTCGGCGTAGTACATCCAGGACACCGAGCCGGATACCAGGAACGATGCGAAGATAGTATTGATGATCAGCGAGATTTGGCTGACCGACACCCCAAGGATCGCCGGCCCCATCTGACGCATTACCCGCCAGACTCCGGCATCGCCCAATTTGATGCGCGGCAGCACCAGCATACCGATCTTGCGCAGGTACGGCAGCTGGTAGCCCAGTTGCAGCACGCCGCCCACTACCACCGCCCACGCCAGCGCCAGCACCGGCGGGTGGAAATACGGCGCGGCGAACAGCGCGAAGCCAATCATGCTGACGTTAAGCAGCGTTGGCGCAAAGGCCGGGATCGAGAAGCGGTTCCAGGTATTGAGGATCGCCCCCACCAGCGACGCCAGCGAGATCAACAGAATATAGGGGAATGTGATGCGCAGCAGCGCCGACGTCAGGGCAAACTTGTCGGGCGTATCGGTAAAGCCCGGCGCGGTGAGATAGATAACCCAGGGCGCGGCCAACATCCCCAGCACCGTCACCACCGCCAGCACCAGCGTCAGCAGCCCGGAGACATAGGCGATAAAAGTGCGTGTCGCCTCGTCGCCCTGCTGGCTTTTGTATTCGGCCAGGATCGGTACGAAGGCCTGCGAAAATGCCCCTTCGGCAAAGATACGGCGTAACAGATTCGGGAGTTTGAACGCCACGAAGAAGGCGTCCGTTGCCATGCCGGCTCCGAACACCCGCGCGACGATCGCATCGCGGGCAAAGCCCAGCACCCGCGAAAACATCGTCATCGAGCTGACGGCAGCCAAGGATTTGAGTAGGTTCATGTGGTTGTCTGATAGGTACCGTAAATATCAACGCCTGCAACAGCAGGCGTCAGTGAAACAATCGGCTCAGTTTACGCATCCGGAAAAGAATAGCTACCGCCAGATGTTACATAGAGTTATCCCGCAGCAAACGCTCGACCACCCGCTGGGCAAGCAGCGCCTGTTCGCCGCCGGTTTCCGGCGCGCTCTGATTGGCGACGGCATCAAGGAAATGCCGCACCGCACCGTCGAAGCCGCGTTGCACCAGCGTGCTTTGCCAGCCCGGCACCGGTTGTTCCAACTCGCCCTGCGCATCTTCACGCAGCCAGTGGCGCATATCGGTCAACTGATACAGCGCGCCGTCTGTCACCGCCTGCACGCTTTCGCGCTGGCTGCCGCCGCGGCGATGCATGCTGGTCGTCACCTGCGTATCGCCGCAGGCGAAGTGATGCTCGGCGTACAGCATTTCGCCTGCGGCGTTGGCGCGCACGCTGCCGCTCAGCAGTTGCTCGCCGCCGCCCGCCAGCCACAGCGCCGTGTCCACCACGTGCAGGTAATCATCCAACAGGGTAAAACGCAGATCGTGCGGGCCGACGCTGTCCGCCCGATGTTTATCCATGCGAATGGAGGCCGGCTGGTTCATTTGCTGCTTGAGCTGCCGGTAAAGCGGCGCGAAACGCCGGTTGAACCCCACCATCAACGTTTTGCTTCGCCGCTCGGCCAGCTCAAGCAACTGCTCGCCCTGCTCCAGCGTCTCCGCCAGCGGTTTATCGACGTAAACGTGCACGCCGCGGTTCAGCAGCTCGCCTATTACTGAAAAATGGCTGGCGGTGCTGCTGTGAACAAACACCGCGTCGCACTGTTCGGCCAGGCTGTCCAGCCGGGAGAAACAGGCCATGCGGTAGCTGTCGCACAGCGGCTGCGCTTTTTGCTGATTGGGCGAAAAACCGCCCACCAGCGTCCAATCCGCCGCCTGGCCGAGGATTGGCAGATAAGCCTTCTGCGCGATACTGCCCAATCCCACCACGCCTACACGCAATTTAGTCATTCGCATCCCTCACCAACAGATGTTGCAACTGCCGTTTCAGTTCCGCCACTTCGCTTTCCAATGCGCTAACCCTGGCGCTCAGTTCGCCGTCGAACTCGGATTCGAACGCCGCCGCCGGCGCTTCATCAATCTGGCCGCTGAACAGATGCATGAATCGGCTTTCGCGCTTGCCCGGCTCACGCGCCAGGCGCACCACGAACGGGCCATCTTCTCGCGTGGCCAGCTGTTGCAACACCTGTTCGACCTCGTTGACATCACTGAACTCGTGCATCCGATTGGTACGGGTGCGCAGCTCGCCGGGCGTTTGCGCGCCGCGCAGCAGTAAGGTGGCGATCACCGCCAGTTCGGCGGGCGTAAGTTTCAGTTGGCCGAACTCGGAGTTGCAAAACCGCTGTTCGTACTTCACTACCCGGTTGCCGAATCCGCTGAGGGTGCGCAAGAAATGTTTGCGCAGCAACAGATCGAGCAGCTGCTGCACTTCGCTTTCGCTCAGATCCATCACCGGTTCACGGTTGGTTTTTTGGTTACATGCCAGCGTAATGGCATTCAGCGAAAGCGGGTATTGATCCGGGGTCGTGACCTGTTTTTCCAACAGGCAGCCGATAACCCGAGCCTCTTTGGCGTTCAATTCATATTTCATCGTTTGGCCTCAACGTGGGGGTAGCCACTCTTTATTGGTGTATGCCGTCAAAACGTGGTCTTGCCACTGGCCGTCGATCAGCAGGTAATCCTTGGCGTAACCTTCGCGTTCGAATCCCAGACGCGTCAGCAATGCGCCACTGCGCTGGTTGTGCGGCATATAGTTGGCCATGATGCGGTGCATGCGCTGTTGGCGCAGCATATAGCGGATGGCGGACTGCAAGGCTTCGAACATCAGCCCCTGTCCCTGCCATTTCTCCCCCAGCGAATAACCGAGGAAACAGGCGTGAAACGAACCGCGCAGCACGTTGCTGAAGTTCGCCACGCCGCGCACTTCCTGCTCTTCTGGATCGAGCAGGATAAAATAGTAGGCGCTGCCCTGCTTTTGCATTTCAGCGATCATCCCCAGACGCGCCTGCCAGCCGGAAGGATAACAATGGCTTTCGTCGCGTACCGGCTCCCAGGGTTTGAGAAAGGCTCGGTTCTCGGCATAATAATCCGCCAGACGATAGGCATCCCGTTCATGCACTAAACGGACCACCATCCGGTCGGTAGTAAGACGTACTTTTGGCGATGCAGAGCGGTAGCCGAACATCATTTCCCCCGCAGTCAAAACGGTTCGATAAGAAGTATTTATTGGGAAGCCGCGTGGATAATCATCCGATGCCGATCTGATGGCATGATTTTATTTTGCCAATAGCGCTTCAGAACCGCACTTCCCTGCATTCAATATAACCGTAGCCCGCCCCCGAGGTAAAACCTCGGTCGCTCAGTAAATCGCCGAATACGCGTTTTACGGCGTTTTTCCGCCCATTTTGCAGCACAGGTAACACCTTGACGATAAAAAAATATTATCTACTCCGCCCCTGTCGCCGTCCGGCAATTGGGTAGAGAATGGTGGGGTTGCCTTCCCCCTCTCTCTTAATTGCTCATGGTGATGCATGTCTCTGGTGTCGCAAGCGCGCAGCTTGGGTAAATATTTTCTGTTGCTCGACAACCTGCTGGTGGTTTTAGGCTTCTTTGTCGTTTTTCCGCTTATTTCGATCCGCTTCGTCGATCAATTGGGATGGGCGGCGCTGATCGTCGGCATCGCGCTGGGTTTGCGTCAGCTGCTGCAACAAGGGCTCGGCATCTTTGGCGGCGCCATCGCCGATCGCTTCGGCGCCAAACCGATGATCGTCACGGGCATGTTGCTGCGCGCCGCCGGTTTTGCCACCATGGCGATGGCCGATGCCCCCTGGATCCTGTGGTTCTCTTGCGCACTGTCCGCCCTCGGCGGCACGCTGTTCGATCCGCCGCGCACCGCTTTGGTGATCAAGCTGACCCGCCCGCACGAACGCGGCCGTTTTTTCTCGCTGCTGATGATGCAGGACAGCGCCGGCGCGGTCGTCGGCGCGCTGATCGGCAGTTGGCTGCTGCAGTACGACTTCCACTTTGTCTGCTGGGTCGGGGCGGCGATCTTCGTGCTGGCCGCCGGCTGGAACGCCTGGCTACTGCCGGCTTACCGCATCTCAACCGTGCGCGTGCCGATGAAAGAAGGCATGCTGCGGGTCGTGCGCGATCGCCGCTTCCTCACCTATGTCCTGACGCTGACCGGCTACTATATGCTGGCGGTACAGGTGATGCTGATGCTGCCGATCGTGGTCAATGAAATCGCCGGCTCACCGGCGGCGGTGAAATGGATGTATGCGATTGAAGCGGCGCTGTCGTTGTCGCTGCTCTATCCGCTGGCGCGTTGGGGAGAAAAACACTTCCGGCTTGAGCAGCGCCTGATGGCTGGCCTGCTGCTGATGACGCTCAGCCTGCTGCCGATCGGCCTTGCCAGCAGCCTGCAAGGCGTGTTCACGCTGATCTGCTGTTTCTACCTGGGTTCGATCATCGCCGAACCGGCGCGCGAAACGCTGAGCGCTTCGCTGGCCGATCCACGTGCGCGTGGCAGCTATATGGGCTTTAGCCGCCTTGGTCTGGCGCTGGGTGGCGCGTTAGGTTACACCGGCGGCGGCTGGATGTACGATACCGGACGCACGATGAACATGCCGGAGCTACCCTGGTTGCTGCTTGGGGCAGTGGGCTTCGCTACGTTGCTGGCGCTGTACTGGCAGTTCAGCCCGCGGCGCAGTGCATCGATGATGCTGCGCGGCGGTTAACGCCATAGAAATCCGGCCGAATCGGCAACAGCTGCTATCCTGTTAGTAAAAACCCCCACAGGAGCCCGTCGGCATGAGTGAAGAAGCAAAATTACCGCAACTACTCGAACATATGATACTGAACTTGCGCATGATTTATGCGCGTTCCACCCTGGTGGAAAAGGCCCTGGCCCATATCCTCGCCAGCGACGCCGGCCTGAAAAACGATATTATCAAACAGCTGCAGGTCGTCACCGCCGCCAACGAACGTGACAAAATCGACCTGGAAGAAGCTCGCATTCACCTGATCGATGTGCTCAACTCGGTACCGGCCAAGAAATAACGCCCCCTAGCCCGCGCCGGTGCGCGGGCAATATCGCAATAACGCACCATCCAACACACGCACGTCAAGACAGCCTCGATAAGCTGTGGTAACTATTGCTGTTAAAACCTGACAACCCGGAGCAAGCATGAAACTGTTCATTTACGATCATTGCCCATTCTGCGTTAAAGCCCGCATGATTTTTGGCCTGAAACGTCTGCCGATTCGTCTGGTCACGTTGCTCAACGACGATGAGACGACTCCGTTCAATCTGATCGGCCAAAAAATGGTGCCTATCCTGGTCAAAGACAACGGCGAAGCGATGCCGGAAAGCCTGGATATCGTGCGCTATGTCGATAACCTGGACGGCAAGCCGGTGCTGACCGGCCGCACCAACCCGGCCATTGCCGAGTGGCTGCAGCGGGTCGGCGGGTACAGCGCAAAATTGCTGTTGCCGCGTATTGCGCATGCCGATTTCGAAGAGTTCGCCACCGACAGCGCCCGCCGTTATTTTATCGATAAAAAGCAGGGGTCAATCGGTGATTTCGCCGAGCATCTCGCCAACAGCGCCGATCTGATCGCCCAGCTGGAGGCCGACCTGCAAACCCTGTCACCGCTGATCGTCTCCGCCGAAGCGGTAAACGGCGAACTGTCCGAGGACGATATCCACCTGTTCCCGCTGCTGCGCTCGTTGTCGATCGTCGCCGGGGTTGCGCTGCCGGAGAACGTGGAAACCTACCGCAACCGCATGGCGCAGCGCTGCGAGGTGCCGTTGCTGCTGGACATGGAACAATAACGTTTGAATAACCCAAAGGATAGGGCGTACTGATGCTGAAAATGGTGCTCGCCACCGCTCGCGATCGGGCGCGGCTGAAGGAAATTACCTCTGTTCTGATTCGTTACGGCCTGCAAGACGTTCTGCGTCTGCTGGGCCTGGGGGCTTTGCTGCGCGGCGCCCGCGCTGGATCCGCCCAACAGGACGCACAAACCCTGCCCGAGCGGCTGCGCGAAGCGCTCGAGGCGCTGGGCCCGACCTTCGTCAAATTCGGCCAAATCCTGGCCACGCGTTCTGATCTTCTGGATCCGGCCTGGACCAACGAACTGGATCGCCTGCACAGCCAGGCAGCGGTGTTGCCATGGGAAACGCTGGCGCCGCAAATCATCGCCGATCTGGGGGGCGAGCCCGAGCAGCAGTTTGCCGAATTCGATCGCACGCCGCTGGCCGCAGCATCGATGGCGCAAATTTACCGCGCCCGCTTGCACAGCGGCGAACAGGTAGTGGTGAAAGTGCTGCGGCCCGGCCTGGCGAAAACCATCCATGCCGATCTGCGGCTGCTGGCCTCGCTGGCGGAAACCGTGGAGCAGCAGAGCCCCGCGTTGGCGCGCTATCGGCCGCGGCAGATGGTCAGAGCGCTGGCGACGGCGCTGAATCATGAGCTGGATTTGACTCACGAAGGGCATAACTGCGATCGCGTCGCCGGGATGTTCGCGCATGAACCCGATGTGGTCGTGCCGAAAATCTATTGGCAATGGTCTTCCCCGCGCCTGTTAGTGCAGGAGTACTTGCCCGGCACCGCGCCGGAGAACCCTCAGCAATTGGCGGCGGCGGGCTTTGACGGCCCACTGCTGGCGCAACGCGGCGCGCGCGCCTTTATGAGCATGGTGCTGGAGCATCGGTTGTATCACGCCGATCCTCACCCCGGCAACGTCATGGCGCTGAGCGGTGACCGCGTCGGCTTTATCGACTTCGGCATGGTGGGCCAACTGTCTGAGCGGCGGCGCAATCAGTTGCTTCTGCTGCTGCAGGCCATTGCCGATCGTCAGTCCGAAGGCATCGTCAACACGCTGATCGCCTGGTCGGACAGCGAACCGCTGGATCTGATGGATCTGGAGCTGGCGGCGCAAAACTTTCTCGACAAACAGGCCGCCGCCACCCTGACGTTGGGCAAGGCTCTGACCGACCTGCTGGTGATGGCGCGTGAACACCAGTTGGCGCTGCCGCCCGATCTGGTGCTGCTGTTCAAGGCGTTAATCACCGCCGACGGCGTGCTGCACCGATTGGATCCCGCCTTCGACATCGTCGCCACGCTCAAACCGATGCTGCGACAAACGGTGCTGCAACGCTATGCCCCTGACGCCGTGCGCCAACGGTTATTGGCCCTGGGCGGGGAAGCGCTCGACGCCGGGGAAGAACTGCCGCAAACCCTGCGGCTGTTGGTGCGCCGCCTAAAACGCGGGCAGCTCAATGCCGATATCAACGTCAGTAATCTCGGCCAGTTGAGCAAAGCGCTGGAACGCGCCGCCGTCACCCTGGCTATCGCCATTGTCACCGCCGCTTTCGCCCTGGGCCTGGCGCCTTATCTGATGCACTCCTCACTGCAGTTGTGGGGCATTCCGCTGTTCCCGCTGTTGGGGGCCGCGGCCTGCCTGGCCGGCGTGATCCTCCTGGCGCTGCGATTGCGGCGCTGACGCTTTCGGCGTTATCCGATAGGTGTCGCCCGTTTTTGCGCGCACTATCCTCTGCACATCGCCGCCTGCCGTTTTCACGCGCAGGCGGAACGTTTATAATGATTAATCAATTATCTGCAGCACTTTTCGCCAGCAGTCGCAATGAGGCATTAATGAAGAAGATCCTGATGGGCGCAGCCGCCCTGCTGTTCGCCGGCGTATTGGCCGGTTGCAATCAACTGACCCAGTACACCCTGAGCGAGCAGGAAGTGAATGATTACCTGCAGAAACATAACGACTATCAGAAGCAGATCGGCGTGCCCGGCCTGGTGGACGCCAACATCGTGCTGACGCAGCTGCAAAGCCAGATCGGCCGCAGCGAGCCGGGTAAAGTCACCCTTTCCGGCGACGCCAAGGTCAACATCACGTCGATTCTCGGCCCGCAGGCGGCGGATCTGAAGCTGACGCTGAAAGCGCAGCCGGTTTACGACCGCGCACAGGGCGCCATTTACCTGAAAGACATGGAACTGACCGATTACAGCGTGCAGCCGGAAAAAATGCAGACGGTGATGAAAGCGCTGACGCCATATCTGAACCAGTCACTGAAGTCTTACTTCGACCAAAAGCCGGCTTATGTGCTGAATCCTGACAACAGCAAAACCGAAGCGCTGGCGAAAAAACTGGCGAAAGGGTTGGAAGTGAAACCGGGTGAATTGGTGATTCCGTTCAGCGACTGACGCCGCCTGAGAACATCAAGCCCGCCGCTCGGCGGGCTTTTTACTGCCGGGAAAGCGTTACTGTGGCGCGCTGTAGGCGATTTCGCCGGTGTTGCAATTAAGCGTCACGTTGTAGGTTTTATCTGCCTTGGTGCCACGCACCGTCAACGGCACCTGCCACACCTGATCCTTGCCGCTGATGGCATCCGGGCTGACCCAGGCGATCGGGGTGGCGGTGCCCAGCAGCTTTTTGTCCGATTCCCAGCGCGTGATGCGGTTCTGCAAGAAGTCGCGCTTGACCTGGGCGGCGATATCCGCCGGCTGCAGACCCGCACACTGCCCCACCTTGGCGGCGCGCTGCTCGTGATCCTGCGCCCACACCGCAGTCGATGCTCCCATCATGGCCAACAAGGCGATAGCCAAACCCGTTTTTTTCATGTCTCCTCCCGTTGTGATTAGCGCTATCCGGGCGCCCATCCCTGGCTCACAACAGGGTTTCGGCAAAGGGTTTACCGTTTGACGAACTCGATGACAAACAGCGCATCCAGGCCCGGATAGATTTCCTTGATCACCTGCTTCAGTTCGCCGAGCGACATGTTCTCCTGCTGTGCGTGGCGTTCAGTCAGCGCGTCCAGGCGCACCGGCGTTACCGACAGCACTTCGATAAAGCAGAAAAATACGCCGTCTTCATTGCGGCTTACGCGCAATACCTCGCCCGGTTCGAAGTGCGACTCACTGGCATCCCGAATGGTGATGGTTTTGCGCCCGGCCAGAATATCTTGCTCAAAGCGGCTGAAGAAAGTTATTTCACGGCTCATTTTAGATCCTTTTTCATCACAACACCGCAACATAAGTCATTATGCCGCTTGCTTTTCTGACGCAGATCCCTCTTTTGAGTTAGAGGCCGCTTTTTTCGCTTTCGCTTCCGCCGGTTTCTTGAGGGTTTCCGCCGGTGAAGCGCCGCGCAAAATCAGACCCAGCGCATCTTTATTCTCTGCCAGGAAGAAGCTCAGCCCTTCACGCTGTTCGTCGTCCAGGTTCAGCGGCGCCTGTTGCAGCCACTCTCCGAGGTTATCCGCCAGATCCAGCATTTTGTCGTAGGCGTCGGCTTGTTTCTTGCTCGCGAAAGTCATTTTTTCCTCACCGTTTCTCACCACCACATATTTAACTTCAACCGCCATGCGTGCGTCCTCAAATACTCAAATAGCTGTAATTACATACAGTATAAATAGATAATGGCGGGAGGGCAAACCGCCGCCCGCCTTCGGCTTATTTCAGCAGCCGCACCTTGCAGCTCTTGCCTTTGATTTTGCCCTGTTGCAGCTGTTGCAGCGCCTTGCGCGCGCTGGCTTTACGGATCGCGACGTAGGCATGCACCGGGAACATGTCGATCTTGCCCACTTCCGCCGCCGTCAGCCCGGCATCGCCGGTCAGCGCGCCAAGGATATCGCCGGGACGGATCTTCGCCTTGCGGCCGCCGTCGATGCACAGCGTCACCATCTCTGCCTCCAGCGAGCCGTTGGCCGCCCCGCTCAGCTCGGACACCGGCGCCCAATCGACGGTCATCTGCAGGTAGTCTTCAATCGCATGCGCCCGCGCCATCTCCTGCGGCGTGCACAGGCTGATCGCCAGCCCGCTCATGCCGGCGCGGCCGGTGCGGCCGATACGGTGCACATGCACTTCGGGATCGAACGCCAGTTCGTAGTTGACCACCAGCTCCAGCTCTTTAATATCCAGCCCGCGTGCGGCAACGTCGGTCGCCACCAATACCCGGCAACTGCGATTGGCGAAGCGCACCAACACCTGATCGCGGTCGCGCTGCTCCAGATCGCCATGCAGCGCCAGCGCGCTGATGCCGCGGGCCTCCAGGGCCTCAAGCACTGTCTGACAATCGCGCTTGGTATTGCAGAACACCACGCAGGACGCGGGTTGATGGTAGCGAATGGCCGACACCAGGAGCGCCGGACGCTGCTCGCGCGTAGTCTCATAAAAGCGTTGTTCGATAGCGGTCTGCGCTTCGTCATCGTCCACTTCGACGCTCAGCGGCTGACGCTGAACACGCTCGCTGATGCGTTCGATGCCCGCCGGATAAGTGGCGGAAAACAACAGCGTCTGACGCTGCGGCGGCGTGTAGCTGATCACATCGTCGATATCGTCGGCGAAACCCATATCCAACATGCGGTCGGCCTCATCCAGCACCAACACCTTCAGCTCGTCCAGCAGCAGCGTTTTCTTGCGCAGATGCTCCTGAATGCGCCCCGGCGTCCCCACCACGATGTGTGGCGCGTGCACCAGCGAGTCGAGCTGCGGCCCCATCGGTTGGCCACCGCACAGCGTCAGAATTTTGATGTTTTGCGTGAAACGCGCCAGGCGACGCAGCTCTTTGCTCACCTGATCGGCCAACTCGCGAGTGGGGCAGAGCACCAGCGCCTGCGTGGCAACCTGAGTAACGACGATGTTATTCAGCAAGCCAATGCCGAATGCCGCCGTTTTGCCGCTGCCGGTTTTCGCCTTGGCGCGCACGTCTCGCCCTTGCAGGATAGCGGGCAACGCGGCGGCCTGCACCGGCGTCATTTTGGCGTACCCCAGTTCGTTGAGGTTGGCCAACTGTTCGGCTGGCAGAGGCAGGGAAGAAAAAGAAACTGTGCTCACGGCGATAACTCTTATATGACGAATGGAATGGCGGCGCGCCCGCAGGTTGGCGCCGAATCAGCGGTAAATGATAACAGAGATGGGCGGCGTTACGGGCAGCGGGCATAAAAAAACCCGCCGGCGGCGGGTTTCTTGGCGGCTCAGTCGTTAAATCGCAACGACGTTGGCTGCAGCTGGGCCACGTTGGCTGTCCTGGATGGAGAATTCAACCTGCTGGCCTTCAGCCAGAGTCTTGAAACCATCGCTAACGATAGCGGAAAAATGAACGAAAACGTCTTTAGAGCCGTCGGCAGGCGTGATGAAGCCGAAACCTTTGCTTTCGTTGAACCATTTAACGTGACCAGTGATCTTGCTCATTTGTGTTTCCTTTACTTGATAAACCTGCCTTGACGGCACGAGACGCGAAAACCTTGCTATATATAGGCCTTCTTTCGCCGTCGCTTATTAACGCACAATCGCCCAGGCAGGGCAAATATTTCTGCTTGTTATAAAAACAGTAAGTTAGCAACAAACCTGGCGCGGTGGCTGTGAACGCAATCGTTTTCGTATATACTGCCCGCCGATCATCAATCCGCTTACTTTCACCGATCCAGGTACGAAACTATGTTAACGATTGGAACCGCCCTGCGCCCTTCCGCCACCCGCGTTATGTTGCTCGGCTCCGGGGAGCTGGGTAAAGAAGTCGCCATTGAATGCCAGCGCCTCGGCCTGGAAGTGATCGCCGTCGATCGCTATGCCGACGCCCCCGCCATGCACGTGGCGCACCGCAGCCACGTCATCAATATGCTGGACGGTGACGCGCTGAAAGCCGTTATCGAACAAGAGCGGCCGGACTATATCGTTCCCGAAATCGAAGCGATCGCCACCGCCATGCTGGTCGAGCTTGAACGCCAGGGCCACCGCGTGGTGCCCTGCGCCGAAGCCACGCGCCTGACCATGAACCGTGAAGGCATCCGCCGTCTGGCGGCGGAAGAGCTTGGCCTGCCCACCTCCAGCTACCGCTTTGCCGACAGCGAGGCGACTTTCCGGCAGGCGGTCGAGCACATCGGCTACCCGTGCATCGTCAAACCGGTGATGAGTTCTTCCGGCAAGGGGCAAAGCCTGATCCGCACGTCTGAGCAGCTGCAAAGCGCCTGGGACTACGCCCAACAGGGCGGCCGCGCCGGCGGCGGCCGGGTGATCGTCGAAGGGCTGGTAAGATTTGATTTTGAAATTACGTTGTTGACCATCAGCGCCGTGGACGGCGTGCATTTCTGCGCGCCGATTGGCCATCGTCAGGAGGATGGGGACTATCGCGAATCCTGGCAGCCGCAGCGCATGTCAGCCACGGCGTTGAGCCGCGCTCAGGCTATCGCGGAGAAAGTGGTGAAGGCCCTGGGCGGTTTCGGCCTGTTCGGCGTGGAGCTGTTCGTCTGTGGCGACGAAGTGATCTTCAGCGAGGTATCACCGCGCCCGCACGATACCGGCATGGTCACGTTGATCTCACAGGATCTGTCCGAGTTCGCTCTGCACGTTCGCGCGTTTCTCGGGTTGCCGATTGGCGCCATCCGCCAGTTCGGTCCTTCCGCTTCGGCGGTGATCCTGCCGCAGCTGACCAGCAGCGATGTGCGCTTCAGCGGCCTGGAACACGCGCTGCGCGGGCACAGCCAGCTGCGCCTGTTCGGCAAACCGGAGATCGCCGGGCAGCGTCGCCTGGGCGTAGCGCTGGCGACGGCGAGCACGACGGAACAGGCGGTGGAGCAAGCGAAACAAGCCGCCGCCGCCGTAACGGTCAACGGCTGATACTCACGGGGCCGCTTGCGCGGCCCCGATAACGTCAATAGTCTTCGTCTTCTTCAGCATCGTCATTCCGCGACGCCTCCGGTGCGGCCTCATGCTGCTCGTCTTCATCATCGTCATCGAACAGTACCGCAACCTGAGCGCCCTGATGCTTCTCGCGAATTTCCTGCGCAACGCGAGCAATGGCTTCACCGCTGCTCATGCCCTGCTCCATCAGTTGATGGATGCGATCCGCCGCTTCCTGCTGCTCCGCGTGACTCAGTAATGGCATACCTGCATGCATGTGTCGTTTTCTCCGGCAAAAGGGAGAAGGAGTATACGCGCTAACGCGGCGGATCCCAACGTCTTGTGGCTCAGGCCGGTTGCGAGCAGCCGTTATCGCTGCGCCACTGCTTCAGCCGATGCAGCCACAGCATGACATGCCACCCCTGTTTCAGACCGCGCGCATTGGCGAACATCGCTCTGTCGATGCCGCGCTGATAGAACTCTTCGGTGATCTGACTCTGGGCAGCCGGATCCGGCTCACGACGAATGCTGTGGCAAATGCCCAGCGCTTCGCGGGTGATTTGCCAATGGAAAGCCGGACGAATGGCGACAGTGCCGGCATAGCGCCGGTTGAGCCGCTCCAGCATCTCGACGATTTTCATATAGTGGCGTTGATAATCCACGTTCGCCTGACCGGTGCGACGGCGGTTGCTGATCGATTTGTCGTGCACCCGTTGACGGTACAGCGGCGTGCTTAAATATTTGACCCGTTTGGCATTAAACATGACTTCCGTTGTCCAGGGAATATCCTGGTGATGCAATCCCGGCTCGAAATAAAGCCGATGCTGGCGAATAAAGTCGAGGCGATATATTGCCAGCCATACAACGTGAATAAACTTTCGCGATTTCAGCGCACGTTCAAACCACTGTACGCCGGTGATAACGTCGGTGGTGCGCAAACGCGCCTCGGGAAAAATCGGCTGCAATTCATCCTGGCTGGTGAAATAGCGTTCGCCATTGCATTGCATCACGTCTAATTGGTGTTGTTCCGCCTGTTCCAGCAGCGTGGAATACATGTCCGGCGCCAGCACATCGTCGGCATCGGGAAACGCCACATATTTGCCTCGGGCAACGGCGAGCCCGGCATTGCGCGCGTTAGAAACACCGGCATTGGCCTGATCGATCACACGAATATGCGGATGTACCGCCGCGTAACGGTGTGCGATCTCCCCCGAACCGTCGGTGGAACCATCGTTGACGATGATCACCTCCAACCGCTGCTCACGCTGGGCCAGCAGCGAGGCCAGGAAAGGCTCCAATAATTCCCCCGCATTGTGCATCGGGACGATCACGCTCAGCATTAACGACATAGGCAGCTCTTTAATGATAATGTAACAAATAATAATTTTACTTTTCTAAAAGACGCATAGGGTTCAGCGCACGCTGAAATAGCGTGACGCCTGCAAATTCCCGCAGCGGCTAATGGAACCGAACCTGCTTTTCTTTATTCAAACCAGCGCCAGAAAGCGCTGAGTAATTAACCCATTAATTCCAAAGGGCGGCGACGCTGACTAAAATCAGGCAAAACCACGCCGCTCCGCATCTAATAACAAGCAGAAATAATAAATTTATGAAATTAACGAATCTTTTTTTATATTTTTCGGGCCTTGCGCCCGCGGCAAATAGGCTTCCAGTGCATTTGACGTTAAATTTTTAACATATCGAAGTATAATCAATGGCGCAAAAAATGCCTTATTTCAGGTTTATTGAACTGCCGTTTATGTGAACTGTGCTGCATGCCGCGCATGGCAAAACATGCATGACGTGACCGTCTATGGCACACTAGCCGCCAGATATCGCCGCCCTCACAGCCAGGTTTATTGACGTTCATGAGCGTAACCGCCCCAAACATAAAATCGTTGCCCTACAGCCGCAGTGCCCTGATGACGCTTTTCGCCCCGCTTTCAGCACAGCCCTGGGCGATGCTGCTGCATTCTGGCTTCGCCGACCATTCGCATAACCGCTTCGATATCCTGGTCGCACAGCCGCGCGTTACGCTCACCACCCAGAGCGCCGGCACGACAATCGAAAGTGACGGCGTCACCATTGAGTCTCAGGAGGATCCGTTCTCCCTGCTGCAGCAGCAGCTGGCGGCGCAAGGCTGGCAGCCGGCGTTTAACCCGGATCTGCCGTTTCAGGGCGGCGCCCTGGGGCTGTTCGGCTACGATCTCGGGCGCCGGGTCGAAACCTTGCCGCAGTTGGCTGAAGCCGACCTCGCTCTGCCGGACATGGCGGTGGGCATTTATGACTGGGCATTGATCGCCGACCACCAATTGCAAACCCTGACGCTGCTCAGCTATGGCGATGTGGAGCAGCGCTGGCGCTGGCTTACTAGCCAAACCGCGCCGACGGAGCGCCCCTTCACGCTGCTAAGCGGCTGGCGTGCCAATATGAGCCGCCGGCAATATGGCGAGAAGTTCCAACGTATTCAACACTACCTGCGCAGCGGCGACTGTTACCAGATTAATCTGGCGCAGCGGTTCTCCGCCGACTATCAGGGGGATGAATGGCAGGCGTTTTGCCGACTGAGCGCCTGCAACCGCGCGCCGTTCTCCGCTTTCCTGCGGCTGCCGCACAACAGCGTGCTGAGCGTCTCTCCCGAGCGCTTCCTGTGGCTGGCGCAGCAGCACATCCAAACCCGCCCGATCAAGGGCACGCTGCCGCGGCTGGCGGACGCGGAGCAGGACGCCGCACAGGCGCGCCGCTTGGCCGATTCGCCCAAGGATCGCGCTGAAAATCTGATGATCGTCGATCTGCTGCGCAACGATATCGGCCGCGTCGCCCAGCCCGGCAGCGTACGGGTGCCGGAACTGTTCGTCGTGGAGCCGTTCCCCGCCGTGCATCACCTGGTGAGCACCATTACCGCCACCCTGCCGGAGCAGGCCTCGGCCACCGAGCTGCTGCGCGCCTGCTTCCCCGGCGGTTCGATCACCGGCGCGCCCAAGGTACGCGCGATGGAAATCATCGAAGAGCTGGAGCCGCAGCGGCGCAACGCCTATTGCGGCAGCATCGGTTACCTGAGCGCCTGCGGCGCCATGGATACCAACATCACCATCCGCACGCTCGTCACCGAAAACGGCCGCATCCACTGCTCCGCCGGCGGTGGCATCGTGGCGGACAGCCAGGAGCAGGCGGAATACCAGGAGACCTTCGACAAGGTTGGCCGTATTCTGCCGCAGCTTGGGGAGTATGCCCCGTCGTGATCCCATCGAACTCACCGGCCTCGCTGCACGCCTTTATCAGCCGTTTTCAGCTGCAGCTGCCGCAGGCGGCGCAGATATCGCACAATGTGCGCCCGGCGGCGGTGCTTATCCCGATCGTCTGCCGCGCCGAGCCGACGCTGCTGTTGACCCGCCGCGCCGACTCGCTGCGCAAACATGCCGGTCAAGTGGCCTTCCCCGGCGGCAAGACCGACGCCGAAGACGGATCGGCGATCGTCACGGCGCTGCGGGAAGCGCAGGAAGAAGTGGCGATACCGCCGCACACGGTGACCGTCCTCGGCCAAATGGCGCCGCTCGACAGCAGCACCGGATTTCAGGTCACGCCTATCGTCGGCCTGATCCCGCCGGACGTGCAGTTCCGCGCCAACGAGGGTGAAGTGGCGGACGTGTTCGAGATGCCCCTGCGGGAAGCATTGACCCTGTCGCGTTACTACCCGCTGGATATTCATCGCGCCGGCCGCACGCACCGCATTTACCTCTCCTGGTATCACAGCCAGTTTATCTGGGGGCTGACCGCCGCCATCATTCGCCGCCTGGCGCAGCAGGTCAGTATTTAGCCCGCATTGCGTGATCTGACTCGCAATCTGGCATGGCCGTAGACGTCAGCTGCAGGTAAAGCGATCGAAATCACTTCATTTGATCGCTTTTTCAACTACCGTTCCGGTTGAATGGTTTTAAAAAAACTGTAAACCCTCTCTTAAACCTTACGAAATACCTGTAAAATACCACCGTCCGAGATAAACCACTGTAGAAACAGGGATTAAGCCGGCGGCGTTCAGCACGGAAGGCTGGCGCGATTACCGTTAATGGAACTTGGGCGAAAGCGGATACCCCGCTTAAGGGTTCACCCCGGGTAATCAGTAAAAAAAGCGACACCACGGATTATTTAATTTCATGCGAAAAAGGCAGCCGAACCCGCACGGCCCTTTTACAATATCGCTGTTCCCTGCGCGGTTTTTAACCGCTGCAGCCATAACAATACGTCTCTTTAAGGAGTTTTAGCGTGATTAGCGTTTTCGACATGTTTAAGATCGGCATCGGCCCGTCCAGCTCTCATACGGTTGGACCGATGAAAGCCGGCAAACAGTTTGTCGACGATCTGGTAAATAAAGGCCTGATGCCTTCTATCACGCGTGTTGCCGTAGACGTTTACGGCTCACTCTCATTGACCGGAAAAGGTCACCATACCGATATCGCCATCATTCTCGGCCTGGCCGGCAACATGCCGGACACCGTCGATATCGATAGCATTCCGGGTTTTATTCGCGATGTAGAACAACGTCAACGCCTGATGCTGGCCAACGGCCTGCATGAAGTCGATTTCCCTCGCGACGGCGGCATGGTCTTCCGCAGCGACAACCTGCCGCTGCACGAAAACGGCATGCAGATCCACGCCTTCGCCGGCGATAAAGAAGTGTACAGCAAGACCTATTACTCTATCGGCGGCGGTTTCATCGTCGACGAGGAGAATTTCGGCAAGGCCGCCGAGCAAGAACTGCAAATGCCATATCCGTTCAACTCCGCGCGCGAAATGCTCGACCACTGCCGCGAGACCGGCCTGTCGCTGTCCGGCATGGTGATGCAGAACGAACTGGCGCTGCACAGCAAGCAAGAGATCGAGACCTACTTCGGCAACGTGTGGCAAACCATGCGCGCCTGTATCGACCGCGGTCTGAACACCGAAGGCGTACTGCCGGGGCCGCTGCGCGTACCGCGCCGTGCCTCCGCGCTGCGCCGCATGCTGGTGGCGTCGGACAAACTGTCCAGCGATCCGATGAACGTGATCGACTGGGTCAATATGTTCGCGCTGGCGGTTAACGAAGAAAACGCCGCCGGCGGCCGCGTGGTCACTGCGCCAACCAACGGCGCCTGCGGCATCGTGCCTGCGGTGCTGGCTTACTACGATCACTTCATCGAGTCCGTCAGCCCGGATATCTACATCCGCTACTTTATGGCGGCGGGTGCCATCGGCGCGTTGTACAAGATGAACGCCTCCATTTCCGGCGCCGAAGTCGGTTGCCAGGGTGAAGTCGGCGTTGCCTGCTCCATGGCGGCGGCCGGTCTGGCCGAACTGCTGGGCGGCAGCCCTGAGCAGGTCTGTGTGGCGGCGGAAATCGGCATGGAACACAACCTGGGTCTGACCTGTGACCCGGTCGCCGGCCAGGTGCAGGTGCCGTGCATCGAGCGCAACGCCATCGCCTCGGTCAAGGCGATCAACGCCGCCCGCATGGCCCTGCGCCGCACCAGCGAGCCGCGCGTTTCGCTGGATAAGGTGATCGAGACCATGTACGAAACCGGCAAAGACATGAACGCCAAGTACCGCGAAACGTCACGCGGCGGCCTGGCAATCAAGGTGCAATGCGACTGACAGACAACCCCGCCACCCGGCGGGGTTTTTTATGGGTAATCAATTCATTGGCCGCCTTTTGTGACAATGTCACCAGAAAAAATCCTGCATTTCTCTCATCGATCCGGCGGTTAGCCTGCAAATTGACCTTCTGTTTTGCCAAATCGAAATAATTTACTGAGTTACCATCAATCTTGTATAACCTCAGGCTAGAATTAGCCGAGCGCAACTTAAGGATCTATGACCTGACCGTGACTCGGGGCTGGATTACCGAACAAGGATTTACCGGATGTTGATGACCCACCTCGCCGCGTCCCGATATCGTTATTACCGTTGGCTGCTGGCCGGAGCGGTGGGCGCGGCTATTCTGTTGGTATCGCTGTATACCCGTTACTATCAAGAGGTCAAAAGTATCGAGCTGAGCCAACAGACATTGGCCACCCGCACCGTCGGCAAGCTCAACCAGTTGTTGACGCCGGCTCAGCTGCAGGCGGAGCGCAGCATGGACATGCTGGACCAGCCCTGCGAGAACGTTTCGTCGGCCCTGCGCTTTCGCGCCGCGCAGAATCAGGCGCTACGCGCCATGTTGCTGGTAAAAAACGGCATTATTTACTGCTCCAGCCTGTTTGGTTCCCGTCATTATCAGCTGGCCGCGGTAATGCCGACCTTCGTCAACAGCAACGCCAGGCTGGCGCTGCGCCCCTCGCTGGCGGTGAGCAAAGGCCTGCCCACGCTGGTGATGTGGACGCCATCCCCCCACGATAAAACCAGCGGCGTGCTGCACGTGTTTAATATCGAGCTGCTGTCCAACTTTTTACTCGAGCCGCAGGAGCCTTACGTTCAGCGCGTGGTGCTGAACGTGGCTGACAGCAGCCTGGAATACGGCCGACGTGAAATCCTGAGCCGTGACACCCTGACCAACGATCTGCGCTACACCGCCGGCTCTGCGCTATACCCGTTCTCGATTTCGCTGTTCGGCCCGCAGATCGGCATGCTGGCGCTTTCCGCACTGCCGCGCCATATCCCGCTGGCGCTGCTGATCAGCCTGTTGGCCGCCTATGTGGTCTATCTGCTCACCGCTAACCGCATGAGCCTGTCTTATCACATCGGCCATGCCATCACCCATCGCGAGTTCCGCGTCTATTGCCAGCCCATCATCCATAGCGACACCGGGCGCTGCGCCGGCGTCGAGATGCTGCTGCGCTGGAAAAAGAAGCGGCAAGGGTGGATCTCCCCCGACGTGTTTATTCCGCTGGCCGAGCAGCATGAGCTGATCATTCCGCTGACCCGTTATCTGATGAACACCGTGACGGAAAATCTGCAGCTGTTCCCGCCGCGACCGTCGTTCTACATCAGCATCAACGTCGCCGCCGAACACTTTAAAACGCTCAACATCATCGACGATATCCGCCGGATTTGGCTGCCGGCGCATCCGATGCCGTCACTGATGCTGGAGCTGACCGAACGCACCGCGCTGTCGGCGATCCAGCATGACCAGATCCGGACGCTGAAAGACATGGGGATCATGCTGGCCATCGACGATTTCGGCACCGGCCACAGCTCGCTGAGCTACCTGAAGAACCTTAGCCCGGACGTGTTAAAGATCGACCGCGGGTTTACCGCGGCCATCGGTACCGACGCGGTCAACGCCACGGTGACCGATACCATCATTACGCTGGCGCAGCGCCTGAAGCTGAAGCTGGTGGCTGAAGGGGTAGAAACGGCGGAACAGGCCGACTATCTGCGCTCACGCGAAGTCAATGCCCTGCAGGGGTATTATTTCGCCAAGCCGATGCCGATCCACGTTTTCCCGCTGTGGTTGCAGCAGTACGAATCGCGCGTCAGGAAAACGGAAGAGCATCCGCCGGAGGCCTGAGCCTCCGACGGGTGGGTTACGAATGCGCCGGTTCGTCGAAGACGACGCGGGTGACACGCACCAACTCGATGCGATAGTCGGAGACCTCGACGATATCGAAACGCAGGTGGTTCAGTTCAATGGTGTCCCCCACCACCGGCATCTGGCCGTAGTGGGCTAACAGCAGCCCCGCCAGAGTGGCGTAGTCTGCGGTTGGGCTGACCAGGTCATCGCAGGCCAGCGCCTGCTCCAGCGAGTGCAGGTCGGTCCCGCCTTTGACCAGCCAGCCGTCGCCTTCCGCCACGATGTCCGGCGTTTCATCTTCGTCCGGGAACTCGCCGGCAATCGCTTCCAGCACATCCAGCGGCGTCACCAGCCCCTGCACCACGCCGAACTCGTTGGTGACCACCACCAGGCGCCCTTTGGCGCGGCGCAGCACCGCCAGCAGCTTGATGACATCCATGGTTTCCGGCACCACGATCGGCGGCGTGCGGGCGGCAAACTCGGCGATATCTTCCCCTTGCTCCAGCGCCACCAACAGATCCTTGGCGCGTACCACGCCGACGATCTCATCCACAGAGTCGCGACACACCGGGAACAGGCTGTGCGGCGTATCCAGCAACTGTGCGCGCACCTCCTCACGGGAGCGCTCGCAGTCGACCCAGGAGATGTCAGTGCGCGGCGTCATCACGCTGCGCAATGAGCGCGAGGCCAGCGTCAGCACACCGCTGATCATATAACGCTCTTCCGCCGCAAAGGTTTCATCCCTCGGCAACGCCACCGCGTCGTCCGCCTGCTGCGCGCGCTGCTGCCCCATCAGGCGCATGATCGCTTCCGCGGTGCGCTCGCGCATCGGGCGACGCGCCTGATGCTTGATAAAGTTGCGACGCGCGATCTGATTGAACAATTCAATCAGGATCGAGAAGCCGATCGCGGCGTACAGATAGCCTTTAGGAATATGCAAGCCGAAGCCTTCGGCGATCAGGCTCAGACCGATCATCAACAAGAAGCTCAGGCACAGCACCACAATGGTCGGGTGCGCGTTGACGAAGTTGGTCAACGGCTTGGATGCCAGCAGCATCACCGCCATCGCGATCACCACCGCCGCCATCATCACCGGCAGATCGTTCACCATGCCCACGGCGGTGATCACCGCATCAAGCGAGAACACCGCGTCAAGGATCACGATTTGCACCACCACCGCCCAGAACTTGGCGTAACCGCGGTTGGCGCCATCCTGGTGCGTCTGCCCTTCCAGCCGTTCATGCAGCTCCATGGTGGCCTTGAACAGCAGGAATACCCCGCCGAACAGCAGGATAAGATCGCGGCCGGAGAAGCTGAAATCGCCGACGCTGAACAGCGGCGTGGTCAGGGTTACCATCCAGGAGATCACCGACAGCAGACCCAAACGCATCAGCAATGCCAGCGACAGGCCGATGATGCGCGCCTTATCGCGCTGCTTCGGCGGCAGCTTGTCGGCCAAAATGGCGATGAACACCAGGTTGTCGATGCCCAGCACGATTTCCAGCACCACCAGCGTCAGCAACCCCGCCCAAATAGAGGGGTCCATTAAAAATTCCATATCAGACTCCAGAGAAAAGTGGGAATGAGCGCACGCCGCTCAGACGTGACGATGCCGCCGCTGCATGGGTGCAGTCGACAATAGCAAGGTGACGGGATGGGATTGCCGGGAGATGGCCGAAGGGCCGAACAGCATATGCAACGCCAGCGGGTGGCGGGTGAAACCTGGAAAAACAGTAACTTCGGTGACAGTCCATAGGGAGGGCTGAGGCCCTTCACTCCTTAGTAATGAAAGAAGGAATTACTGTATCAGGATTTTTCTGGGGGACAAAGCGGCTTTTTCAACGGCGGTTTAGGGTGACGCCCCCGTCATGTCATCTGCGACAGCTAAGATTTCTCCGAGCATTCAATAGCGGAGCAGCGTCACAAAAAATATTTTTTCACTCACTAAAATAAATCTCGCGTTCGTGAAGTATTGCGCACAGGCATTTGAAACTGCGTGAGAAATGTTAGGCGTGCGTTTCTTTTTTTCTACCATAATGTATCTGAACCGCGGAAGTGACTGCCAAGACGGCGCGGAGAAACGACACAAACCGCGCCTGGAGTTCAACGAGGAGGTAGCGAGTGGCAATAGCTATTATCATCGGCACACACGGGGCTGCAGCGGAACAACTGCTGAAAACGGCGGAGATGCTATTGGGCGAGCAGGACAACGTCGCCTTTATAGACTTCGTTCCCGGTGAGAATGCCGAGACGTTAATCGTCAAGTACAACGAAAAAATCAGTGGGTTGGATACCAGTGGCGGCGTGCTGTTCCTGGTGGATACCTGGGGCGGCAGCCCGTTCAACGCCGCCAGCCGCATTGCGGTCGACAAGGAAAACTATGAGGTCGTCACCGGGGTCAACATTCCGATGCTGGTGGAAACCTTCATGGCGCGGGACGACAACCCCGCCTTCGATGAACTGGTGGCGCTGGCGTTGGAAACCGGCCGCGAAGGCGTGAAAGCGCTGAAAAAACCGCAGGAAGAACCCGCAAAACCCGCAGCACCCGTCGCCAAAGCCGCTGCCCCTCAGGCGCCGCTGGGGCCGAATGACCACATGAAAATCGGCCTGGCGCGCATCGATGACCGCTTGATTCACGGCCAGGTCGCTACCCGCTGGACCAAAGAGACCAACGTCAGCCGCATTATCGTCGTCAGCGATGAAGTCGCCGCCGACCATGTGCGCAAAACCCTGCTGACCCAGGTCGCCCCGCCGGGCGTCACCGCCCACGTGGTGGACGTGGCGAAGGCCATCCGCGTCTGGAACAACCCGAAATACGCCAACGACCGCGTGATGCTGTTGTTTACCAACCCGACCGACGTCTTGCGTCTGGTGGAGGGCGGCGTGGATATTCAATCCGTCAATATCGGCGGCATGGCGTTCCGTCAGGGGAAAACCCAGGTGAACAACGCCGTTTCCGTCGATGAAAAAGATATCGAAGCGTTTAAGAAACTGAACGATCGCGGTATCGAGCTGGAGGTGCGTAAGGTCTCGTCCGACAGCCGGCTAAAAATGATGGACCTGATTAACAAACTCAATTAGTGGCGCCAGCCGCTGATTATTTTACTCAGAGCTTTTTTGGTCATAGGAGAAGTGCAATGGAGATCACCACTCTTCAGATTGTGCTGATATTTATCGTTGCCTGTATCGCCGGGATGGGTTCCGTCCTCGACGAGTTTCAGTTCCACCGTCCGCTGGTCGCCTGTACCCTGATCGGCTTCATTCTCGGCGATATGAAAACCGGCATCATTATCGGCGGTACGCTGGAAATGATCGCCCTCGGCTGGATGAACATCGGTGCGGCGGTCGCGCCGGATGCCGCCCTGGCGTCCATCATCTCGACCATCCTGGTCATCGCCGGCGGGCAAAGCGTCGGCGCCGGTATCGCCCTGGCCATTCCGCTGGCGGCGGCCGGCCAGGTGTTAACCATCATCGTGCGAACCCTCACCGTGGCCTTCCAGCACGCAGCGGACAGCGCGGCGGAGCGCGGCAGCCTGCGCGCCATCAGCTGGATCCATGTCGGCGCCCTGCTGCTGCAGGCGATGCGTATCGCCATCCCGGCGGTCATCGTCGCCATCTCGGTGGGCACCGCCGGGGTGCACGCCCTGCTCAACTCGATCCCGGAAGTGGTCACCAGCGGCCTGAACATCGCCGGCGGCATGATCGTGGTGGTCGGTTACGCGATGGTGATTAACATGATGCGCGCCGGCTACCTGATGCCGTTCTTCTATCTCGGTTTCGTTACCGCCGCCTTCACCAACTTCAACCTGGTGGCGCTCGGCGTCATCGGCGTGGTGATGGCCGTGCTGTATATCCAGCTCAGCCCGAAATACAACAAGTCTCAGGTTGTCCAGGCCGGCCCGGCTAACGCGAACGATCTCGATAACGAACTCGACTAGGAATAGGTGAGAGAAATGGTTGATACAACTGCTCAAAAGAAACTCACGCCGGCCGATATTCGCGGCGTATTCCTGCGTTCGAACCTGTTCCAGGGTTCATGGAACTTCGAACGCATGCAGGCGCTGGGTTTTTGCTTCTCGATGGTGCCGGTGATCCGCCGCCTGTATCCGGAAAACAATGACGATCGCAAACAGGCGATCAAGCGCCACCTTGAGTTCTTCAACACCCACCCTTACGTGGCGGCGCCGGTGCTCGGCGTAACCATGGCGATGGAAGAGCAACGCGCCAACGGCGCACCGATCGACGACGCCGCAATCAACGGCATCAAGGTTGGTTTGATGGGGCCGCTGGCGGGCGTCGGTGACCCGATCTTCTGGGGCACCGTGCGGCCGGTATTCGCCGCGCTTGGGGCGGGCATCGCCATGAGCGGCAGCCTGCTCGGACCGATCCTGTTCTTCGTGCTGTTCAACCTGGTGCGCTTGCTGACCCGCTATTACGGCGTGGCCTACGGTTACCGTAAAGGGGTGGATATCGTCAACGACATGGGCGGCGGCTTCCTGCAGAAACTGACGGAAGGAGCGTCCATTCTCGGCCTGTTTGTCATGGGGGCGCTGGTCAACAAGTGGACGCACGTGAATATCCCGCTGGTGGTGTCCAAGATAACCGACCAGACCGGGCATACCAACGTCACCACGGTGCAGACCATCCTCGACCAGCTGATGCCGGGCCTGGTGCCGCTGCTGTTGACCTTCGCCTGTATGTGGCTGCTGCGCAAGAAAGTCAACGCGCTGTGGATCATCATCGGCTTCTTCGTCATCGGTATCTTTGGCTATTGGATTGGCCTGCTGGGCCTGTAATCGTTCGAAACGGCCGGGGGGCAACCCCCGGCTTTTTTATGTGTGGAGCAAGAGATGTCACTGACCGACGCCGTACTGATGCTGTTTATCGCCCTGCTGTTGCTGTATTCGCTGTACGACGAATTCGGCATGGATCTGCTGAAAGGCAAAACGCGGCTCAAAGTGCCGCTCAAACGCCGCAGCCGCCTCGACAGCCTGATTTTCGTCGGCCTGATCGCCATTCTGATTTACCGTAACGTCACCGCCAACGGCGCGCTATTAACCACCTATCTGCTTATTTCTTTGGCGCTGCTCGCCATCTATATTGCTTATATCCGCTCGCCCAAAATGGTGTTTAAAGCGCACGGTTTTTTCTTCGCTAATGTTTTTGTCGAATATAACCGCATTAAAGCCATGAATTTATCGGAGGACGGCATTCTGGCCATCGACCTGGAGCAGCGCCGGCTGTTGGTTCAGGTGACGCACCTGGATGACCTGGAGAAGATATACAATTTTTTCGTTGATAATCAATAAATAAAGGAAAATTAATTTTATCCTCGCTCAAACCTTGCGCTGTCTGTGGATAATTAATCGGCAGCGCCATTTCATTTCTGACTATTATTTCTGCAACATTGTTACCCGCGTCTACATTATATTCCCGCATGAACTCAGATTAATGAAAACGAGTCTCAATTAAGAACAAAAATCGCGCCAGAATAAAGTTGTCGGTACCGGAAATAATATGGTATGGTTGCGCCGTCATTGGGGAGTAGCCGGTTTCTGGAGAATAAAACGCCAGAAACGCCCGTATCAACATACTCGTTTCGCCGTATGAAACGTGGTGCGGGCAGCCAGGTAAGGTTGGCGAGACCATAGACACGTAACTCCGTCGTTTGGTTGGGGGTGGGTTACGTGTATATGGAGCCACCCGGCCGAGGCTATTTCACATGAACCTTTCAGCAACACTCATTCTCGCTTTCGGCATGTCCATGGATGCGTTCGCCGCTTCTATCGGCAAAGGCGCCAGTCTGCATCAGCCGCGCTTTCGCGAAGCGATCCGCACCGGTCTGATCTTCGGCGTGGTCGAAGCAATCACCCCGCTCATCGGTTGGGCCATCGGCCTGTTCGCCAGCCAATACATCATGGAATGGGATCACTGGGTCGCCTTCTCGCTGCTGTTCATTCTCGGCATGCGCATGATCGTCGAAGGGGTGCGCAACAGGCCCGATGAAGAAGAGAAGGTCAAACGCCACGGCTTCTGGATATTGGTGGCCACCGCTATCGCGACCAGCCTGGACGCCATGGCGATCGGCGTCGGTCTGGCCTTCCTGCAGGTGAACATCGTGCACACCGCAATGGCCATCGGCTGCGCCACCATGATCATGGCAACGTTGGGCATGATGATCGGCCGCTTTATCGGCCCGCTGCTGGGCAAACGCGCCGAAATCCTCGGCGGCGTGGTGTTGATCGGCATCGGCTTCAACATCCTGCTGGAGCACCTCGGCTACCTGGCCTGAGGCGACCGAACTGCAAAAAAAAACCTGCCGCGGCAGGTTTTTTTGTTTCTGAGTTCAAGGCCCCTTAAGCGCGACGTCGGTACAACGCCAACACGAAATCCGTCTCGCACACAAACTCGCCGCCCTCGGCCAACCGCTGTTGCACCTCCGGCGTAGCGCGCCAGGCGAACGGCGTCATCTGCAGCAGATTGGCGGCCTGCGCGCCCGGTAGGGTCATCGTATAGGCCAGCGCCTCTTTGCGCTCGCAGTCGAATCCGTCGAACTGCTCATCCTGTTCGGCATGCAGCTGCACCTGCTGGTACACCTGCTCTTTCAGCTGGTACAGATGACGCGGGCCCGGCGAAACCGTCAGCACCACGCCGCCCGGCTTCACTACCCGCGCCAGCTCCTCCGCCTTGCAAGGCGCATAAATGCGCAAGACCGCGTCCAACGCCCCGTCGGCGAACGGCAAACGGTGACTGGAGGCAACGCAGAACGAGACCGCCGGATAACGTTTGGCGCCATAACGGATCGCCACCTTGGCGACGTCCAGCCCATAGACCGCCATATTGCGCTCCTGAGCCAGCCGTGCGGCCACGGCGGCGGTGTAATACCCTTCCCCGCAGCCTATGTCCAATAACGCGCCTGCACCGGCCGCCAGCGCCGAATCCAGCCACTCGGCTACCTGCGCTTGCAACGGCTGATAATATCCACCGTCGAGAAACGCGCGCCGTGCCTGCATCATTTCCGCGCTGTCTCCCGGCTGCTTCGATCGTTTGTGCTGCACCGGCAGCAGATTCACGTAACCTTCTTTGGCTTGATCGAACTGATGATTGCCGTCACAACGCCAGTGTTGTGATGAAAAATGCAGCGGTTGATGACACAGGGGGCAGTGATAAGACATGAATGGGCTTCCAGAAAGACAGGGCGCGGCTAGTCTAAAGAAGGCGTCGGCTTGATGCAAGGCGCATCCCCGCTCGCTTTCGCCGCCAACAACATCTGGTCAAGCGGGGAAAAAGCTGGCTACACTGAGAGTCTGTTTTCTCATGCAGGTGAACATAACTTATGAGCGATCGTTCCGCGCTGCTCGATGCGGTGCCCCACATTCAGCACGGCTTCGGCAGCAAACTCGCGCTGCTGCCCGGGCATCTGCTGCCCTACAGCGCCACGCTGCCGGAAAAAAAACAGGTGCACGGCACCCGCATCGTCGATGTGCTGCAGCCGGCGCAGGCATGCGGCGAGGCCGATGGTTTCTATACTCGCCAGCCCGGCATTCTGCTCAGCGTACTGACGGCGGACTGTTTGCCGGTGCTGTTCAGCCGCCGTGACGGCGGCGCCATCGCTGCGGTGCACGCCGGCTGGCGCGGGCTGCTGGACGGCATTCTGGAACAGATGGCAGCACGCATTCGCCAGGACGGCGACACCGCCGATTGGGTCGTCTCCATCGGCCCTGCCGCCGGCCCGTGCTGCTACGAAGTCGATGAAGCGCTGGTGGAGAGTTTTAAACAGCGCCTGCCGCTGCCCGCCACGCTGATCAGCCCGCATTACCGGCATCTCGATTTGGCCGCAATTGCCGAATACAAGCTGGCGGCGCTCGGCTTCACCGCCGTTGACCGCGCCGGCAGTTGCACCATCTGCACGCCGGACGTCGACCCACAGCGGCCGCAGCGCTTCAAATACACCAGCTATCGCCGCAACAGCCACCGGCGCGCGCAGGATCCGACGCATCCGGGGATCAAAGGCCGCAACCAGTACGCCGGCATCATCATCGCCGCCGGATGACGGAAACGAAAAAGCCCGCGCGAAGGCGGGCTTTTTGTACAGCTGACGCTGATTAGATAGCAGTAACGTTTACTGCAGATGGGCCTTTCTGGCCATCTTGGATTTCGAACTCAACGTTCTGGCCTTCAGCCAGGGTTTTGAAGCCGTTACCCTGGATTGCAGAGAAGTGTACGAACACGTCTTTGCTGCCGTCAGCCGGGGTGATGAAACCGAAACCTTTAGACTCGTTGAACCACTTAACTTGACCTTTGATCTTTGCCATCTTGAGTATTTCCTTTGGATTGTTTAAACCGCCCGAGGGCGTTACATAGACAAACTAGAGTCGTTACTGCTTGAGGCACTAAGATAAGGATCGGCAGAGAAGCGGTATTCAACGCTAACGTCTTTACTCAGAACTTCTTTACTGAAAATGCCACACATATACAGAACTGTACCTCGTTTTACCCAGATGCGTTATCACATACTCTGTATGCGATGGCAAGCCATTTTTAATCACTGAACGACATGTCGCACATATTTGAAACGGTCGAGCGCAACATTTGCTTAAATAGGCCAAAAGATGTTGAAGCATCGGCTATTTTCTGCTTGCCAAAATCACTGCGCCAGACCCCGCATTCTGCTGGAGTTTTAACAAAACTTTCATCGTATTGACGCCTTTGCGTCTCATCATTTCCGCTTTTTTGCCGCTTATAGCGTTAAAAAATTTGAATCTTTATGGAATTTGATATGCAACATCTGAATATCGATGAACGGGGGCCAATTTATTCATCGCTCCTCCGACCATTTACCGCCGGAAAGCCCATTCATCATCGGCTTTCCGCCCTGCCGCCAAACGGCGCGGGCGAGAACGGCGCACGGGTCGGCGGCAACGTCTCCACCCTGCACAACGGATGCATAAGCATGCAAAGCGCCGGCACATCTTCCGCTGCCTGTGGTTTCATCATAAATAATCCGAATGTCATTAACCTCAATAGCCGGAATAATCTTATCAATAACGAAAGTTCAACGTTGAATTAAATCCTGAAAATACGGGGGTTATTTGAATCACCACCCGCACTTATCAATTCTGCTAATTACAGCTGCGCTTTCAAACCATTGACTTTATTCATCCCGCTGCGCCGCCGGGTGATTAGGTAACGCAGGCGATGAGCCCTGCAACGCGATGCGCTCGCCAATCTTCAGCGGGAGGAATTGATGCTGCTCCAACCCCGCCTCGCTCAGGGCCAGGTTCAGCTGCTGCGGCGGTTCGTCCAGCGATTCATCCGCCAGTTCGAATACTCCCCAATGGATGGGAATGGCTCGCGGCTGATTCAGTTCGCGATACAGCGCCACCGACTGCTGCGGATCCATATGCTGCTCCTGCATAAACCAGCGCGGCGCATAGGCGCCGATCGGCAACGCAGCCACGTCGAACGGCCCCAGCCGTTGACCGATCTCCGCCAGCCGTTCCGAATAACCGCTGTCGCCGGAAAAATAAAACCGTAGCGCCGGATGGTGGATCACCCACCCGCACCACAGCGAGCGATTGCGATCCCACAGCGTGCGCATGCTCCAGTGCCGCGCCGGCGTGGCGTAGACCGTCAGCTCGCCCAGTGACAGGCTCTGCCACCAGTCCAGTTCATGCACCTTCAGCCGGTAGCGGCGAAACCAGCGCTTCAACCCCAACGGCACGATGAACTCGGCCTGTGGGAAACGCCGCGCCAATTGCCGCACCGTGCGCCTGTCGAGGTGGTCATAATGGTTATGGGAGATCAGCACCACATCCACCGCCGGCAGTTGCCCCACCGTCAACGGCGGCGGCGTTCTGCGCTTTGGGCCGTAAAAGCTCAGCGGCGATGCACGTTCGGACAATACCGGATCGATCAGGATATAGCGGCCACTCAATCGCAATAGCATCGAGGCATGCCCCAACCACCAGACGCTGTCGTCGCAGCCTCTGAGATCGGCAGGTTGCCACCAGCGCTGGGTAAATTGCGCGTAACCCTGCTGCGGCGGCCTGGGCAGCCCCTGTCGCTTGCGTTCATCTTGCCAACGCCGAAGATCGCCCTCCTGACGCCGCGAAGGTTCCAGGTTGCGAAATCCCTCCGGCGTATGATGCGCCTTGGCCGCGTCGTAATAACGGTTGATTCTTTTCATCCTGCCTTTTCTCCCGACCACAGCGCCCTGCACGGGCATGACTTTCAGTGTAACAAACCCGATGAAGCTCGCACTTTGTCAGCCGTGCGCTGCATCTCGGGACCTTTTGCCGTATGCTGTTGTCTCACTCCGGTGGAAAGCCAGGGCCGCCAAGAGCCCGTTAAGACTCTCTTAAGATCTTTGTGATTGACTTGTAGGGCATACAGAAAAGGAGAAGTTATGAGTCGTTCTACATCCCGCAAATCAGGCATCGGCCTGGGGCGTCGTATTCGCAGCGCGCTGCTCGCGCAGAAGCAATACTGGAAAATGTATTTCGCCATGAAGCTGCGCCGGCTGCGCGTGCCTGCACCGTTGGTGCTGCTGGGCGGTTCGCTGCTTGGGTTCTTCATGCTGACTCTGCTGATGCTCAGCGTAGTCGCCATCGACGTCATCAGCACCCTGCTGCTGCTGTGCCGGAAACTGCTGGGGCGGGGTCACGGTGAGGGCCGCGCCTTTATGCCGCGCGGCTAACGAGAAAAGAAGCGGAGGCGGGCAATACGCCTCCGCAGCACGCAGATTAACGCTTGGCGCCTTTGCGGCGCGTCAGCATGAACCCGCACCACAGCATCGCAACCCATACCGGCATCAGCAACACCGAAATGCGGATCCCTTCGCTGAAATACATGATCACCAGAATCAGGCCGAGGAACGCCAGGCACAGGTAGTTGCCGAAAGGATACCACAGCGCCTTAAAGCTGGGGATGACGCCCTGGCGGTTCTTGGCGGCACGGAACTTCAGGTGCGCCAGGCAGATCATCACCCAGTTGATCACCAATGTTGACACCACCAGCGCCATCAGCAGCTCAAACGCCTTGCCGGGCATCAGGTAGTTGATCAGCACGCCGATTGAAGTAATCAACGCCGACAGCGCGATGGACAGCACCGGCACGCCGCGTTTATTCACGCGCGTCAGCACCTGCGGCGCATTGCCCTGGCTGGCCAGCCCGAACAGCATGCGGCTGTTGGCATAAACGCCGCTGTTGTAAACCGACAGCGCGGCGGTCAATACCACTACGTTGAGCACCGTTGCCACCAGATTGCTGTTCAGCGCATGGAAGATCAGCACGAACGGGCTGCCGCCCTCCACCACTTGCCCCCATGGATAGAGAGAAAGCAGCACGGTCAGCGAGCCGATATAGAAGATCAGGATGCGGTACACCACCTGATTGGTGGCTTTGGGAATGCTGCGGCGCGGATCGGCGGCTTCCGCCGCGGTGATGCCGACCATCTCCAGCCCGCCGAACGAGAACATGATCACCGCCATCGCCATCACCAGCCCGGAGAAGCCGTGCGGCATAAAGCCGCCCTGCTGCCAGAGGTTGGTGATGCTGGCCTGCGGCCCGCCGTTACCGCTGGCCAACAGCCAGGCGCCGAAGACGATCATGCCGACAATCGCCACTACCTTGATGATGGCGAACCAGAACTCGGTTTCGCCGTACAGGCGCACGTTCACCAGGTTAATCAGGTTGATCAGCACGAAAAACAGCGCGGCGGAGGCCCAGGTGGGGATCTCCGGCCACCAGTACTGAATGTAGATGCCGACGGCGGTCAATTCCGCCATGCCGACCAGAATGAACATTGCCCAGTAGTTCCAGCCGGAAAGGAAGCCGGCGAAATCGCCCCAGTATTTATAGGCAAAGTGACTGAAAGAGCCGGCGACCGGCTCCTCCACCACCATTTCACCCAGCTGGCGCATGATTAAAAACGCGATAAAACCGCCGATGGCGTAGCCCAGCAGCACGGCGGGGCCGGCCATTTTAATGGTTTGCGCAATGCCGAGAAATAAACCGGTACCGATGGCGCCCCCGAGGGCAATAAGCTGTATGTGTCTGTTTTTTAAACCGCGTTTTAGCGGAGTATTCTGATGCTGACCGCCCATCTTATCCTCATATGGCGTATACCCTTGCCGCTATCGGCCAAGATTTCACCAATCAATAAATGTATCTGCGGGCGGCTTTTTAACACTTAACCCCGTGAGCATCAAGGAGAAGCGCCCCGAGACGGCAGGCCGGAGCGCGATTTTTTTACCGCGAGAAAGCGGATAACGGCAGCGTTTAGCCAGGCATACCGCACAGTTTGGTCAGATTGCGCGCGCCGATCATCAGCGTGGCGACATAAGATTGGCTACGCGTGACCACTTCCACCGCCACGCGATCGTTTTGATATTTTATCAGGTAGGTCGAGGGCCAGCCCTGACGGCGCTGGCCGAAGCTTTCGGCATGACGATCGATCGCCGCATGGGCAATCACCAGATGAGACAAGTTTTTATCACCTTTGATAATGCGCTTCATAAACAGCCTCCGCCAACGACAGCTCTGTTATTAGAAAAAGGAGAAACTCTTACCAATCACCGGTATTGTTCGACTCAGTTAGCCTGTCGGCTCATCAGGAAGCAGATCATCGCCGCGCGCAGCGGACTGGCGCTGTCCGCCTGCCATTCACCGCGCTGAGTGCTCATGCGCGCCTGCCACTGCGGGCTGTCGCTTTGGTTATCGGGGTTCAGACTGATTTTGTTGGCGCAAATGATCGGCCAGGCATCGGAGGGATTCTTGCAGTAATCTTTACCTTTCACACCACCGTAGGGATACCACTTGTCCGGGTTCTCTCCGGTCAGCAGCGCAATGCTGCGGTTCACTTCGGCATCGCTTTCTTCGTACCATTTAATCATCGGCTTCATCCATCTTTCGTAAGGTTCGCGCTACATTACGATGTCTGTACGACATTTTTATGACAGCGCCGCCGGTTTTCACATTATCTCTACTAATGCTTTGTGCCCTTTATCTTTCCTTAGCGTCTGCGTAAACTTTTCTCCCTGTTCAGCGCCCGGAGTACGCATGCATGTTGACCGGCCTTAACCATCTGACGCTCGCCGTCAGCAATCTCGATCGCAGCTTCGATTTTTATCGGCATCTGTTGGGATTTATCCCGCACGCCCGCTGGCAAGGCGGCGCCTATCTGTCGTTAGGGCCGTTGTGGCTATGCCTGTCGCTGGATGAAACGCGCATGCAACAACGCGAGCGCGATTACACCCATTACGCCTTCAGCGTCGCGCCGGAACACATTGAGCAGGTCAGCGAGCGGTTGCGCCAGGCCGGCGTCGAAGAGTGGAAAAGCAATCGCAGCGAAGGCGAATCACTCTATTTTCTCGATCCCGATGGGCATCAATTGGAGATCCATGCCGGCGATTTGGCCAGCCGCCTGGCGGCATGCCGGGAAAAGCCGTATCAGGGCATGGTGTTTTACTGAGGCGCCCCGGCGACGCTGCCGTCGGCCGGGGCATCATGCTCAACGTTCGGGGATGAAACCTTTGAAATCCAGCGCGGGGTTGAGATCGTCGTCAGCAGCAGCGGCGCCGTCTGCGCCGGCGCGGTGCGCCATACGCTTCAACAGCGCCGTTTGCTGGCGTTGTTGCTCGGCAATCTCCTGCAGCAGGCGAATCTGCTCATTGGCGCGCACGCTGGCGCGGTTCACCAGGAACCAGACCCACAGCCCGGCCAGCAACGCCACGGCGGCGAGGGCCAGCGACAACAGGCCGTTCTGGCCAAAACCTAAATCGTACATGGACAACCCTATCTACTGCGAAATTCAGGCCGCCATCTTAACACTCGCGGCGGCCGTGCGAACATCCCTGCCAAAAATTGCTTACCAGGGCACGAAGCGGGTCACCGAACAGATGCCCAACGCAAAATTTCCACCATCGTCGCAATAGCTGTCCAGCGCCAGCAGGTAGAAAAACAGGCAGGCAGCGACGGCCGTCATTATCACGAGGATTTTTTTTCGCAACAAATTTAGCAGCCTCATTGTTATCTTGGTAATCTATCGCGCATGTTATCACAGCGAAGTTAAACGAAGTTTAACTTTCCGTTTAGATTTCTGGCTATCGCCCGGTTTTCAGACTGTTACCCTTGCCCTCGCATAGGCGCCGTGGCTAGATGAACCCTCAGGGATAACGAGGAAATACGATGAGCAAATTGATTAAGTGGGTATTGGTGTTGGCGGTCATTTACGGCGGCTTTTTGATCTCGGGCTACGGCGTGCTGATCGGCAGCAACAAAAACGTTGGCGGATTGGGGTTGCAGTGCAAATACCTGACGGCGCGCAACGTGGCGATCGCCCAGTACGTGAATGGCGACAACGGTTTCATCGGCGTAGCCGACTGCCCGCTGTTCAAGAAAATCGAAACGGTGGTGGATTAACCGCCACCGCCCGACGCCGCCGCTTTGCGGCGGCCCCGCCTCAGTTGCGGGTAAACTTCATCTCGATCAGCGCAATCGCCTTGTCAATCGCTCGGCGGGTCACCGGATCGGCGCCGGCAGGATGCGTGGAGAAATCGATGCTTTTGAGCTGACCCGCCATCTTGTCGCGCACTTCGGTCGGCGCAATCACGTCGATAACGTCCAGAATCTGTTTGATGACCAGTTGGCAAGCGACCAGATCGGAAGCCAGTTCCTGCTCGTTGCTCAGCATGTCAGACATAATAAATTTCCTTCTTGATTCAAACGCCGCACAGAATAGCATGGCGTCCGCGCCATTGCCCGCACTCCCCGTCTTTTTCCCCATTCTGCGCACCGGCGGGCAAAAGCCTGCGGCGGATTGGCCTATACTTGCTGCATGGCGGTGGTAAAAACCACCCGAAAGCTACAACCAACAGGAGAAAGTTATGGCGAATCACAATGTGAAATCCTGGGCGACAGTGCGTGAAACTTCGGTGGAAATCGCCGAAGCCATTTTTGAGCTGGCAGGGAACGATGAAGTGTTGGCGCAGAAAATCTGGGAAGAAGGCAGTGATGAGGCGTTGGAAAAGGCCTTTGCCAAAACCACCGCCGACCAGCTTTATTGGGGAGAGGAAACCGTCGAGCGGAAAAACGTTTGAGCGGTTACGCAACAAAAAGCCCGGGTTTCTGACCCAGGCTTTCCCGATTAGCGCTCGCCCCGCTCAGCGGCGTGCATGTCTTCTTGCTCTCACGGTTCTTCACCTCCCACACCTTCCGCATTCTTCATGCTCATCACCGGCGTCGCCATAAAAGCGCCGACGCCCACGATTACAACCAGAGTAATAATCACTGTCATTAACATGCGATCACCCCATCAACGTTGAGTTGTTACGGCTGACTCTGTTTTGGCGGTTCTTGCTGCGGCTTTCTTTGCGTCCCCCACCGCGGCGGCGACAGTCTCAGATTAGCCGTTTTTCCTTTCGGCTGACAAGCGGCGGTCAAACGGTTTTTCCGAATAATTGCCCCCCGTCACCGGCGGCATTTTTGTCGACGGCGGCAAGTTGTGTATACTTCACCGCTATGTAAGTCTCACACTGACGCACTGATGATACAAGAACACCACCTCTCGTTGGTCTGCGCCCTCAGCAAATGGGTCGAAACTCACCTCGGACGAGTGATCCATCTCGAAGAGCTGGCCGAGTACTCCGGCTACTCGCTGTGGCACATGCAGAAGCTGTTCAAAGAAGCGACAGGGATTTCGCTCGGTAAATACATTCGCGAACGCCGTCTGGCCGGCGCGGTCTATCAACTGCGCAGCAGTGAAGCGTCGATCTTCGACATCGCCCTGGACTTTGGCTTCGGTTCACAGTCCCACTTCACCTACATGTTCAGAAAGCGTTTTAATATCACACCCTATGATTTCCGCCAGGATTTGAGCGTTGATCTGCATATCGATCCGCCGTTGCACGTCATTCACCAAAAATCCGCCTGAAGCCCGCCGCAAATGGGCGGGTTAACGCGCCCCCCAGACCGCCAGCATCGCGATCGCGGCCGGCAGCGCCTGCACCCACAGAATTTTGCGGCTGGCGCTCAACCCGCCGAACACCCCGGCCGCCAGCACACACCCGAGAAAGAACAGCTGCAGTGCCATATCCCCACGCCAGTAGCTCCATACCAACCCCAACGCCAGAAAGCCGTTGTACAACCCCTGATTGGCGGCCAACACCCGCGTGGCTGCGGCGAACTCCGCCGTTGTGCCGAATGCGCGCCTGCCGAGGGGCGTACGCCACAGGAACATTTCCAGCACCAGGATATAAAGATGGAGCGCTGCGATGAGCAGCAGCAAAATATCGGCAAAGAACTTCATGATAGTTCCAGTCGTTTATTGAAGATGCCATCAATTATAAACGCCTTCGCTCACCTCCCCATCGGCGGAGATAAAAAAACCCGCCGAAGCGGGTTTATGCAGGAGTCATTTTTTGAGGTTAGTTTAATACGGCGACCAACAATGCCGCGACAGAGACCCAAAACAGCGCCGTGGCAACCACGACATGGGACAATCTTGCACGATAAAGTACCTGGCTCATAATGACCTCACTGACATCTGACTAACGGGAGACAACCTGACTTCCTGAGGATTATCCTAAACTTCTTCTCACTGTCGTTATATGCGCCAGATCACTTTTCCGCCGAGAAACCTTATATTGTCGTAAAGCTGGAGCCGCGATCACAGTAATTACGCCTTATTAGAGCGAAATAAGCCGAATAATCGCGGCGATTATATCCTAACGCTATCAAACATCGTTCCAGGGCAGGCGCGGTGCGGTCATGCGCTCACCAGAATAACCGCTAACCGGCGGGAAACGCGGCGCGCCTTGTTCCCAATCATGCTGAGCCCGAGTAATTTCAGCCTTGGTATGGCCAACGAAATTCCACCAGATAAGGATCTCTTCGTTTAATGGCGCCCCACCGATGAGTAATCCCCGGCTCCCCTTCCGTGCATTTAACCCAATAGAGTTATTCTTTATGCCCAAATAGGCGAATTCATCAGGTGAAAAGGTTTCACCATTAAGTTCAAATGCACCAATAAGGGGCAAAAAGCCGATTTCATAGTCATCGCGCAACGGCAATTCGATTCTTGCCGCTTCTTTCCATTCCAGATCAATGGCGATTAATGGCGAAAGAGTGAACACCGGTGAACAATAAGCGCCAAATTCCCCGACTAACAAACGATGATTCACGGCATTATTCTGCCACTGCGGCAAGTCAGGATAATGATCGAAGCGTGGTGCCATGTCGGCATGTTCGGCCGGCAGCGCGATCCATAATTGCGCAGCATGCAATCGCCGTTGCTCACCCACCGACTGTTCCGTATGCGCAATGCCGTGCCCTGCGGTCATCAGGTTAACCTGACCCGGGCGAATCACCTGCTCACTGCCGAGGCTGTCTCGGTGCAGCACCTCACCTTCTATCATCCAGGTGAACGTTTGCAGCCCGGTGTGCGGATGCGGCCCCACATCCATGCCGGGCGAAGTGCCGTTGAATACCGTCGGCCCGGCGTGATCGAGAAAACACCAGGCGCCGACGGTGCGCCGCTCCCGGGTTGGCAACGCGCGGTTGATCGGAATACCCCCCACTTCGGCGTTACGCACGGCAATACGTTGTATCTGGCGCACGCCGTCAACGACGGTGCACTCGCGTGAAGGTGAAGAGAGCGTAGGACGTGGCTGACTCATCGCAAAGACCTCCTGAATGGCGCCGATTCGCCAAGGGTAACCGCCCAAGCTTAACACAGGACAGCTCCCCCGCAGAGCGGCGACGTGCAGGCACGTTCGCGCGGTTCAGGGGGCTTTGATATAGCAGCTCTTGATGTCTATATCGTCATGCGCGTGCCTGAGATCGGAGAAATAGGTCACGCCAAAGAGAATTGATACCACCAGCAGCACGGACACCAACAGGCCGATGATCGCCAGCAGTTTGGTTTCATCATGGAGATTAGGCTCCATTTTATCTCCCCTAGTTAATCGCGTCAGGTCACCCACAGCGTGACCGCCAGCGTAAAGATAATCAGTGAGCAGGACGCCACCGCCAACACGACGATCGCAAATTGCGCATCACCCAAGGTTTCTCGATAATTTTTATCCGTTGAGGCGTTACGCTCTTGTTTCACTAAATCGGTTTTCACTCGTTCAACTGCTGCATTGCTGTTTGACGGGGCAAAACGTCCCCTCAGAATAAGGCGCCAACGTCGCTGACTTGGTCGCTCCGGCCTCAACCGGGGGATGACGCTATCAATTTTCCCCATCAGGGTCAACACCGCGCCTGCCGGCGAGCGAGCAAGTACACAGGGGAGATGTAACTGGCATGGAGAGCGCAAGGAAATAAGAGACGCCGATTGCAGAGGACAAAAAAAAGCCCGGTACGTGACCGGGCCAGGGTAGACCGACGCGTTATTGCGGGATACGCAACACCTGCCCCGGATAAATCTTGTCCGGGCTCGACAGCATCGGCTTGTTGGCTTCGAAAATCTTGTTGTACAGATTGGCGTTGCCGTACATCTCTTTAGAGATCGCGCTCAGCGTATCGCCCTTCTTCACGGTATAGAAGCGGCTCTCGGCGTCGGATTGCGCTACCGCCACCTTGTCTTCCACACCGCTGATACCCGCCACGTTGCCGATAGCCACCAGGATCTTCTCTTTTAACTCCTGGCTGACGGCGTCGCCGGTCACTACGGCTTTACCATCGACCACCTGCACATTCACTTTGTCGGTGCCCGGCAGGCCGCTCTTATCGAGATGCTCCTTGAGTTTGGCGCTTTGATCTTCGGCGGAGGCATTGCCGGTGACTGTATCCCACAGTTTTTCGCCCGCTTCTTTGACGAAGTTAAACAAGCCCATATTCACTCCTTTTGATGGTTGCAGTAATGCGTTTAAGTAAGGCTTGTTAAGCTTAGCATCGACAAAAGGATATGCCATCCGCTCACGGCGTCAGAAACGGGGAGAGTATTCCGAAAGTGTCGTCAGCGGCGTTTCCATGGCGATTAATCGTGCAATGATGCTGAAAAATCGCGCTTTTCTACCTACACTGTTGCAGACAAGGCAACTCGACGAAGGAGGCGTGCGACGATGTACGCATTGGTGATGTTTGTCTGTTATCTGGATGGCGGCTGCAGTGAAATGGTGGTCGATATATTGCGCGACGAGCCGCAATGCCTGGTCGCGATGAAGGAACAGAACTTGCGACACGCCGGCTGTTATCCCATGGAAGAGTTTATCGACGGCTTCTGGTTGCCAGCCAGCGAATATTCGGATTTTTAACCTGCTCCCCGCGCAATGCTGAGGAATTTCTGATTTCATCGGAAACTTCGTCTTCCTCTGAGGCATAAGGCCGCTGTTTTGCTAAATTGCGGCTCCCGAAGAAGAGAGAGACAGAGAAAGGTCATGCCAGCATCGGCTCATTCCAACGAGCAATATGAAACTCTGCTGCGCGACGTCAGCCTGGCGTTAGGCGACGCAGTGTTGCAGTTAATCCAAAAACATAAAAAGGTATCCGGCGGCAATATTCTTTCACAGCTGGTGGACGAAATAGAGCGTGAGCAGGATCAGCAACGTTTCGTCGCACTGCGTTCCGCCATTGAACTGGTCGGGCTGGCGCCCAAAGGCTGAGATCCCGATAAAACAAAGGCAGGGCTTGCGCCCTGCCTGATTACCAATCCCGACACAGGATGAAGGTAATGAAATTGCAGATTAGAAACGATACGTCAGGCTGACGGCAACGATATCATCGTTGGCCAGTTTCAGTTTGTTATCGTCGCTCAGCTGGTTGATTTGATAATCGACGTAGGTGTACATATTTTTGTTGAAGTAGTAAGTCGCCCCCACTTCCACGTATTTCACCAGGTCGGCATCACCGATCCCTTCGATATCCTTGCCTTTGGACTGCACGTAGGCCACGGAAGGACGCAGGCCGTTCTCGAATTGATACTGAGCCACCACTTCGAAGTTTTGCGTTTTATTGGCGAAGCCGGAAGTGCCGTTGACGCTGATCGGCGTCATGTTACGGGTTTCGGCATACATCGCAGCCAGGTAAACCTGGTTGGCGTCGTATTTCACCGCGGTGGTCCAGGCGGTAGCGCTGTCACCCTTGCCATACTGCAGCGCTTTCTGAGCGCTGGTGCGGTTGGAATCGGAGAACGCCGCCGCTACGCCGATGCCGGAACCGCCGATATCCTGGTAGTCCAGAGACAGGCCGTAACCGTCGCCGTTTTGCTTGGTCACGCTGCGGCCGTCACCGTCGTTTTTACCCTGATACTGCACCGCCAGGTTCAGGCCTTCCACCAAACCGAAGAAATCACGGTTGCGGTAGGTGGCCAAACCGTTGGAACGGGCGGTCATAAAGTTATCGGTATAGCTGTAGGAGTCGCCGCCGAATTCCGGCAGCATGTCGGTGTAAGCCTCGGCGTCATACACCACGCCGTAGTTACGGCCGTAGTCGAAAGAACCGTAGTTGCCGAATTTCAGCCCCGCGAAGCCCAGCCGCGTTTTGGTGCCGGCGGTGCCCTGCGCTTCGTCGTGATTGGCCTGGACGTTGTATTCCCACTGGCCGTAGCCGGTCAACTGGTCATTGATTTGCGTTTCGCCTTTGAAGCCCAGGCGAACATAGGTCATATCACCGTCGTTGGACTTACTGTCGCTGAAATAATGCTTGGCGTTAACGCGGCCGTACAGGTCGAGTTTATTGCCATCCTTATTGTAGATTTCAGCCGCGTTGGCAAAGGAGGTGATCGCCCCGAGGGCGACAGCTAAGGCTAATACACTGCGTTTCATCATTTATTTTCCTAGATATTATAATTAGAACCCTGCCCGTCACGCCCAATTTATAATTTGGGCTGTGATTTTATCTTTTGGTATTTTATGAGCTCCCCTAATGCCGGGGTGATGTGACATTAGCATCATGAATCAAAACTTAAAATCAAAAAGTTCATGAAACAACGAGGAGAAAGCATGTTTATGTGTAACCAAATATTACAAAAAAGAAATCACTCAACTCATTGAATATAAGAATTTTTTATCACATAAGTTATAACCAAAACGGTGCAATGCACTATTATGGTGCAATTCGGTTTCGTTTTGCGTGCTTTCTGCGCGATTCAAAAGTAACAACAAGATTAGCATGGTTATTAAAAACGTTACTTATTTCACATTTTTATCTTAACAAACTCACCAGGCAATTAAGGCTTTCAGATAACGACCTGACACTGCCTTCTATTCATTCGCATAAAGACGCGGATTAGTAACGAATAAAATTCGCCTTACGGGAATAAAAATAGCGGGAAATAGCAGATTAAAATAATGAAAGGAATAACGGCGGCGCGCTGACGGCGCCACCCTGGATAAATCAATACAGCGTAGAGCGGGAAACTTCGCTCAACAACATGCCGGCACGCAGGCCCAGCGCCACGCTGGGGTTAGGAAACAGTATCCACGCGCCCTCCTGGCCCACGCGATAGTCCTCCTGCGGCTGCTCGCACAGCAACATACCCGGTTGCAGTTCGGTGAAGTTGGCGGTGTCATCATCCAGATGCAGCTTGAAATCCTCGCTGTGTTTGATCAACGAATGCATCACACGAAAAACCCGAATCTCGGCGCCCGCACGCGCCGGTAGTGCCCCTTCGCTGACCGCCGCCCGCAGAGCGCGATCGATGGCGGCGAACTGCTTCAGATCGTTGCTGCCGAACGGCCGCGCCTTGCCCAGCTCGAGCGTACAGCTCGCCGCATTGAGATGTTCGCTGGAGTAATGGCTAAAAGTCCCGCCCGGCGCACTGTGTACCACCAACGCATCCAGATCGGCGGCATCCAGCAGCTTTAGCATCGGTTCACTGTACGGATGCTTCTGGAAGGGCAAAATGCCAAAGCGCGGCAAATGCGACTCGCGAATGGCGGTGTGCAGATCGTAATGGAAACGCGCCGCCTGTTCGCCATCAAAAAAGGCGGCGAGCGTGCGCTCCAACTGCTGGGCGCGCACGGTTTCGCCGCTGGCGACGAAGTTGCGGTAGCGGCCGCCGAACATGCGGTTCATATCGCTATGCAGATAACGCTTGCCGGCCCGCATCGCCGCCGGGTTGCCCAGCACCACCAACAGTCGCACCGTCAGCGGCAACCGGCCGGCAAGGAGATCGCCGACCAGCTGATTGAGCAGTTCAATCGGCGCGGTTTCATTGCCGTGCACGCCCGCCGACATCACCGTCGCCTGGCGGTAAGGCTGTCGCGGCGTAAGCTCCAGCACCCCTTCCCCCTGCCAGCGCCACCGCAGCTGCGATGTTTCACCTTGCCATTCGACGGGTTCGTTCCCTTCCAGCGTCAGGGGCAGTAGATCGATCATGCTGCCTCCCTTAGCGTTGGAACGGATAAATGGCGCCGAGACCGAGGATCGACGTCAGCGCATCCAGCGCCTCGCGCCCTTCGCGCAGCAGCAGCGGATCGGCCAGGTCATCCTGCGTCAGGCGGTCACGGTAATGACGATCGACCCACTCGTTCAACGTTGCGAACAGCCGATCGTTCATCATCACGCGCGGATTGACCGCTCTCAACTCTTGTTCGTTGAGCGCCACCCGCAACCGCAGGCAGGCAGGGCCGCCGCCGTTGCGCATGCTTTCACGCAGGTCGAACACGCGGATTTCATCGATAGGGCCGCCGCTGCCGACCATGTCGTTGAGGTAACGCCACACGCCGGCGTGCTGACGCGACTCCTCTGGCACGACGATCATCATCTTGCCGTTCGGTTTGGTAAGAATTTGGCTGTTGAACAGATAGGTCGCCACCGCGTCCGCTACCGAGACGCGCTCTGTCGGCACTTCGATCGCCACCAGCTCGCTGTCCAGCGTCGCCATCTTGCGGCGCACTTCATCCAGCGCCTGTTGCTGGCGGTAAAACGCCTGCTGATGATGGAACAGCACGTTCTGGTTGCTGACCGCAATCACGTCGTTATGAAACACGCCCTGATCGATCACCGCCGGGTTTTGCTGCACGAAGACCGTATGCTGTTCATCCAACTGGTGCAGGCGAGCGATCGCCTCGCCGGCTTCGCGCGTCTGGCGCGCCGGATAACGCGCCGGCGCCGTTTCGCCGCCGAACTCCTGACGACCATAGACGAACACCTGCACGCTGCGCCTGGCGTAGTCGCCGCCCAAACGGTTATGGTTGGCCGCCCCTTCGTCGCCGAACAACGCCACCTGCGGCAGCGCCTCGTGGTGGGCGAAATGCCGATCGTCGCTGAACATCGCCCGCAATACGGCGGTGGTGGTTTCCGCTTCGATGGCGCGGTGGAATTTGTTGTTCAGGTTGGCGGCGGTGAAGTGCACCTTGCCGTCGGCGCTGTCCGCCGAAGGCGAGACGGTGGCCGCATTGGCGGTCCACATGCACGACGCCGAGCTGAGCGCCGACAGCAAGCGCGGCGACTGACGCATCGCCTGCGCCAGCACCGCCTCATCGCTGCCGCTGAAACCCAGGCGACGCAGCATCGGCAAATGCGGCCGCTCCTGCGGCGGCAAGACCCCTTGCTGGAAACCGAGATCGGCCAGCGCCTTCATTTTCAGCAAACCTTGTTTCGCCGCCAGCTTCGGGTTCGATACGCTGTTTTGATGCTGCGTCGACGCCTCGTTGCCGAACGACAGCCCGGCATAGTGGTGCGTCGGCCCCACCAAACCGTCGAAATTGACTTCATATCCTGACATGTTTATCCCCTGGGGATAGCGTGCGGCAGCGCCATCGCGCCGCCGCAGACGATTAACGGAACGACAAGCCCGGCGAGAGCGTGGCCGGCAGCGACAGGCTTTCGCTTTCCAGCGAAGCCATCGGCCAGGCGCAATAGTCCGCCGCATAGAAGGCGCTTGGGCGATGGTTGCCGGAGGCCCCCACGCCACCGAACGGCGCCGCGCTGGACGCCCCGGTCAGCGGCTTGTTCCAGTTGACGATGCCGGCGCGCGCTTCCAGCAACAGCCGCTCGAACAGCTCGCGCTGCGGCGAGACCAATCCCACCGACAGGCCGTAGCGCGTCTGGTTGGCGAGCCGCAGAGCCTCGCCGAAATCGCGGTAACGCACGATGGTGGTCAACGGCCCGAAGTACTCTTCGTCCGGCACGCCGGCCACGCCGGTCAGCTCGATGATGCCCGGGCTGAGCAGCGAACTGCCCGGCTCCAGCAGACGCATGGCCAGCAGCGATTTGCCGCCCAACGCCAGCAAGCGCTGCTGCGCTTTCAGCATGTTTTCCGCCGCAGCAGCCGACACCACCCCGCCCATGAACGGCTGCGGTTCGGCATCCCAACGGCCGACGCGCAGTTCGCCCGCCACCTGAACCAAACGCGCGATAAAGGCATCGCCTTCCGCCCCTTGCTTCACCAGAATGCGACGCGAACAGGTGCAACGTTGACCGGCGGAGATAAATGCCGACTGGATAGCCAGGTTGACCGCCGCGTCGCGATCCTCGAAACCGTCGACGATCAGCGCATTGTTGCCGCCCATCTCCAGCGCCAGGATCTTCTCCGGCTGCCCCGCCAATTGGCGATGCAGGTGATAGCCGGTGCCGGCGCTGCCGGTAAACAGCAGACCGTCGATATCCGCACTGGCCGCCAAGGCTTCGCCGGTTTCGCGGCCGCCTTGCACCAGATTGATCACCCCGTCCGGCAGACCGGCCTGCAGCCACAGTTTCAGGGTCTCCTCGGCGGTCAACGGCGTCAGCTCGCTCGGCTTGAATACCACGCAGTTACCGGCCAACAGCGCCGGCACGATATGGCCGTTCGGCAGATGGCCGGGGAAGTTGTAAGGCCCGAATACCGCCAGCACGCCGTGCGGACGATGGCGCAGCACCGAAGCGCCGTCGGCCATCGCCGTCTGGCTAAATCCGGTGCGCGTCTGATAGGCCTGCAGCGAAATGCCCACCTTGCCGATCATCGCCTGAATTTCGGTCAGCGTTTCCCAGCGCGGCTTGCCGGTCTCGCGGCTGATGGTTTCCGCCAGCGACTGTTTGTGTTCTTCCAGCAAGGTGGCGAAGCGTTTCACCAGCTGTTCACGCTGCTCGAACGGCGTGCGCGCCCAGGCGGGGAAAGCGGCGCGCGCAGCTTCGCAGGCGGCGGCGACGTCATCGGCGTCAGCGGCGTTGGCGCGCCACAGCGGCTGATTGCTGACCGGGTCGGTCTTGCCAAACTCGGCGCCGCGGCCCTGCCGCCAGACGCCATTAACCAACAGAGCAGGATGGGACATCATGCTTTCTCCTGTGCAATAAGGGGGAGCACCCGCACCGGGCTGCCCTGTTCGACGCCCAGCGCCGCGGCGGTGGCGGCGTTGATATGCAGGCGGTCATCATACAGATCGGCATTGACCAACAGTGCGCGGTAATTCTGATAGTTATCGTTGGCCACCAGATGCACCGGCGCATCGGCGCACATCGGCGTGTCATCCAGCACCACTTTCACCAGGCGGCTCTGCTTCACCGCGCGGATATGGTCGATCTCCGCTTCCAGCGTCGGGCCGCCGTCGAAGATATCGACGTAGCCCTGATAGCTCAGGCCTTCCGCCTCCAGCAACCGGCGCGCCGGCAGGGTTTGCGGGTGCACTTCGCCAATCACCTTCTGCGCATCTTCGGCCAGGAAATCGACATACAACGGGTGTTTCGGCATCAGCTCAGCGATAAACGCCTTTTGCCCGGTGCCGCTCAGGTAGTCCGCCTTGGCGAACTCGATGGAGAAGAAACGGTGGCCGACGCTCTCCCAGAACGGCGAACGGCCGTTTTCATCGGAGAAACCGCGCATCTCGGCGATCAGACGCCGGGAGAAGCGTTCACGGAACGCGGCGATAAACAGGAAACGCACCTTCGACAGCAGCTTGCCGTTCTCGCCGTGGCGATAGTCCGGATCGAGGAACAACGTACACAGCTCCGAATGGCCGGTATGGTCGTTGCTGAGGAACAGCGTCGGCACCGATTTATAGACGTTCAGCTGTTTGGAGGCGTGCACCTGCGTGCCGACGCGGAAGCTGTACCAGGGTTCCGCCAGGCCGACGGCCACTTCAATTGCGCAGACCCCCACCGCCTGCCGGCGCTCGCTGTCTTCCAACACGAACAAATAACACTGGTCACTTTGCGGAAGTTCGCCTTGCCAGGTTTTTAACGCCCGCTCAATGCGTGCCGACAGGGTATCTTCATTTTGCGGCAGCGACGTGAGACCGATACCGGATTTGCCGGCAAGCGTCAGCAAATCCGCCAAATCGCGGCGCTCTATAGGGCGAATAATCATCATAATGCGAACCTCTTCTGAATCAGGCTGCGCCGATGAAGGCGCAGCCCGCTGATTAGCTGCAAATGCGCGCCACGGCGCGCGCGAATCGCGCCAGCCCCTCTTTCACATCCTGCTCAGGGATGATCAGCGACGGCGTGAAACGCACCACGTCCGGACCGGCGATCAGCGCGATAACGCCTTCTTCGTTGGCCAGTTGGGTGATCTGCTTCGCTTTGCCGGCATAATCTTTCTTCAATTGGCAGCCGATCAGCAAACCGCCGCCGCGGATCTCGGCGAAGATCGGGTACTGACGGTTGATATCGTTCAACCCGTCGATGAACCACTGGTGACGTTGTTTGACGCCTTCCAGCACTTCCGGCGTGTTGATGATGGAGAACACTTCCCCCGCCACCGCCGTCGCCAGCGGGTTGCCGCCGTAGGTGGTGCCGTGGGTGCCGACGCCCAGCGTTTTCGCCAGCGCATCGGTGGTCAGCATCGCGCCGATCGGGAAGCCGCCGCCCAGCGCTTTGGCGGTGGTCAGCACGTCCGGCACCACGCCGTACTGCATGTAGGCATACAGATGGCCGGTGCGGCCGACGCCGGTCTGCACTTCGTCGAAGATCAGCAGCGCGTTATGACGATCGCACAGTTCACGCAGCCCCTGCAGGAAACTGGCCTCCGCCGGCAGCACGCCGCCCTCGCCCTGGATCGGCTCGACGATCACCGCGCAGGTGCGATCGTTGATAAGCTCGGCCGCTGCGGCCAGATCGTTATACGGCGTATGGGTGATGCCGCCCGGCAGCGGCGCAAAATCCTGCGAATATTTCGGCTGGCCGCCGGCGGAGACGGTGAACAGCGTGCGGCCGTGGAACGCGTTGTTGAACGCCACAATCTGATCTTTACCGGCGCCGTGCTGGTCGTGCGCGTGTTTACGCGCCAGTTTCAGCGCCGCCTCGTTGGCTTCTGCACCCGAATTACAGAAGAACACCTTGTCGGCGAACGTGGCGTCGATCAGTTTTTTGGCCAGACGCAGTACCGGTTCGTTGGTATAGCCATTGCCCAGATGCCACAGTTTGCCCGCCTGTTCCACCAGCGCCGCCTTGACCGCCGGGTGCGCATGGCCCAGCGCGTTAACCGCGATGCCGCCGGCGAAATCGATGTAAGACTTACCCTGCTGATCCCACACCTGCGATCCTTCGCCACGCACCAGAATAAAATCGGCAGGGGCATAAACCGGGACCATCCAGTCATCGAAAGACTGGCGGGTAACTGCGATTGGCTGTTCCATAGTGACCTCATAATCTCAGCAAAGGCTGAATTTTGACTGTAAGGGCCGCTCAAGCCCGGTTAGACCGCCACAATGCAAAAAAACCGTTGTTCAAAACCGACTTTCGCGGCGGAGAAAATGCTGTCCCTTACCGCTGATTTAGAAACAAATCTGTTACATAAAATCGGTTTTTCACTATTTATGGCGTATATCCGGTCCCTGAGCGGGGAGTAAATGTTAACGAGCAGTTAAAATACATGTCGTTTGATAAAGAGTGTAGAGCAGCTATCGTGCCAAAACGGGATTTTTGCCGGATTTTGCTATTTTTTACGTTAAAACAACGGCTTATAATGAATATTTATTCATTTTCTATGCATTGGTAATGCATAAATTAAAAAATAAGGCCTAAAATCATCATTGCGTGCGAAATCCTATTCAATTACGAAAAACTTCAGGATTTCTGATCGGGCTCGCAAAAATAATTTCCCCCAATTTGCTCGCTATCACACTTTTTGCCCCCATCGGGTGCAGCGGCGCGCCAGCATGGTGCAACGCGGCAGCGACGCAGAGGCGCCACCCGCCATACTCGCGAAAAAGGAGCCGCGCTGACCGCGATTCGTGCTTTGTACGCCAGCGACTACACTGTGATCCTGACCGCCCCTTCTCTTCTGCGCACAAGGAGCCACCATGCCCAAGAAAACCGTCGATCTCAGCCAGCCGCACGCCCAACACGACATCCGCGCGTTTCTCGACGCGCTGAATGCCGGTGGCGGTAAACCCATGGATCAGCTGAAGCCCAAAGAAGCGCGCAGGGTTTTGGAGGACGTGCAACGCAGCGTCGAGGTGCCGCTGCGCGAGGTGGAAATCAGCGAGAAAACCATCCACGTTGAGGGCCAGGATATTCTGCTGCAGTTGGTGCGGCCGGCCAGGGTCAAGGAGGCGTTGCCGGTATTCATGTTCTTTCACGGCGGCGGCTGGGTGCTGGGCGATTTCCCCACTCATGAACGACTGGTACGCGATCTGGTTTACAGCTCCGGCGCGGCGGCGGTATTCGTCAACTACCCCCGCTCCCCGGAAGCGCATTACCCTCAGGCGATTAATCTGGCCTACGCCGCCACGGAATGGGTGGCCGAGTACGGCGAAAAAATCAATGTCGATGGGTCACGGCTGGCGGTGGTCGGCAACAGCGTCGGCGGCAATATGGCGGCGGTGGTCAGCCTGATGGCCAAAGAGAAAGGCATACCGGCGCTGCGTTGCCAGATCCTGCTGTGGCCCGTCACGCACGCCCACTTTGATACCGATTCCTATCATCAGTTTGCCGAAGGCCATTTCCTGACCCGCAACATGATGAAGTGGTTTTGGGACAGCTATGCGCCCGATAAGGCGCAGCGCAAAGAGATCTACGCCTCGCCGCTCAACGCCACGCCGGAACAGCTGCGGGGCTTGCCGCCGGCGCTGGTGCAAATCGCCGAGCTGGACGTGTTGCGCGATGAGGGGGAAGCTTACGCGCGTCTGCTTGACGCCGCCGGCGTCGAGGTCACCGCCACCCGCTACAACGGCCTGATCCACGATTACGGCCTGTTGAATCCGCTCGCCCACGTCCCGGCGGTGCATTCGGCGATCCACCAGGCCGGGCGCGCGTTGAAGCACTACCTGTCCTGACGCTAGCCAACCACGTGGCAAGCCACCTGATGGCCGGGCGCCACGCTGCGCAGATGCGGCGCCTGTTCACGGCATTGCGCCGTGGCCAGCGGACAGCGGGGATGGAAACGGCAGCCGCGCGGCGGGTTGGCGGGATTGGGCGCTTCGCCCCCGGCCACCCACGCCGGCGAACGGTGCGCATCCAGCGTCGGCACCGCCGCCAACAAGGCCTGCGTGTAGGGATGCAGCGGTTGGCGAAACAGCGAATCGCGGTCGGCGCTCTCGACGATCTGCCCCAGATACATCACCGCCACGTCCTGGCACAGATGCTCCACCACGCCGAGATCGTGCGAAATAAACAGCAGCGTCACCCCCTGCCTTTCCTGCAAATCGGAAAACAGATTGATGATCTGCGCCTGAATCGACACGTCGAGCGCCGATATCGGTTCATCGGCGACGATAAATTCCGGTTGCAGGATCAGCGCGCGCGCGATGCCGACGCGCTGCCGCTGGCCGCCGGAAAACTCATGTGGAAACCGCCCGTAATGCTGCGGCGACAGCCCGCAGATCGCCAGGGTATCGAGCACCCGTTCGCGCAGTTCCGCCTTGCTTGCCAGGCCATGCTGCAACAGCGCTTCGCCGATGGCGTCGCCCACGCGCAGACGCGGATTCAGCGAGCTGTACGGATCCTGAAACACCAGCTGCATTTTCGGCCGCAGGGCGCGCAGCGCGTCTTTGCTGAGGCTATCCAGCGCCTGCCCTTTGAACATCACCTCACCGGCGGTTTTATCGTGCAGGCCGAGCAGCGTGCGGCCGACGGTGGTTTTGCCACTGCCGGACTCGCCCACCAGCCCGAAAACGCGGCCCTTGCGAATGCTGAAGCTGACGTCGTCCACCGCCTTCAGTTGGCCGGTGGTTCGCCCGAACAGCCCGTCGCGCAGCGGGAAATATTTCTTTAATCCTTTCACTTCCACCAGGGGTTCAGTCGACATGCAGGCGCCCTCCGGCGTTGAGGAAGCAGGCGGATTGGCGCTGTTGAGTCCCGTACAGCGGCGGGATGCCGTCGCGGCAGCGCGCGGTGGCCTGCGCGCAGCGCTCGGCAAACGCACAGTGTTCAGGCAGCCGCGCCAGATCCGGCACCTGGCCGGGAATGGAGTACAAACGGCGACGCCGCTGCCCCGGCACCGGCCGCGAGGCGATCAGCCCCTGAGTATAAGGGTGCCGCGGTTCGGCCAGCACTTCCCGCGTCGTTCCCTGCTCGACGACGCGCCCGGCGTACATCACCGCCAGCCGATCCGCTATTTGTGCGATCACCCCAAGATCGTGGGTGATTAAGATCATCGCCATATTGTGTCGCCGGCTCTGCTCGCGCAGCAACGCCAGGATTTGCGCCTGTACCGTGACGTCGAGCGCCGTGGTCGGTTCATCGGCGATCAGCAGCGCCGGCCGGCACCCTATCGCCATGGCGATCATCACGCGCTGCAGCATGCCGCCGGAAAGCTGGTGCGGGTAGCAGCGCATCAGCGCCTCCGCGCGCGCCAACCCCACTTCCTCCAGCAGTTGCACCGCCTGACGCCAGGCCGCTTTCGGCGACAGGGCCAGATGACAAATCAGCGGCTCCAGCAGCTGTTCGCCGAGCGTCAGCACCGGATTGAGCGCGCTCATCGGCTCCTGAAAGATCATCGCCAGCCGGTTGCCGCGCAAATCAGCCATCTGCGCCGCCCGCAGCGACAGCAGGTTTTGTCCTTCAAAACGAATCTCGCCGCCGTCTACCTGCGCCAGCGGCTGCGGCAACAGCCCCATCAGCGCCATGGCGGTCACGCTTTTGCCGCAGCCCGATTCGCCGACGATCCCCAGCGTTTGCCCGGCCTGCAGTTCCAGGCTGACCTGCTGCACCGCCCGCACCGGCCCCTGCTCGCCCTGAAACGACACCGACAGTCGGTCGAACGCCACCAGCGGTTGACTCATCGTGTTACTCCGTTCATTTTCGGATCGAGCGCGTCCCGCAGGCCGTCGCCCAGGATATTGATCGCCACCACGGTGACGAAGATCGCCAGCCCTGGCGGCATCCACAGCCAGGGCCGGCGCTGAAAGTCGATCAGGCTGTTGGCGGCGTCCATCATGTTGCCCCACGACGGCGTCGGCGGCACCACGCCCAGCCCGAGGTAACTCAGCGCCGATTCGCTGAGAATGGCGTTGGCCACCGCCATGGTGGCCACCACCACCAGAATCGGTACGGTGTTGGGCAGCAGATGGCCGAAGAGGCGTCGCCGGGTGGAGAGACCCAGCACCTCGGTGGCCAGCATGAAATCCCGCTCGCGCAGCGACAGGATCTGGCCGCGCACCAGCCGCGCCAATGACGGCCATCCCAACAGGCTAAGCATGATCATCACCATGTAGATGCGGTAGTCCGGCGACACGTCGAGTTCGGTCAGCATCGCGCCCATGATGATCAACAGCGGCAGGCCGGGAATGGTCATCAGCAGATCGGCGAAGCGCATGATCAGCCGGTCCGCCACGCCGCCCAGATAACCGGAAAGCGCCCCCAGCACGTAGCCCAGCGTCACCGACAGCAACATCGACACCAGGCCGATGGTCAGCGATATCCGCCCCGCCAGCAGCAGCCGGGTGCAGATATCGCGACCGAGAAAGTCGGTGCCCAACCAGTGCGCGCCGCTCGGCGCCTGATTGATATTCAGCACATCGCCGGCATCGTCGCGCCAAGGCGACAACGACGGCCCAATCAGGCACAGCAACGCCAACAGCACCAGCAACGCCAGCGAAATCATCGCCGGCCGGTGGCGGCGCAGCCGTCGCCAGGCCTGCGCCGCGGGCGGTGGCGACAGTTGCGCCAGCGCCGGCAGTTGCGCCTGGCGCCAGCGGCGACGGCGGCCGAAAAACAACGTAGCCAACATCGTGTTACCTCAAGCGAATGCGTGGATCGGCGTAGGCGTACAGAATGTCCGCCAGCAGATTGCCGAGAATGGTCAAGGCGGCCAGAAACAGCGTGAACCCCATCAATACCGGGTAATCACGCGCCGCCAGCGAATCGATATGGATGTGTCCGGCGCCCGGCCAGTTGAAGATTTTTTCGGTGATCAGCGCGCCGGAGAACAATCCCGGCAGCTCGAACCCCAGCAGGGTGATGATCGGCAATAGCGCATTGCGCAGCGCGTGTTTGAGGATCACCGTTTTCTCCCTGAGCCCTTTGGCGCGCGCGGTGCGAATATAGTCCATGCGGATCACCTCCAGCATGCTGGCGCGGAAATAGCGCGTCAGGCTGCCGGCCTGCAGCATCACCAGCGCCAGCACCGGCAACAGCAGGTGCGCCGCCACCTCCAGCGCCCAGGCCAGCCCGCTCGCCTCGCTGCCGGTGCGCAGCATGCCGCCCGCCGGCAGCCAGTGCAGATCGACGGCGAACCATTTGATCAGCAACAGGCAAAGGAAGAACGTCGGAAACGACATGGCGGCGAACACCGCCACGGTGATCAGATGATCGAACAGCGAATAGGGTTTCATCGCCGAGATCACGCCCACCGCCAGCGCGATGCCCCAATACAACACCATCGCCACCGCCGCCAGCAGGAACGAATTCCAGATGTATTGGTTCAGCAGCGTGCTGACCGGGATCTGGTACTGCAGTGAAAAGCCGAGGTCGCCCTGCAGCAGCCGGCCAAGCCAGTGCAGATAGCGGCTGAACAACGGCTGATCCAGCCCGTACAGCGCCCGCAGCTCGGCGGCGCGTTGCGCGGTCAGATTGATGTTGCCATCGATAAAATCGCCGGGCGCCAGGGCGAAAATGCAAAAAATCAGCAAGGAAGCCAACAGCAGCATCGGGATCGTCTGCAGCAGACGGCGCAGGATAAAATTTCTCATCGCGGGTTCCATCGCCGCCGCCCGGAATGGCACGGCGGCGTCAGGGCGTTACGGCGCCGGTTTGACGTTCGGCAGGCTGCCGACCAAGCCGTTGTAGATATCCGGTTTAAAGCCGGTGACGCGCGCGCTGCTGGCGCTCAAAATCTCGCGGTTGCCGAGCAGGATCACCGGCGGATCGTCGGACAGCGCCTGGTACAGCTGGTGGTACAGCGGCTTGCGCTGCGCGATATCCAGCGTGGCGTTGGCCCTGGCGATCAGCGCATCCACCTGCGGGTTGTGATAGCCGGTCTCGCTCTCGCGGCTGATGAAATCGCGTACGCCGTCGTGCGGATCGTTCAGCGTGCTGGTGCTGAGAGACGCCAGGTCGTAATTGCCCGCCTTGCGCTGCGCCAGCAGCGCGTTGAAATCCAATACCTGCGGTTTCAGCACCACGCCGAGCCGGCGGTAGTTATCCTTGGCGATCGGCACCAGCGCGTCGTTGATCAGCTTTTTGGTCACCAGCAGCGTCAGCTCCAGCTTTTTACCGTCTTTCTGCCGGATGCCGTCCGCCCCCGCCTGCCAACCGGCCTCGTCCAACAGCTTTTTGGCCTTATCGAGATCGTAAGCGTAAGGATTGATGCCATTCGCGTCATAGGCCCAGGAGATCGGCGAAATCGGCTGGTTGGCGACCTTGCCGTACCCCTGATACACCACGGCGATCAGCTTTTGCCGATCCAGGCCGTAAATCAACGCCTGGCGCACCCGCTTGTCCAGCAGCGCCGGGCGTCTGAGGTTGAAGTCGATGCGGCTGTAATCGCTTGAGCTGTAAAGGTTGATATTGGCGAAGCCGAGCAGCTTGAGCTGTTCGATATCGTCCGGCTTGGCGGTAAAGGCGTCGTAGTCGGTCTCACCGGTCTGGAACAGCTGGAAGTTGGTGGCCGGGTTGGTGACGCGATAGATAAAGCGCGCCATCGGCGGCGGGCCGAGGTAGAAGTTCGGGTTGGCGTGGAAGCGGATCTCCTGCCCCGGCACGTACTTGTCGTAAATATAGGGGCCGTTGCCGAGCGGTTTGCCGTTCAAGGCGCGCACGCCGTCGAGCTTGCCCCGCTGATAGTTTTTGCCGTAGTAAGCCCGCGACAACACCGGGCCGCCGATCAGTTGCAGCGTGGTAGCGCCCGGTTGCGTGGTGACGATCTGAATGGTGCGATCGTCGATCACCTTCAGGCCGCTGATGCCGGCGGCGGTGCCGTTTTTATACTCGGCGCCGCCCTGAATGTGCGCCGGCATGATGTCAGTGTCGCCGTCATAGGCCGGATCGTGCAACAACGTCAGGGTAAAGGCGATATCGTCGGCCTTCAGCGGCGAGCCGTCGCTGTAGACCAGATTCGGCCGCAGCTTGATGGTGTAGGTCAGATTATCGGGACTGACCTGCCAGGACTCCGCCAGGCGTCCTTCCGGCTTGCCCTGGCTGTCCAGGCCGATCAGGCGGCTGAAGATCACGTCAGTGACGTTCTCGTCCCAGCCGTTGGTGAACAGATACGGGTTGAAAATCCCCTGCGGTTCCGAGATGCCCGCCACCACGGTGTCTTTGCGCAGCTTGGCGGCGGCCGGCACCCGGCTGGCGTCGCTGGCCGGCGTAATGCCTTCGGCCAGCGTTTCCGCCTGCGCGCCGGCGCTCAATCCCAGCGCGCAGATCAACGCCAGCGGCGTCAACCGATAACGCAACAGTTTGTTTAGCTTGTTTTTTATTCTACTCACCCACTGCCCCTCGTCTACCCGTTGATAAAAATGTGACAAAATTTATCGCAGAGTAATGGGCGGCTGGAGGGCTGTCTAACAACGAAACCGGCATTCCATTGCCGAAAAAAGCATTATGAATTTTTCTGGGGCGAAGCGGCGTGAAAAACGCGGCTCAACCGGCCGCCGCCAGCCCCCGGATAAGTTTGGCTAAGGTTTTGATCGCCTCTTCAAAGCGGTCATTCCATTCAAAAGAGGCGTTGAGACGGAAGCAGTGGTTGAAATGGTCGCCGGTGGTGAACATGCGCCCCGGCGCGATGCTGATACCCCGGGAAAGGGCCCGCCGGTACAACTCCATCGACGACAGCGCCGGATCCAGCTCCAGCCACAGGAAGTAACCGCCGTCGGGCTGGCTGACCTTTACCGTCGGCGGGAAATGGTGGGCAATCGCCTGACGCATCGCGCTTTGGCGCTGGGCCAGCAGGCGGCGCAACCGCCGCAGGTGGGTGTCGTAGCCGCCGTGCAGCAGATAATCCGCCAGCGCCATCTGGGTCGGCACGCTGGTGGAAACGGTGCTCATCAGTTGCAAACGCTGGATCTGCTGCGCATAACGCCCCGCCGCCACCCAGCCGACGCGAAAGCCCGGCGCCAGGCATTTGGAAAACGACGAGCAGTGCAGGATCTGGCCGCCGCTGTCGAGCGCCTTAGCCGGCAGCGGCCGTTCGGCGCTGAAGTACAGCTCGCCGTAGACATCGTCTTCGATCAGCGAGATCTGCCGCTCGCGCAGCAGCGCCACCAGACGCTGTTTGTTGGCCTCCGGCAGGGTGGCGCCCTGCGGGTTCTGGAAGTGGGTCATCAGCCAGCAGGCTTTGATCGGATACTGCTCCACCGCCTGCTGCAACGCGTCCAGATCGATGCCGTCCTGCGGATGGGTGGCGATCGCCACCGCCTTCAGCCGCAGCCGTTCCAGCGCCTGCAGCGCGCCGTAAAACGCCGGCGACTCGATCGCCACATAGTCGCCCGGTTGGGTCACCGCCTGCAGGCTGAGGCTGAGCGACTCCATCGCCCCGGCGGTGATAACGATTTCGTCCGGCGCGACCTGCATGCCGCTCAGCGCATAACGTTGGGCAATGTGCCGCCGCAGCGCGTCGTTGCCCGGCGGCAGGTTAGCCAGCGAACTGTGCGGCGTGAATTTGCGCGCTACGCTGCTCAGCGCCCGCGCCAGCTTCGGCTGGGCGAACAGCGTGGCGTCGGGAAAGGCCGAACCGAAAGGCACGATGTCCGGATCCTTGCAGGCCTGCAGCACGTCAAAAATAAAGGCGTTGATGTCCACCTGCTCGCTCAGCAACAGTTTCTCGCCGCGCGAAGGCTGAGGCAGCGGCTGCGGACGCGCCGCCACGTAGTAACCCGACTGCGGCCGGGCGACGATCCACCCCTGGCTCTCCAACAGTTGGTAAGACTGCACCACCGTCATCAGGCTTAATCCGGCGCGTTTGCCGCTCTCGCGCAGCGAAGGCAGCTTGTCGCCCGCCCGCCACACCCGGTTCTGGATCTGTTCTCTAATCTGTTGCGCAAGCTGCTCGTATCGGGTCATAACCATTAACTGTTATATGAAAAAGTAAAATAACTGTCACTATTATAGTCACTGTACTTCGTGATTAACTTCACGCCAAGCTTTTCACATAAAAATGACAGCTATACTCAAGAGGTTAATTTATGTTCAACCCTAGGAGGCGCCATGCTGGGTCTTGATGCACTGGAACTCGCCAGAATACAGTTCGCCTTCACCGTGTCTTTCCATATCATCTTCCCCGCCATCACCATCGGCTTAGCCAGCTATCTGGCGGTGCTGGAGGGATTATGGTTGAAAACGCACAATGAAGCCTATCGTGAGCTTTACCATTTCTGGTCAAAGATTTTCGCCGTTAACTTCGGCATGGGCGTGGTTTCCGGGTTGGTGATGGCCTACCAGTTCGGCACCAACTGGAGCTTTTTCTCCGAGTTCGCCGGCAGCATTACCGGGCCGCTGCTGACTTATGAAGTGCTGACCGCCTTCTTCCTCGAAGCCGGTTTCCTCGGCGTGATGCTGTTCGGCTGGAACCGCGTCGGCCCAGGGCTGCACTTCTTCGCCACCTGCATGGTGGCGCTCGGCACGCTGATCTCCACCTTCTGGATCCTGGCCTCCAACAGCTGGATGCAGACCCCACAGGGACACGAAATCATCAACGGCCAGGTGGTGCCGGTCGACTGGCTGAAGGTGATCTTCAACCCGTCCTTCCCGTATCGCCTGCTGCATATGTCCACCGCCGCCTTCCTCTCCTCGGCGTTCTTCGTCGGCGCTTCCGCCGCCTGGCACCTGCTGCGCGGCCGCGATACGCCGGCGATGCGCAAGATGCTGTCGATGGCGATGTGGATGGCGCTGATCGTCGCGCCGGTGCAGGCGCTGATCGGCGATGCGCACGGCCTGAATACGCTGAAACACCAGCCGGCGAAGATCGCCGCCATCGAAGGCCACTGGGAAAACCCGCCGGGCGAAGCCACGCCGCTGATCCTGGTCGGTTGGCCGGACATGCAGCGTGAAGAGACCCGCTTCAAGCTGGAGGTGCCCTATCTCGGCAGCCTGATCCTGACGCACAGCCTGACCGAGCAGGTGCCGGCGCTCAAATCCTTCCCGCCGGAAGATCGCCCCAACTCCACCGTGGTGTTCTGGTCGTTCCGTATCATGGTCGGGCTGGGCATGCTGATGATCCTGGCCGGGGTCTGGAGCCTGTGGCTGCGCTGGCGCGGCGGGCTCTATCAGTCGCGTCCGTTCCTGTACTTCATCCTGTGGATGGGTCCTTCCGGGCTGCTGGCGCTGCTGGCGGGCTGGTTCACCACCGAGATCGGCCGCCAGCCGTGGGTGGTGTACGGCCTGCTGCGCACCAAGGATGCGGTCTCCGCGCATGGCGATCTGCACATGAGCATCAGCCTGCTGGCGTTTATCATCGTCTACTGCTCGGTGTTCGGCGTGGGCTACTCCTACATGATGCGCCTGATCCGCAAAGGGCCGCAGCCGCATGAACACCAAGAAGACAATACCGAGGGCCGCCCGGCGCGTCCGCTGTCCGCGGTCAACGACACTCTGGACGACAGGAGCTGAACATGGGTATCGATCTTCCGCTGATTTGGTTTGTCATCATCGTGTTCAGTACCATGATGTACGTGGTGATGGACGGTTTCGATTTGGGCATCGGCATTCTGTTTCCGTGGGTGAAGGCGAGCGGCGACCGCGATCTGATGATGAACACCGTCGCCCCGGTGTGGGACGGCAATGAGACCTGGCTGGTGCTGGGCGGCGCGGCGCTGTTTGGCGCCTTCCCGCTGGCCTACTCGGTGATCCTTGACGCGCTGGCGATCCCGCTGACGCTGATGCTGATCGGGCTGATTTTCCGCGGCGTGGCCTTCGAGTTTCGCTTCAAGGCGACGCCGCAGAAGCGCCATATCTGGGACAAGGCGTTCATCTGGGGCTCTCTCTTCGCCACCTTCAGCCAGGGGGTAGTGGTGGGCGCCGTGATCAACGGTTTCCCGGTCGAAGGCCGCACCTACGCCGGCGGCGCGCTGGACTGGCTGACGCCGTTCGCTCTGTTCTGCGGGCTGGGGCTGGTGGTAACCTACGCCCTGCTCGGTTGCACCTGGTTGGTGATGAAAACCGCCGGCGATCTGCAGGCGCGCATGTATTACCTGGCGACGCCGCTGCTGGCGATCCTGTTGCTGGTGCTGGCCGCAGTCAGTATCTGGACGCCGATCGCGCATCCGGAAATCGCCGCCCGCTGGTTTACGCTGCCGAACCTGTTCTGGTTGCTGCCGGTGCCGCTGCTGGTGCTGCTCAGCGCCTGGGGCATTCAGCGCGGGGTGAAACGCGGCGCGCACTACTCGCCGTTCATGCTGACGCTGTTGCTGGTGTTCCTCGGCCTGAGCGGGCTTGGCATCAGCATCTGGCCGCACCTGATCCCGCCGGCCATCAGCCTGTGGGACGCCGCCGCGCCGCCGCAGAGCCTCGGCTTTATGCTGGTGGGCGCGCTGTTCATCATCCCGATCATCCTGGTCTACACCTTCTGGAGCTACTACGTGTTCCGCGGCAAGATCAGCCATGAGCACGGCTATCACTGAGGAGGGAGGACGCTATGCAAGATAAAACGGCAGCCGCCGCTCCGGCGCCCTGGTGGAAACGCATCGCTTGGCTGGTGATCATCTGGAGCGCCAGCGTGCTGGGGCTGTTCGTGGTCGCCTCGCTGTTCCGCCTGCTGATGACCGCGGCGGGCATGAAGTCGCATTAACGCGGCGCCTTATCTGGACGCGCTGTTGGGAAAGTAAAAAGAGACCACCAGCGTGACCAGCGGCAAGGCACCGATCTTCACCAGCTCGAACACTTGACCGAGCGCTTCGTTTTTGTCCCAATACGCGTGGGCGGCGAATACGCCCACGCTGACCGCAAATATCCCGCACAGTACCTGGCGCGCCAGGCGCAGCCGCTCCATTTCGTCGAAGACCAGCGAAGGATCCAAATACAACCTTTCAGCATCGAGCTGCGGGCGCTCATTTTGCGGCTTCATGGAAAGATCCCCACCACCACGGCGACTGCCTCCAGCCCCTCGTCGCTTTCACGCACGATACCGAGGCGGGAACCATCCTGTTTCATCCACTCACGGTCGGCAATCGTCATTAAAGCAAACGCCAGGCGTATGACGTCGGTTTTAGCCATCCCGTGACGCCGGGCGATATCGTTCAGACTGTCGTCGATTTCATTGGATAACCGAATAGGTAAACTCCGCATACTCCACCTCCTGTGGTCGTTGATTCACCGAGGGAAAGTCTACTGGAACGCCAAATGTCGTTCAATTAGTGAACTGCGTAACGCCTCGCACAATTCGCATGCAACGCTAGTGCGGCTTGCGGCCCATCGCGCTGAGGAAGCGTTGCTGCAGACGCAACAGCTCCTCCAGCTCCAGCAGGCGATAGTCGATGCCGAAACGCGGCGCCACCTCGCCGATAATGCGGCTCAACGCCGGGTAATGGCGGTGGCTCCAGTGCGGAAACAGATGATGCGTCAAATGCAGATTCGCCCCGCCCAGCCAATAACCCAGCCAGCGCGGCCGAGTCTGCCAGTCGAACGTGGTGGCGAACACGTGGTGATACCAACCGTGCGGCATCGCGCCCTGCGCCGGTGCCTGATAAAAGTTGGCCTTGGCCCAGTGGGTGCCGATGATCAACATCACGAACAGCAGTGAAGAAAGCATCTGGCTCAGCAAATAGACCAGCAGGATTTGCCCGATGCCGATCGCCGGCGGCAGCAGCCAGCACGGGATCGCCAGCGCCAGCAGCAGGTGCGCCGCCTTGCCCGCCAGAAACCCGATCCAGCCACGCACGCCCTGCTGCGCCATGCGCGCCGCCACGCGGGTGCGGCCCGCCCTGTCCAGCCAATCGAACAGCCAGATGTAGTACGGGAACGTCAGCGCCGCCACCAGCGGCCAATAGTAACGCTGCGCGCGCATAAAGGGCCGCCAGCGCTGGAACGGCGTTTGCCGCAGCACGCCGTTGGCGTCGATATCGGGATCGTAATGTTCGATATTGTTATGGGCATGATGGAACAGCACGTGCCGCACGCGCCAGCAGTCGGGATCCAACCCCAGTGGCACGCTCACCAGGGCGTTCAACCCGCGGTTGGCCCAGGGGCGACGGAAAAATGCGTTGTGCGAGGCGTCGTGCACCACGTTCACCGTCAGGAACATGCCGATAAAGATAAAGCCGAAATAACAGGCGAAAAACGCCCAGCCGTTTTGCTGCTGCAGGCTCAACCCGTAACACAGACCGCACAGCGCCAACAGCAACGCCACCTTCGCCAGCATGCCGCCGTCGGCGAAACGGTGATCGCCGTGGGTCGCCAGATAATGCTGGGCGGCCTGCATCAGCGCGCGATGTAGCCCGTTGTCGTCGCGCCGATAGGCTAACGGGCGCAGCGGTTTCACGGCTGCCCCATAAGGCGCAAGAAGCGCTGTTGCTGCGCCAGCAGTTCGCGATAGCCGATGCAGCGATATGCCATGCCGTGCCGCTGCGCGACCTCCGCCACCGCGGCGGCCAACGCCGGATAGTGGCGGTGATTCCAGCCGGGAAACAGGTGATGGGTCAGGTGATAGTTCAGCCCGCCGGTCAGATGCTCCAGCCAGCGCGGTTCGGGCTGCCAGTCGCAGGCGGTGGCGAAATTGTGCCGATACCAGCCTTGCAGCATGCTGTCGCCCGTCGGCGCCGGGTAAAACTCGGCCTGCGCCCAATGGGTGCCCAGCAGCAAGAACACCACCAGCAGCGAGGCGCACATCTGGCTGAGCGCGTAAGCCAGCAACACCCAGCCCCAGCCGATGCCGTGCAAGTGGCCCACGACCAGCGGCGCCACCAGCACCAGCGCCAGATGCGCGAGCTTGCACAGCACGAACAGCGCCCAACCGCCGCGCCCCGCCAGCACGCGTTTTTCCCGCAGCGGCGTTTTATCGAGCCGATCGGACCAATCGAAAATCCAGGCGATATAGGGCAGCGAGAGCGCGGCGATCAGCGGCCAGTACAGATGCTGATAGCGCATATAGGGCCGCCAGCGCTGGAACGGTGTCTGGCGGAAAAAGCCGTTCTCTTCGGTATCCAGATCGTAATGTTCGACGTTGGCGTAAACGTGGTGGTAATCCACATGCCGCGTGCGCCAGTAGTCCGGATCGACGCCCAGCGGCAGCGTCACCAACCGCCCCACCAGCCGATTGGCCCAGGGCGCACGCAGGAAAGCGTTATGCGAAGCATCGTGGTTGACGTTGACATTGAGCAGCATGCCCATGGTCACGAACAGGAAATAGCAGAGGAAAAACGCCCAGGACTGATGCTGCAGCAGACTCAGCGCGTAAAACCCGACGCACAACGCCAGCAACAGCGCGGCCTTGGCCAATCGCGCGGCATCGGCATAGCGATGATCGCCCGCCAGACAGGCGTGGGCCGCGCGCTTAAGATCGCGGTGGAAGGCCTGTTCGCCATCGGCGGGAAAACGCAGCGGCGGCAATGATTCAGCCATGCGGTTCCTCCACGGCGGCCGGTGCGGCTACTCTTCCCCAGCCCAGCGCGACGCACAGGGCATGCAACGCCACGGCGGCCATGGCGATATGCCAATAGCGCTGCGGCCAACCGAGATAGCCGATAAACAGCAGCGGCATGCCCAGCGCGACCAGCAACCAGACGGCGCTCGCCCACCGCCGCCCTTCCGTCATGCCGCCCAGCGCCACCGAGCCCAACGCCAGCAACACCAGCAGCGCCATTTGCGGCCAGTTGATGTCGCCGTAGCCGTAACCGTATTGGTAGACGTAACCGACCACCAGCGAGAACAACAGCATGGCGCCGCTGAATACGCTGAGCGCCGAACGGCGGTCGCGTGGCCGGCCCGGCGCCGGGCGCCAGGCCAGACGGAAATAGCGCAGGAACGGCAGATTGCTCGCCCAGAACGGGTTGGCGGACGGCCTGTCGCCGCCGACGCCATAGCTGAACGGCGTGCTCGGCAATGCCGGGCAGAAGGTGCCGAACAGCTTGTCCCAGAAGATAAAGCTGCCGCCGAAGTTCTTATTGGAATAGGCCATGTCCTTGACGTGATGCACCCGGTGATGCGCCGGCGTGACCAGGATTTTTTCCAGCACGCCAAGCTTCGGCGTCAGCGCGTTGTGATTAAACAGCTGGATGCTGTAGTGAAAAATAGAGACCGCAACAAACACCGACAGCGGCACGCCCGCCAGCGCCAGCAGCAAAAAGAACGGGATCGACGTCAACGACGAATACCAGGAGTTGCGCACCCCCAGCGACAGATTGAAATGCTCGCCCTGATGGTGCACCACGTGCACCGCCCACAGCAGGCGGAAACGATGGTGCAGACGGTGCAGCCAGTAGAAACCGAAGTCCCACGCCAGCAGGGCGAACAGCCACATCAGCAGCGGCGGCCAGGCGTCCAGCAGCCCCAGGCTGAAATGCGCGGCCACGTAGCCGTAGCAGGTGATCTCCAACCCGCGGAACAGCCACAGCATGATATGGCCGGAATTCAGGTTGAACACCAGATCGTGCCAGTTGACCGGCTCGCGACGTCCCCACTGCAGCGCCACCGCCTCGGCCACCACGATGAACAGCATGAACACTATCGGCAATGCCAGATCGCTCATCCCATTTCTCCTTTAACCACGCGCCGGCGCAGGGTGTTCATACGCAGGGCCAGCCAGCCGGCGAACAGCGCCAGCAGCGCGCCGCCGGCCAAATCGACAAACAAATGGCGGCGCAGTTGCAGAATCGAGAACGCGATCGCCGCGCCCCACAGCATCCACAGCGCCGTGCGCACTTTGCGCTCGCCGTCGCTCAGCGCCCACACCGCCAGCACCGTCAGCGCCATATGCAACGAAGGCAGGCAGTTCTGCGGCGAATCCACCTGGGTTAACGCCGCCAGCAGCTGCGCGCTGATCCCGACGCCATCGTTCTGCGGATAGGCCATGGTGGTCGGCCACAGCAGGTAAACCGCCCCGGCGCCCAGCGCGGTGAGCTGCATCGCCCGCGTCAGCCACGTGATCCGCGGCAGCGGCGCCAGCAGATAGCCCGCCGGGACAATGAGGAAGAACGACAGGTAGAGCCATATGGCCGTGGGGCTGAACGGGATCGCCCGGTCAAGCGCCGACGGCGGCAACAGGGTTCCCGCCCCCTGCAGGCGATCGGTCAGACTATACACCACCCCGACCGTCCCCCAGCCGAGCAACATGTGCCCTAGTCTGAACAGCGTATTTTTCATGCTTCCTCCGCCTGGCGCACGATGCGCCGCCGCTTGCGATCGAACTGCGGCAGCACCGCCTGCGCCGTCAACCGCCATTCGAGGCGCTCGGTGGCGATGCCCTGGCGAGCGAACAGCGCGATCAGCTGCGCCTGACAGTGCGCCAACGCCGCCGGGCTGCAATCGGCAATCAATTCCAACCGCCGTTCGCCGCGCTGGATCAGGCGGTAATCGCTGCTCAGCGGCAACGCATTGGCGATCGTTCGGCTGCAGGCATCGGCGAACACCGCCTGCGGTTGCCGCTGCGCATCGGGCAGCATCAGTTGATCGTCGCGCCGCCCCTCGATACGGGCGATCGCCCGCGTCGGCTGCCCGCACGGGCAGGGTTCCTTGCGCAGCACCAACACATCATCCAGCCGATAACGCACGATCGGCTGCGTGCTGCGGGTAAAGTCGGTGATCAACGGCGTAAAACGCAGTTCGTCGATCCACTGAGGTTCGATATGCAAAAACTCTTCGTTCAGATGCAGCGTACCGTGCGCGCAGGTCGCGGCAAGAAATCCTTCGGTGGCCTGATACACTTCGCCGACCGCCGGAAATACCTGCAGCAGCAGGCGGCGGTCCTGCTCTTCAAGCACCTCGGCCACCGAGATCGCTTTTTTGACCGGCAACTTCACCTGCCCGGCCAGCACCGCCAGCGCCAAGGCGCGCAGCACCTGCGCCGGGGCCACGATAATGCTGGGCGCCTGCCGTTCCAATGCGGGCAAATGCTCGCTGAACGGTGCCAGCAGATCGTAAAACGCCAGGCTCAGCCAACGATTGTTCACGCTGTGATAGAGATTATTGTCCGCCCGCAGAAACAGCGCAACGCGCTCGCCGGCCAACAGACCGTCCGGCAGCATCTTCGCCAGCATGCCGCCGGCCCACACCTGCTGTTCGCGCGGGCTGACGACAAACACGCCGCGCTGCCCGGAGGTGCCGGACGACAATCCAACGCTGTAGCGCCCGATCTTCGGCGTGAAATCGCGATCCGCCTCGCTGCGCTGCGCGCAGGCCAGCACCGCATCGCGCTGCAGCCCGGCGGTGTTCATCCGGTCGAACTGCGCCATCATCAGCGCCTTGTCCATCTGCGGCCATTCGGCGAACGGCCGGCGGCTGAAGCCTTGAAAATAGGGGCTCTTGCTCAGCACCCGACGGGCAAAGCCCGCGAGCTGCCGGGCCTGATGCGCCTCCAGCGCCGCACGATCGCCAAAGCGCAGGCGCCGGGCGCGGAAATAGTGCCAAAGGGTCATGAACGGGATCACAGGTCCCCCTCGTGGCACAGCAAAATGTTGACCTGGCCGCCCGCCCACAGCTGGTTGAGCCGCTCCAGCGTGCGGGTGTACGCCACCGCGTCGTCCATCACCAGATTGGCCAAGCGCGAAGGCCCGCGCAGCGTCTGGTAACTCTTCGGCGACCAGGCGGCGTCGCTGGCCAGCAGCGTCCAGCCGGCGTCGGTGAGAATAAAAGCGCCGATATGGCCGGCCGCATGCCCCGGCAGCGGCACCAGCACGATCTGCCCTTCGCTGCCCGGCAGCGCATAGCCGCGCTCGAACGGCGCCAGCAGCGCAGGCAACGCCACCGAGGGAAAAGCTTCCATAAACTGCAGGTTGCTCTCGAAATCTGCCGGGATCAGACCGGGAATAAAGGCGCGCTTCAGCGCCGCGAAACCGCGCAGCCCGCGGGTTTGCTGCCAGCCTTCGCCGGAGCAAATAAAGTCGAGTTGGCTGAAATCCTGCAGCCCGGCGATGTGATCGGCGTGAAAATGCGAGACGATCAGCGCCTGAATATCCCCCTCGGCGTAACCGGCGGCGCGCAGCTGATGCGCCAACGACTCGGCGGGATCGAAATAGACCGGCGTCATGCGGCGATACAGGCTGAACAGCCCCGACTGCGTGTGCTGCTGAAAATAATGCGCGTAGCCGGTATCCCACAGCCAGCGGCGCTCCCCCACCTCCAGCAGATAGGCGCGCGCCGGGAATTTGCACACCCGGAACCCGGCGCCGCGCAGCGCCATGCAGCCGATATGCGTGCAATAGCCCACTTCAAACACGGTGACCTTAGCCATGCTGTCCGCCTCCTTGCCGCCGCAACCACTCGCCGGTCAGGCGAATGCCCTCTTCCATCGAATAACGCGGCTGATAGCCCAGCTCTTCGATCGCACGGGTCTGGCTCAGCGTCATGTCAAAATGCACCGCCGCCACGCTGTAGCGCGTCAGCAGCGGTTCCTTGCCGCTCAGCGTCGCCCACAGCTCCATGCCGCCGGCCAGCGTATGCAGCAACGGATAGGGCACGGCCTGCAGCCGGTAGCGCAGCCCCAGTTCCTGACGCAGCAGCGCATCCAGCATCTCCGCCAGCCGCTGCGGCTGGTGATTGGTAATGTTGTAAACGGTGCCGGACGGCAACCCGCGCTGCCGGCTGGCCAGGTCCATCGCGTGCACCACGTTGGGGGCGAAGGTCAGGTCCAGCAGCGCTTGCCCGCCGCCGGGCAGCCGCAGCACGCCGCGATCGCGTTCGAGCTGCTGCAACAGCCGCGGCACGATCACCCGATCGTGCGGGCCAAACAGGCCGCGCGGCCGCAGCATAATGTAGGTGGTTTGCGGGTAGATCTTCGCCTGCGCCAACAGGCGTTGTTCAGCCGCATACTTGCTGGCGGCATAGTGATTGGCGAAACGCCGGGCGCGGTAACCTTCGTCAAGATCGTAATGCGGCTGAAAATCGAAGTAGATTGCCGGCGTGGAGATATGCACAAAGCGCCGCACGCCGCAGCGCCCCACCGCCTCCGCCAGCCTCTCCGTCGCCGCGACGTTGATGCGGTGAAACTCCGCTTTGCCGCCCCAGGGCGAAGACTTGGCCGCACAGTGCCAGACCCATTCGCAGCCGGTCACCAGCTCCCGACACTGCTGCGGCGTGGCCTGCGCCAGATCGAGCGCGCAAAACTCGGCGCCCAGCTGACGCAACGCTTCGCCGGCCCGTTCATCGCGGCCGGTGGCGCGCACCTGATGTCCGGCCTCCAGCAACCACTGCGCCGCGTTGCGGCCCAGCCCGCTGGTCGCCCCGGTGACCAGCACCCTCATGGCAGCAACACCATGCCGGCCAGCGCCAGCCCGGCGGCGGTGCCGATCAGCATCACCGGCTGACCGGGGTTGAAGCGCCCGGTGGTCACGGCGGCATGCAGCGCCGTCGGGATGGACGCCGCCACCTGATTGCCATGATGGCGGTAGATATCCACCAGCGCCTCGCTGGAGACGTGCAGCCGTTTGCGCATATGTTCGAGCGACAGATGGCTGGCCTGATGCGGCACCACGGTGGCGATCTGCGCCAGGGTCAGGCCGCTGGCGCTCAACAGCCGATCGAGGTAACCCTCAATCAGCGCCGACGCCTGGCGGAACAGCGGCTTGCCCTGCATATGAAACAGGAAGTCTTGCTCACACATGCCGGCGCGCGGGTTGCGACGCGTGCCGCCGGCGCGGATCTCGCACAGCTCGCTGCCGGCGGGGTAGGTTTCCACCAGGCTGGCGAGGATGCCGCTGGCGCCGTCGCCGCGCTCCACAATGGCGCAGGCCGCGCCGTCGCCGAAGATCAGCGACGACTCTTCGTGCTGCCAGTCGATGCCGCGTGAAGCGAGATCCGCCGAGATGATGGCGATGCGTCGATACGTCCCGGCGTTCAGCAGCCCTGCCGCCACCTGCAGCGCAGAGATAAAGCTGACGCAGCTGCTGTTGATGTCGAAGCCCGGCGTGCCCGGCGCCAGCCCCGCCACCTTGAGAATGTGCGCGGCGGTGCACGGCAGCGCCTGCACCGAAATCGCCGAGGCGGAGATCAGCAGATCGATCGAGTCCGCCGGAATGGCGCGGCGAGCCAGCGCGTCTTGCAGCGCGGCGGCGGCGAGATCGGCCTGACTGGCATCGTCGGCGGCGTGATAGCGGTAAACGATGCCCGAGCGTTTTTCAACGTAGCCGGCCGGTTTCCCCAGCCGAGCATCGAGCATAGAGGAGGCCACGCGGTTGGGCGGCAACGCGGCCCCGGTGGCAATGATTTTCAGAGGCAACAGCTCGGGTGAGCGACATTGTGTGGTCATTATTGTTATTGATTAACCTGACTATCCATAAAGCGATTCTCCCGTACGGCGCGAAGGCCACACGGATCATCCCCGGTTTTTATGTCCCAAAAGGCCTTTCATCAAGGCGGTATCTCTTGTTATCAGCTGGCGCGGGCCGACGTCCGTCGGCGGAAGCATAAGCGTAACATTACTGAGATATTCAGTTTACGGCAAGGCGACGAGAATGGGCAGACGGCGGGAGAATTATCGGAATAGCGCCGCCGCTGGCGATCGGCGGCGGCGGGGTCAGGCTCAGCGGCGGTTGCGCACCAGCTGGTAACGGCGGGTCAGATACTCTACCGGCGCACTCCAGATATGCACCAGGCGGCAGAACGGGAACAGCACGAACAGCGTCATGCCCAGCACCATGTGCAGCTTGAAGATAAGCGCCACCCCTTCCAGGTGCGCAGAGGCGCCGGCGTGGAAGGTCACGACCGCCTGCGCCCAGGCCACCAGCTTCATCATTTCGCTGCCGTCCATATGCTGGGCGGAGAACGGAATGGTCAGCAGGCCGAGGCACACCTGCACCACCAGCAACGTCAGGATCATGATGTCGGCGACGCTGCTGGTGGCGCGCACCCGCGGGTTGGTCAACCGGCGCTTCAGCAACAGTGCGCCGCCGATCAGCGTCATCAGGCCGCAGGCGCCGCCGGCGATCATCGCCAGCTTCTGCTTCACGTCGATCGGCAGGAAGGCCTCATACATCCAGTGCGGCGTCAGCATGCCGAGGAAGTGGCCCGCGAAGATGCCGATAATGCCGATGTGGAACAGGTTGGACGCCAGCCGCATGCCTTTTTTATCCAGCATCTGGCTGGAGCCGGCGCGCCAGCTGTATTGCCCGTAGTCGTAGCGCAGCCAGCTGCCGATCAGGAACACCGCGCCGGCCAGATAAGGGTAGATGTCGAAGAAGAACTGATTCAAAAATTGCATGATTAGCGTCCTTTGGTTCCGGTTAACGCATCCGTCAGGTCCAGATACTGTGGCGCCACCGCGCCGGCGAAGCGCCGCTGGTGCGCCGTCTGCTGGGCGGAGGCGCAGCCCTGTTCGCCGAGAAACTTGACCTGCTCCTCTTCCCACACCGCATCCAGCGCCTGCGGCGTATCGTCGCGCGCCTCTTGCGCCACCTGCGTCTCCAGAGCCTGCGCCTGTACCTCGCTGCCGGACAACGCCAGCAGCAAATCGAACAGCACCGCATACGGGCTTTCACGCTGCTGCAAGCGCGCGCCCAGCAGCGCCAGGATCGGCGCGATGTCCTGCAGCCCTTCCCGCGCCTGCGCCGCGTTGCGGCTGGCCAAATACTCCAGGTACAGCGGCAGGAAATCCGGCAGCTCGCGGCTGTCGATCTCCAGCCCGGCGGCGCGGTACTGCGCCATCAGGTCAACCATCGCCTGGCCGCGATCGCGCGATTCGCCGTGCACGTGTTCAAACAGCAGCAGCGAGGTGGCGCGGCCGCGATCGAACAGTTCGCAATAATCGGCCTGCGCGTCCAGCAACGGGCGCGCACACAGGCGGCGGATAAACAGAATCAGCTGCGCGCTGTGGCGCAGATCCAGCTCGCTGGCCGGCTCCAATGCTTCGATCAGCGCCTGCTGATGGTCAAACAGCGCCTGCTCCGGGTAATCCAGCAGGCGGGCGATCACTTTCAGGCTGATCATGAGGCATCCTCCGGCCGCGCGGTTTTCGCGGTCACGTCGATGGCGTCAATGCGGCGGCTGTTGAACAGGTTGAACTTGCCGTCGCTGCCGTGGCAGCCGTCGCCGAAGCTGAAGCCGCAGCCTTTGCTTTCCGGGAAGGCTTCACGCGCCAGCTCGCGGTGGCTCGACGGCACCACGAAGCGATCTTCATAGTTGGCGATCGCCAGGTAGCGATACATTTCCTGCGCCTGCGCTTCGCTTAACCCAACCTGCTCCAGCGCGCTGGTGTCGACCACGCCGTCGACGGTTTCCGCCCGTTTGTAATGGCGCATCGCCAGCATGCGCTTCAGCGCCAACAGTACCGGTTCGGTATCGCCGGCGGTCAGCAGGTTCGCCAGATACTGCACCGGGATGCGCAGGCTCTCGACGTCCGGCAATACGCCGCTGTGCGCCAGCTCGCCGGCGTCGGCGGCAGACTGAATCGGCGACAATGGCGGCACGTACCACACCATCGGCAGCGTGCGGTATTCCGGATGCAGCGGCAGCGCCAGCTTCCAGTCCATCGCCATTTTGTACACCG